>JAABUZ0100000279.1_pt1 | contig 130754 bp, 115 predicted proteins | sample 5562091 | NCBI WGS metagenome assembly JAABUZ01 (sample SAMN12813069, study PRJNA571459) | rock metagenome | isolation source: Antarctica rocks | place: Antarctica: Victoria Land, Linnaeus Terrace sud | collected 2015-12-21 | reverse complement strand
GCATCATCAATTCACGACGATCCGAAGGTCGAATGTGCAGCGGAGAAGCTGGAGGAAGCGGCATGTCTAATCATACTACACACAACGTCATGTGTCACGTCATTATGATGGGTCACACTAGAGTACTCGGAACCCACTTCGCCGGTGTCGTCCGCCGGCCGTTTTTGAGGGAGACGACATTGGCAGCGACCGATTCCCCGGCGCTCGACGCGTCGAAGCATCGTAGCGAGTTAACGCGCGCCGTCATCGCCAGCACGATCGGCACGTCGATCGAATGGTACGACTTTTTCCTGTATAGCACCGTAACCGGGCTGGTGTTCGCAAAACTGTTTTTCCCCAAGAGCGATCCGCTAGTGGGAACGCTGCAGGCCTTTCTCATCTATGCCGTCGGCTTTATCGCTCGGCCCATCGGGGCGGCGATCTTCGGGCATTACGGCGACCGCCTCGGCCGCAAAGCGGCGTTGATCGCGACGCTATTGCTCATGGGCGTCGCGACATTTCTCGTCGGGTTCGTGCCGGGCTACGCGCAGATCGGTATTTGGGGCGCGGTACTGTTGACGCTCCTGCGATTCGTGCAAGGCATCGGCGTCGGCGGCGAATGGGGCGGCTCGGTGCTGCTCGCGATGGAGTGGGCGAAAACCAACGGCCGCCGCGGCTTGATCGCGAGTTGGCGGCAATTCGGCGTTCCCGCCGGCCTCTTTCTCGCGAATCTTGCGGTGCTCGGCTTCAGTTCGCTCTCGGGCGATCAGTTTCTCGTGTGGGGTTGGCGCGCGCCGTTCTTTTTGAGCGCCATTTTGATCGCAGTCGGGCTCTACATCCGCATCGGGATCTCGGAGACGCCGACGTTCAAACGCGTAGTCTCCGAAAACCGCGTTTCGAAAACACCCGTTGCCGACGTTTTGCGCACGCAGTGGCGCGAGGTGATCCTGAGCGCGCTGGTCCGGCTATCGGAACAAGCGCCATTCTATATCTATACGGCCTTCGTCTTCACGTACGGGACGGAAGTGCTCAGGCAGCCGCGCAACTTGTTGCTTTTCGCCGTGCTCACGGCCGCAGTGGGATCGCTGTTCTGGAATCCGCTGGCCGGGCATCTTTCCGATAAGTTCGGCCGCCGGCGCGTGTACATGGTCGGCGCCGCCGCAACGGGCATCTTCGGATTCGCGTACTTCGCAATGCTCGATACGGCGATGCCCGCGCTCATCTTCGTAGCGATCTTCATCTCGCTGCTAACGCACGATATTCAGTACGGTCCGCAAGCCGCGCTCATTGCGGAAAGTTTCACGCCGCGTCTGCGCTATAGCGGCGCCTCACTCGGTTACCAACTAGCGTCGATCATCGCGGGCGGTCCAGCTCCGCTGATCGCGACGTTCCTGCTCGCGAGATACCATTCCGGCTATGCGATCGCCGTTTATATCGCGGTCTGCGCGCTCATCTCGCTCTACGCCGCTTCGCGGATGCACGACTACACGGGTCGCGACGTTTCCGCTGAGTACGACACGACGGTCGCCCTCGCGACGTAGACGTACAGGCCATGTGGAAAAGCGAGACGGTCACGGCTGCGATCGTGACCATCTCGCTTCGCGTTCCGCGTGCGACCGGGGCGTTAGCGCCGGGTCGGAGCGAGGAAGTGCGCGCCGCCGCCGTGACCGCCGCGACCGCCGGAGCCGTGCGCCGAGCGGCTGAACGGTTCGGTCTTGTGCGTCCCGTCGAAGAGCACGATCGACGAAGAACCCATTGGCGAAATCTGCGTCGCCGTCGATGCGCCGGGCGCGATCGCGTAGATACCGTTGCTGCCGGTGAGCGGACACGAGGATTGCAACTGTGCTCGGAACGACGACACGAACGCTCGTCCATCGACGGCGGCCGTGACCGGGAAGCCTTGCGCGCCCGTGACGGTCCGTGCGAGGGCGCCCGTCTTATCGTAGACCGATACCGATTGAAGCGAATCGCCCTGACACGTCGTCGATGTCAGCACCGCGCTGTTGTTGTTGACGACGTAGATGTTGCCCGAGCCGTCGATGTCGATGCCTTGCGGTCCCGGTCCCTGCGCGTTCGACGCCGCGGGGATGAAGCGTTCCGGACCGTTGAGCGGATAGACGTACGTGCCGGCGAGCGGGTCGGGTTGTTGGAACGAGTATTCCGTGACGTAGAGCGTTCCGTCGGATGCGACCGCCGAATAATTTGGCGCGAAGTTCTTGTATTGGCTCGGACTCACGAGCGTCTCGGGGATTACCTTCGACGGCGTCGTCGAGCCGGGCGGGAAGATGTCGAACTGCGGGACGCCCGCTGCCGAGACGTCGGGCAGATAGATCGTGCCATCGTGCGCGAGCACGAACGAGGAATTGCCGCCCGGCACGTTCGTCGTGATGATTCGCGATGGCGCGTCCGTCACGCCGGGATCCCATACGTCGGTCGTGAGTACGCCCGCGTTAGAGAGATTGTGGACGGCGATCGCCTCACCGGCGCCGGAGGCAGCGACGAAGAAGCCGCGTGCGACGCTCGGCACGTACGGCGCGTTCGGCGTGCTGCTGCCTGCCGGGTACATCGCGAAGAACGACGAGCCGCCCATACCCGGAGCCGAGCCGCCGTGGTGCGCGTCGTTCGAATAGACGTTTCCAACGTCGTCGAGATCGAACGTCTGACTCGGAATCGCGAGCGTCTTCACGATGGTGCCGTCGGTTTGCGCGACGGTAAGGCCGGCGTTATCCGCGAAATAGAGCAGCGTCTGGGGCGCGGGTGGCGGCGTCGTCGTTGGCGTCGCACCGCTGAAGATGGCGAACCCGTACTGCTTGTTCGCCAGGAGCGTCGTCGCGCTGATCGTTCCCGAGAAGGCGAGCGCGTTGCCGCTGGGCGTCACGGGCCCGACGATCGTCTGCCAGGCCGGCGCCGGTTTGGTCGTATCGAAGAAGGCCACGTAATACGACGTGCCGGGCGCGAGCACGCCCGCCGGTAAGCTTTCGTTGAAGACGACGTTGCCGGCGACGGTGATGTCGGCCGACGGGACGATCGAGTCGTAAAAAATCGTGTTGAACGAACCCGGCACGTCGGGTCGCCGTGCGGCTGGGAGACGGCTGCCGGAGAGCGGCGCGAGGCCCGACGGGACGGTCGTGCCGGCCGTCAGCGTAATCATCGTGCCCGCTCTGGTCGTCACGAGCGGGATCGAAACGGATTGCCCGTAGCCCGGAGGCGCCGCGAACGGCATTGTGACGGGGGCGTTCGAAACGGCCATGCCGTTGTTGACGGTTTGCGTCGTGGAGACCGATGTCGGCGGTGCCGTCGGGGTGGGTGTGGGGGTCGGCGTGGGCGTGACCGCGGGCGCGGGCGAGACGGGCCCGGGCGCCGAGGATCGCGTGGGGTTTGGCGGCACGCTGATGCCGTTACTCCCGCTACACCCCGCAATCGCACACGACACGACGATGAAGGCCGATATCTGCAGCGATTTCATGATACAAAACTCCGCTCTTTCAAACGATGCCAGTTTGGCGTCGTCAGGCTAGCACAAGCGAAGCGTGCGGCCCATGGGGAGAAACCCTACCTTCTCGCCGCGGTCGGAGCGCGTTCGTAGCCGGGTGGGGTGTCGAGTCGCGCTTTGCTCGTTAGGTGCCTTTCTCGGCTCCAAAATAGTGAACGAGTTTGAATGTCAAGGCCGGGCGAGTGACGAGCGCGCTCGCATCGCCATAGACCAGGTAGAAATCGTCGTGCGCGCGTCGCGTCGAAAAGCCTAGCGACAGGTTGGTGGCGTTGACGTACGGTGCCGGGTACGGAAAGGGCGGCGCCGAGCCGATGAGCTTCCGCACGCCGGTCACGAGCGACGTTCGTGGCCCGAGGTCGAAACTGATCGAGCCGCGCTCGAGCCATTGAATGTTGCGCGTCTTATCGTCGCCGAGCCAATCGGTATCCGTCGCATACAGCGAGACCGTCGCGCGCCGTGCCAAGCGGAACGAAAGCTGTTCGACGGGATTGACCAGGCGGCCATCGCCGAAACGTCCGATACTGTAGCCGATCTGCGATTGCAGCGCCGTATTGAACTGGTAGCCGATCGTGCCACCTTGTTGGTTCTGCGCTCGAAGCACCGGGTCGCCGTAGAGGCGATAGAAGCCGTTGCCGACGGAACCCCCGACCGTAATTTTATTCTTGAAGGTTGCCGACAGATTCGTGCTGTTGTCGGCGAGATTCGTACCGAACCCGTCACTGCCGGCGTAACGCTCGTAATACGTTCCGGCGTTCACCGTTTGAATGGCGCCGGTGAATCGCCACGTGTGATTCACCTGTGCGCTAAAACCGGCGATGTCGCCGGCCGCAACGAAACCGTCGACCGGATTATACTGCGAGCCGACCCGTTGCGCGCTCAACGATGCGAACGTATCTTTCGGGTCGAACGCGATTCCGGCGTTATAGCGTTGTGACTGCCGTCCGTCGGTTACGAGGGAGCCCGCTTCCGCGCCGCCTTCGACGTACGCGGTAAAGCGCCGTTGGTCGGAATACGAAAGAAAACCGTAGTCGGTGATGTCGTGCAGGCCGGGTTGATCGGAACCCACGCGCGTATAGTTTCCAGTAAAACGACGATTGGGCGTCGTGTACGCGACAGATTGCGCGTTGTCGCTGCGGGCTTCGCCAATCGCATCGAGCGCACCGAAGCTGAAGGGACCCTGTTTTCCTTCGAGTTGATAACCGCGCCGCGGTGTCGGAATGGCGGGTGTATACAACTCTTGCGCGCCCGGACAGCCGAAGCAGTTGTTGAAGTCGTAGAAGTTGGCACCTTGCGCGAAGAAGGGTCGGACCTCGGTGTACTGTCGGCGGAAAGCCGTCGGTGCGATCGTCTGCTGGTCCGTCTCGACGTTCGAGAAATCGGGATGGATAGTCGCGACGAGCGACGTCGTCGGCGTTATGGGAAGCGCGATATCCGCGCCCATCCGCGACGTCGAGCCGCCGGTCCGTCGGCTCCCCGCTTCGGCGAGGCCGTAGACCCCGAGCCGCGGTGAGGCCCGGGCGACCTTTGCGGCGAATCCCTCGAGCGAGCCCGCCCGCGTCACGTCGTTCGCGTACTGTTGTCCGGCTGCGTACGCCCATACATCCGTCTCGTTCAAGGTGTGAATCGTTCGCTGAAATTGCGCGAGCCACGAACTCTTCCCGGTACCACGAATCGCTTTGAGCGGAATCTGCATCGTAACGCGATAGCCCGTGGGCGTAGGGACGCCGACCGATCTCCAAGTCGGAGCGTAAGTCGTGTTCTCGCTCGAGCTTTGATAATGCGTGCCGCGTGGATTGGCCGCGAACGTATACTGAAAGCCGTTCGCGCCGGAAGGCCAGAGGGCGATCGCAACGATGTCGTCGCTGCCGGAGCCGACATCGTCCACCGCTTGCGTGGCGGCGATCGTTTCTTTCTGGACGACCGTGAAACGCACGTAGAGATTCGTGCCGTCCACGAGCAGGCGGAGCGCCGTCGGTTCCATCGCCGCCTTGGTGTGCGTAAGATCCCAGGCCACGGTCGCTTGCGAAGACGCATCCCAGCCGGAATCGGTATCGAGCGACGGCGCGGCAGCCGCGCGCGCGAGGGCGACGACGAAGGCTGAAAGGGCGAAGAACATCATCGTAGCGGCGTTCGCAGCGGCTCGTCCATGGCTCGATGTACGACGCCGGGCTACAAATATGTTTCAAGAGACAGGCGTTTCCGTAAGTTCTTCGTTTAGCGCCACGCCGCTCCGAGGAACGCCATACCGAGAAACATCTTCGCGACTCCCGTAAAATGGAAGCGCCGCCGGCTTCATGAAGGCGATGCTATGTTCTTACGGATACGGTCTCTCAGGCGCGCATCGTTCGCGGGCACCGTCGCTGCAATATTCCTGGTCAGCGTCGCCGTCGCGTCTCCGGTAGAAAAATCCGCTCATGCCGTCGCGAAGAGTAGCCGGCATAACGTGGCGGCTGGAAAGCTCGACCACAAGCAGAATCGCGCTAGTGCGGTCGAAGTACGCTCTTCCGTGCTCCAAAGAGAGCCGGCGAACGCTGCAGAGAAGTTTGCCGCAGAGGGTCGCTTCACGGGCCGGAACGCCCGCTTTCCACAAGCGCCTCCACTCAAGTTGCCCATCGATATGCTGCATCCAATCCGCTAGAGCTTGTCAGCTACAACGGCGTCTAGCCCAAGCGACTGACGCACGCGATTTCGCTGCAACCGCCGGATCGATGAAAGCAGTAGCAGAGTTCGCTGCAGAAGTTCGTCGCACCAGCCGGAACGTGCGCTTCCCGCGACCGAACCCGCTCAAGCTCCCGCTCAATATGTTGCATCCGACTTGCTAGACATGCGTGTCGCCGATTGCTCGCCGCCGCTCGGGCGCCGGTATCGGCATGCCTCCTTCGTAGCGGCACGCCGCGCCGGGAACTCGGTCGATTCAGCGCCAACGCAGTTTCGATGACAACGTCTCCGGCACAAGATGTCGACAAGCCGCTGGTGACAGTTGCAATACCAGTTCGTAATCGAGAAGCAACTGTGCGGCGCGCGATTGAAAGTGCTCTAGCTCAGACGTATGCGTCGGTGGAAGTCATCGTCTCAGACAACGCTTCGACCGACGCAACTGCAGAACGGCTACGAGCGTTTGCGAATGATCCCCGAATCGTGTTGTTGCGCCAATCCGTAAACGTCGGAATGACCCAAAATTTTCAAGTCTGTCTCGAACATGCTAAGGGCAACTACTTCGTGTTGCTTCCGAGCGACGACTATCTTGAAGCAACCGCACTGGAACAACTGATCGCGCCCTTTCTCGGTACTATAGCTGGAATCGATCCAAAAGACATCGCTCTTTCGTGGACGCCTGCAAACATCGTTGACTCGCTTGGAAACGTTATGTGGACCACCGAAGGTGGCCCGGCGGTCGAGGACGGGCTAACGTTTATCGAGGGAAGTTTCAATGGGAAGCGCGGAGTTCGTTACTGCGGTGTCTTCGCGCGAACGGACGACATGCGCGCTGTCGGGGGGTTTAGCGAGCGGTACGGCGTGATGAGCGACCTCGGTAATTGGGGTCCGCTCGTCCTATCACGCCCGTCAGTTACCTGCACGCCCGAACCACTGACCAATTACACGATCAGCAGTGCTAGCGAAACGAACCTTGCTAGAGGCGCGGAGTGGCAGCGCATCTGCGAAGTGCTTATGGCTGACCTCGAGGCGGTCTTGCGGCAACGAGGCCGCGAAAGCGATCTTCCACGGTTAAGACGCGCGCGCGTCGGTCTGATCAGTGGAAATTTGGCAGTGGTCATCTTGCAGTCTATTGGGCAACCCGGTTGGATCCGCTATACGCTCTCGGAAATCTGGCGAGCGCCTAATTATCTCCTTTCGCCCCGGACGGTATTCCGCTTATTTCGTGAATCGCGCAAAGTTCTTAAGCTGTTTTCCAAGTCACGCACGTCCCCGAAGTGATCGGCATTTCGATCGAGCACGAGGACGCGGAATGCGTCGCGCGCCGCGGCGAAGCCGTGTTCCGCGCTTTGCACGGATCGCGCATTCTCTTGACCGGTGGCACGGGATTCGTCGGCACTTGGCTTCTCCGAACGCTTCTTGTCGCTCGTGAAATGTTCGGAGTCAACGTGGAAGTGATCGTGCTGACACGCGATCCGGACGCGTTCATGCGTCGGCATCCCGGCTTGGCGGTGTCTCCAGCGGTCGTGCTGCTGCAAGGCGACGTGCGTCGACCAATTGAAGTCGCGGGCCGCCTCGATCTCATCGTGCATGCCGCGTCTGAGATGGACACGACGACCTCTGGCCCGCCGCCGTCGCAATTTTTCGACGTGATTCTCGGCGGCACGTTATCGGTAGTGGAGTGCGCGAGGCGCTCGGGAGCTCGTGTCTGCTTCGTGAGTTCGGGCGCGGTATACGGCAATGATGCCTTCGCGGCTGACCGCAACGCCGACGAAGAGTCGACCATCGCACCCCTTACCACGCGGCCCCAAGCCGCTTACGCGAATGCGAAACGCGCTGCGGAAGCGTACTTGTGCGCCGTGAGCGCCAATGACGGCCCGGACGTCGTCATCGGCCGCTTGTTCTCGTTTCTCGGACCTGGCCAAGAACTAGGTTCCCGCTTCGTCATAGCAAGCATGCTCCACGACGCGCTTCAGGGAGGGCCCGTCGTTGTGAAAAGCGACGGCACATTAGTTCGGTCGTTCATGTATGCGGCCGACATGGCGTTGTGGTTGTGGACCATCGCCGTCCGCGGTCAGCGTGGTGTGGCGTACAACGTCGGTTCGGAAGAAGCTTTCTCGGTCGCCGACATCGCTCGCATCGTCGCAGCGGCCGTTGGTGACGTGTCTGTTTCAATTGCGAAATCCGCGCCTCGCCCGGAGACTGGGCTTCGGTATGTGCCATCGACGCTACGAGCGAGACGGGAACTCGAACTTCCGCAGCTCGAACCGCTTCGGAACAGCGTTGCACGAACCGTCCGTTGGGCTCGCAGCGTATTATAGCGAAGAAGAGCGCCGAGTTAGAGTATCGTTAGCTCGGGGATGGCGACCGCGAGCTGACCGCCCCAACTGGTGACTTCTTCTGAAATCTGCTCAACGATTTCCGTCTTGAGATTCCAAGGCATGATGAGCACGTACTTCGGGCGCGACTCGGCGAGCCTCTGGGGAGAGACGACGGGGATATGGCTGCCTGGCAGGTAGCGACCCTGCTTATGCGGATTACGGTCGGCAACACACGAGATTAGGTCGTTACGGATGCCACAGTAATTGAGAAGGGTGTTGCCCTTCGCTGCTGCCCCGTAGGCTGCGACCGACTCTTCCGCTTCAAACGCATCGAGCAAGAAGCGCAGCAGATCGCGCTTGATCCGTTGCACGCGCGCGGCGAACGACCGATACGTGTGGATGTCCCGCAACCTCGCGTCACGTTCGACGTGCCGCAACTGATCGACAGATGGCGAAGTGTCGAAACGAGAATTACGAAGCGCCACCCAGAGGCGCAGAGAACCCCCGTGCGTGGGCAATCGTTCGACGTCGATAAGCCGCAAGTCGTGGGCTTCGAAGATCGGTTCGACGGCTAAGAGTGAAAGATAACTAAAATGCTCATGGTAGATCGTATCGAATTGCGTTTCCGCGAGTAACGGAAGCAGGTGCGGAAACTCAAAGGTCGCGACGCCGTTCGGCGCGAGTAGCCGACGAAAACCCTCAACGAAATCGTGGATGTCCGGAACATGCGCCAAAACGTTGTTCGCGATCATAAGGTCGGCCGGGCCACTTTCCGCGCGAACCTTCTCAGCTTCTTGCGCACCGAAGAACGCGATTCTCGTCGGGACGCCTCCCGCGATCGCCTCTAGCGCGACGTTGGCAGCCGGCTCGATTCCTAAAACGCAGATACCGCGCTCTACAAACTGCTTAAGTAGATAGCCATCGTTGCTTGCCGTTTCAACAACGAACGATCGCTGACTCAGCTCGAGTCGCGAAATGGCGCACTCAACGTAACGCCGGCCGTGCTCCAGCCACGAAGTCGAGTAAGACGAAAAATATGCGTAGTCGCTAAATATCTCTGCGGGTGCCTGAAACACCCCGATTTGCACGAGGAAACATTGCTCGCAGACCATCGGATGGAGCGGGTATGTTAGTTCCGGGCGGTTTGCCGCCGGTCTGTCGATGTATGCGTTTGAAAGCGGCTGATTTCCGAGGTCGACGAGCGAGGTCGTAACCATTGCCCCACAACCGCGACAGACGAGTTCTGGCGCGAGGTCACGTTCCAACACGGCTTTGGGTAGTCTCCTTCATAGCGCCGCAACTCGCTCTCAAAGCAACCGCGTGCGAACTTGCGCGTACCGGCGAACTAACGTACTTTTGAACTCGCTGGAAGCCCGTTCGCGTCAGTCAGCCGACGCGCCTACCACGCATACCATTCGTTGCTTCGCGAGCTTTGCAGTTGACGATCAGGCCCGCGCGAGCGAGTTCGATCGCGATCCGTCGTGAGCCATAGTACCGGCGCTTCGTGTAAATCTCGTCGATCTTGTTCTTGAGAACCACCTCACCTTGATCTCGGAACATCGGATGGTAGTATAGACTCGAGCGGTTGATCTCCAGCAACGCGGCTTGCTGGAGGACCGAAATCTCGCGCGCGTCGCGATCGACCATACTGCGCCGTTCAGCGGGCGTCGCGTTCGAGACCAGGTTTTTTTTTCAGCCAAGCATTCTCGATCGACAAGCGACCGATCTGCTCGAAAAGCTCCTGAACTTCGGCGTCGTGCTCGGCCCTGATCGCTGCGGCGTTTCGCTTCTCATCGCAGATCGCCGGCAAGCCTTTGATCGCGGCGGTCTTCCACTGCCCAAGCATGTTCGGGTAGACTTTATGCGCGGCAGCGATCTGCGCGATCGTCTTTTCTCCGCGCAAGACCTCCTGGACGAGCTGGGCTTTGTAAGCAGCGGTGAAACGTCTTCTCATCCTTCGTGTCCACCTTATCGCTGCCCACTTTTCTCTCTAGATTCCTGAGTCCATTATAGAACCTGTACGAACGAATTGAGTCAAATCACGTCTTCGTGATACGGCTCAATCCTCGTTAACTGCGTGCGTCCTCGTATCCGCTTCCACCGACTGTTCGGATCGATTTGCACTGGTGTCCCGGCGACTCCGTGTCCTAAGATGCCGATATTTTCTCACGCAAAGGAATATGTAACTAACACCGCCGATGAGCAATCTCGTGAAGACCGTCATCCTCGCCGGTGGTTTGGGAACTCGCCTTTCTGAAGAGACGGCTAGCCGCCCGAAGCCCATGGTCGAAATAGGTGGAAAGCCGATTCTCTGGCACTTACTCAGTAGCTATTCAGCGGCCGGTTTCAGTGAGTTTGTTGTTGCACTTGGGTATAAACAAGAGATTGTCAAGGAGTATTTTAGCGCCTTTTGGGCTCACAATAACGATTTAACGGTCGATTTGGCGAATGGGCGCGTAGAAGTCGCGCAACAGCGTATCTCGGAGCGTTGGAAAGTGCACCTCGTCGACACGGGACTCAATACGATGACTGGTGGGCGAATCGGGCGTTTGCGTGAAGCGGTCGGCAACGAGACATTTATGTGCACGTACGGCGATGGCTTAGCGTCGATCGACATCGCAGAGCTGCTGGCCTTTCATAAGCGCGAGGGTCGGTTGGCTACGCTAACCGCCGTTAGACCACCGGCACGTTTTGGCGCACTTGAAATCGAGGGAACGCGAGTCGCCGATTTTCAGGAAAAGCCGCAAACCAGCGAGGGCTGGATCAACGGCGGGTTCTTTGTCTTTGAGCCGGCAATCTTCGACCGCATCGCGGGCGACCAGACGATTTTGGAGCACGAGCCGCTGGTAGGTCTCGCACGCGACGGCGAGCTATCATGCTATCTGCACGATGGATTTTGGCAACCGATGGACACGCTTCGAGACAAGCGCCATCTCGAAGAACTCTGGGATTCGGGTAGCGCGCCGTGGGTTCGAAGCGGCTCCGCGTTCTGAGTTAGAAGAGTTAGTGAGGTGGCGTGCCTTCGCGCCTGAAGCCGTTGGGTAAATCCACCGCACACCGCGACGCAAACGTTGCTCGGGGAGATCGCGAGTCGGTGCGAGTGCGGCGGAGCATATTGGTAAGCAGTCCGTCTAACGTCGTGTTGGCAATCCAGGTTCGATCCACCGTCCGGAGACCATGATCGCCCTCGGATGCCCGGGTTGTGAAGCGAAGATGTAGCGATCCAAAATATAGGGCGGCGGCGTACCGTCCGGTGGTTCTGGCAACACGACGAAATCTGCACGCTTCCCGTACGCGATCGCGCCTGAGGCTCGGCCGACCGCGCGCGCGCCGCCGAAAAGTGCCGCGCGATAGAGAACCTCTCCGCACGAGGAACCGACGGTTTTCGCGGCGACGCTGCGTCGTCGCAACTGCAGGCGCTGTCCGTATTCGAGCCAGCGCAATTCTTCGACGACGTCGATTGACACGTTGCTATCCGAACCGATCGCAAACGAACCCGCATCTTCGAGATATGGACCCAGCGGGAAGAGTCCGTCGCCGAGGTTCGCTTCGGTCGTCGGACACAATGCGACCGTTGCGCGACTGCGGGCGAGCGCACGCCGTTCTCCTCCGGTGAGATGCGTCGCGTGAACGAGCGTCCAGCGCTCGTCGACCTCGGCATGCGCGAGCAGCCACGCGACGGGGCGCGCGCCGAGGTGCGCTTCGACGATCTCGACTTCGCGCGTCTGTTCGGCGATATGCAGGTGGACCGGAACGTCGCGCGGTGAGCCGTCGATAAGGGCTCCGAGTTGTGCCGGTGTGACCGCGCGCAGCGAATGCGCGCAGACGCCGATCGTAACGTCGGCATCGCCCGCGTAATCGGCGCGCAAGGTGGCGGCGATGCCGAGCACGTCGTCGACTTCGCTTGCGAAGCGCTTCTGAGGATCGTCCAACGGGGCGCCGCCGACATCGCCGTGCGCGTACAGCGCCGGCAGCAGGCAGATCGCGATTCCGGCATCGCGCGCGGCGGCGATCGCCGAACGCGCCATGATCGCGCGGTCGTCGTACCAACGGCCCTGCGGATCGCGATGGACGTAATGGAATTCAGCGACCGCCGTATAACCCGCCGCCAACATCTCGCGGTACGCGGAGCGAGCGATCGTATAGTAATCGTCGGGCGACAAGCGGTTCGCTAGCGCGTACATCGTTTCGCGCCACGTCCAGAAATCGTCGCCGACATGCGTCCGGCGTTCCGCGCGGCCGGCCATTTCGCGCTGAAAGGCGTGCGAGTGCGCGTTCGCCATGCCGGGCAGGAGCGAGCCGCGGACGATCTCCGCGCCGGCAGACGACGCACCTGCGGCGACGCTTTCGATAAGGCCGTGGGCGTCGATTGCGATGCGCACGTCGCTCGCCCAGCCGTCGGGAAGCAACGCGCGGTCGACGAAGAGCGTCATATGGCCTCGTACGACACGCTTTGGATCGATGCCCATGTCGCGACGATGGTCGACGGCGCCGCGCGATGCGGCGCGATCGCAGAGGGCGCCATCGCCGCGCGCGACGGCAAGATCGCCTGGCTGGGAAAGATGGCGGACCTCGCTGCGCCGCCGCATCGGCTCGCGCAACGCGTGATCGAGGCGCGCGGACGCTGCATCACGCCCGGCTTCATCGATCCGCACACGCATCTCGTCTTTGGCGGCGAGCGCATTGCCGATTTCGAGCGCCGAGTCACGGGGGAAGCCTACGCCGGTGCGGCCGCCGGCGGCCGCGGCATCGCGTATACCGTGGCTTGCACGCGCGCATGCGATGACGACGCACTGTATCTCGCCAGCGAGCCGCGTCTACGTGCGCTCGTGCGCGACGGCGTGACGACGGTCGAAATCAAATCGGGTTATGGCCTCGACGTCGAGACGGAAGTACGGATGCTGCGCGTCGCGCGGCGGCTCGGTGACGCTGTCGGTATCACGGTCCGCACGACGTATCTCGGCGCGCACGTGGTGCCGCAGGAGTACCGCGATCGTCGCGACGCGTACCTCGATCTGGTCTGCGACGTCATGATTCCGCGGCTCGCCCGCGAGCGGCTCGCCGACGCCGTCGACGTTTTTTGCGACGAACTCGCGTTCTCGACGCGCGAATCGGAACGCGTGCTCGCCGCGGCGCGGGCGGCGGGCCTCGCCGTCAAAGTGCACGCCGATCAACTCGCAGCGATCGGCGCCGCCGGACTCGCCGCACGTTACGGCGCGCTGTCCGCGGATCATTTGGAACGCACCGCGGAAGACGGCGTCCGGGCGCTCGCCGAGAGCGGCACCGTTGCGGTGCTCTTGCCGGGCGCTTTCTACTACCTCCGTGAAACCGCGAAACCGCCGATCGGGGCGCTGCGCGCGCATAACGTTCCGATCGCACTCGCGACGGATTGCAATCCGGGGACGTCGCCCGTCTGCGCGACCACGACGATCCTCAACATGGCGTGCGTCCTGTTTGGCCTTACGCCGGACGAAGCACTCGCCGGCGTAACGCGCAACGCCGCTCGTGCGCTCGGCTTAGCCGACCGCGGCACGCTCGCCGTCGGCGCACGCTGCGATCTCGCGCTGTGGAACGTCGCACGCCCGAGCGAACTTTGCTACTGGCTAGGGAGGTCGCTCTGCGACGGAATCGTGGTGGCGGGCGAACCGCTCCTTACGGCGCCGTCGTCGGAAAGAGCGACGCCACCACCGGCGTAAAGCGCCCCGCGAGCACCAGGGCGGCGACGCGTTCGATCTCGCTCGAGAGATAACGGTCGCCCGTGCCGCCCCCGTCCGGTGCGATCTCGGCCAGCGCGCTTTCCAAAACGCCCGACGTCCGCAGCGGCCGCCGGAATGCGATCCCGCGCGCCGCCGCGAGCAACTCGATCGCGACGATCGCAGCGACGTTGCGCGCCATATCGCCGAGCCGCCGTGCCGCATGCGTGGCCATGCTGACGTGATCTTCCTGTCCCGCCGAGGTTGGAATCGTATCGACGCTCGCGGGGTGCGCGAGCAGTTTATTTTCCGAAGCGAGCGCCGCCGCCGTCACCTGCGCGATCATGTAGCCCGATTCCAAGCCGGGGTTCGTTGCGAGAAAGGCAGGCAGTAAACTAAAAGTCGGATCGACCAGCAGCGCCGTGCGCCGCTCGGAGATATTGCCGATTTCTGCCAGCGCCACGGCGAGCGAATCCGCCACGAGCGCGACGGGTTCGGCGTGGAAGTTGCCGCCCGAGATGATGTCGCCCGTCTCGGCAAAGACCAGCGGATTATCGGACACGGCGTTCGCTTCGATGACGAGCGTTTCGGACGCCCGGCGCAGCGTCGTCAGCGCAGCCCCGAATACTTGCGGCATGCAGCGCAAGCTGTACGGGTCTTGAACGCGGCCGCAGTCGCGGTGCGAGTCGTGAATTTGCGAATTCGCGAGCAGGTCCAGCAACATCGCGGCGATGTCGCTCTGCGCCGCATGTCCGCGTACCGCATGGATGCGCGCGTCGAAAGGCGCGATACTGCCGAGCGCGGCGTCCGTCGTTAAGGCTCCTGCGACGAGCGATGCTGCGAGCAGATCCTCACTCGCGATCAGCCCGTGCAGCGCGAGCGCCGTCGAGACTTGCGTTCCGTTGAGTAGCGCGAGTCCTTCTTTGGCTTGCAGCACCAGTGGCGGGATGCCGGCGGCTGCGAGCGCATCGCGCGCGGGCATGCGTGCGCCCCGATACGACGCGTCGCCGATGCCGATAAACGCGGCCGAGAGATGTGCCAGCGGCGCGAGATCGCCCGACGCTCCGACCGAGCCTTGCGACGGAATCACCGGTAGGAAGTCGCGTTCCAGCGCCAACCCGAGCGTCTCGATCACGCTCCAGCGCACGCCGGAATAGCCACGCGCGAGCGAATTGATCTTGAGCGCGAGGATCGCGCGCACGATGTCGTCGGCCAGCGGAGGACCGACGCCGCAGGCGTGCGAGACGACGAGGTTGTGCTGCAGTTCGGCAAGCCGTTCGCGCGGGATCGACGTCTGCGCGAGTTTGCCAAAGCCCGTGTTGATACCGTAAACGCTGGTATCCTGGGCGGCGATTGCGCTCACGAGCGCGGCGGAACGCTCGACGTCGCCCCGCGCCGAATCGTCGAGCGCGAATGCCGCGCCTTCGCGCAAGAGCGCGCGGAGATCCCGCGCCCGCATCTCGCCGGCGCGAACGGCCACCGTCGTCATCGCGCGGCCATCGGCAGATGCAGACCGCGTTCGGCCGCGCACGCCGCGGCATCGGCGTATCCGGCGTCGGCGTGACGCGCCACGCCCGTCGCCGGGTCGTTCCACAACACGCGCGCGATCCGACGTGCCGCCGCTTCCGTGCCGTCGGCGAGGATGGCGAGCCCGGCATGCTGCGAGTAACCCATACCGACGCCGCCGCCGTGATGGATCGAGACCCAGGTCGCACCACCTGCGACGGCGAGCATCGCGTTGAGCAACGGCCAATCGCTGACGGCATCCGAGCCGTCGCGCATCGCTTCGGTTTCGCGATTCGGACTCGCGACCGAGCCGCTGTCGAGATGGTCGCGCCCGATCACGATCGGCGCTGCAAGTTCGCCGCTTGCGACCATCTCGTTGAACGCGAGCCCGATACGATCCCGGTCGCCGAGGCCGACCCAGCAGATGCGCGCCGGTAAGCCTTGAAAGGCGATCCGCTGCTGCGCCATGTCGAGCCAGCGGTGCAGCGGCCCGTCGTCCGGCATCAGTTTTTTGATTTTCGCGTCGGTTTTGCGAATGTCGGCCGGATCGCCGGAGAGCGCGATCCACCGGAACGGACCGATCCCGCGACAGAATAGCGGCCGAATATACGCGGGCACGAAGCCCGGAAATTCGAACGCGTCGGCGAGCCCCGCATCGTGAGCGCCTTGGCGCAGATTATTGCCGTAATCGAAAGTCGGAACGCCTCGACGATGATAAGCGAGCATCGCGTCGACGTGCGCGACCATCGATCGTCGCGCGGCTTCCGCCACGCCCGCGGGATCGCGCTCGCGTTCGGCGCGCCAGCGCTCGAGCGTCCACCCTAACGGAAGATAGCCGTTGAACGGATCGTGAGCCGAGGTCTGATCGGTCACGGCGTCGGGCCGCACGCCGCGCCGAACGAGTTCGGGAAATATTTCGGCGGCGTTGCCCAGTACGGCCACGGAGACCGCCTGCTTCGAACGTTTCGCGTCGTCGATGACGGTCAACGCTTCGTCGAGGGAAGCGGCAACGCGATCGAGATACTTCGTCGCCAAACGTTTTTCGATACGTTCGCGATCGCACTCGACGACGAGCATCGAAGCGCCGGCCATCGTTGCGGCCAGCGGCTGCGCGCCGCCCATGCCGCCGAGCCCGGCGCTGAGGATCCAGCGTCCGCCCAGATCGCCGCCGTAATGCTGCCGTCCGAGCTCGACGAACGTTTCGTAGGTGCCTTGCACGATGCCTTGACTGCCGATGTACATCCACGAACCGGCGGTCATCTGGCCGTACATCATTAGGCCCCGGCGGTCGAGTTCGTTAAAGTGTTCCCACGTCGCCCAGTGCGGCACCAGGTTCGAGTTCGCAAGCACCACGCGCGGTGCGTCGGCGTGCGAACGAAAGACGCCGATCGGTTTGCCGGACTGAATTGCGAGCGTCTCGTCCTCGCGCAACCGCTCGAGTTCGTAGACGATGCGCTCGTACGACTCCCAGTTTCGCGCGGCTTTTCCAATGCCGCCGTACACGACCAGATCGTCCGGCCGTTCTGCGACGTCGGGATCGAGGTTGTTCATCAGCATGCGCAGCGGCGCTTCCGTTTGCCAGCTTCGCGCCGTGTGCACCGAACCGTGCGCTGCCCGTATCGTCCGCGAACGCAGCCCCATCGTCATTCCGCACCTCCCTCGTCTTCATCCGCCTACCCGCGCGGGAGCACCTCGTTACGTTGCGAGCTCTGTTCCGGGTTCGTCGGCAGCAAACGGGTCGCGTTTTTGGACGATGGATAAATACGTTACGAGTATGAGGATGACCGTCAGAAAGACCGCGCTCGTGACCGTCGTGCCTAGCCCGAGTCCGCCGTCTTTGACCGTTTGCGATAGAAGGTCGCCGGTCGACGCTCCCAGGGGGCGCGTCAAGATGTACGCGATCCAGAACGCTAACACGCCGTCGATCTTGAAGACGTAATATGCGAGCGCCGTCAAGCCGATCGCAGATGCGAACATAAGCGCCGAGAGCGCGTAGCCCAGATGCGACGCTTCCGCCGCGAGATCTCCCGCCGAGGTGCCCAGCGCGAACGTAAAGAGAATCGCAGCCCAATAGAAAAGCTCGCGCTTCGTCGAGCGGATCGTGTGAACGGAAAGGGTCTTCTCGCTGCGCCACCAGGCAACGAAAACGATGGCGAGCGCGCAGGCGAATCCGATGGATGTCGTCAGCAAGCTCACTCCCAGATTATCGACGAGGTTATCGGAGATTAGGGTCCCGACGACGCTGACGAGGACGACCACAAGCCAATAGACCGCGGGGATGTACCGCTGGCGCGTGAGCTGGACTGCAAGCGCGATTAAAAAAAGCCCGCTCATCACGAGCGACGTGATACCTAGCCCGAAGTGTAATTTCGTATTGAGAAAATCCGCTGCAGTCTCACCGACCGTCGTCGCCAAGACTTTGATGATCCAGAAGAAAATCGTAATCGCAGGGACTTTGTTGAGCATGGATTTCATCGCCATAAAGAGTAGCCTTCGAGAGGATCAGCGCCGAGCGCCGATGGTGTGCAGGAACGACTCGTAGAGCGTCTTGGTGCTCGTCGGTAAAGTCCGATAGTAGTACGTGTCGGAGATGAGCGGCGGTTCCGTTCCTGCGACGACTTCGCGTTGCTGGCGTGCGAACGCGGCGAGCGCGGCGGCCACGGGTTTTTCGCTGCCGTCACTTCTAACGATGCCGAAGCTCAGCTCGTGAGGCGCGCGATCGAACGGCGGCTCCGAGCGCAGCGCGTCGTCGTAGTCGGCCCAGCACCACCAATACGCCCCCAAGCGGCCGTCGGCATGAAGGCGTTCCAGGACGTTCGTGCAGTATGCGGCGTTCTCGTCTTCGCGCAGACAGGCATACGTCGCAAAGAGCGTGTCGTCGGGCGATATCGCTTGGTTCGGCGCTTCGTCCGGGAGCGCGACGCGCTCGTAGGGTGAAAGCTTTCCCGGCGGACACGTCGGGTTGCCGAATTCGGTGAAGAGCACCGGCTTGTACGAAAACGCCGCGGTGAGCCGAGCGAGAAACGGCACGACTTCGGGGTCCAGCCGGTTTTTTGCAAAGCCGCTATACACGCTGTAGCCGTGCATCGTCGCGAAGGCAAACGGCGCGCACAGCGGCCCGAAACGAATGTTGCGATCGCGCGTGAGGTCTTCTCCGTGGATGCCGGCGGTTACCGGAAGCGACGACGCTTCGCTCAGGGTCCGGGTGAGGCGGCGGCTCCAATCGGCGGCGACGTATTCGTTGGCGGGTTCGCGCAGATTGCTGAACTCGTTGCCGAGATCCCACGCCACGATCGCGGGATGCGAGCGCAAACGTTCGCCGACCGTGCGAGCGAACAGTAGTTGCGCGTCGAGCAATGGCCCCGCGTACATGTCGCCGATGCCGTACGGCGATTGCACGCCGTCTGCGATGGTCCGAAAGCGTCCGTGCGGCGTTTTCGAATCGAGGGCCCAAGCAGGCAGCCAATTGACGCCGCTCATGTGCCCGCAGAAAAGCGTCGGCATGATTCGAAGATCGGCGTCCGCGGCCAGTGAGACGACGACGGCGAGCCGTTCGAGCATCGTCGCGTCGATCGTGTCGGCCCGTAGCGCGAAATCGTCCCAGCGCAAGAAGACGCGAACGGTATCGAGCCCGAGCCCGGCGATGCGCGCAAAATCCTCGGCGATCTCGCCCGGGTCGAAGCAACGCCACATCGCCATCGCGCTGCGGCGTGGCCAGTAGTTGACGCCTACTGAAAAGCGCGTCGGTCGCTAGCTCGACGCGCTCTGTTTGCGGTGAAAGTCGCCGCTGGAGCCGGGATTGGGACCTTTCCCAAGCGCGTACTCGTGAAGAGCTTTGGTATAGAGCTTATTCTGTTGCGCCTTCGCGAGCTGCGCCCAGGGGAGGTCCATGCGCGGTCGAGGCGGGGTCACTTTTCGTTTGGCGGCCATACGGCGCTTCGTGCGGCGAAGCGGGATCAATTCCTCGTCCCGGGCCTGCGCGCAACCCGTCCGTCGGGTGTGGAATGCAATCTATCGGGTACCATCCGTCGTATTCATCGACAGGAGCATCTTGCGTCTTTTCGGCGGGCGCGCTCTCGGACGGCCTCGATTCGAACGACGAAGAGGTTGCACGACGCCGATCACCCTCGTTGCAGGAAGAATTCATTTGCAAACACTCGTACGGCGACTGCTCGCCTGTACTGCCGGCCTAGCCCTCGTGGCAGCGCTCGGTGCGTACGGCGTTCGCGGGTTAGTCGCATCCGACCACCAAGACTCGCCGCTGACGGTCAGCCGGCCGGGCATCGATATTACCGACGTATTCGTTTATCCGAGCCCGCGCGATCCCAGTGCGGTCGTTCTGGCGATGGACGTCTCACCGCTGATCCCGACCGGTATGGGCAATTCGCGCTCGTTCGATCCCGGGGCGATGTATCAGTTCAAGATCGGGACTGGAAACGATTACAACGAAGATCTCGTCGTGCAGTTCAAAGCCTCCGGCATCGGTCCATCGCAAAAATTGACGATGTACGGTCCGGCGAAACCAAATATGCAAGGCGTGCTGTCGACCTTCGTCGCGCCGACCGGTTCGTTCAGTTTCGGTTCGCCGACGACGCTCGCTAATAATATCCACGTCTTTGCGGGACCGCGCCAAGATCCGTTCTATTTCGATCTGACGCAGTTCTTGAAGATCATTCCGGACCGCGATTTCCACAATCAGCCCAACCCCCCGCCGCCGAGCGCGACGTGTTTCCGCAAGGACGCGCAAGACGCGCTTGCGCCGTTCAACGTGCTGCAAATCGCGGTCGAGATGCCGCGCCGGCTGCTCGCCGATACGGCGGGTAACGTCGGGCGCATCAACGTGTGGACGACCACGTCGCTGCCCACGACCGACGATACGGCGTCCGATAATTCGCCGCTGGCGTCGCTGCAAAACGTCAAGAACAACCTCAATAAGCTCATCAACGGTAAAGACTCCGGCTCCGACAACGCGACCTACACGCAGGTCGAACGCCTCGCACGACCGGCCGTCAAAGAAGCCACGGAGAATTTTGCCGACCACGATAAGACCAATCGCAGCCCGATTACGAACGACACGGTGCTCGCGGACTCGATTCATAATTTCGTGCTCAACGTCGCGCATCGCTCGCCGCGCATCGCCGATGCGGCCGTCAAGGTCTTGATTCCCGACGCGATCGAAGCCGATCTTTCGGCAGCCGGCGGCGCGCGTTATCTCGCGGTCGAAACCAACGGTAAGAGTGGCTTGCCGGTCGCCGTGGTCCGCCTCGTACCGCCCTTTGGAATCTATGGCGTGAAGCGCGCGCTCGGCGATCCGTACCGCCACTTCGGCGGACGCGATCTGCGCAGCCCCGTGATCGATCTTTCTCTGGGTTCACTCTTCGGTAGCCTCCTTCCGAAGCTTGGGCTCGCTCCCGAAGATGGTAAGGAAACCGCCTGCTTGACCAGCGACAACGTTACTCCGGCCGCCAAGCACTATCAAAACGACTTCCCGTATGCCGGCGGTCCGATTTGATGCGTCTTCTCCGCTTAGGCGCTTCTATCGTCGCCCTGCCCGCATTGCTCGCGTTCGGATCGGCGACGGCCGTGGCGCAAACCGTTCCCCCGGGCTCGACCTCGACTCCAATCCCGATCGGGCCTTCAGGATCGAATATCAACCAAGATCAACACGGGTATCAGACCTTTCGCCAATCGCTCGAGACGATCGCAATGGTCGATTACCTAATTCACCCGAAAGTAGCGAACGAGTTCAGCCCGGCCAACTTTGGGCGCATGTCGTTCCGAGCGATCGGCGAACACGAGTTCACGTTGCAAAACGTGCAGCTGCTGGCCGGCGCCGAATTCCGCACGTATGAATACCAGCATTATACGTCCGGTTCGACGTCTCCGACATGTCCGGGCGACATCGGTTGCGTTACGCGCATCGGCAACGCGAGTCAGTCGTTCGTTCCGCAAACCAGGCTCACCGACGAATCGTACGACGGTCGCCTCGGAATCAAGTTGCTCGATCCGCGGGTCTATCTCGGCGTTAGCTATCTCACGAAGTACAACAACGTCGGGTATCCGCGCATCAGTGGCCCGGGGCTCGGCCTCGAGAAGCTGCCCTCGAAAGAAGGGCCGGTCTCGCTGTACTTCAGCACGTACTACTATCCGAATCTCACCGGCGGCTTTCGGTCGCCGGATGGCGGATCGCTTGGGTTGTCCTATCGCATGTTCAAATATGACGGCGGGTTGACGATCGCGCCCAAGAATAGCCCCATCTTTCTCAACGCCGGCCTTCTCGGCGATCGAACGACGGCGCGCAATAGCGCTCCTTCGAACGAGTCGCACATCTCCCCGTACGCCGGTATCGGCTTCCACCTCCACTAACGGGAAGCAACGGCGATAAAGGAGGCCGGTCGAGTTCGCTCGCCGGCCTTCTTTATTTAGAACAGGTTCCAGAGGTACTGATTGTACACTTCGTGATGGTACTGAACTTCTTGCGCTTTCACGACGGTGCCCAAGAGCCGCGGGCAACGATCGGCGCTGGCTTCTTTGAGCTCGGCGTAGCGCGCTTTGACGTCCGCACCGAGCAACGCCGTGGTCCAGTCCGACTTGCGAAAATTCGCGATCGCGTCGTAGATATTGTCCGGCAAATAACGCGCTGCCTGACGCAGGTCGTGTTCGTCGCTAATGGTGCCTTCGAGACCCGTCTTGAAGATGCCGAGCATCACCATGTACGGATTCGCATCCGGGGCGACCGAACGCACTTCGACGCGCGCGCTGCGTTCGTTGCCGAAGGGAATGCGCACCATCGAGCCGCGATCGATGGCAGAAGCTTTGATTTGGTTGGGCGCTTCGAAATGCGGATCGAGCCGCCGATACGCGTTGACGCTCGCGTTGAGCATCAGACAGATATCGTTACCGTGCGTCAGGACGCGGTCGACGAAGCGCCACGCGAAAGGGCTCAGCCGCTCCTCGCCCGCGGCATCCCAGAATAAATTCTTGCCGTCTTTGCTGATGGAGACGTTCGTGTGCATGCCGTTGCCGTTCACGCTGACGACGGGCTTGGGAAGGAAGCTCACCGACATGCCCATCCGCGTCGCAACCTGACGGCAGATTAGCTTGTAGATTTGAATCTGATCGGCGGCAGCGACCACTTCACCGTAGCTGTAGTTGATCTCGAATTGCGACGGAGCGACCTCGGGATGGTCTTTCTCGTTTTCGAAACCCATCGCGCGTTGCACTTCCGCGACCGAATCGATGAAGCTGCGCAGCGGGTCGCCGGGCAGTGAATGATAGTAGCCGCCGGTGTTGACGTATTCGAACTTACCCGTCTCGTGATAACGCCGCTCAGCGTCGAGGCCTTGAAAGACGAAGCCTTCGATTTCGTTGGCAGCGTTGAGCGTGTAGCCTTCGCGCGCGTAAAAATCCGCGGAAAGCTGTTTGAGGCTGCCGCGGATATCTGCGCCGTACGGCGTCCCGTCGCGGCCCAGGACGTCGCCGAAGACCAGCACTTTGCCCGAGCCGAAGACGTCGCCCGGCGCCCAGTAGAACGCGCTCCAATCCAGCGCCAAGCGAAGGTCGCTTTCTTTCTGCTGCGTGAATCCGCGGATCGAAGATCCGTCGAAGGTGAGGTTGTCGTGCGCCTTCAGCAAGAATTTCTTATCGTAGTCCAGCATGTGGAGCCGGCCCTCGAGGTCGCTGAACAGCACGGTGACCGCCTTTAGGCGGGTTTCATCGGTCAGATATTTGAGTCGCGTTTCCTGAATTTCGTGTCCCGGTACGTGCGTGCTGCGCTGTTTCTTGGCGGCGAGATTGAGCTCTTCGAGCTCGCCATAGGAGAGCATGAGAAAATCGCGCAAATCGATCGACATTCGTTACGTCGCACTCCTGTAAGAAGCCGCACTGGCGCGGTCCGTCATTCGTGCGCGGGAGTAAGGGCCGTTCCTTCCGGCACTCGTAGAGAGGCGTACCGGTCGTCAGTTCCCCATAGCAGACCCGGCGTTGTTGAGCTTGTTCGCCGAATTGCCCCCGATATAGGTGAGACCCGCGATCGCGACGATCGACACCAAAGCGATGATCAAGGCATACTCGACGAGGCCCTGACCGCCGTCGTCGCAGAGAAACTGTTGGAAAGTGTTCACTATTCGGCTTTCGGTAATATGGTGGATAAATACGAGGCTCGGGAGATCGCGCTCTGGGGAGACCGCATCGATCGTAGGCTTCGAGAGCGATTTTCGGAAGCAACGCATGTCACTAAAGTCGTGCCTCCGGCCGAATAGGCGCCGAGCGAACGAGCCCTGCTGGACGGACGAGCCATTATACGATAAGCTCGTCCTTCGTGACCCGGGGGGCGGGCCGTTCCCCAAATCCGGGCTTTGCCCCGGTCGTGACGTTCGTCGTCACGTATGTAGGGCTGCCGCCGCACGAAGCGGCGCAGCCGTCTCCACCTACATCGAGGATGGTTTATGGCTGCCAGCACGTCGTCGAAGAAACGCAACGCGGCGAAAAAAGAACGCCGCCCCAAGCGCAAGATCTGTAATTTTTGCGCCGAGAAACAACCGGATATCAATTACAAAGACGTGACGCGGCTCCGGAAATACATCTCCGAACGCGGAAAAATTTTGCCCCGGCGGATCAGCGGCAATTGCGCGAAGCACCAGCGCTCGCTGACCGTTTCCGTGAAACGTGCCCGCGTCATCGCTTTCCTTCCGTTCGTCGCCGAGTAACGCATGAAGATCATTTTGATGAGCGATGTGAAGTCGCTGGGCACCACGGGCACCGTCCTGGAAGTTGCGGACGGCTACGCGCGAAATTTCTTGCTTCCCCGCGGTCTCGCAGCCGAAGCTTCGAAAGGTTCCCTGGCGCTCCTCGAGCAGCAGCGAAAGGCGACGGCGCGGCGCGATGCCGAGGCGATCGCCAGTGCGGAAGCGCTCGGCAAGCAGCTCGAAGGGCTGCAGCTCAGCGTTCCGGCGAAGGCCGGCGGCAACGGCCGGCTCTTCGGCGCCGTGACCAATGCGAACGTTGCCGATGCGATCCACACGGCGCTCGGCGTCGAGATCGACCGCCACAAAATCGAAGTCCCGGAAAACATCAAATCGCTCGGGAGTTATCCCGTCGAAATTCGGCTCGGCAAGAATATCGTCGCTAAGACCACGGTCAAAGTCATCGCCTCGACGAACTAGCCCCGCATGGCGCAACGGGCCGACCCGGCGTTCGTAACCCGCTTTCGCCGAAAACACGGCGGCGACGACGGCGTACGCCGTTACGTGGCTGCTCTTTACGAAATTCTGTCCAACACGCTGGGTGCGGACAAGATGGTGCTGCGGGCCGGTAAGCTCAACGCGCTGAAATTCATGCGTTCGAGTGCCTTGCCAGAACGTATCCTCGCGCTGCAGCGGCTGGTGTTCGAAGACCCGACGCTCGACCGGCTCCCACAGCCGGGAAAATTCGGCGACGCGATCGCGGAAATCGAAGACGGTCTGGCGGATCTGGTCGCGCAGCGTTCGGTCGAGGACAAGATCGAGATGAAGGTCAGCCTCAAGATGGCCGAGCGTCATCTCGAATATCTCAAAGATCTCAAGCTCGAAGCGATTCGCGACGACGGCGGTCCGGAAACCGCCGCGACGCAGAAGAAGCTGGACGATCTGGTCGCGCTCGACGATCGGAAGCTGTCGCTTTCGGCGCTGCGGATGTTGCGCCCGAGCGCGCTCGCCGACGTCGTCGGCCAGAAGTCGGCCATCGCGTCGTTGCTCGCGAAAATTTCGTCGCCGTTTCCGCAGCACGTTCTTCTGTACGGACCGCCGGGCGTCGGCAAGACGACTGTTGCGCGGCTGGCGCTCGAAGTCGCGAAGTCGCGCGCGTATGCGCCGTTCGCGGCCGACGCGCCGTTCGTCGAAGCCAGCGGTGCTACGTTACGGTGGGATCCGCGCGAAACGACGAACCCGCTGCTCGGCAGCGTGCACGATCCGATCTACCAAGGCTCCCGGCGTGAATTCGCCGAGGGCGGTATCCCCGAGCCGAAACTCGGGCTCGTCACCAAAGCGCACGGCGGCGTGCTCTTCATCGACGAGATCGGGGAGATGGATGCGATCCTGCAGACGAAATTGCTGAAAGTCTTGGAAGATAAGCGGTTCACGTTCGAATCGTCGTATTACGACGCGACCGATCCCGGCGTGCCGGCATACGTAAAGAAACTCTTCGAAGACGGCGCGCCCGCCGATTTTATCATGATCGGTGCCACGACGCGGGACCCCAGCGACATCGATCCCGCGATCCGGTCCCGTTGCGCCGAAGTGTTCTTCGAGCCGCTGACCGAAGCGCAGGTTCGCGAGATCGCCGGCGGCGCGGCGACGCGACTGGGCGTTAAGCTCGCCCCGCGCGTGCCCGGGCTGATCGCCTCGTATACGATCGAAGGCCGCAAGGCCGTGCAGATCGTCGCCGACGCTCACGGGCACGCGCTCTACCGCGAGGCTCGAGCTGCGCCCGCCCCGGTCCGCCGCTCCCGCGTTACGACGATCGTCGAAAGCGACGTTACGACGGTGGTGCAGTCCGGCCGTCTGGTGCCGCACACTCCGGTACGCGCGCGTCGCGGACGCGAGATCGGCAAGACGCTCGGCTTAGGCGTCTCGCACCACGTCGGCAGCCTCATCGAAATCGAAGCGGTCGCATTCCGGGCGTCCGAACCGCACAAGGGGACCGTACGCTTCAACGATACGGCGGGCTCGATGGCAAAGGATAGCGTTTTCAACGCGACCGCCGTCGTGCGGCGCGTCGCCGGCATCGATCCGCTCGATTACGACCTGCACGTCAACGTCGTCGGCGGCGGCAACATCGACGGTCCGTCGGCGGGCCTCGCGATCTTTCTGGCACTTTACAGCGCGATCGTCCAGACGCCGTTGCCGCGCGACGTCGCGATGACGGGCGAAGTCTCGATTTCGGGCTCGGTGCGGCCCGTCGGCGGCATCATCGAGAAACTCTACGCCGCGCGGCAGGCCGGCATGCGTCGCGTGCTAGTGCCGCGAGAGAACGCCCGCGACGTCGATCGCTCGATCGGCGGCATCGAGATCGTGCTCGTCGGCAACGTGCGGGAGGCGTTCGATGCGCTGGACCTCGCACGGCCGCGCAAAGCGGACAAACGGTGACTCTGGCCGCGACGGGGCTCGGCGGCGTCGATCGCATTCCGCCCAACAATCTCGAAGCCGAGATGGCCGTGATCGGGTCGATCCTCGTCGACCGCGAGATGATGTCGACCGTGAGCGAGATGCTCTCGCCATCCGACTTCTACGCTCACGTGCACGAGACGATCTTTCTCGCGCTCGTGCAACTGTACGAGCGTGGCGAACCGCTCGACAAGATAACCCTCGGCGAAGAATTGCGGCGTCGCAGCTTGCTCGAACGTGTCGGCGGGCTACCGTATCTCAACTCGTTGATGGACACGGTACCCACGGCTGCGTCGGCCGAATATTACGCGCAGATCGTTCGCGAGAAGTCGTCGTTGCGCGGTTTGATCCACGCCGGCACCGAAATTACGAAGATCGGTTTCGAGAACGAAGAGGACGTGGAAGGCGCTCTCGATCGCAGCGAACAGATCGTTTACGACGTCGGCCGGCGCCAAAATCGTTCCGACTTCGCACCCGTACATAAGCTGCTCAAAGGCGCCTTCGAGCAGATCGATCGGGCGTATCACACGCGCGGCGATCGCACCGGCCTCACCTCGGGCTTTCGCGACATCGACGAATATACGGCCGGCTTCCAGCCCGGTAATTTCGTCATCGTCGCCGCGCGTCCGGCGATGGGCAAGACGTCCATCGCGCTGACGATGGCCGCCGCAGTCGCAAAAGAAGAGCAGAAGCCCGTCGCCTTCTTTTCCCTCGAAATGACGAACGAAGAACTGGTCACGCGGCTGCTTTGCGCCGAAGCCCGCATCAATTCGCAAAACCTCAAACGCGGCAACATTCGCGATCCCGAATGGGAAAAAATTTCGAGCGGCATGAGCGCGCTCTCACAGTTGCCGATCTATATCGACGACAGTGGCACGATTACGGTCACCGAGATTCGCAGCCGTTGCCGGCGTTTGCAATCCGGCGACGGACTCTCCGCGGTCTTCATCGACTACCTGCAGCTCGTGCGTCCATCGACCTCCTCACGTCCGCAGAATCGTAACGACGAACTCTCGGAGATCTGCCGCACGCTCAAGGCGACCGCCAAAGATCTACAAGTTCCGATCTTCGCGCTCGCGCAACTCAACCGCGGCGTCGAATCGCGCAACGATAAACGGCCGATGCTCTCCGATTTACGGGATTGCCTAGCGGCGGACTCTTACGTGACAAACGCGCAGACCGGCGAACGCATTCGTATCGACGATATCGTCGAACGCGACTTGCGCTTCACCGTTTGGGCCGTCGACGAGCGTCTACGGCTCGTCCAACGACCGATCGAAGCCGCATGGAAAGTCGGCGAAAAGCCCATACACCGCGTCACCATGCAGAGTGGGAGAACGATTCGCTGTACGGAGGGACATCGTTTCCTAACGGTATCCGGATGGATAGAACTGAGAGAGCTCAACGTCGGTCGCGCTGTCGCCGTGCCGCGACGTCAAGCACAGCCGAGCGCGGCAACTCAGACGATGTCCCCGGATCGAGCGCTGCTGCTGGGCTGGCTCGTGGGAGACGGCCATTCCGGCGGAAATCCCACGCTGGACGTCTTTAGCGACTCCGAAGCGGCGATGGCCGTCGACCTCGCGATGTCCGAAGCGCAGAAACGCGTCCCGGACGCTATATTTCGAGAACCCGATGACATCGTCGCAGCGTTTCTGCGCGGGTTGTTTCACGCGGACGGGAGCCTTACGCGTGATTCCATGAGTAGTCGCGTAACGGTACGTCTCAGTACGGTCAGCGAGCACCTCGCGCGTGACGTGCAGCATCTGCTTCTTCGTTTTGGTCTCAATGCGATCGTTGAATGCGATCGACGAGACGTCGGTGGTTTCGGTACGGGTACTACCGCCATCTGGACCGTCGCGCTGATGCAACGAAGCTGCGTAGAGACTTATATGAGTCTGATCGGCTTTTTCGGCGATAAGCACGATCGCGCCGCGGCAGCGGTCGAGCGAAAGAAACGCACCGACGCCGGGCAATTCGATCGAACTCCGCTTGACAAAAGTGAACGCGCTCGAAGCATGAAGGCCGATGTCGGATTCTCTCACGCCGCGCTAGGTTGGCGCGACCAGGGAAAGGCGATGCCGCGTTCCGCGTGCGCGACGCTTGTGGAGCGGCTCGACGACGAAGTCCTAGGTGCGCTGGCTTTCTGTGACATTCTTTGGGACAAAATCGTGTCGATTGAAGCCGAAGGAAACGAGGCTGTCTACGACATTACGGTCGGGAATCTGCATAACTTTTGCGTAAACGACATCGTAACGCACAATTCCGGGGCTATCGAGCAAGAAGCCGATTTGGTCTCGTTTCTCTATCGCGACGCGTATTATAATCCCGAAAGTGCGCCGGAACCCGATCTGACGGAATTCATCATTGCCAAGAGCCGTAACGGACCGACGGGGACCGTGAAGCTGCGCTTCCTCAAAGAACATACGCTGTTCGTGCCGTATGCGGATGGCGCCCATTATGCCGGTCCGTAGCGGGGACGACGAAGCAGTCGAGGGCGGCCACCTGCACTCGGGCGGCGCGTCGCTGCGGTGGACGCTCGACGGGTCGGCGCTATTCTGCAGCGATTTCGAAGGCGACCCGGCGTCGTTTCGCGCGGTGATCGAAGCGGCGAACGCGGTAGCCGTCGGACGGTTTGCGGCGGTGCTGCTCGCGCGGGTGCACGCGCAAGACGGGCGGCTCGATGCGTTACGAAAGGCGGGCTTTCTCGATGACGGCGAACCGCTCGAGGGCTATCTCACGCTGGTTCGCGACGTTCGGTAGCCGCCGGTTTCGATGAACTCGCGCGCATCTTGAAGAACGAGGGTGGTCATGAGCGACCATCGTCATGAGACGCCTCTGCGCGGGACGAAAGCGATCCCGCACCCGCGCGAAGGCGAAGAGTCTTACACGGCGATGAACTTCCGGTACGCGGGCCGGACCGGACACATTCACGAGGTCGTCGAGATCGGCGGCCGGCAACTCGCGAAGGTCGGTTTCGACGATCGCAAGATCGTATATTACCTGCTCGCCGATCTCGAACTCGACGACAAAGCGAAGCGTGGCACCTTCCACGATACCGAGCCGAAGTAGGTCGGTACGCTTTTTTAGATTCGCGCCGTGATGCTCAGCGTGGCCGTAATCGGGAGGAGTCCCGTTTGCCCGGTTTGCTGCTGGTAAATGTTTGCGTCGGTACCGAACTTGTTTTCAGCGACATACGGTCCCACGCCCGTCGTGTAGAGCGTACTCGCGATCGAATTGAAGAGATTGAGTACGCCGATGTTGAGCGTCGTGTTCTTCGTTACTTGCTGCGACAACGACGCGTTAGCGTAAAAAAACGGAGTCCGATTGTACGCGTTGTATTCTCCCTGATAATACGAATCGATGCGGCCCTCGAAGCCGCGACCGTTTTGAATATCCAGGCCGAGCGATCCTTTGTGTAGTGCGACGCCCTGGATCTGCGAACCATTTATCGTGTTGACCGCTCGCGCGAGGATAAAGTCGGGAACGCCGAGATCGGCCGCAGACTGCACGTTGTAGGAGTAATCGAAGTACATATTGCGATTCGCACGGTAGCGGCCCGTTAGCTCGATGCCCTGGTAGCGCGTGCTCGCTGCATTGTAGCGTGCCAGATACCCCAGATTGGCGAGGGTTGCCTGAGCGGAAGAGCCGCAGAAAGACGCGATCCGCGCGAGGTATTGAGCCAGTAAGTCTGGCGGAAGCACGAAGGGCAGCGACGTGACGGGAATCTGATCTCGAAATATCCGGTTTTTCTCAAAACTGAAGTAACCATCGATGTTGACGACGTTATCGCCGTTGAAGCGATGACCGTAGCCTACTTCGTAATCCGTCGACGATTCTTGGATGAGATTGGGATTGCTGCTGTTGCCGACGGTCGTCAACTGGCCGCCCGTACATTGCGGTGTGATGTTCGACGGAGTGCGATTCGGTGTGACGGGCCCGCTAAGGAGATCCGGCGCGGGTGCCGCGTCGGAACGGCCGCCGGTGAGGCGGACGACATCGGAGGGTGTCAGGCGGTACACGAACGACAGGCGCGGATCGAACGTCTGCTTCTGCGTAACGGTCGAACGCTTGAGCCAAGCGTTGAGGTAGATCGAGAGCGGGCCGGCCGGCGTATACTGATCGCGCAAGAAAAAATTGCGTTCGCCTAGCGCGAATACCGCGCCGGGAATATTGTTCGCGCCATTTACGATATGGTAGCCTTCGCCGAGTTTCCCCAAAAAGTCACCAATGTGGTTCTGGTGTTCGACGTAGTAGCCGAAGCCGAAGTCGTTCGTACGGCCGGCGATGTCGTCGGAAACGAGCAGTCCGGTCGTGTCGTAAAATTGCGTGTTGAAGCCTGGCGTCGGGTTGAGCGTGCTCAGCGGTGCACGGCTATAATCGGTCGAGTACCGGTTGCCGGAGCCGTCGAGTGTCAACGTGTTGTTGCCCAGCCGCGTTTGAAGGCGCCCGTGATAGTCGTTGAAGCGATGTTCTTGATGGGCGCCCGCGCCGCCGCCGGCGAGGCCATAGCCCCGACGCGCGTAATCGAAAGCGCTGAGGCAGGTTGCGTTCGCGTCGTCGAGCGTGGCTCCGAGCGACCCGGCAGGGCAGTCAACGCTCGCCGTATTACCGTTGGTGAAGTTAACCGTATACGTTGCCGGCGCGCTCGACGCGGATTGCGCGTTGTAGAGTTGCTGTCCCTCAGAGAAGTAACAATTGTCGCCGTTGCCCGTCTTATCGTCGAACGAATTCGCGCTCAAGGCGGTTGCCTCAAAACTGGTCGACGGCGAAAACGAGAATTTGAGCTTGGCGAGATCGTTGCGCAGTAAGTATCCCGAACTCGTTCCGTACGTCAGCGTCGCCGCATTTGCGGACGAGAAATTTCCGCTGAGAAACGCGGGCTGCAGTCGCGCTTGGGTGGGATACGGTCCGGTCGTTCCGTCGACTGCATGCACGAACGCGTAGCCGAGTTTTTCGCGCGCGACGGATCCCGTCGCCTGAACGCGGGTATAGCGACGGCCTTCGTAGCCGACGCCTTGTTCCAAAAGCATTTCAGGCTTGCGCGTCGCGTTGACGGTTTGCAAGTCCACCGTGCCGCCGATGGAGCTGGTTCCGTAGAGGCCGAGGGCGCCGGAGCCGTAGGTGACTTGAGTGTTGCCGATCGCGTAGCTCGGCGAGTCTTGAAAATCGAAGCCGCCGCTAACGGCGCCCTGCGGTCCCATCGGATGGCCGTCGATGAGCGTCGACGTTTCGGCCGAACCGAAGCCGCGGATATCGATGCCCAGCGAATCGCCGACGGACGAGCTCAAACCCGTCAGGTTAATGCCCGGTAACGCATCGAGCGCGTCGCCGATGCGGACGTAACCTTCGCGTCGCAGCAATTCGCTCGTTACCGATTGATTGATCGTCGTCGCAGTTGCGAGCGAGCCGTTACCGGAAACGCGAGCGGCACTCACACGGCCGATCTCTCTGAGGTCGTTGCCGATCGAAGTTCGCGAGCGCGTAATTGCCGAACGAACGCTACTCGTTTCGCCCGCAACCGTAGCGATGTCGTCGGTGCGGACCGTTTGGTAGCCGTTCGCCGAGATTTGAACGTAATAAACGCCCGCGATCTGGACCGCAAGGGTGAAGGAACCGTTTGCGTCGGTCGTCGTCGTCGCGATTTTTTCGCCGGACGCGCGGTAGAGGGTGACGTCGGCTCCCCGAACGCTCGTGCCGGCTGCGCGGTCCACGATTGTTCCGACGATCGATCCGCCCGTTGCTGTTGCGGCCGGTATTCGAGCAAGCGCCGGCGATACGACTTGCGCTGAAAGTGAAAATGCGAGCGCTAATGCGAGCGCCGTAATCCGCCCGAATCGGGACATATGTACTCCTGTGAGTCGCAGCAGAGGGCGTGGCTCGGCGGCGCGGCGCGGATCAGCGGTAAGACGCGCAGCGCACGGTGGTCGCCTCCTCGAAGATAGGCGGCGCGGCTTAAGGCCTCGTTAAAAAATAGTTAAATCCAGCGTATCGTCGACCCGTCACTTCGATGACGGACGGATCAACGTATCGCGATCGACGATATCGTGCGCGCCGATTCGGCCATCGGCGTAGAGCAGGTACGCAGTGACCGCAAAGAGATCGCTCGGCGACAGGCGGCGCCGACGTTGCGGCGGCATCGCCCGGCGTATATAATCGAAAAGGGCGGTCGGATAGCGCCAGCGCCGTATGGCAATACGCACGCCGTGGCAACTACGGCACGACGCTGCATAGATCGGAGCACCGTCTTGCGCCGTTCCGCGGCCCGACGGGAGCCCCGCCCCGTCGATGGCGACGTCGATATCGAGAGGAGCGATCGCGGCCGCCGGTGCGGTGCTACCGATACCGTACGGCGGCGCGTGCGTCTCGGTGCGGGAAGCACACCCGAGCGCTGTCACGAGTGCAAGCGCCGCGCCGCGCGACACGCTCGCGTTCATGCATCGACGGCGTCTACGGAGCCATCGCCCCGCACGCGCCACATATGAATTGGATTGACGTGATAGCGCAGATCGCCGCCCGCCGCTTCGCGCAGCGCCGCAAAGGACGGCTGCACGGCGCGCGTTTCGTCGGTCGCGCGGCTCGCGACGATCCGTTCGGTGTCATCCCAGAAGACGGGTAGCGTGAAACGCACGAGCGCCTTTGCAAGCACCGGCTCTCCAAGCGTCGCGGCTCGCCACGTCGCGCCGCCGTCGAGGGTGACATCGACGCCCGTCACGCGGCCGGCGCCCGACCACGCGAAGCCTCGCAATTCCGCGAAGCCGCGTGCAGGCATCGTTCGCGTCGGCGATGGTTCCGTGATCACCGATTTGACGGGCATCGTGAAATCGAAGAGATGCGGCGAACCGTCGGGGTTGGTGCGCCCATATCGCACCGTCTCTTCGCGCGCGTAGAGGGGCGCGTCGACGACTTTGATGCGGTGAAGCCACTTGACGTTCGCGCTGCCTTCCGCTCCGGGCAGCAGCAAGCGCAACGGATATCCTTGCTCCGGCCGCAGCATCTCACCGTTCTGGCCGTAGACGACGAGCGCTTCGTCGAGATACGTTCCCAGCGGAATGCTGCGCTCGAAAGCGGCACCGTCCGCGCCTTCGGCGACGATCCAGCGCGCGTCGTCCGCACCGGTTTCGGCGAGCAACGTGCGTAACGGAACGCCGGTCCACTCGGCACACGATAATAAGCCGTGAGAATACTGAACGTCGGCGCCCAGCTGGCGCCAGCCCGGGGCCGAGTTGCCGGCGCATTCCAGAAACGCGATGCGAGTCGTGGCGGGGAAACGCATGAGGTCCGCGAGCGAAAAGAAGAGCGGCTTGCGCACGCGACCGTGCACGAGTAGCCGATGCTGGGCCGGATCGATCTGCGGTATGCCGGCGTGGGTGCGCGTGAAAGCGAGTCCGCTTGCGGTGATGATGCCGGGCTGCCGTTCGAGCGGCGTAAATGCCGTAAACTCGCTCGGCCGGCGGATGACGTTTCCTTCGAAACGTGACGGTGCGCCGTAGGGCGACACCGTTTTGCCCGGACGTAACATCGATGGCGGGATGCCGAGAGGTGCGCCTCCGAAGTCGGTCGCACCCACAAGCGTCCCCGTGAGAAAGAGCTTGCGAATCACCATTCCGCCCGTTCACCGCCGCGGTCGACGCGCTCCTTGGCAGTGGCTATTGGCGCTGGGAGTCGCGTGCACGAGTACCTTCGGCGATGTGCCTGCGAGCGCCGGCGGGGCACCGCCGCTCGTGCATCGCGCGATCTCGACGCACGTCGCCGCCGCCCAAGTCGAATTCGATCGCGGGCTGTCGTCGATCTATGCGTTCGCACCCGAAGATGCGCTCGCGCATTTTCAAGCGGCGGGCCGGCTCGATCCCACGCTCGCGATGGCGTACTGGGGCATCGCGCTCGGCGCCGGTCCGAACGTGAATATCCCGTACGATCTCTCGCGCGCGGCAGTCGGGCGCGCCGCGTGCACGGAAGCGACGGCTCTCGCGCGCGGCGCATCGCCGGCCGAGCGCGATCTCATCCACGCACTCTCGAGACGGTATGCCGCAACGAATTCCAGGCAGATTGCGGGCGCCGAATCTGCGTACGCTTCGGCTATGGACGCCGTCGCAAAACGGTATCCCAATGACGTCGATATCGCGACGCTTGCGGCGGAAAGTCTTATGGATTTGCAGCCCCTGCACATGTGGCATCGCGATGGTTCACCGGAACGCTATACGAAGCGCACGATCGCCTTGCTCGAGGCGGCGCTGGCGCGCGATCGCAACCATCTCGGCGCGAATCACTACCTCGTGCACGTCTACGAGCGCTCGGCTACGCCCGATCGCGCACTCGCGAGCGCGCGCCGTCTGGCTGCGCGTGCGCTCGAGCCCATCGACGAACATCTCGCGCACATGCCGGCGCACATCTTCTTGCGACTGGGTCGCATCGACGAGGCGGTCGTCGCCGGCGAACGCAGCGTGGCGCTTTTCCGCCGCTTGTTGAAAGAGCCGCACGCGGCCGAACACGATGGGTATTTCCATCACGATCTGCAAGTTCTCGCAGCGGCTTATGCCGTGGGCGGCCGCTGGACGAACGCTCGCGATACCGCTACAGAGATTGCAGCACAAATTGCTGACGACGAGGCTGCGGTCGAGACGTACGCGCGTTTCCATCGCTGGCGCGAATTGCTGGAGCTTCGCGCGCCCGAGCGGCCTGGTATTCGTTGGCACTTCGCACGCGGTCTCGCGCAAAGTGAAAGCGGCGATCGTAACGGCGCCGCCCGCGAAAGCCGAGCGTTGCACGACGCGCGCGGTGCGGATGCGCGGCTGACGATCGCACGCGACGTGCTCGATGCGAGTATCGCGCGCCGAGCGCACGACGGCCGGCGTGCGATCTCGCTGTTAGAAGCCGCCGTGGCCGCGCAAGACTCGCTGCCTTTGGCCGAACCGCCAAAGTGGTACGCTCCGGTACGCGAATCGCTCGGGGCTCGCTATTTGGAAGCACACCGCTTCGGCGACGCTCGGCGAACCTTCGATGCGGATCTGACGCGCAATCCCGGCAACCCGCGCTCGCTCTTCGGACGCGCGCGGACTTTGCGAGCGACCCACGACCGGCGCGCTGCGGCGGCGCAGGCGGCGTTTCGCAGCGCCTGGCGTCACGCGGACACTCCTCTGGTTATCGACGACCTTTAAGACGCCTTAACGGAGGAGTTTGCGGCGATCGTAGCGCCTTTGCAGTCATGCCGTTTCTCCCGATTGCGCCGCCTGTGCCCGTGCCGATCTATAGCGGGTTCGACTACGTTACCGTCGATGCCGAACGTCGTCGCGTTTACGCCGCGCACACCGGAAGTCAGGCGCTGACGATCGTCGATGCCGACACGGGTAAGATCGTCGCCCAAGTGCGCGTCGGCCCGCTGCACGGGGTGGCGGTCGATCCGGCGACCGGTCACGTCTTCACCGGCAACGGCACCGATAATTCCGTTTCGGAAATCGATCCGGTTGCCAAGACCGTGTTGCGTTCGGCGGACGTCGGCGGAAACGTCGATGCGATCGCGTACGATCCGGCCAACGGTCACATCTATGCCGACGAAGACGACGGAACGCACATCTTCGTCGTCGATGCGAAGACGATGAAAAGCGTCGGCACCGTGGACTTGCCGGGCCACAAGCCCGAGTATTTGGCGATCGATCCGAAGACGCACGACCTTTATCAGAATATCGCGGACCTCGGCGAATACGTGGTCGTCGATGCGGCGACGCTTAAAGTGAAGAGGACCGTTATGACTCCCGAGGTTACGGGCAATCATCCGCTGCAGTACGACACCGCCCACGGTCACGTGCTCATCGGCGGCCAGAATGCGACGCTCGTCGTCTACGATGCGAACGGAAAATCGCTCGGCAAGACGACGGTCCAGAAGAGCATCGATCAATGCAGCCTCGATCAGCGGACGCACCTGCTCGCCTGCGCGGGCAGCGGCATGCTGACGCTCTTACGCGATAATGCCAAGGGCGCGCCGACGATCGTTTCGCAGACGCCTGCGGAGCGTGGCGCGCACACCGTCGGCGTCGATGAGAAAACCGGCAACGTCTGGCTCGTCTGGGCCCAAGCGACGGGTGATTTCGTGCAGGCGTTTTCGACGAAACCTTAGCGGCGAACCAAAACGTACGTCGCGCGTCCGCGCGCGTGCAGGAGCCGGCGCGCAGGAGCCGTCGCGGCCGTTCCGGCGAGCGCTTCTCGCGCATCGCGTGCGATGCGCGGCGTGAGGATCGGCGAGCGTCCGTCAGCGGCGACAAAAGCGGCGGCCTCGACGGCGATCGTATCGACGTCGGCGCACGACGTCCGCACCCGCGACGCTCGCACGTAAATCGTTACGGCGGCCGCGCCGTGCGTCGCAGGCGAGCGTTGCGAGCAGAGGTGCGTTGCCTGTAACTTGGTGCGCAGCATATCGGGCGCGATTTCCGGCGCGATGAAGATTGCACGCTCGAAGCAGCGCGGACAATCCCGGCCACGTACGACGCCGATGCCTGCCGAAGCGAAACGCGCGCCGACGCCGTTGCCGACGAACGAGACCGCAGTCCGTGGGAAATGCCGTTCGAGGTCCTGCAGAAACGCGGCAAAATGGGCCGCAGCCCAGGCCGCGTTGCGCGTCTCGACGCCGTAGGCCGGCTTCGCCGTGACCGTCGCTGGCCACGAGAATAAGACGACGGCCCCGGGGAAATGCGTCCCCTGCGCGAGCGCCAGCGCGTCGCTCGCTGCGTGGACGAACGACGTGTAATAGCCGTGCACGTAGACGAGCACGCGGCGTCCGTGACCGCGTACGAAGCGCTGTTGGATCGCTCGGTAATAGGCGAGCGCGGAAATACAGCCCCGCGTCGCTGCGCGTCGCGGCGCGCTCAGGGTGCCGGTCGTCATCGCACCGTCGGGATCGCCGTGCGCGCGCTCGCCGCCAAAAATGCGATCGTCGGCCAGCGGCTCGCGGTCGGTAACGAACACGATACCCTTCCCGTACGCGGTCCGCGTCGCGCAATCGGCGCGGGCCGAGCTCGAGCCGGCGAGCACGACGGCGAACGCGAAGACGAGCGCCGCAGCCAGACGCATAGCCACCATGCAAATCGCTTTCGAACCAATCGGGCGGCGGCCTTTTGGCGTCGTGCAGCGAAGCTGCGCGCGATGATGCCGTTGCGCGTGCTGCCGTGATCGACGTAATGCGTTATCGCGAACGCTTCGAAGCGGAGCTCGCGAACGTCGCTGTGCCCGAACTTGCCTTGATCGAGCGGGCGATGCCGACGCCCGCGCCGCTACGGGATATCGCGCGCGCCGTCGACGATGCCCTCGCGGGCATTGCGATGCCGCGCGGACGCGTGGCCGTCGCCGTTGGGAGTCGCGGTATCGCGCGGCTGGGCGAATTCGTGGCCGCCGTCGTTGCGGCGCTGCGTCGCGGCGGGGCGGAACCGTTCATCGTTCCGGCGATGGGCTCGCACGGGGCATCGACTGCGCAAGGGCAAGCCGACGTGCTCGCCCATCTCGGCGTCAGCGAAGCGACCGTCGGGGCACCGGTCCGTGCGACGATGGAGACGATCGAAATCGGCCGCACCGCGAGCGGCTTAGCAGTGTATATGGATATCATCGCGCACGCGGCCGACGCGATCGTTGCGATCAATCGCATCAAACCGCACACGTCGTTCCGCGGCCCGATCGAAAGCGGCCCGGCGAAAATGCTCGCAATTGGCCTCGGCAAAGCGGCCGGCGAGGATCGGTGCATTCGCTGGGTTGGGGAGGAATGCGCGAGGGCGTACCGGCCGCAGCGCGCGTTACGATCGCGACGGGAAAGGTGGCGTTCGCCCTCGCGATTCTCGAAAATGCGAACGAAGAACCATGCCGCGTCGAAGCGCTGGCGGCGAACGATATTCTCGACCGCGAGCCCGCGCTATTGGCCGAGGCGATGCGCAATCTCGCCCGCTTGCCGCTCGAGCGTATGGACGTGCTCGTGGTCGATCGCATCGGCAAAGCGATTAGCGGCGGCGGCGGAGATCCCAACGTCACCGGCCGTTTTCCCAGCGACTACATCTCCGGCGGCCCGCAGGTGACGCGTTTGGTATACTGCGCCATGGCGCCGGGCGGAGACGGAAATGCCAACGGCGTGGGGCTCGCCGACGTGGTGACGAGTGAACTCGCCGCCCACGTCGATCCGTTGGCGACGTATCTCAACGCGCTGACCACGACGGCTGCGGGCAACGTGCGCATGCCCATGGTAATGCCAACCAAAGAGCTCGCGGTCGCCGCGGCCTTGCGCATGTGTCCCGATTTGGAGCCGGCTAACGCTGCCGTCGTGCGCGTGCTCGATACGTTGCATCTGCGCCGCATCTGGCTCTCGCGCGCCGCGCTAACGAACGTTCGGGAAGCGTATGAGACGCTGGTCGATTTCGGCCCCGCGCGATTGCAGGCGGGCTTCGATCGTTTGTAAGGCCGCCCGGCCGGGTAGCGGTTCCAGATGAAGGAACCCGACCACGATAGCGAGGCGATGTTGCGCCTGCGCGCCGAGACTCTGGACGTACGCACCGAAAGCGTGCCCGATCGTAACGTCACGGTCGCTCGCGACGTCATCTCGACCGACGTTCGCTTCGATGTGACGCTGCTGGTCGAAGACGTGCGTATCGCCGAAGGTCCGGTCACGCGAATATACGCGGACGTGCCGCCGATCGACGAGCCGCAACGCGTGGTCGTCCGGCTCTCGCGCGAGCGCGCACACGTCAGTCTGCGCGTGGTCGAGTACGAACGCGTGGCCGTCGGTACGCGCGAGACGATCGGCAACGCTCGGCTCTCGACGACGCTGCGGCACGAAGAACTCACGCTCGAGCAGCGTGGAAGCGACCGTACGTGAACGCACGCGTCGGATCCCTCGCCGCCCTTCTGCCCGACGACGAGAGTGCGAGCCAAGCCGTTACGGAACTGGCGCGCTTGGGCGTCGTCCGCAGCGCGATCGCGCTGGGCGTGCACTCCGCGCGCCGGCTCGACTCGCTGTGCGAACGTAATGGTACGGCGCGAATCGAAGCGGGGGTCCGTCACACGGGCGTTTTTGCCGAGCTCGCTCGGGCGACCGGCGCGCGGGAAGCCGCTCCGGCCGACGCTTTTCTCAACGACCTCGGCGCACGCGGCATCGATATCGATCGCGCGCAGTACTTTGCGGGCGAACTCGACGACCGGCGGGTCCTCTTGATTCTCGACGCCGATGCCGTCGACGAGCCGAGAACGACCGTCCTTATCAAGTATGGCGCGGACTTCGGTCTGGAAAATCGTGCCGGGCTAGCGGAGACCGTACCGCTGCGGCGCGAGATTCTCGACGTGTCCAAACGCACCGTCGTCACGGCCGAAGTCGTCGTGCGGACCGAAATCGTCACCGAGCGGCGCGTGGTCGAACTCGACCTCGAACGTGAAGAATACGTGATCGAGCGCCGCGATTTGCTCGACCCGCGGGCGCCGGTTGAGGTCACGCGTATTCCGTTGCGGCACGAGGAAGCGAGCATCACGAAGACGACCGTGGTAACGGGGGAAGTCACCGTCCGTACCGAGACGCTCGTCGATCGTTCGCGCATCGACGAGGTGATGAAGCATGAGGTTTTACGCGTCGACGATCCCCGAAACGGCCTTCCGAGTAAAGTTTCCTAAATTGACGTGTAGGCTTCGGTCTTCTCGGGGTAAGCGACGATAGCGCGTCCGGCGGCAGGAGCACCGGAGAGGCGCTACTTTCAAAGCTCATTTGAATGGACGGCACGATGAACGCAACGACCATTACGGACTGGTCCGCCGGTTTTCTCACGGGGCTGACCGCGGGGCTCGCGCATTTCTTCGCAGCGATACCGAATATCATCGGCGCGATACTTTTGCTCGTCATCGGTTGGATTGTCGCCGGCATTTTGGGTTCGATCGTCGTGAAAATCGTGCGGGCGATCCACGTCGATACCGTGGCCGATCGGGTCGGCGCGAACTCGTTTTTGGCCCGGAGCGGTGCCAAGCTCAAAACGAGCGACGTCGTAGGCGAGATCGTGAAATGGGTCGTGCGTTTGGTCTTCGTCGAGATGGCTGCCGAACAACTCGGAATGCCGCAAGTCTCGCAGATTATCAACTCCATCCTGGCGTTCATTCCGAACATCATCGTGGCCGCGCTCATTTTGGGAATCGGCGCGTTCCTGGGTCAGTTGCTCGGAGGCATCGTGCGTGCCAGTGCCAGTGAGGCCGGTCTTGGGAACTCCAACTTGCTCGCTCGACTCGCGTCGGGTGCGGTTCTCGCGTTCGCGATCATCGCTGCGCTCAACGAGCTCAACATAGCGCCCATCGTGGTCAATACGCTGTATATCGGCCTGGTCGCCGCCCTCTCGCTCGCGCTCGGACTAGCATTCGGGCTCGGCGGGCGCGAGACGGCCGCGCGTTACACGGAACGTTGGGTCGGTCATGCCGACGCTGCCGTCAATAAGTTGCAAAGTACATCGACTCCCGATGCTGCGCTCGGCACCCGCTCGTCACTTTAATCCTCTCTATACAAGGACTATATTATGTTCGATTCTGCCGATAACGATTCTCAAGAGTCCGCTCTCGTTGCGACCTTCCCGGATCGCGAGACCGCCCACCAGGCAGTCCAGCAATTGCATCACGAAGGCTTCCGCGATACCTGGATCGGGCTCACGCGCTCGAACTCGGATGGTGGTTTCGCCGGCAGCGCTGCGTCGTCCGAACCGCGCGTTGAAGAGGATAACGCGCTCGCCCGTTTCTTCGGTGGTGGAGACGAATCGCTGCATTCGGCCCTGCTCCGTCACGGTGTCAGCGAAACCGACGCGTCGCGCGTCGATACCACCTTGCCGACGAACAGCGCGATACTAACCGTTCATGGAGCGAATCATCCCGAACTCGCTGCGCAGATCGTATCGCAATGTGGCGGAACGATGGTAACGTCCGCGGCGTCGTCGCGCTTGAACGATACGTATAGCGACCGCATGGGTTCTGCCGGGATGGGTTCTGCCGGCGCGGCAGCGACGGGCTTGGGAGCGGCGGGCTTGGGGATGGCCGACATGGGAAGCGCCGGTATTACGGCGACCGGTTCGGCCGGCACGCAACCGTCGTATGCCAGCCTTGGAAATTACGGCGCCGGCAAAGAACTCGGTGAAGAGCAGCGGCTCCAGCTCCGTGAAGAGCGCCTTTCGGTCGATAAGAAACGCGTCGATGTCGGCGAGGCCGTTGTCGGCAAGCGAGTCGTCAGCGAACAAACCGAAGTCGACGTCCCGCTCGTTCGTGAAGAACTTTTCATCGAGCGGCGTCCCGCCAGCGGCGAGTATGCGGGGGCGATGGGTACGATCGGCGATGGTCAGACGATTCGGGTTCCGCTCTCGCGCGAAGAAGTGGACGTGCAAAAACGCACCGTCGTGAAAGAGGACGTTGCAGTCGGACAGCGGCGCGTCGAAGAAACGGCTCATGTTTCCGAAACGCTTCGTAAGGAAGAGCTCGAAGTCGACGGTGACGTCGAAAAGGGTACCGGCCGGACCACGCGCGATCCCGGCTCCAGCGGCCGCCTTTAGTCTGCGCATGCGGGGGACGTCGGCAGCGACGTCTCCCGCGGCGCTTTACGTACGTCGAACGAATCCGAACGCCGCCGTGTGCCAGAGGAAACGACATGGAAACGCACGTTCATAATCGGCACGAACACGACCACGGCGTGAACTGCGGTCACCTCGCGATCCGCCACGACGATCACGTCGATTACGTCCACGACGCGCACCTGCACTATCCGCACGGCGACCACGTCGACGAACACGAACTCACGTCGGCCGATCTCTGCCCGTGCGATCCGACGCACGTCTGCGCTGCACATCCGAGCGATCACGTTCACGGGGTCGGTTGCGGGCACGCCGCGATCCCACACGACGGACACATCGACTACGTCGTCGACGGTCACATTCATCGTCAGCACGGCGAGCATTGTGACGACCACGGCGAATTGCTGTTGGCTTAAGTTCCGGTGCGGCGCGATGCGGTGCAGCTGCGGACGATGGCGTACTGAAGCGACGTAATAGCGGCGATATAGAAACCGATCGGCCAGTCCGTGATGTAAGCGAGGGCAATGCCGCCGATAACCGCCGAAATGCCGAAGCCGGCCGCAATCGCGACGGCCGCAAGCGGACGCGAAGCGATGAGCGAGGCGGCAGCCGCCGGACCGATGGTCAAGCTGAACACGAGCAACGTGCCGACGATCGGTACGGTAACCGCACACGTGAGTGCGACGATGGCGAGAAACGCGAGATCGAGTGCCGCGACGGAGATGCCCGCACTGGCCGCGGCGTCGCGCGCCACCGTCGCGAAGAGAAGTGGCCGGCCGATGGCGCCGAGTGCGGCGAGCGCGAGCAGGGCTGCGAGCGCCGTGATGAAGACTTGGGTACGTTCGATCCCGACGATGGTTCCGAAAAGCAAGCTGAATGCGTTGGAAGCGTAATCGTGCTGGAGCGCCAAGAACAACGCACCCGTGCCGAGCGCGCTGACGAGGACGAGCGCCGTCGTAACGTCGCTCGGTCCGCGACGCGCGGCTAACGCCCCGAGTAGCGCAGCACCGAGCAGTGCGAAGACGATGAGTCCGACGATCGGCGCGATGCCCAGGAGCCCCGCGCCGGCCGCGCCGGCGAAGCCGATTTGCGAGAGCGCGTGCGTCGCGAACGATGCGCTGCGGACGACGACGAAGTAGCCGACGAATGCTGCCAGAACGGCGACGATGAGGCCGCCGAGCAACGCGTTCTGCAGATACGGTTGCGCCAGACCGTTCGCGAGGTTCGGCACCTTACGATTCCCGAGCCGCGCGAAAGCCGCGCGCCGCTATGAAGATTCCCAGTGCGAGCGTCGCTACGAAGAAGCTCACGGGCCAGCTGCGGCCGCCATGCGACCAGCCGAAACTGCCGTAAGCGAGTGCGATCGCGAGCCACGCTTCGCCGATCCCAATGGCGATGGCCAGCGCGATGCCGGGCAACGGAGCGCGCACGAGCGCGATCGCCGTTGCGGCGGGACCGACGAGCAGTGCGGTGCTCACGAGCACGCCCACGACCTGCGCCGCCTCGGCAACGGCGACGGCCATCACGACGAGAAAAGCGAAACCGAGCGTCCGCACGGCGACGCCCGCCGTGCGCGCGGCCTCGGGGGCGACGCTCGCAAAAAGCAGCGGACGATACATCGCAGTGAGGGCGGCGAGCCCCGCGGCACCGACGATGGCGACGACGCGCAGCAATGCCGGATCGGTGTCGAAAACCGAGCCGAACAGCAGCGCACTCTGTGCGTTTGCGTAACGGGTCCGGAGGTGCAGGAAGAGCGCACCGATGCCGAGTGCGAGTGCCAGCGTGAGACCGGTCGCGAGATCGCGTTTGCGCGCGCGCTCGCCGAGCGCTCCGACCGCGAGCGCCGCACCGACAGAAAAGACGATCAGTCCCACGAGCGGATCGAAGCCCGCCAGCAGCGCCCCGGCGCCGCCGGTGAGTCCGATGTCCGTTACCGCGTGACCGGCGAACGATAAACCGCGCAGGACGACGAAATAGCCGATGGCCGCCGAGAACCCGGCGACAATGGCGCTGGCGAGCAGCGCCGTCTGCACGTTCGGGCTTGCAAGAAAATCGTTCACGTGGCGTCGCCTGCGACGACAATGATTCGGCCGCGCACGCGCAGCACGTCGACGGGCCGGTCGTAGAGCCGGCTGAGCGTATCTTGGTTGATGATTTCATCGACGGTTCCGATTGCGGCGCGGCCGCCGACGAGATACAGCACGCGGTCCATAACGTGAATGACCGGATTGACGTCGTGTGCGACGAGCATCACCGTCATCGCACGTTCGCGAGCGAGCCGCGCCACGAGTGCGACGACTTCCGCTGCGGCGCGCAAATCGAGGTTGGCGAGCGGCTCGTCGAGTAGCAGTAATTTCGGGCGACCGACGATCGCTTGTGCGATGGCGAGCCGCTGCTGTTCGCCGCCGGAAAGACGTCCGACGGGCGCCGCGCCGAGTGCGAGTGCGTCGACATCGGCGAGCGCCGCATCGACGCGTTCGCGGCGCGCGCGGTTCGGCAGCGGTATTCCGAAGCGCGCGCCGTCGACGCCGAGTGCGACGAAGTCGCGCGCACGGAGCGGCAGTCCGGGATCCAGTTCGATCCGTTGTGGGACGTACCCGATCGCTCCACGCGACGCGCGTGCCGGCTCGCCGAAGATACGGATCTCGCCTTCGCTCGGGTTCAGGAGCCCGAGCGTCAAACGAAGCAATGTCGACTTACCGGCGCCGTTACCGCCGATGATCGCGACGAATTCGCCGGGCGCGATCGTCAACGTGATGCGGCGAAGAATCGTTCGCGGCAGACGTTTGAACGTGACGTTCGAAAAACCGACCGCCGGCATCATGCTGCTGCTCATTAGTCGCCGGGGTTGGCCACGCGGCGGCCGGGTTCCGTGCGCGGCGCTCGGGAGGGACGACGCTCGTGACGCGGAACGGCCCTTCGCTGCGCTCGCGCGCACCTGTGCCGACGTAGCTCAGTTGGTAGAGCAGCTGATTCGTAATCAGCAGGTCAGCGGTTCAAATCCGCTCGTCGGCTCCAGATTTGAGCACAAAAGTCGCCGAGTTTATCCGGTGGCTTTTTTCGTGGTCACCGATTGGTCACGGCGCGACGTTCGCGGGCTTGGCGGAGTGCTTCGCTCAGGCGACTTGCCGACGTCGCCTTGAGGCGGTCGGCTACGTGAGCATAGACCTTGGACGTAATTGCGGACGACGAGTGTCCGAGAGCCACGGAAACGGCTTGCAAGTCCACTTCGGCTTCCAGCATCATCGTCGCAAACGAATGCCGCAATTGGTGCCATGTCATCCGGGGTAGGGTCGTGGTTTCGATGAATTTGCGGAACGCTTGCGTGAGAGCATCCGGGTTCATTGGTAGCCCTTCGCCGAGGTCGAAAAGCAGGGTGTCATCGGCCACGCGGACGCCGAGTGCGAGGAACTGCTCTTCTGTCGGGTCTGGTGCGTGCGAAGCGCCGGCATCACGTCGTCGGCCATGAACACAGCGCGTGACTTCCCGTTCTTCGGGCGCTTGAAGCTTAGCGTCTTGCCGCGGCATTCGAGCGACTCTCGAACCGTGATCATCCCGCGATCGATGTCGATGTCTCGCCACCGAAGGGCGCAGGAGCTCGCCCCTGCGGATGCCGGAGCCGAGCGCGATGACGATCTGCACGTAAAGCGGCAACCCGCCTGCGAGCGCCTTCAATTCTTCGGCTCCGTCCGCGTCGAGGTACAGGGCGTCGGGGCTTCGTCGGCTTGGCTTCTCCGCGTTTTTTGTTGGGTTGCTCAGAATCAGCTTCCACCGCACGGCTTGATTCAATGCCATTGAGAGGATGAGGACGTTGTACCGCACGCTCGTTGGTGATAGCGTCTCGCGCTTGTTATCTTTGCGGCCTGTCGCCTATGTGGCGATCGCTTTGTCGATGTGCATCGCCGAAAGCTGCGCGACTCGGGTACCGCCTAGGACGGGTCGTAAGTGCAATCGCACAACTGATTCGTATGATAGGAGCGTGCGGTTCGCAATCGTTTTCCGGCTACGTTTCGTCGCGATCCATTCGTCCAAGAGTTCGGCGATCGTCATCTTTTGCGGATCCGCGTACGTGCCGCTGCGGACTCGTGCGACGACCTTGACCGTTTCGCATTTGAGCTCGGACAGGAGCCGTTCCAGCCCCGCGACGGGCACAAGGAGGCGACGGAATCCGATCGACGGAATCTCTCCGCACTTGACGCCCGCGTATGCCCAGTTACGGCCGATTCCGAGCCGGTTTGCCGCCTCCCGAACCGTCACCGTGAGTGCCCTTGTGTGTCTCATGCCGTAACTATTGGAAATGCATCGACGGCTTCGCTGGGGCGCTAAGGCGACGCTTCGATCGCCGGATGGGCGGAGAGGCTCGAACCATCCGTTTCGTCCCTTCTTATAGCCCGCCAGAAAGCGGACGTAGCGGGAGTGCGGGTCCGCGAAGTCTCGAATATCAAGACATGAGCTAAAATGAGTTTCCGGCTTGCACCTTCGAAGAGGTCGTCGCATTGATCGGCGGGCGAAGAGAACCCGCATGGGCCAAATCAAATCCACGGCAACGCGTGCCGGCCTCGAATTTACCGCCCGATGATTATACGGATGGCGCGACCTGGCCTGTGGGTGCCGCTCGGACTTGACATTACCTTTCGGTGCTAAGGGTGATTGGGCTCGATGCGCTACTCACGTCCGGCTGGCTAGCTAACAGCTCTTTGAAGAATTACGGAGCTTGCGCAACCAGGGCCCGGCAGTGAAGGTACAAACTTCGCGATCATAGATCAGCAAACGCGCCTAAGCTATCGAAAGCGAGCGCTCGGTTTCAACGCTTGTCGAAACGAACGAAATGCATTCTCAACCGCGCCAAACACAGAAGAGCCACTACTTCTTGACTCGAACGCAAGGTGAGGGCTTACGACGAGACGCCCCTTACCGGTGTCCACGAAAGACTTTTCTTGCACTGCAAGACGGACTGGCTTCGTTTTCATTGCCTCTTTCATCACGGTTGTTCGTCTTTCAAAGGAGGCCAGGTTCCGGTCTCGATGTTGAGGCCATCCGAGCTGTAAAAAGCTGACTTTCCTCCAACAGCGAATGTTCCCGACTTTCCACGATAATCACTATGGCGGATCTTGTCAATCCGAAATTGCCAGAAAGGCATGCCATCTACCCGAAAGGCTGCGATCGAAAATCCGCCTTGGCCAGCCAGATACTGTACACGTAGGGTTCGTGGTTGGGCGAACATTTGATCGGCGTCTATTTTCGTTGACGGTGAGCCGCCTTTTGTCATCGAGTAACGCGCAAACGTCAGCACCGCGTCAATCTCAATGCTCGTCGCTAGGCCATAGGCGGACGCAGCTTGCGCATTAAAAATTCGCACAACTACGTAAAGCTTCCGGTGCATCGGCGGCTCGGGCAGAAGTGCCGGCAGAGTGCCTTCAAGGGATTGCGAACGCTGCGATTCCGCGGCATCTTCCCAAATTTGGTGAAGCCGATCATAATCACGACTTGCCGCATCAGAATCGGCGTGGTATGAGTTGATTTCGGGAACAGCAGCGTCCTCCTCAACGAACGCGTACGCCGGGAGGAAAAACGCGTCTTCAACTTCTTTCGATGCCGCCGGATCCTCTCTAAGGTAAATGATCGAGGCGATAAGTGGTGCCGTCAAAGCGTGAACTTGAACGCGAGTGACTTTTGTAAGCCGACTGGTGACGATCCAGAGAGCTATCGTCGCGAATGCAGTTGCCATCGTCGCGAAGGCTTGTAGAAAATCGGCCTTGATAAACGACTGCAACAACGCTGCCGATGAAACGACGTTCCAAAATGCTGCGATGATCAGCGAAAGGACGAACGAGCCGAGAACGTTTGAGGCAATCGTTGATCGGGTTGGCGGGTTGTCCGACCTGATGTTTGCGATTAGTAGAAGGATTGTTAGGACTGCAAAAAGCAGCACGAAGCCGACGTTCTGCGAGAGAAAGGCGACAATCTGATCCACGCGCGCGCTTTTCCGGCATTCGCCGTTTAGTCCTACAATTTAGTCATAATTCGCGCGATAACGACGAAACGACCACGTAGGAAGCGAAGGTAATTGCCGTTTCCCTGGTCTCTTCCGATAAGTATCATGGCTTTCTAGTTCGCCACATTGCGGCGTCACCGATTATCATCGACGACGAGCCCCTACGTTATTCTTTGGAATGGAAATGTCCATTTCATCCAAGAGGGGGCTACTATGAAAACTTGGGAGACAAGCCAGCCTAAACCGGTATCTGCGGTAAAGCGCGGAGCCGTTTTTGCGTTTCTAATAGCCAGCGCGCGAGAAGGCATCTGCCTGTGATCGCAAATGCACATTGCACGCGAGCTCGGAATTTCGCAGGCTGTCGTCTCGTGTGCGATCGCCGCACTTGAAAAAGACGGCTTGCTCAAAACCGAATATCTGAGTCGGCGAAATAGCTACGTGCTCAACGCGCTCGCCCTCGCGTAATGATCCGCGCGGCCTCCGTGCCGTGCTCTTTTGCGTTCACTCAAACGAAAGGCCGTGCATATCGAGCGCGACAGCCTTTAGAAAACGGATTCACAGTGGATACTATATCGGAAGAACCTCGTCTCGCGCAACGGCTAAGAGAATGCGGCTTGGAACTTCATCCTGGGAAGACAAGATTGTCTATTGCAAGGACGTTCAGCGACGGCAGGAGCACGAGCACATTCAGTTTGACTTCCTCGGCTACATATTTCGCCCGAGACGTAGCTTCGATCGTTATGGGCGTCTTTTCGTGGACTTTAACCCGGCGATTGCACGTAAAGCCGCCACGGCATTACGGCAAGAAGTCCGAAGCTGGCGTTTGCAGTTGAAAAGCGACAAATCGCTCGAAGAACTCGCGCGGATGTTCAACGCGGTAATCTCTGGATGGTTCAACTACTACGGTCGATTCTACCCGTCGGCATTCGAGGCCGTCGGTAACCACATCAATCGCGCAATCGTCCGATGGGCGATGCGGAAGTTCAAGAGCCTACGGGGCCACAAAAGCCAAGCGATGCGATGGGTGAAGGACTCTGCGAAAGCGCGTCCTTACCTCTTCGCTCACTGGCGTGTTGGATTTACGTCGGTGGCTCGGTGATGGGAGCCGGATGAGCAGAGAGGTTCACGTCCGGTTCTGCGAGAGCCCGAGGGTGAGATTCCCTTGGGCTACTTACCCGTACGTTCCGACCTACGCCGGCTTTCTGTTCCTCGCGGTCATACTCGACGTCTGCAGTCGCCGCGTCGTCGGCTGGGCGATGGCCAATCACATGCGCAAAGAACTGGTCGCCGACGCGCACGACATGGCCATCTTTCGCCGACGACCCAAGGCGGTCGTTCATCACTCCGATCACGGTTCTCAATACACGTCATCGCTTTCGGCAAACGATGCAGCGAAGCCGGCGTGACTATGTCGATGGGCTCGATCGGCGACTGCTACGAAAACGCAATGTGCGAGAGCTTCAACGCAACCCTCGAATGCGAACTTCTCGCGCGTCATCGATTCAAACGCAAGCCGAAGCGTCGCTCGCTGTATTCGACTTCATCGAGGGCTGGTATAATCCACACCGGCGGCACTCGGCGATCGGCTACCTCTCGCCCATTAACTTCGAACGTCGCCTAAAAGCAAGGCGGCATAGTGTCAAGCAAACACCCCTCCACGGAACCGACCCAACATCATCGCTGATGCGGGCGCCGTCGCGCGAACCGCAAGTCACTTCATTCTTAACGTCTCCCCGCCGCAGTTTCGGAAAGCATAGTGTCTCGAACGTCCTGCTTGCGTCCCAAAAGATTGCGCGACCGTTCCACGGTGCCGCGTCTACTCCATCGATGGAACGCATCGAATTAACCTTGCGTTGGCACGTCGCCGTGCGGCGGCTTCTCGGACGTGCTTGTCCGACCGGGGCACTTGCCGCAATGGCCCCGCTTGCAGCAGGCCGACTGCGAGCGTTCCGGTCACAGGGCAGTATCCGGCCCCCGCGCAAGCGGCTGCGCGCCCGCGACAGGCGAGGGCTGTATGGCGGTCGGCAAATTGCCATGACAGAGGGCGAGTAGCCAATGCCTGGAAAGGGCTGTCGCTAATCAACAGTGCAATCCGGTGCGCTTGGCCCTGGAGCGGCCTCTTCGGTTCGCGTCGTGCTAGTCCAGCGCTGCGGCTTCGTCGAGCCGCGAGGTGGGAGCCGCTGCCCACCAACGTCACGCGTGCTGAAAGGTTCCTCGAATGCGACTCCGCCTCCCCATCTTCCGCGCCTCGCTTCTCGCCGCCGTTCTCGGGTTGGTTCCGCTTTGCGTTGCGGCGCAAGAAGCTCCACGAAACCCGACGGCCGCCTCGCCCGCACCGCCGGTCCCGGCCGCGACCGCTCTAACGACGGCCGCACCCGCTGACCCGGCGCCGGCCGACGTGCCCGACGCTTCCTCGCCGCAACGGTCCGGCGCCCAAGCGTTTATCGGGTTTCAATTTATGCCGCTCGAATATGTCGACAATTATTTGACGCGCGGGTTCGGTGCGTACGCGGCTCCATCCGTCGTGGTCGGCAGCACTTTCCCGATTCACGGCACCGCGACGGCGATCGAACTCGCTGGCGAATTTCGCACCGAGACGTACGCCCATCAGACGGGCGTCGTACCGACGGCCGGTGGCGGCACGCTCTTGATCCCGGCGCTGCTCGCGCACGATTACACGCAGGATTTTCGCCTCGGCGTGCGCGTCGCAAAGCCTCAGGTTTTCGTCGGCATCGGTGATTTCTATCGTGCGGGCAGTTATGGTTTTCCCGAACTCATCGGACTCGGCTTCGGTGTCGAAGCACTGCCGGATCTGAGCCGTTCGCACAGCGTGTACGGCCGCGTCTATTACTATCCCAACGTAAACAATGAAGACTCGTTCAGTGACACCGCTTCGGGACGGCCCCTCGGAATACGATACACCATCGTCCGCTATCAAGCCGGGGCTGCGAAGCGCCTCGGTCGCAGTAACGGCTTTTTCACCGTCGCCGCCGACGGCATACGGTATTTCCGTATTAAAGACGCTCCGTCCAACGACGGACGCATTGGGCTCAACGTGGGTTACGCCCTAAAATTCTAAGCTTCGTGTTCGATCGCCGCAAGGCCGCGATGTCGTTTATCTTGGTGACGGTCGCACTGGACATGCTGGGCCTGGGCATCATCATTCCGGTGTGGCCGACGCTCGTGAAGTCGTTCACCGGCACGAACGACGCCACGGCGGTGCTTGCGATCGGCGCGATGTCCGTCGTCTGGGCGATCGGCCAGTTTTTTGCCGCGCCGATCCTGGGCAATTCGTCGCGCCCAGCGCCGCAGCAACCCAAAAAGGCAAACGCGGATTGTAAATAGCGAGCCACCCGCCGAGCGCCGGGCCCACGACAAAACCGAAGCCGAACGCCGCGCCGATGAGGCCGTAAGCGCCGGCGCGTTTTTCCGGTGGTGTGACATCGGCGATATAGGCGCTCGCGGTCGGTACGCTCGCCGACATGATACCCGAGAGCGCGCGGCCGATGTAGAGCCACGAGAGCGCCGGTGCGAGCGCCATGATGACATAATCGAGCGCCGTGCCGATGTTGGAAGCGAGGATCACGGGCCGCCGCCCGAAGCGATCGGAGAGCACCTCCTGTACGGTCTCGTCGTTCTGCCGGAATCGCTCGCCCCGACTAAGCGGCGCGCGCGTTTCGAATGGCGACGCGCTAATCCGCTCGGGTCGCTGCGATTATTGCGTTCGCATCGCGAACTGTTCGGCATCGCGGCCGTCGCGTTCATCGGCTACATCGCGCACGAAGTCTATCCGACGATCTACGTCCTCTACGGCCAGCATCGCTACGGCTGGAATACGGCGACGCTCGGCATCGGGCTCGCCATCGTCGGCATCTCATCGGCACTCGTCAGCGCCGTCCTCTCGCAAAAAGCCGTCGATGCCTTCGGCACGCGTGGCACGCTGCTCGGCGGCCTGTTGTTCGGCGGGATCGGTTTTTGGCTCTTTGGTTCGGCCGGCACGTTGCTGTTTTGGATCGGGATCCCGATTAACGCCCTGTGGGGGCTGGCCGGTTCGGCCGAGCAAGTCTACATGACGGCGCGAGTGCGCGACGACGAGCAAGGCGAACTGCAAGGCGCACTCGGCGCGCTGCGCAGCATCGCCATGATCGGCGCGCCGATGATCTTTGCCGGCATCTTCGCCTTCTTTTTGCGAAGCGGCGGCAGCGGGATCGAATTTCCGGCCGCACCCTGGTACTTGGCCGCGCTCTTGCTCTTCGTTTCGATCGTCGTCGCCTGGATCGTGACATCGAAGTCGCATGACGTGCCGCACCCGCGACAAATCGCCTCCGCGTTCGAAGGTTCGCTGCCCGGGGATACTCCGGTCATTTAGCATTGGGCACCGGTGCCAGGCATTGCGATCAAACATGCGATTCAAGATGCGATCGGCGCTGGTTTAAAGCAGTAAGTGAAGATCTCCGAATTCGTGCCAGAGGTATCCGGCTGCAATAGCGTGCGCGTATGCGGCGTCGAGAGCGCTCGCGTCGATGAAAGCGCGGAGCAGGTCCAGATGGCTCGCCGCGGGTTCGTGGAAACCGGTGATGAGTCCGTCGATGACGGCGAGGCCGCGTTCGGGCGTGACGATGAGGTCAGTCCAACCGCTCGAAGCGACGGCGGACCCATCTACGAGCGAGGATTCGAGCGCGCGTACGACCGTCGTACCGATCGCGATAACGCGCGCGCCGCGGCGATGGGCGTCGTTGACGGCGCGCGCCGTCGCAGCCGGGACGGCGTATCGTTCGCGGTACGGGCGTTCGTGGCGTTCGGGGCTCGATACGCCGGTGTGCAGCGTAACCGTCGCGAGCGCAACGCCGGCGGCTGGCAGGTCGTCCAGGACGTTTGTAGTGAACGGGCGCCCGGCCGACGGCATTTCGGCGGAACCCGCGACGCGCGCGAACACTGTTTGATAATCGGCGAGCGGTAACGGCTCGCTGAGATACGCGTAACGAATCGGTTTGCCGTGCTCGTTCAAAAACGCGTCGCTCGTTTGCGTTAACGCGAGCGCAGCGTACCAGAGTCGCGGGTGCGCGTCATCGACCGGCGATAAGAACGTCGCGCTCGCGCCGTCCGCGAGCGATACGCGTTCGCCCGGCGATACGCGGTCGCCCAGCGACAGTACGGTGCGCGGCTCCGTGATCCAAAGATCGTCCGCAATGCGAGTCGATAAATGCAACGCGAACGGCGTGCCGTCGCGGTGGCGTGCGATCAAGGCGGCGGGCAGCGTTGCAGAATCGTTGGCGACGAGCAGATCGCCCGCACGCAGTAGCGTGGGCAGATCGCGGAACGTTGCGTCGCGGCTTGCTCCGCAGACGCGGTCCGTCGCAAGGAGACGCACGCCGTCGCGCGCGATGCCGCGCCGCTCCGGTGTGGTCGTCGCCTCGTTCGCTGCGGGAAGAACGAATGGCGCGACGTCAGCGACGGTCATGCGAGCGCCGGGACCTCGGCGCGCTGTAGGGCGACGCGCGTAAAGGCCTCGCGCGGCGACGCGATCGCGCGCAGCAGCGCGGGCGCGATGTGACGCGGGTCGGCCAGGCCCGCCGTATCGGCGTCCGGGACGGCGAGTCGATGCAGCTCCGTATCCATATCGCCCGGGTCCGCAGCGATCACGCTTATGCCGCTGCCGTCGATTTCCGCGGCCAGAATGCGCGAGAGGTGATCGAGCGCCGCCTTTGCCGAACCGTAGCCGCCCCAACCGGCGTACGCTTCGACCGCCGCGTCAGAGCTGACGTTGACGATGGTGCCGCCTCCGTTGCGCCGCATGATCGGCAACGCGTGCTGGATCAGATGCAACGGTGCGAAGACGTTGGTCGCGAAAATATTTTCGATCGTCGCGCGCGTGAGCCGCTCGAGCATCGGGAGCGGCGAACTTCCGATGGTCGAGGCGTTGTTTACGATGAGATCGATACGATCGAAGCGTCCCTGGGCCGCGTCGATCAAGTTGTGAACGTGCGCTTCGTCGGCGACATCGCCGGCAATCGCGACCACCGGAACGAACTCCGCTAATTCGCGTTGCGCATCGCCGAGCGCTTCGCCGCCGCGTGCGTCGATCACAAGTGAAATCCCGGCGCGGGCGAGCTCAAGCGAGACGGCGCGGCCGAGCCCGCGCGAGGCACCGGTAACGATCGCGACGTGACCGCGTTCGAACCAATCCGAATCTTTCATAAACGAAGCATAGGCCGAACGCGGTCCTTGCGCGACGCTCGAAAGACCGGCGTCGCGCCTGTCCGTTCGTACAGTCAGACGATGCCGCGCGCCTTTGCAATCGCGACGGCCTGCGCGCGGTTGGTTGCGCCCAAACGTGCGAGAATTTCGCCGACGTGAAATTTGACCGTGCGCTCTGCGATCGCGAGCCGTTCTGCCGCGGCGCGATTGGAGAGGCCCTCGGCGAGAAGCGCGAGGATTTCGCGTTCCCGATCGGTCAGGCGCTCGCGCCGCGGCGCGCGCACCGCCCGCGCCAATTGCGCGGCGACGTCTGGCGGTATGCGCGTTCCGCCCGCGGCGACCGCGCGAATGACCGCGATGAGCTCGTCACTCGGGGTGCCTTTGAGCACGTAGGAATCGGCTCCGCGCTCGAACGCCGTAGCAACGCGTTCCTCGCCGGCGTACGCGCTGAAGATGACGATGCGCGTACGCGCCGAAGCGGATCTTACCGCCGCGATGATGTCGAGGCCGCTATGGCCGGCGAGTTCGATATCGAGGATCAGCACGTCGGGCGCCTCGTCGCGAGCGATGGCGATTGCGGAGTGCGCCGTGGCGCCCGTTGCGACCACTTCGATGTCGGGGTTCGCGTGGATGTTCGCGGCGATCCCGTCGGTGACGATTGGATGATCGTCGACGATCGCGACGCGAATCATCGGGCGCCCCGCAGCGGTCACGGCGCGTCCGAAGGCGCCGGCGGCTGCGCGCTGCGCGGAACAACGATTTCGATACAGGTGCCGCTGTCACGTCGTGAAGTAAGGCGCAGCTCCGCGCCGATCGAACGCGCGCGTTCTTCCATTCCGCGCAGACCGAAGCGTTCGTCGTTACGGACGGCCGCATCGAAACCCACGCCGTCGTCGGCAATGCGCAACAGGACCGCTGTATCTGCCGGCTTCTCCACCTCCCCCGGGGCGCCGAGCTCGATGTCGATGTCGATGTCGATGTGCGATGCGTTGGCGTGCAGTCGCGCGTTGGCGAGCGCTTCGGAAGCGATACGGAACAACTGGCCTTCCGTTTCGTACGGCAGCGCGGTTGCACCGTGCGTGTGCAGGCCGACGCGCACGCCCGTCTCCGACGTGAGCCGGCGCGCGAGCGCGGCGAGCGCGGTTGCGAGCGGACGCCCGGCGAGCGGGTCAGAGCGTAGTTCCAGCAGCGAGGCGCGCGCCTGCGATAGCGAGCCGCGCGCGACCGTCAGCGCCGTGCCGATGCGCTGCGCGAGTGTCGGCGTATTCGGCGGTACGTCGCGTAGCGCGCTTTCGAGGTGGAGTGCGATCGCGGTCAAATCCTGCGCGAGCGTGTCGTGAATTTCACGTGCGAGCCGTGCTCGCTCCGCCGAACGCGCCGCGCTGATGTGCGCTTCTGCTAATCGGCCGCGTTCCGTCGCGAGGCCGATCTGCGCTCCGACAGCCCCGAGCACCCGCAAATCGATATTCGAAAGCCGGCGCGGCACGCGCGGGCACAGATTCATGATTCCGAGGCGGCGCTCACCGAAACGCAGGGCGACCGACGCGTGCGAAAGCAGCCCGCGCGTCCGATCTGCGCCGCCTTCTCGCGCCGCGCCCCGCAGCCGCGAACACGCGATCGTGTCGACGTTTTTCGAATCGAAGTCTCCATCGAGAAATGACTCGATGCACCAGCAGGGTTCGCCCGTCATGCGCACCGGCTCGTCCAGATACGGCGGTAAGTCGCAGGCCGCGGCGAGGTAAAACCGCTCCGTCTCGGGATCGACGAGCCAAATCCAACCGGCGGCGAGATCGAGCGCGCGCACGACCTCCTGCAACGCGGCTTCGAGCGCGCGCGCGGCGTCGGTCGCGCTCAAGGCCGTTGCAAGCGCGTCGAAAAGCGCGACGTCACGTTCGTGCACGAAGCGAAGGTTTCGCGCAGATCGATGCTGCAGACCCGCCGCCTTGTCCGCGGTGAACGCCACTATTCGCTTGAACCGTCAGGGCATAGGAAGATGGAAGATTTGCGTCTAGAGATCAGAACGGAAGCACAATGGAACGGCGACCAAGCATTGACGTTGCCTCGGCCGCCGCCCGGCGAAGATTCTTTATCGATCGCGCGCGCCGCAAGAATACCCGCGGTTCCGGCAGCGACATGGCGGTACTTGAAGAGCTGGACGGCACGCTTCGTGGAGTCGATTGCAAAATGGAGCAAGTTTTCGGAAGGGTTCCCGTCGTCTTAAGCGGTGCGTATGCGGCGGCGCCTACGCTCCGGAGCGCATGACTGTCGAGATCGATTACTTCACGGTGGGCGAGCGGTTCGCGCAGGCGGAGGCGCACCTCGCCGCGGGCGGCTGGAAGCGCTTACGCACGCTTATCTTTCCGAATGCGAGACTGGGTTTGTTCGGGAGCGCATGGAGGCCGGCCGAACGCGGGAGGGAGATCGACCTCATCGCGAGCGACGCGCCATGGGCATCGGCCGCGTTCGCCGCTCCCATGTCGTACGATCGCAACGGCCGGCGCGTCATTCCGCTGCCCTTCCTCGCGTTGATGAAATTGGATAGCGCGCGCGGAGTGGATTAAGGCGACCTCAACCGCATTCTCGGGCGCCTCTCGCAGCAAGAGGTTGAAAACGTCGTCGCGCTGGTCGAGCGTTATTACGATGACCCGGCCGCAGGCGACGATATTCGACAATCGGCCGACATCGGACGTTGGGAGTATGAGACCTCAACGACGCCGCGAAGCGATTCTGCCGCCGCATGGGATCGGGCCGGGCGCGATTTCAACGACCGCGATCTTCCATGTGACCGGTAGCGGATGCTGTTGGTTACCGTTTTGCGGGTCGAGGAAGGCTCGACTTTCACGTACGGCGCGCGTACGTTGCCGTGTGTCGCGCGACCGTTCGGCCGGCGTTATCGGCAGTTGTCATGCCGACGGTTACGAGCCGACCGCCGCACCGAATGACATCTGCTCGACAGGTGATTGCTCCGGTGGCGGCGCGTACGAAGGCCGTGTGTAAATCGCTCGTGACGGAGCCGTCATCGACGCCCAGCAGTGTCTTGATCGCGAGCCAAGCGGCGACATCGGCGGCCGCGACGAGCACGTATCCCGCCATGATGCCGCCCGGGCGTTCGATCTTTGGCAGCAAAGTCGCCGCTACCGAGCAGCTTCCTGGCTCCGCAGATACGAGACGCATGCCCAATTCTGTCGGAAAATTCGTGCCGTCGAGGACGTCGGATATCGCGCGTTCGATCTCGGTCATGTTCCAACCGTACAGGTTCGACCGGACTTGAAGTCAAGTTGATCCGCATGACGATCGGTGAATTCGCCCGCGCTGAAAACGTCAGCACATCGCTAGTGCGCTATTACGAAGCCCGAGGAGTTCTTCCGGTACCGCGTCGCTGCGGCAACGCACGCCGTTACGATGAAGACGACCTCGCGCGGCTTCAACGCATACTCGTCGCTCGTCGCCTCGGTTTTTCACTTTCACAAGTTCGGGAATTGATGGCGAGGCCGTCCGCTCTCCGCGAGGTGGTGAACGAGCGCGCAACCGCCGTTGAGGCAAGCATCCGTAAAGCCCGCGTCATCCGCGTGCTTCTCCGTCACGCACTCCTGCACGAGGCTATACGGCCCGAGCGTTACTCGCGGCTGCTAGCTCGCATCGGCGCATAACGAACGAGTCGCGGCGTTACCGTTTCCGCGGCCAGACGTAACGGCCCGCGGCGGCTCCGTTTGTCACGTACTGCCCGCACGTAAGGCCGTAGTCGGTTCCGCAATCGACACGATGCGCTCGGGTGGAAAATCAAAGTCAGCGCATACGTACGTGCTACCTAGACCCGTCGAAACGTTTACGGCGATCAAGGCGTGTATCGTAGAATCGGGATCGAGAATCCGATGCCACGTATGCCTCGTGACGTCTTCGGAAACGGTAACCTCGTAAAAAGCGCAATTTCCACGCCACATTTCGAGCCAGGCCTTCGCGAGCGACGCGTTGTCGAAAGCGTTACGTCTAAAGCATCGGCCGCCGTGCGTGCCCGCTCGGCGCCGGTGGCGCAGCGAACGTCGTAGGCGATCAAAGCGTACAGGGTCGTACGTTCCTCGCGCACGCGGAACCAGATGGCGTCCGTCGCGGGCGTCTCGGCACTACAGAACGCACCGACCAGCGCTTCGCAGCGTTTACCGCGCGGCATCAAGCGCGCGAATGCGCCGCAGCGCGTCCTCCGGCGGAAACGGTCGTTCCCGCGATGCAGGCACTTTGACCGTGTCGAGCGTACGACTTCGCGCCGCCGCCCGTTGGTGCCGCCGCGTCTCCGTACGCGCAGGAGCCGGTGCGACCCGCCGCGGCGAACGGCCTTTGACGTGATCGTCGACCACCACCGCGTTCCGGAAGCGCTGCGCCGTCTCGCAGTGCCGCAAGCACTCGCACTCGTCGCGGACCAATTTCTCGGGGTTGCGGATACCATCGTCGTCGGTACGCTCGGCGCCGGACCGCTCGCGGCGATCGCCGCCGCGACGGGCGTCTTCGCAACGGTCGCGATCGCGCTCTCCGCATTCGGCGCCGGCCCACGCATCCTTGGCGCACAAGCCGTCGGCGCAAACGATCTGGTGCGCTTCGGGCGGATCTTTCGGGCCTCGTTCGTCGTGCCGGTGGCAATCGCGGTGACGTTCGCGTGCGCCGCGCTCGCATTCGCACATCCGCTCGTTGGCTGGATGTTGCCGCATATCGCAGCCGCGCACGCGGGGGGCGACTATCTCGCGCTGCGTGCCTTTTCGCTAATTCCGATCGCCGTGACGACGGTTGTGATCGTCGCCTTTGCCGCCGCCGGCGATACGTCGCTTTCGGTTCGCACGATCGTCGCGATCAATGTCGTGCACGTACCGCTGCTGGCGTTGCTGACGCTCGGAATCGGCACGCACCGGCCGCTCGGGCTCGCGGGTGCCGGGCTTTCGTCGCTGCTTTCGGAGATTGCAGGCATGGTATTCTGTTTGGTGGCGGCCGCTCGCCGGCCGGAACTCGGACTTTTCGCGCGCGGCGGCGTCGAAAGGCGTTACGTGCGTGCGACCGCGCGGCTCGCATTGCCGGAGTTCGTGTTTCTCATCATGCTGATCGTTCCCGAACCGATCACCGTCGCGCTTTTGGCGCATCTGGGTGAACGGACCGTCGCGGCGTTTCGCGCATTAACGCTCGTCTCTGACCTCACGTGGGCCGTCCCGGGTTCGATCGGCGGCGCGACGGAAATCGTCGTCGGGCAACGGCTCGGCGCGCGCGACATCGTCGGCGTCCTGCGATTTCGCCGCAGTGCGACGCGCGCCGGTGTGGCCATCGCAACTGCCGTCGCAGCGTTCGTCGCGCTGGCAGCGTGGCCGCTGACCGCGCTCGTCACGCTCAACGTCGCGGTCGCGAGCGTCGCCGCAGGACCGCTTGCCGCACATGCCCTGACGTTACCGATAAAGACGTATGCGATGACGATCCTCGCTCCGATCCGCGCGTCGGGCGACGTCGGCTTTACGATGTGGATGGGCGTCGCGACGAGCGCATTGGTTATTTGCGGCATGGTGCTGGCAATGCGGGCGGACTTGGGGCTGTGGAGCGTTCCGCTCGCGTGGCTTACCGCATGGACGCTGCGTTCCGCGTTAACGGTCCTGCGTTTGCGTCAAGGTCGCTGGAAAACGCGCCGGCTCGCTGCTTGAGTGACGCGCGTCCAGAAAAATTCCGTAGAGTTCTCGCTAGACGCATCGGAGAAGTTCGCCCCGATGGACTCTCCCTTGGGAACGGCCAACGGCTTCGGTGCGCTCGGGCTCGAACCCGCACTCGTCGGCGCGTTGACGGCGCTCGGATACGAAGAGCCGACCGATATCCAACGCGAGGCGATTCCATCGCTGATCGCGGGACGCGACGTTCTCGGCCAGGCGGCGACGGGAACCGGGAAGACGGCTGCGTTTGCGCTGCCGTTGCTTCATCGCATCGGCGCGGCGACCGGTGGCGCCCGCGCGATTCGCGGCCTCATTCTCGTGCCGACTCGGGAACTCGCGATGCAGGTGGCCGAAGCCGTGCACAAATACGGTCGCGCGCTCGATGTCCGCGTACTACCGGTCTACGGCGGCCAGTCGATGAGCCAACAGCTACGTGCGTTGCAGCGCGGCGTCGACGTCGTCGTCGCGACGCCGGGCCGTGCGCTCGACCACGTTCGGCGCGGTACGCTCAAATTCGACGCGGTCGAAACCGTCGTGCTCGACGAGGCGGACGAGATGCTCGACATGGGCTTCGCGGACGAACTCGAAGCGCTCCTAGCGGCGGTTCCGGCCGTGCGCCAAACGGCGCTCTTCTCCGCGACGATGGCGCGTCGCATCCTCGAGATCGCCAAACGCCATCTGCACGACCCGGTGCGCGTAACGATCGCGCGCGAGACGGTTGCGGCCGGCGAAGCGCCGCGCGTCCGCGAAATCGCCTACATCGTTCAACGCCGTCAAAAAGCGGCGGCGCTCGCGCGCGTACTGGATATGGAAGATGAAGCGTCGACGATCGTTTTTTGCCGGACGCGTATCGAGGTCGACGAACTTACCCAGACCCTCGGCGCCCGAGGCTATAGCGCCGAAGCGTTGCACGGCGGACTGTCGCAGGAACAGCGCGACCGCGTCCTGCGCCGCTTCCGCGACGGCGCGTCGGATATGCTGATCGCGACCGATGTCGCGGCGCGCGGTCTGGATATCGAGCGCGTTTCGCACGTCGTCAACTTCGACGTTCCCTCGTCGCCCGATGCGTACGTCCATCGCGTGGGACGCACCGGGCGCGCGGGACGCGAGGGCGTCGCGATCACGCTCGCCGAGCCTCGCGAAAGCCGGCTCCTGCACAATATCGAACAGCACACCAGACGCAAGATCGTCATCGAAGCCGTGCCGAGCGTGCACGATCTGCGCGCACGGCGCCTCGAAATCACGCGCGACGCGCTGACCGAAGCCATCGAGGCCGGCGGCCTCGACGCCTTCCGCAGCATCGTCGAATCGCTCGCGAGCGAACACGACGTTTTCGACGTCGCTGCGGCCGCCGTGAAACTCGTCGATGGCGCGCGCGACGGCGCCATGTCGGGCGAAGAAGATATTGCCAAAGTGGAGAGTGCACCGCTGCGTCCAGAACGGCCCTTCAGCGCTGCGCGCGCGATTCCGAGCGGCGAACGCAGCGGCCCGCGCTTGCGTCCCAAGTCGAGCGACGTGACAAGAATCTACATCGGCGTGGGACGCAGCGCCGGTATCCGGCCGGCCGACCTCGTCGGTGCCATCGCGAACGAAGCGCGCATCAGCTCGCGCGACATCGGGCATATCGATATCGCGGATCGTTTTTCGCTCGTCGAAGTGCCCGGCCAAGCTGCCGACGCAATCATCGCGGCGCTGCGCGGTGCGACGATCCGCGGGAAAAAGGTACTGGTGCGCCGCGACCGCGATGTGTGAACGTTAGCGAGCCTCCGGCGCCTGCGTTACATCGTCGAACCGATTTGCATTGCGAAGCGCTGGGAACAGCGCGCTCCATAGCGCGATGACGGCGACGGTGCCGACGCCGCCGATAACGACGCACGGTACCACGCCGACCAGTGCCGCCAGCGTTCCGGATTCGAATTCGCCCAGCTCGTTGGACGCACCGATGAAGACGTTCTCGACGGAATTGACGCGCCCGCGCATCGCATCGGGCGTGGCCAATTGCACGAGACCGCTGCGAACGACCACGCTGATCATATCCGTACCGCCCACGATCGCGAGCAGTACGAGTGAGAGCAGAAAATCGTGGGAGAGGCCGAAGGCGATCGTCGCCAACCCGAAGCCCGCGACGCTCGCGAGCAGCACCGCACCGACCCGGCGTTCGAGCGGCCTGCGCGCGAGCGAGATCGCGACCAGCGCCGCGCCGACCGCCGGCGCCGCGCGCAACGCGCCCAGGCCCGTCGGCCCGACGTGAAAGGTGCCGTCGGCGAACGCCGGCAGAAGCGCCGTCGCACCGCCGAAGAGGACCGCGAACAGATCCAGCGACAGCGCGCCGGCGATGATGGGCCGCGAACGTACGAACCGCAGGCCCTGGAACGCATCGTGCCACGTCGACGACGCGCCGGACCGAACGACCGGTGCGATCGTTAACGTACCGTAGCATAATGCGTACGTGAAGAGCAGCGCCGCAGCGGTACCCAGTGCGAAGACCGTCGAGAAAGCGACCAGGAGACCGCCGAGCGCGGGCCCCGCGATCTTGATGACCTGCCGGATCGACGAAAATGCGGCCTGCGTCCGGACGTACGCTTCGGGCGCTACGATCGAAGGCAATATCGAACGCTCGGCCGGCGCTTCGAACGCGCGGGCGGTGCCGATGGCAAAAAGAATGACGAGGTAGAGCCAGACGGTCGACACGTGCGCGACGACGAGCCCCGCGAGGGCAAGCGTTCCGGCCGCTTCCGTGCTTGCGGAAGCGGTGACCACGCGGCGCCGGTCGTGCCGATCGGCGCAGACGCCGGCCGGTAACGCGAACACGAACGACGGTAAGAAGAGTGCGAGCCCGACGAAGCCGAGATCGAGCGGCCGATGCGCCAGCGTAAAGACGTGCCACGCGATCGCGACGCTTTGAATCTGGAACGCGATGCTGCCGCACACGCTCAAGGCGAGGTAAGTAAACGTATTTCGGGCGCCCGACATCGCGGCGGTCTTACGCGCGCGGAGCCGTGCAATATTGCGAACCGGACATGGGATGGCGCCAAGCGCCGGAAACGGAGCGGTCCGGGCGCGGGTATCGGCGAGAGCTTCCGGCAAGAGCGACATATGATAGCCGTCCAGAGTGCCGATCCGGATCCCGACGAGACGCAAGAATGGCTCGAGGCCCTCGACGGCGTGCTCGCCGCGGAAGGACCGGCTCGGACTCGCCAGCTGGTCGAACGTATCGTCGAGCGCGCCCATACCGGTGGCGCGCACGTGGAGCTCGGCGTACAGACGCCGTACGTCAATACCATTCCGCTCGCGCAGCAGCCGCAGATGCCGGGTAACGACGAACTCGAAACCCGCATCCGGCATTATATCCGCTGGAACGCTGCCGCGATGGTGGTGCGCGCGAACGAAACGAGTTCCGAACTCGGCGGACACGTCGCTAGCTTCGCGTCCTCGGCAACGCTGTACGACGTCGGTTTCAACCATTTCTTCCGCGCGCCCATGGCCGGATTCGGCGGTGATTTAGTCTTCTTTCAGGGTCACTCGTCGCCCGGCGTTTACGCGCGCGCGTTCCTGGAAGGCCGTATCAGCGAAGGCCAGCTCGCGCGTTACCGCCAGGAAGCCGATGGCGGCGGCCTGTCGTCGTATCCCCACCCGTGGCTGATGCCGGATTTTTGGCAGGTCGCGACGGTATCGATGGGGCTCGGCCCGATCCAAGCGATCTATCAGGCGCGATTCTTGCGGTACCTGCATAATCGGGGGCTTGCGAATACGGAAGGCCGCAAGGTCTGGTGCTTTCTTGGGGACGGCGAAACCGACGAACCGGAATCGCTCGGTGCGATCTCGGTTGCCGCCCGCGAGGGGCTCGACAATCTGATCTTCGTCGTCAATTGCAACTTGCAGCGCCTCGATGGTCCGGTGCGCGGCAACGGCAGCATCGTTCAGGAGCTCGAACGCGAATTCCGCGGTGCCGGCTGGAACGTCCTCAAGGTCATCTGGGGCGGCAATTGGGATTCGCTTTTGGAGCGCGACCAGACGGGCCGGCTGGTTCAGCTCATGGGCGAATGCGTCGATGGCGACTACCAGACATTCAAAGCCAACGACGGCAAGTACGTGCGGGATCATTTCTTCGGACGCTATCCCGAAACGGCGGCCCTGGTTGCCGATTGGACCGACGAGCAAATTTGGTCCCTGCAGCGCGGCGGACACGATCCGCGAAAGATCTATGCGGCCTATGCTGCCGCGGTAAAGACGACCGGCATGCCGACCGTCGTTCTTGCCAAGACGATCAAAGGCTACGGCATGGGGTCCTCGGGCGAAGCGCAGAACATCGCGCACCAACAGAAACACCTCGACGTCAAGGCCATGCGACAGTTCCGCGATCGTTTTTCGATCCCGGTCTCCGATGCCGAATTACCGCGCATGCCGTTCTACCGGCCGCCCGACGATTCGGCGGAAGCGCGCTACCTCCGCGACCGAACTGCCTCGCTCGGTAACGTGCCGCAACGCCGGCGCACCTCGATGGCGCTCGCAGTTCCGGAACTCGCTGCTTTCCAGACGCAGCTGCTCGGTTCGGGCGAACGCGAGATCTCGACGACGATGGCGTTCGTGCGCTTGCTCTCCGTGATGGTTCGGGACAAGACCATCGGCGCGCGCGTGGTTCCGATCGTCGCCGACGAATCGCGAACGTTCGGCATGGAAGGTATGTTCCGTCAGCTCGGTATCTACTCGCACCTCGGGCAGATGTATAAGCCCCAAGATTCCGCACAGCTGATGTATTACCGAGAGGACGTGGCGGGACAGATTCTGCAAGAGGGTATCAACGAAGCGGGCGCGTTGTGCTCTTGGATCGCGGCGGCCACGAGTTATTCCGTCAGCGACGTGCCAATGATTCCCGTTTATATCTTTTACTCGATGTTCGGATTCCAGCGCATCGGCGATTTGGCGTGGGCCGCGGGCGATATGCGCAGTCGCGGGTTTTTGATCGGCGGCACCTCGGGCCGCACGACGCTCAACGGCGAAGGGCTGCAGCACGAAGACGGGCACAGTCAGCTGACCGCGGCGTTCGTTCCCAATTGCGTCTCCTACGATCCAACGTACGGTTACGAACTCGCGGTCATCGTGCAGGACGGGCTCCGCCGCATGTACGCGGAGCAAGAAGATGTCTTCTATTATATTACGGTCCTCAATGAAAATTACGCGCATCCCGAGATGCCCTCCGGCGTCGAGGCTGGGATCTTACGCGGCGGCTATCTGTTGCGCGAAGCCGACGCCGCGGGCGCCCGCCCGCGCGTGCAGCTGATGGGCTCGGGAGCGATCTTGCGCGAAGTGGAAGCCGCCGCCGAGCTGCTGACGAAATCGTTCGGCGTGGCGGCGGACGTCTGGAGTGCCACCAGCTTCAACGAACTGCGTCGCGACGGACTCGCGGTCGAACGATGGAATCTCTTACACCCCACGGACGAACCGCGCGTGTCGTACGTAGCAGGAATGCTTGCCGGTCGTAGCGGCCCCTTGATTGCCGCGACGGACTATCTCAAGTCGTATGCGGAGCAGATCCGGCCGTTCGTCGGGCGCCGCTTCCATGCGCTGGGAACCGACGGGTACGGCCGCAGCGACTACCGGCGCAAGCTGCGCGACTTTTTCGAAGTCGACCGTCGCTGGATCGCGCTCGCGGCGCTCAAAGCGCTTGCCGACGACGGGAACATCGACGGCCGCGTAGTCGCCGAAGCGCTCCAAACGCTCGCGATCGATCCGAATAAACCCAATCCGGTGACGGTGTAGTATGACCCTCGACATCCGCGTGCCCAACATCGGCGACTTCCAGGACGTGCCGATCGTCGACGTCCTCGTCAAGCCCGGCGACGTGGTGGCGCTCGAAGATCCGCTCGTGGCGATCGAATCCGAGAAGGCGACGATGGAAGTTCCGTCGCCACAGGCAGGCGTCGTGCGCAGCGTCGCCGTCAAGGTGGGCGACAAGGTCTCCGAAGGCTCGGCTCTGATCACGATGGATTCGGACGCAAGCGAAAGCGAGGCGAGCGCACCGGCCACCGCAGCGCCTGCCGCGCCCGTCGCGGCGCCCGCCGCGGAACCATCGTCGTACGGCGCGCCCGGTACGATGCCCGCGAGTGCGCCCGCGAGTGCGCCCGCGCACGCGAACGGCAGCGTGCATGCCAGTCCGGCAATTCGCCGGTTCGCGCGGGAACTCGGCGTCGATCTTGGCGGCGTACGCGGTAGCGGACCGCACGCGCGGATCACGCGCGAAGACGTCCAAGGCTTCGTGAAGAGCGCGCTCGCCGCGCCTTCGGCGGCCGCGCGATCCGCCTCGGGCGGCGTCCCGTTCGATCTTCCACCCTGGCCCAAAGTCGACTTTGCGAAATTCGGGCCGGTCGAAATCGTGCCGCTCTCGCGCATTCGCAAACTTTCCGGGCCGAATCTGCATCGCAACTGGATTTCGATCCCGCACGTCACCAATAACGACGAAGCCGATATCACCGAGCTGGAAGCGTTTCGCAAAACCCTCAACGCGGAATCGCCGGGTGCCAAGGTGACGATGCTGGCTTTCGTCATCAAGGCCGTCGTCGTCGCGCTGCGCGCCCAGCCCGACGTCAATAGTTCGCTCGAGGGCGACACGCTCGTTCGCAAAGGCTACTACAACATCGGCTTCGCGGCCGAAACGCCCAGCGGCTTGATGGTGCCCGTCCTCCACAGTGCGGATACGAAGGGGGTGCTGGCGATCGCGTCCGAGATGGCAACTCTCGCGGCCAGAGCGCGAGATGGCAAACTCGCCGCGACCGACATGCAAGGGGCGACCTTTACGATCTCCAGTCTCGGCGGCATCGGCGGCACGTCGTTTACGCCGATCGTCAATGCGCCGGAAGTCGCGATCTTGGGCGTCAGCCGTTCGGCGATGCGGCCGGTTTGGAACGGCACGGCGTTCGTTCCGCGCTTGCTATTGCCGCTCTCGCTCTCGTACGATCACCGCGTGATCGATGGTGCGCTTGCCGCGCGTTTTAATGCCACGCTCGTGACCGCGCTCGGTGACTTGCGGCGGGCCTTGCTGTAATCGATCGCTAAGGGCGCCCGTATCCCCAGCCGATGATAGCGAAGTGACGGAAAACACGTCCGCCCAGCCTGCAAGGAGTTTCGTCTTGGACGAACTGCCGCACGACGGCATCCTCGAGCCTACCCGGCGCAGCGCGATGCTGCCCGATGGCTACGTGCTGCAAAAAGCGGATGCGGAAATCGTCGCGTTCTTGCTCGCCGGCCAAAATTTTAGTTACAGCGTCGCGCCCGGCGGCGGATTTCAGTGGGGCGCGTTCGGAACGACGTTTCGCACCCTGGGCGAATTGCGCGCGCTCGCGATCGCTAATCCGCCGCAGGACGAACCGGCGTTGCCCGTCGTCGAAGAACCGGAGACGGTCGGTCTAGAACTTTTCGGTAATATGCTCGACACGCTCTCGTTCTTACGCGTGCGCTTGCGAGCGCTCGCCGATGTCGTGATCGAGAAGGGCCTGGTCTCGGGCCCGGAATTGCTGAGCAAATATCACGAATATCACGAGAACAGCTTCGACGCGTTTCGCGATATCATGCTGCTGCGTCCCGAAGTATTCGAAGAGCGCTTCGCGGGCTGGATCGCCACGGAGAAAGAATATCGGGAGCAGCTGGCCGCCCATCGCGACGCGGCGATCGAACCATAGCGGGACGGCGGGAATCGCCCCGGCACGCTGCCAATATGTCTGCCAAGCGTCCGCGTCGAGCCGTTGCTCCGTAGTGTTCGCGATAGTCACCAACGCGTGATGAACAGGGCCCGACCTTGAATTTTAGTACCCTACGCTTGCGTCCGTATCAGATGGAGGCGCAGCAAGCGATCGTCGATGCGCGCAAGCGCGGCTTTCGCGCACAACTGGTGTCGCTCGCGACGGGACTCGGTAAGTCCGTCGTCATCGCGACCCTGCCCGAGCTGCTCGAGCTGCGCAGCGGCGACGTGACGCTCGTCGTCGCCCACCGCGACGAACTGATCCAACAGTTGGTCGAAAAGATGAAGGCCCAAAATCCGGAGGCCGTCGTCGGGGTCGAAAAGTCCGGCGACGTCGCCGCGGACGATTGCACGATCGTCGTCGCGACGGTGCAGACGCTCACGGGCGCCCGGCTGACGCGGTTCGTAACGAAATTCGGACGCCGCATCGCGCTCTTCGTCATCGACGAAGCGCATCACGCTGCGGCTCCCACGTACCGCGCGATCGTCGATAAGATCTTGCTGAAACGGCCCGACGCGATGATCGTTGGCTTCACGGCAACGCCGTACCGCGGCGACGGCGTTCGGCTCACGGAGATCTTTCCCGACATCGTGTACACGATGGACGCGCGCGCCGCAATCGATGCCGGATATCTCGTTCCGGTGCGTTCGTATGCGGTCAATACCGACGTCGATCTCGATGCGGTCGCGTCGCGCGCCGGCGATTTCGTGATCGGTCAACTGGCCGAAGCCGTCGATACCGACGAACGAAATCTCGCCGTGCTCGATGCTTACCGGAGGCTCGTTCCCGGCAAGAAGACGCTCGTTTTTTCGGCCTCCGTCGAACACGCGCGCAACATCGCCCTGCTCTTCAAAAACGCCGGCATCAAAGCGGCGTTCGCCAGCGGCGATACGCCGCAAGCGGAGCGCGAAGCGATCGTCGCGGGTTTTCGCGGCACGGCGATCGACGTGCTCGTCAACTGCGGGCTGTATCTGGAAGGCTTCGACGTTCCCTCGATCGAGGCGATCGTCAACGCCCGCCCGACCAAATCTACGACGCTCTACACGCAAGTGACGGGCCGGGGTCTGCGCCCGCTCGATGAAGATGCGTACATCGTTTCGAGTTTTCCGACGGCCGAGGCGCGGCGTACGTGGCTCGCGCAGAGTCGCAAACAATTCGCAACGATCGTGGACATCGTGGACCAAGCGCGGCGGCATCAACTCGTTACGTTACCGACCCTCTGGGGCTTGCCGGCACAAATCGACGTGCAAGGCGAACTCGTCTCCGAAGTCGCCGCGAAATACGAGCAGCTCTTCGATCGCGCACCGCGTGAAGCGGCACGGGCGCGTACGGCGGAAGCGATCGAAGAAGCGCTGTCGGATCTCGATCGCCCGCGCGGCCGGCCCCAGCAGGCTGCGGCCTGGCAGATGATCTCGGCCGAGCACTGGCGCTTAGAAAGCGCCCCGGAACGCGTGGCGTACGATCGCGAAGGTCGCCGGATTCCGAGTTTCGCGCAAAAGTTCGAGAGTCTCGTGGCGATCTCAAAAAAGAATACGCCGCATAAAAATGCGGGCGCCTGGGCGTTGCGTGCGCTCAACGTCGACCGGCGTTCGATCACGGTGGAAACGCAGTTAGTCGAAGTGATGCGGCGCGGCGACCAATGGGTCGCGACGTTCAAGCAGGGCCGCGGCCCGGCCCGAATGCTCGTGAGCGCGCCGAGCTTACCCGACGCAATCGCGGCGGCGACGGAGCGCATCGAAGCGGTCGGTACGGCACCGCTCCTTCGTCCCGGCGGTGCCGGCGTTAAGAAGCGCAACCAGCGGCGCTGGCGCGGCCGGCCCAAACGGGCGCCGGGAGCCGCCGCCGCCGTTTAATCAGTGCGTGGCGATGCCGTTCTTCTCGAAGTACCGCTGATGGTATTCTTCGGCCGGATAGAACTCTTGCGCCGGCGCGATCTCGGTGACGACCGCCCCTCGCTGGCGCCCGCTCGTATTTTCCGCAGCCTTCGAAGCTTCCGCCCGCGCGCGCTGAGCGGCGTCGTGATAGAAGATCGCCGAACGATACTGCGAGCCGACGTCGGGGCCTTGCCGGTTTACCGTCGTCGGATCGTGCAGGGACCAGAAGGCGGCCAGCAGTTCGTCGTAGCCGATCCGCGTGGGATCGAAGCGAACGTCGACGGCTTCGGCATGGCCCGTGCGACCGCTGCAGACGTCTCGATACGTCGGTCCGTCGGTGTGACCGCCGGTGTAGCCGGAGACGGCCGTAAGTACGCCCGGAAGCTGGCGGAAGGCCGCCTCGACGCCCCAGAAGCAGCCGGCCGCGAAGGTCGCGGTTTCGGTCACAGGGTTGCTGGAATCGTTCAACACATGGCTCATAACCCACCGCAACGCCGAAACGTTCGGCTCGGGACGGGCAACCTTAGCGGGGAAGCGGGCTCGCGAGGCGTAGCCTTTGGCCACCCGTTCCTTGCTGAAGGCGTAGCCGCGTGATCGTTCGTTTCTTCGTTCCGGTGCTGGTCGCACTGGCGTTTACCGGCGTCGTACCGGCTTTGGCGGCCTCGGAACCAGGGCCCGTGCCGAGCGCACCGGCATCGATTTCGCCTTCCGCAACGCCTTCTGCGGTGCCCTCCGGCGTACCGTCCCAAACGCCGTCCGCGGCGCCTTCCGAGCTGCCGCCTGCCCGGCCCACGAACGCACCCACGGCCGCGAACGCGAGCGGGGTTTCCGCGGCTGCAGCGGCGGCTTTTGCCGGAGCGCTCGTGCCCGGTACGCCGCAGCTGTATGCGACGTTCGTAAAAAAGGCCGAACGGCAGAGCGGGCTAATCGATCTGCTCCGAAAAGACGACGAAGTCTATCTCGATCTCGCACCGGCCCAACTCGAACATCCGTATATCGTCGCCCCGGTGCTGGCATCGGGTGTGGGCTCCGAAGCGTTCGCCGGCCGCGTCTATCCGACGTTCGTTCTGGAATTCAAGCGCGTCGGCAAACGGATTCTCTGGGTGCAGAAAAACGCCGATTTCTCGGCTCCCGCCGACAGTTCCGCCGCGAACGCCCTGGCCATCTCTGTGACGGATTCCGTCATCAATAGTACGCCGATCGCTGCCGAGGACGAGACGAGCAAACGCGTCGTGTTTTCGGCATCTTTCTTCTTGACCGATTTCGAAAACGTCGGGCGCGATATCGGCGGGCGCTCCGGCCCCCAGCTCTTTTTCGGTCTGGCTCCGGCGCCGCGCTTCGCCGTCGACGCGATGAAGTCGTACGTCGAACGCACGAAAGTTTTTCCGAAGAACGACGAGTTGCTGGCAAATCTGGCTTTTTCGGGCCCGGCCGGCGACGTCAGCGGCGCGCCCGACGGGCGGGGTGTGCGGCTGCGCATGCACTACTCGATCGTGGACGCTCCGTTCGATGACGGTTACGTACCGCGGCTCGCAGACGACCGCGTCGGATACTTCATCACCGCCCAGAAACGCTTCGATGACGATTCGCTCGCGACTCCGTTCGTCCGGTATATCGATCGCTGGAATTTCAAGAACGGGCCGATCGTCTACTACTTAACCAACGAAATTCCGGCTCGTTACAAGCCGGCGATTCGTAGTGCCTTGCTGGAATGGAATGCCGCCTTCGCTGAGATCGGTATTCCCGACGCCATCGTCGTGCGCGATCAACCGTCGGACCCGGCCTGGGATCCCGACGACGTGCGCTATTCGACCGTACGCTGGATCACGAGCGACCGCGCCGCCTTTGCCGCCTACGGACCGCACGTCGAAGATCCCCGCACCGGGGAGATCTTGCGCGTCGAGATCGTGATCGACGGGGAAGCGCTGCGTTCGGTCAAACGCGGTTTCGTGGATACGGTCGTTCCGACGCGGGCGACGGCGCACGACGCTTCGGGGTTGCCGCTGACGGCTGCGACGCTGGCGTGCACCGATACGGGCACCTGCGACACGTTCGCGGCGGATTCCGCAGCGCTGGCGGCCACCGGGACCGTGGCGCTACGCGCGGTCGGCGCTACCCCTGGTGCCGTGGAGCGCTATGCGGAAGATTGGCTGCATTCCGTCGTCTTACACGAATCCGGCCACAATTTCGGACTCCGGCACAATTTCGTCTCTGCGACGCTCTACTCGCTCCACCAGATTCACGATCGCGCTTTCGGCCGCACGCACGGCATCGTCGGCTCGGTCATGGGCTATACGCCCGCGAACCTCTCGCCCGTCGGAACGCCACAAGGAGAATATTTCCAACTGCGGCTGGGACCGTACGACCAGTGGGCGATCCGCTACGGTTACGCGACCTTTCCCAACGTGCGCCGTCCGGCCGACGAAGCCGTCGCGCTACACGCGATTGCCGATGAAAGCGTGCAGCCGCGTTATGCCTACGCGACCGACGAAGACGCTAACGGTCCGCTCGCCGTCGATCCACGCGTCGCAACGTACCATCTCTCCCGCGATCCGCTCGCCTTCGACGCGAATCAGTTCGAACTCATCCACGCATTGATCGCCCGGCTCGATCGCAGCTATCCGCGCGACGGCCGGCCCTACTACGAAGAGCGGCAGACGTTTACCACGATGTTGCGTTCGTACCAGCGTGCTGCGTTGCTGGCGGCCAAGTACGTCGGCGGCACCTACACGTCGCGCGATCATCGTGGGCAACCCGGCGGAGCGTCTCCGTTCCGGCCGGTGCCGCGTGACGAATCGCGCCGCGCCTTCGCGCTGCTCTCCACAAACGTTTTCTCGAGCCGCGCGCTGCATTTTCCGCCGCAGCTGCTGGCGGATCTCGGGCCCAACCACTATTTCCATCGAGGCATCGAGCGCGTCGAGCGACCTGATTTTCCGGTCGAAGAAACGGACGCGAGCATCCAGGACAGCGTGATGTATGCGATGTTCTCGCCCGCTACCATGAGCCGGCTCGCCGACGAAGCGTACAAGACGAAACCGGGACAGCGCGCGATGTCCCTCGACGACCTTTTCGGCTGGATGCAAACGGCCGTCTGGGACGACGTGCGGCCGCAGATGCGACACATCGATCCGCTGCATCGCGCGTTGCAACGGCGCTATACTAATTTGCTCGTCGCCTTCGCGCTCGCGCCCAGTTTCGTCGTCGAGTCGATCGGTTATCCGAGCGAAACGGCGCCGCTCGCGAGCTTCCACCTGCGCGCTCTCGCACGAGGCGTAGATAACGCGCTGCGTTCCCAGCACCTCGACGTTGCGACTCGTGCGCATCTCGAAGACGTCCGTAGCCGGGTGCGGCATGCGCTCGATCCGGGCGCCGTCCGCGGAGCGTGACTCGAGCCGCCGTCTACTTGGGGCTCGGCTCCAACCTGGGCGACCGGCAAAGCAACATCCTTGCGGCTCTGCAGAAGCTGCGCGCCCGTTGTGCGATCGACGCCGTCTCGTCCTTCTTTGAATCCGCGCCCGCGCTCGGCGTTTCGGGCCCCGCCTTCCTCAACGTCGCGGCTGCGGTCCGTACCGACTTGGAGCCGCTCGCTTTCGAGGAGATGTTGCGTTCGATCGAAGTCGCGGTCGGCCGGCATCGCGCCCAACATCTCGCCGCTCGTCCGATCGATATCGACATCCTGATTTTTGGCGATGTTGTGCGGGATTTTGGGCGCTTTCGCATACCGCATCCGGAGCTCGCCGAACGAGCGTTCAATCTGATCCCGCTCGCGGAGATCTCCCCCGGCGTGCGGGAACCGCGCTCTGGGAGCACCGTTCGGGAACTGGCCGAGCGCGTCGCCGCACACGACGTCACGAAGAAGGAACGGGCGCTGCATTTTTCCGCGAATCGTCAGGAAGAACAGCCCGACGTCAAGCTCTCGATCGATCGCGTCGGCGTTTCGCGGGTGAAGCGCACGGTGCGGCTCGCTATCGGTGGCCGCGAAAGGCTCGTTAACGGCGAATTCACGATGGTCGCCGATCTGCCGCGCGACCGCGCCGGCGTACACATGTCGCGATTTTCCGAAGTGCTCGAGGAAGCGACGTGCGAGGTTCTCGCGCGAACCGATGAAGTTGGCCGCATCCAAGACGTCGTCGCCCATATTGCGCGCGCGATCGTCGCTTCGCAGAAAGCGTTACGTGCCGAGGTGCGCCTGCGCGCGGACTTCGGGCTCGAGCGTTGGACGCCCGTGAGCGGTAGGCGCAGCGAAGAGACGTACGCGCTCGTCGGGATCGCGCACGCCGATCGGTCCGGCGTGCGGTGCGCCATCGGCGTCGAAGCCGAAGGCATGACCGCGTGTCCGTGCGCGCAGGGGATGGTGCGCGAGCATTCCCTGCGGCAATTGATGGAGGCCGGCTTCTCGAACAGCGATGCCGAGCGCGCGCTCTGTGCACTGCCGGTGGCGACGCATAATCAGCGCGGACTCGGCTCCGTACTCGTCGGTCTGGGCGAGGAGTGCGATCTCGAAATTCTGGCCGAAGATTTGGTCGAAATCGTCGAGAACGCGATGTCGAGCGAAACGTACGGTTTGCTCAAGCGTCCCGACGAATTCTTCGTCGTCAACAAAGCGCACCACAATCCGAAATTCGTGGAAGACGTCGTGCGCGGCATCCTCTCCGGCGCGCTCGGCCAGTACGCCGATGTTCCCGACCGCGCTTTCCTTAAAGCTGCCCAGATCAACTATGAGTCGATTCACAAGCACGATGCGTTTGCGGAAGCGTTCGGAACCTTCGGCGAATTACGCAGAGAGCTCCGCACGGGAACGCACGACGCGGGCAAAACCGACCTCGCGGCGTGGCTTGAAACGCGTCCGTCGGCGGCCGTCGCATAGCGCTGGAGGGGACGTTACTCGTCGGGGGAGGGAGCCCGGTCCGCGCTTTCGTGCGGAGCGCCGAAGGCACTTTTGACGGCATCCACGCGGGCGGCGACGTCGTGCTTGATCCGCGCCGGAACGTCCGCTTTGTAGGCGAGCGCTTCCGTCGTGCCGGCCAACCGTTCCCGGGTCGCGGCGATCTGCGCCCTGATCGTGTCCGCATCGGCCGGTGCTGCGCCGCTAGACGCGTCGCCGGCAGCGCCCTTGCCGTTGGGACGTTGCGCCGCAGGAGCAGTCGCCCTCGACGTTGCGTCCGCGGCGGCCTTGCGTGGATCCACGCCAGCGGGTTGATCGCTCGTATGCCGGATCGTCGCGGGGACGGTGAGCGACGCATTGGTCGCGTGCACCTTCGTGAATTCGGCTCCCAACAACAGGATCGCGGCGGAATAGAATATCCAGATAAGCGCGACCAGGAGCGAGCCGGCCGCACCATACGCCGACGCAACGCCGCCGCGCGCGATGTAGAGTCCGATGAGCGCTTCGCCGACGACGAACAAGACGGCGGTAAAGGCCGCTCCGATCCAGACGTCGCGCCAATCGATGTGAACGTCCGGCAACACCTTAAAAAGGAGCGCGAAGATCACCGCGAGCACCGCGACGCTCACGACTTGATCGATTGCCGAAAGCACGACCGGATTCGCCGCGAACGGAATGAGGCCGGCAAAGTGTGCGCTCAGGAACGAAATAGTGGCATTGGCGAGAAGCGTGACGAGCATCAACGCTCCGACGGCGACGATCATGCCGAAGGAAGCGAGGCGGTCGCGAACCATCGTCTTCCAGCCGCCCTTAGCGACTTCGACGTGCCAGATCGCGTTGAGCGCGTCTTGCAGTGCCGCAAAGAGACCGCTCGCCCCGACGATGAAGAATATCCAGCCGAGAATCGAGGCGAGCAGGCCTTGCTTCGGCTTATTGAAGCTGCTTTCGACTAAGCCCTTGACCGTCGCGGCGGCGCCAGGGCCCGCGCTGTTACGGACCTGGCCGAGCAGCCCGTTGAGCGCACTGGAATGGCCGCCGTGATGGGTGCCGCTGTGCACGTTTAAAAACCAGCCGACGATTGCTACGAGCACGATAAGTAGTGGAGCGATGGAAAAGATCGTCGAGTAGGCGATCGCCGCGGCCAGCCGCAGCGCCTTATCGTCGTTGAAGGCCTGCCACGTTGCTTTGAGCAGCGCGACGTTCATCGCCCGCGCGCGACTCCGGCGCGAACCGCCTCGACGTCTTCTTTGACGGTGGCGACCGTTTGCGGGACCGTGGGGGCGGCGTCGGTCAACGCTTTCTTACCGCTTTGGGCACCGACGAACGCCACGATCGCATAAACGACCGTCACGATGAGCGCCGCGACCCAAACCGGTAAGGCCAGCGCGATCACGGCGATCAGCGTCGTGGTGAGCGCGCCGAAAGCGCCGAGCCCAAAGATCGCCGCCGTGCCGAACCCGGCCGCGGATTTCCCGGCTTTCTTGCCGGTCTCGGAAAGTTCGGCCCGGGCGAGCTGAACTTCCTGACGCACGAGCGTCGCCGTGTCGCTCGATAACTGCCGTAACAAATCCGGCAACGAAAGGTCGGCATAAGGGGGCGGTGTGTGCGTCGGATTGGGATCCATCGTAGCAGGAGGATACCCTCCGGCTATCCCGGCAAACCGCGTTGCCGAGAACCAGATCGGGCGGCGCATGTGGGGCGCGACGCAGAGCGAAGAAATCGACGATGCACAAGACGTTCCTGGCCGCCGCTATACTCGCGCTGTTCGCGTTGCGTGCGCCGGCAATAGCCGCCGTTGCGCCGTACGCCAAGCTCGCAAACGCGCTCGGGACTTCGAACCTCGCGAACTCCAGCGGACCCAAAGACCGCTCGCAGCTACTACTGCACTTCGTGCGACGTGGCGAAACCTACGAGCGTTGGACGAAAATGACGACCGTAAGCATCGTGCGCGTACCGGCGGGCGACACCAACGGCGCGACGCGCGCTATCATCCTGCGGCTGCGCGCGCGCTTGTCGGCGACGCATGCCCACGTTACGTCGTTCGATCAGAGCCCGATAACGCCGGTTTCGGGTTACTTCGCTTTTCGCGCGGCGCACGAGTCCGACGCGGGCATCGTCTACAGTCCGAGTCCGGGTTACGTTACGGTCGCGCAACTGGGCGTGCGGGGCAGTCAGGCGATCTCGAAGATCGATATCGCGCAGCTGCGGAGCGTCATCGGGAAATAACGGCGGCTTCGAGCGCTGCGATGCGGCTGCCGAGCGACGGGTGCGAGGCGAAGAGCAGTTCCATCCACTTCGGTTGTTCGTTTTCCGCGAGGTTGCGCTCGCGTAAACGCCGGAATGCCGACGCTCCCGAGCTCGGGTCGTTCGTAGCGTCGATCGCGAAGCGGTCGGCGGCGCGTTCGCGACCCCGCGAGAACGCTGCGAGCGCGGGCCGGGCGATTGCGCCGAGCAGCGAAAAGCCGAAGCTCAGCCGCAGCAATCCGGCCGCCGTCGCCAGGGGCCGGTCCCGACGCTGGGCGATCGCCCGGCCGCCGAAGAACACCCCGCCCGCCGCCGCCAGCGCCAGCGCCACGCCGCGCCAGACGTCGCGCGCGACGTAGTGACCGAGTTCGTGCGCGACCACGAAGAGCGTCTCGTTCGGCTCGAAATGGCCGAGCAGCGTATCGCCGACGACGATTCGTTTGGTGCCGAACAATCCCGTTACGTAGGCGTTCGCCTTTTCGGTCTGGCGGCTCATATCGACGCGTAAGATCGTCGCGTCGCCCGCGCCGTAGCGCGTTGCGAGCCGGCGAATCGCTCGAGCGAGATCGCCTTCGATCGGCCGAAATTCGTTGAAGAGCGGCGCGACGTACGTCGGCGCGACGACGTTTGCGAGCACCAGCAGCGGCAACGTCCCGACGGTCGCGATCAAGGGCCAGCGCTCGGGCGCCCGTGCGATCGCGACGGCGAGCAGCTCGAGGAGCGGTAGCGTGACCGCGACCGAGAGTCCAAGCCCCTTCGCACGATCGGCCAGCCACGCGCGGGGTTGCTGCTTCGATAAGCCGTAGCGCCGTTCGAGCGCGAAATCTTCCACAAAATCGGCAGGCAAATCGAGTAGCGTCGAGCCGACGAGCCCGCTCCCGATCAGCGCGAGCCGGCGCGCGCGCGTCTCCGGCGGGCCGTCGCGCGTTTCTAGATGCGGCCCGATCACGAACGCCGAAAAAGCGACCGCTGCGAACGAACGCCCGAGACCTGCGAGCATCAGCGCTCGCCGGATCTTTCCGTAGGCTTGCGGATCCGGGGGCACGGGCTTCGCCGGCGTTCGCAATTCCGCGATCGCTTCGCGCGCTCGCAGAAGCGTATAGCCGAAAACGGTGCCGCCCGCGACACCAAGCAGAAAACGACGCATGCCCCCGAGTACGACGCCCGTCGCACCGAGTCTTAGATGATGGAGATCGTCTCTTTGAGCTTTGGCGTTGCGGCGAGTGCGGAGCCCAGCGCGGCCGCAAGCACGTCGACGATCGGATCGTCGATCTCTTCGATGTTGCCGGTGTCCGCGAGCGTCATCAGCGTACCGTCGATCGGCAAGCGCGCGAGCACGGGTGCCTTCGCGAGTTCCGCCACTCGATCGGCGTACGACGGGCCAAAGATATCGTAACGTACACCTGTATCGGGGGCGATGAAGTACGACATATTCTCGATGACGCCGAGGATCGGTTTCTTCATTTGATGGATGAGGTTCGCTGCCTTGCGCACGATCATGGTCGCGAGGGCCTGCGGCATCGTCACGAGGACGACGCCGTCGATGGAGAGCGACTGCAACACCGTCAGGGGCGCATCGGACGTACCCGGCGGCAAGTCGATCAACAACACGTCGAGATCGCTCCACAGCGTCTGCTCGTAAAATTGCCGGATCACGCCGGAAAGAATCGGCCCGCGCCAGATCATCGCCGTATCTTCCTCCGGCGTTAGAAGGTTCGCGCTGACGACTTCGATCGCCGAACGCGTCGTGGCCGGCACGAATAGCGGCCGGGTCTGGCCGCCGGGATTGGGCCTCTCACTAGGATCTTTCTCGACCCCGAGCGGCTTCCGTAACCCGAAGAGCCGTGGGATCGAGGGACCGGTGATGTCGGCATCGAGGATGCCGACACGTTTGCCGGCCCTGCGCAGGCCAACGGCGAGCAGCGCGGTGGTCAGCGATTTGCCGACACCGCCCTTACCCGACATGATCGGCACGACCGCTTTGAACGTACCGCGTCGCGCGAAAGCTCCCGGCGCCCCGACGTGCGGCTTCTTATCCTCGTTCATGATCGTGGGCAGGCGGCCCGACAGGCGCGCCTGGGTCAGAGCCGCGACGATCGGCTCGACGCGCAACCCGTGTGCTTGCGCACCGGCTGCGAGCGTCTCATACTTGTTGACCCCACAACCCGAACATTGCAGCCCGAAAGCGGAGAGCACGTCTCGTGCGATCGGCAGGTCGGAGACGAGCTCTCGAATGTTTGTCGTCGCGGCAATCGTTACCGAAGGCATCAGGCTGGGGCTGCAACTTTCACGATGTTCGCAGTATACGATTCGCTTCGACGTCCGCACTGCTACTTCGCAGCGGTTTCGCCAGTTCGCAAGGTCGCCTCGCGCGCGGGTCTAACCTTCGCGCTCACCATGCGTAGCGGACCAACGATGGAGCAGACCGGTGCTCGAACCTAAAGCCGATTTCGCCTTCGAGCACGCGAACGACCGGACGTACGACGCGCTCGATATGCGCGCGGCCTACGGGCAATGTCGCGAGATCGCGCGCATCGCTTCGAAGACGTTTTTCTTAGCGTCGCTGTTTCTCGCGCCCGAGAAGCGGCGCGCCGTCTGGGCCGTCTACGCCGTCTGCAGGACGGCCGACGATCTGGTCGATACGACCGCACCGTCCGGCGAACGGCTCGCGCGCATCGACGAACTCGAGGGTAAATTGTTGGCGGCGATCTCGGGCAACGCCACGGAGCCGATCTTCGCCGCCTACGCCGACGCATCGGCGCGCTTCGGCATCCCGTTCGAACCGGCGCTCGCACTGCTGCGCGGCGCGCGCATGGACGTTACGATCCGCCGGTATGCGACCTACGACAAACTCTGCGAATATTGTTATCTCGTCGCATCCACCGTCGGTCTGCTCGTCGCGCCGATTCTCGGCTACGCCTCGCCCGTCGCACTCGAATATGGTGCGCTGCTGGGACGGGCCATGCAACTGACCAACATCCTGCGGGATGTCGGAGAAGATGCGCTCATGGGCCGAATCTATCTACCGGCCGAGGATCTCGCCCGCTTCGATTATGCCGAGGCCGACGTGTTTGCCCAGGTAGTAGACGAAAAATTCGTCGCTTTGATGCGCTTCGAGGTCGGTCGCGTGCGCGCGATCTATCGGGAAGCCGAGCCCGGCATCGCGCTGCTTTCGCGCGAGAGCCGCTATACGGTCCGGCTCGCGCTCACGCTCTATCGCAGCATCCTGCAAGCGATCGAGGTCAACGCTTACGACGTCTTCACGCGGAGGGCGTACGTGCCGTTGCGCGCCAAGCTCGCAACGGCGCTTTCGCTCGCGATCGTGCGTTAACGCCGCCAAGTCCGGCCCGCAAAGTCATCCCGTCGGCAGGGAGGGACGAGCGGAGGCGATGGCCGATGTTCCGCCCGTGTCTCGCAGTATTATCGCGCCCGCTCGCTCGTTGAACGTACTTCCGCATGGAGTCGTGGCCGGGATCGTCGGCGGCATCACGGTCGACGCTTTCCTGCTCGCCGCAGGCGCCGGAAAGTTTCCGACGGTCTACCAATATATCGCCTCGGCCTTGGTCGGCAAGGCCGCGTACGCGAGCGGTTCGTACGTATGGCTCGGGCTCGTAATGCACTTTCTCATCAGCATCGCGTGGGGCGTGGCGTACGCCGCGCTTTGCCAACGCCTGGGCACCCGTGTGTTGGACCGGCCCATCGTTGCCGGGAGCATTTTTGGAATCGTGGTCTGGATCGTGATGCAGGCTGCGCTCGTTCCCGTGCATCTGTGGCAGCCGCCCACCTCGGCTCTCGCGCTGCTCGTGTTCCTGATCGCGCACACGCTGTTTTTCGGCATCCCCATCGCCTGGTACGTGCGATCTGCCGTGCGCCGCCGCATGCCCGCGTAAAAGCGACCGTGACCGCGAGCGCCGCAGCGGGTCGCCTGCGCCGGCCGTGAGCGCGCTTGCCGGTGGCGCGAGTTCGCCCGTGCGGGCCGGCGCTACGGTCGGTGGCGCGCCGTTCGTACAACGTTACGGGCGCGGAGCCTACGCTTATGACGAAGGCGGTCGCGGGTTCGTCGATTACGTCATGGCGTACGGGCCGCTCCTGTTCGGTCACGCTCATCCGGCGCTCGTACGCGATCTCGACGCGCTCGCCGCCGGAGGGACCGTCTTCGGCGCGACGACGCGTGAAGAGCTCCGACTAGCCGAGCGGATCGCCGCCCACATTCCGTCGATGGAGCGTCTGCGCTTCGTCAGTACGGGCACCGAAGCGATGATGAGCGCGATCCGCGTCGCCCGCGCGCACACGGGGCGGGCGCTGGTGGCTCGCTTCGCGGGAAATTATCACGGTCACTTCGACGGCGCGCTTGGCGGCGCCGGCGCGTCCGCGCAGAGCGCAGACGGTACGCACGGCGGTATTTCGGCGGCGGTGCACGCGCAGACGGTGGTCGCGCGCTACAACGATCTCGCGGATCTCGACGCTCGGCTCGCGGGACGGTATGGCGCTCTCGCGGCGATCGTCGTCGAGCCGATCGTCGGCAACATGGGGCTCGTCCTGCCCGATGCCGGCTTCCTCGACGGGCTCTTCGCCCGCGCCCGCGGGTGTGGTGCGCTGGTCATTTTCGATGAAGTGATCACGTGGTTGCGCATCGGTCTGGGCGGGGCGCAAGCGGCGAGCGGACACCGTCCCGATCTTACCGCGCTCGGTAAGATCATGGGCGGGGGTTTTCCGCTCGCAGCCTTCGGCGGCCGGGCCAACGTTATGGCCGCGCTCGCACCGCAAGGGGGCACGTTCACCGGAGGGACGTATTCGGGCAACCCGTTCGCCGTGGCGCTCGGGCATCGTACGCTCGATTTGATCGAACGGAGTCCCGACATGTATGCGACGCTCGACGCACGCGCGCAACGTCTCGCTGCAGGTTTGCGCGCCATCTTTGCGCGACGGGCCCTCCCCTTTGCCGTAACGCAGCTCGGCAGCATGGTCGATTTCGCGTTTCGGCCGGGACCGCCGGTGCGCGATTACGACGAGCGTTGCCAAGCCGACGGCGCAGCTTTCGCCGCCTACTACCACCTGATGCGCGCGCGTGGCGTCCTGCTCGCGCCGTCGCCGAACGAATTGATGTTTCTCTCGACCGAACACGGCGAGCGCGAAATCGATGCGACCCTGGCGGCAGCCGACGCATCGATCGCCGATCTGCAGAGCAGCGGCGTGCTGGCTCGCGCGCAGCTTACTTCGTAAGCGGTGCGGGGAAACTCGCGACCGAGCGATGTCCTGCGGCATCGACCGCGCGGATGCCGAAGAGCCAATCGTCCTTGGAGAGCGGGACGGTCGCCGTCGTAGCGTTGCCGACGTTCTTCGCGTGAGTCCACGTCGCTTCGTCGGTTTGGCGCCACACGACTTCGTACGACGCGGCGCCCGGGACGGCCGTCCACAGCAACGTCGAATCGTACCCCAGTTTGCGCGCGTCGAGTTTGACTGCGGGCGCCGCCGGCGCCAGGGCCAAGTCCGCTATCGCGGCCACGTTGAGCCGGGTGACGCGCGCGACGTAATCGAAGTCGACGTACGGGAGAAGGTCGCCGTACTGAAGGCCTCGTTCGACGCGCACGGTTTGATGCTGATGGTCGAAGTTTTCGTGCGCTTCGACGTATCGGATCGCCGGAAAATCCTGCGCCGCAAACGACTCTTGATCTCCGCCGCGTAAAAATCGGTCGGCTCGATAGATCAAATCCACGTGCATGCTGGGCACGTACGCCTCACCGAGTTCTTTGGCGGCTCGCGCGAGTTCGCGTGAAGGCGCGTCGTTCTCGGTTCCCGTCGCGTTGACGAGGCTCGGCTTCGCACCGTACGGCAACGCTTCACTGAAGAGCCGGACGTCGCTCGGAGCGCGTTCGCCGTCGTGGCCGAGCGACGCGCCCATGATGTCGTTATTGAAATTCGCTTCGACGCGGACGCCGGCATCTTTGAGCTTCTTTGCAAAGTGTCCCGAACCGAAGAGGCCCTGCTCCTCGCCATCGAAGCATGCGAACACGATCGTGCTCTTGAAGTGCGAGCCCGCCATCGCGCGCGCCGCTTCGAGCACTGCCGACGTTCCCGAGCCGTTGTCGTCGGCACCCGGCGCATCGAGCGTGGCATCGTTGCCGTCGGAGTTGCGCGAATCGTAATGGCTGGATATGACGATCGTGCCGCGTGACGGATCGTCGCCCGGCAGAGTCGCGTAGACGCTCGAGGTCTCGACGGCCCGCGGTATGTAGTCCGTCTTCGGTTGAACGAACGTATCGAGATTGACGGTCAGTCGACCGCCGCCGGCCTTGGCCACGTCGCCGAATTGTCCGGCCAGCCAATCGCGCGCCGCGAAGACGCCACGGCTGCTCGAGTGAAGACCCTCGGAGAAGAGGTTGCGCGTGCCGAAACCGACGAGCCGGGTATCGATCGAGCGCAAATCTTTCGCATCGACTTTCGCAAGCATCGCGACGATCGCTGGGTCCCGAGTCACCGCTAACGGAGCGTTATCGTCTGCGGCACGAACCATCGTTCCCCAGGACGTCACGAGCAGCGATGGTGCTAGCGCGAACGCGAACGCGACGGTATTTCGATTGCGATGCATCGTCGCAGTTTTAGACGTCGTTGCGGCGCGCCCTTGAGGCGGAGGATGCGCGGGCCCTAGCCTGCTAGGCGACGCTCGACGACGCTCGACGACGCTGCGCGCGCAACCGCTTCTCCATGCGGGCGTAGGTAGCGGCCGAAAGCGACCGCCGTGCCCTTTCCGGGAACGCTATCGATGGCGAAAATATCCGAACATCGCCGCATGATCGGGAAACCCCGCCCGCGCTCGGCGCTTACATCCGGAAGCCCCGAGTCGACGACGACGTTGGCTCGAAAGCCGATTCCGTTATCGCGAACGGTCGCCAAAATACGATCCGGTCGAAGCCGGACGGCGATCTCGATCGGCCGCTCGGCCCGCGCGTGTTCGATGGCGTTTGCCAGCGCTTCTCCGAGGGCGGTGAGAAAGTGGCTGAGATCGTCCTCGGGAACGTCGTGAGCGCGCCCGAATTTCGTAACGCCTTCGCGTACGATGCGAGACAGTTGAACGACGTGGGACGGGATTCGGAAATTAAGTACCGCTTCGGAAGGCAACATCAGGGATTCTATTTTTGCCCGAAGCCACAGCTTTCGAAACTCACCTCCGGATCTGCGCTTACGAGCACAGGTGTTCGCGCGCAAACTGCACAACGCCCGGACACCATGGCCGCCAACACCCCACCGTCCGGAGTCGAACTCGACTCGCTCGCCGCCGAAGCCGAGCATGCGCTCGCGCGCATCCACACCAAAAAAGGCGACATCGTCTTTAAACTGTTTCCGCATGAGGCCAAGCAGCATGCGGCTGCCTTTATCAAGTTGACGCGCGCGGGCTTCTACGACGGTTTGACGTTCCACCGCGTCGAGCCAAAATTCGTGATTCAGGGCGGTTGTCCCGAAGGCACCGGCACCGGCGGACCAGGTTACAACCTCGCAGCCGAATTCAACGATCTCCCGCACGATCGCGGTGCCGTCGCGATGGCGCGTTCGAGCAGCCCGAATTCGGCCGGCTCCCAGTTTTATATCTGTCTCGACGACGCGCGTTTTCTCGATAAAAATTACACGGTTTTCGGACATACGGTGGAAGGCCAGGACGTGGTCGATCTCATTCGCGTTGGCGACGTGATGGAAAGCATCACGATCGAGACCGCCTCGGCGACTTAACCCATGGAAGTGGCGCTCGGCACGCAGGGCTGGTCGTACGCCGATTGGGTGGGCAACATGTACGATGCAGCCGCTCGCCCGGACACGTATCTACGCGCTTACGCGCAAGAATTTACATCGGTCGAGATCGATTCGACGTTTTACGGAACGCCGCCGGCGGAGCGCGTACGCAAGTGGGCGGCCAGCGTTCCGGCCGGCTTCACGTTCTCGTGTAAGCTGCCGCGCGACATCACGCACGAGCGACGGATGGTCGACGTCGGCGGTCTCGTGCGTGAATTTTACGACGTTATGCGACTCTTCGGCTCCAAGCTCGGCTGCGTGCTCGTGCAATTCGACGCTGCGTTCTCGCGTGCCGAAGAAGCGAACTTTAGCGCGGCCCTCGCTGCGTTCCCGAACGACGTCCGGACCGCATTCGAATTTCGCGATCCGGCGTGGTACGATCCGGACATTCAGGCGGATCTCGAAACCCGCCGCTGGACGCTGGCGGTCGCGGACGCTCCCTTCGTCCCACGCGCTCTGCTGGCAGACGTGCTCGCGAGAACGACGCGCGATTTTGCATACGTTCGGCTCGTCGGCGAGCGCGACGCGTTCTCGCGCTTCGATGCGGTGCAGGTTTCGCGCGAGGCCGACATTGCGTGGTGGGCAGGTACGATTGCTTCGGCCGCGCCGCCACTGCAGCGCGTCTACGGGTACGTCAACAACCACTTCCAAGGTCACAGTCCCGCGACCGTTCGGGCGCTCTATGCGGCGCTGGACATCGCTCACTCGCGGCCGCAACGCGTGCGGCAAACTTCGCTTTTCTGCTAGCGGTCGAGGCCGCCTATTGCGGGTGAGGGTGCGCGAGGAAAAAGCGTACCATTTCCCGGCTGGCGTCGGGGCCTTTGGGATCGGTAAACGAACCCGCCGCGCTGCCGCCCGACCAGGCGTGACCCGCGCCGTGCACGACCCACTGTTCGAGAACGTTACGCCCGCTCGCGTCGGAATAGCTGGTCTGCGTGTAGGACCGGCCACCCGAGGCGCGGCGAGCTTCGATCCGCGTGACGCGATCCGTCGTCGCGATCGTCTCGGAAAATCGATCGCCGTTACGCGGGTGCACCGTCGTATCGCGATCGCCATGAAAGACGATGGTCGGAATCGTGGGGCCGCGGACGCCGCCTTCACCCGTGCGCATCGCTGCGAGCGCCGAGGGAATATCTCGCGCCAGTCCACACGCGATGCCCGAATGGATGCCGAGCGCCGCGTACACGTCGGGATACGTCGTCGCGAGAACGGCTGCTGCGGCGGCGCCGGCCGATAGACCGGCTACGTAAATGCGGCTGCGATCGACGGCGAAATCGCTCGAGATCTGCTGCGTGATGCCGGCGACGAGCGAAGGCTCCCCGCGATCGCGCTGCTGGTCGCGCCGCTCGAACCAATTCCAACATTTCGACGGATTTGCGGAGGCCGGCTGCTCGGGATACGCCACGAGAAAGGTTCGTTCTTCCGCCAGGACGTTCATATGCGTTCCCGCGGCGAAGTCGTCGGACGATTGCGTGCATCCGTGCAGCATGACGATCAGCGGGCACGTCCGCCCGCGGTAGGTGCTCGGAATATAGAGCTTATACGCACGCGTTCCGGCGGCATTCCGAAAGGAGCGCGTGAGAAAACGGCCGGGGCCGCTCTCCGCGGGCCGCGTTTCCGAAACGGCTCGCTCCATGCGTTCCAAAACGCGGCGCGATGTCGCGATGTCGATCGTAGGCGACGCGAAAACATTGCGGTAGGGTCGAAACTTCAAAGCAAACTTTCTCATGTCGGGGACTCGTGGACTCTAAGATGTTCGATCGGCGAGTGCGGCTCGCACGGCCGAAGGAGCCTGAACCGCGCCGAGAACGCTGAGCGATGCGATCGTCGCACGCGCGAGCTCGGGGCTCACGTCGTCGGCAAAGCGCGCGAGCCCGATGACTCGAACGTGCAACGTGCGACCCGCTCGCCGTAGCTCCTCGAGATGTTCGCGGCTGAAATCGTGCAGCCCCAGATCGAAATTTTTTCGGCTGACCGACTGCTTCAGAACCTCTGCATGTTTATCGAGCTGATTGCGAATTGCCGTGCGGATGAAGTCGGTCCGATTCGAGTAAAAACCATCGGCCACGATGAGATCGATGTGGCCCAAGTCGACGTAGCCGAGGTTGATCGTAATCTTCTCGGCGTCCCCGCTGCGCAGCTGCCGCGAGCCGTCAGGCATACGGGTAACTTGCAGCTTCCGCGGTAGTAAACATCCATATGGATGGTACATGGATGTTTGGGCCGCGTCAACCCGTTGCCCAACGTCACGAACTGCTAGTAGAGCGCCCCGTGCACGGCCTTGGCGATCTTGCGGATCGCCATGTTGCCGAGCGAGAAATCGGCGAGATCTTTCGTGAGCACGGCGATAACGTAGGGCGAGTCGCCGAGCGGGTCGACGATGCCGATATCGTTTCGAACGCCGTCGATTTCACCGGTTTTGTTGGCCAGCGGAATGCCTTTGGGTAAGCCGCGAGCGATCTTGTCGTGATCCTCTTGCCCGAGCAGAATATCGATCATGCGCCGGCACGACTTCGGCGACGCCACGGTTCGCAACGCCTCGTGCGCGCCCCGCTCGATCTCATAGAGCAGGATTCCCATGTCGTGCGCGGTCGTGAGATTTTCGCTATGGTGCGCGATCGCGTTGCGATCCTGAAAGTGCCGCTTGAGTTGCGTGTGATGGAGCCCCGCCCGGTGCACGGTGTGCATGATGCGTTCGAAGCCGAGGAAGTCGATGATGACGTTGGATGCGGTATTGTCGCTCTGCTGGATCATCGCCCGCGCGAGGCGGTCGATGGAGATCGCATCGCCGGGATTATAACCGTCCAATATCTCAGAACCGCCGACGAAGTCGGCGAGCTCGAGCCGGATCGTCGTCCCGAACACGTCCGGCGACGCTTCGGCATATTGGAAAAGAGAGACGAAGATCGCGAGTTTGATGACGGACGCCGTCGGGAAGATGAGGTCGGCGTTCAAGGTCACGGGAGCGCTGCCGTCCATTTTGCGCGCGTAGACGCCGACGATGCCCGAAGAACCCGCGGCCGCCCGCTCGATGCGCGCTTCCAGAACGCTGGCACGGGCAGTCCCGGGTGCGAGCGCCACTGCGGCAGCCGTGCCGGCTAAGAATTCGTGACGCTTCACGGCTGGCTCGTACGGACGAGGAGATGCGGAATCCTCGCACGGAAGCCGTCGCGATGACGCGCATCACGATAGCGCTGGTTTCGTTCTGCGCTCTTAGCCTCGCGCCGGCTTTGGGCGGAAGCGAGCCTGCAAGCGCCGCGGGACGGCTGCACGGCGACACGTTCGTGGTGGACCCGGGGCACGGTACGCGTTTCCCCGACGGCCGCCCGCTCAACGTCGGTGCCGTCGGTTCGAGCGGCGTCGAAGAGAATAAAGTTACCCTCGCCGTCGGCGAGGATTTGGCGGCTCTGCTGCGCGCGGCGGGCGCCACCGTCGTGCTGACGCGGTCGTATACGAAGCCGTATCGCACCGCGACCGATAAGCGGCTCGATAATCGTAGCCGCGCCGCACTCGCCAACCGGCTGCACGCGACCGCGTTCGTAGCCGTGCATGCCGATTCGTCGTTGTCGCGCGCCGCTCGGGGCACGAGCGTCTTTTGGTTGCGCCCGAATTCAGTGCGGCTGGCGAACGCTGTGCGCGCGCATCTCGCGCCCCTGGGGCTCGGGGAAGCCGCCTTTCATGCGCGCGACCTGGCGGTGACGAACGAGGCGCGCGTGCCTGCGATCCTGGTCGAACTCGGCTTCGTTTCCAACCCCGTGCAAGAACGGCTTCTCGCCGTGCGTGCTTTTCAGCAACGCCAAGCGCAGGCGCTCTTCGACGCCATCGCGGATACGTTCGCGCGATGACACGAACCCCGCTGGTTCCGAACGATCTTTATCGATTCACGTTGCCGAGCGACCCAAACATCGCGCCCGACGGACGCGTATTTTACGTCCTGGCTACGCAAGACGAAGCGAAGAACGAAACGCTCACCGCGATCTGGGCCGTGCGCGCCGGAGCGGCGGCGACACGCTTCACGTCGGGCGAGCGAGATAGGTCGCCGCGCGTATCGCCCGACGGTACGATGCTCGCGTTTATTGGCGATCGGGGCGACGGCAAGCGCGCTTATGTCGTGTCGCTCGACGGCGGCGAAGCGCGCACGATCGTGCCGGCATACGACGCGATCGGCGACGTCGTCTGGTCGCCTGATTCGCGCAGCCTCGCCTTCGTCGCGACGACTCCGCTCGACGCCGGGACGGCGCGGATCGCACACGATGAGAAGACGGGCGCCCGGCACATCCGCGCCTTGCCGTTCAAGAGCGACGACGACGGCCTGCTCGACGGACGCCGCAAACATCTCTTTACCGTCGCAGTTTCGGGCAGCGGCGAGCCGCGCCGCCTCACGCATGGCGATTTCGACGTCCAGACGCCGGCATGGTCGCCCGACGGCGCCGCCATCGCATTTGCGGCCCAGATCGACGCGCCGGAGTACGCATTTTACACCGATATTTTCGTCGTCACGCTCGACGACGGTACGGTCGTGAAGCGAACGCGTTCGCTCGGACCGGCAAGCCATCCGTCGTTCTCGCACGACGGCGCGACGCTCGCCTACATCGGCCACGAGCGCGGGGACGATGCCGGCGGCCGCTTCAACGTGGAACTCCTGATCGTTCCGGCGAGCGGCGGCGAGCCGACGTCGCTGTCGGCGCACGTCGATCGCTCCGTCGTCGATTTCGTCATCTGCGACATTCGCGGGACGGGTGGCCAGCAAGCTCCGCTCTGGTCCCAAAACGACGACGAGCTCTTCGTCCCACTTTCCGACGCGGGTTCGTGCGGGATCGCCGCGTTCGCCTTCGACGGCGGAGCGCACCGCGTGTTGCTCGGAGGCGAGCGCGACATCTTCTCGTTCACGCGCAACGCCGCCGGCACGTTCGCCTTCGTCTATTCCTCACCGACGGTACCGAGCGAGCTCGGGCTCTTCGGTGCAGAGCGTGAAGAGACGCAGCTGACCAGTTGCAACGCGTGGCTCGCCGAACGCAGCATCCGGGCGCCGCGCCGGGTGCGTCCGTGCGCGGCCGACGGTCAGCGGCTCGATCTCTGGCTCCTCGAACCCGCCGACGCGCGGGCCGGGCCGTACGTGCTCCAAGTGCACGGCGGTCCGCATGCGGCGTACGGCCATGCGTTCATGATCGAGTTTCAAGTGCTCGCCGGACTCGGTATCGGTGTCGCTTACGGAAATCCGCGCGGCAGCCAAACCTACGGTCACGCGTATGCCGATGCCATCACCGGCGACTGGGGCGGTATCGATGCGTCCGATGTTTTGAGCCTACTCGACGGCGCCGTCGCGAACGCGTCGCTGGATTCCAAGCGAATCGGCCTTGCGGGCGGTTCGTACGGTGGTTTTATGACGACGTGGCTCCTGGGCCATTCGAAGCGCTTCGCCGCGGGAGTCTCGATGCGTGCCGTCAACGATCTCGTTAGCGAAGTCGGGGCGACCGATCTCGGCTGGTTTCTCGAACGCGAAGTCGGCTCGTCGTGGACGACGGATGCCGGGCTCAAACTCTTCCTCGGCTCACCCATGCGTAGCGCCCACGAAATCGACGTGCCGCTGCTCGTCGAGCACTCGGAGCGCGATTTCCGATGTGCGATCGATCAAGGCGAGCAGCTTTTCACGTTGCTGCGGAGACTCGACCGGCACCAGACCGAATTCGTTCGCTTCGCCGGCGACGGGCACGGAATGTCGCGCAACGGCAATCCTCGCAACCGAATCCTGCGCTTGCGGGCGATCGCGCATTGGTTCGTACGGCACCTCAAGCCGGCGGGCGTCGCTGCCGTAAAAGAGAGTGCGGGTGCGTTGTTCGAACCGTTACCGACAGAGACGAGCTCCCTGCCCGAACCGGCGTAATTCCGAAACTCCCTATGACCCAGATGTTGGACCGATGATCATCCACTATCAGCCCGTGATCGAAATAGCCACGCAACGCGTCGTTCGCGCGGAGGTTTTGTGTCGATTCCCCGACGGCGCGGTCGATATGCAAGACCTCAAGGCGTTCATCCCGCATGCGGAGCGCGTCGGCTTGATCCGCGAGCTCACGGAATCCGTGTTGCTCCTTGCGCTTTCGGAGTGGAAGACGTGGGGAGTCGCCCCGCCGCTATCTTTCAACGTGTCTCGGCTGGACCTCGAAGACCCGGCGTTCTTCGAGCGCACGATGGACATTTTCAAGCGCTGCGGCGCCGAGCCGGCCGCGATCACCCTCGAGTTGAACGACGGTATTCAATCTATCGACGACGGTGGCGCTTTCAATGCGATGCTGCGCTTGCGGGCCGCCGGCATTCGCTTCGCAGTCGACGGCTTCGGGCCTACCCTCTCCACGTTTAGTTATCTCGAACTCGAACGCGTCGGCGTGCACGAAGTGAAGATCGACGTGAGCGGAGCCGAAGGCAAGAAAGAGCGAGCTACCATCGCAAGCGTCGTCGACATCTCCAATCAGCTGCATCTCGATGTCGTCGCCAAAGGCGTGGAGACCGCCCAGCGGCTCGCCCTGGTTAGCGAACTGGGGTGTGGCTTCGCGCAAGGGTACGCCATCGCAAAACCGATGGATGCCGAGAGCTTCGTCGCGTGGCTCGCCACCGAGGAGATCGCGGCGCCGCGGAGCGCACCCGTCGCGTCGGGCGCCGGCTCTGAAAAGTCGAAATCCTTCATGGGCGGCCTGTTCGGTAAACGCTCGAAAACATAGGCAAGCAAACCCCACGAGGTAGGGTTTCGCCCGATGGCGCTGCCCCGCGTTATGTGGTGTTCTCGACTGACGCTTCGGCCTGCCCGTTTGGTGGTCGGCTAGAAGGCTTCACCGTTGGAGTGCCCATGCGCATCGAAAGAATCGCCGCGTCATCCGTCCTGCTGCTCGCCGGGTTCCTGGCCGGCTGCAGCGGCGACGACGTCGTCCTTCATCCAGGCCCGGCGGGCACCGCACCGCAAACGGCCACGCCGGCTCCCACGGTCACGCTTACGCCGGCTTCGACGACACCGCCGACGCCGCTCCCAACGTCGTCGCCTCCGCCGCCTCCGCCGCCTCCGCCTCAGCCTTCACCGAGTCCGACTCCGAGCAGCAAGGCGGCTTCGTTGTACTTCGTGAGCGACGCGGGCTCGAACGCGTTGACGGCGTACACGCTGAACACGTTCGGTAATGCTCCGCCGTTTCGTACCGTCGCGGGTTCCCACACGGGGCTGGATTTTCCACGCCGGATCGCGACCGATTCCGCGGGCGATCATTTCGTCGCGAATGCGGGTGCCAAGTCGATCACCGCCTACGTTCCCTCCGCGAGTGGTGATGCGACGCCGTTCGACACGATCACGGGCTCGAGCACGGGCTTGACCGGCGTCAACGGCTTGGGTTTCGACGCGTCCGGAAAACTGTACGTCGCGAACTGCGGCGGTTGCTACCTCTCCAGCGGCGGTGACGCGATTCTCATCTTCGCCGCCAACGCTTCCGGCAACGCTGCGCCCGTCGCCTCGCTCTCGGGCGCGAATACCGGCGTGTCGGGTCCGTCCACCGTCGCGTTCGATTCGGCCGGAAATCTCTTCGTCTCGAACCTTGGCGCGACCACGATCACGAAATACCCTCCGGGTGCTTCGGGCAACGTGGCTCCGGCGGCCGTGCTGGGCGGCAACAAGACGCTCATCGACGGCCCCGAGTGCATAGCCTTCGATGCAGCGGGCGCGATGTACGTGTGCGGCGCACATCAGAGTTACATCACCGTCTACGCACCCGGCGCGAGCGGGAATACGGCTCCCATCCAGACGCTGTTTGGGACGAATACGCAGCTCGCCGGACCGACGAGCATCGCTTTCGACGCTGCCGGCAACATGTACGTGGCTGACGCGAACAGCAATGCGGTAACGGTCTATCCCCCCGGGGCGAACGGAAACCAAGCGCCGACGATGACGGTAAGCGGTAGTAATATCGGCTTGAACGTCCCCATCTCGATCGCTTTCGGATCGTAACGTGACCGGTTCGACGCGTCCGGGCGCGCGGGACGAAGCGTTACAGGGGGCGCTGCGCGAACGCCTGCTTCACCTGCCGATGCGGGAGCGCAAAGTACTCCTGCACGCCGCGGCGATCGGCCGACGATTCGACGTGACGCTGCTAGCCGCGATCATGGGGCGAACGCCCGCGCAGATCCTTCCGAGCCTTGAATCGGCCTGTGCGTTACAGATTCTCGAGCCCGTCGACGACACGCGGGCGCGCTACCGCTTCCGTCACGCCCTGATCCGAGAAGCGATGTACGACGAACTCGTCGCGCATCGTCTGCGGCGGTTGCATCGCCACATCGGCGAAAACTTGGAACGGCTCTCGCCCGCGTGCGCTACCACGATCCAAGAACTCGCCTATCATTTCTGGGCCGCCGGCGATCGCAAACGCGGTTGTCGTTATGAACGAAGAAGCCGGGGATAGCGCGCTGTACGTTCATGCCGACGAACAAGCTCGCTTGCATTACGGTCGAGCTTTGGAACTGCTGGCAGCCAGTTCGGCCGTGCGGCTTCGGCTCGAAACGAAGATCGGGGGGCTTGAAAGGTAGGGTTTCTCCCGATGCCGCTGCCCGACCGGGCGTGCTTTCCTAGAGTCTGACCCGTACCACTGTGTCTTGGGAGCAACGGCATGTCCGCATCCGTCTCAGTCGCCGTCACGACGACGCCGGTAACGATTTCCACTCGCGGCCGCCGAAAGAGCGTTCGCGCGCTCGGCTCGATGTTGGGCCCGCTCGGAGCGCTCGCCATCGTCGCCGGCGCCGGCTGCAGCGGCGGACAACAGTCCGGCGGCGCGCCACCCCGCGCCATGCCGGTCGTCGGACCGACCGCGAATGCCGTCGTGCCTGCAGGGTCGGGTGCCGCGAGCTTGCGCGTCGTGATTCCGGCGGCGGTGGCGGGCAGCGCAACGCACCGCCGTCCCGCTTACATTTCGCCGGCCACGAATTCGCTGACGTTCTCCCAGAACGGCGGCGCGGCACAAACCATTGCGCTGACTCCCACTTCGCCGAACTGCACGTCGTCAGCGGCCGGCCGGACCTGCACGGTAAACATCGGCGCGAGCGCCGGCAACAATCAAACGTTTTCGATCAAACTCTTTGCGTCCTCCGATGGGACCGGAACGCCGCTCTCCGCGCAGACGCTCGTTGCGACCATCGTCGCAAATCAAAACAACCCGCTTACCGTGACGCTCAACGGGGTCGTAGCCTCGCTCTCGGTCGCGCTCGCGAACGCTTCGTTGCAATACGGCGAGCCCGGCGCCACGAGCGTCGTCGTCAACGCGCTCGATGCGAGCGGGAACACGATCGTCGGTCCCGGCGCGTTCGCGGATGCGAACGGCAGCCCGCTCGCGGTAACGCTCGCCGATAGCGACACGACGGGGTCGACCGCGCTCGCGCAAACCACCGTCAACGGCCCCGCGACGATCGCGCTGAACTACAACGGGGGCGGTATCACGAGTGCCTCGATCTCGGCAAGTGCCGGCAACCTCGCGTCGTCGCCCGCCGTGCTATCGTTCTTGTGTGGCAGGCCGTCGGCGACGAACCCACTCTACGTCAGCGCCGAATTCCAGTTTGGCAGCGGCGGCGCTTCGCCCGCGCCGCGCATCGTCGGTTACGGCGAGTTTCCGCTCACTACGAGCGGCGTCGGGCTTTCGCCGGCAAGTCAAGTGGACGTTCCCGGCTCGTACGCGATTCGTGTCGACGGTCGCGGCTACGCCTATACGTCGGCCGCTGCGAGCCCCGGGCCCTTCGTGGCGCAGTATTGCCCCAGCGCCTCAGGCGCCGCGACGCCGTACCGCTCCTACGTCGTGCCGAATGCTGCGTTCATCGACGACGTCGCCATCGATACGCAGAGCGATGTCTTCGCGCTCGTATCGTCCGTAAAGAATCCGAGCATTTCGGAATTTGCGCCGGACTCCGGCGGTATCGGCTTCCCGTCGTCTTCGTCGCACACGACCGTCGCAGCGACGATCTCGGGCGGCAACACCCGGCTCGTTTCAGCGGTCTCTCTCAATACTGATGCGAATGGGACGCTCTACGTCGGAAATCGAGGACAGGTCACGGAATACGCACGCGGCGCCAGCGGCAACGTCCCTCCGACGAAGACGCTGACCAACACGGCGGGTGGACTCATCGACCTTTTCGACGAGAAGCTCGACGCGGCCGGCAACGTCTACGCGCTGTATCGCAACAACAATTTGAGCGAGCTCGATCCGGCCTCGCCGTTCGGCACGTACGCATTGGTCGAATACGCCCATGGTTCGTATTCGACCCCGATGCGTGTCATTTCGGGAGCGGCAACCCAGATCGGCACCTACCTCGGGAACACCTACACCAGTAGTACCGTGCGCGGAATCGCCGTCGATCCGTCGGGAAACGTATACGTTCTAAATGAGGCGTATCAATACAACGCCGCGGCGAACAACTACACCGTCTATCACGCGGTGGCTCAGTTCGGGCCGGCGGCAAACGGCAACGTCGCACCGGCGACCTCATTCCCCGTCACCGGAATCAACGATTACGACTTGGCCGCGGACGCGAACGGCACCGTGGCCGTGGCGGAAGCCGACGGGTACGGCGTCCTCTTGTACAAAAACGGCGCCTATAACGGGCAACTCGCGGTCTCACCGACCGTCGGTCTCACGTACGGCATCGCCTACGACGGAGCCGGGGCGCTGTACGTTCAGTCGCGGCATTACACCGACGTAAATGGCAATCAACACGGCGCGAACGCGATCCTGACGTATCCGCCGAACGCCAATCCGAACTCGACGCCGACCAACGTGAATCCGGTGACGCAAAATCACTTTCGGCTCGCGGTCGATACGAACGGAAATGTGTATGGGCAGACGAGCCCGGCCGGCGTGGATGAATATGCGCCGAACACGACCTCGGGAACGGCGAGCTCGAGTTTTTCGGACTCGATCCTCGCCGATGCGGATTTCGCGAGTGGGCTCGGCGTCGACTCGGCGGGGAACGTTTACCTCGGCTCTACCTTCCTCAGCGTCATCAACGTCTTTGCGGCGGGTAGCTCGGGCAATGCCGTCCAGCCCCAAGCGTCGTACTTCGATCTGAGCGCGACGACGCTGGGCGCGGCCGTCGCGCTCGACGCGAGCGGAAACGTCTACGCGGCCAGCTGCGATACCAATAGTATCGGCGTCTACCCCGCCGGAGCGACCGGCGGGCCGCCCACCCGCTCGCTGGTCGGACCCAAGACGCTGATCGCGTGCCCCACTTCGATTACCGTCGATGCCGCCGGAAATATCTACGCGGTCAACGTCGACTACAGTGACGCCTTGATTACGGTCTTCGGTCCGGGTGCCAACGGAAACGTCGCTCCGATGCAGACGATCTCGAGCACGTCGTCGATGTACTTCGACCAAGTGGCGATCGGGTCAGGTTTCGGATCGCCGTCCGCAGCGGCTGCGGCGCGATCGGTCGCCGCGCACGGTACGTTCGGGCTCTCGTTGCAGTCGGGATTGCATGTCGCCGGAAACGCGTCGGCTCCGGCCTGCCCCGTTTCGACGCGCGTCGCAGTCGCGGCGGACGCCCGCTATCCGCACGCGCCGCCCACGGCTTCGGGCCAGGCGTCGATGCACGACTGCAGGCGCAGCGACGCACGCCTGCACCGCTCGAGCCGACGGCACGCGTTCTAAACGGAATTTGCCGCTACGTGCGTTCGGCGAACGGATCGGTCGCGTCCCGAGCACGCGCGTCGAGGCGCTCGTAGCGTGCGATTTGCACGCGGCCGCCGTCGATCGCGGGCCATCCGTAAATCGAGCGGAACGCCGCGTACGACGGCGATCCCGAGATGGGAAAGCGATCGAACACGTCGCGCCATTCGCGAAGCAGCAGAAACGTTTCCAGCGTAGGAACGATGTCGAAATCCCACGCGCCGCACACGCGTGCGACGTAGTCGGCTCGGTCCGCGTCGGTCTCCAACGTTTCGGGCAGTTGCTCTGCATCGGGAAAAAGTGAGTAATGGAGATTCACCGTCTTCACTACCCTTTGCCACACGATGGCTGGCTTCCGAAAGGCCGTCCGACGAGCGCACTTCGAACCCACGTGCGCAGGATATTCGTTCGTCGCGCACGTTTGCCGAGAGCCCGATCAGCGGACGCCGTAGCTCGATCTCGCTGAGCTGCTGCAGCACCTGGGCCTTCGCCATGGCAAGCTCATAGCCCGCGTTTTTGGCTTCGAACAGCGCCCACAGTTCAGGCGGGCTCGCCATCTCGGTGCGGACGACCATATAAATATCCTGGAAATCGCGTGGCGCGCCGCGAGCCACGAGCGCCGTCATCTTTGCCCCCAAATTATCCGCGAGCCCCTCGAGGGGAACCGGAGCGAAGGGGCTGCGTCCTACGAGCGGAGCTTCGAGTTCGACGTCGCGCGGGGCTATTTGGAACGAAAATATGCTCTTGCGATCGCGTCGTAATTCGACGGACACGACCTCGCTCGCCCGGCGCGGTCGTTCGAAGAGCGTGAGCCCCGTTTCCCCGGCCGTAGCTTCGACGATCTGCCGGATGCGCTCGATCGTGGCGGTTTGTTCCGATAGGCTCGTCCGCTGCACCCACCAGGCATCGACGTCGTTCGTCAGACGTGGCGAGGTTTGCCGCCTCGGATGTCTCTCGGAGCCGCGCGAGGACGTCGCTCGCGAGCGGATCGAGATTCTCGGGGCGCTTGGGCTCGATCGACTTCACGCTTGCCTCGAACTCAACTGCCGGTGCCTTGATAGCGGTCGATGCCGACGCGCCAGAAAGCATACGACATGCCGAACCACACGAGGCCGACCAGCGGTGTGATGAGCCCGATTTGCGGCGAGAGCGCGAGCGCACCGTCGGTCTTATGCAAGAGGAACGTCGCCGGAAAATAGTTCATGAACGCAAACGGCACGACGACCGTCAGAAAGAGGCGCACGCCGCGCGAATAGATACTGATCGGATAGCGCGTAAAATCTTGTTCGAGCGACATGACGACCCAGCGTAACGTATCGATGCGGATCACCCAGAACGCCGCGGTCGTGATCGCGAGCTGGATACCGAAATCGATCAGCGCACCGCCGATTGCGACCAGCGGTACGTAGAGCAGGAACATCAGGTCGACGCGCACGCCCGAGAAGGCCGTGGCGGTGCAGAAAAACGCGATCGCGAGGATCAATTCGTCGGGCCAATTTTGTTGCGGAACGGTCATCGCTTGAAAGAGCGGATCGAGCGGCCGCACGAGGAAGCGGTCGAATTTGCCTTCGCGGATCATGTTGGGAACGTCGCCGACGGTAAAGAAGAACGTGCTATGCACGCCGTGGCCGAGCATCCACAAGCCGTACAAAAACGCCATCTCACGAAAATTCCACCCGTTCATCGACGGGAATTGGTGCAGCGTCACGTACAGCGCCGCGATCGCCGTCGCGTGATAGACGATCGTAAAACCGAACCACAGGAAGAAGTTTGCGCGATACTCGATCATCGTGAGCAGATTGATCCGCCAATACTGCACGTAGGCCGCGAGACTCACACGTGAGCGGTTCCGGGAGCACGCACGTCGTCCCCGTCGCGCCGCCCTACCGGCTCGATCTCACCGTTGCGGTTTTGCGCCGGTTCTCGACGAACATCGTCGACGTCGTCGCGCCCGACGGCACGTACTTGCGCGCCCACGCCGCGCCGCTGGGCCAGCGCATCGTGACGGTGCGGCAGATTTCGGAGACCGCCCTCAGCGTCGGCATCGAGAGCGACGAGGATCCGCAGCGTGCCCTCGCACTCGTCCGCCGGACGCTAGGGGTGGAGCGCGTCGCACCGCATTTCACTCGTGCGGCGGCGGATATTCCATGGCTCGCAGGTGTCGCTGCGCGCATGAGCGGCGTGCGGCCGCCGCGCTATGCCTCACTTTGGGAAGCGTGCGTGAATGCGATCGTCTTTCAACAGGTGAGCTTGCATGCGGCAACCGCGATTCTCGGTCGCGTGATCGCATCGCTTGAAATGCCGCTCGCAAGCACGGGCGTCGTCGTTCGCGCCTTTCCGTCGCCGCTGACGTTCCTAGACGCGGCCGACCAAACACTACGCCTCGCCGGCCTGAGCGCCACGAAAGTCGCGACCTTACGACGCGTCGCCACGGCGCTTGAGGACGCCACGCTCGACGAAGCTGCGCTCGAAGCCCGGTCCAGCATCGATGCGGCCGCGCGACTTTGCGAACTCAAGGGTATCGGTCCGTGGACGGCGGCCGTCATTCTCTTACGCGGCCTCGGGCGGCTCGATGTCTTTCCCGAAAACGACAGCGGCGTCGCGCGCAGCCTCGCGGCGCTGACCGGAACGACCGTCGACGTACCGGCGACGCTCGCGTTGCTCGCACCCGAACAGGGCATGCTGTACTATCATCTCTTGCTCGCACGCCTCGAAGCGCGCGGCGAGATCGCTCGAATCTAGCGAACGGCGACCCGCTCGCGAACGAGCGAACGCGCGACGAACCCATACGCGAGCACGCCGACGATGAGCAGCGCCGCGAGATCGAGTAAGTCTTCGCCGAGCGTACCGAGCGGAATGCAGAGCGGCAGCGCGACGCCGACGAAGGTGCGCATGCCGTACGCGTCACCACCGTCATCGATTGCGCAACGATCGCGCTCGCGACGGCCGACTCGCGATGACGGTTCCCATGTTCGCGGTTCGTAATCTGCAACCCGAGGTGGGTTATGCAGCACGATGATCGCCGCCACCACCTTTGAAATCCAACGCGCCGCCGAGCGCGGCCACGCCAACCAGGGTTGGCTGCAAACCAGCCATTCGTTCAGCTTTGCGGATTATGTCGATCCGCAGCGGATGCAGTGGGGCGCGCTCCGCGTCTTCAACGATGACATCATCGCGCCGGGCCGGGGGTTCGGGCGCCATCCGCATCGCGACATGGAAATCCTGACCTACGTGCTCGAAGGCGAACTCGAACATACTGATTCGATGGGCAACGTCGGTGTTGTGGGTGCCGGCTCGGTTCAATATCTCAGCGCCGGGACGGGCATCGCGCACTCAGAGGCCAATCACTCCGCGCAGCGGTCCGTGCACCTCGTCCAGATGTGGGTCGTTCCGCATTCCGGTGGGCTCGCACCGCGCTACGGCCAGATGAATTACACCCGCGCGGATCGCACGAACCGCTGGTTACCGATCGCGACGGGCGAAGCGGGCATCGACGCGTGCATCGCGATTTGGCAAGATGCGACCGCCTACGTCGCGCGCATCGAAGGCGCGGTGCTCTCCAAGACGCTGCGTGCCGGCCGCAAAGCGTTTTTCTTCGTCGCAGCGGGCGATGTGAGCGTTAATGACGCGGAGCTATCTGACGGAGATGCAGTTCGGATCGCTGGTGAAGTCGAGCTCACCGTCTCGGGGACGGGCGAACTGGTACTGTGGGATCTACCGCCGTACGAAGAGTCCTAACGCGGTACGCCTGCGTTTTCAGTTTTCGAAAAGCCGCGCGAGCGTTGGAAGCCCTTCGCCGAACGTCGGATGGATCGCGACGAGGCGATCGAGGTCGCGCCACGTCGCGCCGAGTTGGATCGCGAGTGCCAGCGTGTGGACGAGTTCGCCCATCTCGTAACCGACGAGCGTCGCGCCGACGATCTGATCCGTCGCCTTATCGACGACGAGCCGCATGAAGCCCCGCTCGAGATTCCACTCCGTCGCGCGAGCAACATCTTCGAGCTTCAGCGTTTGCGCGCGGGCATCGATCTTCTTTTCCCGCGCTTGCGCGAGCGTTAGGCCGGTGCGTGCCAGCTGCGGTTCAGTGAATGTCGAGTAAGAGAGGACGCGATCGTCGCGCTTCCGCGGCTTTCCGGCAAACGTGGCGCTCAAGCGTCGATAGTCTTCCCACGAGACGTGTGTGAAGGCAGGCTGTTTCGCGACATCACCGATCGCGTAGATTCCCGGGCACGTCGTTTGCAGGTAATCGTTGACGCGAATAAAGCCTCGTTCGTCGCATTCGATTCCGGATCTCTCCGTTTGCAGATCGCGCGTGTTGGGCGTGCGGCCCGTCGCAACGAGCATGCCGTCGGCTTCCAGCGTTCGGCCGCTTTCGAGTGTAAGATGGAACACGTCGTGCGCATGCGTGACCGACTGCGTGCGCGCTGCGAGTTCGAAAACGACGCCGTCGGCCGCGAGGCCTTCCCACACTGCATCGCTTGCGTCGTCTTCTTCGCGCTCCATGACGCGTGGGGCCGCGTGGACGACCGTCACGGCAGAACCGAGCCGGCGCGCCTTGGCCCAGTTCGAGGCCGATATAGCCGCCGCCGATCACGACTAATCGCTTCGGCAGTGTTTCCTGATCGAACCACGTGTGATTCGTCAGGTACGGAGTTCCCGCAAGTCCGGCGATCGGTGGGACGGCCGCGGTCGTGCCGGTGTCGATGACGACCTGCGGCGCCCGTACTTCACGGCCGCCGCCGCTTACGGTTTTGTGGCCGGTGAACGCGGCGCTCGCGCACACGAGATCGATGCCGGCTTTGTCGACTTTCGCTTCGACGCCGTCGTGCCACTGGTCGCGAATGCGGCGCACGCGTTCCATCACGGCGGCGACATCGACCCGGACGTCTGCCGTAACGCCGAGCGGGGCGGCGAGCCGCGCGCGTCCGGCATTGTGCGCGCTTGCGAGAAACGCTTTCGACGGCGTACAGCCGTAATTTACGCAGCTGCCGCCGAGTTTATCGCGCTCGAAGAGCACGACGCGTTTCCCCGCTTTCGCGAAATCCACCGCGAGCGGAACCCCGCCTTGGCCGGCGCCGATGACGATGAGATCGACCTCTTCCATGGCCTACCTCTTCACGACGGTGCTCCGCTCAACCGCCCTGCACGACGATACGACGTTCGGCGAAGCGCCATGCGACGGCGGCGATGCCGCTGAAGAGAACGAGCCACGCGATCTGGGCCGTCATCGCGGCGGGCCACGCTGAGGCGGGCAACTCGCCGATGTAGATGCGTAGCGGCGTCGAGTAGATCGCCGCGAACGGCAGATTAACGACGATCGCGCCGAGGATGCCGGGAAAGAATTCGAGCGGCACGATCTGTCCGCTCAGCAGATCGGACGCCCAGCGCACCATCATCTGCAGCGCGAACGCTTCGAGCGTCCAGAAGGCGATCACGTTCATCAGAAAATTTAGAAAGAAATTGACCAAGTAGCCGAGGACGAACGAAATCGCGAACGCTACGAACGCGCGCGGTGCCGGGACGTCGATATGAACCAGCGTGAGCGCGAAGGCGAGCGACGGCACGATCGTGAGCGCGTGAAAGATCGTTTGCCCGAAGCCGTCGCTGAACCAATAGAGCGGCTGGGAGATCGGTTTCATGAGGTCGGTCGCAATCGAGCCTTCGCGCACCTTCTCGCGAATGAGCCGCGTGCCGTCTACTTCGAGGACGAGCGACATCAGCAGCGCGACGGTGGTGTACGTGAGCATCGCGTGCAGCGGGATGCCGGCCGGTGCTGCGTTCTGCGCGTAGAGCGACGTCCACAGCGAGCGCATGAGGTAGACGCGCAAAACGAGCGATCCGATGCTCGTGAAGACTTCGACGCGATAGGTCGCTTCGCGCGAAAACGCCTTGCGGGCGAACTCGAGGTAAGCTGCCGACGGGTTCATCCGAGCGGAGCGGCTTGCGGCATGGCGCTCGGGGCGGTGTACCCCTCGACGTAGATCCGACGGATGATCGATTCCAGTTCGGGTTCTTCGATCGAAACGTCTTCGACGCGATACCGTTCCGTTACGCGCCGGATCAGTTGGTCCGCACTGATTGCCTTGCGATCGAAGCGTAGTCGCAGGACGTTGCCCATTTGCGTTTCGAGTTCGGCACCGTCGATGGCGACGTATGCTTGGGCGTCGCTCAGGGTGACGACGAGCGTGCGATGGGTGCCGTACTGCTCCTTGATGCCTTCGACGCGGCCGTCGTAGATGATCCGGCCTTCATCGATGAGCACGATGCGACGGCAGAGCCGTTCGACATCGGCGAGATCGTGCGTCGTCAGGATGAACGTCGTCCCGCGCTCTTCGTTCACGCGCGCGATAAACGTCCGGATCGCTTCTTTCGCGAGCACGTCCAGGCCGATCGTCGGTTCGTCGAGGTAGACGATGCGCGGGTCGTGCAGCATCGCGGCCGCAAAGTCGCCGCGCATGCGCTGGCCGAGCGAGAGCTGCCGCACGGGCGTGCCGAGAAACTCACCCATCTCTAAAAGGTCGGTGAAGTCGGCGACATTTTTCTTATAGCGCTCGAGCGGTATGCCGTAGATCGCGCGCAGGAGTTCGAACGACTCGACCAGCGGCAAATCCCAGTAGAGTTGGCTGCGCTGACCGAACACGACGCCGATATTGCGGGCGTTTTTCTTGCGTTCGAGATGCGGCACGAGCCCGGCGACGCGAATCGCGCCGGACGTGGGCACGAGGATGCCGGTCAGCATCTTGATCGTCGTCGACTTGCCGGCGCCGTTGGGGCCGATGTAACCGACCAGTTCCCCCGGCTCGAGCGACATCGTCACGCCCTCGACGGCGACGCGGTCGACGGTTTCGCGGCTGAAGAGCGTCTTTAGTGCACCGACCGCGCCCGGCGTCCGTTTGATCGATCGGAACATTTTGCGGAGTTCGCGCGTCTCGATGATGGGCATTACGATCGTGCTTCCCTTCCAAGTCGCGCGGGTCCGTTGCCGGATGGAGGTACGAGCGGTGCAGGCGTCGCGAACGACGGTTTGGATAACGGGAGATCAGTGCACGCCGCGTCATTCCGCGCTTGCCGGACTCGATCGCAAGGCGGCGCGCGTCCTCATGATCGAGTCGATGGCCCGCGCACGCCAGAAGCCATACCACAAACGGAAACTGGTGCTGATCTACGCCGCGATGCGTGGCTTTGCGGCAGACCTGCGACGCGATGGCTGGGACGTCGATTACTACACCGAGCGCGATGATTTCGAGACGCCGTTGTGCGAGCATGTCGCGAGTTACCGGCCAACCCACGGCCGATTGATGGCGCAGTCGGAATATGGCGTGACGGAACGTATGACCGCCGCGCTGGAAAAGCATGGAGTTCCGCTGGTCGTCTCACCGCACGCGAATTTCATATCCTCGGCTGAGGACTTTGCCGCGCTCTTCACGCGCGGCCAGGCACGCGTGACGATGGAAACCTTTTATCGCAGGATGCGGAAGAAGACGGGCTTACTCATGGAAGGCGACGAGCCTGTCGGCGGCGCTTGGAACTTCGACCGCGACAACCGTCGTCCGCCGTCGAAAGGCATGCGCTTTCCGGTCGAGCCCGTCGTACTGCTGCACGACTTCACCCGCGACGCGATTGCGATGGTGGAGAGGCAATTTCCGACGCATCCGGGCACAGTCGGGGAGTTCGACATCCCGGTCACTCGTGCCGATGCGCTCGCATACGCCGACGATTTTTTCGAGCACCGTCTCGATGAGTTCGGGCCGTACGAAGACGCGATGGTGTACGGCGAGGCGCGGCTCTATCATTCGCGGCTCTCGGCGGCGATCAACGTCGGGCTCTTGCACCCGCTCGAATTGTGCGAACGTGCGGAACTCGCGTACCGCAGCGGCTCCGCGCGGCTGGCGTCGGTCGAGGGTTTCGTCCGGCAGCTCATCGGCTGGCGCGAGTTCGTCTGGCAGACGTATTGGAAACTCATGCCCGAGTACCGGACGCGTAATGCGCTAGGCGCGACGCTGCCCGTGCCGTCGTTCTATCGGGACGGCGAGACGTCGATGGTCTGCCAGCGTGAGGCACATCGTTTCGTGCAGACGCTCGGATGGGCGCACCACATCCTGCGGCTGATGGTGCTTGGCAACTTCGCGCTCATAGCAGGCGTCGAGCCGCAAGCGATGACGGATTGGTTTTGGTACATGTTCGTCGACGGCTACGATTGGGTGATGGTCCCCAACGTCGTTGGCATGACGCTGCACGCCGACGGCGGTTTCGTGGGCACGAAGCCATATGCGGCATCGGCAAATTACATCGATAAGATGTCGGATTTTTGCAAGCGCTGCCCGTACGATCCGAAGAAAACCGTCGGCGATGATGCATGTCCGTACAATTCCCTGTATTGGGATTTCATGGCGCGCAACGAAAAGCGGTTTACCGGTAACCCGCGCATGTCGTTACCGCTGCGATCGTGGGCCGCGCGAAAGCCCGAAGACAAAGCCGCAATCCGGGCCCGCGCGGCGGCACTGCGCGAGCGGCTCTGCGACGGCGGCCGCTTGTAGCCGAAGCCGGAGCGTTCGCCCGAGACGAAGAACAGGACCGGCATGCGACGTGCCTTCGTACTCGCTCTCGTACTCGCGATGACCGGCGCGAACGCACGGGCGGCCGACGTGCCGACGGTCGCAGCGGTGCGCGAACGCGTGCGCCTGGCCGCGGGAACGCGTCCACCATCCGAGCGTATCGTCGTGACGTACGACGCGCGCGGATTGCACGGCCGCAACACGACGTATCGCATCGGCGACGACTACCGCGAACTCGTCGAAGAACCGCCTTTTCGAACGCAACACGGCCGGCTCGCGAAGCAAGCGTGGCATCAGAATGCCAACGGCGAGACGGTGCTCGATCAAGCGGATCCGGGGCTCGCGACGGGCGACGCCATGGCGACGACGATCTCGGAAACCGTGTCGCCCGTTGCGGGCTACGTTCTCGCGTCGCTAAACGCGGCCGGAAGCGGGACGAAGGAATATATCGAGGCGGCGACCTGGCGCGTCGTCCGGCGCGTTATCGTGCGTCCGACCGGGACGACGACGTTCGCGTACGACGATTTTCGAACGGTCGACGGCGTCACGCAAGCGTGGCACTGGACCGTCCGGGACGGTCACGCCGAGAATGACGCCGACTATCGCATTGAACGCCGGTCGAACGATGTAAGCGCGCCCGACGTCGCCATCGCAGCACCGCGCGGTACGTTCGTCGAATTTCCGGCCGGTCGTGATCGCGTCTCACTTCCGGTACGCGAAGCGGGCGATAAGTTCTACGTTCGTTTGACGATCGGAGAGCGCGGACTCGATTTTCTCCTCGATACGGGCGCATCGGGGATTACGATCGACGACGACATCGCGCGCCAACTCGGTCTTACCGTCTACGGCCATTATTCGAATGCTGCCAATGCGGGCCGATACGTCGGCGGCCGCGTTTTGATCCCCAGCATCAAGGTCGGCGACCTCGCGATGCACGACGTCGTGATGGGACTGACGCCGCACATGAACGCCTCCATCGGTACGGGAGAAGTGCGCCCGGTCGGTTTACTCGGCTTCGACTTTATCGCGGCTCTCGCACTCGAACTCGATTACGAACATGCCGTCGTAACGGCGACGGCGCCGAGCAGCTTCGCCGCGCCGACGGCGCCACATACCGTACCGCTCGATATTCGCTTGGGCACGCAAGCGCCGATGACGGACGTGGCGATCAACGGTGCGCTCGGCGAACGGTTCCTCATCGATACGGGGGCTTCCGGACCGGTGTTGATCTTTGACTACTTTCGGCGTCGGCATCCCAGTGCGCTCGTTGATCTCGGCGGCGGCGAGGCCCGGAACCGGCATTTCCTCGGCGTCGGCGGAGCCTTCGAAACGCAACCGTATCAACTCGATTCGGTGCGTCTGGGAAACGTGAACTTCAAAGATTTCCTTGCCTTCGTCGTGCGCACGAAAACCGCATATGCCTCGGACGAAGATGGCGTCCTTGGCACCGAGTTCCTCCGTCTCTTCAACGTTTATCTAGATTACGCGAATTCGAGCATTTATCTCGAACCCAACGCTCGCGGCCGCGCCGCCCGTGCCCGCTAAGGCGCGGGCGAGGTGATCGTCACTATCTCGCGCGAGTATGGCGCTGCCGGCCTCGCCGTGGCGGACGGCGTCGCTGAGGCGCTCGGCTACGAACTGCTCACCGACGACTTGCCGCGTTCCGTGGCGGCGCGGCTGGGTGCGTCGACCGACGATCTCGCGCGTGCCACGGGAGCGGCGTCGTTTTCGGAACGCCTGCTCGGCGGTCTCGAGGCCGGGACGCCCGAGGTACATTCGCCGGTGGGCCGAGGCCCCGACGTCTTCGACGAAACCGTGCGGCGGGAGATCGAGCGAAGCATTCGCGAGCGCGCGGCGCGCGGCGATGTCGTCGTTCTCGGGCGCAACGCCGGCAGCGTCCTGGGGCGCCGCGCGGACGTGCTACGCGTTTTCCTCACCGGCGAGCGCGCGTGGCGCGTGGCGCGCTTGGTCGAGGCGTTCGGCGGGACGGCGGCAGAAGCCGAAAGCGACGTCGAGCGGGTCGATGCGACGCGCCGCAAGTTTGCCAAAGACCGGTACAAGACGGTCTGGGGCGACGCGCGGCACTACGACTTTATGCTCGACGTCTCGCGCTTCGGTGTCGATTCCAGCGTCGCCCTGATCGTTGCCGCCGTGCGCGCGCCCGTATGAGCGCGACCAAACGCTCCGTCGCGCTCGAGCAACAGAGCCCGCGCCGCCGCTCCTCCGCCCTCGAACCGTTCCGCTATCGCGATTTCCGGCTACTCTGGTTCGGACTGCTTATCTCGAATGTGGGCACGTGGATGCAGGTGACCGCGCTCGGCTATCTAGTCGTGAAGATGGCGGGTACCGCGTCGCTCGCGTCGCTCGATGTGGGTATCCTCGGTGCGTCGTCGGCGGTGCCCGTCGTGCTTCTCTCGCCGCTGGCAGGCGTGGTTGCGGATCGCTATCCGCGTCGCGCGGTCCTCTTCATCACCAACGGCATCCAAATCGCGACGGCGCTGCTATTGGCGGTGCTCATCAGCACGGAACATATCGCGCTATGGGAAATTTTCACGATTGCAGGCATCCGCTCGGGTACGCAAGCTTTCGATGCACCGGCGCGACAGAGCTGGGTGCCGCTGCTCGTGCCGCGTGCGTATCTCGGTAGTGCGATCGGTCTCAATAGCGTCGCGTTCAATGCTCCAAGCGTGCTCGGGCCACCGCTCGCCGGAATTCTCATCCTGGGCGTCGGGGTATCGGCGTCCTTCTATATCAACGCCGTCTTGACGTTCGCAGTCGTCGCCGCGCTCGCGTTCATGCGACCGTCGCCGCCGAGTTCGACGGTGCGTGAAGGCGTGTTGAGTTCGATCCTGGCGGGGGTTCGATTCTTGGTCGGCCACACGGTGTTGCGTTCGGTCGTCGCGATGCTCGTCGTTATGTGTCTGCTGGTGCGCCCGTATTCGCAGTTGATGCCGGCCTATGCGGCCCACGTGGTACGCGTCGATGCGCGGGGACTGGGCATCCTGCTCGCCGCGACGGGCGCGGGTGCGATCCTGGGCTCACTCGTTACGGCGTTCGTACCCGAACGCTGGCGCACCGCCGTCTGGTTCGCAAGCGCGCTCTTGATGGCCGCCGGAACGATCGTCTTGGGACTCGTTCATAGCTTTACCGTTGCCGTCGTCGTACTCGTGTTCATCGGGCTCGCGGTGCTCTCGTTCGCGGGCAGCTCGAACGTCATGCTGCAGTCGATGTCGCCAGACGACATGCGGGGGCGGGCGATCTCGGTCTTCTCGATGATCATACTGGGTTTGATTCCGGCCGGATCGCTGTTGCTTGGGTCGCTTGCGACCCTGGTCGGGCTCGAAGCGAGCCTCGTCGCCGGCGGGGCGCTCGCGCTCGTGGTGACGCTCGCAATTTGGCTCGGGAATCGCGAACTCCGGTTTTCGTGATCGCGCCCAGCGCCGCGCGAAGCGTCGATCGTCTCGCGCCGCTCGACGGGTTGCGCGGCATCGCAATCGCGCTCGTGCTTTGGTTTCACATCTGGCAGATCACCTGGCTGCGGGCCGACGTTCGAGCGTTTGGCGCAACCGTGAATTTCAACGCGATTCCCGAAGCGGGCTTCGTCGGCGTCGACCTTTTCTTCTTCATCAGCGGCTTTTGCTTGTTCTATCCGTACGCACGCACGATCGTGGATGGGCGCCCGCGCCAGTCGCTCGCGATTTTTGCGTATCGGCGCGCGATCAAGATTCTGCCCTCGTATTACTTTTCGATCGCGCTCGTCGCCGCGCTCGGCTGGGCGCACTTCGCATCGCCCGTCGATGCCTTTCACCAAATCGTCGCCCACGCGACGTTCGTACACGTCTTCAACGACGAGACCTTCGGCGGTATCAACGGCGTGTTATGGTCGCTCGCGATCGAAGTGCAATTCTACATTATTTTTCCTGTGGTTTGCTGGTGTGCCATGCGGCGTCCGCTGCTCGCCTGTGGAGTTCTGACGATCGCAGCGTTTGCGTATCGCGCGATCGTCGCGTCACATTACGACGCCGTGCATGAGCTCGATCAGTTGCCTGGAACGATCGATCTCTTTGCGGCCGGAATATTCACGGCGTATGCGTACCGCGCGTTGAGCGCACGGAAGCCGCAACTCGCCGCGCGACGAACGCTCTGGACGGCGCTCGCGTTCGCCGGAGCGATGGCGAGCGCGTGGACCGTGCAGAGCGCGTTCGACGCGCGCGTGCTCCCCGGCTGGCCCGGTGTCTGGGAGGTGTGGGGCCGCAGCGCCATGGCGCTCTCGTTCGCCGTGTTGACGCTGGGTTCGCTCTTGGCCGCGCCCGCCTGGCAACGAGCGCTCGCCAATCCCGCCTTCGTCTTCCTTTCCGCCATCTCGTACAATTTGTACTTGTGGCACCAAGTCGTCGCGCGCGCACTTCGCGACGCGCATCTGCCGCCTTGGAGCGGCACGAACGAGCACGCCGACGCCGCGTGGGCACTCGAATCTACGGGCGTATCGTTTGTGGCAGCGATCGCGGTCGGGTGGCTCTTAACGAAGTGTATCGAGCAGCCGTTGCTGCGCGCTCGCCCTTTCGAAGTGGCGCTGACGGGGCGCGCCGAGCGAGCGCGTTACGGGCATGCTCGTGGCGGGCACGGGACACGCATGGAAAAGTCGAACGATGCGGACCGCGTCGATAACGAGCTTACCGCCGGCGACGCCGCCGAAGAGCGAGCGAAGATGTACGAGCGGACGTTCAATCTTCAGCCCGAGACGGCACGTCTCGCCGCCGAAGATAAGGCGACGAGCGGCGAGCGTAAGCCGGCCTCCGACGACGTCGATGAAACTCGGGCTGCCGAAGCTCGCGCGTTGGAGGCCGGTCGATGAACGATAACACGGCCGGTACGTACGCCAACGACGGACTCCGATCGACGATAGCGTGAAGCGGGTCGCCTGGTAGACCGCGTCCGGACTCGAGCGCCGCTGAGAAAAGCGGCTTCTCGGGAAGTTCGCGCCGAAGGGGGCGGCATGATTGCCGCTCTCCTCCGGGTCTTCGGCGCGCTGGTCGCGCTCGCAACGTGTTCGTCGAGCGAGCCGGCTTGGGCCGCGCTGCCGCGTCCGAGTCACGTGATCGTAATTGTCGAAGAAAACAAATCGTTCCGCCAGATCGTTGGCAATGCGCGGGCGCCATTCATCAACACGTTGGCGAAACGCGGCGCTCTTTTCACGAACGCGCACGGCGTGACCCATCCGAGCCTACCGAACTATCTCGCGCTTTTCGCGGGAGTCACCAATTCCAATGGCGACGGTTGTCCGGCGGCCGGTATCGACGCGCACGCTTCGAATCTCGCGAGCGAGCTGATCGCGGCCCACTATACGTTCGCCGGTTTTTCCGAATCGTTGCCGCGCTCGGGCTCGACGGTGTGTGCGGCCGGAACGTATGCGCGTAAGCACGCTCCGTGGGTTGCCTTCGCAAACGTTCCGAAGCGCGTCGGGCGCGTTTTCTCTATGGTTCCCGGTGCCTACGACGCTCTGCCGACGGTCGCGTTCGTCGTGCCGAACGTCGATGACGATATGCACGAGGGTACGATCGCGCAAGGCGATGCCTGGCTCGCCAAACACATGGCGCCGCTCTTGCGCTGGGCCGACGCGCACGACACGCTGGTGGTCCTCACGTGGGACGAAGGCTTCGACCGCAACAATACTATCCCGACCGTCCTGTACGGACCGATGGTGAAGCCGGGGAAGTATGCGCAGAAAATTTCGCACTATAACGTCCTGCGTACCATCGAAGATCTCTACGCTTTGCCCCATACGGGAAAAGCGGCGGATGCCGCGCGCATCGCGGGTTGCTGGCGCTGAGCGACGAAGGCCGTCCCACGATGGAAAACGACGCATCGATCGACATCGCGACGCTGCCCGGCTTCGCGCAATTTACACCGGCCTATCAGCGCCTGCTCGGGGAAGCGGCGGCCGGCGATCCGCAACGCCGTAGCGAACTGCTCGCCCGGACACAAGAAGCCGTCGCGGTGCTCGCAGAACTCGAACTGCTTCAATTCGTCTACCTGCCGAGCGACGGCGAAGAAGCCGACGAAGTCGCCACAGCCGCCGTCGAAGAAGAGGACGAAGACGTCGCATGGTTTAGCGTCGACGGTGTCGAGGTCGACGAAGAGCGCGATGCGGTCATGCTCATCGGCGACGTAACGCACCTTTACGGCGGCCCCATCACGCTCGAAGGTGTCGACGACGACGAGGACCTCGAGTAGACCGGTCCACCGGTTGCGCTTCCTCGAGTGGCGCCGAAGTTTAGCGCGCATGACGTGCCGGTCGGCGATCGAGTGGCACCGTAATAAAACATCACCGGCAAGATGTCGTCACTGTCGCGGTCGGGGACTTTCGTAAGGTAGGACACCGATTTTGCAAAGGGCAGGCTGCGGCGCAGAGCGCGAGGCCTCAGGGCTTATTTGCAGCGACGTCTGCTAAGGCTTGATCGAAACGTTCGGGGACGGTGATCGAGTAGCGATGGATCTCCAGTAACGACGACGACGCACCAGCGTTGCCATGATCTTCGGTGAAGCCCAGCGTGTAGCCCGCTTTGGCTGCGAGGCCTTCGACGCGCGCATCGTAGACGTCGTACGGATAGACGACCGCGAACGCGCGACGTCCCAAACGAACTTCGAGCGATTGCTTCGAAAGCGCAAATTCGTGAGTTACTTCGGTGTCGGAGAGCTTGGTGAGATCGGGCGGATGGTTGGCAGTCAGGCTTTGCACGTCGACGAGACCGCTTCGCTCCATCGCTTGCAATTCGGCCCACGAGTTGTGCGCTTTGCTCGTCGTCTTTCCGACGAAATTCGTGTGCACGAACAACGTGGCGGCGAACCGGTGCCGCTGCAGCAGCGGGAAGGCATTGCGATAGATGCCGTGGCCGTTATCGTCGAAGGTCAGCACCAGGGCTTTCGACGGCAGCGCCGTGCCGCGTACGAGGCGGTCGCGGAGCTTCTCGAGCGAGACGACGTGAAACCCGCCGCGCGCGATCGTGTCCAGTTGCGCCGCGAACTCTGCCGTCGTCGTATCGAAATAGACGTCTTTCTTCGGCAGTACGTCGTGCCAGACCAGCACGGCGATGACCGGAACGTTGACGTGCGGCGCGAGCCGGGGCGCCGCACCGACCACGACCAGCGCTGCGAGAAGAAGCGGAAGGGGGGAACGCAAGCGCATCGCGGGAGGTGATGCGGCGCGGCAGACCGAGAATCCCCGCACTCGGAACTTCATGATCGTGCGCACTCGAACCACTTGGCTCGTCATCGTTGCCGTCATCGCGGCCGTGGTCGGATTCATCGTCCGCGAACCGATCGAACGCGCGATCGTCGTCCGCGCCGCTCGTGCCGTCACCGGGCTCGACGTCGAGGTCGATCGGCTCCACCGCGAAGGCGAAGCGTACGTGTTCGACGGCGTTCGGGTGCGAACGGCGAGCGGCGCTGCACTCGGTACGGCTGCGCAAGCGCGCGTCGTCGTACGCGATCGTGCGCTCGTTATCGAACTCGAGCGGCCGCACGTCGATTTCGATGCGGCAAGATATCGCGATGAGGATCGTGCGACGTCGCAGGTCGCGTTCGCGCGTTGGCACGTCGGCGCGACGGCGACCATCCGGGTTCGCAACGGCACGCTCGCCATCGCGGATAACCGCGCGAACGGTGCCGAACTCGCATTCGAAAGCATCGACGGCGTGCTGCATGCGACGCCCACGGGCGTACGCTATGACGGCACGCTCGCTTTCATCGACGGTTCGCAACGCTTCCCGATCGCGGGCGCGGCCCTGGTGGCTGCCGACGGACGCTCGCTCGAGCATTGGAGCGCAGCGGTGATACCGCTCGCGCCGCTCGACGGCTTGATCGCGCCAGAGTCCGCAATGCACGTGCGCGGCGGATTCGCGCGCGAGCTTGCCATCGACGACGGTACCACCCTCGAGGGAACGTTGCACCTCGACGGCGCGCGATTCGGACTCGGCACGCACGCGCTCGCGGGCATTCACGGCACGCTCGCGTTCGCTGCGGGCGGCGTCGGCTCGCGGCAACTGTCGGGTACGATCGACCGCGTGCCGTTCGACGCCGCGGGCGAAGTGCACGACTTGCGCGCGCATTATGCGTGGCTACGCGAGGGCTCGAACGATCTCGGTTCGCTGGCCAAATTAGCGACGACGCTCGCCGGGGAGCCGAAACTTCAGTCCTTACGCGTCGAGGCGGACGCGCCCGGGCTCGCCTACGCACAGTACGCAGTCGGAAGCGATCACGGTCCGCTCGCCGTCAGCGTGCTCGCACTCGATCCACGCGAGCCGTCGCTCCGTCTCGACACGGCGCTCGCGGAAGATCACATCGTCTCGAGCGGCGAACGGACATCGATGATGGGCGTACGCACCCATGCCGTCGGTGGCGTCAACGGCGATTACTTCGATATCGGCCGTAGCTACCAGCCGCAGGGCATGCTCGTGCGCGACGGTTCGCTGTTGCGCGGGCCGACCGATCGCGCCGCTCTAGCGATCCGCAAAGACGGGAGCGTGACCTTCGCGGAGTTTCACCTACACGGCGCGGTGCGCACGGCCCGGGGCATCCTACCGATCACGGAATATAACGATTGGCCGCCCGGTCACACGACGATCATCACGCCGGATTACGGTAAGGAGTTGCCCGCGACGGCCCAGACGACGTTCGTCGGGCTCGAAGCGGTCGGGGCCGGTCGCAAGACGTATCGCGTAACGTCGGTCGAAGCGGCGACGCATACGATAATCGCCACGTTCGGCATCGGTATTGGTCCGCTCGAAAAGGCGGCGCGGCTGCCGCGCGTCGGAGAGACGGTCACCCTCGATTACCGGACGGACCCGCCGCTCGCCGATGCCGTCGCGGCAATCGGCGGCGGCCCAATCCTCGTTCGGGGCGGCGAGGGCTACGAAGATCCGCACGCGCCGGCCCCCGACGAACGCGATTATCGCTGGCCCGTCATCGCGCTGGCGCGCGTCAACGATGCGCGTTTACTGCTCGTCGCCGTCGATGGCCGCCACCCGGAAAGGTCGGTCGGCATGACGCGTCCGGAATTCACGGACTTACTGATCCGCTTGGGCACGACCGATGCGATGGCGCTCGATTCGGGAGGTTCGGTGACGCTGGTCTCGCGGGCGCCGGGCGACGCGAACGTCAGCGTTCGCAACGTCCCATCCGATAATAGCGCCGAACGCTGGGTTTCCGACGCGCTCTTCATCTATAGTAGCGCGCCGCCACCTTCGATCGTTGCGCCCGCCGCGGCATGGACGCCCGCGCCGGAAGTGCGGCCGACGCCGTAATGTTGCCGTCGCTTCCTCCGTCGCTCGTGCCGCCCACACCGTTCCCACTCGTCACCGCGCAATCGTCGAGCGGCGATTTCGTAGCACCGGGCGTACGGCGCGCAACCTATCGCCTGCAGACGGTCGACGGACCGCTGGTCGTTCACGTCGTCGCCATCGATCCCGCCGAGTCCACCCTGCGATTCGGGGCGGTCGTCGCGAACGACCGCATGATTTCGCGCGGCGAGACGCTGTCGTCGATGGCACGCCGCACGGGCGCGATCGCCGGCGTCAACGCCGACTATTTCGATATCGGCAATACGAATCAGCCGCTCGGTGTCGTCGTGCGCGACGGCGCGTTACAGCGGACGCCTTCAAGACGCGTCGCGCTCGACGTGCGTACCGATCGCAGTATTCGCTTCGAGAGCGTTGCGTTCGCCGGGAGCGTGAGGTACGGTGCGACGACGGTGCCGCTGACGGGCGTCAACGAGTGGCCGCCGCAAGGCGGAGCGACGGTGCTGACCTCCGCGTACGGAACGGTAAAAGCCGCGCCCGGCGTCCAGCTAGCCGAAATCGTCCCCGTCGATGTCGCACACGTCGGCGCGCGTATCGCGGGCACGTATCGCATCGCGTCGATGGCGCCGTCGCAAGCCCATGCGATCGCCGGTAACGAACTGGGTCTCGGTCCGGCAGCGCTGGCGCTCGGCCCGCTGCCGGCCGTCGGCGACACGGTCGCGATCGATGCGATTACGACGCCGGCGCTCGACGAGGTCGCGTGCGCCGTCGGCGGCGGCCCGCTGCTCGTCGCGAACGGGACGAGCGTCGAAGATCCCAGCGCACCGGCCCCGGAAGAACGCGCTCGGCGCTTTCCGGTTTCCGGCGCGCTGCTGCGCGCCAATGGCGATCTGCTGCTTCTCGAGGTCGACGGTCGTTCGCCCGCGCTCTCGATCGGCGTCACGCGACCGCAATTTGCGTCGCTCGCATCGAGTTTCGGAGCGGCGAACGCGATGGCGTTCGATTCGGGCGGATCGGCGGAACTCGTCGCTCGCACGCTCGGCGAACGCGATGCGAGCGTGTACGGCGTACCGAGCGACGGGGAAGAACGCCGCATCGCTGACGGGTTTTTCATCTATAGCGACGCTCCCATCGGGCCGCCGGCGCAGTTGGTCGTGCGGCCCGCGTCGATCGTCGCCATCCCGCACGCGACGCTCCGCATTCGGGCTTCGATCGTCGATGCGGCCGGTCACGCACTCGGTGACGCGCACCTCGCCGGCGGCGATGCGGTGCGCGTCGGTTCGGCGTCCGGAGCCGCGAACGTGGTTGCGAACGGGTTGCGCGCACGCATTCCGATCGATGTCGTTACGGCGCTCGCCCGCATCGAACTCGGCAGTGACTCGCGCAATCCCGATCCGAGCGCCGTCGTGCATTTGCGCGCGAACGGGTTCGACGCGCGCGGGCGCGTCGTCGCTCTCGGCAACGCCGTCAGCTTCGAAGCCGATCGCGGCACGGTCGCCGCCGACGGAACGTACCGAACGAGCGATCGCGATGCGACGATCGTCGCACGGGCCGCCGGAGCGCATGCGACGATGGTCCTTCGCGTCGGGCGGCACGTCGCGCCGTTGCGCTTATTCGATCGGGCACATGCGAACGCGTGGCACTTCGCTAGCGTGCCGCCGCGGGCAGCACGGCCGCTCGTTTTTGCAAACGAGCCGCCGGAACTGCAGCTGCCGATCGATTTCACGCACGACGAACGCGCCGCCTACGCGAATGCGAGCGGGTTCCTCGTGCCGGGCGAGCCGCTCGCATTCTCCGTCGAGATCGCAAGCGACGTACGTGGGGTGGGCATCCGCGCGTCGTTTGTCAACCGGTTCGGTGAGATGCGCGCGCTGACGCTGACGAAGGCTGTCGACTGGGATGGCTTCCAGACGCGTACCATCGTCATTCCCGAAGACCTCAACCCACCGGTCGAGTTGATCGCCCTCTACGCCGTCACGACGGTCGGCGGCGGATCGATTCGCGCCGCGGGTACGCTGCGCTTTCGCAATCCGTCCGCACTGATTGCCGGAACTCCGTAAAGGCGCATGCTCGCGTTCCGTATCGCGCTTGCCGCTCTGACGCTCGTCGCCGCCTGTGCGGCGGCACGCCCGAGCGCGGTGCGCGCGGCCGACGGCGTGCCGGTGCTCATGTATCACAAGGTCGACGCACTCGTGCCTAGCGAAGCCGTCGGCCGCGATCTGACCGTCGAACCAAACGCGTTCGCCGCCCAACTCGAATATCTGCGCAGGCGTCGCATTCGCACGCTCACGGCTGCCGAACTCGTAAACGAGATCGCGCGCGGCGGTCGTCCTCGCCACGCCGTCGTGCTGACCTTCGATGACGGCTACGCCGATGCGGCGACGACGGCGTTACCGATCTTACGCAGGTACGGCGCACGCGCGACGTTCTTCGTCTCAAGTGGATTTGTCGGAACGCCTCGGCACCTGACGTGGAAGCAGATGCGCGAAATGCGCTCCGCGGGAATGGAAATCGCTTGCCACGGAACGGATCATCTCGATCTCTCAAAGCTCGATCGCCCGGGCCAGCTTCGCGAAGCGGCCGGTTGCATGAAACGCTTCGTGCGTTTTCTGGGGGGCACCGCGCCGAAGACGTATGCCTATCCGGCCGGCCAATACGACGCGACGACCCTCACGATCATGCGCGAACTCGGTATCGTGGCCGCCTTTACCGAGCATCCGGGAAACGTAATGGATCTCACGCGGCGGTTCGAATTGCCACGGCGGCGCGTGCGCCACGACGACGATCTGCGGCAGTTCGCCGCCATCGCGACGCCCTAAAGAAAAAGAACCGCGTCCGATCGACGCGGTTCTTGCCAGTTCGAGAAGAAGCTTAGGCTTTCTTCGCGACCTTGCGGCGGGTTGTCGCTTTGCGAGAGGTCGCTTTACGCGCGGTCGTCTTGCGAGCTGCCGTCTTACGAACCGTCTTCTTGGCGGTCGTTTTCTTGCGCGTCGTTTTCTTCGCGGCGGTCTTGCGCGTCGTCTTTTTAGCCGCCGATTTGCGGGTCGTCGCTTTGCGCGTCGCCTTCTTGGCGCCGCCGCGCTTTGCGGTGGTTTTCCGAGCGGCGGTCTTACGCGCCGTTACTTTACGAGCCGTGGTCTTCTTTTTCGCGCCGGCTTTTTTGCGGGTCGCGGTTTTTTTGACTGCCATATTTTGGTAGTCAGCCTTTCTGCGAATCCGTCCGTCTGACGACAAAAGGATTCGACATCGTCAGGGTAGTTGTTAATGTTATATCGTACTTAAAGGACTTTTGCAACATCGGCCGAGCGAATCGGCGCGACACGATCCACGCACGGCGACGCGCATACCGCGAGCAGCGCGGCGACCTGCCCGGTGCAAACTCATCGGCGAAGCGCGCGTTCGACCCGCACGCCGGTACGGTGTGGCGCTAAATTCGTCGCGAAGACTTCCGTGCGGACAGCAGATAGACGGCGACCGAACTTCGACGAGCGGCGTTCCGAGCCGATGCCTCCGGTCTGTCGGCCCGAGTCGTGCGTCGCGTGTAGCCGTTGGCCCGTCAGGCGGAAATTGATAGCGAAGGCGAGATAGCGGGTCGGATTCGCGCGTATCGTGGTCCTGAGAGCCGCGAGCGGTATCAGGCGCGGTAGATCGTGAGATCGTTACGGGCGGTGAGACGGCGCGCGTACGTTCGCGCGAGCCGGAAGAGATAGACGGCGACGAGGCACACGAACACCAGCGTGCCTAGCGCGATGGCGGCTTTGACGATGAAGACTGCGGCGACGATCGCGATGATGGTGAGCGTGCCGAGAAGCGTCGAGCGAACCAAAAGCGTCATGCGAGGATACCTCCGGCCCCACGTACCGGCCCGCGTGACTGCAAGTTTCGATGTCGCGCCCATGTTGCGGCGGCCGATGCGGCGAACGCATTGCCGGTGGAAGCACCATTTTCGGCGCTGCATCCGATCGTCGGGAGTTGGTGCGATGCGAATCTCGGCTCGCCGACGCCGCCGCAAATCGAAGCGCTGCCGCTCGGGCTCGCTCGCCGAACGCACCTCATCTGCTCGCCGACCGGCACCGGAAAGACGCTCGCGGCATTCTTGCCGCTGATGAGCCGGCTCGCGGACCTGCGCGATCGTGACGAACTCTTTGCGCGGCCGTACGTATTGTATATTTCGCCGCTCCGCGCGCTCGGTTACGATGTCGAACACAACGTTCGGCGACCGCTCCGGCTGATGGGCTTGCTGGAACGTCCCAACACCGAACGCGCCGTTCTGCGGCGCGGCCGTATTCGCGAAAGGTTCATCCGCACCGGCGTCCGCACGAGCGATACACCGGTCGAGGAACGCCGTCTCATGATGACGCGGCCGCCGCACATTCTGATGACCACGCCGGAATCGCTTGCGCTGATGCTCGCGATGGAGTCGTATCGCAAACATCTCAAAACGGTCGACACGGTCATCATCGACGAGGTGCACGCGCTCGCCGGTAATAAGCGCGGCTCGTATTTGTCGCTGTGTTTGGAGTCGCTCGAAGAACTCGTGCTGCCCGCGAGGCTCGTCCGCGTCGGGTTATCCGCGACGGTAGCGCCGCTCGAACGCGTCGCTCGCTTCGTGGCGGGCGCCGAACGCGACTGCGCGGTCGTCGATAAGCGCGGCCTGAGGGCAATCCGGCTCGAGATCAGCGCGCCCTTCTCGGGCGCGATGGCACCGCTGACGAAGATCGCCGAACGCTGCGTCGAGCTCGGCGCGGATGTGCGCACGCAGTTGGTCTTCACCAACGTGCGCAGCCAAGCGGAGCGCGTCGCGCACGAAATGGCGCTCGTCGCCGATCCCGAACTCGCCGATGCGACTCATGCCCGGGTGGCGGAGGCGGGGGAATCCCACGCTGGCATCTCGGTCGCGGCTCCCGATGCGCGACCGCGTCCGCGCAGCGATGCGAAGATCGGCATCCATCATAGCGCGCTCGAACGCAGCGTGCGCCATCGCACGGAAGCGCAGTTGCGAGCGGGCGAGCTGCATACGGTCGTTTGCAGCTCGAGTCTGGAACTAGGCGTGGATATCGGCTTCGTCGACCGCGTCTGCATCGTTGGCGGCGCGCGCGGGATGACGCCGACCTTGCAGCGCGTCGGTCGCGCGGGGCACCGGCCTGGTGCGATCGCAGACGGCGTCGTGGTCGCGCAAGATCGCGACGACGTCATCGAAGCGGCCGCAACCAAACGCTGCATCCGCGAAGGTATTATCGAAGAACTGAGCGTTCCCGAAGCGCCGCTCGACGTGCTGGCGCAGTGGCTCGTGATGAGCGTCTGCTACGACAAGCGCGTTCCGATCGCGGAGGCCCTCGCGCTCGCACGGCGTGCCGAACCATATCGCGATCTCAACGAAGGCGACGTGCGTTCGGTCGTCGCTTATCTCGCCGGCGACGGTGCCGGCGGTGACGGTGCGCACGTCCGGCGGCTCGGCGCCGACGCCGTCGCGATCTACGGGCTCGGCCGCGATGTCTGTTCCGCGTTTTTCGAAAACGTCGGCACGATCCCCGACGAAACGCAGGTGCGGGTCGGCACGAGCGGCGGCGCGGCGATCGGAAAACTCGAGGAAAGTTTCGTCGCGAGCCTGCGCGAGGGCGACGTAATGCTCATCAGCGGCCGGACCTTCAAAGTCAAGGAGGTGCGCTCCGGCGGCGTGACCGTCGAAGCGTTCGCGGGGCGGCCCAACGTCCCGACGTGGAGTTCGCACATCAAGGGCATACCTGCGGTGCTTGCGGCGGAGATCGCGGCGTTGCGTTGGGGCATCGCCGAACGTCTCGCTGCCGCAAACGGCGGTGCCCGCAAGACGCTCGCGTGGCTCGAGAAACGTTATGGACTCCAGGGCGCCGAGGCGTCGCACGCCATGCGTTACATCGCGCAGCAAATGGCGATCTCCGCCGTTCCCAAACCGGGCGACGCGCTCGTCGAAATCTATCGCATGGATCGTCGCCAGACCGCCGTCTTTCATACCTGCGCCGGGCGACGCGCGAACGAAGCGCTCGCGCGTGTCGTCGGCGCGCGGCTCTTTCGCGAACTGCGCGTCAACACGCAGGTTACGACCGATGATAACGGCTTTCTCGTGACGATGCCGCTTTCTAAGTCACTGCCCGACGCCGTGTGGGCGACGTTGTTGCATACGCGAGAATACGAACGCGATTTACTCGACGGCTTGCGGGCCGGTTATCTGCTGCGCCAACATTTCCGATACATCGCGAACACCGGGTTGCTCGTCTTACGTCGCGCCGGCGGCGGGACGCTGCGCCGCAGCGGCTTACGCTGGAACGCTGCGAAAATTTTCGACCGGCTGCTCGAAGCGCAACCGGATTTCCCGCTCTTGCGCGAGACGGTGCGCTTCGTCACGACGGATCTGCTCGACGCGCCGGGCGCACTCGCGTTCATCTCCGCACTCCCGGCGGAATTACGCGTCGTCCATCCCGCCGCCGCCTCGCCGTTCACCTTCGGTATCGTAACTTCGAGCTTCGGCGATTCGGTCGTCATGGACGACCGCACGAGCATGGTCGAGGCCCTGCACGAACGGGTGCTCGCGGTGCTGGGCGAAGGTGAGAATCCGGCGACGCCGATTCGCACGAACGACGGCCCGCTCTTCGATCCGGCCTTCGCCCACGTAGGAGGCGGCACTGGCGCGCCTGCCCCGGAGATCCAGGATCGGCCGCCGCACCGCCCCCGGGCTCGGTAGCGCCCCGTCGGCAAAGGCGCGAGGCGACCCCCGCCTCGGCATGAAGTCTTCGGACGTATACGCCAGCATACAGTATGCGTGATACGATACGTTATGAATCGGACGATTTCGTTTCGACTCTCCGAAACCGTTCGTGGCGTGGTTGAAGCTGAGGCGCGGCGGCAGCAGATCGGTGTCACGACGCTCCTACGCCGCATAATGGAAACGTGGGCACGTGAGGCCAGCGCGCGCGAAATCCGGCTTGACGTCGAACGGGTCGCCCGGATTTCGGCCGACGAGTATCTGGACGGCAATCCTGCCGAATGGTATCCCCCGGCGGCCCGGCTCCTGACCGAGCACCCCGATTTCGCTTGAAAGCGGGGGACATCGGGATGGCCACCGGACGCTTAGGGTGCGTTCGCCCACATCGAGGGAGGACGCACGGACGGCGAACGTGATTGCCGTGAGCGACGCGTGCAGAAAAGCATGCAAGTGCCGCTGCGAACGGCCCCGCGAAGCATCGCATCCACGCTGTAAAGCGAAGCGTGACGCGCTCGGCGCACACATCTATGACCGTATCTCCGGCACGTCGCGAGGCGGCGATGGCGACGGGGTGGGCGCGTCGCCATGGTGCGCGCGGTGCGTAAATCGCCTCTCCAGTGCTCTCGTGACGCAGGCGGCGGCTGGCAGGCTCGATCACGCAACGCCGCGCGTGCGACCGACCGTAAAGTCTCGGTCTCGAGCCGTGGAAGACTTTCGTAGTCGATGCTAGCACCTACTTTCGCGATGAGAGCCCCGTCGCCATCGGCCGAGCGCTGCAAACTCGCGCGCGGCGTCGTCGCGCTCGCGCCTGGGCTGGCGTGGTTGCCGGCAACACGCACGTTGATCGCTGCCGACGCGCACCTCGCCTACGAAGACGTGGTCGGCGGGGCGTTGCCGCTGTGGAGCACGACGGAGATCGCCACGCTACTCGCACTCGTCGTCGCGCAAGTGGCCGCGCGCGAGATCGTCTTTCTCGGCGACATCGTCCACGGCTCCATGATGAGCGAGGGCGCGATGCGCACCGTGCGCGACGCGCTGCATCTCTTGCGCGCTTCGGCGACGGTGACGCTCGTCGCCGGCAATCATGAGGGCCGGACGCGCGCGTTCGCGGTGCTCGGAGCGACGGTGGACGCGTGCGAGCGCGACGGCTGGCTGCTCGTGCACGGCGATCGTCCGGCGGTGCTCGGCAGGCGGACGATCATCGGTCACCTGCATCCGAGCTTGCACATGGGTGGCGGCGCAAACGTGCCGGCCTTCGTCGCAAGTGAGATGCTCGTTTGCCTGCCGGCACTGACGCCGTACTCGAGCGGGCTCGACGTGCTCGGCGACGCATTCGCGCGCGCGATCGGCGCGTGGTCGGTGATGCGTCGCGACGCGTACGTCGTCGCTACGGCCGGGGAGCGCGTCTTCCCGTTCGGTTCCCTCGCGACGTTACGTACGACTCTGCGCCGGGCGGCGAGCACGCCGCAGCGGCCGCCGGCAAGATTCCGCAAGCGCTACCTTCGCTCCGACCCGTAGGACGCCGCCCGATTGTTAGAGGCGACCCAGTACGTCGAGCGCGTGGTAGATCGCCGCGGCTTGCGAACCAACTTCGATCGTGCCGTCGCGAACGTAATCGCGCAGCTTCGCCGGCGTCACGAGTTCGATTTCGATATCCTCCAGCGGATCGAACGCGAGCGGCGCGAGCGGCCGGGCATCCCTCGCGAGATAGAGATGGTAACGCGTCGTCGAACTCGTCGGGTCCAGAATGAAGCTGCGCAGCAACGCGACGTCGGTGGGAGCACTGACGTAGCCGGTTTCTTCGGCGAGTTCGCGCATCGCGCACGCTAGCGGTGTTTCGCCGGGATCGATGCCGCCTGCCGGCAACTCGAGAACGGTCTCGCCGATACCGTGTTTGTACTGGCGGACGAGCACGACGCGATCGTCGGGCGTTATCGCAAAGACGACCGCGAAACCACGCGATTCCCGAACGAAATAGTCTCCGACGCGCGTCCCGTCGGCAAGTTCTATTTGGTCGCAGCGGAGGCGAAAATACGGCGACTCGACGACGATTTTCGAATCGACGACTTTCCAGGAACGCTTACGGCCGTGTTTCATTCGATTTGAGGATACGCGCCACGACGCAAAGACTCAAGCGTCGTCACGGCAAAGTTCGCAGCATCGCATCGCCCAAAGACTGCGGAGCAAGGCAAGATCGAAGCGTTACGAATCGGGCACTATTATCAGACGACGTATGGGACGCTGTGGAAAGACGGCACGTACTTTCCGCGCGGAACGAGCGTCATGGTCGCAGGTCTGCATCTCGATCAAGGTTTCTGCGTTCGCTTTCCGGCCGAGGTCGACGGCGAGCCGCTGGAAACGTGGGAGGATTGGGATGAGACGGATTTCTTGGCTGAAACCGGGTCGGTCACGAGCGACCAGGCTGTCAATGCTAGCGTGCTCGCCGAAGCGCGCGAAGTGCTCGACGAGGCCGACGACGGCACGCACCTCCATCTGCACGAGAACGACGATGAGTAGGGCGGTGCAGCTCGCGTGCGCTGCCATTTTCGCCTTCGCCGCGACTCCCGCGGTCGCGGTCGGCCAAACCGCCGGCAGTGCAGACGGCGCGTACAAAGTTATCGAAAAGGCGTACTTCGCGCAGAATTTCAAGACGAATCCAATCGCCGCGACCGGCGCGGGCGTTCACGAATACGACGCGCGGCTCGGTTCGTTCTCTGCCGCCGACTACGCAGCGCAGCTCGCGACCGATCGGGCGTATCTACGTAAACTCGGGGCGCTCGATCGCCGGACGCTCTCGCCCGAAGTTGCGATCGACGCGACCATGCTCGCAAATTCGCTGCACGACGATCTCGTGATCAACGGCGAACTCGCGATGTGGCGCCACAATCCCGACCTGTACGTCAATCTCGCGAGCGGCGGCGTGTACGCCATCGTCGAGCGCGCTTACGCGCCCGTCGCGACGCGCGCGCGCTACGCGATCGCGCGCGATCTCGCCGTTCCACGACTCCTCGCTCAAGCCGAAGCCAACCTGACGTCCTCCGATCTGACGACGGCACGACTCGCCGCCGAGGACGCCCGCGGCAGCGAGGACTTTTTCGTGAAGACGGTCCCGGAGGCGCTCGGCAAGATCGACGACCGGGCCCTGGCAGCCGAGCTTGGGAAGGCCGATGGCGTTGCGAAGCAGTCGATGGCGTCGTACGCCCGTTGGATCCGGAGCCACCTCGTCGCGCATCCTTCGGGCACGTACGCCATCGGCGCGAAAGCGTATTCCGAACGCCTCAAATACGAAGAAGCGCTCGACATTCCGCTCGCGCAGTATCTCGAGACGGGTGAAGACGCTCTTGCGGCGACCCGCGTGCAATTCGTCGCGACCGCGAAGACGATCGATGCCGCCAAGAAACCCGAAGCCGTCGCCGATGCGATCAAGAACGTGCATCCGACGGCCGCGAATTTGTTGCCCGCGGCTGCGAAGGATCTCGTCGCGTTACGCAAATTCATCGTCGACCGTAAGATCGTTACCTTGCCGGCGGAAGCCGACATCAAGGTGATCGAGACGCCCGTCTTCCAGCGGGCGACCACGTTTGCGTCGATGGATGCGCCGGGCGCGCTCGAATCTGTCGCGACGCAGGCGTTCTACAACGTAACCCCCGTCGACACGACGAAGCCGGTCGCCGAGCAAAGCGATTATTTAGGATTTTTCAACGATTTCAACCGTCCGATCGTGTCGGCTCACGAAGTGTATCCGGGACATTACGTCAATTTCACGATCGACAAGCATCTGCCGCTGAGCCTCACGCGGCGCTTGATCTGGACGGCATCGTTCGGCGAAGGGTGGGCCCACTACGACGAACAGATGATCGTCGATGAAGGCTGGGGCGGCGGCGACCCGCGCGTGCGCTTAGCGCAACTGGGCGGGGCGCTCGTGCGCGAATGCCGCTACGTCGTCGGAGTCCGCGAGCACACGGCCGGAATGACAGTCGACGAGGCGACGAAATTCTTTATGGACAACGCCTTCATGGCGCGCGATCCGGCCCACCGCGAAGCGCTGCGAGGAACGCAAGATGCGACGTACGGGTATTATACGCTGGGCAAGCTCGAGATTCTCAAACTCCGCGCCGATGTTCGGAAGAAGCTCGGTGCGGCGTTCACGCTACAAAAGTTTCACGATGAGTTGCTCGCGCACGGCGACCCGCCGATTCCGCTGCTTCGGCCGCTGCTGCTCGGCTCTAGCGACGACGGGAAGGTGCTCTAGTGCGCGTGCATGCGGCGATCGTCGCGCTCGCGACGCTCATGGCGTTGGCGCCCGCCGGCGCTCAAGTCGCTCGCCCGCTCGGTGACGACCGGCTCGACGCGCTCGCGACGCGCTATTTCGCCGATGAGTGGCGCCTCAACCCCACGCGCGCAACCCAGGTTGGCGTTCACGATTACGACGACCGGCTCGGGTCGTATTCGGCCTCCGGCTATGCCGAACGTCTTTCGACCGCGAAACGGTATCTCGCGCAGGTTCGCTCTATCGACACGGGCAGCATGGGTGCCGAAGGCGCCTACGACGCGCAGATTCTCGGCAACGCCATCGAAGCTACGATCGCCCAAGTCGGCGCGCGTCAAATGTGGAAGCACGATCCGGCAAGTTACGCACAGATCGCCTCGAGCGCCGTTTACGGTCTGATCTCGCGCGATTTTGCGCCGCTGACCACGCGGATGCGTTCGGCGATCGCCCGCGAAAAGGCGATCCCCGCGCTGCTCGATGCCGGCGCCCAGAACGTTACGACGGTCGATGCGACGACGGCGCAGATCGCACGAACCAACATCGGCGGCACCATCGGTTTCTTCACGAACGTCGTGCCGGCTGCGTTCGCGCCGGTCAAAGATGCGAGCCTCCAAGCGGACTTAAAAACCGCGAACGGTGCGGCGATCGCTGCGGTGCGCGCATACCTCGCCGCCCTCGAGGCGGGACCGTTCGCGCATCCGTCGGGCACCTTCGCGATTGGTGCCGCGCAGTTCGCCGAGCGGCTGCGCTTACAAGAGACGGTCCCGATCTCGCTTGCGGATTACCAGCGCGTCGGTGAAGCGGCGCTGGCGAAGACCGAAGGTGAATTCGTCGCGACTGCGCGAGCGATCGAGCCAGCGAAGTCGCCCGGCGCGGTCGCACTCGCGCTCGGTGCGAATCATCCCGCCGAGGGCGATTTGCTGAAGAAGGCGGCGGCCGACCTCGTGGCCTTGCGTGCCTTCGTCGTTGCACACCATATCGTCACGCTACCCCCCGACGAAGACGTTCGCGTCGTCGCGACGCCGCAATTCGCACGAGCGACCACCTTCGCTTCCATGAACTCGCCCGGCGCTCTCGAGACCAAAGCGAGCGAAGCTTATTATAACGTCACGCCGGTCGAGCCCGACTGGACCGCAGCGCGCAAAGACCAACATCTCTCGTTTTTCAACAACTCTTACTTTCCGCTCGTGAGCGCGCATGAAGTGATGCCGGGACATTACGTCAATTTTGCGCTCGCCCGTCACGAGAAGCTTTCGACGATCCGCCGTCTGCTCTCGAGCCCGTCGTTCGCCGAAGGCTGGGCGCATTACGACGAGCAGATGATGGTCGACGAAGGCTGGGGGAACGGCGACCCGCACGTGCGTCTCGCGCAACTGCAGGGCGCGCTGTTGCGCGAATGCCGCTACTTGGTCGGTTTGCGCGAACACACGGCGGGTATGACGGTCGATGCGGCGACGGCGTTCTTCGAAGCCAATGCCTTCATGGCGCACGAACCCGCGCATCGCGAAGCGCTACGTGGGACGGCCGATCCGCTCTACGGCTACTACACACTTGGAAAGCTCGAACTGCTCAAATTGCGCGACGATTACAAGCGCGTTGCCGGCAGCCATTACAGCCTTCAAGGGTTCCACGACGAATTGCTTGCCCACGGTGACCCGCCTATGGCCATCGCGCGAAAGATATTACTCGGCGCCGAAGACGACGGCAAGTTGCTGTAATCCGATTCGAAGGGCGGCACTAAATGGAGACGATGGGCGCCGACGTCGCCGTGCCGATGCGCGGCACGATGATGGACGTCGATCTCACGATTACGTGGGTTTTCGAGCACGTGTTGCGCAACAACGCAGCGCGCGAAATCGTCTCGCGTAACGACGATGGCTCGATCTTTCGTTACACGTATGCCGACTTTGGAAAGCGCGTAGCCCAGCTCGGGCACGCGCTCCTCGAACTCGGCGTGAAGCCTGGCGATCGCGTGGCAAGTTTTTCTTGGAATAACCACCGTCATCTCGAGCTTTATTATGCGGTGCCGATGATCGGCGCGGTGCTGCACACGACCAATATCCGGCTCTTTCCGGAACAAGTCGCTTGGGTATTCGAGCACGCCGGCGATTCGCTGGTTTTCGTCGACGGTTCGCTCGCGCCGGCCGTCGCTCGTGCGCTGGCGCTGCGACCGGCGTCGATGCTTCCGCTGGTCGTCGTCATGGGGCCCGGCGACGCAGCGCTCTCGGGCGCGCGAGATTACGAGACGGTCATTGCGGGGAAGCCCGAAACCTTCAAGTGGCCTAAGCTCGATGAGAAGAGCGCGGCAATTTTGTGCTACACGTCGGCGACGACGGGCGACCCCAAGGGTGTCGCCTTCACGCACCGCTCGACCGTGCTGCACGCGTTCGCCGCCGGAACGGTCGACACGCTTGCGATTTCCCAGCGCGACACCGTGATGCCCATCGTGCCGATGTTCCACGTCAATTCGTGGGGCATCCCATATCTCGCTCCGATGGTCGGCGCGAAGCTCGTCTTACCGGGACCAAAACTCGATCCGGCGAGCATCATCGATCTCGTCGATCGCGAACAAGTCACGATGTCGCTCGGCGTGCCGACGGTGTGGCTGGCCGTGCGCGACGAACTCGAACGGCGCGACGCGACGCTCGGGTCCCTCACGACGCTCGTCATCGGAGGGTCGGCCGTCCCGCCATCGCTCTTCGACGATCTAGCCAAGCGCAGTATTCAAACGGTTCACGCGTGGGGCATGACGGAGATGTCGCCCATCGGATCGGCGTCGCGGCTTACGAGCGCGCTCGCCGACGCTCCACTATCCGTGCAGCGTGAAGAGTTGCTCAAGCAGGGGCGTTTCACGCCGCTGGTCGCATGGAAACTGCTCGCCGAGGACGGTAGTGAAATCGCCCACGACGGCAAAACGCCGGGCGCTCTGTGGGTGCGCGGGCCGGCGGTCACGGCCTCGTACTACCGGGTCGGCGGCGATCTCCCGTGTTTCGCGGACGGCTATTTCCATACGGGCGACGTCTGCACGGTTGACGCGTACGGCTTCTTACAGCTCGTCGACCGTTCGAAGGATCTCATCAAATCGGGCGGCGAGTGGATTTCCTCCGTCGACCTGGAGAATTTGTTGATGGGTCACCCGGCGATTCGCGAAGCGACCGTGATCGGATTGCCGCACGACAAGTGGTTGGAACGTCCGGTCGCGGTCGTCGCTTTGCGCGACGGCCAAGCCGTCGAAGAAGCGGAGGTGCGGGAATGGCTCGCAGAGCGCGTCGCGAAGTGGATGGTACCGGACCGCGTCATCTTCGTCGACGCGATTCCGCGCACGGGCGTCGGCAAGTTCCTCAAACGCGATCTGCGCGAGCGCTACAAAGATCTACTTTTCTAGAGGCACTTCACGGGCTTCGCGGACCCGTCGACGCGACTGCCAGTGGGCGCATCGCTACCAAGACCCGTTACGTGAAGGATGACATCGTGGAACTCCGTCGGGCCTTTTGGACGACGCCGACTTCGCGCGGGCGGTCAGATCCGTCGTCGAACGATTACGGCTTTCGCCGTCGGAAACGGTCGTGGCGCTCGATCACGATCTCGATGGATGGTGATGCCCGCATCTTCGGTGAGTAGCGGCGCGTCGGCGGCCGCGTGGAAGCCGGCGGCGCAGCGTTGTGCGGTCCAAGCGGTGGCGAGGAGGCCACGCGCCGGCATTTTCTGCACGTAATCTTCAGCGTCGCGTAGACGTACTTCGTGCGCTCGCCCTGCGGTAGAGATCGCGCGCGAGCGCTTCGGCGAGAATCTCATCGACCGTTCGCGCTTCGCCATCGGCCAAGATGTGGAAGGCGACGGTGATGACGTCGGAGCGGACACGCCAAGGCTGAGCCGCCGTCGCCGCACTCGGTGCTCGCCGCATGCAGCGACGCCGGAAACTAAATTTCTCCTGCTCCACGCGCATCGGCGACGCCGGTCGCACGCCAAGTCGAGAAAACTTCGGTCGCGTTCATGATCAAGACACCGGGCCGCTTTACCAAAGTCGCTAACGCGGCCCCAATTATATCGGGGCCGGCACGCGGTCGGCGACGCTCGCGATCGCGGCAAACGGAACCGAGTAGCCAGCGACAATTATCTTTGCGGGTCGGCGACAACTATCTTGGCGGGTTGAGGGCCGATGCAGGTCGGCCCGGAAGCGAGGCCGCGGTCCTCCTCGAGTCTCCTCGAAGAAACGCGCAATGCCCGGCAAGAAGACAGTGACCACCAGGTGCTCCAATACAAAAAGCAACGTCAAACCCGGACGCAAAGCGTGGCCGCCGCGATTGTCGGGATTAGCGAACGAAGCGCGCAGCGCATCGAGGCAGGGCAAGGCTTGCCGTCGCAGCAGCCACAACTTAGCGAAGCTTGTGAAGCTGGCTTTACTAAAACACTACCGGGAGGGAAAGTCGACGTGAGAATTCGCGATGTTCCCCAAGGATTAGGCGCCTTTCTTGCAGCGAGCTTTCTGCTCGGGGCTGGGACCGGCAGCTCCGAAAATCCATTTCGCGCCCTTCGATTTATGATGGCGCTTGCGGTGTCCGCTCAGGAAAAAGGACCTGCGCATCCCGATGACGTTCGGTCCTTCCAAGTGCGCTACAAGAAGCACAGCCAACAATTGATGTTCGACATCCACGATCAAGACAACAATTCTGACAAGATGACCGTGTCGGACGGAAACACATCAACGACGACATACGTAGTCAACGGGATCTATTATTTTCAAGCGCGCGACGGGCAGTGGCGCAGATTCGACGGGACTCGCTTTGCTAGGCAGTCGGCGAAACCGTCCGCGCCGGCGAAGACAACGACGCGATGGCAGCGCACCGGCAGCTTTGTTGCCCTTCCCGATCAGCGCCATAACGGCGTGGTGATCGGCGGGTTCCGGGTAAAACGGAGCCTATCCGTCGACGGCAAATCTTCCGCTTCACAATCCGCCGTGACGACTTGCTTTTACGCGAAGGCGACTGGGCGCCCGCAGGCATGTGCGTCTGGCGAATTCGTAATGACCTTCGATCATTATAACGATCCCGGCAATATCGTCCGATTGCCAAAAGCTGCGTCGACCGCCCCTGAAGCATTTCGCTCATTGAGACAGCTTTCATACTCGATATCCAGCGATGGAAATCCGCTGGGCTGGTCAAAAAGTGGTGGGTCCGGAACAAATACGCGTCTGTCAAGCGCTTTAGAATGAATGTGCAGCGCTCGGCCGACCGGAAATTGTCAACGGCATAGAGGCCATTTCGGTCAAGTAATTAGTGAACTGATTGCTTAAGCGACGGCTTCGAGGGCTTCGATGTCCGAGGATGGCCGATTGATGTAGGAAGCCGGCGCGAGTTGAAGTGCTCTAGTGTGACCCGCCATAAATGGCATGACATTTATTTATCTTGCGCATGATGGTGCGAGCTGACTTGGTCCATACAAACGGCTCAGCGGTCTTGTTGTGGTCGCGAACGTATGCGGTTATCGCGCG
>JAABUZ0100000275.1_pt1 | contig 131767 bp, 129 predicted proteins | sample 5562091 | NCBI WGS metagenome assembly JAABUZ01 (sample SAMN12813069, study PRJNA571459) | rock metagenome | isolation source: Antarctica rocks | place: Antarctica: Victoria Land, Linnaeus Terrace sud | collected 2015-12-21 | reverse complement strand
ACAGCCGGCCCGCAGCGACTGGCCACTCAAACTGACGCCAACTTTCACCGACATCCGCCAGGCGCAGAGCCCACCAGTGACGTCAGGATTCACCGGTATCTGACGCCCGGGTTCACCCACGAAGCCACGCGGCAGGCCGTCGGAGCCGACCGCGTCCTCGTACGGAGGGCGCCCACCCGACGGCGTGTACGTGGTCGAGATCGCCAGCGCGGCGTCGAGACCGGCCGGCTTGCGGATGCCGTTCTGCGCGATGAGCGCCAGCCGCTGCCCGTCGAAGCTGAACTGGTCCTGCAGCTCGCTCCAGCGCAGGACGTCCTCGAAGGTGGTGCGGACCTGCCACCAGGCGAAGACCTCAGCACGCAACCGCTCGTCGTCGACGCCATGGAGGGCCCCGCCGCCAGCTTGCCTCGGCGGCCGATGTCGGTGTCGGCCTTTCGCGCCTGCTGACACTGCAGTGCATGACCCGTTCGACTGACGCCTCCGGCAGCTCCAGGCGACGGGGTGCGAAGGCCGGGACCGGCGGCGAGCGTGCGCCAGCGAGGGCGGGAACACGCCGCGCCCAGGTGCTCTCGAACGCTCAGCTGCTGGGCAGCAGCTGGACGTCCGCGAACCGCTGGTCGACACCGTCGAAGCGAACGTTGACCGCGTCGAAGCGGGCGTCGAGGTAGGCCCGCAGGCTGACGGTCTGGGCGACGAGGAGCGTCGAGATGATCGCGAGCGCGCCGATGAAGGCCGCGATGATCGTCCAGCTCTGGGCGTTGCTCAGCACCAGGTCAGTGTGCGCTGGCGGGCGCCGACCCGCATGACGCTGTGGACAACGGCACGGCACTGACGCGGCTACCGCCCTCGTCGCTCCGCGGCGAGCAGCCCGGCGACGGCGGGGCCGTCGGTGATGCGCCCGGCGAGGCAGTCCCCGACCGCCTCCGCCAGGGGCACCCAGCGCAGCGTCATGCCCTGCTCGGCTGGCTCGCGCTGCGGCCCCTGCGGCAGCGACCGCGGGGAGTGGGCGAGGAAGACGGTGCTCACCTCCTCGCTCATGCCCGGCGACGTGTGCAACACGAGCAGCTGCTCGAAGTCCTCGGCGGCGAGCCCGGCCTCCTCGGCCAGCTCGCGCTCGGCCGCCTGGCGCGGCGTCTCCCCCGGGTCGACCAGCCCCGCCACCAGCTCGGTCAGGCGCGCACCCACCGCGGGGCGGTCCTGCTCGACGAGCAGCGTGCGGCCCTCCTCGTCGAGCAGCACGACGCTCGCGGCCTGGGGCGTACGCACGATCTCGTAGGTGTGTGGCCGTCGACGTCCTCGGTGTCGACGGCGAGGCGCTCGCCGCTCCAGACGCGCATGGCATACGCCTACCCCTGGAGCGCCTCACCCCTGCGAGCGCGGGCCGGCCCGGTCGAGGGTGAAGTGCCGGCTGTCCGCGGGCAGCCACATCCCCTCCGGACGTGACATCCAGCCAGACCTCTCTGTCGGTGTGACCGTGGCAGGCGGCGCTCACCAAGGCGTACTGGCCGGACCCCGAGAACTGATCCACCGTCGGTGAGAGTCGATCATTGGTGGGTGCAGGCAGCTGGCCGTCGCTCAGCGCCGGAGCAGTGTGCTCCTACAGGCGACGGCCAGCACGGGTGAGGCCTGTCAACCGCTCACCACGCCTTCGTGACAACCAGCTTCTAAGAGTTGACAGGGTTGACGGTCTGCCTAACCTAGAAGAGGAGGAGGAGCCACCCACCTCCTCGTGGCCGACCGAACCTGTGCGTGAGCCAGCGGACGAAGAGGGAGAGTCGTGCCGAGCAAGCCCCGCGTTCACGAGCTCGAGCAGCAGCTCGGCGTCGAGAGCAAGACCGGTCTCGTCAAGGTCAACGGCCTGGGCACGTTCAAGAGGTCCGCGTCCTCCACCGTCGAGGCGCCCGTCCTCCACCGGTCGCGGGTTGACGGGGAGGCACATGTCACGGCGCGGGGAGCGACAACGCCGCCGGCGCCCCTCCCGCCGCGTGGCACACGAACAGGCCGATTGCATGACGCTCCGAGCTCGCACTCAGCGATGGCGCAGCGTCTGCTCCAGGAGCTGGCGCGGCGTGATCCCGACGGCAGCCTGCTCGCCAGGACCACCGATCTGCGGCAAGCGGCCGTCCTGGCAGCCGACCGGATCCTGGACCCGGCTCTGGTGTGGGTCGCGCACCTCGGCGCGTTCTACGACACCGAGGGCGTCCGCACCCTGCTCGGCCACCCTGGGACGCCGGTGAGCCGGCAGGCCGTGCACAAGCGCCGGGGGCTGCTCGCGCTGACGACGACCAGCAGTCAGGTGATCTTCCCAGCGTTCCAGTTCCGCGGCCAGTCTCTGGCGACCGGACTCGACCGGGTGCTCGCTGCGCTCCCCGACACGCTGGTGTCCCGCTGGACCGTGGCCTCCTGGCTGGTCAGCTCCGATGCCGAGCTCGGCGGCGAGCGCCCGATCGACGCGCTCTTCCAAGGCGAGGCGGCGGTAGCCCTTGTCGTACGCGCGGCAGCTCGGTGGTCAGCCGCACTCGCAGCCTGATGCCTCTGCAGCCACCGGGTGACCTGGCCGGCTTTCCGGTCCGACGAAGCTCCGCCCGCTTGCGTACCACGTTCAGGATCTGCTGGCAGCGTGACCGCAGCGGGGCCGTCAGCACCAGCCCTTGGCACTTCTCCAGCCTGCCCGGTCGAGCCAGTGGTCGGTTCGATCTTCCGGCGCCGCAGGGCACGTGCTACTGGAGCAGCCACCGGTACGGCGCCTGGCTCGAGGTGTTCCGCAACGCCACCGTCGTCGACTCTGCCGACGCGGCACGTCGCACGCTCTGGACTGGAAGCGGGCCACCCACCCGTCTTGCCGACCTGCTATCCCCCCGCGCCTCCCTCTACGGCGTCACAGCCGCGATCTCGACCCAGCCTGACCACACGATCCCGCAGCTGTACGCCGCCGGCCTCGCAGCTCAAGGGTTTCGAGGCGTCGTGGGCAGTTGCTCTCACGACACCACCAGCGCCGCCCTGAACATCGCGCTCTTCGGCTCCGCCGGCCACCAGCCAGGAGAACCTGGCTGGACCGTGAGCCCAAGCTCAGTGGTGAGCGACCGAGCGCTGCTCCGGGAGCTCGCCAAGTACGGCGTGCGCGTGGCTCCCCCGCCGCACTCGGTGCCGACGATGCCGCCGCCGCTCTACTGAGATCCTGAGATCATGGGGCCCCGTTGAGCCAACGAACGAGCCGTGATGGGAAGGCACTTCGCGTGACGGTCAGAAGACGAAGGGACTACTCCCTCATCCCGCGTCGCACCAAGATCCGGGTGTACGTACCAGCTTTTGCCGTCTTCGCTCTTGGCGAGCCCATGTTTTCCTGCTGCCCGGTCCGCTGAGCTCCTGGGCTTCCGGCCTCCCCGTCGTCAGCGGTGTCCTTCTGGGTGAGCTGGTGTTCGAGCCCGACCAGAAGAAGTAGTCCGGCATCTGCGTAGGCCTGACGCCGATGAAGGCCATCACCGCCGCCTGCGTCGCTCCGCGGCGAGCAGCCCGGCGACAGCGGGGCCGTCGGTGATGCGCCCGGCGAGGCAGTCCCCGACCGCCTCCGCCAGGGGCACCCAGCGCAGCGTCATGCCCTGCTCGGCTGGCTCGCGCTGCGGCCCCTGCGGCAGCGACCGCGGGGAGTGGGCGAGGAAGACGGTGCTCACCTCCTCGCTCATGCCCGGCGACGTGTGCAACACGAGCAGCTGCTCGAAGTCCTCGGCGGCGAGCCCGGCCTCCTCGGCCAGCTCGCGCTCGGCCGCCTGGCGCGGCGTCTCCCCCGGGTCGACCAGCCCCGCCACCAGCTCGGTCAGGCGCGCACCCACCGCGGGGCGGTCCTGCTCGACGAGCAGCGTGCGGCCCTCCTCGTCGAGCAGCACGACGCTCGCGGCCTGGGGCGTACGCACGATCTCGTAGGTGTGTGGCCGTCGACGTCCTCGGTGTCGACGGCGAGGCGCTCGCCGCTCCAGACGCGCATGGCATACGCCTACCCCTGGAGCGCCTCACCCCTGCGAGCGCGGGCCGGCCCGGTCGAGGGTGAAGTGCCGGCTCACCGCGGGCAGCCACTGCCCGTCCGGGCGGGGCATCAGGCCGAAGCGGGTGACCGCGCGCTGACCGCCGTCGACGTCGCCGTAGGACACCTCGAGGTCCATCGGCCGGCGCTCCCGGGCCGCGGTGGCGATCTCAGTGAAGAGCGGGTCGGCGGGCTCGCGCAGCGCGCCCTGCCAGAAGCCGGTGTCGCCGGGCGCGACGTAGAGGTCGCGCGTCAGCCGCCGGAAGCCCTCGAGGTCGGGCTCGCCCGTTGGGATGTGGTCTCCCCGGGCGCTGATGTGCCACGCATTGAGCACGGCCAGCCCGGCGCCCGCGTTGCGCACCGAGACCATCAGGTAGATGACGTCGTCGGTCACGTCGACCACCGCGGCGCCGCCGGGCAGGTGCGTGGGGTGCCCGTCGGCGAAGGTGACCTTGAGCTCGGGGCCCTGGCGAGCGTGCTCACCTACCCCACCGCCGCCACCTGCGCACAGCCCGCGAGCACCCGGGCCGTCAGCCGACCGACCTGCTCGGTCTCAAGCAGGAAGCCGTCATGGCCGTACGGGGAGCGCAGCAGGTCCAGGCGTACGCCGAGCCCGTCGGCGAGCTCCTGCTGCTGCGCGGGGGGGTAGAGGCGGTCGCTGTCGATCGCCGCGACGATGGGCGTCACGCCGCGGGCGCGCAGCGCGGCGCCGGTCCTGGCCAGCGCAAAGGACACACCGCCGCGCGCGCGGCCGACGTCGTGGGTGTCCATGGCGCGGGTGAGCGTGACGTAGCTGCCGGCGTCGAAACGGCGGACGAGCTTGTCGGCCTGGTGGTCGAGGTAGCTCTGCACGGCGTACCGGCCACCGGTCGACGGGTCCTCCGCCCCCTGCGGCGCGCGGCCGAAGCGCTCGGCCAGCTCCGGCTCGCTGCGGTAGGTGACGTGGGCGACGCGCCGGGCGAGGCCCAGGCCGGCGCGCGGACCGTCGCCCGCGCGGTCGTAATCACCGTCTCGCCAGGCCGGGTCCTGGGTGATGGCCAGCTGCTGCACCGCGCTCCACGCGATCTGCTCCGCGCTCGCCGCGGCGCTCGTCGCGAGCACCAGCAGGCCGCCGACCCGCTCCGGCGCGGTCACCGCCCACTCCAACGCGCGCATGCCGCCCATCGAGCCACCGAGCACCGCGGCCCACCGCCCGATGCCCAGCGCGTCGGCGAGCGCGAGCTCCGCGGCGACCTGGTCGCGCACCGTGATACGAGGGAAGCGACTGCCCCACAGGTGGTCCCCCGGGTCGAGGCGGGCCGGCCCTGTCGTGCCGCGGCAGCCGCCCAGGACGTTGGGAGCGACGACGTACCAGCAGTCGGTGTCGACCGCGCGCCCCGGTCCGACGACGTCGCCCCACCAGCCGGCCGTGGGGTGCTCGACGTCCGCGGCACCGACCACGTGGCTGTCACCGGTCAGCGCGTGCAGCACGAGCACCGCGTTGTCGCCGGCCGGGGACAGCTCGCCCCACGTCTCGTAGGCCACCCGGACGCCGGGTAGCACGCCGCCACCCTCCAGCGCGAGGGGGGCGGCCAGCGCCTGCGTACGGATCACGACAACCGGCGGCGCGAGCTGATGACGCCGGTGTCGAAGCCGGCGAGGTGCAGGCCGCCGTGGAAGCGCGCGTGCTCGATCTTGACGCACCGGTCCATGACCACCTCCAGCCCCGCGGCCTGCGCCCGGGCGGCGGTCGCCTCGTCCCAGAGCCCGAGCTGCAGCCAGATCGCCGGCGCCCCGACTGCGAGCGCCTCGTCGAGCACCCCGGGCAGGTCGGCCGGCTTGCGGAAGACGTCGACCAGATCAGGGACGACGGGCAGCGCGGCCAGCGACGGGTACGCCGGCCGGCCGAGGACCTCGGTCGCTCCTGGGTTGACGAAGTACACCTCGTACGGGCTGCTGGAGAGGAGGTACGCGCCGACGAAGTAGCTGGCCCGGGCCGGGTTGGCCGACGCCCCGACGATGGCGATGGTCGTGACCCGGCGCAGCAGCGCGAGCCGCGCACGGGCGGACGGGCCCTGCCAGGTGCGCGTCACCGGGCCTGCGACGACGCTCATACCGAGGCCACCTTCGCGGCCGCGGTCAGCGCCTGGTCGAGGTCCCAGAGGATGTCCTCGGGGTCCTCGAGGCCGACGCTGATCCGGACGAGGTCCGCGGGCACACCGCCGTCCTGCAGCTGGCGCTCGGTCAGCTGGCGGTGCGTCGTGCTGGCCGGGTGGATCACGAGGGTACGCGAGTCGCCGATGTTGGCCAGGTGGCTGCACAGCTCGAGCGCCTCGATGAAGGCCTGCCCCGCAGCCCTTCCACCCTGCACCCCGAAGGCGAAGACCGCGCCGGGGCCAAGGGGCAGCAGCCGGCGGGCGCGCTCGTGGTCGGGGTGTCCCGGCAGGCCGGCCCACCGGACGTAACCGACCCGGTCGTCGGCGGCGAGCCACTCGGCGACGGCGCGCGCGTTGGCCAGGTGCGCCTCCATCCGCTGCGGCAGCGTCTCGACGCCCTGCAGCAGCAGGAAGGCCGACAGCGGCGACAGGGAGGCGCCGATGTCGCGCAGCTGCTCGCTGCGCAGCTTGGTGAGGAAGCCGTACTCCCCGAAGTTCTCCCACCACCGGATGCCGCCGTAGGAGGCTGACGGTTCGGTCATGCCGGGGTGCCGGCCGTTGCCCCAGTCGAAGGTGCCGCCCTCCACGACCACGCCGCCGAGCGTCGTCCCGTGCCCGCCGAGGAACTTCGTCGCGCTGTGCAGCACGATGTCGGCGCCGTGCTCGAGCGGCCGGCACAGGTAGGGCGTGGCCGTGGTCGCGTCCACCACGAGGGGTACGCCGGCGTCGTGCGCCACCGCGGCGAGCCCCTCGAGGTCGGCCACCTCGCCGCTGGGGTTGCTGACCACCTCGGCGTAGACGAGCTTGGTCCGCTCGGTGATCGCCGCGGCGTAGGCGGCCGGGTCGGTGCCCGGCACGAAGGTCGTCGCGACCCCGAAGCGGCGCAGCGTCACGTCGAGCTGGGTGATCGTGCCGCCGTAGAGGCTGGCCGCGCTGACGATGTGGTCGCCCGCGCCGGCGAGCGCCGCGAAGGTGAGGAACTCCGCCGCCTGCCCGCTCGCGGTCGCGACCGCGCCGATGCCGCCCTCGAGCGAGGCCATCCGCTCCTCGAAGGCCGCCACCGTCGGGTTGCCGAGCCGGCTGTAGACGTTGCCGTACTTCTGCAGGGCGAAGAGGCTGGCCGCGTCGCTGGTGTCCTCGAAGACGAAGCTCGTGGTCTGGTAGATCGGCACCGCCCGCGCACCGGTCACCGGGTCCGGCGCCCCGCCGGCGTGCACGGCGCGGGTACGGAAGCCCCAGCTGCGGTCGCCTGTGCTGCCCTGACCGTCTGCCACCTGTTCATGGTGCCACGGGGCCGGCCCCCGCTCCGGCTCAGCGGCTCGGTCGGCCGAGCACGAGGTAGCAGAAGCCGAGGACGCCGCGGTGGCCCGTGACGTAGTCGGTGAGCAGGGCGTCCAGCTCGGCGCGGACCGCCGGCGCCTCAGGGTCGTCGGGATGCGCCAGCAGCCACTCCTCCCGGCCGACCCGCCAGGTGGACTCGAAGTCGTCCCACTCGCGCTGGTCGGCGGTCGACTGGTGCAGCACCCGCCAGCCGGCCGCCGTGGCAGCGTGCAGCACCTCGGTCAGCGGCAGGACGTCGCTCCAGTCCTCCTCGGCCCCTCGACCAGGGGGGCGGGCGTCGGTGGGCCAGCACCCGTCGCCCACCAAGAGCCGGCCGCCGGGACGGACGAGGTCCGTGAGCGCCTCGAGCATCGGCTGCGTACCGCCCAGAGCGTGCGAGGCCCCGACGCAGAGCACCCGGTCGGCCGGCTCGGCCCAGCGGCGCCCCGCCCCCTCGACGAAGGCGACCCGGGCCTCCAACCCCTTCGTCGCGGCCGACCGGCGCCCGCGCTCGAGGGCGACGGGGTCGGTGTCCACGCCGGTGCCGCTGGTGTCGTCAGCCGCCTCCAGCGCTCGCAGCAGCAGCTCTCCCCAGCCGCAGCCGAGGTCCAGCAGCCGGTCACCGGGCTGCGGCGCCAGCCGCTCGAGCAGCAGCGCGGCGTGCGCCTCGGACAGTGGGGTGTTCCACCGCATGCGCGCGTACCTCGACCGGTCGGCGGCTGCACCCATGCCCAACCGTCGCACCGCGGGGCAAGACGGATCCGCTCGGCGCCTCCGCGGAGGCGTTTCCACAGGCCTGTGGAGGGCGCGCGCGGCCAGGGCCGGCACCTGCCACGGTCGCCACGGGCGCCGCACCGGGTGGCGCGTCGAGGGAGGGGTCTGGTCATGGAGATGGGTCTCAAGGTCACGCCGCAACAGCTGCAGGCGCTGTCCAGCCGGGTCAGCGGGTCGGCCGCGCACATCGAAGGCGAGCTCGGCGGCCTCCGCTCGTCGCTGGCGCCGCTGGGCTCCGACTGGGCCGGTGCGGCGCAGGTGCAGTTCAGCGCGCTGTGGGAGGAGTGGCAGGCGGGCGCGGCCAAGGTGCACGACGCCCTGTCGGGTATCAGCGCGCTGCTCGGTCAGGCGGGCTCCGCCTACGCCGAAGCCGAGCGGGCGATCGCGGGGAGCTTCCGCGGTATGTGAGCGGCGCCCGCTCACGCGCCGGTCAGCGCGGCCGGCGCGTGGGCGGCCCCGGCCAGCCTGGCCCCGTTCCTCGCCCGCCGGCTGGCGGCCTCGTCCGCGCCACGACCCGTCTCGTCCCGCGCGGTGCGCGCCGCGCGGTCGGGTCAGTCGTGGACAGGTGCGCGACTGACCTGGTGATCAGCTTGGGAGAGCGCTTCGGCCAGCAGGGCACGGACGTGGCCGCCGCGCAGCCGGTAGACCACGCGCTGCCCGTGCCGGGTGCCTTCGACCAGGCCAGCGAACCGCAGCTTGGACAGGTGCTGGCTGGCCACCGTCGGCCGGCAACCCGCGACCACGGCCAGGCTCGCGACGTCCAGCTCGGTCTCGCGCAGTGCCCAGAGCATCCGCACCCGCGTCGCGTCCGCCAGCAGGGTGAACGACGTCACCGCAGCGCCCACCTGGTCATCGCTGAGGTGGTCGGGATGCCCACCGGTCTGGCCTCGAGCCGCGCCGGGGTGCGCCAGAGAGCCCGACTCGCCGGTGGTGTGCGTCCCTGGCATGGCCCCAGTCTAGGCGCCAGGGTACCGTCATGTACGACAGATTCGCATACGTGCAGCTAAGGGGTACTCAACGGAGCACTTCGAGGCTGACGACGGAAGGCTGGCGGGGCATGGGCAGCGATCACCAGCACGGCACCGGCCATCACGACCACGGGTCGACCTGGCCGGGCCGGTCCCGCCACCTGCTGTCGGGGCTGATGGGTGGGCACTCGCACGACGCAGCCGACCAGGTCGACGACGTGCTCGAGGCCGACGCCGACGGCCGCCGAGCCCTGCTCATCAGCCTCGCCGGGTTGGGAGGCACCGCCGCCGTCCAGGCCTTCGTGGTCGGGATCTCCGGCTCCGTCGCCCTGCTCGGGGACACCCTGCACAACATCGCCGACGCCGCGACCGCGATCCCCCTGCTGATCGCCTTCCGGCTCGCCCGGAGGGCACCGACCAAGCGCTACACCTACGGCTACGGGCGAGCGGAGGACCTCGGGGGCCTGTTCGTCATCGCCATGATCACTCTGTCCTCGGCGCTGGCCGCCTACGAGGCGGTCAGCCGTCTCCTGCACCCGCGCGGCGTCACCGACCTGTGGGCCGTGGCCGGCGCAGCACTCGTCGGTTTCGCAGGCAACGAGGTCGTCGCCCGCTACCGCATCCGCGTCGGTGAGCGGATCGGCAGCGCAGCACTGGTCGCTGACGGGCTGCACGCGCGCACGGACGGGTTCACGAGCCTCGCGGTGCTCGTCGGTGCTGCGGGCGTCGCCCTTGGCTGGCGTGCGGCGGACCCGATCGTCGGCCTGGTCATCACCGTCGCGATCCTCGGGGTGCTGCGCTCCGCGGTCCGTCAGGTCGGCGCCCGGCTCATGGACGCCGTCGACCCGGCCCTGGTGGACCGGGCCACCGCCGCTGTCACCAGCGTGCGCGGGGTGGCCGGTGTCGACGGCCTGCGGATCCGCTGGATCGGTCACACGTTGCGTGCGGAAGCCGACGTCGTCGTCTCACCCACCCTCAGCCTGGCCGAGGCCCATGAGATCGCCCACCACGCCGAGACCCACCTCCTCGAGCAGGTCACCCGCCTCACCGCCGCCACCATCCACACCAGCCCCGCCGGCGCCCACCCGTAGGCCCAGAGCACGGGGCCGGGCCGGGCGGCGCGCTGGACCACCCAAGGCCGAGGGGCCGATCAGCGCAGGATGCCGGTGTGGCCGAGGGAGTAGCGCCCGGGCAGCGGCCACACGCACAGCCCGTGCGGCTCGGTGCCGACGGGGATGCGCGCCACCAGCGCCCCTGAGGTCGTGTCGAAGACGTAGACCTCGTTGCTGCGCCGACCCGACAGCCACAGCCGGGTGCCGTCGGCGCTGACGTTGCCCATGTCGGGCGTGCCGCCGCCGGGGATGGGCCACGTCGCGACCACCCGACGGGTACGGAAGCTGATGACCGAGACCGAGCCTTGGTTGCCGATGTGCTGGCCCAGCGCGGAGCCCTTGACCAGCTGCCCGCCGCGGTTGGCGACGTAGAGCTCGGTGCCGTCGCGGCTGGGGTAGAGACCGTGCGTCTCGGGGCCGGTACGCAGGAAACCGATGATCTTCAGCGCGTTGGCGTCGACCTCCCAGACGCCGTCACGGTCCATGTCCGCGACATACCAGACCTGACCGTACGGGTCCATCTTGATGTCCTGGGGGGCGCTGGGGCCACCCTCGAAGACGAGGTGGCCGACGACGGTGAGCGTCTTGAGGTCGACCTTGATCAGCTGACCGGAGAACTCACAGGTGACCAGCGCGAAGCTGCCGTCGGCGCTGAAGTCGGCGTGGTTGACGCCCTTGCACGCCGGGCCCACATTGATGCGTTTGATCTCGGCGAAGGTGTGCGGGTCGCGGACGTCGATCGCCTGCTGGGCCTCGGCCATGACCAGCGCCTTGGTGCCGTCAGGCGTGTAGTAGAGGTTGTACGGGTCCGCGACCGGCACGTCGGCCCCGCCGCGCGCGCCGGTGGCCGGGTTGATCGGCGTGAGGGTGCCGCTCGCGTTGTTGTTGACCCACAGCGTCTTCAGATCCCAGGAGGGCACGACGTGCTGCGGCTCGGCACCCACCCGGATGGTCTTGATCACCTTGTCCGTCTTCTGGTCGATGACGGTCACCGTGCCGTCGCCGAGGTTGGGCACGTAGACCAGCGGCGGGTCGTGCGCGACCACCGGGCTGAGCATGCCGGCCCGCGTGTGGGCGTAGACGTCGATGGCGCCGGGCGCGGCGGCCGCGGCCGGGGCTCGGGTGCTGGTGGTCACCGGGCCGTCCATCGGCATGCCGGACATGCCGCGTCCGGTCGACGACGGGCCGGCAGCCGAGGCGCCGAGCGCACCGCGGGGACGCAGGTCGGTGGAGCTGCACGAGGCCACCAGGAGCGTGCCAACGGCTACCGCGACGGGCAGCACCCGCGCCCACGAGCGGTGGGGGTGGTGCCGGGCGGCGTTCAGCGTGCTCCTCCACTCCTCGGACGGGGCCGCGGGTGGGCAGCGCGGCCGGATCAGAGTAGGTCGGGCGCCCCGCCCCGACGCTCAGCGGCACGCCCTCGCCACGATGCGCGGCAGACGCACAGGCGGCTGAGGGGAGACGCTCAGCCGGTCGGGAGGGTGCCAGGGCGAGCGGCCGCGAGAGCGGCGCCGGCGAGGGGGTCCACGACCACCCGCCAACGGCGGCCGCCCCGCTGCAGCCGCAGCGAGATCAGACGCGTCGTCCGGCCGGTCAGCGGGAGCGCGGCGGCGCGCTGGGGCTGGGCCGCCGGGCCGGGCTGCACAGGGCCGGGCTGCACAGGGCGGGGCTGCAAGGGGCCGAGCTGCACCGGCCCGCTCACCGCCATCCCGGCGTAGGCGGTCTCCACCACCGCGCAGAACTCGGCGGACCCCAGCGCCTGGCGCCGGGCGGCCAGGCCGCCCCGCGCCAGGTCGACCAGGCGGGGGCAGTCGTGCGCGATCGCGGCCTGCACCCACGCCCGCGCCGTGCCCGCCGGTGTCTCCAGCCGGCGCAGGTCGAGCAGCGCCCCGACGCCGGCGAGCAGCACGACGAGGTCGAGGACGAGCAGGCCGGCCGCGATCCCCCGGCGCGAGGGGGTGCCCACCGGCGCGCGGTCGACCAGCCGGCTCACCGCCCCAGCATCGCGCAGCGGCTCGCCGGTCGGGCGCCGGAGACGCCGCAGGGGCGGCACCCGAGATCGGGTGCCGCCCCTGCGGGAGGTACGGGGTCGTGCTGGTCCTGAGCCAGGGGCTCAGAAATCCATGTCACCGCCCATGCCGCCACCGCCGCCGGCCGGAGCCGCCGCCTTCTCCGGCTTGTCGGCGACGACCGCCTCGACGGTCAGGAAGAGACCCGCGATGCTGGCGGCGTTCTGCAGGGCCGAGCGGGTGACCTTGGCCGGGTCGATGATCCCGGTCGCGATCATGTCGACGTACTCGCCGGTGGCGGCGTTGAGGCCGTGACCCACCGGGAGGTTGCGCACCTTGTCCACGACGACGCCACCCTCGAGGCCGGCGTTGACCGCGATCTGGCGCAGCGGCGCGGAGAGCGCCGACTTGACGATGAGCGCGCCGGTGAGCTCGTCACCCTCGAGGTCGAGCTTCTCGAAGGCCGTGGTCGAGGCCTGGACGAGCGCCACGCCACCACCGGCGACGATGCCCTCCTCGACGGCCGCCTTGGCGTTGCGAACGGCGTCCTCGATGCGGTGCTTGCGCTCCTTGAGCTCGACCTCGGTGGCCGCGCCGACCTTGATCACCGCGACACCGCCGGCGAGCTTGGCGAGGCGCTCCTGCAGCTTCTCGCGGTCGTAGTCGCTGTCGCTCTTCTCGATCTCCGCGCGGATCTGGTTGACCCGGCCGGTGATCTGGTCGGTGTCGCCAGCGCCCTCGACGATCGTCGTCTCGTCCTTGGTGACGGTGACCTTGCGGGCCTTGCCGAGCAGCTCCACGCCCGCGGTGTCGAGCTTGAGCCCGACCTCCTCGGAGATGACCTGGCCGCCGGCGAGGATCGCGATGTCCTGCAGCATCGCCTTGCGGCGGTCGCCGAAGCCAGGGGCCTTGACGGCGACCGAGCGGAAGGTGCCGCGGATCTTGTTGACGACCAGGGTCGCGAGGGCCTCGCCCTCGACGTCCTCGGCGATGATCGCGAGCGGCTTGCCGCCCTGCATGACCTTCTCCAGCAGCGGCAGCAGGTCCTTGACCGAAGAGATCTTGGAATTGACGACGAGGATGTACGGGTCGTCGAGCACTGTCTCCATGCGCTCGGCGTCGGTGACGAAGTAGGGGCTGATGTAGCCCTTGTCGAAGCGCATGCCCTCGGTGAGCTCGAGCTCCAGGCCGAAGGTGTTGCTCTCCTCGACCGTGATCACGCCCTCCTTGCCGACCTTGTCCATGGCCTCGGCGATGATCTCGCCGACGCTGGTGTCAGCGGCGGAGATGGAGGCGGTCGAGGCGATCTGCTCCTTGGTCTCGACGTCCTTGGCGGCCTGCGAGAGCGCCTCGCTGACGCGCTCCACGGCGAACTCGATGCCCTTCTTCAGGCCCATCGGGTTGGCGCCGGCGGCCACGTTGCGCAGACCCTCCTTGACGAGGGCCTGGGCCAGGACGGTGGCGGTCGTCGTACCGTCGCCGGCGACGTCGTCGGTCTTCTTGGCGACCTCCTTGACCAGCTCGGCGCCGATCTTCTCGTAGGGGTCCTCGAGCTCGATCTCCTTGGCGATGCTCACACCGTCGTTGGTGATCGTGGGGGCGCCCCACTTCTTCTCCAGCACGACGTTGCGGCCCTTGGGGCCGAGCGTCACGCGGACCGCGTCGGCGAGGATGTTCATACCCCGCTCGAGGCCGCGGCGGGCCTCCTCGTCAAAAGCAATGATCTTGGACATGCTGGTGTCCTCCTGGACGTCGACGTCTCGGTGACTGTCTGTCTCTGTCTCGCTCACCCAGTGGTGCGCGACCGACCACCGAGCGCGGCGCCCGCGACGGTCGGCGACCGGGTGAGCCAGCGCTTGCTGCGGCTCCCCCGAGCGCCTCGTCGCGCCGGTGGTTGGCACTCGACCCTGCTGAGTGCTACCGCTGAGTCTGGCACTCGACCCGGTCGAGTGCAAACGCGCGCTCAGGGCGGGGCCAGCACGGGTACGCCACCCAGGTGACCCCACGACCCACGCGCGCCGAGCCCCTGCTCATCCTCGCCATGGACCACCGCGCGTCCTACGGCACGAGCCTGTTCGGGGTGCACGGTGCACCGACGGCCGAGCAGCACGCGCGGATGGTCGAGGCCAAGGCGGCCACCTACGACGGCCTGCTGGACGTCGTGACCACCGGCCTGCCCGGCAACGCCCGCCCCGGTGTGCTCGTCGACGGCGACCTCGGCCTCGGCCTCCAGCGCCGCGCCACCGGTGACGGGGTCACCTTGGCCATCCCCCTGGAGGCAAGCGGGCACGAGCTCATCACGCTGGCCAACCCGGGCCACTGGCAGCAGGAGGTGATCGACCTCGCGCCGTCCTACGTCAAGGTGCTGGTGCGCTGGAACCCGGAGGACAGCGAGGAGGACCGGCGCGAGCAGACCGACGTGCTCGCCCCCGTCTCGGCGTGGCTGCGCGAGCAGGGCGTGGCCTTCCTCTTCGAGCTCCTCGTCCCCGCCTCCGACGCCCAGCTCGCCAGCGTGGGCGGCGACGCCGACCGGTACGACGCCGAGCTGCGCCCCGACCTCGTCGTCCGCACGATCGGCGAGCTGCAGGCCGAGGGCGTCGAGCCCGCGGTGTGGAAGATCGAGGGGTTGGAGACCTCGGCCGCGGCGGAGGCCGTGGTGGCCGCCGCGCGGGCCGGCGGCCGCGACGAGGTCGACTGCGTGGTCCTCGGCCGCGACGCGCCACAGGAGCGCCTCGACCACTGGCTGCGGGTGGCCGCGCCGGTCGACGGCTTCGTCGGCTTCGCCATCGGTCGCTCGATCTGGGAGGACGCCGTGCGCCGGCTCGAGGCGGCCACCCTCGACCGTGCCGGCGTGGTCGCCGAGGTGGCCGAGACCTATCTGCACTTCGCCAAGGTCTACGTCGAGGCGGCGGCCTCGTGAGCACGCTGACCGAGACGATCGAGGTGGCGGCGACCCCCGAGGCCGTGTGGGCGCTGGTCAGCGACCTGCCGGGCATGGGGCGGCTCTCGCCCGAGGCCACCGGGGGTACGTGGGTCAAGGGCGCGACCGGGCCCGCGGTCGGCGCGCGCTTCAAGGGCTGGAACGCGTCCGGCGGGCGGAGCTGGACCACGCTGGCCAAGGTGACGGACGCCGTACCGGGCGAGGTCTTCGCCTTCTCGGTCACCTCCGCCGGCCTCCCGGTCGCGACCTGGCGCTACGCGCTGACCCCCACCGCCGCGGGCTGCTCCGTGACCGAGACGTGGGTCGACCGGCGCGGCGCCCTGATCTCGCGGCTCGGCGCGCTCGTCACGGGTGTGCGCGACCGTGAGACCACCAACCGCGAGGGCATGCGGGTCACGCTGCAGCGGGTCAAGGCCGCCGCGGAGGTCACCAGGGAGGCGTAGCAGGGCTGACGTACGCGGCTCGGCGGTGCCTCCCACATCACGGCCGGCGAGTCGGTCCACAGGTGGCGTCAAGGATGGGTGGCTCTCGTCCCGCCACCAGCGGCGGTGAGTCAGAGGCGGCCAGCTACGAGCTCGGCGGTCGAGCGTCAGTGCGGGTGCTGGCCGCCGCGCGGCCCCGCGGCGGCCCCGGCTTCGACCGTTTGGCAACCGCATCGGCGTTCGGCTTGGCCGAAGTGCTCTCGAGAGACGCCTCCGTTGCGGAGTAGCCCCCGCTCCTGGGTGCGATCCATGGGGCCTTACTGCGCACCGTGGCCATCAGTGGCCTCCTCGCTGCCCTCGTCGCGGTGACCTTCAACCAGGTCCTGCGGATCCGTCATCATCCTCGTCGACGCCGCCGTCGATGAACTCCACCGCTCGGACGTCGTCGCACCTCACGTACAGACCGTTGCTACCCGGCTGCTCGGCGCCGATGCTCCCGTCAGGTTCCATGAGGTGCGCGGTCTGGATGAACATCTCCCGAGGCTCAGGGTAGCTCGAGACGAAGCTGTTCGGGCCGAACCAACCGCCGAGCCAGGTGCCGTCGGTGGTGAGCACGCGCACGTAGGTGGGGTCGATGTCGCGGAACGCGAAGTCCCACGCCCGGGGGGTCGGGTCATAGGACAGGTGCAACGACCAGCCCCTGCGCAGCCGCCAGTAGTCCGCCCCGGCGAGCAGCCCGGGCAACGCGAACACCAGGAGGAACGACAGCAGACCAACTTTGCGCACGTGGCCGAGCAGACCGGCCGCTCCGCCTGCGCTGGTCGGCTTGCTCGCCGCGAGCTCGGCCACATACGGGCCGACCCCCACCGCATAGAGCGACGCGAGCAGAGCGCTCATGCCCAACGCGCGCAGAAGGCGGTTGGTGGCGCTCGAGTCGTCTGGGGCAGGGCCACGGAGCCGGCTGCGCACCGCCTGGTAGATGAACCCAGGCAGCACGAACAGCAGGACGATGACCAGCTGCTGGAAGGACGCAGGGATCACGGTCCTCTCCTGCGCGAGGGCTCGATCGACACTCCTCGACTGCTCACTGAGGCACCGGTGCCAGCGTGAGCAGTCCACAACCGTAGGACTTCGCCCGGCCCAAGCCTCCGGTGAGCGTCACGCGCAACGCGGCGACGTCGGTCACGGTCAACAGGCCTTCGAAGGTCGCCGTCACCAAGGTGACTTGACCGTCGTCGTGAGCGAACCGCACCGCCTTGCGGTCACGCACGCTGACCGCGGGCTCACCGCTTGCCCCAGCTGGGATCGAGAAACCGGCCGACGCTGAGCGCTCCACGAGCCACGTGAGCTGCTGATCGGCCGTGACATGTGCTTTGACCGGACCGCGCTTGCCGCCCTCCGTCACACGCAGGCGACGCACCGGGTTGGCCGTGACCCGGAAGGCCCATGGCTGCCCTGGCGCCAGGCGATCGAGCAGCGGCGCGTAGGCGCGGGTGTCCCATGCGGATGTCGTCGGCCATCCAGCTTGCTCGACAAGGTGGGTGAGGTCAGGCTTCTCGGGGCTGCAGACGTACAGCCGGACGTCGAACCGTGAATCTTGGTCCACGCGCCAGAGCACCCGCCCGAGCGGAGCAGCCTCGTCGGCCGCGCCTGGCGGGAACCCTGCGAGCACTGCGGCGTGCATGGACTGCGGCGAGCCCAGCAGTGCCCGGGTGTCCCTGCGCGCGGGGTTGAGGGGCATGCGGGTCAGGTAGGTCACGGCTGCGCCAGCAGCTCGAAGGGGTCGTGATAGGCCGTCGAGCGACCCAGCTGGTCGTTGTCGACGATCACCGGCTCGCCGCGTACGACGGTCCGCCAGCCGTACTCGCGGCGCTGCGGGTCCCAGCTCAGCGGCTGGTCACGGACTACCTCACCGATCTCGGCCGGGTCGACAGCGTCTCGGACGACCTCGAGAGCGACTCTGCGGGCGCAGGTGCGGCGGTGCCATGGCGCCGCCAACCAGGGCTCGTCTGCGAGGGCCGCTGCCAGTCCTGTCTCGCGCAGACCGAGGGAGAGCAGGCCGTCCGGGGGGCACGACCGCCGCCCGAGGAAGAGCGGGAAGGCGGGCGCCCGCACCGCGTCCTCCAGCCCGGTGAGCAGGTCGCGGTCCCCCTCGATCGCCGCCAGGAAGACGGCGTCACTCAGGTAGTACCTGTTGGAGACCGGCATCCTCGTGCCGTCCATGGCATGCGCGGTGTGGAAGTCGCGCAGCAATGACCCGGGCTGGTCGATGCGGACGCCGAATCGGGTGCCCGCGAGGTCCTCGATGTCGTCGGTCCGGCGACGTCCCTCAGCGGCCGCGAGCATGCCGAGGACGCCGCTCTTCGTCGGCTCCTGGCGTGTTTCGCGCCGCGCGAAGCGGCTGCGGTCACCCCAGGACTGCATCGGGGCCGCGAGACGCAGCAGCAGGACGGTCATGCCGGCTGCAACGACGGCACGAGCCCCCCGACAGCCGTGAGCAGACCGCTGAGGTCGACCGCCGTCCCCATCTCGGCGAGCGGCTCGCGCGCCGGACCGACGGCGATGACCCAGGTGCTGCGCGGCGTCGTCCCGAAGGCCTGGTCGAGCTCGGCACTGCGCTGCGCCAGCAGCTCAGCCGACCGGACCAACCGGCCATGCTCGCCAGACGGCACCGGCTCCTCGAAGGCGCCGACGAGGTTGACCGGTTGCCCTTCGCGCACCTGGACGACGACAGCGTCGGGCAGCGTCCGGTTGGCGAAGGTGTTCTGCTTGCCCGACGGCATCGTGGTGATGAAGGCCTCGACGAAGGCCCGCACCGCCTGACGGGTCACCACCTCGTCGCCCAGCGCAGCCGCGAGCCGATCCAGGTCGAGCGTCGCGTAGCGGTAGAGCGTCGAGGAGTTGAACTCGACCGTGCCGATCATGCCGGCGCCGGCGTTGTCCTCGGGCGCCTTGTCATCGACGGCGGTGAAGTAGTCGAACTCGTTGTCCACGCCGTGCACGCTGAGCGCGTGGGCGACCTGCGCGCAGGCGTCGACGCTGAGGTCGGTCGCCTCCGCGACCATCCGGCCGAAGAGGGCGATGTCGACGCTGTGCCCGGTGTCGGCTCGGCGCTTGGCCTCACCGGTGTCGATCGGCTCACCCGACTGATGGGCCGTGATCGCCAGCTCGGCCAGCGACCGGACCTGCTGCCGTGAGATGAAGACCAGGTAACCCGACTCGCCAAGGCCGGGCTTCTCGTCCTTGCTGCGCGCCTTCGGGACGGTCGTCTTGATCTTCGCTGCCAGCAGCACAGCCGCGGCCATGGTCGCGGCCTCTTCTCGCTTCAGATCGGGCGCCTGGCGGGTGATCTCGTCCGTCACGAGGGCGACGACCTTCTTCGTACGGTCGCCGAGCTGCGCCTGGTCGATCAGGTCGCGGAAGGCCAGGCGCATCGCGCGCTTCCACGCCTGGCTGGAGACCCGGGCCCGGCGTACCCCCCCGAAGACGGCTGTCTTCGGCGAGCCGGTGTCGTCGCGGTTGAGGTTGCTGGGCGGCACCGTCTGCAGCACGTGCAGGTCGAGGTAGGTGCTCATGCGTCGGCTCCTGGGTCATCGTCGTCGGCCGGGCCGACTGCCGTGCTGGCAGTCGGAGTGAGAGATTTGTCGGTCTTGCGGTAGAGGTCGCGGCCCCAGCCGAGGCGCACCTGGGGCGAGCGACCGGCGTCCTGCAGCCGTCGCAGGTCGGCAGCGAGCCGGCCGTAGTCGAGCGGGATCGCCTCGCCGCGCAGCAGCGCGACCAGCCCGCGGAGGTGTTGCAGGCTCTCGCTGAAGGTGGTCGCCGTCGCCAGGGCGTGGAAACGACGCAGCACCGGATCATCGTCAGCGTGCGTGCTCCCCGGCCGCGCGCGCCGTTGGCGTAGCACGCGTACGGCAGAGCCCAGGCCGTGCTCGCGTCCAGTCGTGTGCATAGGAGCGCCTTGCGACTGCTGGTGCAGCGCGTACAGGCACACCGACGCGTGCATCGCCCGCTCGGCGTCGTTGGGAGCGTCCGTCGCACCTTGCAGGTGAGGCGGCAACGCACCCACAGTGTCGGCCCACGCCTCCGGGACGCTGCCCGGGCTGCTCACCAGCGCCCGCCTCAGGCGGGCGAGCCGGGCGGCGGCGGCGGCGACCTGCTGCAGGTGTTGTGCCTGCAGGCTGCCGATGACCGCCGCCACGGCGCTCGACAGCTCGTCGTCGCGCGATGGGATCGCGGGCGCAGTCGTCGTCGTCATGGCGTCTCCCTCTGCTCGGGTGGACCAGCGTCGGCCGTCGCCAGCCGCGCCAGTGGCAGTGCCTCGTGCAGCGCGTGGCGGAACCACACGTCTGCGAGCGCGGCATCGACGTGGCGGGTGCCCGCTCGCTGGGTCACCTGGCGACCGACCCAGGCGGCGGGCCCAGCCGACTCCAACAGCGAGCTGGACAGGTCGCCCGCGACTCGGTGGGCGAAGCGCTCCCAGCTCCTCGACGCCTCGATCGGGTCGTCGCCGAGCCGACGGGCGGCGAGCCACCGCCGGAAGGGCGAGTCGAGGGAGAAGTAGTACGTCTCCCGAGCAGCAGCGGTCGGCGCCTCGGGGTCGCCCCCCGCCGCGGCGGTGAGGTTGCCCGCGAGCTGGCCCACGGCGCGTGCCGCTCGATCCGCCGCCGCGACAGCCTCGACAGCTGCCTGGCTCAGCGCTCGCCCCTGCTCTCCGAGCAGGTCGACGTGCAGCTCCAGAGCGTCGTCGACGAGGTCGTCGACGACGGAGTCGTTGGTCCCGTAGACAAGGCCGACGGCCCTGGTGCGCAGGGTGAGGTCAGCACTGAGATGCCCCGCGCTCTGCAGCTCGCCCAGCCACTGCAGCGTCGTCGGCGGCCGCCGGGCGGCGTTGTCGCCCGTGGGCGGCGGTGCCTGCGGTAGCAGTGCGCCCAGGCCGCGCCACACAGATCGCTCGGGTTGGTGTTGCAGGGGCATGTAGACGGGGCTGTACCCGAGCAGCTTCTCCTGCGGCTCGCTCCGACGCCAGGCGGTCATCGCCTCCTCGAAGCGGTCCGGTCGGGCCAGGGCGTCTCCGTTGGCCACCAGCACACCGGTGACGCGCACCCCGTCATGGCTCAGCCGCAGCCGCCGGCTGGGCCAGGTGAGCAGGTCGGCCGGGCCACGAGGCACCCGGCTGCCGGTCCCCTCGAGGTGCGCGGTGAGCGGCGGCCTCTCCCAGACCGCGCTGTCCCCCTCGGGCAGTGGATCACCGGAGCGCGTCTGCAAGACGAGGTTGAGCAGCAGGGTGTCCTTGAGCGTGCGGCCTTCGGCCACCACGACCCCGACGCCGCCGGCCCACGCAGTGCCGATCGGATAGCCCTTGCCTCCCTTGACCCGCGGGTCGCCGACAGCGCCGGACTTGATGCCCGATGGGTCGTACGCCTGGCAGTGCACGACCCACCGGGCAGCCTCGGCGAAGCCCATGCTCGCCAGCGCAGCACCGGCCCGGGTGCTGAAGAGCTGCCGGTTGTTGGGCACGTCGGCGATCAGCGCCCGCAGGCTGCCTCCCCACCCCCTCGCGGTGGTGAGGTCGGGCACCTGGAGGAAGGGCCGCTCCGCATGCAGCAGGTCGAAGCGGTCGGCGTACCGGGTCAGATAGGCATCGGTGTGCGCGGTCGGCAGCGTGGGCGCGTCCCACAGACCGCCCCAGTGCGCCATCGGGCGCGCGAGGTCGTAACCCTGGTCCTCGACCGTGCGGTGCAGGATCGCGAGCAGCAGCCGCAGCAGCGCGACCCCGGTCGTCGCGAGCTCGCCGCCCAGCGACGTCAGCTCGTGCGCCTGCGCGAAGACGGCTCGGAGGGAGAGCTCGTGCAGCGACCCGTCGAGGGCACGGACCGGCACCCACGGCTCCGTGAGCAGGTCGAAGCTCGGCTCGCTCACCGCACCGCCCCGCGCGCGACACTGAGCCCCTCGGTCGCGCTGTAGCTCAGCGCGAGGTCGCCGAGCCCTGCGTGCAGCTCGTCGTCGACCCGTTCGGCCGCCACGACGAGCACATCCCCCAGCCAGGACGACCGCTCCCACACGCCGGGCCGCGAGAGCGCCGCCGCCTCGGCAGCGGGAGAGCACCAGTCCGGGAGCCGGACGGCGCAGCCGAGCACCCCTCGAGCCACCGCGTCGGTCGGGGGTGCGGCGTCTACGCGCATCCCGCCCTGGGAGTGCCACCACGGGAGCCGGAGCCCTCCGTCGTCGTGCAGCAGCACGATCTCGACCCCCTGCAACCCGTCGCGCACGCTGGCCTGCCCGCTCGCACCCTGCTCGTCCTCGACGCCATCGTCCAGCCACCCGAGCAACGATGTCTGCTCCGCGTCCGGCCGGCGCAGGCAGCTCGCCGACGCACGCGCCTCCTGCTCAGCCCGTCGCCCCAGCGCTTCGGACTCCGCGCCGGCCAGCTCCGCCGGCCAGCGGGGGTCAGGAGCGGCAGCGTCGTAGGGCGCATACGCATCGGCCACGATGCCCGCGATGTCCTCGGGCAGGCACAACGGGCGTCCGGCGAGGAACGGCTCCAGGACGGTGGACGAGCGCAGCAACGCGGCCTCGCCGTACACGCGTCGAGAGCCGCTCACGGCCGCCGGCGGGCTCGCGGACCAGTCCTGGACGCCGACGACCCAGCACTGCGGATCTTGTACGGCGGCGGGTCGGCGGGCGCGCTCGTGCCGGTGCAGCCGGCCGAGTCGCTGCAAGACGAGGTCCGCCGGCGCGAGATCGGTGACCATGAGGTCGGCATCGATGTCCAGCGACTGCTCGAGCACCTGCGTGCCCACCACGACGAGTCGATGCGGTCGCTCAGCGTCGTCGGGGGGACCGAGCGCGGTCCGTACCCGCTTCTCGATGGCGGCGCGGTCGCTCGCCAGGAAGCGGGAGTGCAGCAGCACGACGTCGTCGTCCCCGAGCACCGCTCGCAGCTCGTGCACCCGCTGTTGCGCTCTCGCGACGGTGTTGCACACGACCGCCGCCGTCCCGCCGCCTCGCAGCGCGCGCAGCAGCTCTTCGACGACTTCCTCCTCGGCGACCGGTCGCAGCTGCACGTGGCTCGACCGGCCACTCGCCGGTACGACGTGCTGCGAGCGGGTCGTGCCATCGACGAGCGTGATCAGTGGGTAACCCGCGGGCTCCGACTGCGTGGTCGGGGCTGCGCCGCGACGCCGAGGGCCGCCCGTGTACGCCTGGACCAGCGCCTCGCGTTGCAGCGGAGGCAACGTCGCCGAGAGCAGCACGACGGGCACGCCGTACGCGCCCAGCCAGGCCAGGACCCGGGTGAGGAAGACAGACATGAAGGGGTCCGCCGCGTGCACCTCATCGACGATGACGACCTTGCCGGCCAGCGCCAGGTGGCGGAGCGCGAGGAACTTGCTGCGCAGCGCCCCCAGCAGCACCTGGTCGATCGTGCCGACGACGAAGGAGCTGAGCACCCCCTTGCGGCGGCCGGCGAGCCACTTGTGCGCCAGCGCCCCGCTGGCCGGCTCGTCCGTGGCGACATCGTTGCCGGCTCCGCGGTGCAGGCCCTGGAAGTCATCGTTGAGCCGCGACTTGCCGTGCGCGAGGTAGGTCGACCACGCACCTCCGGCGGCTGGCGGTGGGAGCCGGTCGAGCCAGCCGAGCACACGGGCGAACATGGCGTCAGAGGTGGCCATCGTCGGCAACGCGATGATGACGCCGCCCGCACCGTGCCTCACCGCGAGCAGCTCGGCGGCGGCCAGCGCCGCCTCCGTCTTGCCCTCGCCCATCGGGGCCTCGAGGATCAGCAGGCGGGGGTCGGCCGCCGCCGCGAGCAGTCGGCAGGCTTCCGTCTGCGTCGGCCGGGGCCTGGCGTCGGCCGGGAAGGCGAACCGCTCGGCCCAGAAGGCGAGCGCAGCCGTGTCGACCGGCTCGGGCGACCACGGGCTGGGGAGCTGTAGCTGCGACCACGCACGATCCAGCCGCTCGCTATCTCCCTCGGCGAAGGGGAAGAGGTCGACGTTGCTGGCGAGCCAGTCGGCCACGATCACGAGCGCCGTGAGCAGCATCTGAGCCGCGGGCGAGGGCGGTCGCCGAGCCCAGCCGGCGAGATGCGGCCGAGCGCCCGCCCGGTCGACGGCCGCCTCGATCAGCTCACTCCGCGCTACCTGCCAGGCGCCGGTCCCGGCCAGCTCGTCCCACGTGGATGTCGCAGGCTCGAGTGAGCGCGGCGGTCGGCCGTGGTGCCCGGCGACCACTACGGCCAGCGCGTCAGCCGCGCCGGTGCTCCATCCCAACGCGTCGGTGAGCCAGGCCCGGACGGAGACGCCGCCGACGAGAGCGTGGGGCGCGTACGAGCGCTGCTCTGCTACGCCCTCACGGATGGACAGGCCCACCTCCGCCATGGCGGGGCGCAGCTGACGAACTCTGCGGTCCGACGCGAAGGCAGGCGAGGCCTTCCCCAGGTCGTGCAGCCCGGCGAGCAGACAGAGCAAGCTGCGTGCGCTGGTGCCGTCCTCGAGGTCGGTTGACAGTCGCGCCCTCACCAGTCGCGGCAGCCACTCGTCCCACAGCAGCCCCGCGACGCCACCGGCATCGCGCAGGTGTTGAGGCAGGGACAGCCAGCGCGCCTCCGCGTCTGGGCTCTTGGCCCAACAAGCGTCAGCCAACGTCACGCTGACCCCCCATCTGTCGTACCCAGGCGGTATGACTGCGCAGTCGTACACCCGCCGACGGTGAACGTCAATCGCACTACCCTTGACTCCTTGACTCAGCAGGAGAGCAAGCCCCACACTCGGCGGGGAGCAAGCGGTCCCGACCCTGGACTCAGGATCACCTCGACGGAGAACGACCGACCGCGCTCGACATGTTCGCACCTTCATGGAGGTCCGATGTGGTGGCGAACGGAACCGGGTGACATAGGCCGCGTCGAGGACCGACTGTCGACCATCTACATCTCGCACGCCCGGGTGGATCGCAGTGGCAACGCGCTGGTCCTCGACCGTGACACCGGCTCGGTGCACCTGCCGGTGGCCATGACCGCCGCCGTCCTCCTCGGTCCCGGTGTGTCGATCACGCATGCGGCGGTCGTGCTGCTCGCGGACAGCGGGACGAGCATCGGCTGGGTCGGCGAGCACGGCGTACGGCTCTACGCGCACGGCCTTGCGACGACACGCTCCGCTCGTCTCCTCCTTCGCCAGGCGTGGCTCGTGAGTTCGGCGCCTCGTCGGCTTGGCGTCGCCCGGCGGATGTACGCCATGCGCTTCCCCGGTGAGGACGTCAGCCGGCAGACTATGCAGCAGCTGCGGGGGCGGGAGGGCGCACGCGTCAGAGCGTGCTACCGACGGGAGAGCGGACGCACCGGAGTGCCGTGGCACGGCAGGCAGTACGTCGCAGGCGCAGCGATGGCAGCCGGAGATGACATCAACCGGTTGCTGTCCGCGGCGCACGCCAGCCTCTACGGCGCCGTCCACGCGGCCGTGGTCTCCTTGGGCTGCAGCCCCGGCCTCGGCTTCGTCCACACCGGTGGCGCCCTTGCCTTCGTGCACGACGTGGCCGACCTCTACAAGGCGGAGATCAGTATCCCGGCCGCCTTCGACGTGGCGGCCGCTGGCCGTACGACCGAGGCGTCCGCCCGACACGCTGTGCGTGACCGGATCGCCGGCGGTCACCTGCTTGCCCGGGTGGTGCGCGACGTCTACTGGCTCTTGGATGAGCCCTCGCAGGCCGACCTGCCCTTTGTGGACGAGGAGGTCGACCCCGGACCGCAGCTCTGGGCCGACGACGGCGCCGCAGGACGGCCGGCATCGCTGCCCGGCGGTTACGGGTACGACGGTCCAGACCTCATCTTCTGATGCTCATCCTGGTGCTGATCGCTGCCCCGCCCGGGCTGCGCGGCCACGTGACTCGCTGGCTTGTCGAGCTCGCGCCCGGCGTCTTCGCCGGCACGGTGAGCGCACGAGTGCGTGATCGCCTCTGGGTCACCGTGAGCGACCGCGTCGGCGACGGTCAGGCTGTGCTGGTGCATCGTGCCCGTACAGAGCAAGGTTGGGCTGTCCGTACTGCCGGCCGTGAACGATGGACACCCGTGGACATCGACGGACTGACCCTCATGGAGCGGCCTGGCACGTAAACTGCCTGGTCAGCAAGTGTGCTCCCCGCCTACGCGGGGGTGAGCCGGATTAGGCCGGCCCTTTACGCCCCCCTCCCACGTGCTCCCCGCCTACGCGGGGGTGAGCCGAAAGCACTTTCGTGGCAGCCTTGTCCTACGAGGTGCTCCCCGCCTACGCGGGGGTGAGCCTGCGTCGCCACCGGAGCCGATGCCCTTTGCACAGTGCTCCCCGCCTACGCGGGGGTGAGCCGCAGGTCCTCAACAGCCCCACCCAGCCCTACGAGTGCTCCCCGCCTACGCGGGGGTGAGCCGGGCATGTTCGCGTCGTTCCTCGCGCAGTCGGAGTGCTCCCCGCCTACGCGGGGGTGAGCCTCGTCGTGCTGAAAATTTTACTAATGGCATTCCGTGCTCCCCGCCTACGCGGGGGTGAGCCCATGGTCGGGCAGGCATGGGCGGCTGGCCTTATGCGCTCCCCGCCTACGCGGGGGTGAGCCGCTTCGTGGTGAATGGTCGCGCTCGAAGCTTGGGTGCTCCCCGCCTACGCGGGGGTGAGCCAGGGCCCGGAAGGTTCGCAGACAGGGATTACCAGTGCTCCCCGCCTACGCGGGGGTGAGCCCATCACCCCTTGGCCGGCCAACATCACCACCACGCGTGCTCCCCGCCTACGCGGGGGTGAGCCGGAACCCCAACCAGCAATGGGCTTACGTTGCTTGTGCTCCCCGCCTACGCGGGGGTGAGCCCGCGGCCGCCGTGCTCCGCCACTACCAGGCCGCGTGCTCCCCGCCTACGCGGGGGTGAGCCCTCCCCCACCCAATCCACCCCGAAGAACATCTTGGTGCTCCCCGCCTACGCGGGGGTGAGCCCGCTCCCCGACGTCGAACCCGTCGGCCTCCCCGGTGCTCCCCGCCTACGCGGGGGTGAGCCCGTCACGGCCATCTGAGGACCGCGGGCAACCACGTGCTCCCCGCCTACGCGGGGGTGAGCCCATGCAGAGCCTCACCGCGGGGATCAGCTGGCTGTGCTCCCCGCCTACGCGGGGGTGAGCCGAATACGGGTCCTGCTCATAGATGCCGAAGGGCGTGCTCCCCGCCTACGCGGGGGTGAGCCATCTTCCGGCGCGACAACAGCTCCGACTGTGTAGTGCTCCCCGCCTACGCGGGGGTGAGCCCTCGGCGAGGAACGGGGTCAGGAGCTCCGCCGTGGTGCTCCCCGCCTACGCGGGGGTGAGCCGCGGCGCCACCGACCACGCCGGCGCCGAGCAGCGTGCTCCCCGCCTACGCGGGGGTGAGCCGTAATGCGGGTTGCCGTCCCCACCCCGCGGATCGTGCTCCCCGCCTACGCGGGGGTGAGCCGCCGCCGCCCAGCGCCACCGGCCACCGCTCGACGTGCTCCCCGCCTACGCGGGGGTGAGCCCTGACCCATCCGGGCGTTGGGGCTGTCGCTCATGTGCTCCCCGCCTACGCGGGGGTGAGCCTGGCCACTGGTCGTTCAGATCGATGACGAGGTCGTGCTCCCCGCCTACGCGGGGGTGAGCCGATCCCCAGTCGCACCAGTCGTCGGCATAGCACGTGCTCCCCGCCTACGCGGGGGTGAGCCTGCCTGTCCCATTCCGACGAACCGCGTTTGCGTGTGCTCCCCGCCTACGCGGGGGTGAGCCGAGCGTGATTCGACCCAATGCCCATCGGGTGGAGTGCTCCCCGCCTACGCGGGGGTGAGCCCAACGCTGCCGACCACGAGGATGACCGCATCAGGTGCTCCCCGCCTACGCGGGGGTGAGCCCTGCGCACAAGACTGACAACGGCCGGGCTGCGTAGTGCTCCCCGCCTACGCGGGGGTGAGCCTGTGCTCGCGCAGAGGAAGCGCCAGTGAAAGCGGTGCTCCCCGCCTACGCGGGGGTGAGCCTCGGTTCCGGGCTGCTCCGCATGGCGACGCTGGTGTGCTCCCCGCCTACGCGGGGGTGAGCCGGTCGAGGCGAAGCAGCCCGCCCTGCGCTCCGAGGTGCTCCCCGCCTACGCGGGGGTGAGCCGGATAGCGAATGACTGAGCAGGCTGACATTGAGGTGCTCCCCGCCTACGCGGGGGTGAGCCGCACCATCCTCGGCCCGCACCCATAGGGACTTACGTGCTCCCCGCCTACGCGGGGGTGAGCCCCAATCCCCGACTCGTTCTGCAACGCGAGGAACGTGCTCCCCGCCTACGCGGGGGTGAGCCCGTGCGGCGGTACCATTGAGTTGCGGAAACTGCGTGCTCCCCGCCTACGCGGGGGTGAGCCGTAATATGTGGTTCCCTCGACACCTGCATCGTTGGTGCTCCCCGCCTACGCGGGGGTGAGCCCGACCGGTGGCCATCGGCGCTGCGCCAGCGGCTGTGCTCCCCGCCTACGCGGGGGTGAGCCGCTGGACGGCATCGGGATGCCGCACCGCCAGACGTGCTCCCCGCCTACGCGGGGGTGAGCCTGAAACGGAGGAAGCAGGCAGGGGGGACCTGAAGTGCTCCCCGCCTACGCGGGGGTGAGCCGACAATCTCCGCAACAGCGTTTATTCTGCTCGCGTGCTCCCCGCCTACGCGGGGGTGAGCCCCTATTGCGGCTGGGGTGACGGCGAGTGTCGTGGTGCTCCCCGCCTACGCGGGGGTGAGCCCACGAAGGCGAAGTGGTGCGGGTCGCCGTCCCCGTGCTCCCCGCCTACGCGGGGGTGAGCCGATGGCGCGGGTCTGGCCGCTGGCGTTCGTGCGGTGCTCCCCGCCTACGCGGGGGTGAGCCGAACCAGCTCCAGCTCCAGACCGGCGGCGGCTGGTGCTCCCCGCCTACGCGGGGGTGAGCCGGGTGATCTGCACAGCGACGGCGAGCGCGTCCCGTGCTCCCCGCCTACGCGGGGGTGAGCCCGCGCCTGCCGTGGTGGGGCCGGCCACGTCGAGGTGCTCCCCGCCTACGCGGGGGTGAGCCGACGACGGTCACGCTGGCGAAGGAGGTGCACCGGTGCTCCCCGCCTACGCGGGGGTGAGCCCGCCTTCGTGGCGTTCACCCACAGCACCGGTTCGTGCTCCCCGCCTACGCGGGGGTGAGCCCCAGCTCCAGACCGTCGGCGGCTGCTACATCGAGTGCTCCCCGCCTACGCGGGGGTGAGCCGTCCGACAGCCTCGCCCGGGTCAAGAACATCGTGTGCTCCCCGCCTACGCGGGGGTGAGCCCTCGGCCGGACCCCCCGGCGACGCGACGGCCACGTGCTCCCCGCCTACGCGGGGGTGAGCCGGGCTAGATGAGGTCGAGGCTCCGCACCCGACCGTGCTCCCCGCCTACGCGGGGGTGAGCCGGCCGCGGATGCGGTGGATACGACGGCGCAACTGTGCTCCCCGCCTACGCGGGGGTGAGCCGATCTGTGCGGTCGCCTGCTTGCCGCCGCTGAGGTGCTCCCCGCCTACACGGGGGTGAGCCGGGCAGGCCGAATCCTTTCGCCCCCCTCCTGGGGTGCTCCCCGCCTACGCGGGGGTGAGCCGAGCTCGACAGCCAGCACAGACCCGAGCGAACGGTGCTCCCCGCCTACGCGGGGGTGAGCCCCACATGACGGCCAGCAGCCGCAGCACGTTCTGGTGCTCCCCGCCTACGCGGGGGTGAGCCGGTGAATGGTCCGGACGGCGGAAGCGGATGCGGGTGCTCCCCGCCTACGCGGGGGTGAGCCGCCGGTGCCCAGCTCGGTGGCCGCCCGCTCGATGTGCTCCCCGCCTACGCGGGGGTGAGCCGCCGAGCGTCGCGGCCGTGGCCTTGACCTCCGAGTGCTCCCCGCCTACGCGGGGGTGAGCCCTGGTACGCGCGCTGCGCGAGCTCGTAGCTCATGTGCTCCCCGCCTACGCGGGGGTGAGCCCCCGAACGCGCGCTTCGGCACGCTGCCGGCTGCGGTGCTCCCCGCCTACGCGGGGGTGAGCCGCAAGGCCCCCAGCTCAACCAGGCCACGGGGGAGTGCTCCCCGCCTACGCGGGGGTGAGCCCTCGGCACTGGGAGAGCGCCAGGCGGGTCGGTCGTGCTCCCCGCCTACGCGGGGGTGAGCCCCGTGCCGTCGGTGTTGATGTCCGCGGGCTGCACGTGCTCCCCGCCTACGCGGGGGTGAGCCCTGACGCGCTTCGGCCTCGCGCCACGCCTTGCAGTGCTCCCCGCCTACGCGGGGGTGAGCCCCTCGGGTTCACCAACGCGCAGACCGAGGAGGCGTGCTCCCCGCCTACGCGGGGGTGAGCCGGTCGCCCGCAGCGGCACCACCGACCGTCAACTGTGCTCCCCGCCTACGCGGGGGTGAGCCCCAGGCGCGGGACCCGATGGTCGTGGTGATGGGGTGCTCCCCGCCTACGCGGGGGTGAGCCCAACGTCTTCGGCAACACCTGGTCGGCGCACCTGTGCTCCCCGCCTACGCGGGGGTGAGCCGCCCACGGCTGGCGTGTCGCACCTCCTGCTCGAGTGCTCCCCGCCTACGCGGGGGTGAGCCCGTGACCGTGGTCTTGCCGGACTGGCGCGGCACGTGCTCCCCGCCTACGCGGGGGTGAGCCCCCGGACGACCCGGCGCCCGCGTGGGTGGACCTGTGCTCCCCGCCTACGCGGGGGTGAGCCCGACACCAGATAGCTGGCCCGCAGGTACTCCGGGTGCTCCCCGCCTACGCGGGGGTGAGCCCGGCATCCGCTTTTGGGCGCGGAAGCACTCGTGGTGCTCCCCGCCTACGCGGGGGTGAGCCCCTGAACGACATCGGCGCCGCCGTCGCCACCTTGTGCTCCCCGCCTACGCGGGGGTGAGCCGGGCACCGTCCAGTCGGCGAAGCCCGCCGGGAGGTGCTCCCCGCCTACGCGGGGGTGAGCCGACCTCCGGACCCGTACCTCAGCACGGCTGGGCGTGCTCCCCGCCTACGCGGGGGTGCGCCGCCCAGCATCTCGGCGTCGTCGACGGTGGTGCCGTGCTCCCCGCCTACGCGGCGGTGAGCCGTATGTCGCCGCCGCCTGAAAACTGACCCCGTGTCGCCGCCCGAAAGTTGACCCCCCTCCGCTGAGCGTGGCTCGAGTCGAGCCGGGAGGACGAAGGGATGTTGGGCGTGGAGGACTGTGTCGCTTGCCATCGGTGCAGGGTCGCTGGCGCCGGCCATCAAGATCGCGACGCAGGTCGGCGGAAGTCGACGCATCGCATCGGCTCAACCCGGACCCGCCACCAACGTGAGGGCCGCCTTGGCGCGCCGCCGCGGTGTGACCGTCACCTCGATCTGGGGGCGGCGGTCAGGGGCTCTGTGACCGCCAGGGAGGACTACGCCGTCGCCGCGGCGGCTGCGCTGTCGGGGATCGGGGATCGGGGATCGGGACGGGGTCCAGACCTACGAGCTCGGCGGGCCGCCCTTCGACTCCCCCCAGCTCGCGGGTGGTCAGCGAGGCCACCGGGACATCAGTGACCTGCCGGGACCTGTCTGTCCAGGGGTGCGCCTCGTGGCTGCAGGCGGACGGCCTGGACGAAGCGAGCGCCACCTTCGCGGATGTGTCAGCTGCTCGGCTGGGTGGGGGTGGGCAGCTCGCTGCTGGCGGAGTCGCCGCTCGCAGCGGCCGACATGGCGGACTGCAGGGCAGCCTTGCGGCGCCGGACGACGAGCGCGGCCGCGGCGGGTGCGGCGGTCAGGCCGACGAGACGCATCCAGGGCCGGTTGACGCGGTGGCCCAGGAGGGCGTCGAGGCTCAGCTGGCCGGGTCCGCCGAGGGCGAGCGCCGCAGCCGTCAGCCCCAGCACCGCGGGGTACTCGTAGCCGCCGTTCTGGGCGAAGAACCGCTTGGCGGTGTGCATGGTGGCTGCCACGGCCATCGTCCCCGCGGCCGCGGCACCCGCAGCAGGCGTCGCCAGCCCGAGCGCCAGCAGGGCGCAGCCGCCGGCCTCACCGAGACCGGCGACCACCGCGTTGGCCCGCCCCGGCGTGAACCCGACCGAGTCGAAGAAGGCGCCGGTGCCGGCCAGGCCATGGCCGCCGAACCAGCCGAACAGCTTCTGCGTCCCGTGCGCGGCGAGCGTCGCGCCGACCCCCAGCCGCAGCACCAGCAGCCCCACGTCACGCTGGTCCGTCGTCGTCATGCGCGTTTTCCAGGTAGGTAGTTGCGTACTCACACACCTTAGGTGCGCGAGGGACACCGGCGAGGGAGGCCGGTCGCAGTCCGATCTCATCATTGCTGTCGGTGCTGCGCTGAGGATGACGATCTCCAGCTGGGCGTCGAGGTCGCCGAGGTCGCCGAGGTCGCCGAGGTCGTCGCGGTCGACCCCGATCGACCCGACAGTCGGGTGCGGATCAACGGGTGAGGGCCGCCGCCGAGGCCTGACCGGGTGGCCCGCCCCGCTGCGGCGGCAGGCTGACGTGGTGACCCTGGAGCGCGCAGACACACCCCCGCCGCGGTGCGACGCGACGGCGGCTGGGCGCTGGGCGAGAGCGGCGGCGAGGTCTTCGCGGTCGCCCGGCGCTGCCGCCACCAGCTCGTCGACCTCAGCGCCGGCAGCGTCGACGCCGACGGCTGCCTGGTCTGCCCCTGGCACCAGAGCAGGTACGACGTGCGCACCGGCGCGATGGTCGAGGGCCCGCACGGCTTCCTCGGCTACCACGGACCGGCACCCGGCTACGCGCAGCCGGTCCTCGCTCTCGGCCGGCTGCTGAAGCTCCGCGTCGGGCGCATCACCGAAGCCGCCGGGCGCATCACGGTCCGCTGAGCGGGCCGAGGAGCTGACCGGGAGGTCTCGACCAAGTCTTGAGATGTCACGGCCGGTCAAACACCGCATGCGTGCCCAGTCGGCGCCAGGCGACGTGCGCTACACGGGCCGCACCTCCCGGCCGTAGTGCCACGTGGCAGGTGGCACGTCCGTCGCGTGCCCACGTGATCTCGTAGACGCCGGGCGCACCGCGCACCGCCTTGACGCGCAGCCCTGGCCGGAAGGTCCGACCAGCGGCCAGATCATCACGAAGCTCGGCCACCTTCGCGAGGAAGCGGCCATGCTGCTCAGCGCTCAGGGACCGGAGATCCCGTTCGAAGGTCGCGGCCATCTCGTACGTCGGTGCCATCAGCAGCGTCCCGAGCGGGCCCAAGTTCGCCGAGCGCTCGAAGGAACGCGTCGCCGTCCTCGTACCGAGTCGTACGGCCAGCTGCAATGTCCGCCGACGCAGACGCCTCGCCCTGCTGCCACTCCTTGGTCCAGAACCATGCCTGGTCGGTCGGCACGAGCCGCACGCCACGCACTCTGACGCCGTCCTCGCTGACCTCGAACTCGAGCTGGTCCCCGTCTTGGACCTTCAGCGCGGCACGGACCTCGGGGGGGAGCATCACCTGACCATGCGGAAGGAGGGTCACCCGCGCCACGGTCATGTCGCTCCTTAGCTTAAGACAGTCTAAGACGGGAGCGACTGCGCCAGCCGGTGCCAGTCCGTACGCAGCGACGCGTCGGGGTCGGCGGCGAGCACCTGCAGGCAGACGCTGTCGGCCCCGGCGTCGAGGTGCTCCTGCGCGCGGGCGAGCAGGGCCGCCTCGTCGCCGTGCGCCACCATGCCCTCGGCGAGGCGGTCGCTGCCGCCGCGCACCAGGTCGTCCTCGGCGAAGCCTTGCCGCAGCCAGCTGTTGCGGTAGTTGGGCAGGCCCGTGTAGATCTCCAGGTGGGCGTGCGCGCGCTCCAGGTAGGTCGCGCGGTCACCGTCGAGCACGACCCCCTGCTCGACGACGAGCATCTTCTCGGCACCGATCCGCTCGCGGGTGGCGGCGGTGTGCTCGGGTGTGACGAGGTACGGGTGCACACCGTCGGAGAGCTCGCGGGCGGCGTCCTGCATCGCCGGGCCGAGTGCCGCGACGACGATCGGCGGGAGCGCGGACTGGTCGGCGGTGCCGTCGGGGGCATCGCGCAGCGCCGTGAGGTAATCGCGCATGGTCGCGACGGGCTTGTCGTACGTGTGCCCGCGCAGTCGTTCGACCAGCGGCGCGTGGCTGATGCCGAGGCCGAGCACGAAGCGGTCGGGGTGGGCGACCTGCAGCGTGCGCGCGGCCCCGGCGGCGGCGAGCGCGTCACGGCCGAAGATGCTCGCGATGCCCGTGCCGATGACCATGCGCTCGGTCGCGCCGAGGTAGAGCGCGGCGGCGGTGAGCGACTCGCGGCCGTACGCCTCGCCGAACCACAGGCTCGGCCAGCCGTCGGCCTCCAGCTCACGGAGCGCGTCGAGGGCGCGGGGCAGCGGCAGCGCGTCGAGCGTGCCGGTCCACAGACCGATGCGGCCGAGCGCGACGCTCATGCGACGTCGACCGGGGCGAGCAGCGTGATGACCGAGCGGCCGGCGAGCAGGCCGCGGTGGCCGAAGTCGACCATGTGTGCGCTCGTGCCGTGCGCCTTGAGCGCCTCCATCGACGCCCACTCCTCCCAGACCGTGAAGCTGGTCGGGTCGGATGTGCTGCGCCACAAGTCGTACGAGAGGCAGCCGTCCTCGGCACGGACCTGCGCCGAGAGCTGCGGCCAGGTCTCGGCCAGCTCGTCGGCGCGGTCGGGCAGGGCGGTCAGCAGGGCGTGCACGCGGACGGTCATGGCCTCAGCCTGCTACAGCCCGAGCGCATCGAAGGCCCGCAGCGAGGGCTTGATCGTCCCGGTCGGCGCGTGGCTCGGCAGCAGCGCGTCGAGCGTCTTCAACCCGTCGCCGGTGGAGAGCAGCACAGTCTCGGCCTCGGGGTCGAGCAACCCGTCGGCGAGCAGCCGGCGCAGCGAGGCGAGGGTCACCCCACCCGCGGTCTCGCCGAGGATGCCCTCGGTGCGCGCCAGCAGCCGGATGCCCTCGACCACCTCGGCGTCGCTGACGTCGACGACCGCGCCGCCGGTGCGGCGGACCACCTCGAGCGCGTACCGGCCGTCGGCGGGGTTGCCGATGGCCAGCGATCGGGCGACCGTGTCGGGGCGCTGCGCGGTGACATCACGCTCGCCGTCGCGGAAGGCGACGGACACCGGCGAGCAGCCGGTGGCCTGCGCGCCGTAGACGCGGTACGGCGTCGCCGCCGCTTCGCCCTGGTGCCCGAGGTGCTGCCACGCCTTGTCGACCTTGGTCAGCAACGACCCGCTCGCGACCGGTACGACGACCTGCTCCGGCAGCCGCCAGCCGAGCTGCTCGGCCACCTCGTACCCCACCGTCTTGGAGCCCTCGGCGTAGAACGGCCGGACGTTGACGTTGACGAAGGCCCAGTCGCGGTCCTCGGCGAGCTGGGAGCACAGCCGGTTGACGTCGTCGTACGTGCCCTCGACCGCGACCAGCGCGCCACCGTAGGCGCCGGTGGAGACGAGCTTGCCGTCCTCCAGGTCGTGCGGCACCAGCACCACGCTCTGCAGGCCGACGGAGGCGGCGTGCGCGGCGACGGACTGCGCGAGGTTGCCGGTGCTCGCGCAGGCGACCGTGGTGAAGCCGAAGGCGCGGGCGGCGGACAGCGCGACCGAGACGACGCGGTCCTTGAAGGAGTGCGTGGGGTTGGCGCTCTCGTCCTTGACCCAGAGCGCGCGCATGCCCAGCTCCGCGGCGAGGCGGTCGGCCCGGCGCAGCGGCGTCATGCCCGCCCCGAGAGAGACCCGCGTCGCGGGATCCTGACCGGCGGGCAGCCAGCCAGCGTAGCGCCAGAGGTCGCGGGGGCCGGCCTCGACGTCGGCGCGGGTCCAGGAGGCGAGCGCGGCGTCGTCGTAGTGCACCTCGAGCGCGGCGAAGCACGCGGCGCAGGCGTGCAGCGGAGCGAGGTCGTACGAGGCCCCGCACTCCTTGCAGCGCAGGCAGTCTGCAGGGCTGCCGGACAGCACGGACAGGCGGGTGTCGAGCGTGGCGGTCATCTGTGGGGCTCCGTATCGCGGCTCATCGACGCCGGCGTTGGCACCTGCCCGCGTGCGAGGCGGGTGGTTGCCGGGGCTTCATCGGGCCGGGTCCCTCAGCCCCTCTGGATGAGGGTCGTGCTGCTGCGAGGGTAGCGGCTGGTGTGAAGGTGTGGTCGTGCTCCCCGAGGTGGTGACCTGGTCGCGCACGAGGACGAGCTCCGCCGCCGACTGGCCGCTCGGCCGGCTCCTGCGGGCGAAGGAGGCCGACCCGTCGCTGAGCGTCGCCGTCGTCATCCCCGCACTCGACGAGGAGGCCACCGTCGGCCGGGTCGTCTCGGTGGTGCGCGCGGCGCTGGTCGACCGCGCTCCCCTGGTCGACGAGCTCGTCGTCGTCGACTCCGGCTCGAGCGACCGCACCGTCGAGGTCGCGCGCGACGCCGGTGCGCGGGTGCTGCTGCGCGCCGAGGTGCTGCCGGATGTGCCTGTGCGCCAGGGCAAAGGCGATGTGCTGTGGCGTGGGGTCGCGGCCACGTCATCGTCGGTGGTGGCCTTCCTCGACAGCGACCTGCTCGAGCCGACACCGGTCTTCGTGACCGGGGTGCTCGGGCCGCTGCTCTGCGACCCGACGGTGTCCTTCGTCAAGGCGGCGTACGACCGGGCCATCGTCACCGAGGGCGAGCTGCTCCCCGCGGGCGGTGGCCGGGTCACCGAGCTGGTCGCCCGGCCGCTGCTGGCGCTCTCATGGCCGCAGCTGGCCGGCTTCCGCCAGCCGCTCGGGGGTGAGTACGCCGCCCGGCGCTCGCTGCTGGAGGCCCTGCCGTTCCCGTGCGGGTACGGCGTCGAGCTCGGCCTGCTCGTCGACGCCCTCGCCGCGGTCGGGCTCGACGGACTGGCGGAGGTCGACCTGACCAGCCGCAAGCACCGCAACAACAGCGACCTCAAGCTCGGCCGGATGGCCGCGCAGATCCTGCAGGTCGCACTTCGTCGGACGGGTCTGACTGTGCCGCAGCCACTCTCGCTGATGCAACCGGTGCGCGACGCCTCCGGTGTGCACCTGGTCGAGACCGACGTGACGGAGCCGGAGCACCCGCCGCTGCTGTCGGTGCCGGCGTACCGGGCTGGCAGGGTGCGCGGGTGACCCTGCGCGTCGTCTACACCGACCTCGACGGGACGATGGTCGGTCCCCGTGGCTGCTTCTTCCGTGACGAGAGCGGCGCTCTCACCCTTGAGCCGGCGAGAGCACTGCTCGCGCTGCACGAGGCGGGGGCGGCGCTCGTGCTCGTCTCCGGCCGCACCCGGGCGCAGCTGCTCGAGAGCGCGGCCATCTTCGGTGCCGACGGCTTCATCGCCGAGCTGGGTGCGCTGATCGCTTGGGACGGAGGCAGAGTGAGCGAGCCGCTGCCGGGGGTCGGCGAGCCGGCGTCGGCAGAGCTGGTCGCGGCGCTGACGGCGACCTTCTCGTTGCGCCTCTACGAGCCCTGGCACGAGGGGCACGAGGTGGACGTGCTGCTGCGCGGCTCCGCCGATGTGGGCACCGTGCACACCTGGCTCACCGAGCGCGGCGCCGGCCACCTCGCACTGCGCGACAACGGCGTCCTGCCCCGTACGGGTGAGCGCGTCTTCCACCTGCTGCCGGCCGGCGTCGACAAGGGCACCGCCGTGGCGTGGGACCTCGCTCGCCGCGGCCTCGACCCCGCCGATGCGCTCGCCGTCGGTGACTCCACGAGCGACCTGGAGATGGCACGCGCGGTCGGCACCTTCGCGTTGGTGGCGAACGGGGCCCGCCATCTCGACCCACCGTCCGGTGTGCAGGTCACCAAGGGCGCGCTCGGCCTCGGCTGGGCGGAGGCGTTGCTCGGCGCGCTCGGTTGATCAGCTGAGCAGCCGGATGAGCTGGCCGACGTAGGCGGGGAGCTGCGCTTCGACCTGGAGGGCCGGTAGGTCCAGTGCCAAGGCGCGGACTGCCATCACCACACCAGGCGACCGGGGCCGCCCGAACAGGCTGGCGAGTGCCGCGATGGCAGCCTCCGTACTGGCACCCGCAACAGGGCTACGGCGCAGCTGCACCAGCCGCTCAGCCATGACGCCCACGGGGGTCGACCGGACGAGCCGCGTCACATCGCCGGCGTCCTTGTCCTTCAAGCGGTGTGGACGCCCACCCGCCACGCGCTCGCTGAGCTTGATCGTCTTGGCCACGAGCAATGCCGCCGCACCCGCGACGAGCACCTCCACGACTCGGGCATCACCCACGTCCAGGCCGTGCACCTGGAGCAGATCTCGATCGACGAGCACGGCCTCCAGACCAGGGGTTCGCATCGCCGCACGGTTCCCGTGGTCAGGAAGGCGGGCGCCGCGCGTGTTACCGCCCGCGATCCCGCCAGCCGGCACCATCAGGTCGACCGATACCTGGTAGTCACGCTCGGCAACGGTCGCCGTGCCTGTCCACCGGCCAGGTTGCACGGCGCCGTCAGGGCGCTGCATCAAGGTGAAACCGGCAGCCCCCATAGCGATGTCGAGGCGGGGGTCCCTGGACAAGGTTGCGGGGTCCAGGGCGAGATCACCATCCGTCGTGAACGGCGCCACGGTGAGACCCGCGGAGCCGGTCCGCAGGTAGACCGCTTGCGCCCCCACGATGATCAGTGCGTGCCGGTGCGCCCTCAGCGCATCCAACGCGTCGAGCAGGACCGTGCGCGCCGCCACGTACTCGGGCGCTATGTCGCCGGACGCGGTCACGCGATGGCCGCCTGCTGCGGCGGGAGCACTCCGATCGCCGGAGCTCGCCATTCCCCCTCGTGCTCGGCCATCCACACCAACAGCGCCTCGCCCTCGGCGGGCAACCTCCCGTTCCCGCTCAGCGTGTCGAGCACCAGCTGCGCCGGTGCGACGACGCGGAGCCCGTCTCGAATGACGAGGCGCTTGACCACGACAGGGTCGTAAGGCTCGAGCAGCACGACGTCGGAGCCATGCTCGGTGGGCAACCACCCCAGCGCCGGATCGGGGACCACGGGCGCCGCGACGTAGCAGACCAGTTGGGCCGGCGCGGCTACCGGGGCCAGCTGCGCTGCCGCGAAGGAACCGGTGACCGCGAGGTAGGGGAGTCGCCCGTCACGGACAGCGGCCGTCGCCTCCCGCGCCCCGGTGCCGGCGAGGTACCCGCTGACCCGGTTGGCGTTGAAGATCGAGTAGGTCTCGGCACGCCGTCGCAGCAGGTCCTGCCAGGCGACGTCCACCACCAGCCCACGCCGATCGCGGGTCACGAGCGCCTCACGGTCGAGCATCGTCAGCAGCCGTGACGCGTAGGGGACGCTGACGTCGGCCTCACGCGCCACCATGCTCGCCGTGTAGGGGGGCTGTACGTCAGCGAGCAGCCGCACGACCCGACTAGCCCGGGTCCCTCTCACGGAGACGTCGGCGGCTCGCGGTGCCGGCGCTGGGTCGTGACGCGCACCCTCAGTCCGCAGTACGACCGCCGGCCTGGGCAGCACCATGTTGATGTTGCCGGTCAGGTCGAGGTAGCCGATGCCCTCAGCCTCCAAGATGGTCCGGGTACGAGGGCTCAACCAGCGCGCGAAGACCACCGCCAGAAAACCTCGGTCGAGCCGCCGCAGGAGGCGCACCTGGTCGACCAGCTGGCTGTCAACATCTCGTGGGCTGAGTCCCTCCTTCGCCTCGACCAGCAGACGGGCGTAGGTGCCCTGCGGGTCCTGGACCTCCAGGAGCGCGTCGAACCGGCCGCCGGATGCACGTGGCTGCGCGGTGGCCTCCGGCACCGTCCGGAGCGTCCAGTCCGCGGGGAGAAGCCGTCGGAGCACGGCCGCGCCCTCGAGGAGCACATCTCCCAGCGGAACCGACCCACCCGCCATGAAGTAATGATTGCACGTAGCTCGACCTTGCATGCTCTGTGCAATGCGCCCAGACGCGCAACACGTACCGTGCGCTCCTTGCGCCGTGCGCTGATGCCACAGGATCCCACGGTGGGCTACCGCGCTCTGCTCGCCGAGCCCGGCTTCGGGGGCACGGCGGCGGCGAGCGTGCTGGCCCGGCTGCCGCTGTCGATGGTGGCCCCCGCCGGCATCCTGCTGCTGCGTGGCAGCCTCGGCTCCTATGCCATCGCCGGCGTGGCCGTCGCCCTCTTCGGTGCCTGCTCCGCCATCGTCAGCCCGCTGCTCGGGCGCCTCGTCGACCGGCACCCGCCGGGGTGGGTCCTCGTACCGGCCGGCGTGCTGCGCCTGGTCGCCCTCGCCGGGCTGGTCCTCGCCTCGCGGGCCGGCTCGACCGCCGGGTGCCTCCTGCTGGCCGCCGCGGCGGGTGCCGGCGAGCCGCCGGTGACGCCGGTGGTGCGTTCGGCGTACAGCCGACTCGACGCGGACCTGCGCCACACCGCGCTCGGGCTCGACTCGGTGCTCATCGAGGCGGTCTTCCTCTCCGGGCCGCTGCTGGTCGCCGCCTGCGTGCTCCTCTCCGGTCCAGCCGCCGGTGTGCTGACGGCAGGAGCCCTCGGGCTGCTCGGTGCCGTCCTGGTCGCCCGACGGCCGGGGCTCGGCACGGCGGCGGAGCGGGCCGGGCGCTCCAGGGGTGGGCCGAGCGTCGTGAGACTGCCTGTGGTGCAAACGGTCTTCACGGTGAGCGCGCTGCAGGTCGTGGCCTTCGCGAGCGTCGAGACGGCCTTCACGGCGGCGGCGCGCAACCGCGGCACCCCGGCGCTGGCGGGTGTCTGCGGGGCGGTGTGGGCGGCGGCGAGCGCGGTCGGCGGCCTGACCTACGCCGCGCGCCGTTGGCCAGGGCAGCCGACCCGGCGCTACGCCGCGCTGGCGCTCGGGGTCGCGCTGGGCGAGGTGCCGCTCGCGCTCACCAGCTCGCCGCTCCTGCTGATGGCACTGCTCCCGCTGGCCGGCCTGGCCATCGCGCCGTGCGTCTCGGCGGGCAGCGAGCTGCAGTCGCTCGGTGTCCCCGAGGAGCGCCTCGGGGAGGCCTTCGCCTGGACCGCCGGCACCTCGGGTGCAGCCGGGGCGGCCGTCGGCTTCGCGCTCGCCGGCTCGCTCATCGACGCGATCGGGGTACGGCCCACCTTCCTCGTCGCCGCCAGCGTCGCCGGCGCCGCTGCCCTGATCCCCGCGCTCCGGCGCGCCTCGCTGCCCTGACGGGCTCAGCCAGAGGTGATGGCATTGAGGTCGTCGACCCGCTGCTGGCCGTCGAGCCCGGCGACCTCCTCCTCGGTCACGCGCAGCCGGCCAGCCTGCAGCTCCGCCGCCTCGTCGGTGATGTCGGCGGGGTCGAGGAAGACGTGGCGGACCGTCGGCAGGCGGCGCTGCAGCTCGCTCTCGATCCGGTCGGCCATCTGCTCCACCTCACCGCCGTTGAGCCGGTCGTCCACGTCGACGTGCGCGGCGAGCAGCACGCTGTCGGGGCCGAGCTGCATCGTCAGCATGTCGCTGACGCCGACGATGCCCGGGTCGGCCTCGATGATGCGGTAGGCCTCGAGCCGCAGCACCGGGTCGGCGGACTCCCCGATCAGCAGGTCCTTGGTGTCGCGGCCGAGCGCGAAGGCGACGTAACCGAGCAGGAGCCCGATCGCGATGGAGGCCCCGGCGTCGTAGGCGGCGCTGCCGGTGAGCTGGTGCAGGAGCGTGCCCACGAAGGCGAAGACCACGCCGATGACCGCCACGCTGTCCTCGCTCGCGACCGTCTTGACGGTGGGGTCCGGGGAGCGGCGGACGAAGGTCAGCAGCGGCCGCGAGGCCTCGGCCGCCTCCTGGCGGACCTGGCGCAGGGCCGTCCGCAGCGACGCGCCCTCGAGCACGAAGGAGATCGCGAGCACGACGTAGACGATCGCGTACCCGGTCTCCTCCCGTTGCTTCGTGATCAGCGTGTAGACGCCTTCGAGGATCGAGAAGCCGGCGCCGCTGAGGAAGATGCCCACCGCCGCCAGCAGCGACCAGAAGAACCGCTCCTTGCCGTACCCGAAGGGGTGGCTGCGGTCCGCCGGGCGCTCCGCCTTCTTCAGCGAGGCGAGCAGGAAGATCTCGTTGAGCGTGTCCGCGACCGAGTGCGCCGCCTCCGCGAGCAGCGACGGGCTCAGCGTGATCGCGCCGCCGACCAGCTTCGCCAGCCCGACCCCGACGTTGGCGGCGAGGGCGACCCCGACGGTGGCCTTGCTCTGGTCGCTCACGCGGCGCTCCCTACCCACTGCGCGCCATAGGTTGCAGGACCGTGGCGACCCCCGACGGACAGGCGCAGCTCCTGGTGGCGAGCAACCGTGGCCCGGTGTCCTTCCGCAGCGCCGACGACGGGTCGCTCACCCTCACCCGCGGCGGCGGCGGCCTGGTCAGCGGGATGGCCTCCGCACTGCGCGGCTCCGACGCCGTGTGGGTGTGCGCGGCGCTGTCCGAGCACGACCGCCGCGCCGCCCGGGGGGCACCGCTGGGGCGCCTCGACCGGGCCGGGCACGACACCGGCGACGTCGCGGTCTCCATGCTCGAGATCGACCCCGTCACCTTCGACCGCGCCTACAACAGCATCGCCAACCGGACCCTGTGGTTCGTCTCGCACCTGCTCTACGCGACCCCGCTGCAGCCCGTCTTCGACGCCGCGTGGCGCCGGGAGTGGGGCGCCTACGTGTCGTACGACGAGGCCTTCGCCGACGCGCTGGCCGAGCAGGCCGCGCCGGGGGCGAGCGTCCTCGTGCAGGATTACCACCTGTCCCTGACCCCCGCGCAGCTGCGCGAGCGGCGCCCCGACCTGCGCATCGGGCACTTCAGCCACACGCCGTGGGCGCCGCCGGAGTACTTCCGGCTGCTGCCCGACGACATCGCCGCCGCCCTGCTGCGCGGCATCCTCGGCGCCGACCGGGCCGGCTTCCTCGCCCAGCGCTGGGCCGACGCCTTCGCCGCGTGCTGCGTCGACGTGCTCGGAGCCACCTCTGACGGCGCCGCGGTGACGCTCGACGGTCGTCGTACGGAGCTGGGGGTGCACGCCCTGGGTGTCGATGCGCAAGAGCTGCGCGACAGGGCATCTCAGCCCGACGTCGATGACCGGACCGAGCTGCTCCGCGACCTGCTCGGCGGCCGCAAGCTGCTCCTGCGCGTCGACCGCACCGAGCTGACCAAGAACATCGTCCGCGGCCTGCAGGCCTACCGCGAGATGCTGCGCGAGCACCCCGAGCACCGCGGCGAGGTCGTGCACCTGGCCTTCGCCTACCCGAGCCGGCACGACCTGCCGGAGTACCGGGAGTACACCGCCGCGGTCCAGCGCACCGCCCACGAGATCAACGACGAGCTGGGTACGGACGACTGGACCCCCCTGGTGCTCGGGGTGCAGGACGACTACCCGCGCTCCCTGGCAGCGATGAAGATGGCCGACGTGCTGGTGGTGAACCCGATCAGGGACGGGATGAACCTCGTCGCCAAGGAGGGGCCGGTGCTCTCCGCAGACGGGGTGAGCCTCGTCCTGTCCCGCGAGGCCGGCGCGGCCGCTGAGCTGGCCGCGGATGCCTTGCTGGTCAACCCCTTCGACGTGGCCGCCACCGCCGCCGCGATGCACGAGGGGCTGATGGCGACCGACCGGGCGCCCTCGACGGCAAGGCTCGCGGCGGCCGCCTCCGCGCTACCGCCGTCACGCTGGTTCGCCGACCAGGTCGACGCGCTCCGCGCACTCCCCCGCTAGCCGGCGGTCAGGTCAATCGGGAAGGGGACGCTCGCGCGAGGGGACGGCGCACCCCGCACGTACGCACCGTCGCGGAGCACGTGCACAGTGATCTGCGGAGTCGGGTCCCGCTCGATCGACCAGTAGTGCGGAATGCCGACACTGGCGTACTCCGCCGGCTTGCGGACCCGGGCAACGCCCGCGACAGCTGCAGGACCAGCTCGGTGAGCACGACCTGGTGGCCCAGCACCGGAGGTGGGCTCACCAGCGGCCGCCCATCGAGCAGCTCCACCCGGTGGCCGAGCGGGACGTCCGGCAGGTGCTCCTCGGTCCACCGCTCCTCGGCGGCGGGCGGCGGCACCGTCGCGGTGCTCGACATGGGGCGCTCCCTCCGGTCGGTCCCACCGTCGCACGCTGGCAACTCGGCGCGCCAGCCCGTGCGCCTGTGACCCGCTCTGTGGACGAGCGGCTAGCGCGTCCCCAGCGCGCCGACGAGGGTGCGCAGCGCCGCGACGACACCCGCCGGCCCGTCCACCACGAGGTCGGCCCGCTCCCGCAGTGCCACCGGCCCGTCTGGCCGCCCGCTGCACACCACCACGACGGGTACGCCGCCCGCCCGCAGCTCCTGCGCCGCGGCCAGCACCGGCAGGTCGCCGTCGTCGTCCCCGGCGTAGAGCACCGCGCTGCGGCCGGCGCCGAGCCCCCGCACGGTCTCCCCCTTGTCCGGCCCGGGGCTGCGCAGCTCGAGCACGTCGCTGCCGGCCACGAGGTCGAGCCCCAGCTCCGCCGCGAGCGCCGTCAGCGCCGGTGCCAGCGCGGCCAAGGCGGCGGCCGGGTCGGCGGCGGGCCTGGTGTGCACGGCGAGCGCGAGGCCCTTGTCCTCGACGTGCACGCCCGCCGGTGCCTCCGCCAGCAGCGACGGCAGCCGCGTCCGCAGCTCGGCGATGCCCGGCGCCGCGGGCGCGGAGGTCAGCACGCCGCCGGCCCAGCGCTGGGCGCCGTACTGCCCGACGACGACGACGCGGGCGAGGCGTGGATCCGTCGTGAGGCCGGCCAGCGAGGCCGCGACGTCGGCCGGGCGGCCGGTCACGAGCGCGACCTCTCCCACGAGCGCGGCCAGCGCCGCGAGCACGTCGGCTGCGCCGGTGGCAGGCACGGCGGCGAGCGGGTCGAGGACGAAGGGGGCCAGCGTGCCGTCGTAGTCCAGCGCCACGAGGGCCCGCGCCGGCTCAGCCAGCAGCGCGGCCAGGGCCGCGACTCCCGCGGCGGTGCGTGGGGTGAGGAGCGCGCGGAGGTCGGGGGGTGCGGGGTGGCCGCCCAGGCGCGCCGACGGAGCGGAGCCGCAGGACGTCACGCCGGCGCACCGAAGCTCAGACCGCGTCGCGCGCGACGACGACGATGAGCCCGCCGGTGCGCAGCAGCCACCGCGGGCGCGGCAGCATCCGCCGCACCGTGGGGACGCTGCGCAGCATCAGCGCCGCCTGCGCCTCCTGGCTGCGGTCGTAGAAGACAGTGGTCTCCTGCACCCGCGCGGCGACGCTCGTGACCCGCCGCACGGCCCACCCGGCGGAGCTGATCCGCTGGGCGACCGTGGCCCCGAGGTCCGGCACGCCGGTCTGGTCGAGCACCGTCACCGACGCACTGCCGGCCGCGACCCGAGCCGGCCCAGGTGACGGCCCGGCGCCGGGCGGGGCGCCCGCGGCCTGACCGGTGGCCGAGCCGCTGGTCGCCCCGGGCGCTGACGCGCCGCCGCTGGGCGGCGCGGTCTGCCGCAGCTGGGCAGCGCTCGGCGCCGAGCCGTCGGCGTTGGTGATCGCGCCTGCCCCCAGCTGCAGGCCACTGCCGTCGTCGCCGCTGTTGACCAGCTGCACCGCGGCGATGGCGACCACGACCGCGCCGACGGCCACCGCCGCGCCGGCCAGACCACGGCGTCGGGGCCGCACCGGCGGGACGGGCTCGAGGGGCTCGAGGGGCACCGACCCCGCCGTGCCGATGTCGGTGTCCGCGTGCTGCTCGGTGTCCGCCGGCAGGGGTGACGAGCCCGCGCCGTGGAAGGCGGGGTCACCGACGACCGGCTGCGGCCCGGTGTCCGCGTCGAAGAGCGCATCCAGCCCTCGGGCCTCGTTGCTGGGCGGCGTGTCGGTCTCAGCCGGATCGCGGTGCAGCGCCATGGTCAGCTCAGCTCGATGCCCAGCCGGCGCGCGGTGCGGTTGCGCTGACGGGCGGACCGCACGCGGCGCAGCCGCTTGACCAGCATCGGGTCGGCCACCATGGCCTCGGGCCGGTCGATGAGGGCGTTGAGCACCTGGTAGTAGCGGGTCGCGCTCATCGCGAAGCGGTCCTTGATCGACTGCTCCTTGGCGCCCGCGTAGCGCCACCACAGCCGTTCGAACTCCAGCATGGCGAGGTCACGCTCGTCGAGGCCGCCGTCGAGCTCCGGTGGCCCCGAGAGCCCCGCCGCGGACCGCTGCGCTGCCGACACACCGATGAGCATCGCAGTCGGCACCCGGTCCGCGCGGCTGCAGCCGCGGCGTGTCCACCACCACCGACGGTCAGGGACCACCGACGGTCAGGGACCACCGACGGTCAGGGACCACCGACGGTCAGGGACCACCGACGGTCAGGGACCACCGACGGTCAGGGATAGAGGCCGCGGATCCGGTGCGCCTCCGCGACGCGCCCCACGCCGATCACCTGGGCGGCCGCGCGCAGCGAGAGGGACCGCTCGAGCGACAGCGTGTGCACCTCGCGGTAGGCCTTGTCCATCGCCGCCCGCAGCTTGTCGTTGACCTCGGCCTCCGACCAGAAGTAGGCCGCGATGTCCTGCACCCACTCGAAGTAGGAGACGGCCACCCCACCGGCGTTGGCCAGGATGTCCGGCACCACGACGACCCCGCGGTCGGCGAGCAGGTCGTCGGCGGCGGGCGTCGTCGGCCCGTTGGCCCCCTCGACCACCAGCCGGGCGCGTACGCGACCCGCGTTCCCCTCGTGGATCACACCCTCCAGCGCCGCGGGGACCAACATCGTGACGTCGAGCTCCAGCAGCTCCTCGTTGCTGATGAGCTCCGCGCCATGGGTCTCGGTGACGCTGCGGGCCCCGGCCGACTGCGCCGCGAGGAGCGCCGCGACGTCGAGCCCCTTGGCCTCGTGGACCCCACCGCCGACGTCGCTCACGGCGACCACGCGGCACCCCGCCTCGGCCAGGAAGACAGCCGCGAGGGCGCCGACCTTGCCGAAGCCCTGCACCGCGACGGTCGTCTCCTCCGGTGCCCGGCCGCTGTCGCGCAGCGCACTGAGCGCGATGTAGGACAGCCCGCGGCTCGTCGCCGCCCCCCGGCCCGCGGAGCCGCCGATGCTCACCGGCTTGCCGGTCACGATGCCGGTCACCGTGTACCCCGACTGGACGCTGTAGGTGTCCATGAACCACGCCATGGTCTGCTCGTCGGTGCCGACATCGGGCGCCGGCACGTCACGGTCCGGGCCGATGATGGGGAAGATCTCGCTGGCGTAACGCCGGGTCAGGCGCTCGAGCTCACCGATCGAGAGCTGGCGTGGGTCGACGGTCACGCCGCCCTTGGCCCCGCCGTACGGCACGCCGATGAGCGCGCACTTCCACGTCATCCACATGGCGAGCGCCTTGACCTCGTCGATGTCGGTGCGGGGGTGGTAGCGGATGCCGCCCTTGGCCGGTCCCCGGGTCAGGCTGTGCTGCACCCGGTAGCCGTCGAAGACCTCGATCCGCCCGTCGTCGCGCCGCAGCGGCACGCTGACCTGCAGCGAGCGCCGAGGCGTTGCCAGCACCGCGTGCAGCCCGTCGTCGATCCCGAGGTGCCGGACCGCGTCGTCCAGCTGTGTCAGCGCGGAGTCCCACGCAGACCCGTCCGTCATGCTCCCAGCCTCCTGGTGCGGGCCGCGGTCGCCGTTGACCGCGGATCGCCCTCGCACGGTGCCACACGCAGCGCCCGCGCGGGGTGCACCACCCCGACACCCACCCGACTGCTCACCGCCCCGTGAAGATCGCCTTGCCGGGGCCGTGCTCGAGCAGCGAGGTGATGCCGATGTCGATGTCGTCGGTGCCGAAGACGGCGCCGAATGCCTCTCTGGTCTGGGCGTCCGCCGCAGCAACGCCGCCGTCGCGGGCCAGTCGGAGCAGCCGCTTGCCCTGCGCCGCAGCAGCTGTGGGGCCGGCAGCGAGCCGCGCGGCGTAATCCCGCGCCGCCGGCAGCAGCTCTTCGCGCGCCAGCACCCGGTTGACGACGCCCCAGTGCTCGAAGACCTCGGCGCGGTAGGTCGCACCGGTCAGCACCGCCTCCGTCGCCCGCGCCACGCCGGCGCGCGCCACCAACCGCTGGGTGCCGCCGGCACCGGGGGTCAACCCGACGGTGGCCTCGACCAAGCCGAAGGACGCCTCCTGCGCCGCCCACAGCAGGTCGCAGCCGAGGACCACCTCCAGCCCGATCGTCAGGCACAGCCCGTGCACCACCGCGAGGGTGGGTACGGGCAGCGCCTCCAGCGCGTGGGTGAGCGCGAGGAAGGCCGCGCCCAGCTCGCCGCCCGCCTCAGCGTCACGGCCCTGGAAGTCGTGTACGTCGACCCCCGCGGAGAAGACCTTGCCCTCGGCGCGCAGCAGCACCGCTCGCGCGTCACCGGGCAGCTCGGCCAGCGCGGCGGCGAGGTCGTCGACGACCGGCAGCGTGAACAGGTTGAGCGGTGGCGCGTCGATGACGAGCTCGGCGACGTCGGGGGCGGCGGTCCGGCGCTCGATCCGCACGGTGGAGGTCATGGCGGCGAACCTAGGCCGCGGGGGGACAGGCCTCCTGGTGCACGACGGTCATCGCGGCCAGCTCGTCCAGCAGCTCGGGCCCGAAGCCGAAGCCGCTGCCACTGGCCCGCCGCGGCGTGCTCGCCCCACCCGGTGCGCCGCCGAAGACATTGTTGATCTTGACCGTACCGACCCCGAGCTCGCGGATCGCGCGCTGAGCGTGCTCGAGGTCCGGCGTGAGGACGGTCCCGGCCAGGCCGTACGAGGAGGCGGCGCCCAGGCGCAGCGCCTCGTCGAAGGAGGCCACCACCTGCACCGCGGCCACCGGGCCGAAGGTCTCCTCCACCATCACCGCGGCGTCCTCGGGGGCACCGAGCACGACGGTGGGAGGGTAGAAGGTGCCGGCGCCGTCGGGCCGCACACCGCCGGTCAGCACCTCGGCACCGGCCGCCCGCGCCGCCTCGACCTGGGCGTGGACCAGCGAGCGCTGCCGCTCGTCGACCAGCGGCCCCATCGTGGTCGCGGGGTCGAGGGTCGGGCCGAGCACGCGCGACTCCGCCTCCGCGACCAGCGCCGCGAGGAAGGGCGCAGCGACGGCCGCGTGCACGTAGACCCGCTCGACGCTGACGCAGATCTGGCCGGCGTTGGCGAAGGCGCCGAGCGCGACCTGCGCCGCCGCCCACACCGGGTCCACGCCAGCGTCGACGAGGCAGGCGTCCTTGCCGCCGAGCTCGAGGACGGCCTTGGCGCCCCGGCCGGCGCACACCGCGGCGACCTCGCGCCCGGTCGTGGTCGAGCCGGTGTGGCAGACGACCTGCACCCGCGCGTCGGCGACCAGCGCCCGGCCGACCGAGCCGTCCCCGGTGAGCACCTGCACGACGTCGGCCGGCAGCCCCGCCTCCTGCGCCAGCTGGACCAGGCGTACGCCGGACAGCGGCGCCCGCTCGCTCGGCTTCAGGATGACGGGGTTGCCGACGGCGAGGTTGGCCGCCACGAGCTGGCAGGCGATCGCGACCGGGTCGTTCCAGGGGCACAGCGCCACCGCCACGCCGCGGGGCTGCCAGAGCATCGCGTCCAGCGCCCCCCAGCCGCCCTGCAGGCTGCGCCCGCGGTGCAGCGGGCCGAGCTCCGCGTACTGCTCCACGGTGCCGATGCCCGCCTCGACCCCACCCCTGCTGTCCCCGATCGGCTTGCCCATCTCCCGGGTCTGCAGCAGGGCCACCTCATCGACCGCCCCGCGCAGCGCCCGGGCCCAGGCCTTGAGCAGCGCGCCCCGCTCACCGGGAGCGGTCTGCGCCCACCCCGGCGCGGCGGCCGCGGCCCGCGCCAGCGCCGCCTCGACCTCAGGCCCCGTCGCCTGCGGCAGCACGGCGACCCGCTCGCCGGTGGCCGGGTCGGTGACGACCAGCTGGTCCGTACGGGGGGTTGTCGTCGGCGCGCTCACCCGGGCATCCTGCCCGGCCGCGTCATGTCCCGGCCGCCGAGCCCTGCGTCACCCGCTGACCGGGGGCGGCGGCGCGAAAGGTGAGCGGGGCGGTGGCTGGACCGACCCGGCCTCCGGCCCGGAGACGACGCGGGTGAGCAGCCCCTCGACCACCGGCTCGGGCCCGACGAAGACGACCGTCGTACGGTCCGGCCCGCTCTGCCACACGGCAGCGCTGACCTCGCCGACCACCACACGGCCGGCCGGCCGGTCGAGCAGGTCCAGCCGACCGACACCGCCCAGCAGCCCGACGACGGCGGCGAAGACCGGCTCGTAGGGCGCAGCCAGCGCGACCGAGCCGGTCGGGCCGGCAGGGAGCTCGCCGACGGTGATCGCGGCGCCGGGTGGCCGGTGGCCGGGGCGCACGAGCAGCGCCCCGATGACGACCACGACCCCCAGGGCCAGCGAGACCGCGCCGAGGGTGGCGGTGCTGGTGACATGGCCGCCGAGCAGCGCCGGTGGGCCGTCCGCGGCGAGCGCGACGGCGGCCAGCACGGCCGCCGGGCGTCGGTGGGTCGCGACCGCGGCGACCAGCAGGGCCACGAGGCCGAGCACCGCGAGGAGGCGGTCGAGCTCGTCGTCGGCGCCGCCGAGGCCGAGGACCTTGGTGGCCTGGAGGGCGACGCCGCCGACGTAGCCGGCACCGGCCACGGTGATCAGCGTGGTGAGCGCGAAGAGGCCACCGGCGCGCACCCACAGCGGGGAGCGCCGCTCGAGGTCGGCGATGACCAGGGCGGTGACCCCGCCGACGATGACCGCGTCCACGCCGTACCCGACGTAGTCGGTGAGCGGGTGCAGCCCCTGGGGCAGCAGCACGGCGCCGACGATGAGCAGGACCGGCACGATGCTCATCCGGCGGGTCAGCACGGCGACCACGGCGAGGGCGGGCACGACGAGGACGACGAGACCGCCGGGGACGCCGGTGTCGGCGCGCAGCAGCACCTGGCACCCGGCGAAGGCGATGGCGCTCCCGGCGATCAGCGCGGGGCCCACGGGCCGCAGCACCCGCACCGCGACCAGGGCGTAGCCGACCAGGGCGAGCAGGAGCAGCAGCACGCCGTAGGTGGTCAGAGACGTGGTGTCGGTCTGCGAGACGATCGACAGCAGCACCCCGGCGGCGGCCGTGACGAGGACGAGCACCTGCCACCCACGGCGCCGCCACGCGTAAGCGGCGACCGCCGCGGCCAGGCCGGCGAGGGTGGCCAGCAGCGTGGTGATCTTGTCGCTCGTCCCCGCGTCGTCGGCGAGGACGCCGACCCCGACACCCACCAGCACCGCCGCGAGCGCCTGCAGGAAGTCGGCGAGACCGCGCGCGACCGGGACCGGTCGGCGTACGCGTCGTGCCAGCAGCTCACCGAGGACGGCGATGGCGACCGCGACGACGAGCACCAGCACGCCGCGCGCGGTCGTGGAACCCTGCGTCGGCGACCGCAGCAGCTCCAGCAGACCGACCAGCGCCAACACCGCCCCGGTCACGACCGCGACGAGGCTGGCGAAGGGCGGCTCCCCCGGCTCGCGCTCCGGCGCCGCCCCGCGGGGGTCGGTGTAGGTCGACGCCGCGGCGCGCACCCGGCGGAGCGCGGAGCCCGACGAGGGACGGCCACCCTCGACGACGGGGGCGCTCATGCCCGGCTCCGGCGGCGCCGGCTGCCGAGGGCGTAACCGAGCAGCCCACCGCCGAGCACCACGAGCGCGACGACCCGGCTGCCGGTGGACTCGTGGCCGTGCACGGCGGTCAGGAAGCCGCTCGAGCCGCTGAGCCCGCCGCTGGAGCTGAACCCGCCGCTGCCCGCCCCGCCGGGGGGCGGGGCGGAGCTCGGCGGGTCGAGCGTGACGCCCGCCGGCGGGCCGTCGCAGGGCAGGCCGCCGACGTAGGCCCCGGTCACGTCGTCGTACCCGTCGCCGTTGAGGTCGGCGCACCGGGGGAGCAGCGCGCCGCCGGCGAGGACCCGGTGCGACGGTGCCGCCTGCGCCGGCGCTGCGGCCTAGGCTGCAGCGGGGAGCCAGAGCGCCCCGAGGACGACGAGCAACCCGGCCAGGAGCCGGGCGGGACGGAGCAGCAGCACAGAGGCCTCGCAGGTCGTCGGGACGGCGGTCGTGGCTGCCACGGGGCGCGCGGGACCAGGTCGCCCGCAGGGAGGCCGCACTCTGGCACAGGGCTGGGACGGGCCGTCGGCGGTCCGCGTGCTGTGATGGCGGGGTGGTGACGCTGCGCTACTGGGCCGCGGCCCGCGAGGCGGCAGGTCACGCAGAGGAGCGGCTCGACGCCTCCTCCGCGGCGGACCTGCGGGCCCAGCTGGCCGCCCGCGGGGGCCGGCTGGCCGCGATCACCGCCATCAGCACCCTGCTGCTCGCCGACGGGTCCCGGCTGGCCGCCGGCTCCGACCGGCCGCTCGGCGACGGCGACGTCGTCGAGGTGCTGCCGCCCTTCGCCGGCGGGTGAGCGGGGTGACGCTCCCGTCGGCGACCAGGCACGGCCGGGCTCGGACCGTCGACGAGCACCTCGCCGACGTCCTCTCCCTGGGCCCCCTCGGCCGCCTGGTCGACCTTGCGCCCGCGCACGCGCTCGGCCGGACGTTGACCGCTGACATCAGCAGCCCGGTCCAGCTGCCCGGCTTCGCGTCCTCCGCGATGGACGGGTACGCGGTGCGCTGCGCCGACACCCCTGGCCGGCTCGCGGTGGTCGAGGACGTGCCCGCCGGCACCCTCCCCACCCGCGCGCTCGTCCCCGGGACCGCGGCGCGGGTGATGACCGGCGCGCCGCTGCCCGCTGGCACCGAGGCGGTGGTCCGCCAGGAGGACACCGACGGCGGCACCGCGCACGTCGTGGTGCGGGTGGCCGTGCCACCCGGCGCCGCGGTGCGACCGGCCGGCAGCGACGTGGTCGCGGGCTCGACGCTGGTCACCGCCGGGCAGCGGGTCGGGCCGAGCCAGCTGGCTGCGCTCCATTCCGCGGGGATCACCTCCGTACCCGTCCGGTCCCAGCCCCGCGTGCTCGTCATCAGCACCGGGTCTGAGCTGGTGCCGGCGGGCACCACGCCGGGTCCGGCCCAGCTGGTCGACAGCAACCGCCCCGCGCTGCTCGCCGCCGTCGCCGAGGCGGGCGCGGAGCCGGTCGACGGCGGGTGCGTCGCCGACGACGTCGGTGCCCTGCTCGCCCTGCTCGACGCGCGCGCGCCGGAGGTCGACCTGGTGCTCACCTCCGGCGGGGTCAGCATCGGGGCGTACGACGTGACCAAGGCCGCGCTCGCCCCCCGCGGCGTGCACTTCGTCAGCGTCGCGGTGCAGCCGGGCAAGCCGCAGGCCTGGGGGCGCATCGGGGCGACGGCCTACCTCGGGCTGCCCGGCAACCCGGTCTCCTCGCTGGTGGGGTTCGAGCTCTTCGTCCGGCCGCTGCTCGGGCGCCCCCGGGTCGTGCACCGCCGGCGTCTCGCCGCCCCGATCAGCGGCTCCCCGCCCGGCCGGCGCCAGCTGCTGCGCGGCCGGCTGGACTCCGCGGGGACGGTCGCGCAGGTCGGCGGCGCCGGCTCCCACCAGCTCGGCCAGCTCGCCGCCGCCGACTGCCTCATCTCGCTGCCCGAGGGCGTCACCGAGGTCGGCGCCGGGGCGGAGGTCGACGTGCTGGACCTCACGTGAGCGGCCTGCCCCACCTCGACGACGCCGGCGGCGCACGCATGGTCGACGTCGGGGCGAAAACGGTCACCGTGCGCACCGCCACTGCCCGGGGTCGGCTGGTCGTCTCCCCCGACGTGGTCGCCCTGCTGCGCGGCGACGGGGTGCCCAAGGGGGACGCGCTCGGGGTCGCGCGGGTGGCCGCCATCCTCGGCGCGAAGCGGACCGCCGACCTCATCCCGCTGTGCCACCCGCTCGGACTGGACCGGGTCGACGTCGCCCTCGAGGTGGCCGACGACGCGGTCGAGATCGTGGTGACCGCGGGCTGCACCGGGCGCACCGGGGTGGAGATGGAGGCGCTCACCGGGGTCGCGGTCGCCGGCCTCGCGCTGCACGACATGGTCAAGGCGGTCGACCCCGCCGCGGTGCTCACCGACGTGTGCCTCGTCCGCAAGACCGGCGGCCGGTCGGGCACCTGGGAGCGGCCGTGAGGGCCCTCGTGGTCACGGTCAGCGACCGGGCCTCCAGCGGCGGGTACGAAGACCGCTCCGGCCCGCTCGCCGCCGCGCTGCTCGCCGCGCAGGGCTACGACGTGGGCGACGTGGTGGTCGTACCCGACGAGGTCGAGGCGATCCGGGGCGCCCTCCTCGCCGCGACGGCAGACCTGGTGGTCACCACGGGGGGTACGGGCCTCGCCCCCCGCGACGTCACCCCCGAGGCGACCGCCGCCGTACTCGAGCGCGAGGTGCCCGGCCTGGCCGACCTGGTGCGCGCGGCCGGCGCGCAGCGCGTACCCACCTCGGCGCTGTCCCGCGGGCTCGCCGGCACGCGGGGACGCACGCTCGTCGTCAACCTGCCGGGCTCCCCGGGAGGGGTGCGCGACGGGTTGGCCGCGCTCGCCCCGGTGCTGCACCACGCGCTGGCGCAGCTCGCCGAGGAGGGCGACCACCGGTGAGCACCGAGCGGCCCCCCGGCCGGGTCGTCCTGGCCCAGGTGACCGGCGCCGACCTCGACCCGGCCCGCTGCCTCGCGCTGGTCAGCGACCCCTCGGCCGGCGGCATCGGCCTGTTCGCCGGCGCTGTCCGCTCCGACGACGACGGACGCGCGGTGACCCAGCTCGAGTACGAGGCGCACCCGAGCGCCCAGGCGGAGATCGAGCGGCTGTCCGCGTGGGCCGCCGCCGAGCCCGGCGTCGTCGCGGTCGCCGCCGAGCACCGCACCGGCTCGCTCGGCGTCGGCGAGCTGGCCATCGTGGTCGCGGTCAGCGCGCCGCACCGCGCCGAGGCACTGCGCACCTGCCACGCGCTGGTCGACCGGATCAAGGCCGAGGTGCCGCTGTGGAAGCACCAGCACCACCCGGATGGCACCGCGGGGTGGGTCGGCGCGGAGTGAGGCTCCCGGTCAGCCCAGCAGCTCGGCCTCGACCAGGTCGCGCGTACGCCAGTAGACGTCCTCCATCAGCAGGTGCCCGAAGGCGCCGTTGCGGCCGACGCTGAGCAGGCCGCGCACGCCCGTACCCCGCTCGAGCTGCTGGCGCACCGGCTCGGTCGACAGGGCGAAGACCGGGTAGGCGATGGGGCTGCGCTGCACCTGCACCCCCAGCAGACGCTGGCGCGCGTCGGGGATGACCTGCACCAGGTGGGCCAGGCAGCGCTCGGCGAGCTCCTCCGGCGTCGCCGTCCAGGTCGCGTCGCCGACGGCGCACCCGATGTCGGCGGTGATCTGGGTCTTGCCCTCGGGGGCCAGCCACGGAGTGGCCAGCGGGGTCTCGGTCAGCCGGAAGTACGGCGCGTCGGCCTCCGGGGTCCAGGTCACGACGTCGGGGAGCAGCCCGCGGCCCTCGAAGCGCAGCGTCACGAAGGTCATCGGGCGGAAGGTCAACGCGCGCAGCGGCTCCAGCGCCGCGGAGCCCTCGACCAGCCGGGGCAGGACGGGCGCGGGCGCGCTGCTCACCACGCCGCTGACCTCCTGCTCCTCGCCGCCCACCCGGACGGCGCGGACGGCGCCGTCCTCGACGACCACCGACTGGACCGGGCTCTCCAGCTTGATCCGGTCACCCAGCTCCTCCACCGAGGGGCGCAGCAGGGCCGCGACCCCACCGCTGCGGGGGTAGACGTGCCAGACCCGGGCCGACTCGGGGCGGCTGCCGCAGTACCCCACCGCCACCGGACGGTGGGTGACCCGCTTGGCGGCCGACAGCCACAGCGTGCCGGCCAGACTGCCGGGGATCTTCTCCCCCACGCTGGCCGCCAGCTCGTCGGCCGGCAGGCCGGACCACGCCTCCAGCAGCGGCAGCGCCACCTCGTCGGCGAGGCGGGCGCCGTACTGCCCGCGGAACCACGCCGCGGCGGTCCGCGGCCGCCCGCCGCGGTGCAGCCGCGCCTGCAGCGCCGAGGCGACGTAGGCCGGCTGGGCCAGCAGGCCCAGGGGGTAGCCCACTGCCTTGCCGCGCAGCCACACGACCTCCCCGTACCGGTCGACCGGGCGGCACAGCTCAGCGGCCCCTAGCTCGCGGGCCAGCCGGTTGGTGACGAAGTGCGCGCCGGTGTCCAGGTGCCAGCCGTCCTCCGACCGGCCCGCGGCCAGCCCGGCGGGGTGCGCCGAGGCCTCGTAGAGCACGACGGGGCGGCCGGCGCGGCTCAGCGTGCGCGCGGCGGTGAGGCCGGCGATGCCGGCGCCCAGCACGGCGACGGGTGCCTGCGGCATGACGGACCTCCTGGCGGGACGAGCCTGGCAGCGACGGGGAGCGCCGTCGGGTCATGCAAGCAGGCCGCCGGCGCGTCGGCCGCTCGGCTAGACCGAGACGGACTGGAGTGCCGCGCCAGACCGCACCCGCGGATCTCTCCGGAACTCAGGTCCGCGGGTGCGACTATGTTGTTCGTATGCCCTCGTACCGCATCAGCGAGGCGGCGTCTCTCCTCGCGGTCAGCGACGACACGGTGCGCCGCTGGGTCGACGCCGGCCGGCTGCCCGTGGACACCGACGCGAGCGGCCGCTCCGTCGTCGACGGGGTCGCGCTGGCCACGCTCGCCGTCGCGCTCGCCAAGGCACCCGAGCCGTCCTCGGCGGCCGGGGCGTCGGCCCGCAACCACCTCACTGGCCTGGTCACCCACGTCACCAGGGACGGCGTGATGGCCCAGGTCGAGCTGCAGGCGGGCCCCTTCCGCATCGTCTCGCTGATCAGCCGGGAGGCCGCCGACGAGCTCGGCCTCGCGCCGGGGGTGCGGGCCACGGCCACCGTCAAGTCCACCAACGTCACGATCGAGGTACCCCGACCGTGATGACCCGACCGCTCCTCGCCGCCCCGCTGCTCGGCCTGGCGCTGCTGGGCGCCGGGTGCGGCAGCTCCAACCCGACGCAGGGGCAGCCAGCCGCCGCCAACCCGACCAAGCCCGGCGTCACGGGCGCCATCACGGTGCTGGCCGCCGCATCCCTGCAGAAGACCTTCACGGCGCTCGGATCTCAGTTCCAGACGGCCCACCCGGGTACGACGATCACCTTCAGCTTCGCGGGGAGCGACACCCTCGCCGCGCAGATCACCGCGGGCGCGCCGGCCGATGTCTTCGCCGCCGCCAGCACCGCGACCTACCAGCCCGTCGTCGCGGCCGGCGACAGCGTGGGCACACCCACCGTCTTCGCCACCAACACGCTGCAGATCGCCACGCCGCCAGGCAACCCGAAGCACTTCGCCCGGCTCGCCGACGTCACCGCGCCCGGCGTCACGCTCGACCTGTGCGCCCCGACGGTGCCGTGCGGGGCGGCGGCGCAGAAGGCGCTGACGGCGGCCGGCCTCACCGCCACCCCGGTCAGCGAGGAGACCGCGGTGACCGGCGTCCTGACCAAGGTCGAGCTCGGGGAGGTCGACGCGGGGCTCGTCTACCGCACCGACGTGCAGGGCTCGATGGGCAAGGTCGACGGCGTGGACTTCCCCGAGGCCTCGGGCGCCGTCACCTCCTACCCGATCGGCGTGCTCACGGCGAGCAAGGACAAGGCACTGGCGCAGGCCTTCGTGGACTACGTACGCGGCCCGGCCGGCGTCACCGTGTTGACCGCGGCCGGCTTCCAGACCCCCTGACGGGTACGCGCCCGTGACCCGCCGCCGGGCGCCTGCACTGCTCGCCCTGCCGGCGATCGTGGCGCTGCTGCTCCTCCTGCTGCCGCTGCTGGGGCTGGTCGTGCGTGCGCCGTGGGGCCACCTCGGCGCGTCGCTGTCCGGCAGCGGGGCCGGGCAGGCGCTGCGCCTGTCGCTGGAGACCGGGGTCGTCTCCACGCTCGCGTGCCTGGTCCTCGGGGTCCCGCTCGCCATCGTCCTGGCCCGGATGTCCGGGTTCCCCCACCGGGTGCTCCGGGCCCTCGTCACCGTCCCGCTGGTGCTCCCCCCCGTCGCCGGCGGCATCGCCCTCCTGCTCGCCTTCGGCCGGCGCGGGGTCGTGGGCGGCCCCGTCTTCGACGCCACCGGCCTGTCGCTGCCCTTCCACACCCCGGCGGTGGTGATCGCGCAGACCTTCGTCGCGCTGCCCTTCCTGGTGCTCGCGGTCGAAGGTGCGCTGCGCAGCAGCGACCGGCGCTACGAGGAGGTCGCCGCCACCCTCGGCGCCGGCCGCGCGCACGTGCTGCGCCACGTCACGCTGCCCCTCGTCGCCCCCGGCATCGCCTCAGGGGCGGCGCTCGCCTTCGCCCGGGCGATCGGGGAGTTCGGCGCGACGGTCACTTTCGCCGGCAGCTTTCCCCGTACGACACAGACCGTCCCGCTGACCATCGCCCTGCTGCAGGTCGACGACCTCGACGCCGCCGTCGGCCTGTCCCTCATCCTGCTCGTCGTGAGCGTCGCCGTCCTCGTCCTGCTGCGCGGCAGGTGGATGACCGGCGGGTGAGCGCTCCGGACGCGCACACCGGCACCGGGCCGCGACCGGCGAGCGGGCTGAGCATCGCGGGGCACGTGCAGCGCGGCGGCTTCCGCCTCGACGTCGCGCTGGCGGTGGCCCCCGGCGAGGTGGTCGCCGTGGTCGGCCCCAACGGCAGCGGCAAGAGCACGTTTCTGCGGGCGCTGGCCGGCCTCGAGCCGCTGGCCAGCGGCACCCTGCACCTCGACGGGGCGCTGCTCGAGGGCGAGCCGGGCACGCGTACCCCTCCCGAGGACCGGTGTCTCGGCCTGGTGCTGCAGGAGCCGCTGCTCTTCCCGCACCTGTCGGCCCGCGACAACGTCGCCTTCCCGCTGCGGGCGCGCGCCTGGCGTCGGCCCGCGGCGCGCGCCGAAGCCGACCGGTGGCTCGGGCTCGTCGGTGTGGTGCCCGAGCTCGCCGCGCGCCGCCCGCGGGCGCTGTCGGGCGGCCAGCAGCAGCGCGTCGCGCTGGCCCGCGCGCTCATCGGTGACCCGCGCCTGCTCCTGCTCGACGAGCCGCTGGCCGCGGTCGACGTCGAGGCCCGCGCTGAGCTGCGCGCGCTGGTGCGCGAGCGGATCAGCGCCTTCACCGGCGTCACGTTGCTGGTCACCCACGACCCGCTCGAGGCGCTCGCGCTGGCCGACCGCCTCGTCGTGCTCGACGCGGGCCGGGTGCGGCAGGACGCCCCGCCGGGCGAGGTCGCCGCCGCACCGCAGACCACCTACGTCGCCACCCTGCTGGGCCTGAACCTGTTGTGCGGCAACGCTTCCGCCGGCACTGCCACCGTCGCCGACGCGCGCGTGCCCAGTGCCCTGACCGGGCCGGTCCTGGCGGCCGTGAGGCCCGCGGCGTTGATCTTCGACCACACTGGTACGACGATCGGTTCGTACCGAGTCGATGCGCTGGAGCCCACCCCGACCGGCGTGCGGGTGCTGCTCGGCGGCCTGCTCGCCGAGACCACCGCCGCTGACGTCACCCGGCTCGGCCTGGCGCCCGGCCAGCAGGTGACCGTCGGCGTCACCGAGGAGCTCCTGCCGTACCCGACCTGTCGGGTGGGTCCGACTGACCCGTGGCCATCAGACGTGACCGGCGATGAGCTCCTCGGCGACCCAGTGCGCGACGTCAGCTGGGTACGGAGCCGGCAGCCCCAGGACGACGTGCGTGAAGCCGGCGTCGATGGCCGGCCCGATCGCGCGCCGGGTGGCGCCGGGATCGTCGTAGGAGACACCCAGGTGGATCGAGCGCCTGATCGCGGTGGGGTCGCGACCGATGTCAGCGCAGTAGCGGTCCAGCAGGGTGCTGCGGGCGATGACGTCGTCGATGTCGCCGCCGGGGATGTTCCAGACGTCCGCGTGCTCCGCGACGATGCGCAGCGTCGCCATGGAGCGGCCGCCGATCACCATCGGCGGGCCGGGGCGCTGGAGGGGCTTGGGGTTGCAGAAGGCCCCGGTGAGGTCGACGTACCTCCCGTGGAAGTCGAAGGGCTCGTCCTCGGCCCAGAGCCGCCGGATGACCGTGCACGCCTCGTCGAGGCTGCCTACGGCGTCATCGACGTCGAGGAAGGGCAGCCCGTGCGCGGCGTACTCACGCCGGGCCAGCAGGGGACTGGGGCGTGAGCCGACGCCGATGCCGACGTCGAGCCGGCCGCCGGAGACGACGTCGACGGTCGCGGCGATCTTGGCCAGCATGGCTGGTGGCCGGAAGCGGTTGCTCGTCACGAGCAGGCCGAGGCGCAGCCGCTCGGTCTGCGCGGCGAGGGCCGCCAGCAGCGTCCACCCCTCGAAGGTCGGCCCGCCCGGGTCGCCGCCGATCGGCATGAGGTGGTCGAAGAGCCAGGCGTGCTCGATCGCCGGGATCGCGTCCGCCTCGCGCCAGACGCGCAGGAGGTCGTCGTAGGAGACCTGCATCGGGGCCGTCATGATGCCGAAGCTCACGCAGGTGGGCGTCATCGTCTGGCCCGGCTCAGCGACGACGGCGCAGCGAGGGGTCGAGCAGCGCGGGCGGGGTGTCGAACTTCTCCTCCGGGGCGAGGTCCACCCCGGGCGCGACGACGGCATCGATCGCGTCGAGCACGTCGTCGGAGAGTGCGGTGTCCGAGGCGGCGAGCTGCGCGCGCAGGTGCTCCACGGTCCGCGGGCCGATGATCGCGCTCGTCACGCCCGGGTGTGCCGTGACGAAGCCGAGCGCCAGCTGGATCATCGTCAGCCCGGCCCCGTCGGCGATCGTGGCCAGCTGCTCGACGGCATCGAGCCTGGCCCGGTTGGCGGGGATGGCCAGGTCGAAGCGCTGGGGCATGGCCGTCGAGCGGCTGGTGGTGATGTCGCGGCCCTCGCGGACCGCCCCCGACAGCCAGCCCGAGGCCAGCGGGCTCCAGGCCAGCACACCGAGCCCGTACTGCTCGGTCACCGGCAGCACGTGCGTCTCGATGCCGCGCTGGAGGATCGAGTAGCTGGGCTGCTCGGTGACGTACCGGCCCAGGTGGTGCTCGCGGGCGGCCCACTCGGCCTGCACGATCCGGTAGGCCGGGAAGGTGGACGAGCCGAAGTAGCGGATCTTGCCGGCCCGCTGCAGGTCGGTCAAGGCCGCCAGCGACTCCTCGTCGCTGGTCGTGGGGTCCCACCGGTGGACCTGGTAGAGGTCGACGTGGTCGACGCCGAGGCGGCGCAGGCTGTTGTCGAGCTCGGTGACCAGCCAGCGGCGCGAGGTGCCCCGGTGGTTGCGCTCCTCCCCCATCGGCAGGCAGGCCTTGGTGGCCAGCACGATGTCGTCCCGACGTCCGGCGATGGCCTTGCCGACCATCTCCTCCGACTCGCCCTGGCCGTACATGTCAGCCGTGTCGATCAGGTTGATCCCGCCTGCCAAGGCGGCGTCGACGATGGCGGTGGCCTCGTCCTGGCCCGTCCGTCCGATGCTGCCGAAGTTCATCGCGCCGAGCACGAGGGTGCTGACCTGCACACCGGTGCGGCCCAAGGTGCGGTACTGCATGACGCGTCCTCCTCGTGAGATGGCTCGAGCCGGCGCTGGACGGGCGGGTCGAGGGTCGGCCGCTCTGACACCATGGGAGACCGGAGCGGCGGTCCGTCCGCCACCATACGGAGCGACGTTCCGTTTGCCAAGCCGAGCGAGGGGGTCGTCCGGTGGCCTCGGTCGGCAGCTCCGAGCCGTCACCGCCGCGGAAGCGAGCCGACGCGCAGCGCAACGAGGCGGCGCTGCTCGAGGCGGCCGCGGCGACCTTCGTCACCTCAGGTGTCGACGCCCCCGTGCGGACCATCGCAGCCAGGGCCGGCGTCGGCGTCGGGACGATCTACCGGCACTTCCCGACGCGCGCCGACCTCGTCGTCGCCGTCTACCGCCACCAGGTCGAGGCGTGCGCGCAGGCCGGTCCGACGCTGCTGGCCGACAGCACGACGCCCCACGCTGCGCTCGCACGCTGGATCGACCTCTTCGTCGACTTCCTGGTCACCAAGCACGGCCTCGCCGAGGCTCTGCAGTCCGACCACGCCGCCTTCGCGACCCTGCACGCCTACTTCCTCGACCGCCTCGTGCCGGTGTGCGCCCAGCTGCTCGACGCGGCGCGGGCGGCGGGGGACATCCGCGACGGCATCGATGCGTACGAGCTGATGTGCGGCATCGGCAACCTCTGCATCGGCGCCCAGGACAACCCCCGCTACGGCGCACGCCGCATGGTCGAGCTGGTGGTCGCGGGGCTGCGGTCGCGCTGATGGCCCGGCCCGGCCCGACGAGGCGCTGCGCCGACCAACGCGAAGTGTCGGACCCCCCTCCTGGCGTGCGGCCATGACGGCGATGGAACCATGCTGACCCGAGCCGCGTGCTCACCCGAGCAACCGTGCTCACCCGAGCAACCGTGCTTGGCCAGCGTCGGACTAGCCGGCTGCGCGCTTTGCCAGCACCGCCGCCTCGATCTCGGCGGCCTCGGCCAGCGTCGGGGCGGTGCCGCCCAGGCGGGCCGGCAGCCACCAACGGTCGTTCGGACCGCGGGGCTCGACGCCGTACGCCGCCTGCAGCGCGGTGAGCTGGGTCTGCATCGCGTCCTTGAGCGCGCTGGTCGCGGCCGTGACGTCTTCCCCAGGCGCGACGTGGCGCGGGGTGCCGATGCCGATCGCGACCCGCACGTGCCGGCCGTCACGCACCAGGCCCCGCTTGCGGCCCTTGGTCCAGATCCGCTGGCTCCCCCAGAGCACGACCGGGAGTAGCGGCACCCCCGCCTCCTGGGCCATCCGCGCCGCGCCGGTCTTGAAGGCTTTGAGCTCGAAGCTGCGGGAGATGGTGCCCTCGGGGAAGACGCCGACCAGGTCACCGCGGCGCAGCGCCTCGACCGACGCCATGTAGGCCGGGCCGCCGGCGGAGCGGTCCACCGGGATGTGACGCATGCCGCGCATGAGGGGCCCGCCGAGCGGGTGGGCGAAGACCTCGTGCTTGGCCATGAAGCGGACCACCCGGCGCCCCGGCCGCCAGAAGGGGGCCCCCGCGAGCGCGTAGTCGAGGTAACCGGTGTGGTTCATCACCACGACGCCACCGCCGGTCGCGGGCACGTGCTCCTGCCCGTCGACGACGAAGTCGAGGTCGAGCGCCCGGAAGGACGCGAAGGCTGCGCGCAGGACCATGGCGTAGACCGGCTCGACCGGGGGACCGCTACGCCGCACCGCGTCTCTTCGCCGCACCAGACGTGTTCGGCGCAGCGCCGCCCGTGGTTCGCCCAGAATGGGGGGGTGCGCGTCCTCCTCACCGGCGGCGCCGGCTTCATCGGCAGCCACGTGGCGACGGGGCTCCTCGACGCCGGTCACGAGGTGATCGTCCTCGATGCGCTGCTGCCCGCGGTGCACACCACCCCGCCGGTGCTCGACCCGAGGGCGCGGCTGGTCGTGGGTGATGTCCGCGACCGGGCGGCGGTCGACACCGCGCTCGCCGGCGCAGAGGCCGTGGTGCACCAGGCCGCGATGGTCGGGCTCGGCGTCGATCTGGCGGACCTCCCCGATTACGCCGGCTGCAACGACCTGGGTACGGCCGTGCTGCTCGCCGCCATGGCCGCCGCCCGGGTGGCGCGGCTGGTGCTCGCCAGCTCCATGGTCGTGTACGGGGAGGGCGCCTACACCTGCACCACCCACGGCGCCGTGACCCCCGGCCCCCGCACCGAAGAAGCTCTGCGCGAGAGGCACTTCGAGCCGCCATGCCCGGTCTGCGGGCAGCCGCTGGCGCCCGGCCTCGTCACCGAGGACGCCCGGCTCGACCCGCGCAGCGTCTACGCGGCGACCAAGACAGCGCAGGAGCACCTGGCCAGCAGCTGGGCCCGTGTCTGTACCGGTACGGTCAGCGCCCTGCGCTACCACAACGTGTACGGCCCGCGCATGCCGCGGAACACGCCGTACGCCGGGGTCGCCAGCCTCTTCCGCTCCGCCCTGGCGCGCGGCGAGGCGCCCCGGGTCTTCGAGGACGGCGGCCAGCGGCGCGACTTCGTGCACGTCACCGACGTCGCCCTGGCCAACCGGCTGGCGCTCGAGCTGGCCGGCCCACCGCCGGGGCTACGCGCCTACAACATCGGCAGCGGGGTGCCCCACACGGTGGGCGACATGGCGGCGACCCTGGCCGAGGCCTTCGGCGGCCCCTCTCCGGTCATCACCGGGGAGTACCGCCTGGGCGACGTCCGGCACGTCACCGCCTCCTCGCAGCGGGCCGTCGACGAGCTCGGCTACCGTCCCCGGATGAGCTTCGCCGACGGTGTCCGCGCCTTCGCCACCGACCCGCTCCGGGGCGAGAGTGACTGAGCCGCAGGTCATCGCCGACGTCGCGATCATCGGGGGCAGCGGCCTGTACGCCTTGCTCGACGACGCCGAGCGGTGGACGGTCGACACCCCGTACGGTCCGCCGGCCGACCCGATCACGGTCGCCGAGGTGCCCGGCCCCGACGGGGCCGCCAGGCGGGTCGCCTTCCTGCCGCGGCACGGCGCCGACCACCGCCACCCCCCGCACCTGGTGCCGTACCGCGCGAACCTCTGGGCCCTGCGGGCGCTCGGGGTGCGCCAGGTGCTGGCGCCGTGCGCGGTGGGGTCGCTGGTCCCCGCCCTGGGCCCGGGCACCCTCGTCGTCCCCGACCAGCTGGTCGACCGCACCAGCGGCCGGGCGCAGACGGTGCACGACGGCCCGCACCCGGTCCATGTGGGCTTCGCCGACCCGTACGACGAGCACACCCGCGTGCTCGTGCTGGACGCGGCCACCGCGCAGGGCTGGGACCCGGTCGACGGCGGCACCATGGTCGTCGTCGAGGGGCCGCGCTTCTCCACCCGTGCCGAGTCGCGGTGGTACGCCGACCAGGGCTGGACCTTGGTCAACATGACCGGGCACCCCGAGGCTGTCCTTGCCCGAGAGCTCGAGATGGCCTACACCGCAGTCGCTCTGGTCACCGACCTCGACGCCGGCGCCACCATCGGCGAGGGGGTCAGCCAGGCGGAGGTCTTCGCCGTCTTCGCCGAGAGCACCGAGCGGCTGCGGACGCTGCTCCTCGAGGTCGCCGGTGCGCTGCCCACGACGTACGAGTGCACCAGCCCGGCGCTGCGCGCGCTCGACGGGCTGGCCCACGACCTCGGCCTCCGGCTCGCCGCCACCGCGCCGCGGGCGCTGTCGGGCCCCTGACGCAGCCGGCGCACGGCGCCCACGACCAGCACGAGCACCGCTGCCGCGGCGTAGGACCGCGTGCCCACGTGCACCGCATCGGCACGCGAGCTGAGCGTGTCGATGTAGAGCGGGTAGCCGGCGATGCCGACCGCCAGCCACTCCCACCGGCCGGCGGCGAGGGCGACACCGCCGAGGACCACCGCGTACCACGGCTGGACCGGGGTGACGAGGAGCAGCAGCGCGCCGAGCAGCCACGTCGCGCCCACGAAGGGGTCCGGCCGGAGCCAGGCCACGAGCCCGACGACCACGAGCAGCCCGAGCAGCACCGCGAGGGTCGCCGGCGTGCCGCGCAGGCCGAATGCCTCGACGAGCAGGTACCGCGTACCCGTGCTGTAGTCCTCCTCCTTGAGGTAGCCGGGCAGGTAGCCGACGACCGCCCCCCCGACCGCCACCACGTGCGGGAGGTAACCGAGCGCCACCACGGCGAGGAATGCCCCCGCCTGGCGCGCCACCCCGCGCACCGAGCGGGCGAGCACCGCCGGCAGCAGCAGCGCCGGGTAGATCTTGACCAGCGCGGCCACGCCGAGCACGGCGGAGGCCGCGGTCGGCCGACCACGGCGGGCGAGCACCAGGGCCCCCAGGGACAGCAGCAGCGCGAGGGCGTCGACATGCGCGTCGCTCACGCTCTCCAGCACCGGCAGCGGCGAGAGCGCCCACACGGCGATCAGCCGCTCGTCCCGGCCGGTGGCCCGCAGCAGCGCGAGCAGTACGGCGAGCACCGCGAGGTCGAGGGCCAGCCCGGCCAGCTCGAGCCCGCGGTCGTGCAGCTGCGTCAGCCGCGTCTCGTGCAGCCCCAGGAACCACAGCTCGGCGACCGGCGGGTAGATCGTGTGCACCGTGGGGCGGTTGATCAGGGTGCAGTGCTTCTTCAGGCAGCGCGCGGTCGGCCAGAGCCAGTCGGTGTCGCGCAGGCCGATCAGCGCGATGTCGCTGGGGGTGTAGCGGTACGGGTCGACGGCGTGGGCCTGCACCCGGCCGTCCCAGGCGTAGCGGTAGAGGTCGTCCGACAGCGGCGCGGTCGGCGCGAGCGCGGCGAGGCGCACCGCCAGGCCAAGCCCGAGGGCCACCGCGACGGCCGCGCGGCGCGGCGCACGGCGCAGCAGCAGCGCCCCGGCCGCGCCGACCGCTGCCCACAGCAGGATCTCGGCGAGCAGGCCGTGCCGACGCAGCCCGAGCGGCCGGGAGGCCTGGTGGGCGAGGACCACGCAGCCGGCGCCGGCGAGCGCGCCGAGCAGGAGGGCGGTGCGCGAGCCGGTGACCCGGCGCCCCGCGCGGCCTCGCGGAGACCGCCGGCTCACGGGTCGATGGCCTCGAGGGTGCCGGCGGGGGTCGCACCGGCGACCACGACCCGGCCGGTGGCCTCCTCGACGGCGAGGCTGTTCGGTTGCTGCACGGTCGGCCGGCTCGCGCCGAGCGTCAGCGCCGTCCCCGAGGTGCTCAGCTCGTGCAGCGTGTTGTCCGAGCCGGTCGCCACCCAGAGCCGGTGCCGCGCGTGGTCGACGGCCATGCCGTAGGGGCGGCCCGGCAGCGGGAGGGTCTGCAGCACCCGCGGGCCCCGGCCGCCCGAGCCCACGTCGACCACGGTGATCGCCCCGCCGGAGGTGTCGGCCACCGCGACCACACCGCCGCCGAGGTCGACGACGTGCGTCGGCCCCTGCCCTGCCACGACCGTGCCGACGAGGGTCAGGGGGGTCGCCGAGGCGAGGTCGACGGCGTAGACGTCCAGCAGCCGTGAGCGGACGTCGACCACCGCCACCCGTCCGCCGGATGCGACGAGCCCGCCCGGCTGGACCAGGCCGGGCACGGTCTGCAGCGTGGCGTCGCCACGGGTCGCGGTCACCGACCCCGCGAGCTCGTCGGTGTCGACGACGAGCCCGTCGACCGGAGTCGCGTCGTGCGGCTGGCGCTTCGTCGCGGCCTTGGCGGTGACCGCCCCGCCGGGCAGCGCGACGGTGGACACCGTGGCGGTGTCCTCCCCGGGCACGAGGACAGCTCCCCCGCCGGCCGCCGGCTGCAGGTGCCGGGCGGCCCCGACGGTGCTCACCCGCGTGGTCACCGCGAGGGTGCGCCCGTCGATGATGAGCAGCTGCCCTGGCCGCCGCGTCGCGACCGCCAGCACCCCGCTCACCGGGTCGGCGACGATGCCTTCGGGCTCCTGGGCGCCGAGCGCGACGACGGTGCCCGCCGGCGCGGTCGTGGCGGTCGGGGCCACCGCCGGCTCGGGGGCGAGGTGCAGCCGCGGCGGGTCGGTGGAGGTGGCCGCACCCCGCGACCCGCTGGCGGAGCCGCACGCGGTGAGCCCGAGCACGGCCGCGGTCAGCAGGAGGCCCCTCCGGGCCACACCGGTCACGGGTGCGTCAGCTCGGCGAACCACCGGCCGCCGAGCTCCCAGATCTCGTCGACCTGCAGCCCTGCCACCGCGGCGGCGTCGCCCACGGTGTCCACCGTGACCCGGCCCCAGCTGAACCACGCCCCGACGCGGCCGCCCACCTCCAGCCGGACCGCGGAGGGCACGGCGCAGCTGCCGGGCGCGCCGACCTCCACGTGCACGCGCCCCTGCGGGCTGGCGACGGCGCCGCACCGCCTCAGCAACCGGGTGGGGCTGCCGCCGATGCCGATGTTGCCGTCGGCCAGGAGCACGTCCGACCAGCGGCCCTCACCCGGCACGCCAGCGGCGAAGATGTCGCCCCGCGCCGCCGCCGCCCCTCGACGACGGGTCAGCCGGACCGCCAGCGACGAGATGTCGAGCCCCAGCGCGCGCCGTCCTTGGGCAGCCAGCCCGGCGACGAGCCGCCCCGGCCCGCACCCCACGTCGAGCGTGGGTCCCTGGACGCGGGCCAGCAACGCCCGATCGGCCCGGTCGAGCGTGCCCAGCCAGCGCTGCACGGCCAGCGGCTCGCTGCTGCCGTCGGCCCAGCGCAGCAACGGGTCCAGCTGCTCGGCCAACGCCAGCTCGTACAGGGCGAGGCTCATGGCTGCCCGCTCACGCCGGGACGGGGTGCTCGACGGTGGCGCCGGACAAGACGGTGCGCACCACCTGGGCGAAGCGTGTCCCCGGCGCGAGCCGGGCCACCGCCCGCGCGTCGTCGGGGGTGTCGACGTCGCGGATCGCGCGCAGGACGACGGGGGCCAACCCGGCCCGCACCAGCCGGGCGAAGGTGTCGGAGCCAGTGCTCGCCGACGACATGGGTACGCCGGTCAGCAGCCCCGGTGCCGGCTCGCGCAGACCGAGCAGCCACCAGCCGCCGTCCTCCGCCGGCCCGAGCACCGCCGGCCCGGCGTGCAGCGCCGCGCAGGCCGCCATGAGGTCCGCCGGGGCCAGCTGCGGCGTGTCCATCCCGACGAGCAGCAGCGGCCCGCCGGCCAGCGCGTGCGCGTCGGACAGCGCGGCGTCGATGCGCTCGGCCAGACCGACGCCGCGCTGCGGGAGCACCGGCACGCCTGGCGGCAGCCAGCCCGGGGGCGGCCCATCCAGAGCGATCACGACGCGGGCGCCGGGGACAGCGAGGGCCGCCTGCACCGTGTCGGCCAAGGCGGCGGCGGCGACCTCGGCCGCCTGCGCACCGGTCAGCTCGGTCATCAGCCGGGTCTTCACCCGGCCGGGCACCGGAGCCTTGGCGAGCACCACCAGGGTCACCCCCGGCTGCGCGGTCACGGCGCGACCGCCGGGCCGCGAGCGGCCTCGGTGGCGGCGGCGAAGACCGCCCGCATGTCGCGTACGGCGGTGACGGTGCCGCGGGCCGTACCGGTGACCTTGGAGCGCCCACCGGCGCGTGGCGCGTAGTCGACGCTCACCTCGCGCACCCGCCAGCCGGCAGCCGCCGCCCGCAGCACCATCTCCAGCGGCCAGCCCGAGCGACGGTCGTGGATCCCGAGCGCGAGCAGGTCCTCGCGCCGGGCGGCGCGCATCGGGCCGAGGTCGGTGACCGGCACACCCGCCGCCCGCAGCCGCCGGGCCAGCGCGCGGTTCGCCACCCGGGCGTGCAGCGGCCACGCGCCGCGGGAGGGGTGGCGCGCCCCGAGCACGAGGTCCGCGTCGCCCCTCAGCACCGGGTCGACGACGCGGTGGAGCTGGCGGGGGTCGAGCGAGCCGTCGGCGTCGAGGTAGGCCACGACCGGTGCCGTCGCCGCCGCCAGCCCCGCGGCGCAGGCCGACCCGAAACCCCGGACCGGCTCGCGGACGACGGTGGCGCCGGCCGCGCGGGCGACCTCGGCGGTGCCGTCGGTGCTGCCGTTGTCGATGACGATGACCCGCCAGGCCGCCGGCACCAGCGCGAGGACCCCCGGTAGCGCCTGCGCCTCGTCCAGGCAGGGCAGCAGCACGTCGACGGCGGCAGCCCTCACCCGGAGCCGTCCTGTCGCGGACCAGCAGGAGGGTCGAGGTCGACCGGCGGGTGCGCCCCTTCCTCCGTTGCGGCCTCCGGCAGCCCCGTCGCGGGCCGCCCGGCAGCGGCGGGTGCCGCGGCGGCGCGCACGCTCGCCGGCGCGACGCGGTGGCGGACCTGGCCGACGCGCACGGCGTAGAGGACGGCGGAGCCGGCGAAGAGGATGGCGACGGTCAGCAGCCAACGCCGCAGGAAGGGCCCGTCCGTCTTGCCCGAGGCGGCCATCATCGTGGTCTGCCCCTGCCCGCTGATCGCCGGCCAGAAGACGAGCAGCAGCAGCAGCGACAGAGCGGCGGGGATGCGGAGGAAGTTCAGCGCCGGCACGGCGGGGTTGCGGTGGGCCCGGCGCGGCAGTCGCTGTACCACCTCGGCCAGCGACCGGTCGGCGATCGCGTACAGCGGGAAGAGCAGGAGGTCGTGCAGGACGGCCGCGCCGACGAACCAGATGCCGAGGCGCAGCGCGTGCGTGTTGGGCACCCACTTGCTCCCGGCGTAACCGGCCAGCGCGATGCTCGCCACCAGCGCCAGCAACGACAGCGGCGAGCCGCCGAGCAGCCCACGGGCCGGGGCCCACCCCCTGCGACGCGGTACGGGGCCCCCCGGGTCAGCGCGGCCCCCCGGGTCAGCGGGGCCCACCGGGTCGACGGGGTCCACCGGGTCGACGGGGTCCACCGGGTCGACGGGGGCCACCGGGTCGACGGGGTCAGGCACCGCGGAAGTCCATCGAGGTGACCCACTTGGTCTGGTGGACGCCGGGCAGTGCCGGGATGATCACTCGGGCGGGGTACCCGTGGTCGATCGACAGGTCGACGCCGTTGACCCGCAGCGCCAGCAGCGCGTCCTCGTCGTGGACCTGGCCGTGCCCGTAGGTGGCGTGGTTGAAGGCGCCGCGCGGCTCGAGGCTGCGGACCGACGTCGTGTGCGGCGACGACGCGCCGGCCAGGGCCGCGAGGTCGCGCAGCCGTACGCCCGTCCAGGTCTGCACCGAGGACCAGCCCTCGACGCAGGCGATCGGCAACGTGGCGGTGTGCTGCGGCATCGCCAGCAGCTGCTCTCGGGTCAGCACGCGCTCCGCCCCGCCACCGGTGAGCCGCAACCGCCACGCCGGGCCCACCATCGCCGGCGTGATCTTGGCCGTACGCGCCGTCCGGTTGACCTGGAAGTCGGTCGGGCCGTCGCCGTAGGACTGCCCCCGTACGGACAGGAAGGCGGTCCATCGCAGGCTGCCGCCGCCCACCGTGTTGCCGAGGGTCGCCACGGTGAGCAGCGCCGAGCTGCCGGCGACCAGACCGAAGAGCCCCCGTCGGCTGAGCGAGGCCGACGCGGGGGCCACCGGCGCGAGCGCGTTCTCGTCCTGCGGCTCGGCGACGGTCGCGGGCAGCGAGGTGCGCAGCTCCGTGCGCAGCGACCGGGTCCGCAGCGTGCGCAGCATCGTCGGCAGCTTGAGACCGACGTGGACGACGAAACCGGCGATGAAGATCCAGGCGCCCCAGTAGTGCGCGGTGTAGAAGTCGAAGCCGAAGATGTAGTCGTACTGCGTGTTGAGCACGCCGGTGACCAGCTCGAAGAGGATGCCCCCCACGAGCATCAGCAGGCTGATCCGCTCGACGGCCTGCTTGACCGAGACCGCCGGCGGCCAGGTGAAGAGCTTGGGGATGACCGACCACAGCTTCGCCAGCACCACGGGGATCAGCGCGATGCCCAGCGCGACGTGCAGCCCCTGGGTGACGCGGTAGAGCGAGTGCCAGGCCGTCGGCCAGTCAAAGGACGGCAGGTGCAGCCAGCCGACGTCGCCGGGGAAGGCCTGGCCGTACTGCGGGCCGTAGGCGACGTAGGAGAGCAACCCGGTGATGATGACGACGGGCAGACCGACCAGCAGCACGAGCCCGAAGACGCTGGTCAGCCAGGTGCCACGCAGCGGGCTGCGCCAGGCGGCACGGCGGAAGGGCCCGGGCGGCGGGTGCGCGGTGACCCAGTCGTAGAGCCGAGTGGCGCGACTCTTCACGCCCTGCCTTCGGCTGCTGCCCGTCAACGGATGCTCACCGTCACCGACATCCGGGCATGTTACGCGGCGTGGCGCACGAGGCGCCTGGGGAGGTGGGCGGCGACGACGTGCCAGGTGAGCGTCGTCCGTGTCCCGCACGGCGCCGTGCGCACCCGGCGGATCACCAGCAGCGAGACGATCGCCGCCTCCGCGCACCAGGTGCTGGCGAAGACCGTCGTGAAGAGGACCACGGTCACGAGCAGCCCCAGCCCGGCAGCGATGCCGAGCTCCCGCACCGGCTGGTCGTGCGTCACCAACATGCAGCCGATCACCGCGATCCCGTAGGCGGCCGTGACCGGCACGGCGGCGATGACGCCCCGCCCACCGAGCTCGTAGTCGAGCGAGGCTCCCGACCTGACCGCGTGCAGGTCGCTCGAGGCGACCATGCTCCACGCCAGCACCGCCGACGCTGCGAGGCCGAGGCCGACGAAGGGCAGCTGGCGCCTGACCCCCTCGCGCCGACCCTCCGCTCGGATGACGGCGAGCGGGACGTAGGCCGGCAGCAGCGGCAGCGCGATGACCATCCAGGCGACGACCCACCCGCCGGGTGCCTGGCCGCCGGACAGCTCGCGCCACACCTGCGACTCGATGAGCTGGTGCACCCCGAGGATGACCGGCAGCAGCGCCAGCGCGATGTCGTTGCGGTGGCGCACCTGGGTCAGGCCGATGAGGCTCACCGCGGTGATGACCACGCCGGCCACGGTGTCCGAGCCCGCTGACCAGCACACGCCCCCTCCCTGCCCCGGCGCAAACGCCGACGCCTCACCGCCTCCGTAACCTGATGTCCGTGCCGCGGCCGTCGGTCTGCCCGGCCGTCGCGCCGCCCTGCCGGTGAGCGCGTTCGCCGTCCCGGCCCAGGCGCTCCTCAGCGGCCTCGGTGCCGGCGTCACCTACGCCCTCGTCGCCATCGGCGTCACCGTGGCGGGTGGTCTGGTGCGCCGGGCATGCTCGCACGACGGGGCACCGCCGATCACTTCATGGCGGTGGACGACGCGTAGTGCGCGGAGCTGAAGTAAGCCGCCGGGACGGCGGGGGCGGTGTCGTAGTGGAAGATCCTGAGCATCCCGACCGGGGCTCCGTTGTAGCCCGCCATCATCTTGTTTGCGGTGTGGTGCGGGAAGTGGCAGTGGAAGACCCAGTTGCCGGGGTTGTCGGCGGTGAACTGGATCGTGGCGAAATCGCCGGGCGCCACGGTCGTGGTGGTCTCCCGCTCCTGGGGCACGGCGTGGCCGTTCTTGTCGACGAGGATCACGTCGTGCCCGTGCAGGTGCATCGAGTGGACCATGTTGGAGGCGTTGTAGATCCGGACCCTGACCAGGTCCCCCTGGTGGATCGTGATGGGGCCCCCCGAGGCGTCACCGGTCTTGCCGTTGATGGTGGAGGAGGGGAACTGCCCGTTCTCCCCGAAGGGCTTCACCAGACCGCCTTCGCCCGGAGGGTCGAACTGCTGCAGCGTCATCATCACGTCTACGGCAGCCCTGACCGACTGGTGCTCCTCGGTCGGCAGCACGATCAGAGCTCCGTCCAGCCCCCGGTCGTCTTGCACGGCTCCATCGAAGTGGGAGTGGTAGGCAAAGGTGCCGATGTGCCCAGGCGGGAAGGGGCCGTAGGTGTAGGACGCGCCGACGGCGATGGGCGTGGGCTGGCTGATGCCGGCCACGCCGTCGTCCGCGTTGGGTTGGTGGAGGCCGTGGAAGTGCACAGTGGTCGGCTCGGGCAGCTCGTTGTGCACGATCACCTTGATCTGCTCGCCGGCGAAGGCGATGAGCGTCGGTCCGGGAGTCGAGCCGTTGTAGCCCCAGACCGTCGCGGTCTTCAGGGGGAAGCTCGCGATCTGCTGGGTGAGCTGGGATGCCGTCAAGGTGAAGGTACGGACGTTCCCCGCTTTGCTGCCTATGTCGGTCGGCACGCTCGGCGTCGAGGGGATCGCCGGCGCCACCATCGGTCCGACACCGGTGTTCTCGTACTCCACCCCGAAGGCACCGGCGGTGGGGGCGTGGTGGTGCCCGGCGAGGGCCAGTGCCCGGGTCGACGCCTGGCGCAGGACCGGCATGAGGTTCCCTTCGACGAGCTGGCGGACGGGTCGACCGGATCCACCAGCGCGTCCCCAGGACGAATCGCCCTGAACCGGTCCGGCCCGGTGGGCGGTCGCTCCCGGGGCCGCGAGTACGGGATGGCCAGCCCGGACAGGCTCGAGGGCGTGCTGCCCAGCGACCTGCCCCTGCTCCACACCATCGGCGCCCCGAGCATCGACCCCGACGGCACGCGCGCGGCCGTCAGCGTGCTGCGCCCCGACCTCGAGCGGGACGAGCAGGTCGGGGGGGTGTGGGTCGTACCCGTCGTCGAGGGCGGCGTGCCCACTCGGCTGACCAGGGGCCACCGGGACACCGCGCCCGCCTTCTCCCCCGACGGGCGGTGGCTGGCCTTCCTGCGCGCCGAGGCCAAGGGCAAGCCGCAGCTGCACGTGCTGCCCCTCGCCGGTGGTGACCCGGTCTGCCTCACCGACACCCCGCTCGGGGTCGGGCCCGCCCGCTGGTCGCCGGACAGCGAGCACCTGGTCACGACCGCCCGCACCCCCGAGCCAGGCCGGTACGGCACCGACCCCGAGGTGGGCGCGGAGGCGGAGCCGCCGCGGCTGATCACCACCGACCGCTACCGGGTCGACGGCACCGGCTTCCTGGGCGACAAGCCCTCGCACCTGCTCGTGGTCGACCTGCCACCGGCCGAGGGCGACCCGGCGCCTGCGCGGCAGGTGACCGACGGCGCCGCGGAGGACACCGAGCCGACCTGGAGCCCGGACGGAGCGCTGCTCGGCTTCGTCCGCCAGGCCGCCGACAGCTCCGACCTGCGCACCGCGCTCTGGGTCTGCCGGCCCGACGGCACCGGTCAGCGTGAGGTCGACGCCAGCCTGTCCGCCGCCTCCCCCGCCTTCTCCACCGACGGCACGATCCTCTGGTCCCTCGCCAGCGAGGTCGACGGCGGCACCGACTTCGTGGCCCGTACGACGGGCCTGTGGTCCGTCCTACTGGACGGCAGCGCGGTGCCGACCCGGCACTCCGACCCCGAGGCGGACGACCTCGCCGGCCCCCTCACCGTCGACACCCACGGCGTGCTGTGCCACCGCCTGCGCCGCGGCGCGGTCGAGCTGGTCCGCCTCGGTGACGGCGGCCTCGAGACGGTGGTCGGGGGCGCGCGCCAGGTGCTCGCCCACGACCGCGCGCCCGGCGGGGTGCTCGTCGGCACCGTCACCGACCCGACCTCCGCCGGCGAGGTCGCGCTGGTCGGCGGGGCTGACCTGCTGGCGCGCAGCGATTTCGGTGCGACCCTGCGGGCGACCGGCCGGGTGCACACGCTGCACGAGCTCTCGGTGACCGCGCCCGACGGCTACCCCGTGCACGGCTGGGTCGCCGTACCCCCCGGCGACGGCCCGCACCCGGTGCTGCTGATGATCCATGGCGGCCCCTACGCGCAGTACGGGTGGGGGCTCTTCGACGAGGTGCAGGTCGCGGTGACGGGCGGGTGCGCGGTCGTCTTCGGCAACCCGCGCGGGTCGGCCGGTTACGGCGAGGCGCACGGGCGCAGCATCCGCCAGGCGATGGGCACCGTGGACGCCGACGACGTGCTCGCCCTGCTCGACGGCGCGCTCGCCGACCCCCGCCTCGACGCCGGTCGGGTGGGCGTCATGGGTGGGTCGTACGGCGGGTACCTCAGCGCGCTGCTCAGCACCCGCACCCAGCGCTTCGCCGGCGCCATCGTCGAGCGCGGCTTCCTCGACCCGATCAGCTTCGCCGGCTCCAGCGACATCGGCTGGTTCTTCGGCCACGAGTACGTCGGCGACGACCCCGCCGCCGTCGCCGCACAGAGCCCGATGGCCGCGGTCACTGCTGTCAGCACCCCGACCTTGGTCATCCACAGCGAGCAGGACTGGCGGTGCCCGGTCGAGCAAGGGCAGCGCTGGTACGCCCACCTGCGCCGGCAGGGCGTACCCACCGAGCTGCTGCTCTTCCCCGGCGAGGGGCACGAGCTCTCGCGCTCGGGCGGCCCGCGGCACCGGCTGGCCCGCTTCGAGCACGTCCTGCGCTGGTGGTCGCGGCACCTCGGTGCACCGCACGGGTCAGGCGGCGGCGTCTGACCCCTGCGGCACGATCACGTCGAGGAGCCCGGTCGCCACGTCGTACCGGCAGCCCAGGACGGGCAGCCCCACCGGGAGGTACGGGGAGCTGCGCACCCGCTGCACGTCGCGCGCCAGCGTGGCCTCCTGGTCCGCGACGGTGTGGAAGTCCAGGCTGCGCGTGTCGACCCCCCGCCGCAGCAGCTCCGCGTGCACGTCCGCGTCGCTGACCTTGCTCATCCGGCAGTCGGTGTGCGCGATGACCATGACCCGGTCCACCTGCAGCAGGTGCGCGGCGAGCACGAGTGTCCGCAGCACGTCGTCGGTGACCCGCGCGCCGGCGTTGCGCAGGATCTTGGCGTCGCCCCGGCGCAGGCCCAGCATCGCCAGCGGCTCGATCCGCGAGTCCATGCAGGTCACGACGGCCAGCCCCCGGGCCGCGGTGCCGGCGATGCCCGCGTCGGCGAAGCCCCGGCCGTACTCCCCGTTGGCGGCCAGCACGTCGGCGAAGGGGTCCACCCCGCCATCTCAGCAGGCCGGCCGACGAGGCTCGCTGGGTAGCGTCGGCCGGTGAGCGCACCGGCCGACAGCGTGGTCGACGCCGTCGCCGGGGAGGTCGCCGCCGTGGTCGATGTCGCCGTGGTCGGCGCGGGCCCGGCCGGGGCGATGGCAGCCTTCGAGGCGGCGCACGCCGGCGCCTCGGTGCTGCTGCTCGAGCCGTGGACCCGCGAGGGCATCCGCTTCGCGCTGCGCAGCGGGCGGCTGGCCGGGATGTGCGCCGCCGACCTGGCCCGCACGCCCGACCCGGCCAGAGCGCAGGTCTACGCCGCGCAGGTGGAGGCGACGCTGGGGCGGGAGGTGGCGGCCGGGTCGGCGTACCTCGCCGCCTTCTCGCGGCACCCTGCGCTCTTCCACCGGCTGATCGCCACGCCGCCGGGGTGGGCCGTCTTCCGCCGCGTCATCGCGGGCCGGACGACCCTCGCCCTGGTGTCCCGACGGCCGTGGGTGCGAGCCGGGTTGCGCCTGCTCGGGTGACCGCCGTCCTTTGCCCAGCACCCTGTGACACGCATCTCGGTCGTGCGCGACTGATCAGCGCAGCGGTCACCGTCGCCTCGGCCCGACACCCTCACCATGCGCCGCTCACTGCTCCTCCTGCCCTTCTCCCTGCTGGCCCTGCTCGGCACCGCCCCCGCCGCCGGCGCCGCAGCGCCGGCCATGGCACAGGGACGGCTGCACGAGGTCAGCGTGGTCAGCGTGCCGGCTGCCGTTGCGCACGCCGCCGAGGCCGCCGTGCACATCGACTGGCGGCGGCTGGGCTACGACGTCACCTTCGTCGCGCAGCCCACCGGCCGTGGTCAGGTGCACGCCTACACCGACCTGGCCAGCCGCTCGATCACCGTCTACGTCCGGCCCGGCCAGCCCGCCGCCCTCACGGCCAAGATCTTCGCCTATGAGCTCGGCCACGCCGTGGACTTCACCTGCCTGACGCCGTCCACGCGGCGCTCCTACCTCGCCGCCAGGGGCGCCGTGCACACCGACTGGTTCGCCCCCGACCTCAGCCCCGAGCAGCGGTACGGCAGCGGCGACCTCGCCGACACCTTCAGCGCCTGGGCCACCCACAGCACCCCGTACTACTCGAGCACGGTCGGTCCCGTCCCGACACCGGCTGCCCTGCACGCCCTCCGCGCCTACTGGTCCTGCACGCGGTAGACCGCTGTCACCCGCACCACCCGCTCACCCGCACCACCCGCTCGTCCGCACCACCCGCTCGTCCGCACCACCCGCTCGTCCCACCACCCGCTCGTCCCAGCGCCCGCCCAGTCGATCACGCCGAGAGGGGCTCCGAGTGCCTCGCGACATGATCGACTGGGTACGGGGCGGCGGCGTCCGAGTGCCTCGCGACATGATCGACTGGGTACGGGGCGGCGGCAGGGGACGCGCCCGGCCGAGGACGTGGGCGCATCAGGCCTCCGTGGGCTCCTCCGTGTCGGAGCGGGCCGCGGCGAGCGAGGCGCCGGCGTGGGCGGCGTCGTTGCGGCCGCCGCTGCGGATGCGCTTGGCGGCGACGGCGCTGGTCGCGGCAGCGATGCCTGCGACGAGCAGCACGGCCGGGGCCCCGACCTCGGGGAGGCTCGCCGTCGGTGCGGTGGACGCGAAGCTGGGGGTCGGGCCGCGGCGCGGACGTGTTGGGGTCGTCTCCTGCGTCGGCATCACCCCCGGCGTCGGCACGGTCTCCGTACCCATCGGGGTCATCCTCTCCTGCGACGCCGCGAAGGCAGCCGTGAGGTCGGGCACCGACAGGTCGGGGTGGGCGAAGTCCATCGTCGAGGTGAGGTCGCCGACGAGGTCGTAGCGCCACTGGCTCATGATCGGCAGCGGCGAGACGCCGAAGAGGGTCTCCACGAGCTTGAGCCCCGAGGTGTGGTCGAAGACCTCGGAGTTGACGTAACCCCCCCGGCTGAAGGGGCTGACGACGAGCAGCGGGACGCGGAAGCCCAGGCCGACCGGGCCGGTGATGCCGCCGGTGATGCCGTTGGTCGGGTCCCCGCTGGTCTTCGTCGTGCCGAAGGCCGGGTGACCCGCGGTCAGGAACTCACCCGCCGTGCCGGCGGGCGGGGTGGGCGGCGGGACGTGGTCGAAGTAGCCGTCGTTCTCGTCCCAGGTGATGAAGAGAACGGTGTCCTTCCACGCCATCGACTTCATCAGCGCCGCGATGAGCGGGCCGTAGTACTGCGGACCCATGTTGATCGCGCCGTCGCCCGGGTGCTCGGTCTGGCCGGCCGTGGGGAAGATCCAGGACACCTGCGGGAGGTTGCAGGTCGAGGAGTCGTTCGGGTTGACGGCGTTGGCGTCGGCCAGGAACTGGTCCTGCGAGGACGTCATCGTCCCGCGCTGGTAGTTGGTGAAGTCTGCCGTCCCAGGCAACGCGGTGGCCTTCTCGTACTGGGTCAGGCACGGGAACATGTTCAGCAGGTGGTTCGACGCAGCGTCGGTATAGGCCTTCCACGTCACTCCGCCCGCCGTCAGCTTCTCGGGGTAGGTCTTGAAGTCGAAGACGCCCTGGCCGTTGTTGTCGGTGAAGACGTTCTCGTCGGTCGTCAGCAGCGGGCCACCACCCGTACCGTCGGCGTCGAGGGTCCCCATCTGCCACAACAGCCGGTTGGGGTAGGTCGGGCCGAGCACCGAGCAGAAGTAGTTGTCGCAGACGGTGAAGGCGTCGGCCAGGGCGTAGTGGTACGGCACGTCGTCGCGCGTGTAGTAGCCCATCGTGAAGGGGCCCTTGGCGTCGCCGTCGGCGATGCGGTGCGCGCCGATCCAGTTGTCGTTCGCCCCGCCGTTGTACGACGCGTGCTGCGCCACCCAGCCGTGGTCGAGGTCGGCGTCGCCCTGGCCGTCGTTGGCCTGCGAGAGCCGGAAGGGCAGCTCGTGGGTCTTGAGCTTGGGGTCGTACTGGGCGAAGATGTTGCCCCCATCGGGGCGGGCGACGCTGCGGTCGTCGAAGCCACGGACCCCCGACAGCGTGCCGTAGAGGTGGTCGAAGCTGCGGTTCTCCAGCATGAGGAAGACCACGTGCTTGATGGCCGCCTGCGCAGGGGTGACCGTCGCGCCGGCCGCCGGCTCGGCCGCGCTCGCGGGCCCGGCGAAGGCGGGTGCCGCGACAGCGGCGATGCCGGTGGCCGCGGCGCCGGCCATGGCGCGCCGGCGAGTCACGCTGGTGCCGAGGATGTCCGTCATGTCTGACAGTCAACGTGCCGCAAGCGCCTGGCGCGGTACGGCCGGACTGCGCCGCGCCGTACGCCAGGTGTACGGCAGGTGGCGGCGACCGCCGCGGCAGGATGACGCGCGTACCGACAGTGAGCGAAGATCGACGCCCGGGCACTCGTGACCATCATCGGGATCTCGGCTGGCGCGAGCCTCGCCGTTGCCGCCGCTGGCCTGGTCCTGCTCCGAGCACTCAGGCGACGATCCTTGCTCCTGTCGGTGATCGCCCTGGCGGCGGTATCGGTAGGGACAGTCCTCGCCGGCGCACTCGCCGCCGGCGCCGTCATGTTCCTCTCGACCCACGACCTGCACGTCCTGCTCGTCGTCGTGGCCGTCGCGGGTCCGGTCGGGATGGGGACCGCTCTGCTGCTCGGCCACCGGGCCGTCAGGGCAGTCGAGCGCTGGTCGACGCAGCCGCCGGGCTCGCCGACGGCTGTTACCGAAGCCCCACCGTCCCCCTGAACGCTGAGCTGGCGGCCCTGGACCGCCAGCTCAGCGCGGCGAGTGCCTGGCTGCTGGAGAGCCGCACCCACGCGTTGCAGCTGGAGGCCAGTCGGCACGAGCTGGTCGCCTGGATGAGCCACGACCTGCGCACCCCGCTCGCCGGGGTCCGGGCGATGTCCGAAGCGCTCGAGGATGGCGTGGTGGACGACCCGGCAACCGTCGAGCGCGACCACGCCGCGATCAGACGGGAGACCGATCGGCTCAGCGCCATGGTCGACGACGTGTTCGAGCTGTCGCGCATCAACGCGAAGGCGTTGGGCCTCGACCTGGTCGAGGTGGCCTTGGCGGATGTCCTCAGCGACGCCGTGTCCTCGGCGCAGCCCGTCGCGGCGGCCGGTCACGTCGCGCTGGAGGCGTCCGCCGGCGCGTCCCTGCACCCGGTCCGAGCCAGCATCCCCGAGCTCGGCCGCGTGTTGCGCAACCTGCTGTCCAACGCGCTGCGCCACACGCCGGCCGGAGGTCGGGGGACGGTGACTGCCCGCAACCGCGGGTCGGACGTCGTGGTCGAGGTGCGCGACGGGTGCGGCGGCGTACCCGAGGACGACCTGCCTCGCCTGTTCGACGTGGCGTTCCGTGGGACGGGGGCCCGCACGCCGACCGCGGACAGCGGCGCAGGTCTCGGCTTGGCCATCGCGCACGGGCTGGTGCAGGCGCACGCGGGCACTCTGCGGATCCAGAACGTCGAAGGAGGGTGCTGCGCCCGGGTCACCCTCCCGGGGCACGATGCCCTCGCGGTAGGACGCCCCGAGCCGCAGCCAGTCTTACGACCCGCTGACGTCCCCGCCCAGATCTGACCCGACCGCACCCGGGCTGCCTACGCTGCTGTGGCATGCGCACACCGACGACCCAGCAGGGACCGCCGTCCGTCGGCGGCCTCGGGTTCGTCTCGGACTGCCGCTCCGCCGCACTGATCGGCCCTACCGGCGCGGTGGAGTGGTGGTGCGTGCCCCGGTTCGACTCCCCCTCGGTCTTCGGCCGGCTGCTGGACCCCGACGCGGGTCACTGGACGCTGCAGCCCGTGCAGGACTGCACCGTCGACCGTCACTACGTCGGCGACACACTCGTGCTGCGCTCGGTGTTCCGGTGCCCCGCGGGGGTGGTCAGCGTGACCGACTCCCTGCTGCTCGAGGCGGGCGCGCGCGGCCACGACATCGGCCTGCGCAGTCCGCACGTCCTGGTGCGCCTGGTGCAGTGCACGGCCGGCACCGTGACGATGCGCTCGCACCTCGCGCCGAGGATGGAGTACGGGCGGACCGTGCCGCACCTGCAGCCGGTCCCCGGCGGGATGCGGGCCAACGGCGGCCCGGTGACGCTGACGCTGCGCACCGCGGTGCCGCTGACGCGGCACGAGGGCGCTGTCCTCGCGTCCTGGGAGATGTCGGCCGGCGAGGCGGTGGAGCTGCGCCTGTGCTACGAACCGACGTTCGGGGTGGAGGACGGCCAGCCGCCGGAGGAGCAGCAGGCCGGTGTGGACGACACCCTGGCCGGCTGGGAGTCATGGGCGGCGCTCCACACGTCCTACGACGGTGCCCACCCCGTGCAGGTGCGCCGCAGCTCACTGGTGCTGCAGGGCCTGACCTACGCACCGTCCGGCGCAGTGGTGGCGGCGGCCACGACCTCGCTGCCGGAGGCCCTCGGCGGCGAGCTCAACTTCGACTACCGCTACGCCTGGTTACGTGACTTCAGCCTGACGCTGCGCTCCCTGTGGCTGGCGGCGTGCCCGCACGAGCCGCGCCGGCTGTTCGGCTGGCTCGCCACCAGCTCCGGTCACGTCGAGCAGGGCGTGCAGATCGTCTACGGCGTCGAGGGTGAGCGTGATCTCACCGAGCGGGTCCTGCCGCACCTCGCTGGCTTCAGGGACAGCCGACCGGTACGCGTAGGCAACGCTGCTTGGGAGCAGCGCCAGCTCGACGTGCTCGGCGAGGTCCTCGACGCGGCGCTGCTGCTGCAGGACCAGCTCGGCGACCTCGACCCCGCCACCCAGCAGCTCCTCGTCGCCCTCGCGTCCCATGCGGCCAGCTCCTGGGAGCAGCCCGACGCCGGCATGTGGGAGTCGCGTGACGAGCCGCGGCACTACACGTCCTCGAAGGTCATGTGCTGGGTGGCGCTGGACCGGGCCGTACGCCTCGCGCCGCGGCTGGGCGCGGGCGTCGACCTGGACCGCTGGGCGACCGCCCGCGACGCGGTTCGCGAGGCGGTCCTGGACGGAGCCTGGAGCGAGCAGGCCGGCGCCTACGCCGGTGCCTTCGGGTCCTCGCACCTCGACGCGTCGGTGCTCTTGCTCCCCTTGGTCGGCTTCTTGCCTGCGGACGATCTCAGGATGCTCGCGACGGTCGAGGCGATCGAGCGCGAGCTCGGTGGCGGTGGTCTGGTCCGCCGTTGGCCCACCGACCCCAGCGGCTTCCTGATCTGCACCTACTGGCTGGTCGAGTGCCTGGCCATGGCGGGAGAGCAGGACCGGGCGCGTACGTGGTTCGACGGGGCCACCGCGCACGCCAACGACCTCGGACTGCTGGCCGAAGAGGCGGACCCGGCGACGGGGGAGCTGCTCGGCAACTTCCCCCAGGCCTTCTCCCACGTCGGGCTCATCAACGCTGCGTGGCGCCTCGCCCACCCGGCGACCGCGACCTGACCCCTCACCGTCCCAGGCAAGCACAGGAGACCTCATGGAAGCGCAACGACTCCACGGCAAGATCGCCCTCATCACCGGCTCCGACTCGGGCATCGGCGCGGCGACAGCGACGGAGTTCGCTCGAGAGGGTGCGGACATCGTGATCACGTACCTGGTGGACGCTGACGGCGCAGAGCGGACCCGCGCGGCGGTCTCCGCGGAAGGTCGGCGGGCGCTCGTCATCCAGTGCGATGTGAGCGACGAGGGCCAGGTGGAGGAGCTCTTCGATCGGGCCCTGCGTGAGTTCGGGACTCTTGACATCCTGATGAACAACGCTGGCGTCGACGCCTCCGGACATCCGGTCGCCGAGCTCCCCACCGACGTCTGGGACCGGGCGATCCGGACCAACCTTTATGGCTACTTTTTCTGCTGCAGGCGTTTCGCTCAGATCCGTACCGCAGCGGGCGGTGGGGGGAAGCTCATCAATGTCTCCTCGGTGCACGAGGACGTGCCGAACGCGGGGGGAGCGGACTACGACTGCTCGAAGGGAGCGATCCGGATGCTGACACGGACCCTTGCGTTGGAGCTCGCTCCGTTGCAGGTCAACGTCAACGGACTCGCACCAGGGATGGTCCTCACGCCGTTCAACCAGCCGGCGATCGATGATCCCGACCTTCTCCACGAGCAGGTGCAGAGCATCCCCTGGAAGCGGGCGGCCGAGCCGTCGGAGATCGCCCGCCTCGCGGTGTTCCTCGCCTCCGCCGACGCGGACTACCACCGGCGCCACGTACGTCATGGACGGCGGCCTGATGCGCAACCTCGGCCAGGGGGCATGACCTACCCCAGGCCGCGGTAGCGGTAGCCCACCCCGAAGACCGTCACGACGCGGGTCGGCGACCGGGGGTCCGGCTCGACCTTCTCGCGCAACCGGCGTACGTGCACCGTGACCGTCGAGTGGTCGGCGAACTCCCATCCCCAGACCCGTCGCAACAGCTGCTCTCGGCTGAACGCCTCACCGCGGTGTTCCAACAGGAAGACGAGGAGGTCGTACTCACGGGCGGTCAGGCTCAGCGGTCCGTCGCCGAGCCACGCTTGGTGCGCCGCGACGTCGACGCGCAGCTCGCCATCGGAGAGCACCCTCGCCGCAGATGATCTCGCCGAGCGCCGGGAGGCGCCCCGACGCAGGACTGCTCGGACGCGGAGCACCAGCTCCCTTGGCGAGAAGGGCTTTGGTCACGTAGTCGTCGGCGCCCAGCTCGAGGCCAGCCAGACGATCGCCTTCCTCCCCCAAGGCGGTGAGCATGATGACAGGTACGGCGCTGACGGCCCGCAGCCGACGGAACAGCTCCAGACCCCCGATGCCCGGCAGCATGAGGTCCAAGATGATCAAGTCCGGCAGCCGTCGGGACAAGGCCTGCAGGGCCTCGGTCCCGTCGACGAAGACGCGCACGGCATAGCCGGCCGTCGTCAGGTAACGGGAGACCACGTCGTTGACCGCGCGTCGTCGTCGACCACCGCGACGGAGCCGCAGGTCATCGCGGGCGAGCCGTCGGTCGACGCGCCGACGTCGCCGCTGGGCTCGAGCGTCGTCATGGCTGTCTGAACCGTCCCGGTCCGCTGGAGGGTGGGTTCGAGCCGCCTCGGAGGGCGGGCTGACGTCCGTGGTGCGGTGACTGTAATAGTGCTCGAACGCCGCTGGGCAAGCCGCCGCGTTGACCTGGCAGCGCAGACCGTCGAGTCGCCTCGTAGGGGGCAACGACGACGTCTCGAGCAAGACCTCGGAACGTGGCATGACACAGATCGCTGCCACCGCGGACCTCGTCCCGGCCGGCAGGTGTCAACCGAACCGGGCAGACGACGACCGGCTTCGATGCAGCCTGCCGGCACGACCGTCGAGAAGACGATCACGTGCACGGGTGCTCGAAGGCAGGTCGGAGGTGGAGCCGGCGGTCGGACTCGAACCGACTACCTGCCGATTACAAGTCGGCTGCGCTGCCTGTTGCGCCACGCCGGCGACGGCGCCTGATCGTACGAGACCCGCCCACCAAGGATGCGGCAACTGCCGCCCCCACGCCCCCGCCTCACCCTCCTGCGCCACCGAGCCGCACGGACGCGAGCGACCCGCCTGCCCACGCCCTCCTGCGCCACCGAGCCGCACGGACGCGAGCCGGCAGCCGAGGGACTACGCCGCGCGCGGAGGGAAGGGGCCGGCCGCGGCGAGCAGCGACGGCAACCGGCGACCGAGGGCGGCGGCGAGCCAGGCGCTCGCGACGAGCAGCGCCTCGAGGTCGACTCCCGTGCTGATGCCGGAGCGCTCGAGCAGGTGCACGAGGTCCTCGGTCGCGATGTTGCCGGTCGCCTTCGGCGCGAAGGGGCACCCGCCGATGCCCCCCAGCGAGCTGTCCAGCACGTGCACGCCGGCCTCGAAGGCGGCGAGCGCATTGGCGTACCCGGAGCTGCGGGTGTTGTGGAAGTGCGCGCGCAGGGTGACCGGGGTGCCCTCGAGCACCGCGGCGGCGATCGCGACCCGGCGGCGGACGTCGGCGGGCACGCCCGCGCCGATGGTGTCGGCCAGCGCCACCTCGTCGACGCCCAGCGCCGCGACCCGCGACACCAGCTCCTCGGTGCGCGCCAACGGCACCTCACCGTCGTACGGGCAGCCGAAGGTCGTCGAGAGGGTCACGGTCGGGCGAACGCCGGCCGCGCGGGCCAGCGGGACGACCTCGGCAGCGACCGCGAGCGCTGCCTCGACGCTCATCCCCTGGTTGCGCTGGCTGAAGCTCTCGGTCGAGGAGACGACAAGGTTCACCTCCTCCAGACCGCCGGTCGCGGCCGCCCGGTCCCAGCCCCGGCGGTTGAGGACGAGCCCGATGAAGGACGCACCCGGGTGCGCGCCGAGCCCGGCGACCACCGCCTCGGCGTCGGCCATCTTCGGCACCGCGCGGGGCGAGACGAAGGACGCGACCTCTTGCCGGTGCAGGCCGGCGGCACGGCAGCGCGCGACCAGCTCGACCTTCTGCGCGGTGCTCAGCTCACCGGGGTCGTTCTGCAGGCCGTCGCGCGCGGACACCTCGACGACCTGCACGGCGGGCATCTGCACGGTGGGGGTCATCCCCCGATCTTCGTACGGGTCTAGCCGACCTCGGCGAGCTCCCGCTCGCGCAGGTGCTGCTCGAGCTTGCGCTTGACCCGCTGGAGCGCGTTGTCGACGGCCTTGGTGTGCCGCTCGGTCAGCGCGGCGATCTCGACGTAGCTCTTGCCGTCGACGTACAGGCGCAACACCTCGACCTCGAGGTCGGACAGCACGGTGGAGACGTGGGCCTGCAGCGCGCGGATGCGCTCGGCGCTGACCAGCCGCTCCGCCGGGTCATCGTGGAGGCCGGCGGGCAGCACGTCGGCCAGCACCCGCTCGTCGTCGGTGTCGGTCACGACCGGCCGGCTGAAGGATACATAGCTGTTGAGCGGCCCGTGCTTGTGCCGGGTGGCGCCCTTCACCGCGCTGATCAGCTGGCGGGTGATGCACAGCTCGGCGAAGGCGCGGAAGGAGGACTCCTGCTCGCCGTCGTAGTCGCGGATCGCCTTGTAGAGCCCGATCAGCCCCTCCTGCACCACGTCCTCGCGGTCGGCGCCGACGAGGAAGTAGGGCCGGCTCTTGGCCCGCGCGAAGCCGCGGTAGCGCGTGATCAGCGCGGCGAGGGCGAGGTCGTCACCCGCCCGAGCGGCGAGCACCAGGGCGTCGTCGTCGGGGACGGTCGCCAGGAGCGGGTCGGTGACATCGACGACCCCTGGCCGGTGGCGGACGGGCGTACGGACGAGCAAGGGACGACAGACCTCCGCGGGGGCGGGACCCGCCCGGATCTCGGGTCGGGCGGTCAAGGGTCGGCCTGCGACGCTGCGGGTGGCCCTCGGTGGTGCTCGTCGCAGGTGGACGGGCGGCGGGGTGGTGCTGACGGGTGGCCCGGTTCGGGCGCTGACGGGTGTGGAACGAGACTCTCTGCTGTGGGGTACGCACAGGTTGTCCCGCTTCCTCACCGAGGGTGAGCCGGCCGCGCGTGGCGGTGACCGACGGTGACCGTGCGGTGTACGCAAGGTGGCCGCCCATGCCAAGCCGGTGAACGGCGCGTTTCAGCCCCCCCGGCGACCTACCGCTGGCGCCGGCGTCGCGCGACCTCGGCCAGGGCGACGCCCGCCGCCACCCCGGCGTTCAGCGACTCCGTCCCCGCGGTCAGCGGGATCGACACGGTCAGGTCGCAGGCCTCGCCGACGAGGCGCGACAGGCCCTTGCCCTCGCTACCCACGACCAGCACGAGGGGGTCGAGCGCGGCGTCGAGGTCGTCCAGGGAGGTCGCGCCCTCCGCGGCGAGGCCCACGACGAGCAGGCCGGCCTCCTTCGCCGCGCGCAGCGTGCGGGTGAGGTTGACGGTGCGGGCGACCGGCACCCGCGCGAGCGCCCCCGCGGAGGCCTTCCAGGCGCCGGCCGTGACGCCGGCGGAGCGCCGCTCGGGGACCAGCAGGCCCTGGCTGCCGAAGGCCGCGGCCGAGCGCGCGATCGAGCCGAGGTTGCGGGGGTCGGTCACGCCGTCCAGCGCGACCAGCAGCGGGGTGGCCTCCCCGGCGGCGACCGCGGCGAGCAGATCGTCGGCCCGGGGGTAGTCGTACGGCGCGACCTTGAGGGCGATGCCCTGGTGGGGTGAGCGGTCGAGGTTCGTCGACGGGGCGCGTCCGCTCGGGCGGTCGGCACCGCGGGCCGTCCCCAGCCGCTCGAGCTGCCCGCGCGGGACCTCGCGGACGGTGAGGCCGCGCTTGCGGGCCAGCGCCAGGCTCTCGGCCAACCGCTCGTCGGCCTCGATGCCCACCGCGACGAGCAGCTCCTCGGCCGGCACCCTCGCGCGCAGGGCCTCGAGCACCGGGTTCCGACCGGTCACCCACTCGCCGACGATGACCGGCGCCTCCGCCGGGCGGGCGGCGGTGCGCTTGGCGACGGCGGCAACGCGGCGGGCCGCGGGGTGCTTGGTCCTGGCCTCCGCCGGCGGCGTCGGGCCGCGGCCGGCGAGCTTGCGCCGGCCCTTACCGCCGGTGCCAGCAGTCGGGCCCTTCGACGACGCCATGTGCATCAGGCTAGTCGGGCGAGGTCCACATGATCGTTGTGCGTGATCGCCGCATCGACCCAGGTCAGCGGTGGATCACGCACAACCGGGGGCGAGGCCCGTCGGCGTCACGGCGCCAGCACCAGTGCCACGGCGATCGCCGCGAGGCCCTCGGCGCGCCCGGTGAGCCCCAGCCCGTCGGTCGTGGTCGCGCTCAGCCGCACCGGGCCACCGGCGGCGGCGCTGAGCACGGCCTCGGCCTCGGCCCGGCGCGGACCCAGCCGCGGGCGGGCCCCGACGAGCTGCACGCTGACGTTGCCGACGCTCAGGCCCGCCGCCCCCAGGAGGCGGGCCACCTCGGTGAGCAGGTCGGTACCGGAGGCGCCGGCCCAGCGCGGGTCGGCGGTGCCGAAGGTCGTGCCCAGGTCACCGAGCCCCCCCGCCGCGAGCAGGGCGTCACAGGCGGCGTGCGCGACGACGTCACCGTCGCTGTGCCCCTCGAGGCCGTCGCCCGGCCACTGCAGCCCGGCCACGTGCAGCACCCGGCCAGGGCCGAAGGCGTGCACGTCGACGCCGACCCCGACCAGCGGTGTCACGCCGGCTCCGTGCGGAGCAGCAGCTCGGCGATCGCCAGGTCGCGGGCGACGGTGATCTTGGCGGCCTCGTGGTCCCCCACGACCACCACGACGGGTACGCCGAGCGCCTCCACCAGTGCCGCGTCGTCGGTCGCCTCCGGCTCCCCCGCATGGGCGCGCTCGAGCACGGCGCGGGTGAACCCCTGGGGTGTCTGCACCGCCCGCACGTGCAGCCGGTCGACCGTGGCCGTCACCCGACCCTCGTCATCGACCTGCTTGAGCGTGTCCGCCGGCGCCAACCCCGGCACCACCGCCAGTGCCCCCCCGTCGAGGGCCGCGAGGACGCGGGTCACGAGCGACGCGGGCGCGAGGGCGCGCGCGGCGTCGTGCACGAGCACCACGTCGACGCCCGCCGGCAGCGCCGCCAGGGCGGCCCGCACGCTCGCGCTGCGCGTCGCGCCGCCCGCCACCACGACCGCGTCACCGGCCAGCGCGCGGACCGCCGCCAGCTGCGCTGCCGGGGCGGCGACCACCACGTCGGTGATACCACCCGCGCGCAGCCGCTCCAGCGCGTGCACGACCAGAGGTCTGCCGCCGAGGCAGACGAGCGCCTTGGGCTGACCGGCGCCGAGCCGCTCGCCGCTGCCCGCGGCCACGAGCAACGCGCCGACGCGACGGGGGGGGCTCACCGGGCCATCCCAGCACCGGTCACCCAGCACCGGTCACCCAGCCACCGGTCACCCAGCCACCGGTCAACGAGCCACCGGTCACCGAGCCACCGGTCACCCGACCCGGGCCGCCGGCAGCGGGCGGGGCACGGGCGGGCGGAGTGGCACCGGCGCGGCGGAGGCCGTCTCGCCGAAGACGATGCGGCCCTTTTCGCGGACCAGGACGGAGGAGACCGCGACCGTGACGTCGCGACCGACGCGGTCGCGGGCACCCTCGACCACCACCATCGTGCCGTCGTCCAGGAAGCCGACGGCCTGCCCGCTGTCCTTGCCGGCCCTGACCAGGTGCACGCCCAGCTCGTCGCCGACCGCGACGGGGGGACGCAGGGTGTGGGCCAGGGCGTGCAGGTCGAGCACGGCGACGCCGGCGAGGCGGGCCGCCCGGGCCAGCCCCCCCTCGGCCGTGAGCAGGGTGGCGCCGCGGTCGAGGCACAGGCGGACGAGCTGCGCCGGCAGGTCCTCCGGCCCGGCCGGCAGGTCGAGCACCTCGACCTCGACATCGGGTTCGCGGCGCAGCCGGTCGAGGCAGTCCAGCCCGCGGCGTCCCTGCGGGCTGCCGAGTGCGGTGAGGTGGGCGACGACCGGCGCGGGCAGCAGGAGCCGACCGGCGAGGAAGCCGCTGCGGACCAGCTCGAGCAGCCGGCCGTCGACGACCACGGACGGGTCGAGCACCCGCTCGCGCAGGGCCGCCGGCACCGCCTCGTGCGGGGCGATCCCCCGGCCGCCGGCGATGATGGCCACGACGCTGTGCCGGCGGGCGACGGCCAGGCGCTCACCGAGCAGGCCGACCACGAGCACGACGAAGCAGAAGACCGGCACCGACAGCGAGCGCAGTGGCAGCAGCAGGACGGGCCAGCACAGCGCCGCAGCGACGCCCGCGCCGAGGCCACCCCCGACCCCGCCGGCGAGCAGGGTCTCGGCCGAGACGTCCCGCAGGGCGTGGGTGGAGGTGTCGACGAGGGAGACGGTCCGCCGGGCCAGCACCCCGCCGGCGGCGAAGCCGAGCCCGCTGCCGACGATGACACCGACGATCGAGCCGTCCAGCGGCCCGAGCAGGGCCCGCCCCGTGCCCAGGCCCCGACCGAGCTCGTACCCGGCGGCCGCGCCGAAGACGACGACGGCCAGGCGGAGCAGCTCCGTCACCAGAGCGGTGCTCCGGCTACGGGCGCGTACGGAAGCCACCCCTGCCCATCGGCAGGGGGGTCGCTGCTCCTGAAGCGGCGGCGACCGACGCGTCCAGCGGCGGCCGACAGTGCGTGCGGCTCAGCCGATCTGGGCGGCGGCGGGCTCGGGGAGCGCGCCGGTCAGCACCTCGTCGATGAGGGCCTCCGCCTTGTCCTCGTTGGTCTTCTCGGCGAGGGCGACCTCGCTGACGAGGATCTGCTTGGCCTTGGCGAGCATGCGCTTCTCGCCGGCCGACAGGCCGCGCTCGCGCTCACGGCGCCAGAGGTCGCGGACCACCTCGGTGACCTTGTTGACGTCGCCGGAGGCGATCTTCTCGAGGTTGGCCTTGTAGCGCCGCGACCAGTTGGTCGGCTCCTCGGTGTGCGGCGCCCGCAGCAGGTCGAAGACCTTGTCCAGGCCCTCCTGCCCCACCACGTCGCGCACCCCGACGTTCTCGACGTTGTCGGCGGGCACCCGGACGGTCAGGTCGCCCTGCGCGACCTTCAGCACCAGGTAGAGGCGGTCCTCACCCTTGATCGTCCGCGTCTCGATGGCCTCGATGAGCGCCGCACCGTGGTGGGGGTAGACCACGGTCTCGCCGACTTCAAACGTCATGAGTCCTACGGTATCACGGACAAAACCGCAGGTCAGGGGCTGGTTGGTGCGGTCGGGGGCCTTGACAGGAGCCGCGCCGTGTGCCTCATCGCCGCCGGCGGGGGCGTCATCCGCGCGTCACAGCCGGGTGGGATGATCCGCCCGTGGCGGTCGTCCCGAGGGTCCCGGCGGCTCCGGCCCCGCCGCCGCCCACCGTCGAGGCCGCCGGTGCCTTCGCCGGCTACCCCGTCGGGACCCCGCTGGTGACCGAGCGCGCCGGCGCAGGTCCCCGGCAGGTGCCCTGGGACGAGTGCTTCGACACCGCCGGCCGGGTGCGACCGGTCTACCGTCGCCTGGTCAGTGCCATCGCCTCGCTGACCCCGCAGGAGCTGGCCGCGAAGGCCGAGGGGCTCGAGCTGTCCATGCGCGCCCAGGGCATCACCTTCACGGTCCACAGCGGGGGTGAGGCGGGCGCCGGCGCGGCCGACACGGAGCGGACCTTCCCGCTGGACCTCCTGCCGCGGCTGCTCGACGCGGTCGAGTGGGAGCAGGTCAGCGCCGGGCTCGTCCAACGGGTGACCGCTCTCAACGCCTTCGTCGCCGACATCTACGGCAGCCGGGAGGTCCTGGCCGACCGCATCCTGCCGACCGGGCTGGTGGTCACCGGGCGCCACTTCACCCGGCAGGCCACCGGGCTGGCGGTCCCGCAGTCGATCTGGACGCACATCAGCGGGCCCGACCTGGTGCGCCACCCGGACGGCCGCTGGCTGGTCCTCGAGGACAACTGCCGTACCCCCAGCGGGGTGTCGTACGTGCTGGAGAACCGCGCGTCGATGGTCCGCGGCTTCCCCGAGCTCTTCGCCCGCCACCGGGTCCGCCCCGTCGATGCCTACCCGGCGGCGCTGCTCGACGTGCTCCGCTCGATCGCCCCCCGCGGCGACAGCGACCCGACGATCGTGGTGCTCACCCCAGGCAGCTACAACTCCGCCTACTTCGAGCACACCTTCCTGGCGCGCCAGATGGGCGTGGAGATCGTCGAGGGCGGCGACCTCTTCGTCGACGACGCGGTCGTGTGGATGAAGACCACGAGGGGCCGGCGCCGCGTCGACGTGGTCTACCGGCGCGTCGACGACGACTACCTCGACCCGCTGGACTTCCGCCCCGACTCCGTCCTGGGTACGACCGGCCTGCTCACCGCCGCCCGCGCCGGCAACGTCGCCATCGCCAACGCCATCGGCACCGGGATCGCCGACGACAAGGCGGTCTTCGCCTACGTCCCCGAGCTCGTCCGCTACTACCTCGGCGAGGAGCCGGTGCTCGACCAGGTTCCCACCCACCTGTGCAGCGAGCCCGAGAGCCTCGAGCACGTGCTGGCGCACCTGCCGGAGATGGTGGTCAAGGCGGTCAGCGAGAGCGGGGGGTACGGCATGACCATCGGGCCGTACGCGAGCGACGCCGAGCTCGCCGACTGCCGCCGACGCCTGCTGGCCAAGCCGCGCGCCTACATCGCCCAGGACGTGGTCGGCCTGTCCACCCACCCCACTCTCGTACCCGGCCCGGGCGGTGCGCCGGCGCTGCGCCCACGCCACGTCGACCTGCGGCCCTTCGTGCTCATGGGCGCCGAGGCCGTGACGGTGATCCCCGGTGGGCTGACCAGGGCGGCGCTGCCCGAGGGGTCACTGGTGGTCAACTCCTCGCAGGGAGGCGGCAGCAAGGACACCTGGGTGGTCGACCCCGACCTGCCGGGCAGCGGAGGCGACCTGCAGGGCGCAGGGTCGCGCCGGTGACCCGGTGCTGAGCCGCATCGCGGAGGCGCTCTACTGGACGGGGCGCTACGCCGAGCGCGCCGAGGACACCGCGCGCCTGCTCGACGTCGCCCAACGCGCCGCGCTCGAGGGCAGCGACCTCGGCACCAGCACCACCCTGGCTGCGGTCCTGGGCGGCCCGGTGGTGACCGGCTCGCGGCAGGACATCCTCGCCCACTACGGCCTCGACCGCCTCTCCCCGCAGTCGATCGCCTCATGCGTGCGGGCCGCCAGGGAGAACGCCCGGCAGATCCGTGACGCCCTCCCGAGCGAGATGTGGGAGTCGCTCAACACCTGGCACCTGTCGGTCTCGGCGGCCTCGCGCAGCGACCTGTCCGGTGCCGGTGCGCACGGCTTCCTGGCCGGTATGCGCACCCGCGCCTACACCTACGTCGGTTGCGCGGAGGCGACGATGCTGCGCACCGAGGGCTGGTCGTGGCTGATGGCCGGGCGCTGGCTCGAGCGCCTGTCCTTCACCACCCGGGTGCTGGCGGTGCGCGCCCCGACGCTGGAGGAGGAGCGCCCCGGCGGCGGCCCCTACGGCTGGGCCGTCCTGCTGCGGGCCCTCTCGGCGTACGAGGCCTACCGCACGACCTACCGCGCCGTCATCAGCCCCGAGCGGGTCGTCGAGCTGCTCCTGCTCGACCCCGACTTCCCGCGCAGCGCGCGCTCGTGCGCTATGCGGTTGGAGGAGGCGCTGGTCGTGGTGGCCGACGAGCACGTCGACGGCACGGCCCGGCGCCTGGGTGGCCGGCTGCACGGGATGCTCGGCTTCGGCTCGGTCGACGAGGTCATCGCGGAGGGCCTGGGGCGCTACCTCGACCGGGTGGCGCAGCTGACCGGTGCGGTGCACGACGCGCTCACCGACGAGCCCTTCGCCCGCGGCGCGACGGCATGACGGGAGCTCAGGCGTGAGGGTCCGGATCGAGCACCTGACCGCCTTCACCTACGGCCAGCCCGCGGCTGCCTCCTTCAACGAGGTGCGGCTCACCCCGCGCAACGACGAGCACCAGAACCTCCTCGACTTCACCCTGCAGACCGACCCCCCGGCCAGGACGACCGCCTACCGCGACCACTTCGGCACGCTCGTGCACGCCTTCAACGTGACCGCCCCGCACCGCGCGCTGTCCGTGGTCGGCTCCTCGGTGGTCGTCACCTACCCGCGGCCGCAGCCGCCCAGGGAGCCGCCGGGGGCCGCGACCCCGACGCGCTCGAGGACCCGGTGCTGCGTGACGCGCAGGCCGAGTGGCTGCACCGCTCGCCCAGGGCCAGCGGCGGCGAGCACCTCTACGCCTTTGCGCAGCACGTGCGCCGGGTCGTCAGCGCGCAGACCGTCGTGGACCTCGTCTACGGCGTCGCCGCGGAGGTGCACGGCCGGTTCGCGTACTCACCCGGCACGTCCTACGTCTCCTCGACGGTCGACGACCTCCTCGAGCGGGGTACGGGCGTGTGCCAGGACTTCGCGCACCTCACCATCGCGACGCTGCGCGACCTCGGCGTCCCGGCGCGCTACGTCAGCGGCTACTTCTACGCCGGCCCCGCGGAGGCCGTCCGCCTCGACGAGCCGCTCGCGGTCGAGTCCCACGCCTGGGTCGAGGCGCTCATCCCGGGGTGGGGGTGGCTCGAGGTCGACCCGACGAACGACTGCCCGGCGGACGAGCGGCACGTGACCGTGGCCGTCGGCCGTGACTACGCCGACGTCGCGCCGGTCCGCGGGACCCGCCGAGGTGGCAGCGGCGCGGTGATGACCGTGCGGGTCACCATGGTCGCGCCGAGCGCCGAGGTCGCGCGTCGGGTCGCCCCCCTCGCGGTCCTGGGACCCGCCGGCGCGGTGGCCAGCTCGCGGTCGGGCCACCGCGTCCCCGCCGGGGTGCCCCGCCGGGTCCCGGTGAGCGTCACCGCCGAGCACGCCGCCGCGCTCGGACAGGTCGGCGCGCCGGAGGCCGCCGACGTGCTGGCCACCGGCCCGGCGCAGGGCTACGACGACGGCCGGGCGGCGCAGCAGCAGCAGCAGTAGGGCCGAAGCAGGAGGCCCCCGGGGGTGGCCGGGGCGGGGTGGGACGGGCAGCATGGTCGGGTGCCCGAGCCGTCGGAGGAGCTGCGGATCCCCGACGACGCGCGCGCACTGGCCCGCGACGTGATGGCGCTGGACCGGGAGCGCCGGGCGGCCCGACGGCGCGCTCGGCTGCGCCGCCTCGTCCTCACCCGGCGGTGGCACGCCTACGGCATCTCCGGTCCGATCGTCTTCCTCTGCCTGTCCGTCGTCGGCGTGGCGGCGCTCGGGCTGGCGCTGCTGGTGCCGCACGCCGGCTCGACCCTGTCCGGCGGGCCGCCCCGGCAGCTGGCCAGCCCGGCCGTCGCCGTGGGAGCCGTGGGCGGTCTGCTGCCGGACGTCGCCCTGGCCCCCGGCGGCGCCCAGGCGCACGGGGTCGACAGCGCCCGGTCGCTGCGCCCGGCGATCGTCGCGCTCGTGCAACCAGGGTGCGGCTGCGCGGCGGCTCTGCACCGTCTGCTGGCCCTGGCCACCAACCACCAGCTCCCCGTGTACGAGGTGGCCCGCGTCGGCGGGCCGGGGCTGGTGGCCCTCACCGGCGCCGGCGGCACGGTGGGCAGCGCGACGGCGCTGGTCGACGGCGCGGGTCGGCTGAGCGGTGCGTACCCGGTCGAGGGGGACGCCCCCACGGTGCTGCTCGTCGACGCCACCGGTGTGGTCCACGACGTGCTGCCGGGCTTCACCGCCGCGACGCCGGTCGCCGGCCGGCTGGACCGCCTGGTGACCCAGACCTGAGCCCCTCCGCGACCACACCTGAGCACCTCCGCCAGCGGGGAGGCAGGGTGCGGCGCCGGTAGCCTGCTCGCCGTGCTCCGCAGCCGCTCCCCGCGCACGTCGCCCGTCGACGCCACCACCCCCCGGCCCGCCGGCGCCCACCGGGCCGCGGCGGCGCTCGGCGCGGTGCTCGCGGTCGGAGCGCTCGCCGGGTGCGCCGCGGGGCGCTACAACCAGCAGTTCAAGGAGCGGGCGAGCATCACCGAGGTCGAGGGGCGCGTCGGGGGCATCGCCGTCGGTGGCGCCTACTGGGTGGCCGGCGCCCCGGTCGGGGGCGCCGCGACGCTGTACTTCACCCTGGCCACGATCGCCGACCAGGGTGACACCCTCGCCAGCGTGACCTCGCCGGTGGCCGCGGCCCCCGCGCTGACGCTGGGCCGACGCGCCAGCGGTGCCGCGACCTTCGCGAGCATCTCCACCGCCGACGTGCCGGTCACGACCATGCCCTTCCTGCCGCTCTACTCGGCCACGGCGACCTCGGTCACGACGGCCCTGCAGCCCTCGGCCACCTACCCCGTGATCTTCACCTTCCAGCGGGGCGGGAGCCTCACCCTCCAGGTGCCCGTCCTCCGCGAGGGCGCGGTCCCTGCCGGGTCCACCGGGCCGGCCGCCGTCCTGCCCAACACGCCCTACCCCACCGGCACGCCCTGAGGCGTCGCCCCGGTCGGTCGAACGCCCGTCCGGCCGTGTCGCGCGGTGGTGTCGCACCTGCCTCCTAGCGTGGCCGCATGCCGCCTCGTACCGACCGCGTCAGTCGGGTCGGGTCCCTCACCGACCGGGCCGCCCACGTCTGCTCCGCCTGCGAGCACCGGGTGGCGCGCTGGGCAGGGCGCTGCCCGCACTGCGGCGAGTGGGGGACGCTGGCGCCGGTCGTCTCGACCGCGGCGCCGACCGGCCTGCGCTCCTCACTGACCGCCGGGGCGGTGACGGCGGCGGCCCGGCCGATGACCGAGGTCGACCTGTCCGCGGCGACCCGCGAGCCGACCGGCATCGGCGAGCTCGACCGTGTGCTGGGCGGCGGCTTGGTCCCCGGGGCGGTCGTCCTGCTGGCCGGCGAGCCCGGCGTGGGGAAGTCCACGCTCCTGCTCGAGGCCGCTGCGGCGACCGCGCGCGCCGGGCGGTCGGCACTGATCGTCACCGGGGAGGAGTCAGCGGCGCAGGTGCGACTGCGGGCGGAGCGCACCGGTGCCGTCCACCCGCAGCTGTGGGTCGCGGCCGAGACCGACCTCGCCGCGGTGATCGCGCACATCGAGGCGGTGCAGCCCTCGCTGCTCGTCGTCGACAGCGTGCAGACCATGGCGAGCGCCGCGGTGGAGGGGGCTGCCGGTGGCGTGACCCAGGTGCGCGAGGTCGCTGCGGCCCTCACCCGGGTGGCCAAGGCGCGCTCGATGGCCACCGTGCTCGTCGGGCACGTCACCAAGGACGGCGGGGTGGCCGGGCCCCGGGTGCTCGAGCACCTCGTGGATGTCGTGCTGCAGCTCGAGGGCGAGCGGCACAGCGCGCTGCGGCTGCTGCGCGCCGTGAAGAACCGCTTCGGCGCGGTCGACGAGGTCGGCTGCTTCCTGCAGGCCGACACCGGCATCGTCGAGGTGACCGACCCCAGCGGCCTGTTCACCTCTCGGCTCGCCGAGCCGGTCCCCGGCTCGGCGCTCACGGTCACCCTCGAGGGGCGGCGACCGCTGCTCGCGGAGGTGCAGGCGCTCGTCTCCGACTGCTCGGGCCAGCAGTCCCCGCGCCGCGGGGTGACCGGCCTCGATGCCGGTCGGGTCGCGCTGGTGCTCGCGGTGCTCGAGCGCCGGGCCAGGATCCCGCTCGGCCGTTACGACGTCTTCACCGCCACGGTGGGTGGGGTCCGGCTGGCCGAGCCCGCGGCCGACCTGCCCGTCGCGCTGGCGCTGACCAGCGCGGCCTGCGAGCGCGCCCTGCGGCCGGACACCGTGGTCTTCGGCGAGGTGGGGCTCGCCGGCGAGGTGCGGCGCGTCGCGGGCGTGGAGCGGCGGGTGGCTGAGGCGGCCCGGCTCGGCTTCGGCCGGGCGGTGGTGCCGGCCGGGTGCGACGTCCGCGCGCCGGCCGGGATGAGGGTCGTCGAGGTGGCGGAGGTGACGGCAGCCATCCGGGCCGTCCTGCCGTGAGGCCCCCACCAGCAGCCGCCACCGCCGGGGCTGTCGCCGAGCTGTGATCTCCGCGCGGGCCGCGCCGGCGCCCTCCCGGCGGTCCGCTCAGTAACCTCAGGCGCGGCGGGTCGGGCACGCCGCGCAGGACTGGGTAGGGGGCCGGGCGTGGTGGTGGTCGCGGAGGACGCGCTGCGGGCGACCCTGGCCGCGGTCGCCCCTGGCACGCCGCTGCGCGACGGCCTCGAGCGGATCCTGCGGGGCAACACGGGTGGCCTGATCGTCCTCGGCTACGACCGCGACGTCGAGGCGCTGTGCACCGGCGGCTTCGAGCTCGACGTGGAGTTCAGCGCCACCCGCCTGCGCGAGCTCTGCAAGATGGACGGGGCGCTGGTGCTGTCCACCGACCTGTCCCGCATCGTGCGCGCGGCCGTGCAGCTCGTCCCTGACCCCTCGATCCCGACCAGCGAGAGCGGCACCCGGCACCGCACGGCCGAGCGGGTCGCCCGCCAGACCGGGTACCCGGTCGTGAGCGTGAGCCAGTCCATGCGCATGATCGCGCTCTACGTCGACACCCGCCGTTACCCCCTCGACGACAGCGCCGCGATCCTCTCGCGCGGCAACCAGGCCCTCGCCACGCTCGAGCGCTACAAGCTGCGACTGGACGAGGTGGCCGGCACCCTGTCCGCCCTGGAGATCGAGGACCTGGTCACCGTCCGCGACGCCATGGTCGTGAGCCAGCGGCTGGAGATGGTCAGGCGCATCCGGGTCGAGATCGACGGCTATGTCGTCGAGCTGGGCACCGACGGGCGGCTGCTCGCGCTGCAGCTCGAGGAGCTGATGGCCGGTGTCGAGGCCGAGCGGGCGCTGATCGTGCGGGACTACGCCCCCGAGGCACGGCGCGCCCGCACGCACGAGCGGGTGCTCGCCGACCTCGACGAGCTGACCCAGGGAGACCTCTTGGACCCGGCAGCCGTCGCCCGCGTGGTCGGTTTCGGCGGAGCCCCCGACGTCCTCGACAGCTCGGTGAGCCCCCGCGGTTACCGGCTGCTCGCGAAGGTCCCCCGCCTGCCGCCGGCGGTCGTCGACCGGGTGATCGAGCACTTCGGCTCCCTGCAGAAGCTCCTCGCAGCCGGCATCGAGGACCTGACCGTCGTCGAGGGGGTGGGCGACGCCCGCGCCCGCAGCGTGCGCGACGGCCTCTCCCGGCTCGCCGAGAGCAGCATCCTCGAGCGCTACGTGTGAGCGGCGTCAGCCGGTCAGCGAGAAGCTGCCGCCGGCCACGGTCAGCGAGCCGAGCCGGGCGGTGAGCACGTAGGTCCCAGGCTGGGCCAACGGCTGGGCCTGCGGCATCGGGCAGCCGGTCACGCTGCGGTGCCGGTCCCACGACAGGCGCAGCTCCTCGGCCTTGCCGGGCAGCAGGACACCCGGTGCGGGGGTGACCGGGGCGCAGTCGGTGGAGGACCAGATCCGGTCCGCCCCCGAGGTGATGACGAAGCCGCGCTGCGCCGGGCCGAGGTCGCGGCTGCACGCGGCGGCCCCCGTGTTGGTCACCGACAGGGTGAGCACCGGGGGCGCCCCGGCGGGGTAGACGGCTGCCGCCGGAGCCGCAGCGATGCGCAGCACCCGGTCCTCGCACGCCGGTGCGGTCACCGGGGCGGTCGCGGTCGCGGAGGGGGTCGGGGCGACGGTCGATGCCTGGCCGGTGGGCGCGACCCCCGCCGCGGCGGTGCCCGTCGGCGCCGCCGCAGTCCGCCGGGTGGTCGCCCGATCGCTCGATGAGCCACCGGAGCAGGCCTTGGCGAGCAGCAGCACGAGCACGATGGCCACGACGAGGACGACCGTGCGGCGCACCCAGTAGGCCCGCGGGGGCAGTGGCCCGACCGGTCGGAGCAGCGCGTCCAGCCCCATCGCCCGGATGCTAGCCAGCCGTTGGCCGGGCCCGGCCCGCGAAGACCCAGCGCACCAGCCCGGCCAGGGCGAGCACCGCCCCGAGCGTGCAGACCGCGGGCCAGCCGAGCGAGTCGTACAGCGCCCCGGAGGCCGCCGACCCGGCCGCCCAGGAAGAAGGACGCGATGTAGGCCGTGTTCGCCCGCGCGCGGGCCTCGGGGACGGCGGCGTAGACGGCCCGCTGGCCCAGCACCAGGGTCGTCTGCACGGCGAGGTCGAGGCCCACCGCCGCGACGGCGAGCAGCACCGGCGAGCTGCCGGTGAGCGCGCCCAGCACCATGGCCGCGAGAGCGAGGGCGAGCGCCGCACCGGTCGCCCCCCGGGTCCGACCGCGGTCCCCGAGCCGGCCGGCGACCGGGGCGGCCGCGGCGCCGGCAGCCCCCACCAGCGCGAAGACCCCGATGCCGAGCTGACCGATGCCGTGGGCACCGAGCCGGTAGGTGATCGAGGTCCAGAAGGCGCTGAAGGTGGCGAAGAGCGCTGCCTGGTAGGCGATCCGTTCGCGCAGCACCGGCTGCGTGCGCAGCAGCGCGGCGACGGAGGCGAGCAGCTGGGGGTAGCGCAGGTCCGCGGTGGGCGGGTGCCGCGGCAGCGCCCGGCGCAGCGCCGCCGCGAGAGCGAGCATGAGCGCCGCCGAGAGCGCGTAGACCACCCGCCAGCTGCTGCCGGCGGCGATCAGGCTGGCCAGGGTGCGCGCCAGCAGGATCCCGAGCAGCAGACCGCTCACGACCCGCCCGACCACCGCTCCCCGTGTCGCCTCGGGGGCCAGCGCGGCAGCGACCGGCACCAGCACCTGGGCCACGACCGAGGACAGGCCGAGCGCGACCGAGGCGGCGAGGAAGACGCCGAGGTCCGGCGCGACCGCGGCCAGCGCGGCGGAGGCGGCGGTGCCGAGCAGGATCGTCGAGGCGAGGCCGCGCGACTCGAGCACGTCGCCGAGCGGGACCAGCAGGACCAGCCCGACGGCGTACCCGACCTGGGTGAGCGTGACCGCCAGCGAGACGGCGCCCCGACCGGCGCCGAGGTCGCGCCCGACAGCGGTCAGCAACGGCTGCGCGTAGTAGAGGTTGGCGACGGACAGACCGCAGGCCACCGCGAGCAGCAGCACGACCCGGCTCAGGGCAGCGGGGGTGAGCGCCGCCGGCTCCTGGCCCTGCCGCTCGGGGGCGGTCGGGGGACGGCTCACTGCGAGACTTCTGCCCATGCCGGGCCGGTCCCTCCCGCTGGAGGGCGAGACCTCAGCCACCCTCATCGACCCCGTCCTCGCCTGGTACGCCAGCGAGCAGCGTGACCTGCCCTGGCGACGTCCGGGCACCAGCCCCTACGCGGTGCTGGTCAGCGAGGTGATGCTGCAGCAGACGCCCGTCGCGCGCGTCCTCGGGCCTTGGCAGGCGTGGGTCGAGCGCTGGCCGGACGCGGCGGCGCTCGCGGGGGCACCCGCCGGCGAGGCCGTGCGCGCGTGGGGGCGCCTCGGTTACCCGCGCCGGGCGCTGCGCCTGCACGCCGCGGCGGTGGCCTGCGTCGAACGCCACGGCGGGGAGCTGCCGCTGACGGTGGCCACGCTCGAGGAGCTGCCCGGGGTCGGGCGCTACACGGCCAGGGCAGTCGCGGCCTTCGCGCACCGGCAGCGGGTGCCCGTCGTCGACACCAACGTGCGACGCGTCCTCGCCCGCGCGGTCGAGGGGGTGGCCGAAGGCCCCGCGGCGGTGACGACCGCCGACCTCGCCCGCGTGGAGGCCCTGCTGCCGGCCGACCCCGAGCTGGCGGCGACCGCGTCGGTGGCCGTGATGGAGCTGGGGGCCCTGGTCTGCGTCGCGCGCTCCCCCCGGTGCCCCCGGTGCCCGCTGCTCGAGCGCTGCGCGTGGCAGCGCGCGGGGCGCCCACCGGCGAGCGGGCCGCCGCGCCGCGGCCAGACCTACGTGGGGACCGACCGGCAGTGCCGCGGGCGCCTGCTCGGGGTGGTGCGCGAGGCAACGGGGCCGGTGCCGATCGCGGTGGTGGAGGCCGCCTGGGACGAGCCGGTCCAGCGCGCGAGGGCGCTCGCCGGTCTGCTCGCCGACGGCCTGCTCAGGGCCGTGCCGGGGGGGGCGTACGCGTTGCCAGGTGTCGGCGACGCCTGAGGGCGGCCCGCGCCTGGGTGGCCTACCGAGGGCTCAGCGCACCGTGATGCGGGCGGTGGCCGTCGCCCCGCCGGCACGGGCCGACAGCGCGTAGGTGCCGGCCGCCACCCGGTGGACCGGCGTGCTGGCCGTGGCGTCGGCCTCGCCCGCCCACTGCTGCGTCCAGGCCTTCGGGTGCCCACTGTCGAGCGGGACCAGGACCGCGAAGGCCGGGCACGCCTCCGGCCCGTCGTGACCACGCGGCGAGTGGTCGCACCCGGCCGCCCACACGGCGGCGCCCGAGGCGGCAGAGACCGTGACGCCAGGCGTCTGCGCCTCGGCGGTCACCGCGCACCGGGCCGCACTCGTGGTCGACAGCCGGACGGTGATCGTCGCGGTCGGCGCCGCACCGGTGACGGACAGCGCCAGCCGCAGGCCGCTCGGGGGGCACAGGGCCGGGCTGCCCGGCGTCGGTTGCGGCGGGCCGCCACCGGCCGGTGGGCCGGCCGCCGGGTCCGATGCCGACGGCCCGGCCGTGGCCGGGGGACGAGCCGGAGCGGGCCGCGCGCCGCCCGTCATCGTGGCGGAGGAGGCGCAGCCCGCCAGCCCCACCGCGAGCACCAGCGACCCCGCTGGAACAGCCAGACCCCTCGTACGACGACGGCATGCCGCGGGCCACTCCACCGCCCCAGCATGCGCCCGCCGGAGGCTGTCCCCCACGAGCTGCCGTGCGTGGGCATGCTGCCGGGGTGCCGACCCTGCCGATGCCGGTGACCGACGCGATGTTCCTGCTGGCGGAGAGCCGCAACGCCCCCATGCACGTCGGGTCCCTGCAGCTCCTCACCCCGCCCGAGGGGCAGAGCCCCCGCGAGGCCGCCCGCGAGACCTACGGCCGCATGCTCGACCCGACCGGCGTGCGGCCCATCTTCGCGCAGCGGGCCAGGCGTGGCCTGCTCACGGGCGGCCAGTGGGCCTGGCAGCGTGACACCGACATCGACCTCGAGCACCACGTCAGGCGCTCCGCGCTGCCGGACCCGGGGCGCCCGCGCGAGCTGATGGAGCTGGTCGGGCGGCTGCACAGCACCCTGCTCGACCGCAGCCGCCCGCTGTGGGAGGCGCACCTCATCGAGGGGCTCGCCGACGGGCGCTTCGGCATCTACACCAAGATGCACCACGCGCTCGCCGACGGGGTCACCGCCCTGCGCTTGACCCAGAGCAGCCTGTCCCCCGACCCCGCGCGGCGCGACCAGCAGGCACCGTGGGCGCCTCGACCCGCGCGGCCGACCACCGCAGCCGCCCTGTTCGCCTCGCCCCGCGCGGTCGCCGCCGGGGCGCTCGAGCTGGTGCGCGACCTGGGCGGGACCGTCCCCGCCGTCGCGAAGATCATCTACCGCGGGCTGGCCGAGCAGACGACCATGCTCGCCTTCCAGGCACCCCGCAGCCTGCTGAACACCAGCATCAGCGGCTCGCGGCGCTTCGCCGCGCAGTCGTGGCCGCTGGACCGTCTGCGGGCGCTGGCCCAGGCCTGCGGTGGCACCGGCGGCGGCACCATCAACGATGTCGTGCTGGCCATGTCGGCCGGGGCGCTGCGCCGTTACCTCCTCGAGCTCGGCGAGCTGCCCGACGCACCGCTGGTGGCGATGGTGCCGGTCAGTCTGCGCACGGAGGGCGACACCGCGGCCGCTGGGAACGCGGTCGGCTCGCTGCTGTGCAACCTCGGCACGCACCTGGCCGACCCGGCCGATCGGATGGCGACGATCCAGGCCTCGATCCGCCAGGGCAAGGCCGAGCTCAAGGGTCTGACGCCGACGCAGGTGACCCTGCTCAGCGCCGGCGTGATGATCCCCGGCTTCCTCGGCAGCCAGCTCCGGGCGCACGCTCTGCTGCGGCCTGCGTACAACCTCGTCATCTCCAACGTCCCGGGCAGCCGCGACGACCTGTACTTCAACGGCGCCCGCCTCGACGCCATGTACCCCCTGTCGATCCCGCAGGAGGGCCAGGCGTTGAACATCACGGTCATCGGGTGCGGCGACCGGCTGGGCTTCGGCCTGGTCGGCTGCCGGCGCACCCTCCCCCGGCTCCAGCGCATGCTGACCCACCTCGAGGACGAGCTGGTCGCCCTCGAGGAGGCGATGGCCTGACCGCTGGCGGGTGGCCGGCCCGGCCACCCGCCACACCGGCCGGGTCCCCCCGTGCCGCTCCGCGAGGGAGACCATGGCAGGCGTGACACCGTCCGGGGCGTCGGCGCTCGCCGGCACCTCGCCGACGGCCGCGCCCGCCGGTGAGCTCGAGCGCGTGAGCCGGCTGCTGGTCGCGGTGCGGGCGCTGGCGGCCGTGCAGCCGGAGCCGCCGGCCGTGCTGCGGCTCCTCGCCGAGCAGGCCCTCGCCGTCACCGACGGCGCAGCCGCGACGGTGGCCCGGTGCGACACCGTCGGCCTGGTGCTGGCCGCGGAGGCGGGCGTGGGCGCGCCGGGGACCGGGCCGCTGGTCCCAGCGCTCACCGCCCGCGTGGCCCACAGCGGTCAGCCCGCGCTCGAAGGGGCAACGGTCGACGGTGCCGCCGGTCCCCGCCCGGCCGCGGCCGCGCCGCTGCGCGGTGCTGGTGGCGTGGTGGCCGTGCTCACGGTCACCGGCGGGGCTGCCGTCGGCCTGGACGAGCGCGACCTCGACGCGGTCGCCGTCCTGGCCGACGCCGCCGCGAGCCGGTTAGCGGTCGCCGACGCCCTCGCCGAGGCTCGGGCGGCCGGGGAGCGGCTCCGTCGGGCGATGGACTGCGCCAGCAGGGCCACACCGTCTACGACCCGGTGCTCGACCCCGAGGGGCGCCTGGTCGACCTGTGCGGCGCCTACGTCAACCCGATGGGGGCGGCGCTGCGCGCGTTGGACCCGTCGGGGTGGGTCGGGAGCTCGCTGCTCGAGGCGGCCCGGCGGGAGGGCAACCTCCCGCTGGCCCACACCTACCTGCAGGTGGGACGGACCGGCGAGGCATGGGAGGGCCGCCCTCAGGTGACGACCCGGCGGGGCAGGCGTGCCTTCGCGCTCTCGGTCGTCGCGATGGGACCGCCGCCCAGTGGGGTGCTGGTCAGCTTCCGTGACGTCGAGGACGAGGCGCGGGCCGCCGACCAGCTCGCCTCCACCGCCCGGATGCTCGACGAGACCCAGGCCCTGGCCGGCATCGGCAGCTGGGAGCTCGACCTCGTCGAGCACACGGGCCGGTGGTCCGCCGGCCTGAGCCGCCTGTGCGGCCTCGACCCCGCGGACGGCGCCCCCGCGGAAGCGACCTTCCTGCGGCTGGTGCACCCCGAGGACCGCGACACCTACCGCCGGCAGCTGCATGCCGGGCTCCGGACCGGCGGCCGGCACGTCCTGGAGTACCGGATCGTCACCCCCGAGGGGCAGGTGCGCCACATCGCCGCTTGGGCTCATGTGGAGATGGGCCGGCGCGGGCGGGCCGTGCACGCCTGGGGCGGCGCCCAGGACGTGACGGAGCGGGTCCTGCGCGAGCACACGCTGGCGGCCAGCCGCGAGCAGCTGCGGCTGAGCCTCGCCCTCAGCCCGATCGGGCTGGCGCGCACCGGCCTGGACGGGCGGTGGCTGGAGGTCAACCAGGCACTGGCTGACATCGTCGGGCGTCCGGTGGGGTGGTTGGTGGGGCGTACCTCGCTGGAGGTCACGCACCCGGAGGACCGTGAACGGCACCGGGGCCCGCTCGCGGAGCTCATCGCCGGCCATCGGGAGAGCTACCAGCTGGACCAGCGGTACCTGCACGCCGACGGCCATACGGTGTGGATCAGCCTGCACGCCGCGCTGGTGCGCAACCCGGACGGCACACCGCGCGACCTCGTCGTCCAGGTCATCGACATCAGCGGCCGGCACGCCACCGCGGAGTCGCTCGCCCGGGAGGCCGGCACCGACCCGCTGACCGGGCTGGCCAACCGCCGCGCCTGGGAGCGCTTCCTGGCCGGCGTGCTGCGGACGGTGCTCGACGGCGACGCCATCCTGACCGTCGGCATCCTCGACCTCGACCGCTTCAAGGCCTACAACGACGCCTTGGGCCACCCCGCGGGCGACGCCCTGCTGCGCGAGGCCGCCGACGCGTGGACCGCGCACCTGAGCAGTGCTGCTCCGGCGGGGCTCATCGCGCGGCTCGGCGGGGAGGAGTTCGCCGTCGCCCTGCCCGGGACCCCCTTCGAGGCGGCTCAGGCGCTGCTGCGTGAGCTCTGCGCCCTCGTCCCTGCCGGCCAGACCGCCAGCGCTGGGGTCACGGCGGCCGGCCCCGGTGACGACGCTCGCAGCCTCATGACGCGAGCGGACGCCGCGCTCTACGTCGCCAAGCGCAGCGGTCGGGCCAGGGTCGGGCGCTGCGCGGCAGCTGATGCGGGTCAGGCCGGCCGCGGGCCGCGCAGGTCCCTGAGGTCCCTGCGCCGAGCCGCGAGGAAGCCGCCGCCCGGCAGCACAGACTCCACCAGCACGACCAGGGTGGTACGGGTGCCCCAGCGCAGCCGGGGCCGCAGCAGCAGGGCGAGCACGACGTAACCGACGAACAGCGCCCCGTGGACCGGCCCGAGGATGTGCACCGCCGTCTGCGAGCCCTGGGCGTACTTGACGATGGTCGCGACGATGAGCAGCAACCACGAGACCGCCTCGACGACGGCCAGCTGGCGGAAGGCGCGGGTCACCGCCCGAGTGTGCCCCGGGCGCCCGTCGAGCACGTGGGCGGGGGACGACAGAGCGCCCCGCACCGGTGTCGGTGCGGGGCGCTCTTGCCGGTCGACCGCCAGGTCGCTGCTACTTCGCCAGGTCGACCGGCGGGCTGTCGGGGACCTCGCCGCTCGGCTTCGGCTCCCCGCGGAAGGTGAACATCGACTTGCCCGGGTGCTCCGGGTCGTCGGCGATGTCGCAGACCACGATCTCGCCAGCCTTCAGCGTGCCGTAGAGGATCCGCTCCGACAGCGAGTCCTCGATCTCGCGCTGGATGGTGCGGCGCAGCGGTCGGGCACCGAGCACCGGGTCGTACCCGCGCTCGGCCAGCAGCAGCTTCGCCGCCGGGGTCAGCTCGAGGCCCATGTCCTTGTTGCGCATGGCGGTGTCGACGCGGGCCAGCATCAGGTCGACGATCTGGATGATCTCGAGCTCGGTCAGCTGGTGGAAGACGACGATGTCGTCGATGCGGTTGAGGAACTCGGGCCGGAAGTGCTGCTTCAGCTCCTCGTTGACCTTCGTCTTCATCCGCTCGTACGTGCCGCTGACGTCGGTGCCGCTCGCGAAACCGAGGTTGAAACCCTTGGAGATGTCGCGGGTCCCGAGGTTGGTCGTCATGATCAGCACCGTGTTCTTGAAGTCGACCACGCGGCCCTGGGAGTCGGTCAGCCGGCCGTCCTCCAGGATCTGCAGCAGCGTGTTGAAGACGTCGGGGTGCGCCTTCTCGACCTCGTCGAAGAGGACCACCGAGAAGGGCTTGCGGCGGACCCGCTCGGTCAGCTGACCACCGTCCTCGTACCCGACGTAACCGGGGGGCGAGCCGACCAGGCGGCTGACCGTGTGCTTCTCCTGGAACTCGCTCATGTCCAGCTGGATCAGCGCGTCGTCCTCACCGAAGAGGAACTCGGCGAGCGCCTTGGACAGCTCGGTCTTCCCGACGCCCGAGGGGCCGGCGAAGATGAAGGAGCCGCCGGGGCGCTTGGGGTCCTTGAGGCCGGCCCGCGTGCGGCGGATGGCCTGGCTGACCGCCTTGATGCCCTGCTCCTGGCCGATGACGCGCTTGTGCAGCTCGTCTTCCATGCGCAGCAGCCGGGCGGTCTCCTCCTCGGTCAGCTTGAAGACCGGGATGCCGGTCCAGATCGCCAGCACCTCGGCGATCTCCTCGTCGGTCACCTCGGCGACGACGTCCATGTCGCCGGCCTTCCACTCCTTCTCGCGCTGCGCCTTCTCCCCGAGCAGGGTCTTCTCACGGTCGCGCAGGGAGGCGGCCTTCTCGAAGTCCTGCGCATCGATCGCGCTCTCCTTGTCGCGCCGCACGTTGGCGATCTTCTCGTCGAACTCGCGCAGGTCCGGCGGCGCGGTCATCCGGCGGATGCGCATGCGCGAGCCCGCCTCGTCGATGAGGTCGATCGCCTTGTCCGGCAGGAAGCGGTCGGAGATGTAGCGGTCGGCCAGCGTGGCCGCCGCCACCAGGGCGTCATCGGTGATGGAGACGCGGTGGTGTGCTTCGTACCGGTCGCGCAGGCCCTTGAGGATCTCGATCGTGTGCGCCAGGGTGGGCTCACCGACCTGGATCGGCTGGAAGCGGCGCTCCAGCGCCGCGTCCTTCTCCAGGTGCTTGCGGTACTCGTCGAGCGTGGTCGCGCCGATGGTCTGCAGCTCGCCGCGGGCCAGCATCGGCTTGAGGATGCTGGCGGCGTCGATCGCGCCCTCGGCCGCACCGGCACCGACCAGGGTGTGGATCTCGTCGATGAACAAGATTATGTCGCCGCGGGTGCGGATCTCCTTGAGCACCTTCTTGAGGCGCTCCTCGAAGTCACCGCGGTAGCGGCTGCCCGCCACCAGAGCGCCGAGGTCGAGGGTGTAGAGCTGCTTGTCCTTCAGCGTCTCGGGCACCTCGCCCTTGACGATCGCCTGGGCCAGGCCCTCGACGACGGCGGTCTTCCCCACACCGGGCTCACCGATCAGCACCGGGTTGTTCTTCGTACGACGCGAGAGGACCTGCATCACGCGTTCGATCTCCTTCTCGCGCCCGATGACCGGGTCGAGCTTGGACTCGCGCGCCGCCTGGGTGAGGTTGCGGCCGAACTGGTCGAGCACGAGCGAGGTGCTGGGGGTGCCCTCCTGCGCACCGCCGCCCGAGGTCGCCGGGTCCTTGCCCTGGTAGCCGGAGAGCAGCTGGATGACCTGCTGGCGGACGCGGTTGAGGTCGGCGCCGAGCTTGACCAGCACCTGGGCGGCGACACCCTCACCCTCGCGGATGAGGCCGAGCAGGATGTGCTCGGTGCCGATGTAGTTGTGCCCCAGCTGCAGCGCCTCGCGCAGCGAGAGCTCCAGCACCTTCTTGGCACGCGGCGTGAAGGGGATGTGCCCGCTGGGGGCCTGCTGGCCCTGACCGATGATCTCCTCGACCTGGGAGCGCACGCCCTCCAGGGATATGCCGAGGCTCTCGAGCGCCTTCGCGGCGACGCCCTCGCCCTCGTGGATCAGCCCGAGCAGGATGTGCTCGGTGCCGATGTAGTTGTGGTTGAGCATCCTGGCCTCTTCTTGGGCCAGGACGACGACGCGCCGGGCGCGGTCGGTGAACCTCTCGAACATGTGACTGCTCCTCCGCCAGGCCTGCCCGCCGCCGCCGGAGGTGACGGGAGCGGGACAGACCTCGTGCTGTACGCATCGTATCCCCGGGCTCTGTGCTGGACCTGGGGACGACCCGTGATGACCCGGGCCGGCGGTGCGGTGTGCACCGGGTGCGCTCGCTCGTCCACAACCCCCCGGTCGGCCGGCGGATTCCGGCCGACCGGGGGGCGGCTCGCGAGCCGGCTGGCTAGTGCGCCGCGCGGTAGGCGTCGGTGACCGTGGCCGGGATGCGCCCCCGCTCGTTGACCTTGTGGCCGTTGGCCTTGGCCCACGCGCGGATGTCCGCGGTGTCGGTGCTGGCGCTGCGCCGGGCCGGACCGCCGGCCGGGCTCCGGCGCGACCCACCGCCGGGCCGGCCGGCCTTGCGGGCGTGGCCGATCCACGGCGCCAGCACCTCGCGCAGCGTCTCGGCATTGCCCTCGTTGAGGTCGATCTCGTAGCTCGTGGCATCCAGGGAGAAGCTCACGGTCTCTGCCGCATCCCCGCCGTCCAGGTCGTCCTCGAGCGTGACCACGGTCTTCTGTGCCATTGCGGTGCTCCATTCTCCTTGCAGTGCGACATTGTGCTGCGCAGATCATGGCACAGCACAAGGCGCGACGAGAACCCCGCGGGGTGAATGTCGTCGAGGAGAACCTGGAATGCTTCAGGGACGTACGAGCGGGAAGGCCACGGCCTCGCGGATCGAGGAGATGCCGGCCAGCGTCATGAGGAGGCGGTCCACCCCCATGCCCATCCCGCCGGTCGGCGGCATCCCTGCCTCGAGCGCGCGCAGGAAGTCCTCGTCCAGGGCCATGGCCTCGTCGTCGCCGGCCGCCGCCCGCCGCGACTGGTCGGTCAGCCGGGCGCGCTCCTCCACCGGGTCGACCAGCTCGGAGTAGGCGGTGCCCAGCTCGACCCCGCCGACGATGAGGTCCCAGCTCTCGGTGAGCCGCGGGTCCCCGCGGTGCGCCCGGGTGAGCGGGCGGACCTCGACCGGCCAGTCCCGTACGAACGTCGGCTCCACCAGTGTGTCCTCGACCAGCTGCTCGAAGAGCTCGACGACCACCTCGCCGGCGCTCCACCCCGGTTGCAGCGCGACCGCACGCTCGGCGGCCAGCGCGCGCAGCCGCTCCACCGGCGTGCCCGCGTCGACCGGCTCCCCGACCGCCTCGGCCACCAGCCCGTGCAACGTCGCGCTGCGCCACGGCTGGGCTAGGTCGACCTGCCGGCCTCCCAGCTCCAGCGTCGTGCGCCCGAGCGCGGCCGCCACCGCGAGCACCCAGGAGCGCACCTGCACCGCCATGTCGTCGTAGTCGCTGTACGCGGCGTAGGCCTCGAGCATCGTGAACTCAGGGTTGTGCGAGCTGTCCGCGCCCTCGTTGCGGAAGACCTTGCCGATCTCGTAGACCCGCGAGATGCCTCCCACCACGAGCCGCTTGAGGTGCAGCTCCGTCGCGATGCGCAGCGACAGCGGCAGGTCCAGCGCGTTCATGTGGGTACGGAAGGGCCGGGCCGTGGCGCCGCCGTGCACAGTCTGCAGCACCGGGGTCTCGGCCTCGACGTAACCCCCCTCGTGCAGGGCCTCGCGCAGCGCGCGGAGCACGGTCGCGCGGGCGAGCAGCGCCTCGCGGGCCTCGGGCCGCACGATGAGGTCCAGGTGGCGCGCCCTGACCCTCGCCTCGGGGTCGGCGAGACCGTGGTGCTTGTCGGGCAGCGGCCGCAGCGCCTTGCTGGTCAGCGCCCAGGCGTCGGCGAAGACGCTGAGCTCACCCCGCCGGGTCGTGCCGAGCACGCCGGTGACGCCGACGTGGTCGCCGAGGTCGACGTCGGCCTGCCAGCTGGCCAGCGAGGCGGCGCCCAGTCGGTCCGCCTGCAGCACGACCTGCAGCGTCGCGCCGTCCTCGGCCAGCGCGGCGAAGGCGATGCCACCCTGCCCGCGCTTGAGCACGACGCGACCGGTGACGCCGACCTCGGTGGCGGTGAGGGCGTCGGGCCCGAGGTCGGGGGCGAGCGCCCTGGCCTGGGCGTGCGAGGTGGACCTCGGGTAGCCGACGGGGTAGGGGTCGACGCCCTCGGCGCGCAGCCGGTGCAGCTTGTCCCGCCGCACCTGCTCCTGCTCGGTCACTCCGCCTCACCGGTGTTGCGCTCGAAGACCAGGCGCAGTCCGAGCAGGGTGAGCGTCGGCTCGTGCCGGGTGATGGTGCTGCTCTCCTCGATGACCAGACCGGCGAGGCCCCCGGTGGCGACGACGCCCGTGAGCGGACCGACCTCGGCCCTGATCCGCTCCACGAGCCCGTCCACCTGCCCCACCGTGCCGTAGAGGATCCCCGACTGCAGCGCCTCCACCGTCGTCTTGCCGATCACCGAGCGCGGCCGGGCGATCTCGACCTTGAACAGACGCGCCCCCCGCGCCGCCAGGGCGTCGATGCCGATCTCGATGCCGGGCGCGAGGGCGCCGCCGAGGAACTCGCCCTTGCGGCCGACGACGTCGAAGTTGGTGGAGGTGCCGAAGTCGACGACCACGCAGGGACCGCCGAGCAGCGCGTACGCAGCCAGGGTGTTGCAGATCCGGTCGGCGCCGACCTCGCGCGGGTTGTCGTAGAGCAGTGGCACGCCGGTGCGCACGCCCGGCTCGACCAGCACCGATGGCACGTCGGGGTAGACGCGGGCGAGCATGCTGCGCAGCTCGTGCAGCACGGCGGGCACGGTGCTGCAGGCCGACACGCCGGTGACCTCCCGCCCCGCGAGCAGCCCGCGGAACTGCAGCGACAGCTCGTCGGCGGTGACCCGCGGGTCGGTGCGCACCCGCCAGCTCTCGACCATGCGCTCGCCCTCGTAGCAGCCGAGGACCGTGTTGGTGTTGCCGACGTCGACGGCCAGCAGCACTCAGCCCACCGCCCCGGGGACGGGTACGGGGTCCAGCACGAGGTCCAGGCCGAGGTCGAGCACCGGCGCGCTGTGCGTGAGCGCACCGACGGAGATGAAGTCGACGCCGGTGGCCGCCACCTCCGCGGCGGTGGCCAGGGTGAGGCCGCCGCTCGCCTCCGCGCGGACCCCGGCGGCGCGGCACACGGCCACCGAGGCGCGCAGCTCGGCCAGGCTCATGTTGTCGAGCAGGACGAGGTCGGCCCCCGCGGCGACCACCTCCACGACCTGCTCCACCGTGTCGCACTCGACCTCGACGGCCAGGTCGGGGAAGCGGGCCCGCACGGCGGCGAAGGCCGGTACGACACCACCGGCGGCCACCACGTGGTTGTCCTTGACCAGCGCTGCGTCGGCCAGGGACATGCGGTGGTTGGCCCCGCCGCCGGCGACCACCGCGGCCTTCTCGAGCATCCGCAGGCCCGGCGTGGTCTTGCGGGTGTCGCGCACGACGGCGCCGGTGCCCGCGACCGCGTCGACCCAGGCGCGGGTGAGCGTGGCGACCCCGGAGAGGTGGCAGAGCAGGTTCAGCGCGGTCCGCTCGCCGGCGAGCAGCAGCCGCACCGGCCCGCGCACCCGCAGCACGACCGTGCCAGGAGCGACGACAGCCCCCTCGGCGACCACCAGCTCGACCTCGGCGATGCCCTGCGTCACGGCGTCGAGGACGGTGGAGGCGACCGCCAACCCGGCGACCACCCCGGCCGCGCGGGCGACCACCTCACCGGTCGCGGTCAGCCCGGCCGGCACGGTGGCGATGGAGGTCACGTCGTACGCCGCGTGGTCCTCGGCGAGCGCCGCCCGCACCAGCGCCTCGACCGGGGTGGGGTCGAGGTGGGCGCGCTTGAGGTGGGAGACGGTCGCGGGCTTCACACCGGCTCCACGCGGCTGCTCAGCGTCGCGCCCCCGGCGCCGTCGGCGACCAGCGCGGTGACGATGTGCGCCCGCCAGGCCGGGTCGGTGTCGGGGTGGTCGTCGCGCCAGTGGCTGCCGCGCGTCTCCTCGCGCAGCGCCGCGGCCCCCGTCAGGGCGGCAGCGACGGTGACCAGGTCGGTGGCCTCCCAGGCGTCCGGGGCGGCGGGCGCGCCGGCGGGGAGCGCCCCGAGCGCCTTGGCCGTCGCCTCGAGGCTGGCGGCGCTGCGCAGCACGCCGGCGCCCTCGGTCATCGTGCGCTGGACGTCGCGGCGGCAGGCGGGCTCGAGCAGCGGACCCCCCGGCGGCTCCTCGGCGGCGTCCTGCCAGGCCGGCAGGTCCCGGCGGACCTCCTCGCCGATGCGCGCGGCGAAGACGAGCCCCTCGAGCAGGCTGTTGCTGGCCAACCGGTTGGCCCCGTGCACGCCGGTGCAGGCCGCCTCACCGCAGGCGTAGAGCCCCGGCACGGTGCTGCGGCCGACGAGGTCGGTGCGCACACCGCCGCTCGCGTAGTGCGCGGCGGGAGTGACCGGGATCGGCTCGCGCACGGGGTCGACACCGGCCGCCCGGCAGCGCGCCACGATCGTCGGGAAGCGGTGTTCGAGCAGCTCGACGCCCAGGCCGCGGGCGTCAAGGTAGAGGTGGTCGGTGCCCTCCCTGGCCATCACCCGGCTCATCGCCTTGGCGACGACGTCACGGGGCGCGAGGTCCTCGAGCGGGTGCAGCCCGGCCATGACCCGGTCACCGCGGGCGTCCACGAGGAAGGCACCCTCACCGCGCATGGCCTCGCTGATCAGCGGCTGCTGGCCGCGGGCCTGCGGTCCGAGCCACAGCGCGGTGGGGTGGAACTGCACGAACTCCAGGTCGGTCACCTCGGCGCCCGCGCGCAGGGCGATGGCCGTCCCGTCGCCGGTGGAGACCGGCGGGTTGGTGGTGCTCGCGAAGACCTGCCCCATGCCCCCGCTGGCCAGCACGACCGCCCTGGCGTGCACCGCGCCCACCCCGTCGCGCTGCCCCGTGCCCAGCACGTGCAACGTCACCCCGCAGACGGCGCCCGCGGCGGTGGTCAGCAGGTCGACCACCACCGCGTGCTCGACCACCTCGATGCCCGGGTCGTGCCGGACCGCGGCCACGAGGGCGCGCTGCACCTCGGCGCCGGTGGCGTCACCGCCCGCGTGCACGATGCGGCGGCGCGAGTGACCGCCCTCGCGGGTCAGCGCAAGCCCCTCCGGGCTCTCGCTGTCGGGGACGAGCAGGCGCCCGTCGGCGGCGTGCTCGGCGGGGTCGAAGGACGCCCCTCGGGCCACCAGCTCGCGCACCCGCTGCGGCCCCTCGGTGACCAGCACCCGCACCGCGGCCTCGTCGCACAAGCCGGCTCCCGCCACCAGGGTGTCGGTGAGGTGCTCCTCCACCGAGTCGAAGAGGCCGAGCGCAGCGGCGATGCCCCCCTGCGCCCACCGGGTGGAGCCGTCGTCGAGTCGCTGCTTCGTGACCAGCAGGACGGTGCCAGCCCCGCCCAGGGCGTCGCGAGCCGCCAGCGCCGCGGAGAGCCCGGCGACGCCGCTGCCCACCACGACGACATCGGCGCGCTGCCACCAGCCGGGCGCCGGGGCCGACAGCCGGCGCGGCAGCGGGGTCGGCGCAGCGGTGGGGGTCACCAGATCAGTGTGTCGTCGTCGACGGTCCCCGCCCGGTCCGCGTACACGCCGTCGCCACGCTTGAGGTCGGGCTGGGCGCTGGGCAGCGCGTCGGCCGGGTCGGCGCTGCGCCCGACGACGCGGTTCTCGGCGTCGACGAAGACGACCCGGGGCTGACGGGTCCGCGCCTCGGCCTCCTCCATCACGCCGTACGCGATGAGGATGACCGTGTCGCCGACGTGCACCAGCCGCGCCGCGGCCCCGTTGATGCCGATGACCCCGCTGCCCCGCGGCCCCGGGATGACGTAGGTCTCGAGCCGCGCGCCGTTGGTGACGTCGACGATGGCGACCTGCTCGCCGGGGAGCATGTCGGCGGCGTCGAGCAGGTCCTGGTCGACCGTGACCGAGCCGACGTAGTGCAGGTCGGCCTGCGTCACCGTGGCGCGGTGGATCTTGGCGGTGAGCATGGTGCGCATCATCGGGCTCAGGCTCCTGTCGGGGTGGGCGGGTCATCGTCCGGCGGTTCGTCCGTCAGGCGCTCGTCGATGAGGCGGGTCGCGCCGGCGCGGGCGGCGACGACGAGCAGACCGCCGCTGTCCCGGCCGTCGCCGTGGGCCGCGAGGGTGCCTGGGTCGACCAGCTCGCAGTAGTCGACGACGAGCCCCGGCTCGGCGGCCAGCGTGGCGCGCGCGCCCGCGAGGGAGCCGGTGGCCAGGGCGCGGGACAGGGCCAGCGCGGCGGCGCGCTCGGCGGGGGACAGGAAGCGGTTGCGGCTGGACAGGGCGAGGCCGTCCGGCTCCCGCACGGTCGGCACGCCCTCCACCGTCACCCCGAGCTCGAGGTCGGTGACCATGCGCCGGACCAGCGCGAGCTGCTGCGCGTCCTTCTCGCCGAAGACGGCGACGTCGGGGCGTACGACGCCCAGCAGCCGCGCCACCACGGTGAGCACCCCCGCGAAGTGCCCGGGGCGGGCAGCGCCCTCGAGCAGGCGCCCCCCTGGCCCTGGGTCGATGCGCACCAGCGGCGGTCCGGCGGGGTAGACGTCCGGCCCGGTCGGCGCCCAGACGAGGTCGGCCTTCTCCTCACGGAGCGCAGCGAGGTCGGCCGGGAGGGTCCGGGGGTACCGGTCGAGGTCCTCGGCCGGCCCGAACTGCAGCGGGTTCACGAAGATGGTGACCACCACGGTGTCGGCGAGGTCGCGGGCGCGGCGCACCAGCGCGCGGTGCCCGTCGTGCAGCGCGCCCATGGTCGGCACGAGCGCGACCGTGCGCCCACCGGCGCGCAGGCCGTCGAGCGCGGCCGCGAGCGCGACCCGGTCGTGAACCAGCGCGGTCATGCCACGGTGCCCGTCAGGCCCAGCACGTCTTGCAGCTCGCCGGCGTCCCGCGCGCGGAGCCGTCCCCTGGCGATGGCCCGGTCGGTGGTGGCTCTGGCCAGCGCTCGGTAGGCCTCCACCGTCGCTGGCTGCGACTCCCCGAGCACGGCGAGGTGGGTCGTGACCGTGCCCGCGTCGCCGCGCACCACCGGCCCGGTCGTCGCCGCGTCGCCCGCCCGCAGGGCCCCGTCCAACGCCGCCGAGGCGAGGGGGGCGAGCACGCGGGCCGGTGCCGCGACACCGGCCGCCACGAGGGCGTCGAGCGCCTGGCTGACGAGCGTGACGAGGTGACCGGCACCGTGCGCGAGCGCCGCGTGGTAGAGCGGACGGGCCTCCTCGGCGACGACGACCGCCTCGCCGCCCATCTCCAGGACGAGTGCCTCCCCGACGAGGAGCAGCGCCTCCTCCGCCGTGATGGCGAAGCACGCACCCGCGATGCGGGCGAGGTCGGTAACCCCGTCGCCGGTGAAGGTCATCGCCGGGTGCACCGCCAGGGTCAGGGCACCGCAGGCCGCCGCCGGGGCGAGCACGGCGGTGCCGTGCCGGCCGCTGGTGTGCACGACGAGCTGCCCGGGGCGCACTGCTCCCGTCGCGGCCAGACCGGCGACCAGCGCGCCGAGGCTGTCGTCGGGCACCGCCAGGAGCAGCAGCGCGCAGCGGGCCGCGACGGCGTCGGGGTCGAGCAGCGGCACGCCCGGCAGGAGGGCACCCGCCCGGCGCACGGAGGCGTCGCTGACCGCGCTGACCCCGGTGACGGTGTGGCCGGCCCGGGCGAGCGCCGCACCCAGCACGCTGCCGACGCGCCCGGCGCCGATGATGCCGACCGTGAGCCGGGGCTCACCGGACCGGCTGCCGTGCGTCTCACCCGCGATCACCACGGCGGCGCGTCCTGTCTGGTCGTTCCGGTCCTGGGAGGGGTACCGGACGCGAATACTCTACCCGCCGTCGCAGTGGCCGTCGCCCAGCCAGACCGGCGTCAGCCGGCGGACAGGCTCGCGTCGCTGCTGAAGACCAGGGCCAGCGCCACCTTGCCGCCCTTCAGCGCGTTCTTCGACAGCGGGCCACCGGCGTCGAGCGCGGTGAAGCCGGTGACCACGAGCCCGTAGGTCTTCTGCAGGCCGAGCTGGCAGAAGGGGCGGGTCGGGCACTCGGCCGGACCACCGAGGGTGAGGCCGCCGCCGCAGGTGGTGGCGAGGTCGGACAGCGTCTTCACGCCGTACTTGGCGGCGAAGGCCGTGGTCACGGCGAAGGCGTTCTCGTCGGTCGCCGCCGCCGGGTCGAGCACGGTGAGCCCGACGGGCGTGGCCAGGGTCTTCAGCGTGGCGATCGTCGTGGTGATGTCCGGGCTCGGGACGTCGGTGGTGTCCTTCTTGGCGTCGGCGAGGAACTGCGTCAAGGTCGCGGCGTACTCAGGGACGACCTGGACCGAGCCCTTCTCCAGCTGGGGCAGGTAGAGCTCGCGGTTGTTGAGGGTCTTGACCTTCGCCTGGTAACCGGCCGCGGTGAGGACGTCGGCGTAGATGTTGGCGACGGTGATGTTCTCGGAGAAGCTCGCCGCCACGACGGTGATCGGGCCGCTGCCACCGCTGAGGCCGCTGCCAAGGCTGTTGTCCTTGACGAAGCTCGAGGCGATGTCCGCGGACTTGAGCCCGTCCACGTCGAAGCTCTTGTTGAGGTCGACCAGCGCCGACTGGGTCAGGGCCGCGCTCACCTTGTTGAGGCCGTCGGTCAACGGCGGCTTGGCCACCGTCGTGGTCACGACCGGCACGATGTTGTCGCTGTTCTGCAGCTTCTTGTCGTCGGTGAGGGCGACCAGGCTGGCGCCGGCCACGGGGGCGCAGACGGTGCTCGCACCACCGACGCCACCGCCGGTGGTCGTCGCGCCGGCTGCGGCTGGAGCGGAGCTGCCGCTCGCGGCGGGCTGCGCCTGCACGCCGGCCTTGCTGCTGCTCCCGCAGGCCGACAGGGCCAGGGGCAGGGCCGCCAGGACGGTGGCGGCGCGGAGCAGCCGGACCGTACGGCGGGTCGTCGGGGTGTGGGTGAGCGGCATGGGCCCGCCTTCTGTGTCCCGTGCGCCGCTGTGGCGCACGCGTGTCGGGCGGAGCAGCTGCCCCGCTTCGGCGCCCAGCCAACCCTGACGTGAGCCGACGTGCAAGTCAGGGCTGGCGTGCTGGTCGTCAGCGGCCGGCGGCCGTGGCCGCACGTGCCGCCAGCCGGCGCCGTCGGCGGGCCAGCCGCGTGCCCCACTCGGGCCCGGGGGTGACCACGGCCTGCAGCAGGCCGAAGAGCCCGTCGGCGACCAGCGCCAGCACTGCCACGATGATGCCGCCGGCGAAGACCTCGCCCTGGTCGTTGCTGCCGTTGCCGAGGTTGATGATGGAGCCGAGCGTCGTGCCGCCGACGTAGGCGACGAGCGTGGCGGTGGCGAAGACCTGCAGCGCCGCGGTCCGCAGGCCCGCCGCGATCAGCGGCAGGGCCAGCGGGAGCTCAACCCGGGTGAGCACCTGCAGCGGTGAGAGCCCCATCCCCCGGGCCGCCTCCACGGTGTCCGGGTCGACGCCGACCATCCCGGTGTAGGTGTAGGTGAGCAGCGGCGGCACCGCGAAGACCGCCAGGGCCACCACCGAGGTCAGCGTGCTGAAGCCGAGCGCACCCGGCGAGGTGAGCAGGATCAGCAGACCCAGCGTCGGGATCGCCCTGAGCAGGTTGCCGAGCAGGGTGATCACCCCACCTCCCCGGTGCGCGTGGCCCAGCAGGAGCCCCAGCGGCACGGCCAGGGCGATCCCGGCGGCGACGCTGATCGCGGTGATCTGGAGGTGGTCGCCGAGCAGCGCGGGGATGCCGGGCAGCGACGAGCTCCCGCGCCAGTGGTCGCCGTCCGCCAGCCAGCTGATGGCATCGCCGATGATGCTCACGCTCGGGCCACCCGGGCGCGGGACCACCGCGTGGTCGAGCGCTGCAGCGCCAGCAGCAGCAGGTCGGCGATGACGGCGAGCGCCACGATGAGCAGCAGGCTCGTCATCAGCTCGCTGCGCCGGTCGAACTGGAAACCCTGGTAGAGCAGGTCACCCAGACCGCCCTGCCCGATCAGCCCCCCGACGCTCACCAGCGCGATGGTCGACACCGTGGCCACCCGCACGCCGGCGAGCACGGCCGGCAGCGCGAGCGGCAGCTCGACCCGCAGGAAGAGCCGGCCGGGCCCGTACCCCATCCCGCGCGCTGCCTCGACCACGTCGGGGTCCACCCCGTCGAGCCCGGTGAAAAGGTTGCGCAGCAGCACCAGCAGGTTGTAGAGGGTCAGGGCGATGAGCACCGGGGTGTCCGTGAGCACGCCGAAGGCCGGCTGCAGGAGGATGAACAGCGACAGCGACGGCAGCGCGTAGACGCCCCCGGCCGCGGCCAAGACCAGGGTGCGCGCGGTGGGGCTCCGGCGGGTCGCCAGCACCAGCGGGACGCTGGCCAGGAGTGCGATGACCACGGCCAGTACGGTCAGGCGCACGTGCTGCCCCGCGGCGGACCGCAGCTCCGCGGCGTAGGACGTCAGGAACTGCCGGCAGAAGTACGACTTCGCGATGCAGGTGGCGTGAGGCAGGAGGACCACGGGTGGACGCTAACGGCAGTGCCACCGCGCCCGCCGCTGGGCCGGCGATGATCCAGCTCGACGGGGTGAGCAAGCGGTACGACGACGGGACCATGGCCGTCGAGCGGCTCGACCTCGCTGTGCCGCGGGGTGAGCTGGTCTGCCTGGTCGGCCCCAGCGGGTGCGGCAAGACCACCACCATGAAGATGGTCAACCGGCTCATCGAGCCGAGCAGCGGGCGCATCCTGCTCGACGGCGAGGACGTCACGCACGGCGACCCGACCGCGCTGCGCCGCCGGATCGGCTACGTGATCCAGAACGTCGGGCTCTTCCCGCACCAGCGGGTGTGGGAGAACGTCGCGACGGTGCTCCGGCTCACCGGCACCTCGAAGAGCCGCGCCAGGGCCAGGGCGGAGGAGCTGCTCGAGCTGGTCGGCCTCGACCCGGCGACGTACGCCACCCGCTGGCCCGCCCAGCTCTCCGGCGGCCAGCGTCAGCGGGTCGGGGTGGCCCGCGCGCTCGGCGCCGACCCGCCCGTGCTGCTCATGGACGAGCCCTTCAGCGCCATCGACCCGATCGCCCGCGACCGGCTGCAGGCGGAGTTCCTCCGCGTGCAGGCCGAGGTCCGCAAGACGATCCTGTTCGTCACGCACGACATCGACGAGGCGGTCCGGATGGGTGACCGCATCGCCGTCTTCCGCCAGGGTGGCCACCTCGAGCAGTACGACGTGCCGGCCACCGTGCTCGGCTCCCCGGCCAACGACTTCGTGGCCGGCTTCGTGGGCGCGGAGCGCGGCCTGCGCCGCCTCGCGGTCACCTCGATCGCCCTCGGCGACCTCGACCACCCGCCTGTCGTGCTGGTGGACGACGAGCTGACCTCCGCGCGCGCCGCCCTGCAGGAGACCGACTCCCGCTGGGGCGTGGTGCTCGACGCCGACGGGGCACTGCACGGCTGGATCGACCGCGAGCGGCTCGGCGTGGCGGGGACGACCGTCGGGCAGACGGCGCACCGGATGGACGCCTGGGTGCCGGTGGGGGGCACCCTCAAGCAGGCGATGGCGGAGATGCTCACCCACGACGCGGGCTGGGTCGCGGTGCTCGACGGTGATCGCTACGTCGGCGTCCTGACGCCGCGCTCGCTGCACACCGCCCTGCGGCGCAGCGTGGACGACGACGAGGGCCTGCGGGTGCAGCCCTCCGTCGACGCGCTGTAGGCGACGCCGGGGAGCCGGCTGGAGTCCCCCCGGCGGTCAGTCGCGCAGGCGCAGGCTGCGCTCGAGGCGCAGCGCAGCGGCGGTCAGCATGATCGCCGTTGCGGCGCCCACCCCGGCCACGGCCGCGTCCCGACCGGCCGCCGACAGCCGACCGAGCCTGGTCAGCCGGTCGACGAGGAGCACCGCCCAGACGCCGACGAGCAGGGCGGCGACGAGGCTGCTCGCCCGGGCCCCCGCGGCCACGCGGGCGGCGACGAGCGGGTCCAGCGGATGCCCGTGCCCCAGGCGTCTGCGCCGCACCGCACGGGCGCCGAGCAGCTCGACCAGAGCGAGCACACCGGTGCCGATGTCGACCGAGGTGGGCAGGCGGGGCAGGCCGCTCGCGCCGCGGCGCGCCAGTACCACGGCCAGCGCTACGAGGCCGCCCACCGCAGCGGCGCCGAGCAGGTCACGCGCGGCGGTGGGCCTCACCGGCCGCAGGCCAGGGGTGTCACGCGGGCGCCAGCAGCGGCTCGGCCCACCGGCGCAGCCCCTCGTGCGACGACGCCGCAGCCAGCTCTGCCACCCGGCCAGCGCCAGGCAGGACCGCCTCGGGGTCGGCCTCGGCCCAAGGGACGAGGACGAAGCCCCGTTCGTGCGCGCGGGGGTGGGGCAGCGTCAGCCGCGGGTCGCTGCTCGTCCGGCCGCCGGCGTCCAGGACGTCGACGTCGAGCGTGCGGGGGCCCCAGCGCACCGTCCGCCGGCGCCCGGCGGCGACCTCCGCGCGCTGCGCAGGCGCGAGCGGGTCAGCGTCGTCGGCCAGCTCGACCACGAGCACCGCGTTGAGGAAGGCACCCTGCTCCGGGCCACCGACCGGCTCGGTCTCCCAGATCCCGCTCGTCGCCACCAGCCGGGTGCTGTCGCCGAGCACGGCCACCGCCCCGGCCCGCAGCTGCGCGAGCCGGTCCCCCAGGTTGGAACCCAGCGAGTAGGTCACCCGCACCGGCGCACCACCGACGGGCGCCGCTGACCCGACCCGCCGACCCACGAGCCCACCGACGACCCGATCACCGTGACCGGACCACGGTGACGGCCACGTCCCCGAAGCGCAGCGGGATGGGCGCCGACGGCTTGTGCACCGTGACCTCCGCCCGCTGCACGCGACCGTCCGCCAGGCAGACCGCCACGAGGCGCCCGGCGAGGGTCTCGATCAGGTCCACCGGATCACCGGCCACGACGGCGGCCAGCTGCTGCGCGAGCCCCCCGTAGTCGACGGTGTCGTCGAGCCGGTCGCTCGCCGCCGCCGACCGGGTGTCCAGGTGCAGCACCGCGTCGACGACGAAGTCCTGGCCGTCGCGGCGCTCGTGCGCGAGCACGCCGTGGTGCCCGCGCACCCGTAGGCCGGTCAGCGCGACGCGGTCGAGCGGCGGCCCGGTCACGCCCTAGCCACCGACGACCTCGGCGGCGCGCCAGGCGGCGGCCACCCTGACCGCGTCCAGGCTCGCGGGAACGTCGTGCACCCGGACCGCCCACGCCCCGGCCCGGGCGGCGAGCGCACTGACCGCTGCCGTCGCCGCGTCCCTGGCCTCGACACCCCTGGCCGCCCCGTCGGCACCCGACAGCAGGGAGCCGAGCATCCCCTTGCGGCTGGCGCCCACCAGCAGCGGCCGACCCAGCGCACCGGCCAGGTCGGGCAGCGCCGCGAGCAAGGCCCAGCTCTGCGCCGGCGTCTTGGCGAAGCCCAGCCCGGGGTCGAGGACGACCTGCTCCGGCGCCACGCCCGCCGCCAGCAGCGCGGCGTACCGCTCGAGGAGCTCGGCGGTCACGGTCGCCACCACCCCAGCCGGGTACGCCGTGCGCTCGGTCATCTCACGGCTGTCGCCGCGGGTGTGCATGGCCACGTAGGCCACGCCACGCTCGGCCACCATGGGCGCCATCGCCGGGTCCGCGGCCCCGCCTCTGACGTCGTTCACGAGCACGGCCCCGCGGTCGAGGCAGGCGGCGGCCACCTCGGCCCGGCTGGTGTCGATGCTCACCGCGACGCCGGCCTCGGCGAGCGCGGCGACCACGGGCAGCACCCGGCGCAACTCCTCCGTCGCCGGCACGCGGACCGCCCCGGGACGGGTGGACTCACCGCCGACGTCGACGAGGTCGGCGCCCTGGGCGGCCATCAGCCGCCCGTGCTCCACGGCCGCCTCGGTGCCGGCGTAACAGCCGCCGTCACTGAAGCTGTCCGGGGTCACGTTGAGCACGCCCATGACGAGGCAGCGGGCCGCCGGCGTCGCCAGGCCGGGCAGGGGGCGCCGCAGGGCGGCGGTCGAGCCGGCCGGCCGGCCGGCGGCGGCGGTCACTGGCCGCGGATGAGCGAGAGCGCCTCCGCGCGGCTGGTCGGGTCGGTGCGGAACTGCCCGCGGACGGCGCTGGTCACCGTGGTGGCCCCCGGCTTGCGCACCCCCCGCATGGACATGCACAGGTGCTCGGCCTCGATGACGACGATCACCCCGCGCGGCTCCAGCACCTCCACCATCGCGTCGGCGACCTGGCTGGTGAGCCGCTCCTGCACCTGGGGGCGCCGCGCGTAGAGGTCGACCAGGCGGGCGAGCTTGGACAGGCCGGTGATCCGGCCGTCCTCGCCCGGGAGGTAACCGACTGCGGCGTGGCCGTGGAAGGGGACGAGGTGGTGCTCGCAGGTGCTGGCCATCTCGATGCCCTTGACGATGACGATCTCGTCGTGGTGCTCGTTGAAGCTGGTCGTCAGCACCTCGCGCGGGTCCCGGTGCAGGCCGGCGAACTGCTCGGCGTAGGCCCGCGCAACCCGGTCGGGTGTGTCCTGCAGCCCCTCCCGGTCGGGGTCCTCACCCACCGCGATGAGCAGCTCGCGCACCGCGGCGGCGACCCGGGGCCCGTCGTACCCGGGTGGTGCGAGGGCCACGGACGTGACCGGACCGCCGCGCTCGGCCAGCTCCTCGACGCCCGCCACCGGTCCCCTCAGGCGCCGGCCTCCGGCGCCTGCCCCCGCCGGGGACGTCGGGGCGCCGGGGCGTCCGCGCTCCGCGTGGCCCGGGTGGCGCCGGTGCGCGAGCCACCGGGCGCCGGGGTGGACGTGGCGTTGGCCCCGGACTTCGACAGCGAGGGCTTCGTGAGGCCCGCCTTCGTCAGCCGGGTCTTGGGCGTCGGGACCCGGCTCGAGCGACTGGTGGTGGCCGGGGTGCGGGACGGGCGCTGGCGGGCCGGGGGCCGACGCAGCTCCTTGAGGTCACCCTCGTCGAGGGCCGCGATCTCCGACGGCGTGAGCACCGGGGGGATGTCGCTCGGCCGGCGGCGCCCGGTCCCGTCGTACCGACCGCGGGAGGGGCGCTTGTCGACCAGCGCGAAGAGCTCGACGACCTCGTCGCGGGAGACGGTCTCCTTGTCCAGGAGCTGCAGGACGAGGTTGTCGAGCACGTCGCGGTAGGTCACGAGGATCTCGAAGGCCTCGTCGTGGGCGGCCTCGATCAGGGCGCGGACCTCCTCGTCGACCTCACGGGCGACCTCCTCGGAGTAGTCGCGCTGGTGCCCCATGTCGCGACCGAGGAAGACCTCACCCTGCTCCTGGCCCAGCTTCATCGGCCCGAGGCGCTCGCTCATGCCGTACTGCGTGACCATGGCGCGGGCCAGCGCGGTGGCCTTCTCGATGTCGTTGGCCGCGCCGGTGGTCGGCTCGTGGAAGACGAGCTCCTCCGCCGCCCGGCCGCCCAGCATGTAGGCCAGCGTGTCGATCATCTCCGACCGCGTCTGCGTGTAGCGGTCCTCGAGCGGCAGCACGAGGGTGTGCCCCAGCGAGCGCCCGCGCGGCAGGATCGTGACCTTGTGCACCGGGTCGAGGTTGGCCATGGCGGCGGCGACGAGGGCGTGCCCACCCTCGTGGTACGCGGTGACCTTCCGCTCCTTCTCGCTCATCACCCTGGTGCGGCGCTCGGGGCCGGCGGTCACCCGGTCGATCGCCTCCTCGAGCACGGCCGCATCGATGACGCTCTTGCCCCCGCGGGCGGTGAGCAGGGCGCCCTCGTTCAGGACGTTGGCGAGGTCGGCGCCGGTGAAGCCCGGCGTGCGGCGGGCGAGGGTGGCGAGGTCGGCGTCCGGGCCGATCGGCTTGCCTTTGGCGTGCACCGCCAGGATCGCCTTGCGGCCCTCGAGGTCGGGCCGGTCGACGGCGATCTGACGGTCGAAGCGGCCGGGGCGCAGCAGCGCGGGGTCGAGGATGTCGGGCCGGTTGGTCGCGGCGATGAGGATGACGCCGCCCTTGACGTCGAAGCCGTCCATCTCGACGAGCAGCTGGTTGAGCGTCTGCTCGCGTTCGTCGTGACCCCCGCCGAGGCCGGCCCCGCGGTGCCGGCCGACCGCATCGATCTCGTCGACGAAGATGATGGCCGGGGCGTTGGTCTTGGCCTGCTCGAACAGGTCACGGACGCGGCTGGCGCCCACGCCGACGAACATCTCGACGAAGTCGGAGCCGGAGATCGCGTAGAAGGGGACGCCGGCCTCTCCGGCGACGGCCCGGGCGAGCAGCGTCTTGCCGGTCCCTGGCGGGCCGTAGAGCAGCACGCCCTTGGGGATCTTGGCCCCCACGGCCTGGAACTTCGCCGGCGTCTCGAGGAACTCCTTGATCTCCTGCAGCTCCTCGATCGCCTCGTCGCTGCCGGCCACGTCGGCGAAGGTGGTCTTGGGCATGTCCTTGCTGACCAGCTTGGCCTTGGCCTTGCCGAAGCTCATGACCTTGTTGCCGCCGCCCTGGGCGCTGTTCATGAGGAAGAGGAAGAGCACCACGATGAGCAGGATGGGCAGGAGCTGGACCAGGTAGGAGAAGATCGGGTTGCCGCCGCCGCCGACCGCCTTGAAGGACTGCTGCGAGTCCTTGGCGCCCTGCACCACCTTGGTCAGGGTGTCCTGGTAGCCGGACGGGTAGACCGCCTGGATCTTGCTCTTGCCCTCGAAGGGCGTCGCCAGGTCGGCCTGCACGGTCTGGCCCCGGTCGTTGATGACGACCTGGTTGGCGTTGCCGGCGGCGATCTGCTGCTGGACGGCCGAGAGGTCCTTGGTGGTGTAGGCGCTGCCCGTGCTGAAGACCAGCACGAGACCGACCAGGATGACGCCGGCGAGCACCACGAGGCCCAGTGGGCTGCGGAAGGCTTTGCGAAGGTCCATCGGCGCTGAGCGCGGAGCGCTCGCCCTCCTGAAGGTGAGCAGCAGCGGGCACCGACGACACGCCCTGCGGGGAGGGCGCGGTGAGCGGGGACCCGTCCCAGGGGATGCCCCCCAGGACCCTCAACGCTAGCACCCGGGCACCCGCCCGTCCGGGGGAGCGGACCGGCGTCCGCAGCCTGCGGACCGTACGCCGTCAGGTCAGCTCGGCCCGCAGCGTGGCCACGTAGGGCAGGGTCCGGTGCCGCTCGGCGTGGTCCAGGCCGTACCCGACGACGAAGGCGTCCGGGATGTCGAAGCCGACGTAGCGCACCGGCGGACCGCTGCGCGCGGCCTCCGGCTTGCGAAGCAGGGCGCAGACCTCGACCGAGGCCGGCCCGCGCGAGCGCAGGTTGCGCAGCAGCCAGGACAGCGTCAGCCCTGAGTCGACGATGTCCTCCACGACGAGCACGTGCTTGCCGCTGATGTCGCTGTCGAGGTCCTTGAGGATGCGGACGACACCCGAGCTGTGCGTGCCGGTGCCGTAGGACGACACGGCCATGAACTCCATGGTCGAGTCGACGCGCAGCGCGCGCGACAGGTCAGCCATGACCATGATCGCGCCCTTGAGCACCCCGACGAGCACGATGTCGCGCCCGACGTAGTCGGCATCGATCAGTGCGGCGAGCTCGCCGACCCGGACCCGCACCTCCTCAGCGGTGTGCAGCACGTCCTCGACCTCGGGCGGCAGGTCGACCTCGGGGGGGAGCGACGCCACGCCCGGCAGCGTAGGGCCAGGTCAGCTCCGCTCGACCGGGCCACCCGGGGGCCCGAGCGGGGGTGCCAGCACGACCAGCTCGTCGCCCTCGCGCGCCAGCCGCCCACCGCCCGGCAGGCTCACCGGCCCCTGCCCCCGCCACGCGGTCACCAGCGCCTCGACGGACGCGACCTGCCCGGCGCTCAGCGGCCTGGCGGTGTAAGCCCGCAGCACGCGGCCGCGCACCGCGGGCGCCAGCGCGCCGAGCGGAGCGACGGCGAGCCCGCGGGGTGATCGGCACGCCGCCAGCGCCTGCACCGCCATGGCGTCCAGCGCATCGGCGTCCGCGCGCAGGAGCCGCGCCGAGCGGGCGAGCGCCGCGGCGATCCCAGGGCCCAGCGCCGCCTCGAGAGCGGGGAGCGCATCGTGCCTGGCCCGCGCCCTGGCGTACGCCGGGTCCGCGTTGGCGGGGTCGTGCCAGACGTCGAGGCCGAGGTCGGCACAGGCCGCCGCTGTGCTCGCGCGGGGCAGGGCCAGCAACGGACGGCGCAGCAGCCCACGCACCGGTGGCATGCCCGCCAGCGCGCGGGCGCCGCTGCCCCGCGCGAGGCCGAGCAGCACCTGCTCCGCCTGGTCGTCGCGGGTGTGCCCGAGGAGCACCGCGACCGCGCCGAGCTCCTGCGCTGCGGCGGTGAGCGCGGCGTGCCTCGCCCGACGGGCCGCGTCCTCGGGGCCGGCTCCGGGCCCGACGACCACCCGGGTGCACCGGACCGGCTCGAGCCCGAGCCGAGCGCAGAGCTCGACGGTGCAGGCGGCCTGGGCGCCCGAGCCGGCCCACAGGCCGTGGTCCACGGTGACCGCCCCCGCCCGGAGCCCGGCAGCGGGGGCGGCGAAGGCCAGCGCGGCAGCCAGCGCGACCGAGTCGGGCCCCCCGCTGACCGCGGCGAGCACCAGCGAGCCCGCCGGCGCGGCCAGCGCCGCCAGGTCACGGCGGACGGCGGACCGCACGGCGGCGACCGCGGGCGGCGGCCCGGTCAACGCCTTCCTCGAGCGGGCGGGCGGCGCGTGCTCAGGCCGGCAGCGGGGCGGCGCTGCCGAGCACACGGCGCAGCCAGCCGCGCGGGTCGGTGAGCTCCGCGCGGGTCGGCAGCGTCTGCGGTGACTCCCACACCGTGTTGAAAGCGGTGGTGCCGGCGGCCTCGACCACCGCGTCGACGAAGCGGCGACCGTCGCGGTACTGCCGGAGCTTCACGTCCATGCCGGTGAGGCGGCGCAGCAGCCGGTCCACCACCGAGCCACCGCCGCGCCGCTCGTCGAAGCGCGCCCGGATGACCTCGAGGCTGGGCACCGCGGGGCCACCGGGACCGCCGACGGCCGCGGCGTCCATGACGTGCTCCGCGTGCCCCTCGAGCAGGGTCATCACCGCGGTGACCTGGTCGGTCACCGCGCGCTGGGCGGGGGTCTGCAGCAGCTCGACCAGCCCGGGCTTCTCGCCGCCGCCCGGGCGCAGCGCCCCCGCGGCCGAGCGCAGCCGCTCCAGCAGCTGCTTGGCGTCGAGGTCGGTGTGCTCGGCCAGCTCGGCCACCAGCGACTCCAGGTGAGGCCGCAGCCAGGGCACTGCGGTGAACTGCACGCGGTGGGTCTGCTCGTGCAGCGCCACCCACATCCGGAAGTCGCGCGGGTCGACCTCCAGGGCCCGCTCCGCGGCGACGATGTTGGGTGCGACGAGCGAGAGGCGCGGGCGCGGGCCGAAGATCTCGTACTGACCGAGGACCCGGGTGCCCAGGAAGGACAGCAGGGCCCCCACCTCCACGCCAGCCACCCGTCGCGCGACGGCCAGGGAGGTACGGCCTGGCTTCTTCCGCGCCACCGCGTCGAGCAGCGGCGCCGAGAGCGCAGCCATCCCGGCGACGTTGCCGCTCACCCACTCGCGGCGGTCGACCACCGCGACCGGGTGCCCGACGCCGACCGGCTCGAGCCGGGTGGCCGCCAGGACCAGGCCCTCGGCCTCCTCCGCCAGGGCGTGCAGCTGGCTCACGACGGCGGCTGCCTCGTCGGGGGCGAGCCGCGGGCCGGGGGCCATCAGCCGGCCGGCCACCGCGGTCGCGAGGTCCCAGTCGACGACCCCGAGCTCGGGCAGGGGGTCGCGGGGGCGGCCGTCAGCGGCATCCGGAGCGGGCTGCTCAGCCATCTGCCGAGCCTACGTCCGCGAGAGCGCCGCGCGCCTGGGACACTGGCCCGGTGGAGTTCGACGTGACCATCGAGATACCGCAGGGCTCGCGCAACAAGTACGAGATGGACCACAAGACGGGGCGCATCCGGCTCGACCGGATGCTCTTCACCTCGACGCGCTACCCCGCCGACTACGGCTTCGTCGACGGGACGCTGGGCGGTGACGGCGACCCGCTCGACGCCCTCGTGCTCGGCGTGGAGCCGACCTTCCCCGGCTGTGTGATCAAGTGCCGCACGGTCGGCATGTTCCGCATGACCGACGAGGCCGGCCCTGACGAGAAGCTGCTCTGCGTGCCCGCCGGCGACCCCCGCCAGGAGCACATCAAGGACATCCTCGATGTGCCCTCCTTCGACCGGCTCGAGATCCAGCACTTCTTCGAGGTCTACAAGGACCTCGAGCCCGGCAAGAGCGTCGAGGGCGCCGACTGGACCGGTCGCGAGGACGCCGAGGCCGAGATCACCGCCAGCCGCGAGCGGTACGCGACCGAGGGCATCCCGCACGCGTGAGGCTGCGCCGCACCGCCCGCGCGGCTGACGGGACGGGCCGGGTCCCCGGCTGCGGGTCCTTCGGCACCGCACTGATCGCCACCGCTGCCGAGGCCGAGGCCCTGCGTCAGCACGAGGGCCGCGGCCCCGAGCGCCTCGACCGGGTCGAGGCGGAGGCCGCCCGGCTGCGCACCCAGCTCGAGCGGCTGGGGGTGGGCAGACGGGCTGTGGAGCCGCCTGACGGAATCGAACCGTCGACCTATTCATTACGAGTGAATCGCTCTGCCGACTGAGCTAAGGCGGCTTGCTGCGGCGGCGCCAGCATACCGGCGCGGGCACGAGCCCCCGGCGCGCGGGAGGCCGGTCGTACGCTCCCGGACCGTGACGAGCCAGGCGTCCAGCGCATCCCCACCGGGCGGGGTCGGCACGACCATCCTCGTCGCGGAGGACGACGACGCCTCCCGGCTCGCGCTGGCCCGCTCGTTGGAGCGCAACGGCTACACCGTGCTGCAGGCGCACGACGGCCAGGACGCGGTGGACGTCTTCGCCTCCTCGAGCGTCGACCTCGTCGTGCTCGACGTCGGGATGCCGCAGCTCGATGGGTTCGCTGTGCTGCAGCGGATCCGGCAGGTGAGCGACGTCCCGGTCATCTTCCTGACCGGGCGGGCCGAGGAGGTCGACCGGGTCGTCGGGTTCGAGCTCGGCGCCGACGACTACGTGCTCAAGCCCTACTCCCTGCGTGAGCTGGTGGCCCGGGTACGGGCGCGGCTGCGCCGTCCGCGCGGCGGCGGCGGCGACGGTGACACCGGCTCCGGCTCCGGCGGCGCGATCCTGGAGTACGACGACCTGCGCATCGACCCCCGCGCGCATGAGGTGCACGTCGGCGACCGGCTGGTGGACCTCACCGCGCGGGAGTACGAGCTGCTCGTCTACCTCGCCGCCCGGCCGCGCGAGGTCTTCACCCGCGGGCAGCTGCTGGAGAGCGTCTGGGGCACGACCTACCGCGACCCGGCCACGGTCACCGAGCACGTGCGGCGGGTGCGGGTCAAGGTCGAGGCCCCGGCCGGGCGCAGCTACATCTCCACCCTGCGGGGTACGGGGTACCGCTTCGACCCGTGAGCGCGGGGGTCAGCGGGTGTCGTACGCCTCTCGGGGTGAGCACACGTCGGCCTTGCTGCACGAGCAGCGGCCGCCGCCCTCCTCGAGGCGGACCGTGACGGTGTCCCCCGGCACGTTGAGGGCGAGCACCCGACCGAGCCCCTGCGGCGTCTCGACCGTGCTGCCCAACGCGGGGGCGTCGGCGCGCCAGCTCTCGTAGAGCGGGTGCTCGTAGCGCAGGCAGCACAGCAGCTTGCCGCAGGCGCCGCTGATCCGGAGCGGGTTCGGCGGCAGGTCCTGGTCGCGGGCCATCCGCATCGTGACCGGTTCAAAGTCCTTGAGGAAGCTCGAGCAGCAGGTGTCGCGGCCGCACGGCCCGATGCCGCCCATGGCGCGTGCCTCGTCGCGCGCCCCGAGCTGGGTGAGCGTCACCTTGGCGCCGACGGTCACGCCGAGGTCGCGCACGAGCTGGCGGAAGTCGACCCGGCCGGGGGCGCTGAAGAAGACGACGAGCTCGCCCCCGACCGCCGCGTCGGGGCGCCAGTCGACCCCCACGACTTTCATCGTCAACCCCAGCTCCCGCACCAACCGCTTGGCCGCCAGGCGCCCGGTGGCCCTCACCTGCCGCGCGCTCGCGTCCCGCGCCAGGTCGGCCTCGGTGGCCATCCCGGCCAGCACCGGCAGCCGGCCCTCGTCGACCTCGGGCACCTCCTCGCCGGCCCAGACACAGGTCGCGACCTCGGGCCCGTCGTCGGTCGGCACCAGCACCAGGTCGCCCACCCGCGGCCACAGCGCCCCCGGGTCGAGGTAGTGCAGCCGCCCCCGAGGCGTGAAGCTCACCGCGCACACCCTGGCCACGCTGCCGACCGTACGTCCCCGCGACCGGGAGCGACTGCCTGCTCGCGGCTGGGACGGGCACACGTCACCGTCCGGACCGCGAGCGCCGGGCCTGGGGAACTGCGTGACCGTGGTGGCTCAGGGGTGGTCGCGCCGACTGGTCGGCTGCGGCGGGTGGTTGAGACGGCGGCGAGCCTTGGGAGGTCCCGAGTCTGGCGTTGCATGCGCTCAGACCGATCTCTTCGTACGGGCCTGCGGCCTGGGCTGGCGGCCCTGCGACTCTCGTGCACCTGGCTGTGACGGCTCGGGTTGGTGGGACGAGTGATTGCGCTGCAGCTGATCTGCTCTTGCATTCAGTCTGAGCCCGGTGCTATCATCGAACACGTGAGCGAGCGGGTGCCGGAGGTCGTGGCGTTCTGAAGCAGACCGCGAATGGCCTTCGACCTCCCCCCTACGGATAGGCTCGATGCGACACATACTTGTTTTGCAATGGCTCGGTTCGAGCGAGGCAGAGTTTAACTTGCTTGTCGATATGGAAGACATCCTTGACTCTCAGCTCGGCGAAGCGGGCTCCGTCGACGGTCACGACCTCGGTTCAGGTGAGATGAACATCTTTATTGATACAGATCATCCCGCACAAGCATTTGCGGCAGCCAAGGAGATCCTGGGCGATTGGCCTGCCTGGGCCGACGTCCGAGCGGCCTTCCGGGAGGCCAGCAGGGAGGCGTACGAATTGCTGTGGCCTCCTGAGCTGACCCACTTCAGCGTCAAGTAGGGGGCTCGAGCATGAGGAACGTCATCGGACCCGGCAACACACAACACCGGTTCGCTTGGGCGCTTGCGATGGGTCGAAGGGTTCGCCACTGCCGGGGCTTGGAAGGTAAGCGTTCGGGCCGTTGATCTGGCGGCTGTCAGCTGAAGGCGGCGGCGGGTGGGGTCCAGGCAGGGCCCCGTCACATCGGCGAGTAACTGGTCAGGTCATGAGGTAGCGGGCAGCCATGGATTCCCTTCGGCGAGCATGGTGAGGGCGTCGAAGAAGTGGGTGCCGTGTTTTCGGGCGGTGGCGAGGTAGGAGCGGATCGCGCAGAACGCTTCGGCGCCGTGGAGGGTTCGCAGGCAGCCCAGGGCCCCGGCAAAGTTGATTTGAGCGTTATCCGAGGAGCGGGAGGACGCGTCCGGGGTGCCGGCTGACGGTCCGGCATGCTGCGGCGATGTTGGTGGCGCCGGCTTTGCGGTGCAGGCTGAT
>JAABUZ0100000273.1_pt1 | contig 132019 bp, 127 predicted proteins | sample 5562091 | NCBI WGS metagenome assembly JAABUZ01 (sample SAMN12813069, study PRJNA571459) | rock metagenome | isolation source: Antarctica rocks | place: Antarctica: Victoria Land, Linnaeus Terrace sud | collected 2015-12-21 | reverse complement strand
GCGCTTTTAAGAATACATATTTCCGTCAACAAAATGCACTCCAGCCCGGAATGCTGGTGAGGGTGTTGGAATACGAGGTCATATGGGGCATATAGTATATGGGGTTGAAGCTATCTAGGTAGGAACTCCGGAGGAAGGAAAAGGTGGGAGGAAGGTCAAATACCCTGAATCCCCTGAATTCACTAGCGCCGGATGAATGCGGCGCCGGATGGATGCGGAGATTACCAACCAAATCACACCTGAAATTCCAACAGTATTCTCCTCGACAGAGTTGGGGACCGGGAAAATACGGACCGTGCCCCTCCTCTCACTTCGCCTTTTCCCTCCTCATAACGCTCTGTCCCTAGTAACGAGCTTCCTTAGTCGCAATGGGCGCTTTTACATTGCAGGACCCACATCATGAAAAGGGCGGTTTATCAGCTGTGAAAAGCGATGATGAAGCGGAGGACTTCGATATCGATTCGGACATTTCTGATGCAGATCTTCTAGAGCCGAAGCAAGAGCTGAACAAGCTGGGCCTAGGAAAGGCACAACGAGAGCTTGCAGATGTCATGATTGCTCTCTAAGAGACGAATCTACGACGATGAAAACGATATGAGTTTCACGCTGTCCTAGCCGCACTTCATTATAACAACAGCTGAACTATTCTTTCTCCCGTGATAGTTACTCCGAATCTGTACGCAAGGATCACTTGAAGCTGCTCAAGTCCTGTTCGATCATGTGGTTCAAGGGTTTCCTCATATGGTACCAGAAAACTCACCTCCGCGCTCGGAGATTGAACACTTTCGAAAGCGTATGAAAATGGTTGCGTCAAGTATACTACGATACATGCCATAAAGTGGTTGCCAAGGATGTTGGCGAAGAGACCACGAATGTGTGTTATTTCCAGTGCATTTGAATAGACATGCTTGATCGACCATAAGTATTTACACGGGCAATTCTGCTATGAGCGTGGCCTAGTTAGGGGCATGAGACACAAACCCGTCATGGTCACAATAGCCTCCATAGCGCCTTTACTACCATTAGAGGTTTGATACGGAAATTTTCACTCTCGAGCTTGAGCGCGTACAGCTTGCCGCAGGGCTTCTACTTCTCGCTGAAAAAGAGCCAGGCTTCAAAAGACTCACAAAGTTTTGGTGATAAGCTTTGAATCGTCAAGAATATGTTCAACTCTTTTGAAATTTCGTAAGGATTTGATCATAAAATTTTTAAGGGAAATTCTCAAACAAGGCTTACAATTTATTCCGTGTGGGAAACTAATGCTTAAAGATCGTCTGCACTTCCAATAACTCCACCCTAAAGAGAGGGCTCAGGCACGGATGCATGGGCTTTCGCTGGTGGCGTTTCACTCCAAATGCAGTCTCCCTGGCCTAATCGTGACGCCAGATACGCCAAAAATAGTTTGAAAAGGCCTTCCTTCGTCCGAAACATATGAAAAATGTTGATGATCCATGGCATTCTGGAGTGATCTTACGATCCCATCCTTCGGACCCCACGCCTCGTTTGCTGAGCAGCCGCGAACGCTTCCTCAAACCACTCTTCTGCATCATCTCATGTCATGTGGGTCTGATAAACGAGCCCAATTGTAATAAGAATCCATACTGTCCGCTCGTCGGCGGATTCAAAGGCAGCCGAAGTCTTTTCAGACGCCTCACGGAACCTACGCTTTGCCTGAAGCTGATAGCCACACTTCAATGAATTAGCAACAAGTTGTAGTGTCGCTCCCACGATGTTGAAGCTCTCAATTGAGTCTGCTTCCCAGCTGTAAGCCTCCCAGGCTCTGTCTAAAGACTCCAAAGCAGCTTCGAACATAGCTTCATGTTCATGCGCTCTGTCATAAAGTTTGAGAAGCTCGGCCTGCGCCTTTAGATGCTGGATGTTAAGCTCGGAGTTGTCTTCGCACTGAGATATTATAGCCAGGAGAAGGCCTTCCGCAGCTCGATCTTTTGCCGCGACATGTGTGCGCACGACTCCAAGCCCGTAGTATACTCTGGCGGGGCTCACTCCATCGAAGACAGAACGCATGGCCCCTGAAATTTCTGATTGGGAGCCAATTTGCGTGGAAATTTGAACTTCTTTCCCCTTCTTGCTGGCGTAACTATCAGCATTGGGAGCGAAACGAGATTGCAACAGCTCCTTGGACAGAGAGAGAATACCTAGTGCGTCAGCTTGCCTGTTCCAGCCACTCAGAAGCTCAACTGCATGTAAGACATTTTGTTGGGTTCTCAGGTTCTAATAGCCGTAGGTGGTGCGATGATATTCGATCACTTTCTCAATCATAGCAATGGCCTTATCTATTCGGCCGGAATCAGCGTACAAGTCAGCAAGATTGTAGGCGGCCTTGACTGTGTCCTCATTGGTTTTCCCTAAGACGTGACCCATGCCGAGAAACACTTGATGCAACATGTCTTCGGCTTCATTTGCTCTGCCTGCATTTCGATTGCTGATAGCCGTGCGCCACATGTCGTGAAGATCAGCTCTTGAGTGTCCATGCCAAGTGAGCGTAAGCTTGCTTCCGTCAAGGGGCCTGGAATCTGTAGGGCCATCGAAACCATCTTCAGGCTCATCGTCTGAAGTTTCAATCCTCTCCGCGTCACGACGTTCTCCAACACTTTTGGCCGAAGGGGAATCTACAAGCGCTTTGGGTGTCATATAGCTTAGACCCTCGGGCGTTTCAGCGTCTGTTGAATTCAGTCACATCACGAATTAACAGATTCTTGCAGCTCATGTCGCCCAGTCTGGTGAGTGGTGGATTAAATGAAAATGGCAATGGCAATGGCAACGACAATAGGGTCGGGAAGCTCGCTCTGGAGCACTCTCCGACTTCTGCCAACCTAGCTGTCAGATCAATCAGATCATGCTGAGTTTCGCAGCGCTGAATAGCGCTGGCAATGTTTAAGACTATTCATACGTAGATGGTGATTGTTATAATAGGTGGCAGGGTTGTAAGCGGTCTGATCTGATAAGATTAAGATCAGGAAACTAATCTTATCTTATCTATTTCTAGCGGCTGCTGACTAGCCATTAACTCTGTTTGTTTACTTTTGTTTCGCCATCTTGCATCCATTCTATCCATTTACATCTCAGCACTCACTTCCGTGCAGCTTAATATGTTCAACAGATTTGAAATTCATAACGACCAACCTGAGGGTACCACAAGCGCAAGCAGTGTCAGCATCTGGCTTCGCAATCTGCCCGATCCCAAGGACCACAGCTACGACAAGGACTTATCACCTCAACTACCAGCCAAGCGCAAGAGACGGGAAGCGTGTGAGAAGTTGCGAGGCTCGCCCAAACGGCAAAGGCTGGTTGATACCTCTGGTAATAGCATGGCACCATCTCGTCGAAGTTCTCCTAGAATGGCTGTCGACTCGAACCTACCATCAACATTCTCAAATCCTCCTCGACGCCAGGGGCGCTCTGAAAAACCTGCTCTTCCTCCCTCCACTCCTACGTCTCAACGCGCCGGTTCATCAACTCATCCTGATGAAGAGTCAACGCCAAGACCAGAATACCGAGGTACAATACCGAAGCTTACCTCTTCTTCCACTGCCCATATTCTCGCACGGCCACCTTCACCTCGGCGCTCAATCGCCTCTTCACCTTCTCGCTCAGATACAACCGCATCATCTCGCGGTGGCATTCGCTCCGGAAGTCCGGTGAAACGCATAGGCGATCTTTAACTCTCGAACACTCCGATGGAAATACAGGACTTGGAGACATATGCTATTCCAAGCAGTGTGGAGCAATTGTGTCGAGACATGCAGTTGATTGAGGCTAGGGAGCATGTGATTCCTCAAGCCGTCAAAAGTAAAGTCATGGCTCACTCCAAAAATTCTGTATTACGCGACATCAACTTTGCGGCTGAGGAAGAGCACAGGGAATCGTTAGAACTGGGTCTAGGTCATGAGAGCTTCTGGGAGCGGGTCGTGGAGATATTGGGCGCGGCATCAGAGTGTCACACCAATACAACGAAGCGGCTTGGAATTGCGAGGTGCACTCAACTCTGCTTAGACTTGCATTACGCGGCCATTGGCAGTCAACGGGTGTTTGGTACCGTAATGTCACCTCCGCCAAAATCCATGACTCTGGGCTCCTGCCCACTGTCTCTGGTTCCATCACGCAATCGAAGATGGTCTACTTCGTACTTCTCATGGATTCCAGTCAGTATGTGAACAAAGAGCTTCACGACGCAATAATCGCAACTCTCCACAACGAAGGAAAGACAAGCATCAACCACACGGCAATGTACGAGGTCAGATACTCGCCCATTGCTGTAAGCATCGAGACAAAACGCGCCAACGTCGATGAGGACGGCGCGGATATGCAACTCGGATTGTGGGTCTCGGCCCATTTCGCCAGGCTCCGCCAATTGACAGGTGGTGCATCTCCCTTACCGGCACTACCACTCATCACTGTGCAAGGTCACGAGTGGAAGATGATGGTGGCTGAGGCGACGGAAGATCGAAGGATCGTTCTTCTAAAAGAGATAACTTTGGGTAAAACGAATTCTGCGTTGGGCGTATATCAGATTGTTGCCGCGTTGAAAAGACTGGCGAGATGGATCAACGAAGAATACAAGCCCTGGTTCGAAGAGAACGCTCTTGCGCTGTCAGTTGAGTAGAGTGGAAAGAGCTAGAAAGTTGTACTCTTAATCAACTGGGCTTAAGCATGCCTCTTTCCACAATATAGAGAGCCTCACTCCCAGCGATTGCCGGCACCATAACTTTGTCAATACATACAGCAGACCATCTTCTATCGAAGCGACCACTCAATCAACACCCACGTACGCCAACGACACGTGCGACATGCACGTTACACAAGTTATTTAGTAGTGTGATGAAGATAAAATAATATCTGTTATAAAAAGCGCATGCTGCAGCAAAATATCGAAAATGGTTTGTTTCATGCTAAGGTAACATGAAACAAGAGGAATCGGTTGATGTTCGCTCAGTCGGGTTGCGCTAAGATAGAACGACGTTTTAGCAAATTCCTCTGGTCGAAGTTGAAGAATGTTTCAGTCGCCAGAGGGTGTCGCAGATATCTATCTAATGATCACTAGCGCCTACCAAAATTCCACTCCCCATACAGATATTGTTGAAACCAGCTAAATCATCCATAACATTCCTGGGAAAAAAGACCCCCCCCCCAAATCCGCGCGTACATATTTTCAAATCTCATTTCAGTCTCAATCCCATTCATCTCCTCTAGGTTGCTGCGATGTGCGTGAAAAGTGCACATTCAAGCTTTCAGCTGGGCCGTACGAGTACAGAGGACTGCAATACACCGTAAAGAACACGATTCACACCTCTAATGAGGTGATTGCGAGCCAAGCTGAGTGTCCGGATGCGCTGACAATGCATGAGTTCTTCGCCTTTGGAACTTTGCGGTCAGGTCATCGACTGCAGTGGCGGAACATCGCTCACGAACTCATCGCTCGTGTCCTCAATTTTAGTTCTCACGAGACACACACCCTGATCAGCCAGGCTGCATGGCAGGTAGGTCCTTTCAGTACAGGAGAGGTCTGTCGAGAATCCCACGTCGACCTTGAAGAGGAGGAATTTGGGAAATCATTGCTGTCGGCCTTGGAGGATGCAATCGGAACGATCGAAGGCAACTGGCAGGGTGCTGCAGCGGCACGTACTTTTGTCGCTCTTGCAACTCGATTACTCTCTCTCTCCATCTGTAACATGGTTCACGAGAATTGCTTCCGTTTTCTGCGAAGAGCACGAGAAATTTCTTTGCGCTGGACCCGTGAATTGGGGCAGAAGTTGCAGGGAGGACAGAAGGAGGAGGAGCAAAAAATCTTGAATGCACGGGCACTTGAAATGGCCTTGACCTGTCATGGGACGTTTGACGTCGATCTGCACCATCTTCCCAATCTACTCAAGTCGGACGAAGATATTGCAGTCGTGACTGAATGCTCAATCATCGTGCACGATCGATGTCCGGTTGTGACAGACGATCTGTCTGCATCAGTAAAAACACTCTTGCAACGACATTGGAGGCTATCATACGTTCTCGAACCACTTCTGCGCGAGCGGATTCTAGAGGTCCGCAATGGTCTTGATAGTACAGTCGGTCGGCTTTGGGCGGGATATATGCCAGGGACCCCATGGACCGCCTTGAAGACACCCAGCGAGCGATGGCTCGTGACAGAAACATCTAGTAAAGGTGGTCGGTCGTCAATGATGGTCCACTACAACGTACTGGACGGAAGTCTGCTTGTCAACGGATCGCCGCTCACAAGACTTCCCCGCTCGTACGAATCACATTCAACTTTCCGTCGACTATTTGGCGAGGTAAAGTAACACGTTCTATTCAGAGAAGCATAGAAAGGAGGGCTAATCGATTAATGCGCGAGACAGAAAGTTCTTGATGTTGTCCCTTCATCTCAGGATGGAATGGTTTTCGAAGCTCGAAATAAGTTATTTGACCACCAAGTAAATGTTACTCTTTCTTTTTTACCCTTCTTCTTGTGGACGGAATTGTGTGATGACGGCACTGCTTGTGTTGCTAATGAATACCATGACAGTTATACTTTGGCATGCACGACTCCGAACTTATCATTCAGGCAAGAAAACAGGGACGGCTCTACGAACTGCTCCCAGTGCACGCTCTAGAAGGCGATTTCCCTCAGGCTTTCGTTCAAGGTTACGCGCATTGGTTGGAAGTTAAGACAGGCTCCGTTGAATGGCGACCGTTACTCAATGCTTGGACGCCGACATTACAGAACTGGCAGATGCGGTCCGGCAGCCAAGGGGAAAAGTTGTTGATTCGTGGTCCGTCGAAATTAATAGACCTTCATACGCCCACAGCAAAGGCCGTGTCGACAATTCTGAGCCCGTTAGAACATGCGACCCATATAAATATCACACTCAACTGCAAGACGGAAGTATTGGAGGTGCACTTGCCACGGCTGAAGCTCGACTTTTTTTTGAGAAAAGGTGCCACGCAGCTTGAATCGAAGCAATTCCGTGGGATGACCGTGGATGCAAACCAATCGCTCGGCACCCTGACCGGACTGGTCAACAAGCTCGTCCTTCGGGGGAATAACGATTCGTTGCGCAGCGTCATCATCCCTCACGGCGACGTTCTGTTCAAACCAGAGGAACCCCACGTACGTGTACATATTGACACCTCAACGGAGCATGTTTCGTATTATCTCTACCACATTGACTGTCAAATCGGGCGACTTGTCGACAACGGCAGCCTCAAGAGCAAGCTGTTCAAATGTTATCTTCACGCTATAACAGCTCACTGTCTGACCGACGAACTCACCGGTCGGACTGGCACCGAAGAAGCCCTCTTCACACTAGCATCTCCCTCTATCCGGTCTTTTCCCAGGCTTGAGCAATTGGAAATTGATCTGCTGGTGCTCCTTGCACGACTGACCCCGCACCGTCAGTACTACCCGCAGAATCTCCGGGTGATGCAGGAAGTAGAATGGGAAACACTGTCTTCACTTTCGCAGCACAATTCCTTTTGCAAATCCGTGCGGTCAATCTTTGAGCAAGCGAGAACGTTCGGTCTATTTCATGAAACGCCCACGGAACTACCGAATGCTGAAATCTGCGGCGACCAACACTTGCTCGAGAGGGCTGCCATTCGGGATTCTACATATCGCGTACACGGATTTGGGGCAGAGGATCACACAGCAGAACATGATGTCGTTTATATCGGCCGAGACGATGTCTCAAATAGCGTACAAGAGTTCCAGATTTATCGAATTGCAAAGCTAGTCGACGGCTGGTCTGTAAACTTGAGAGGATGTTCACAGTTGCTCCATGAGATTGAGGCATGGGGGAAGCCGGTCCTCGGTTGCAGAACAGAACATTCCTTTCCTCTAGACTACGATATGAAATGGCTGGATCCACCTGCCGAGTTTCTGCCTGCAGATTGGTGTACGCTACAAACTACCTTATCTAACAGTGCGATCGAAAAAGATAAATACAGAATCATGATGTTTCTGTCCACCCTGAGTTATTCGCAGCATGCGAAAAGAGAACTTGTCGAGACGCTTTTCGCTTTCGCAACGGTCCCCAAACTTCGTGCAATAAGGCCGCCGGACTATGTGTCGTTCGTACTATCGCATGGCTTTGAACCAGACAGGAAGAAATTGGTGGACGTGGTTAAAAACAGGGCACGGCCGTTTCATTCATGTCCAGAATCCCGCCTGCCTCAGCTCTCTTATGAGACTTGGGAAGACACTGATGAGCGTCGAAGGGACAAGTACCAAGCGGCAGTGGAAGAATGCCTCGGCATCTTCGCGGATGCTCTCATCTATCAATGGCCCGAGCCGAATGTGTGCGACCCTGTAGGCATTCGTTTGAGCACCTATATTTCCGTGGAGGAGGCCACGAAGGATGCACGGATCTGGTTTCAAAGCTGGTATCGCAATGCCAAGTTTAAAGAATATATCGGCAAAGCGCAAGACATACTAGACAATCTGAATGCCGAAGATCAAAACCTGCTGCTATACTCCTTTCGGCAGCCCCGCTACCATTACTGTCCAAAGCAGAGTCATATCGAATTTAATGACATCGCGGGGAGATCTGCTCCCAGCCTTTCTCCGGCTCACCTTGAAAACTTTGATTCCTGGGTCAGTCAGCAAGTCGAAGATGAGGGGGATCACGGCAAACTCAAGTCACTTTTAGACCGTCTGAAGTCAAAATCTTCAGGTCGTTATGAGCAACGATACGCCGTTGATTTGTTGGAGAGCTTCGACTCGCTTCACGGCAGTGCTGATGGCAGACTCAGCGGATCACCAAAGGCGCTACGGCCACTGCTGGAACAACATTTAACCCTATGCAAGAACCACGTCAATAATGTGTATCAGACAATCTGTAATCGCCTTCAGGAAGAATCGTCCATGACGCGTCGGCTAGCTTGTCGGGCGAAAATGTGGCCCCGCTTGTCAACCACCTCACATCTAGCAGGTGGCAAGGTAGCGTCGTTGCGCGGCGACTGGAAAATTGCTTTGATTGAGTATGGAGTTGCCATATCGAATCTACAACGGGCCGAGCGCCTCTCTACGTGTATCGAAAACGATTTGGAACTGCTGAGCGAACTCGGTAACCCGGGCCATCGAGCCTGGGACCCAAGACTATATCCGGATTGGCTGCTCCTCGAAATCGAAAACAATATCTTGATCCGACGGGTGCAAGTTCAAATTGCCCGAGAAATGATTTCACCGTCATCTGGTGCGAACTCGATCTTGCAGTTGAACATGGGCGAAGGAAAGTCGTCCGTCGTCGTTCCCATTGTGGCTGCGGCTCTAGCAGATGGAAAGAAGCTTGTGCGGGTCGTTGTCCTCAAACCACTGTCAACCCAGATGTTCCATGTGCTGCTGAGGAAGCTCGGTGGCTTGCTTGGCAGACGCATCTTCCACATGCCGATCTCACGATCGGTCCGGTTGGACGTGCACAAGGGGAGGCAAATCCGAAACCTATGCGAAGAATGTATGGACACCGGTGGGATACTTCTCGTCCAGCCGGAACACCTACTGTCATTTGAGCTGATGGGCCTCGAACGACTTCTGTCTGGCGAATCGGAGCTGGGTAACGTCCTGACCCAGACTCAACTCTGGTTGGATGGTAATTCGCGTGATATCCTAGACGAAAGTGATGAAATTTTGAGTGTTCGGTTCGAGCTTGTTTACACCATGGGCCTGCAACGCGCAATTGAGTTTAGCCCGGACCGATGGACCATCATCGAGCATGTCTTAGGACTTGTGAGCCGCTTCGCACAGTCAGTCCTTCAACTTGTCCCGCAAGGCTTGGAGCTACGACCTGTCTGCACTGGAGGCTTCCCTCGTGTACGAATTTTGAAGCTTTCCGCCACCTATAAACTTCTGGAGATGGTGGCAAGAGAGGTGTGTGAAGAAGGTCTGCCGGGAGTGCGCGTGCCGCATCTCCCCCAACACGTGCGAGCGGTTCTGTTTAGGTTTCTTACGGATCCTGACATGCGCGAAGCCGAGACCGAGCTATTGCAGCATCACGTTTTTGGTGTTGACTCGATGAAGAGGAGCTTACTTCTTCTCAAAGGCCTGATCGCTGGGGGGGTCCTGGCCTTTGCTCTGCAGCAGAAGCGATGGCGCGTTAACTACGGACTTGACCTCTCGCGGACCATGCTTGCTGTACCATATCGCGCAAAGGATAATCCAGCAACGCGAGCTGAGTTCAGCCACCCCGATGCCACCATCGTACTAACTTGTCTAAGTTATTACTACGGTGGCCTTTCGGACGAGCAGTTACACACCGTTTTCGAAAAGCTGCTTTTGTGCGATAATGCCCAACAGGAATATGAATGCTGGGTTCAAGATGCTCTTGAATTACCAGTCGCGTTTCGACAATTGACTGGCATTAATCTGAGCGATCCTGCGCAGTGTTCTCAGATGGTCTTCCCTTCGTTACGGCTCGCTAAAAGTGCAATCGACTTCTACATGTCACGTATTGTCTTTCCGAAGGAGATGAAAGAATTTCCACACAAGCTGACTTCTTCGGGCTGGGACATCGCACGAGCGAAAGTTCACCCGACGACGGGTTTCAGTGGGACAAATGACAGCAGATACATGTTACCGTTGTCCATAAGTCAGTGTGATCTCCCGCCGCAGCTTCACACGAATGCTGCAGTGCTCGACTGTCTGCTACGGCCCGAAAATTCTTTTAAGCACGCCATGCAGGAGTCCAGGAAGGAAAGCCTCGATGCAGAATTGTTACTGCAAATAGTCGTCAGGTCGGAGCCGTCCGTGCGAGTAATTCTCGATGTGGGAGCTCAAATTTTGGAGTGGAAGAACGAGGAGGTCGCACGTACATGGCTCTTGCGCGTTCCGGCATCAGACGCACAGGCAGCCGTATTCTTTGATGATCGTAACGATCTGTCAGTCTTGAGCCGTGACGGTATCGCGGAATCGCTGATGGTTTCCCCTTTTGCGAAGCAGATGGACCAGTGCCTAGTGTATCTCGACGAGGCTCATACCCGAGGGACGGACTTGAAGCTACCGACGAATTACCGGGCCGTTGTGACTCTGGGGCCTGATCTCACCAAGGATCGACTTGTGCAGGGTATGACCTGATCCACTTAATTCTGTTTCCCACTGCTAACTCAAACAGCGTGCATGCGAATGCGGAAGCTAGGAAAAGGCCAATCAGTCATGTTTTGCGGGCCCATGGAAGTTGAACGTAAAATTCTCCTCTGCAGCGGCAAAACCCATTGCGACACCATCGAGGTAGCCGACGTGCTACAATGGAGCATTTCGGAAACCTGCATCAACACAAAAAAATGCATTCCGCTGTGGGCAACACAAGGGATACGGCATCAGCGTCGCCGTATAGCATGTTCGGAGTATTCAAACGACAGAGGCAAAGGCGCTGCTTTAGAGATCGCAAAGTCATTGCTCGAAGCTGAGGCGCAAACTCTCCAGGATCGATACGGATTTGAAGGACGAAGATCGGAAGAACAAGTCTTGTTACACGGCGTGGAGGAAGTAGCACTCTCAAAACGTGAGACGCAAGTGGAAGCCATTCGGGCAAGATTCTCCGTGATCTCTTCATACGCGAAGGCTTCAAATACGATCATGTGTTTGATTGGACAATCCTAAAGTATCTGATGGCTATACAAGGAACGGAGGTACTGCAAGGCGTGGATGCCTTGCCTGAAAGAACTGCATGTAGATAGCACGAAGACAAATGCGGTCTGCTGATGACTTAGGGTCGAAGCTGTTTTCTTCACGAAGATTGTGGAAGTATATCTATGCTCATATTAGTATGAAGATGGGTTGCTGTTGAGTAGATAACATACACGCCAGCGATAGATCAACGTTTTATTTAGCTGATTCCACCAAGACTCAATACGTTGGTTCTTAGTGCTCGTTCCGTAGAAAAAGCAGTCCTTGAAGAGAATATCCGGTTCGTGATCTCGACGAAGGCGATGATGTGCGGCAGCAAGCAAGCCTGTTTCCACTCCTCGATCGGACCTTATAACTCTCGGAATCTTGCCTGTCTCCTTTGCCGAATCTAGAAACTGTCGAAGGCAGCTTATACTGGTATGAGACGATACCCCAACATAGATCCAGACAATATATCGAGAGTATGCGTCAATGGCCCCGTATATCTCGAATCCAAACATGTCCAGTTTGCAATAACCGTCGATTGACCATATGAAGTTGGGGCCTGGAACAATGTATTCGCCTCGAGTTCGTTGCAAGTCATATCTTCGTTGAGCAACACCATCAGGGTCCAAGATCTTAATCAAATCGTAGAGTCGAGTGCTATAATGTGTTAGTAAAGCAAGACAACATGTTGAAGGCGTGAGTGACCGTGATATTAGGTGACCTTGCTCCCAGAAATGAGCATGAAGCATATCTCGCTCATAACCCTCAATGGTTCCCTTCCGAAGTTCGGCTTCTACAATAGGCAGCATTTCTGCATCTGCTATCTCTTTATCGATCAAATCAACGCGGTTCTTCAATCCCAGCTTCTTCCGTATGCGTATGAGGGAGGATCGCGTGGTTTTAGAACCTTCGTCCTCAAGGATCCGAAGTATATCCTTGTCAGACAGGCGGAGTAGGTAGAGTTCTCTGATTCGGTCATGAAACTCATCACTTGTGTTCGCTCGAGTATTCCTGGTTATCTGCCATGTGCGAAGTCGATTGTGCAGAGTTCGTTGGGTTATGTTGACATGATATTCATCTTGTAGAATTCGGTGGATATCTGATATCTTGACACCATTATGAGATAGTTCAAGGATTCTTTCCTTGTGATCTTCGAGGGGAATAACTGGTCGAGGCATGATGGGGTTGAGTATCGTTGTACATCGGCAAATGTGCGACTCGCATTTTAGCAGAAGCTTCAAAATTTGGCGCAATTGGCGCAATCAGCGACCTATTACCTACCTAGTTACTTTGTGCATCACATCAAAATATTTGATTATCTTTGGCACAATTATTTGTAACAAACATAGGGAGTTACAAGTGAACAGAAAGGACTGTCGCTTTGTTACATTAATGTTCAATAGCTGTGGTTAATGTAACTTGAAGCAGTCGTGACTCATTGATTTGTTTATTATATGTTGAAAGCTTCTGTTCTTGTGCAAATCTTGGCTAATTCTTCCTGCTCTGGTCTTACTTCTGTTCGGTTGCCCGAATCTCGTCTACACTCTCTTGCCCAGATCTTGCCCAGATCTTGCCCAGATATCTTGCCCAGATCTTGCCCAGATCTTGCCCAGAGGATGGATAGCTAGACCGACCTCCCTGCCTCGAAAAGGTGGCTCATTCTTTGGCCAAGATGCGCCTTGACCGGTATCTTTACCACTGACGAAGAAGCATATCCAGTCGTTGTCCTGCCGGTAAAGGATACTATTACGCTCTTCAAGACGCGGCATGTTATATTTGAAATTATATATTAGTATACTACGTGGGAATAGGCTACCTGAATATTCTTCCTGGTAGCTGGAGCGTGGGCTGTGGTGACGTGATCGGCGGCGAGCAATGTGTAGGTTCGATGTGCCCTGCTCACCCAGGGCCTTACCTCACTTTTACCTTTCTAGAAGGTGGACTCTTGAGGTGAGCGAGGCCTCTCACCCTGAGTCACTCGCAGTTTGCTCCTTCAGCACGTGTTTTTGGGCGTAACCCACTCGCATCCGTCCTCTCGAGCCATACAGACAGTGTCTTTCGACCTTCTTTTATGAACTTACGGCTGTCCAGCTGTCTTTCAACGAGGAAAGACCCGCTGTTCATCAAGAGTCAGAGCTCTTTGAAGAGATAAGGTTCTTGGAGCCATATGTATGCACCTCAAGAAGTCTCGCAGTCGCTGCCATTGTATGCTACGCCCCGCAGTTCAAGCTCTTGAGTTTGCCCGTGTTCACCTTAACGAGTCCCTCGAGTTTGCCCGTGTCGACTTAACGAGTCTCTTGGGTTTGCCCGTGTCGAACTTAACGAGTCTCACGAGACTTCTTCTCATGCTCTTGCTGTTTCGCGTTATCTGTAAAGATCTCTCTCATACAGACCGACCGTGTCTTGCAAGAGTAGATGTTTTCATAAACCTCGTAGCCCTGACCGTGTATTTGTCCCACTCTTACTAACCAAGCTTGATTCCTCGATGTTTCAGGCGCGCCACATCCACTGCTACCTTCACGCCCAGTAGCAGCTTCGGGCTCCAGTGCGAGTGAGGTGAAACATCGATCGTTCGTTCCCTCGTTGCTCTGCCCACGCCGAAGCTTCACACGCTCCGAGTTCGTCAAGCCCAAGGGTGTCCTGTCGCGTAACTAGATCGACATCACATCCATCAGTTGATGAGACTGACCTCGGGCCTGAGTGCGAGTCAGCCTGGCAGGTAGGTACGCGTCGGGTGGTTTTCGTATCCCAGTATCCCTCGTGTCGCCTTGAGTCAGGCTCAACGCGACATGAGATCTCTCAGCTCTTCTGACTACTGCTAGCAGTAGCAGAAGGTTCGTAGCCAGCAGGACGTACACCTCGTTGCTCGCCTCTAAGTGCAGGAGAATCAGGGATTTTCCATCTTGCCGCTCCTTCTGCTCTAGGCTGGAACTTCATTAAGGCTAACAATCCTCTTCTGCATCTGCCAAACCGTATCTATCTGCTATCCCTGGACCTCAGATAAGCTCTAAGGGTGTAGATGCTACGAGGTGTATTGAACTCCTCGCCTTGTTCTTCCTCTCCCTCTCTTTCTTCCTCCTACGGCATCGGGCCTTTCCTACTGACCCTACACACACCAACCCCTCATACTGCCGGCGCGCCCTCTCCTCTCACCTTCTCCCTTGCCGCTATCTTCGCTGCTTCTCGAATTTATTTGAATTACCGCGCTTTAATCTAAGTGACTGTGGGACGTAGAGCGGTCGCTGGTATGATGGACAACTTTCGAGTTGAACCGGAAGCCCTCCCATGAAAATTCTTTCGCGTCAATTTCAATGGCACATGGTCTGAATATGTACCGAACACCACCTTTCAATTAGATACTCAAGTCAACCGTTTCTGGCAATCTATCAGAGATCAACTCAAGTGGAACTCTGGTGTACGCAGTCCTTACATTTTCCCATCCGTATTTTCCCCCTACCCAGCAGTTCTAAGCGAAGAATGAGCTTAGTGCGGGGTACGGATACAAGTAGGCTGCTTGTGCAGGGAAATTTCCTCCCTTATCTACCGGGCTGCTGCATCAAGGTAACCATGGTTGCCCATCAACGATTGACAATTTGTTGTATCTACCCTTTCTGCACATTCTTGTTGGTGGTTAACAAGCTTGCATATTGCTCGTTGGCATCTGCAATGTTTTCATCACAAATTCTGTCCAGTCACGTTTTGAGACCGAAGCAAAGCGCTTGCATGGATAAGGGCTCCCCAATCAAAGCTCCTTCCGCACGCTTAGTATTAGCGCCGGGATTCTGTCACGTGCACCTTCGGCTACTCCTAGACCAGTACGGAGTAAAGCCGAGGTAATGTCCCAAAAGGTCACGTGATGGAAGTCTCACTTGAATATTTGCCTAGTTGTTCAGGCGCCATTGCATTTGCGCCTCAATCACTAAAAGGACGCAAACCATTTCCACTTCATCTCCTCAATAGAATATCCGTTGGGCATCAACGTCAAGGTCATCGAACCGTTGGTACCTCTACGTGCGCTGTGCGCTTTTGCTGAAATCCACCTACGGTCCATACAGCTGACTTGTATTGTGTAGGCGAAAGTCACGGCCCTCATATTGGCAGTATCACCATCTTTCGCCAGGTACAGGAAACGCCGTACGTACTGATCAGCCTCACACACTGCAGCACCAAGAGGTTACACAGCAATCGACCGAAACCTGACCTAGCGACTCGGGAGAGAGCATCGGCACAAGTCGCTCGATTGGTTACACTGAATATCTTCAACGATGGCTACAAAATCAGGATACAAAGCTCCACAGACGAGGAGCTGGTAAAAAAGTGCAAGGATGAGGTATGATGGTTTTCGTTATATATTGCTTACTGCGAATACTAAATACATTTCAGACCGACTGCGGGGACTGCTATTCTCTAGTTTGGACGACCTCCTCAGACGACGATCGAGTAAATCCTCCTGAGAATACTGTCGCCGTGGTCGTCGACGTTCGGGGTGGGCAAGGTGCAATTCACATCATCAAAACGCAAGATAACAAACACGTTGATAAGGTTGGGCCCGTGAAAGAGGGTGGAAATGGTTCCCTGGATCAAATTACAGTGATGCTGGGTGTTAATCGAGCGACGACTTCCTAGAAGAGGCGAACTATCAAAAGTGGTTGCCTGCAATATCGCTAGTTCTATCTCATTAAAACCTGAGCTCCTTCTATGAAAATGCAGGACAAAAGAGTATAGAACTGAGGCTATTCGAAGATGTTGATGAAAACCTGAAAACCCTAATAGAGAAGCAGGAAAAACCTAAGCCTTCGCCCTTTTGCGCTTGAGTGTTGCCGTTGCTGACCTCCGGGACCTCTTGGGGTCCAATTGCGATGCATCCGGCTTCGTCGGGTTGGCTCTATGAAAAGCCCTCAGTAAGCCCCTCAGATGCTTGACATGCGAGACAAGCTTTCAGGTTCTTTCGGATTCGTCATAGTCCTCTTAATCGACATGGTAATAGAGTCCGTATTTGCCACCGTCCGCTTGGTTAGGAACTGTTCCGGCGGCGAATATCTTCGAGTCTACTATCGCATTGACGAAGAATTCATTTTCCCCATCGGCCTCGATCTCAATATCATCGGCTTCGTAGCTGGGCTTCGGATGCTCGGAGGCTCCCTCCCTTCTCTTAGAGGGCTCCAACAAGAAAACGTGAAAGGTATCATGAATGCGTCATCGTTTCGGAATAGCAAGCTTATAGGCTTGATTGCCTAACTTATCAACTACTTCGAAAGGTTCAAACTGCTTCCATTCCAGTTTTCGATCGCGCCTTGTTCGGATTGCCTCGCAGCCAAACGAAATCACCCACTGCGAATTGCATCGGCTTACTATGCTTATCGGCGTATTTCTTTTGGTTCTGCTGAGCCTAACTGAGATTCTCTTTTAGAACGGTCATAAGCCCATCTCGAAAGTCATCCTCGGGGAGTATTCTAACACTACCTCAAAAGGCGAAATTTCGGTGAACGCATTGACACTATTGTTATACGCGAATTCCGCCATCGGTAGAAGGGGAACCCAGTTATCCTGCTCGTAATTGACGAAAGCCCTAAGATACTGCTTCATCGAGCTGTTCTGTCTCTCGGTTTGACCATCCGTTTGAGGGTGAAACGCAGTCGACAATTTTTGCTCGATCTTCAGAGCGTAACAGAGCGAGGAATAGAACTTCGAGGTGAAAACGAAACCCCTATCAGTGATTACCGAGTTAGGCAAACCATGCAACCGAACCACTTCCAGATTTCCGCAAGGCCCTCTGCTGACACTGTCTTGACTACAGATATGTAGTGTACCATTTTGGAAAGGCGATTCACTACTACCAAGATTGAGTCGTGCATCCAGTGTGGCTTTTCCGCCTAAGCCTACGCTCAGTTTTGCAGACCGTTGCCTGGACGATTGTGACCAATTCGCTCACTTGACGACCCGCATATATGCACCTTGAATTCCACAATCGAGCAGTCGACAATAGATATGAATGGCTAGGATGATAGGACAATATAACAGATAACGAAGAAAGCATGACTCACATGCAGGAGCAAAGCAGAGTGCTGTATATAATCCTTCATCTCATCCTGTATTCCCTCAGACATCTAGCACTCACTACCGAACACCTGGAACTCACTTCATCTATTCCTTCAACCTCAAACAAGTAGCTCCTCCTTCCCAGCCTCTAGCGATATTGACATCATCAGCTGATGGTCCGGGATAGAATGTGTACACGTATGATCACCCTCGTGAGATGGTTCCAGTCCCTACTCAGAGGAAGGCCGGTTACAAAATCCATTGTCAGATCGGTTCATTTGCTTTCCGGAATCGGAAGAGGTTGCAGGTCCTCATACGGTTTGTGTCTAGGAGCCTTGCTTCGCTTGCAGGTTGCACAGGTCTCGCAGTACTTCCGTACCAATTGTCGCATTCCGGGGGCCACTTCGCTATCATTACTTGGATTTGGCCAATAATATTTGCGTTGCAGAAGCTCTAAAGTCTTTTCGACCCCGAAATGACCAGTCAAGAGATCATCATGATGTTGAGCGAGGACATTAGCCCTAATCGACTAAGGCAGGTACAATTTGCCATCGAACCAAAGAACATCTTGGTCGACTGCCCACCCGGTTGCAACACCCGCGTTAGGAGTTGCTAATCCCCTGCTCTTACACCCCAGGGGGTCGGTAGGAAGCATAGGACGAATGATGTCCACCAGCAAAGCCGGCTCGTTTTGATATGCCTGATCTACCTCCTGTAACACGGCCCTCACGAGAGGCACTTCCGGCTTGGTGTAAGCGGACCCTGCTACTAGAACCGTCCAAGCATTGGACGATCGCGGTTCGTCAACCCTCAGGCGCCCGAAATTATCGTCGCTACCCGGCGCAAGAAGATCTGCGGCTTTACCAGCAAGAAGATCTGCTGTCGGAACCTCATTAGAGTGTGCCTCATCAGCAAGACGATCTGCGAGAAAATGCACTGGGGGGCGCACCTTGACTGTCACCAACTTTACTGGATAGGCCTGAGCTTGTTTTTTTTCGCATTGCTGGAAGTTTCGCGAAGAGGGAAGTCGTCTGAAGACAGGCGTGGGTTGCGATCGGATCCGTGCGAACTCGAGGTCGCTCAAGTCATCGTCAGTATCGTCTGTCTCGTCGATCACGATCGGGTCTTTCTGGAGTCATTAAACGCGCCCACAGGGACTTGGACCTGTGCACACTCGTATCCATCCCTGGCGCTAGTGCGGGACCCTAAAAGTGCTGAGTCGTACGTCGGAGGTACGTCTTGCCGCCTTTTAAGTTTGATGGGACGACCCAGGTCCCTCGAATTCAGTCGACATTGAGGGCGGTCACGACATTGACGATTCTCTCCCATCCCTCAAGGGAATTTTTGCTGTGCAGTGCGGGAGAAGTACAAAAGTCGCAGCGAGCGGGATCGAGTGTTGAATACGGAGTTGGGAGGTCTGACCGCACGTTTAAACATCCCACTCGAAACCACTGCGATAATGAACGCTTCCATTTCCAGACCAAGGCAAGGTGGAGACAGGGGGCGGGATATTGACGACAGTAGCAGCGTCCACCCCAGAAGTAACGGCTCGACTTCTGAGGAGCAAGGCGCGGAGCACTGCTCCTTCAGCACTCCTTCGACTTCTGTAGCAGGCTAAGCGAAGGATGAGCGAAAGTGGGGGGCACGGATACGGCAGTGGTACTCTTCATGGGGCTCTCGTCATGGTTCACGGGCGCAGGAGAAGCAGATAATTTGTTGCCTTGAAATTGTGGTTTGCGGAAATCAGGGACGGCGTGTAGATATGAGATGCATAAAAGGTAAACAGAATAGAAAGTAGACGCAAAATAACGGATGGGATTCGATGGGCATTGTTGTTGTGGAAGGTGTGGGCGACTGGGCAAGGAATCGGAAATACCCAAGGGAGTACTCGCCAAGGGTAATCCTTCAGAAATTGAGGAGAATACTGGCCGACTCGTCAGGCAAATCCTTCAAAAATTGAGGGTAGTACTCCCCTAAAATTCTGAAGGATTTGACTGGCGAGTACCCCCTCTAGTTTCTGTGGAATTTATCCTCGAAGAGTACTCCCTTTAACTTTTGTGGGATTTATCCTTAAAGATCGCTCTCTTTGGTAGTACTCTCCCAACGAATATTCCTATGGTGAGCACTTAATCATTGGCTAGTTGCTAACGAATGTCAAAGTGTCGCGACCTCACGAAGTTCAACATAATATACATAATATACAAGTATTTAATTGAAAGGTCGAGTTTGCTGAAATTGAATTATTAGTCAAATCAACAATACTTTGGATTAGCTTGTATTTCTATAGATAATCTTATAGTCGCCGCGAATAGATTCTTCAACTTTACAAGGTTGACGAATCGCCGCAGCTTATAGTGTAAACAAAGGCCTGTGGTGTAGACGACAGTGGACCACTTTTGGTGTACACCACGGCTGGGGGTGTGAACCACGCCTCGTGGCGTGGACAACGCTTAGTGGGGTGAACAATGGCTGGTGGTGTGGACAATGGCTGGTGTGAACCTGAGCGATCCAGAAGTGGAGCAGGTGGAGCATCCAGAAAAAAATCTGGAAGATGGGCAGGAGGGACAAGTAAAGTTGTGACTCATTAGGCAACAGTATTTCAGATTACAGTAGTCAATAGTATCACAGGTCCTCACAAGTCGTACTTGATAATGAAATGTGCCTCATCAAGAACTCAGCAATCTCACATTCACCTTTTAGAATTATTCATTCAGAAGCTTGTTGTCAGGGCTAGAGGTACTATCAATATAGAAGACTGGTATTATTATTACTTGATAGGATCTAGGTACAAGACAATACACCAGGTAATGTACAAGACGAAAGACAAGGAGCGAAAGGAAAGAACGAGGGCCCGGCTTCTATATACATGAACCGGGCAGTACCAAGGCTAGACAGTAGTTCTATGACTTAAGATTGCAGAGGTCCGCGCACACTGCTGAGGTGGTTGGAAACAGGATTGCTGTGGCTAGATTAAGATGATGGTGGCTAGGTTGGTGGCTTGGTTCATTGAACTGCGATACAGGTTCAATGAACCTAAGGTCTCGGCGACCTATCTATGCTCTAGGCTTGTGTGATGACCTGGCACCATGACAGTTGTGCACAATCTTTTATGGACCTTGCAGGTTCAGGCCCACATTCCCGGACCGATGCTTCTGGCGAGAAACTTCAAAGAGCAGATGCCTGGCGCCTTCTTTTCCTTCTATCTGTTGTTGATGATGATCTGCACTATGAGAACTACCCATCTGCACCATGAGAGCCTATTGGGACGAGCAGTGAGCAGAACTCGGTAGCTCGAATCAGGATTCATGTCTTGTTCAAGATATCATCTAAATTACCAACACTGGACTTGGCAGCTAGGAGACGGTTTGACCTTGGATGATGAAGGGTTTGAGATGAAGCCTGTCCAAACTTTACATTCAAAGACTCCATACCGATCGAATGCAAATACCTTTCAGGACAAGATCTCCCGGCCCACCTTGGCGTTATCAACATCTCTAACGATTTCCACCTCTCACATCGTTGTCCAGATCCCCGTTAAGCCCAAAGGAAGACTCGAAGGAAGATACGGTATCGAGCTGAGACGACCGTCTGACTTTTGCGGCTTTGTTCTCTGCGTCCCAACGGGGGATTTGCGGAAGGATATCGAACAGTGCGTTTTTAATCATGGTTAATCGCTCACTTAGTCCATAGTCGATGATATTTTTGACACCCGCTCGGAACTCGTGGATGTCACGCGGCCTGTGAAAATGGTAGTAACCAACTTCTGAACTTACAAACCGCGGATCGTCTCCGTCTTCTCGCCAATGAACCCATAACGATGCATTGTGTGAATCCACGACACACGAGAAAGCTATGGAATCGGTTATCTGACGTTCATCTGTATTTGTCGTGTAACTCATGAGCGTTTCGATTGAGTTAACGCAATGGGACCCGGTCCCAGCATTTTGGTTTTCCGCGACCCATGTGGACCCAAGGCGAGACTGTGATTTGTACTCAACAGCGAAGAAAGGCCAGTAAGTAGACGAGTTAGGCTTGGCGTATGATTGAAAGCGCGGATGTTGCATAACTTCTGAAAGACGAGACTGAGGACCCATGAAACTATTTTGTGGATAACCATAATGAAAGTCAGGCATGGGCGTGACGACTGGCGGATATCTAGAGCCGGGAGTATAAGGGAGAGCTTTTTGGTCGAAAGGTAGATTGGCGCCGACAGCAATGGCGAATTTATTGCTTCCCAGTTTGTAATCCAATTTCTTTGGGAAAAGAGAGGTATTGGCAAAGCCGGTTCGTGTAACTTCTTCGTCGGCATTGTCTAGAGTAGATAGTTGTTCGCGAGTATAGGTCACTTCCTGATCTGTAAGACCTGGTGATGTGCGTTCTTTTCCTATGATCTCTCGCGCAAATTCGAGAATAGCTGAGGGCATGGACATGCCGTAAGAGTCGATAAATATGGAATGATTCTCGAGTTCATCTCGGTACGAGGGGGACTGGACTCGCTTCGATTTTTTAGGGTCTTCCCTCGAGCTGGCAACTGGCGTTCGTGATCGGGATGTTTGTTGCGACATCGGCGTGTATGATGATTGTGGTGCTTGTGCATAAGAGGCAGGTGCTTGCGTCACTGGCGTGTGAGACGCAGATGTTGCCTGTAACGATTGCGGAGAAAGAGGCTGATAAGCATGCTGCTTGTTGGCTGCTGGCCTGGCGCTTCCAGGCCTGGAGGTGCTATCTGAACGACTTTGCCGGCCGTTATTCATAGCGCAAACCAGGAAGCTGTCGGAACGACTTGATCTGCGGCCTGAGAAAGGCGGAAGCTCTGTGAGCCACTTGTCGATTGTATCTGGCAGTGAAGAGAATAGGTTTCGTCTTTTGGAGGCTGTCTGTTCTTCGTTCGTATCGTCAAAAGGGTCAAACTGCGATGCTTTTCTTTTCAATGGCCGAGTTGGCTGAGGACATTTGATTTCAATGCTTGACATGATGGGGCAGAAAAGGTCAAGGACAGAAAGGTTTATCAAAGATATGAAGCAGCGTTAACGCTGAGGCGGTTACTATCTATAGTGAGTCATGCTTTAGTGGCTGCGAACTCAAAGCTAAGAGCGCACTAAAGGTTGACCCCGCACATGGACTTGCCTTGGCCTTTTGTTGGCTAGCGTTTTCAGCACTGAAGAGATTGCCGCCGATTTCTTTGGATTTAGATAATACCCGCGGCATAAATGTCCCTGCTCAAAATCCCTGCGGCATAATAATCCCCACTCCATTGAATCCCAGGGGCACAAAAGTCCCCACGAATTAAAAGAGCATTTAGTCTGCTCGCCAAAGATGTGCTAGAGGCCGAATCACTCCCAAGTAAACTTCTCAGCATCCGCGTCCTTCACATCCACGATCTCATGCCAACGAACCCAGGGGCGATAGATTGGGACGATCGGTTCCTGCGGTCCATGCTGGTCACAAATTCTAAGAACGTTGACTTCGAAGCATTTCTCGTAAGCGTCGTTTATCTTCTGTGACCACTCTCCCTTATACATTTGGCTTAGATTCCAACTAAAACTCTTAGTGGGCGATGATGTACTTATCTCAGCAGTAGCCAGAACTGCAAAATTCTTCAACCAAGGCTTCATTTCCTTCCATTCCCGCATCTGACCACCCCCCCGCTCTAGCCAGTCCTGTAGGGTGTAGCCGTGCTCGACCCATGATTGGTAGAGATACCACCCTTCGCGGCCGATACCTAGGACAAAGGCGTGCGCAAAGGAGCTGTAGCCCGTGGGCTTATTTTGGTTTTCGCCACGCTCGATCATCTCGACATCGACTAAACTGACGCCTAGGACCGTATAAGTCGGGACTTTGCCATTGAAAGCTGCTTGCTTTGCCATGGCAACTCGAGCACTGAGGTCAGCTGAGGATGTCGGCTTGATAACGGACATGGTTGGAAGACCGCCTAAAGTTCTCGATTGCCATCTCAAGGCAGCATGCATAGCATCGGCGTCTTTGGGAGCGGCGAGGAGAAGCACAAGTGTCGAAGCCAGTTTGCAGGAGTTCCACGGATGTGTCTTAGCAAGGAGCGTACGTGGAAGTGGAACGTAGTCTGAGCACACCATCAGCGAGCGATAAGCACGAGGGCAGGATTGATCATAGACGTTTTGACGGATATAGGTATTAATAGTGTATGGAGTGAGGGGACGTTGATCCCGCAGGCACGTTGATAACGATTGACCAAGTATCCGCCGCAAACTGTTGCCAGTCTTAAGAAACGTGTCCTCCAATGTCTCCTTCGCAAAGCCGGATCATTACACCATCACCCAGGTCCTCATTCAGGATATCCCCTTTCTCAAAATAAGGTTTCCAATGATTGTTCGCGCAATCCTTTCGTGTCCCCACTTCGATCTCTGCTGTGAACGTTCCGCAGTCGTCCATGGCCGACGACCTAGTCCGTGATGATGAGTCTTCAAACAGAAGGGGCATCGTACCCATACTCGTAAGCTATTCCACTCGATCACTGTTGCAAATGGTACGTTAACCATGATGTTGCAGATGGGATGTTGCGAGCGAGTAAGGGAGCCGAAATTGGGAGCGAGAGAGCTGATGCTGATGATGGTGCAGCTTTAGTAGGCCGTAAGGAGGTTGGGATGGTGGAGGTGAGGGAGGTGGCAGTTGGAGTAGGGCAACTGGCGCTCGGGGTGCGGGAGCTCAAGCTGGGGATAGGCGAGTGGTTAGAGCAGGCGGCTGGGTAGCCAGCGTTGGTGTAGAACGTGAGGCTGGCGTCGAGGAGAGAGGTATTAGGCGCGGTGGCGGCGGGTATTGAGGTGATAGAGGCGGGGCTGGTGGTGGTGACACGACGCGATGGTATCTTAAGTTCAGGGGGCGCTTTTCTATAATACCAGGAGATCCGCGTCGTTTGACCAATATGGGAAAGAGAAAGAGGAAATCAAAACAACAACAGTCTCCCGTATTCCCCTCGCCGTCCTCGCCCAAATCTACTACGGTGCAAGGTAGGCCGCAGCCAAAGAAACGGGGCACTACTTTTCCACCTCAGATAAGCACCCCAGCTATTCAGCCTCAAGCTACCTCCCAAATGGATACTTGCCCTCCGCAGGTCAACGAAAAGCTTTGGAATCGATTCTATGAGCCTTTGATACTCTTACTGGCTTATGGAAAATCACAGGGGATGCGTGTCAGGTCCGACGAGGCATCATTCGAAAAGTATTTAGATGGCAGTAATAAGACACTGAGCAAAAGGTTCCTGGACGAGCTTGCATATATATGCGATTACTCGCCCGGTGGAGATACTGTGGCGGCAATTGCGATACAGGACGGACCTCATTTGATCTATTGGGTGGCCGCAAATATTAGCAAAGGGTCTAAAATCAAGCCATTTCTCTCCGACATCTTACAATTACTCGGCCAGGTGTATAATGCAAGTGAAGAGCGGGTTTCTACGCTAGAATATCAAATTTCTGACCGCGCAATGGTCTTCTCTGCCCAGAAATCGCAACGTTATAGGTTTATGCTGAAACGTACGATCAATACCTGCCTCTCAATATTGGAGGGGCAAAACGGAGAAAGTCGTATTAACTTCACATACTCGAGGGCTTCTCTATGCGTCACTGATTCATTGGTCAAACACTAATATCAATCACAGAAGCAAATACTTTGACGGAGTGGCTCGTTTCACTCTCGGACTCAAAATTGGATCCCCTTAGCTTTTGCCGACTATGCTATGAAGCTAGAGACTCGGAATTTTTGAAAGCAGTCGAACAGAGGGCCAAAAACAGTAGCATACACGAAGATAACACCTCGTATAGAGCCCGATTTGCCCGTGTTCGACATTTCATCGGTCGTATAAGATCGCATCTGAAAGCCGCACGGGGTTTGATGGAAGCTGGAAAGCACTACCCTCAGCTATTTGTGGGCTATTCCATTGAAATCACAACGCAGCATCTGGAATTCACACCGCCGTCTTATAGAGGGAAGTCTTCGATTAACGGTATCATCAATCGAATGGTGACAGATCCCCAGGCCTGCCAATACTACCAAAAAGAGCTCCGATCTCAGGATGAAAGTTCCACCTTCTATTAGAAAAACGCATTCGAGATGAGTACCAAAACCCCAAGTTTAAGCTGAGGATTCACGCCGAGGTTATTCTTCTAGACCTGTTTAACCGCCGAAAACTTCCGTTTTGGGATGTGATTCGGTATATCGGCGTTAGTAAACCGGCGTGTTTCTTGTGTTATCGATACTTTCAGGCCCACCCTTTGCAGGTTCAAACATCAGGCTGTAGTAACAACTTATATATTCAATGGCAGCCTCCATATGTTCATGAGGACTTGCCAACATTGGTCAAAGAACAAGAGAATATCTTAAACACGATGATCAGGGGAATCCGGCTTTTTGTGTTGGACAAGATTGTGCCAGAATATCAAGGGATTAAAGCTCACCCTGACTCGACGACGGGACTAGGGACTTCGGTATTCGCGGATGGCATGGCAGAACCATTCTCGGGAGACACATGCCGTGGTAAGTTGAGGTATCATCTCGCCGTCTTCATAGCTTAACATATACTCCAGCAGATTTGCATCACGCGAGATCGACTCTGCCTCAATGTCATGAAGGCTTGTATAATCTAGAAGAAACTAAATTGACGTCTGACGGAGACATGAGGGAGTCGACATACGAGCCCCTGAATTTGGATATTATAGGAGCTGCCGATAAGTCCGAGGAAGACTCCGACGATGGAGGAGTGCCCTTGTACTGAGAGCGTATGGAAGGCTTTGGGCAGTTTTTTGTTCGGAAAATAAATCTACGGACCGATGAATCTATTTGAAGGTGAAAGAGTACCGATTCAAATACGGATTTCCTATTTTGCTTTTCGCGCGAACTGGAGCCCCGCAACCTGGTCGAACCATCGTTGCTATTTCCAGCCTTTTCACAAACAACGGAAGCGCCACCATCGAGCTCCCAGCACTGCAGGCCACCGCCACCCGTAACCCATCTTCCGGCCGTGGCACAGTTAACGATTTCAGGCTCCCGGACGTCGACTATTCGCCTGGCTCTCCACTAGACTAGAGATCCGAATCTGGTGAAATGCTCTATTCTGCACTGAATGGGGGTGAGTCCATTGGCCGAGCATCTGCAGTACTTTATGGAAGGCGTTTCTCTGTGCTACCTCCAATTTTTCTATTTGCGGCTCGTTGCATTAGTCTCCACCTTTTCCTAAAGTATGACTCCAGCCAATACACTTTACTGTTTCTCTGTCCTTCCACTCACATCCTACGATTACATTGCGACAGCTGTCTTTGATTTCTAATATCCTCCATAATTTCCACTTCCGGCATCTGTTATGATTTCGTACGCACAGGAAGCTGCCGATTCGGAACGCGATGTAAATCCATTCACGACTTTCGAAAGGCAGCACAAATCGCAAAGCAAGGGGAAAGAAGAAGGAGTGGAGATTCGGCATGACCAGCGGACGAGATTGACAAGTATTTCTACTCTCAGACAAGAAAGTAGTATTCACTGAGTCGTGGGAGGGTTGAACAGGTTTCAAACAAACAAAGAGCCTCATGAGCAATTCGTTCGCTGTACAATCTGCAGCATGTGATGAATACGGTTAGCTCGATTTGCGATTCGAGGCTATTCTGCAGGGGCGGATTATTCTGGGCTGGGCAAAACCTCCATTGTAGGTGTGTGGCCTCAAGATTACCGCTCACAGAAACTTTATCCGCAAGATTGTTCTGCGGATGCAGAATTCCAAAGTCGGAGCTTATGCATCATTATGCGTGCAGAAATGTTCACCATCACACAAGAAATACTTGTGTGTTGAAACCGCGGTCTTTGCAGAGCCTTATTACGGCTTAATAACATGTAAGATTTCTTCATATAAAAGGTGCTGCAAAATGCATATGATGCATGATGAAACCTGATGGAAAGGAAGCCACTGGCTCGATTAGCGATCTACACTTTCAGGCAAGGAGTAATGGAATCGGGTCAGACAAGATTGAACCAATCATCTAAAGTGATCGAGGCGGCATGGAAGGTCCCAATGTCGCTTGGCTTCACGATCAAGAGGCAGAACCCGCTGTCTCTCAAATCGCCGTTCGAGGTTGAGCAGTGGGGCTTGATGGAAGACTGTCTGATCCAGATATGGGTGCATTTATGGACGGCGTATGCGCAGGTAGCACCGGATCTATGTAAGAAGGCGGAGGAATACGCAAAGATCACGTACAAGATTTGCATCGGGGAGGACGACACGTTCGATGAGAAGTATGGCAAGCTGGCCTATTAAGCTATGTTCGAGGGTATAGACTTGGGTGAAGCTTTCCAGTCAGTGGCTTTATGAGGTGATTGACGTTGGCCTCACCATGCCATATAAGATGAGTCCTAGCCCAGATTGATTGATATCTATATTTGATAATAGGCGAAATGAACTATATTAATCCGACTCTGTGACTTTGTGAAGAGGGACTTGAAGACCTCATCTATTGGGCTGGATATAGTATTGGGCCTTTCGCATTTTTTACGTGTTCTCGGGCCCGATCTCAGACTTTGTCACGGCACTGGGTATGAAAAAGCCACCAGTCCAAGCCTTTCAGCGTATCCAATAAGCCATACAAGTCTGTTTTGATAGAAGGAGCATGTTGCGGTAGCAGCCATCTAACAGCAGTCTCCCAAGCTAGCTTCGAAGCCAGGCTCTTTCAAGCGCAAGATTCCTTCGATTCCGCGCTATCCCAGCTAGAGCCTCCTGGGAGTCGTGTTGTCCCATCAACGATCAAGCCAGGATCAATTGGTATTTCTGACCCCTAAAGAAATCCTCCCAGGAATATTTCCCCAGGGAAGGAATACGTAGGTTTGGCTATGACTTCAGATGCTTGAAGATAGACTCCTTTCGTGTTCTCTTGAAGTGTCACTCCTCGAGGGCTAGATGTAAAACATTGTATCCCGAAGATCTGGATATCGCGAGGAGCCAAGTTGGCATCCAAAGACGCCGGCTCCGCCACCTCCAGCGCACAAGATCCGTCACGTGATAGAAATTCCACGAGACCGAGCAGCTCACTAGGAAAAAATCGGGGCAACTCCTTTCCGGTTCGCAGGGTTACCAGGAATTTTAACACTCAGTCTTGTATGTACTGTAAGCCATCACTGGCTATGTACGAATTTTCCTACTTGTATGTACACATTCTCTATTGGGGATGGAAAGGAAAACTGGACGATGGAGCCAACAATTTCGATGGTCGCATCGCTTCCCCAATATACACATTCATACTTCTCAGGCGTACATAGCCGCTCTTTTCCTACGAAGATATTCGCCTGCATTAACAGGCTTCCACCTCCTCGGTGCCTGGTCTCCGCAGCAGCACGGAAGAGCTTCAACGACCGTCGCAGGGTCAGGAGCGCTAAAATAAGCAATACTATATCTTCCGGGAATCGCCTTCACGCTACCACTGCTTCCTTCAGTAGTATCGTTGGATTTTGAACCCTGTAAGCCCTGTTCCTTCCAATGAGGAGGCTCTGAAACCCTATGAATCGTGTTTTTCCAGCGGCCATTAAAGTAAGTAACCCACGTTGACTAAAATCGTCCCTGGTTTCGGATCAATATGTATGAATCTCCCGCCTCTTTCGACACTAGCACTTATCTCACTACTCGTGGAGCTCGTATCTGCTATTTCGAGGCCACCAACCCCGTCCTGAAAGAGAAGCGTCAAGGTACCGAAGTCAGAGTGCGCCGGATTACGGACGAGTCCGCCAGGTGGGAGGGATACGGTAGGGTAATGAATGAGGCTTCAATCAAAGAGGGAACGGGCGTGGTATTGGCCAAGCGAGTCTTTGGGGGATAGGTTTAGCGCTAGAGATAGGCACTGAAGCAGTTGATGTATAAGCTGGGCGCAGTCCTATTTTTTAAAGACCGTCAGACCTCCAAGTGTTTATGTAGTACTTGTGGGGGGATTTCGTACCTGAAAGAAGTCCTCCGTGAAGTGGCGAAAGCCTGGTAACAGCTCCTCCGTTGGCCAGCTATTATGTCGTTCATGGTCCTCTGGATTGCCACAATCGAAATTCTCTTTCATGCACATCCGGTCGCGGACTTTCTCGTTTCCTATACCCGAGTACCCGCGGTTATGTGATGGAGAAGATGGACGGATTGACCCCTTCCCGGTCCCCTGAAAGGGCGAAAAGACGTTTGCTCTGCGAGTTGCGGCCGAATCAGCATTAAAAGCTACCGATCAGGAGGTATTTCAGCTGTGAGTGATTCGACTCACCCATTGGAAACATGCGTCTACCTGTTGCTGCTCAATACCATGGTTGTGAAGCTGAATGAAGCCCACCGAGCTTAGAGCTTCGTCGATAGCGGTGCCACCAAGAAAGGGTTTGAAATCAATGGAGGGGACAGTTGGATGCATCCGAGCAAGTCTAAAGCTCCTCGCGAATCGCAATGGTATTGATAATGACATTTTGCAATGATGTCGCGGCAGGGAGATGGGGTGGCGAGGAGACTCGCCCTTGTCGCGAACTCGGCAGCATTTGAAAATGACGTGCGGCATTCAAACAACGGGTAGCAGCGGGAAGCGAGAAACCAAAAATTCAATTTGGCATGACTTCTCTTTCAGTATCTATGCCACTCTCCGGAATCGAAGCCTTGAGCCAATCGAGCAAAAAAGTTCCTAGGCCTGTCCACCAGTATTCGCGTCCCACTTCACTGAAGCAGCTCCTCGCATGCTTTAGAAGTTTCTCCGCTTCTTCCAATCTACCAAGCCTCATATTGATATCACAATCGCAATAATCGATGATCATGGAGATGAATCTTGTAACCTTGTTCTTACAAATCTCAGCAGACTTCCGCGCATCCTGCCAGCGATTGCGAGCTTCGGTCAAGCGGTTCGTCAGATGTCAGATGTGAGACTAAAGCTCTCCCGATGCAGACCCTCAAATAGTCCAATTCTGAGCCCCAAGTGCCTTCTCCGCGTCTCTTGATCAATTCACATTCCCCTTTCATCCCCTCGTACATGCGTTCGGACTCCACCAGCCACTGGTTCATCTTTTCAGTATCTCTTCGACCGTCGACTGTTTCGACTAGCGTGTGGCAGATCAGCGTTTCTGCTAACGAGAGCTGTAAAGATCTGAACATCTTTAGGCCTTGTCGCCTCAGACCCTGTTTATCTAAGTCTTTACAACTCGCTACTGCCTGGCGTGCGCTTTCCTCTGCAAAAGCTAGGCAGCGTTGTTCGCAAAGGGTTGCAATATAATGACCAGTGAGATTGCAACCCGTCTCATTCGACAGACTTGGTCTCGACTCCAGTAATCGGTAGAATATCTCGCTTGCTTCGGGGAAGATATGAATATCACCATAAACATATCAGAGGCATCAAGCGGTGACCAGTCAGCACGCAGGATCGGTGGATTATTTGAGAACCTTCTGAAAGATCTCAACTTATCATTCTGGCCGGACGGCCCACAAAGATGGACATTCTGCATCGCGTATTTGAGACTCGCATTCGAAAAGCTATCAATAGACCTTGAGGCTAGCCTTGCAGATATGCGAGAAGGCTCCCAAACAAATCAGATTACTTCGGTGCATGCACTCACGAATGCGCTGGAGCCGTTCCATATTTGAGATTGGAGATCCCTTAAAGGTAAGAATGGTAAGAGTAAGTGAGTGGAAAGGCAGTACTTCAGAGGCGCGAGATCTTTGAGTAATTTGAACAACAGGTCGAGAAGGTTCTTGCAGACATCCTTGAATGAGAAAGCTGCGCGTTCTACAATCTCTACTCGAAACAAAGAAAGAAAATAACAATTATTATTATTATCTAGTAATCATCAGAAATGGCGGCAGAAAATGGTGAAAACTCCTATGTCAAGTAATTCAGGAGCAGTGCAGCGCAACGGCCAGTGTAGTTCACTTATTGAGGGAACAGATAGCAACCGGGTCAGTGACCAGCCTAAACGGTTCAGATACTGGATGCTCGCCAAGACGTTGTCCGCCCGGAGGTGATCCACCCTCCCAACCCATGCTTCTTCACTCAACATCGTAGTATGCTGGACCAGCTCTATTTAGCATCAGAATGATGGAGCCACTCTCTACAGCTACTAAAATTTGTCCTCACCTACAACGCTACCGAAAACACCCTAGCCTCTTGGGGTGAGTCGCTCTCCCAACGCAGTAAACAATGAAATTTATAGTGAATTCTGTTTCAAATTTCATGCAGAGGTCAATGTCTTTGTCCAACACTAAACTCGTGCTTCATTAAACAATGCGAGGCTATATCTCTATGTTTCGCGAACCTACACTAGAGACCAAACCCAATACCATCCTTGAATAGCTGCAAAAAATGCGTCCGTTGTTTCCCTTCGCTTACTCTTTATACACCGCCGCATTCGCTGTCCTCATGATACTCATCCTCATCCATTTCGTCATCCTCGTCTTCGTCATCATATTCGTCGTTGTCTTCTTCCATGTCTCCATCGTCATCGCCATCTTCATCGCAATCTCCATCCTCGTCTTCACGTTGGGTGTGAGCAGGCTTGGTTTCGACAATCTTCGTCGCCGGAGGAGTCGTAGTCGCTGTCGTCGGACGGGGACGGTTGGTACTGAAGCAGCAGGTCGGGCTCGTCGAGGCTGCGAAGTCAGCAAGAGCGGAGAGGTCGGAGGGGGATCTCACCCGGTGACTATGACGAAGAGGTTTTTCAAGAACGGAGTGACCATGGTGTTGCACATGCCACGAATGGCAATGGCAGTTTCCCTCTCCTCGACATCGGAGTTGTTGTACCGGAGGGGCATCAAGAAGAAATTAGAGTCTTTCTTCTCGGTCACGGCGCTGATCCGGCGTATTCGCCGGAGGGCCCTCTCGACGTATTTGGGTGGGTCGTCGCACAGTGTGCGGTCGCGGAGCCAGGCACAGTTTTTCGATTTGATTGAGAACAGGATAAGAAGGGCGAGTGCGGATGCAGTCGCCGTTTTGAGATCGGCTCGTTCCTCCGTGGTGTCGCAGGCGATGGATAATTCGCAGGAGAATGAAGTGGGCCGAACTGACGGAGTGTTTGAGTCCTGGGAGGCGCGATGGATGTGGTAAATGATCTGTTGCCTGAGTGGGTCTTGTCCGTGTAGGAAAGATACCCATTCTCTTGTAGGGTGACTGCCGTAGGGGACGAACTTACCCACGGTGGGCGTCTGTGGAGCTCGGAGTTGACCTCTCGACCAGCCTTCCATTATATTAGAGAACCTCCCAAGGAGCACACGTTATGACTCGACGTTACCGTCACCGTCACACGTTCCGGAAGGTTGTGGATGAGGCACACGTTCTTTACCTCAGAGGAGATTACCACGGAGTGGCGAATGGAATGGGCAGTGCTTGCGCTCACACCCGGGTGCTAGCGTCATTGTGTCCGCCATATATGCGGACCCGTGCGCTCAGTCAGGATTGATTGGTGGAACAGTGAATTAGTGCTATCTAGGGTTCTTTAGCGCACACATGATGATGTTGCTTGCAATATCATTGGTCTGTCTCCTTTCCGAAAAGACCTGGATGTCTGCTGCCTTTCTTGGCCGGCACGGAGTGGGCGTGTTGGGGTTGGACTGAAGTGAGAAGCAGTATTTTGTCCATGGCGTGACCAGCACACTTCCTCGCAAATTCACGACTATCTTCATCCTTGTCTCCATCATCGTCCTCATACACCTGCATATAATCATTGTCGTCATTGCCGTTCTCAAATTTAATTGCATCGTCGCCTTTATAGCGGAGCCGGTCTGCAACTGCGATTCCAAAATCGCCCACTAATCATTGGTTCCAAAACCCACTCATCAGCTATTTCAACAGAAACACCTCTGCATCTCTCCACAGAGAACTTGAGGACCAGCTTCACTCAATTTGCACCACACCAGTGAAATGCCCAAAAGAGCTCAACCGCCAACCCCTCCCGACTTGCCTGCGGTACCTTCCGATTCAAGAAAAAAAGCATACTACCCCGCCGGGAATATGGTGTATTATTGTCGACAGGGCAGTAAGAATTCACTGATGAATCCCTTTCAGTTGATTCGCAATTAAACTTCCACAAGGTAATGTCTGGCGGACGAGGACAGTGGATAATGGAACCTTCAGTACTCAAATTCATATTGTATGTCATCTCGTGGAAGTTTCAACTTTTACGTCAAGTGCCTAAACTCAATCACATTCTAGATTCGGGACGACGCCTTTGGACAGAAGCTAAATATCAACGTAGAATATATACGGGAAAGAATCTAGTCTCCATAGAAGGTGCAAATCAGGGGTATCGGCTTACTTTTGAGGTTACAAATCTTATCTTTTGTCAATTTCCAAGTGCTTTTTGGTAACGTCATAGCTCAGATATCTACGATCTGGTTCGCTCAAGGGACATATCAATAGCTCAACATCGGGCTTAGGACTCGCTCGTTCAAAAGGGGAGAAACAGTGAGCGTCATTAGGGTTTCAGACAGTTGTTAATTCACACCCACAATTTCTTGTTCGCAACGAAGATATTGCTATTGCCTCTGATTCCGTGAGTCAATGATTCATCGTATCGCAGAGATCATTGAGAGACCAAAGTCAACTTTCTTGCAATCGTCAGTCTTCATATATCGTCACGAAAGTATTCTCTTTTTATTTTAGTCACTTGTTCTGTTGTCTGATCGTCTTCTTTCAATTCGTTACGTAGTGATATATATTGTTGCGACGACTGTCTTGAACGAAAGAATTTTGAGATGTCTTGATCATGATTTTCAATAGAATCTCAAAGAGCTTTGAAGAGATAATAATTCGTAGTTGAATCAAAGTTCAAAATACGAGAGAGTAGTCATATCGGACGACTGCAGCTCAACGTCCGACACAATGTCATCTCAGTTTCCATATTTTCACGTTGTGTATTCTCTTGAAGTGCGTATTGAAACCCGTTCTCAAACGCGGGCAAAAATGACATTTCAACTTCGTATCGTGATTGTGGTAGACTAGGGACGGTGAGGAGTATAAACAAAGGCACAGAGAAACAGAATGCTCAATCAATTATGCATGTGATGTTGGAACCTTCGTCAACGAATATATTATCGACGCTGAAGTCAGGGTGATGGATCGAAAACCTATGTTTGCGGTCGTTCAAAAGAAATTTTAATACGTCGTTCGTTCACTTTGTTATCATTTCTGAAAGCACCTCTTCAGCAATAACATAATCGGTCCTGTTATCTGAACCATCAATCTTGGACTGCACAGTAACGAAGTCACTTCACCAATCTGACGCTTTTCGATATTCAGCATAGTCATCGTACTTACTTCGCGCGGAATAGGCGCAAAGAAGCAGTGATGATCTAGTTAAAGATATTTCACATGTTTCAAGAATGCCGAGACATGAGTCTCGTAATAGTTTTTCTCAGATTTGAAAGATCCACGATTGATATCTCCAAGTGAATGTCGTTCATTCAGTAGCAGGCCACGGGATAACCAGGTCTTGATTTGAAATTCTCCATCTTCCTCGAAGAGTGATCCAGCCTGATCGAAACAAAGTCGAGATAGTTGCCATGTAATGACTCCGAGCTGGAATATAATCTTTGCCTTTTGTTCGTGGGACATATTGGGCTCATCTTTCTCTGAGTCCTTCCATGTACGCTGCAGAGGCGAGCCTTAGGCTTTACTCATAAGGATATATGGGATGCCGATATCGTTGTCCCTAGAACAGCTATTTGATCGTTAGCCTGACCCAAACCTGAACGGGGAGAATGGCTTACCTGTATGCAAAGACTTCGGGAACGGGGATTGTGCTGTTGTCCCTGATGTACATAGCCAACAGCAAGAGGTTCGTTTCATCCGACTTAATTGCCCCGTCGTCTCGTGGAGAACGGAGCACCCACTCCACCCCGTCACGGAACGAAATTAGGATTGTCCAGTTGAAGCTACCACATGCTAGTACCTGAGAAGTGTCGCAAAAGCAACACTGCCCTCCACGCAGCTTGCTTACCAAACGGCAAAGAGCAGGCGCATTGAAATCTGCATATTGGAAGACGGTCACGCGTTCACACTTTGATAGCATAGTTTATAGCGGGGGCTATATGCTCAGGAAACGATTGGAATTCCGTGACAAATGGAATAGAATACGATACACATACATCGCCGGAAGTTGCGAGTGAACTTGTTCAATGTGGTGGTTGCGCCAGGCACCCTGTTGACTGAATGGTTCGCAATGAGGACTAGCTCAGCCCTACCAAAGCACCCCTAGAGCTACTAAAGCTACACATTTATGTACGAGGCCAAGGTCAAAATTCTCCCCCCCCCTTAATAAGCGAACATCAAAACTCTTAAAAGTCGATACTCGTTGTGCGCAACAACGAACGTAAAAAAATTTCTTTTCAAATGAAAATAAATTCATGATGTAGCAAAGATCTCACTCGACTATACTTGAAAGTTTCATATTGTAAGAAAGTTTGCCAAGAGCGTTGCGATTCTTGCAAATAGGCTCGATTTTGATGTGTCGCAGGGGGGGGGAGAATTTTGACCTTGGCCTCGTACTTGCCGTACCCCAAACCATCGTGTAGGGTACGCTAGAAGGGTCCTAGGGTGTACGTCTAGGTCTAGCTCCCAAACGATCCCTATCCAGCTCATTCCCTTCGCCTCCAGCCCTAGCTCCGACTATTCTAATAGGGCGTCTGCTGCGGCGACGTCAGCCCCTAATTCGACCCCGAGTTTCATTCACGTCGTCGATTGCGCCTTGGACTTTAGCTCGTTGTGGGGTATCATGATAACTGTAGGGGCCCCGTTTGCGTTTAGGCATGGTATAGAATAGGGACGTTTGGATATGTTGTAGGAAACATCATAGTGCTACTCTAGGGGCAGTTCTAGGGGCAGCTCTAGGGGTGCTTTGGTAGGGCTGAGCTAGTCCTCATTGCGAACCATTCTGGTAACAGGGTGCCAGGGTTGATCGCTTCAACTGTCAGAAGGATCCTGTGGGAAGCGGCGAAGTCTAGGCAGCAGAAAAACAACGTTAAATATATTATTAATAGAAACATCACGAATGTATTACTAAACTAGTATAGTAGTAATATTAGCAAATTTGTAAATCGCGATTAACAAAAACTTAATTAATATCATTAACTCATCTTTTATTTACAATCTTACTAATAATAAACAATTATTTGCTCGAACTATTAATCGTTATTTTTTGCTTTATAATAAAACTATTAATATTTAAATTTTATTAATCATTTTGTTGACAGAATATAAATGTTAGTTATCTCGTTAACATTTAAATTTTCGTAACGATTTTGCTGCGAAAAGATTTAAATTATTTAATTAATCACGTTATTTACTATTTGAGCGTAGCGAATTAGAAGAGGAGTTCGTAGCCGAGGCCTAAACACAACCATCCACTGAGCCACCATGCATTGCAGCCTAGTTCTGTCACCCACCAGCACCAGGCATCCTCGAAACATATCAGCCGAGAGGAGGACGATTCATCTAGCAACTCAATCCGCGATGGAGGAAGTCCAAAATCCAGCCAATGATGTTGGCGAAGTACCATATAGCGACAAAGAGAACGGCCCAGTGCTACGGCGACATCAAGTTGCTATGGAGTCGAAGCGGGTACGGCTCCTTCCCGTATTCGAGCTGCTTCTGCCTACAGTTGCCATTTGCATCTTGTTGTGGATTGAAGACTGGCAATATACGGGAACATTCTATAGCTATGTGAAAAGCAATCAGGCTTCGATGCAGATTGTGGTACAGATCGTCTCACACCTTCTAGCGATGTTGCAGGTCTCTTCTACATGCGCATTGTTGAATCTTTCTACCAGATTTCGGTCTTTGCATCGATCGACACCTCTCCAGGACCTTAGCCTTTGGATCGCGCTTAGCACCGCTCGGATTGACCTGAATCTTCCTACGTTTCATCTAGCCATGGACTTGACCTTCGTTGCAGCCACGCTGATTCCAGGTGCACTGTGGGCCGGAGCACTTTCTCCTATGTTTGTTCTGAAATCGCAAGAACTAGGAGATCAGTTGCTTCCTGCCTTTACGGATCGCACAAAAGCAAATTGGGATTCTCAATTCCAATTGCGAGATCTTGGACCTCAGGTATGGAATATCAATGATGACTGTATCGTAATCAATGATGCGAGAGGACTCGTCCCCTCATGCCCGGTTCCGACTTTGCAAGGCCTACTACTTCTCTCTGGGGGCTCAGCAACAACATTGAACAGTGAGCCTAGGAATCATTCAAAGCTTGACGTTCCGAGTTGGAAATATATCGGCCGTTCCTTCGGTGTTGGCTCTTCAGTAGGCCATTCGAACGACAACATAGTTGATGACAGAGTATTGTATTACAGTTATACGGAGTTCGGATACATCACTAATATATCGTGTATTAAAAACAGCACCTCGGACTTCAACTTTCGACTCATAGAGTACATAAATGATATCATCACCGCCTCTGACTATCAGAAAACGCACCATCCAGAATTACCGTTCAACGATTATCTCCCTCCGAGACAAGCCGGGCTCGCCAAATACTATGTGGAGGGATATCTTCCGAATTCTATCATAGGTGCTCCTGAGCTGTATCCTGTGATTTCTTGGAATCCAGAATATGAGAATATCACCGCCTGGGCCGCCTTGGTCAATGATAATCGAAACGTTATAGCAGTTGCAGCAGGTACCAACGTTTATCAAGAACTCAATCAAACACAGTGCGAAGTCTTCTTCACCCCGACGGCCTTTACTGTTACTGTAGATCGTTTACAGCAATCCATCTCCGTCCGGGCTCAACCATCAATCGAAGCCAAGGATATCGAACCAACAGGCCATCTCCAGGCAAACGTCGTGCATTCGATCAATCTCTTATCGAAAATGAGCCCGTCCCTTTACGTCTCCGTGCTCGGCGAAACGCTAAGCCGTAATGTAGAAAGAATGCAGAAACAAAAGCCGCATTTGAACCAGAAAGAAGCCGTAACGTCAGCTGTTGCGGAATCTTTCACTGCTATGATGGATGATATCCTGGTTGCATATGGTGCTTCTCAAATATCGCATGCTCAAGACGTCACCTTCAGTGCTACCCGCGGCATAACGGAAGCCATGCAAATCGGACAGCCCCTTTACCGATATCTTGTCTTCGCGCTGAACTGCTTAATGGATTTTACTTGTCGGCTTCGAAGCAATTCGCACCAGAGGCTGGCACCTTCTCACGAAGTTCAATTACTTGGACTTGAAGAGCGTTGTCATCGCGTCATCGGCGGGAGGGGACGGCATTGCAATGGCTGTTTGGAACGAACATCGCTCCCATGGGACGGAGTGGGTCGGAGATCCGTGTGATTCTATTGCTTGTGCGATGAGAGTGGAGTGGGATATGCATAATACGTTGGCTGACACGGAGACTGTGGCGATTGTGAAGGCTAGAGATTGCGGAGTGGTACAAGCAAGGGAGCGCAAAGGGAAAGGGTGGGGAAAGCCCATCAAACTGGTCGGGCTCGATTCGAACTCGGAGGTATTACGCCATTCGAAATCCAAATGAGTTGTCGTGCTTCAACTACGCCTTGTTACAAATGTGCGTCTATAATTCAAACCCTGAAATCTAGAATCCAGGGGATATCGTTCTTGTTGTTATTCGGAAGAATTATTCCTAGGTTAGTCAAGTTTGTGAGGCTCGTAAAAGTGCCACGTACTTTAAATCCAGCCTTTTCTTTCAGCTGGATTAGATTTGGACTTTACTATCGAGAGGCCTCATCTTGGACAAATGAGGAAGGTTGTTAGCATACCACAATTGATGCTGAAACTCGATGCATTGCTAAATGAAAGTGATCGTAGCTCGACCGATCTTATCTTGTTCTTCTTGTATGATGTATAAAGACCACTGAGCCTGTGTATAGCAAGACGATTTACCGTCTCAAGTACGAGGTGTAGCTCATTAAAAAAAGATCTACTCACAGGACTACTAACTTGAAAACAAGGGCTATTGGCAAATACATATAATCTATGAAAGAATATATTGAATTGCTTAATGAGTGTACAGAGAATATAACTACGTTATATGCAAAGGGCTCAACCTTACAGGGCTGCGAAAATCAAGGCTTCGCGGATCAAATTTTCGTGAAGACATTAGCTTTTTACTTAATCAAAATATCGAAATTTATTTTCATGAATTTTTAAATAATCAAAGATTGCATATTTTATTATTAACACTTTCTTTATACAATTAAAATTAAAATAATTAATTAAATAATTAATTAATAATAATATTAGTAAAACATTTAATTGCTTTTTATTAACGCGGGTTTTATTATATTCTTTAACATTAAAAATTTAATGATAAGTTAAAAAAACTGTAAAATTATTAACGATTATTTTTTTAATAAAAATATACTCGAAACTGATTTTTTTTTTTTTTTTTTAAATAATTAATAAAATAGTTAATTATTTAATAATCGTGTTACGGTTGCTTGGTTGCTTGTGAATCAAAACCTTGCTTCTGTTAGACGGTTAATTTAACATTTAAACTTTGAGCTTAGTAAGCTAGCCCTAGCCTTTAACGCGCACACGTGTACTTAAGGCTTTGCTCGCTCTTAAAACCTTTCTTCCTTAGCTTTCATTTACTCAGTTTAACTACACTCACATAACTTGCTTCGTGCTGGTTTTTAACAAATTGTTTAATTATTTATAATTGAAAACATTTACAAATTAAAAGCGACTTTTTAAATTAACGTGTTTAAAAAGTACTTGAAGTTGACTTCTAGCACAATCAGATAGTTAGAAACTGATCTATTATTTAAAAGTTGATTAATTAATTTAAAACAACGTGCTTTTATTTACTCAAACTCATGAGTTTTAAAAAGCATTATACAAATTGTTATGCAAATTTTCACGAACGTAATATCAGATTTATAAAAAACATTGTACAAATTACTATGCAAATTCTCACGAGCGCAATATTAAATTTAAGAGAAACATTGTACAAATTACTATGTAGATTCTTACGAGCGTAATATTAAATCTATAAGAAACATTGTATAAATTACTATGCAAATTCTTACGAGCGTAATATTAAATCTATAAGAAACATTGTATAAATTACTATGCAAATTCTCACGAGCGCAATATCAGACTCAGTCATAATATGTTTTATACATGTTTTATAAACCAGAGCTAATTAACTTAATAGAAAACATTCTTTATGGCACAACGGCGGGAATGCTCGCCTCTCTGAAAAGCTCAAGCATTCCCATTTGGTTCTTGATAACGTCTAAGAGATCGAAAGGAAGCTGGAGAAGTATGACTTTGTGTGAAATTCGCCTTCCTGCGGTACCCGTCTTGTAATTGTCATACTAGGATAATCTACCTCTGACCAATATACATGACCTTTTCCATCCAATGCGGGGTATCCGTACCTTGTTATCTGCTGTTGCTGCTTGCTGTTGAATAGTGGCTACCTCCTGCTGATCTCAGCACGTACTGGTTCAATGGCTTGCAAATGGGAACTTTAGAGAAGCTTTCAGAATATTTGCTCCGATCAAAGAAATAATTTCGTTGTTTAGACCGCGAAACTCCGCACTTCTTATTATACTTGAATTACACCCAGTCAATTATTGTGTCACTTCAACAAATGGATCTAAACTTTTATAAGGATTGTGGCTTGCTCGGACCTACAAGTGGCTCCTTTGTACAAGCCTTTAACCTCGACCTTGACCCCGGCGTCCTTCACCTCGACACCAACCCTGAAATTGGCCCTGACCCTGACCCCGAGGCCTTCTGGAGGGTTCATCAGTTCCTTTGGTTTGAAAGTAGACCTTGGTCTACCTCGGCGCTGGCTTTCTTGTCGGCGGCACAATGCTGCCCTGGCTTTGATGGCCTCGATGCTCCGAACGTGCTTCTCAAGATCTGTCAGGTCGGTCACAGGTTCGCAGGTCAATCGGATCACGACATCTCGTTCCGGGATATTGTATTTGAGAGGTCTCGTCAGTTCGGCGTCTTTGGCAGACGCTGAGATAGCGGTGTCAGCAAACCGAGCTTCGAGCGTATCAGTATCGGCGTTTCTAAAATGTCGCTTTCGGGCTTTGTCGACCATCCTACTTCGGCGATTCGTTCTTTCACGATGCAAGGCAGCATCGACATCTTTCTTCTCCTTTACCCATAGATCCTCCCGTGGAGCATGTTTCACGGGCCCATACTTGGCCCAGATTTTGGCGGTGAGCCTCTTGCTCTTGCATACTGCTGCTGAATCTGTGCGCTGTTCTTGGTTAATTCTAATGTTGTTCTTTGCCAAGGGGAAAAAGATCAAGTCATACCTCGATGCCCCGCCCATTATCGCTCATCACTAGGCTGTTTCTGGAAAGATCCAAGCGAATTTTAGTGGCGCCGGCGTCCAGAGCGTTGTCGAGAAGTTCCTTCACAATGTCCAACTTATCAGCAATGACCTGACCAGCTCTGATGTTCTTAATCGCTTCATCCGGCAGTCGCTACGGTTGGTTGTCAGTTACATTCTTCCGGCACAAGGACACATTCAACGACGGACCAGTATTCGCTCATTACTCATCGTGTGGATAACTTGTAATGACTCGGTGGCGATTTATTGATGTTCAATTCTGTCGCGTACTCGACGCGTTCTGCCGGAACCTGTCACACGTCAACAAAGAGAGTGTTAGTCTAGATCAGATCAGATAAGATGAGCAGATGAGAAACTAACGCGTTCCTTCAAACCGTCTTAGCTGTAACATTTTCAAAGAATTCACTTGGTCAGGCTTGAGCATGCCAGCAGCGCGATTGTCCCCGCTGTCCACAGTTGCTCAAGACGTCTGAGATTGAAAAGGATCCAGACCCACCTCCAATCCATCCACCAAAATCCACGGACCCATCTCCCATCCACGCCCCACACCCGGACCCTCGATCCACGCAAGTTCATCTCTCTTATTATCGTTGTAAGCCCACTCGTCTTAGCACTGGGAAGGATTCTTTATAAAGCGGATTACGGAGGGTGCATATTTTCAAATAATTGCGAGAAGCATTTCGACAAATAAGAGCGATGTTGAGAAGAGGAAGGCACTATTTTTGGCGCACATAAAAGAAGGCAGCAACTGCGCGAATGGGAGAGGAGACCACAGTTTTTGAACAAAGCACAGAAACGATATTCATTGGTGCGGATCGCCAGATCAGTGTCTTTGACGATTGTGATAACCACGTCAAGGAGCACCAGGCAATGGGCATAATGTTGCTTTGGAGATAATTCATCAATCGTTCCTTTCCTTAAACAGAATCATGCTCACTGCTTTGAAAGGATTTGCGACCGCTATCTGTATGACTATCCATGCCGGGCCCCTCACGGCCATCATTCTGGAAAGCTCAAGATGACCTCTAGCAACATTAAATATCTTATAAGTTACTATATAGGAGGACATATTGGGATGAACCCTCCTATCGGGGCATCGCATGCAGGTGTTCATAGGGTCTTCCTTTTGTTGTTTGGGCAAACTCCGCATCAAGCGGCAGTCCCCTCACTCACCATAGGTGTAGAAACTGCCCCAGGGCGCGAAGAACTTCCAACCCAAACCACCGAGGCCCCGCCCGAGCGCGCCCAGCTCAGCTCTGAAGCCTCCTCGAAGCCGTAAGTATGTGCTCTAGCGAGGTATCGATGTAAAGCCTATAACAGTCGGATTTCCACCATCCAAGCATTTGTATATCCTCATCGACAACCCCAGCCGATGCTGCAGATGTTGCTGCCCCCCGCCGAAGGAAGTGATCAGAGTAGACGCCCTGCAACCTGAGTGTTTGAACGAGGTCTCGGAGCAAGCCTGTAAAATAGATACGGGTAAACGGATAATCAGGATCGAAAAGTGGGCTTTTTGCATCTCAAATCTACATGTCGTCCCTGATCTACAAATACGACACTCCGTCCTCGGAAGAACAGATCAAACCAGTATTCAATTGCTCCCCGCTTCTGGCCCCAAGGACCTCATTTCTATTTCTAGTCCGCGACTGTCAATGTGTACCCTTTCTATCCCTATTGTTACTAGGAACTCCTACATCTTCTCGCCGCGCTTCTCACGAAGAGGTTCAGTTGAGCACAATGCTGTTCTGCCATAGTCACTTCATGAAGTACACACAAAACCCTGTAAATTACCCATGACCCACGACATGACGAAAATTCCTGCGCAGAGCGCGGCAAGACAGAATGTTGCAAGAATCTTCTTCTTCCTCTTGTTTCAATGCTTGCAACGATTCAAAAATCGAGCTCTCGCATCCTTTGAAAGCAAGAAGTGAATGCTGAACAAGACAGCTTTTACCACCTGACTAGACGAGGGGAAATCTTTTCTTCAGATGAAGTCGTGGCCCATTCCCCTTTGCGAAAGCTGCAGAGAGAGATCGGGGATACATGTGGATATGCATAGAACGGGCAGGGTAATCAAATAGTAGACGCAAAACAAGCGTTTAACGGCCATAATGACAAATTGTGGTGCACTGGCTATTGCAGTGCTAATTTTCACAGGCTTTTGCAGTACTGCTTATTGCGGTACTGGCCTTTGCAGTACTAGCTTTCACAGTGGTCCACCCCATCAACCGTGGGATATGCCAGAAGTTGTTCACACCTTCCTGCCCAATCCTTCGCACCTTCAAAGCAACTCTAAGCGCACTACCTTTCATTGCCGTTGATTTGATCTGTGAGGACTATCATTGGGCTCTATCATCTAGGTACGGCCATGACGTGACACTATATCTCCCTGCTCATCGAAGACCAAAATCGTCTCAAAGTGACACGATCCTTAAATATGGATCTTAGTCCTGTTCCGTGAAAAATTGCTTTCCTGCCTCTTTGATATTCCACGAGGTTTTACTGCATGAGTCTTGCAATTGCTCACTGAAGTTAGGGCAATGTTCGCAGTGCTGGCGTAGATGATCAAACAGGCTTTTCCGGACTCTCACAAAGTCATCATTTACCGCCATCTTTGATAAACGATGAATGCGGCAGCGTACGCAGATGTCCTGAAGAAGTCGGAGGCCGAAATCCCCGAGCGCGCTATTCCATCTTTGTGACTCCATTGTTATAATTAAAACGGAATAGCGCGCTCGGGAACTCGAAGTCTCACACTACATCCTTACTTTCGCTTCCCTTCTCAAGCGATAACCACAAACGAAAAGCAAGCAGCCACCATCACTCCGCAGATGACACATAAAACTCGGGTAGAGAGTTCTTCAGCGATAGCTTGTTATCGAATAACTTTCTACCTGCATGGGCTCATTGCGAAGTGGCTGACAAAGATAATTCCATGGCTAACGATTATTCATTGTTCCGACTTGTTCATCAGATTGTGTGTAAAACGTTACTTCGTCGCAGGCAAAAGAAGGCTACTTCATTTTGAGTTGGCCCAATCTGAGATGAAAATATACGAGAACATAAAGACTGAACTCGAGATGTTGAAATCTTTTTTCGAAATACGTCGTGACATTTTAAAAGCGACGAAGAAAACTTTTTATACTGCATGTCATATCTAAGAAGTGAATCGAAAGAACTGTAATTCAATTACGAAGAAATAATGTTTATTAAACTACAGACATGAATTAACTTTACTGACTTTTTTCTTAATCTTATTAATGATTTAATAAATTGAAACATAAACGTGATTCAACAGTATACGAACGTATCGTAATTATTAACTTAAATAATACGAGTTTTTACAGTTTATTTTAACATTTTAAAATATTAACTTTTAGCATATAACAATAAGCATAAACGAGCTCATCTGTTTATTAAATTAAGATTTAAGTTACGCGTAATTTATTTTAACGTGTAATCAGTTTTTATTACTCGTAAAGTATTAATTAATTTAATTACTTGACTGAAAATTAATTTGCGTAAAAAACGTGCTTTGTTTTTAAAACAACATCAAGATAAGAACAACTTTAATGATAAGAAAAGAAGCAAAAAAAAGTGTCACGAAGAAATAAATAGTATAAATTTGACAAGCTCGATGCGTCAGTAAGATTAAAGTTAAAAGTTAACGTTACGTTAAGCTATAGCAAAAATTTATTCAATATTACTTATTAAATCTGTAATAAAAAAGATTATTACTTAATCGAGTGTATTAATGAAAAGATTAAAAAGAAATTGCGAGAGTTAAATATAAACAAAGTTTTCGTTAATTTAATGTCGCATATAAATTGACACGCAGTGACAAAAAAAGATAAATTCTTAACGAAAGTTTTAAGTTAATAAGAAAAAGATCGAAAGTTCTTTTCGTAAAAACTCTTATATATACGAAGCAAATATTACAGAAAAATAAAGAAATAACAACGAACATACATATAAACACTGACGTTAAAGTGAATATGATTAATTAACGTTTCGCTGTTAAATAAAACATGTCACATGTAAAAGTTAATCTTTTAAGATTCATTTAAATGAACAAACAAAGTGTTTATTGTTACGAAGTTTATAAAATATGTTATTAACTTCAAAATAATTAAGATGTAAAAAAAAAGTGCATTAGTATCTTTTATGCAATTAATAAAAAAGAATTATTCTTAATATTAAAAATGTTTAATTTGTAATTAAAACGCATTCGTATAAACACGATCGCAAGAACATAACATTACGAAGTAATTAAACATGCGTTTAATTTATCAAGTGCAAAGAATTTTGCAAAGATTTTGCAGAAAGAATTTGTCGTATACGTTTTTTTAATCTGTAATATATATAAGTCGTCCTTCAAGATCTTTTTTGTAGGCAGACACCTAAATCTCAGTGCTTCCGACATTGTTTATTCGTCTGTACTAGACTTCAACCTAAATCTAACTTGTGGTTGCTTCTTATTTCTAGACTGTTCATGATGCAGTGAACAACATTCAATTGCGACTCGAATACGGTTTTTAGAATCTGAGGTATCTGCTAGAAGTGCTTAGAGCCGCTAGATCAGGCCTCAATTTTAGTCAAGGCCACGCAACATTAGACGGCAATAAACGTCTTACACAGTTAAAGAGTGCTACGATAAAAATAATGGTACTTAGGGATTGTTATGATCTTGGGGTTGCTAGAGGTAAGCTGAGCAAGTGCATGCAAGACGATTACTAACGAGTCAGCTGATTGTCGCGAATCAAAAAGTGAAAGAATAATCTTTAGCTTGTATTTATCTGAAAGTAAAAGAAAAATAGGGCTAGATCGGTACATTTGTATCAATCTGAATCAAAGAACAAAGTCATCATATTTAGAAGTGATTACAAGAACACTGAAGGCACTGTTAAAAGTTACATGAATTGATTCTTAAGGAAATATGCAGAATGTCAAACAAGTCATGCAAGTCTTTGGTTTGATATATAAGGGGAAATAAATCTTTGAAGATGAGAATATCACATGAGCAAGATTCTGAGCCGTGTTTCTTATTAGTCTTTTCGCAAGCGATTAGCTAGATACACATATACGTAGAGAGCGCTTCTGAGATTAGTGACTGATTTGTCAAACTATAGACCTTATTGAGTTGAAAATTACGTTCAGTCTTTCTAGATGTGAGATTTGATATCTGATTGAAGTTGGAATTACAGTCAAAGTAGGGCAAGTTTCAGGCTAACATTAAATGCATAGATATAAGAAACATAAAATTAATGATTGTAGAAAACGACTTATCAACGCAGCTGTATGCTCTTCTAAGAAACCATTTTGAATGTAGATTTACTTATAACCTTAACCCTCAGACCGTTTCTTTCAGCTATTTGTCCCTCATCAATCTCTTTCGGCCAACTGGTTCTTCAACGTATTGTCGTGGGATTCATGTCTTCCAATTCCTCTATACAAAGGACCTCGTGTGATGACAATACTCTGAGCTTGCCGCCTTGATTCCTGCTTCTTCAGGGTTATTTTGGGCCTTGCAATCATTCACCGCTGAGCTAGTCCGGTGTTTCGCTGGGCCTATCACGACGGAAAAATCATGAGTAATATACATGAATGTCCACGTCCCAGGGCAAGCTTCTACTAGGAGAAGCTCGTGAAAAATTCTTTCATGATAAAGTAGGGTATGCTACCTGCTCACTTGCATGAATTTATACGGCCGCTTTTCTTCGCCAGAGATCTCGATGTAAGGAGCTGCCTGTACGTAATGCATCGCCGAGGGGTGTCATGTCCCTTGCCGATTGCATTTTCAGTGTAGCAGATGTTCTTCATTACATTGGAAAGATTTGTTATGTTCAACATCTGGAAGTTTCTTAGAAACGTATTTAGTGTGTTTAGGACTTTCAAATACCTTACGCACTATCGGTCTCCTCAATCACTGCCTTACAGTCCGAGCGTGGCGCCGCATCGTGGATTCGCTGAGTTCTGACGGTGTACCAGCAGTCTTCCGCTTTGTGGTTTTACCACATGCAGTTATAGGAAGATTTGCTCTTGTATCGTAACACTGTATTACATGCCAAGGCTTTTAGCTCAGTACTGGACCTTCCGAATCCCTCACAGAAGTACCTCACAGGCCTGATGAGATGGCCAAGATAGCTTGATTCATCGGGTCAATCATCATTGATAGGTTTGAAAATTGCTCAGATAAGAAAAGGGGGTACTTTATCCAAGACACAAATCTTGGATTATCCGTCAGACCTCATCGGGTTGCGAATCGGAGCTGCTTCTAACATGCCACCTGGGCTTGGATCAGGGTGATCAAGCGAAATAATGTGCAACACCCCTGGTAAACTTTGACAACAATGTGTCTTTGCTTGGAGCATTACTGCGAAAGCATCTGAGTATGCTTGAAATTATCAAATGGTATTGTCAGTGAAGAGCGCGAAGCATCGAAGCCTGAAGTACCGTGACAGAATTTCATTATGAATTCCGCTGAGATGGTACGTATTCATGAACGTTCAAATAATTCGCCGAGCTTACATGGCCCATCAAAATGTGTGCGCCCGCCCGGTCGGGTTAGTCAGCTGCCGCCGCTCTGCTCACCCACCACGCCCGCTGCTCACCTCCGCTCACCTTTGCGCACCCACTGCAATACCCTGAGGCTCACGAAGACCCTGCGGTTTGCAGAGACCCTAGGGTTCACAACGCAAGATCCAGGCGCTAGCAAGACATATTGACAGCGGCGCTAGCAAGGGCCATTGACATGATGTTAATAGCAAAGATGGTGCGGGGGCAGGGCGTTGGTTCGCTGAAACAACTGTACCACAATTTAACCTGCAACCCTCCCAGAGCAACCAGCCGCGGGCTCTGAATGTAGACGACGTTGACACTTGCGTAATGGCCGCATTGCAGCGCCCGTGGCCGCCATCGCCACGACCACGACTTCCTCTGGATGCACCGCCGTCACCGCGTCCGCATCCGCGTCCGCTGCCACAATCAGAGATTCCGCTTCGAGGTCGATCCAGAGGTTCCAATCTCCCCGACCACGGGAGGAAGCGCGACCTGACATCTCCCCGAATTATGACACAGAAGCGATCAGATTGACGATATCAGCAGGCTGTTTGAAACACGTAGACAGTGAGAGATTTTAGTTATGTGGCGGAGTCATCCCTAGAAGCCCCGCCAACAGGGGCTGCAGAAAGAGATGGCGGGACCAAAGGCTTGGCATCAGTCCTTTAAAGCTCTCTATCTCTACAACCAACAAACTGAAGACAAATCTTTTGCATACAAAATTGCTAAAATAACTCCACTCTACAGTTTTGCAGTAGAGTGTTTGGTCTAAAATCGTCTCGTTGATGAATTGTGCGCATTTGAAGATTTTGAGGTGTTCCTGCACCTACCGTTGCCACAACCATCAGTTACGTCATGAAGCTTTGGGGCGTCTCAACAAGCTCGGCTCAAGCCAGAATTTCAAGTATCTATCGAAATCCTCCAGCAATGAATGAACAAGGACCTGTTGCCTTTGGCAATGACCCGTTCTTCGGGACTCTGGCTATAGCTTTGCCCGACCTAGCCCCTGATTTCGGCGGCGACCTTCTCACCTTGACCGTGTTGGACCTCTTTGCCTCACGATACAATGTTCCATTCAGCCTGTCAAAAGTCTGGGAGAAGCTTCTGGACACGAGTGAGGTTGCACGCTACATCATTAGATGTGGAAAAGGATATCAAATAGACACTGCGGAGACGGCGCTTGCGAGCTCGCTCGAGTCTATGGCACAATCTTCTCTCAGTCGCCAGAAGGATCCGAAAGCCCGCTCTAGCCTACTTGCAGTTCTACAGGACATGATTACAAAGCTCGACGCTGATGAGGAAGATGATATACTAGCCGGAGAGATCTATGGCAGATCGCCCCGTGCACCTGATCCTGACTACGAAAGCGAGGTCTACTACGAACACCAGGAGATGCTCTCGCGAGATGCATACAGAAACAATTGGGAAAAGAGAGTAGAGCGCGCACAAGAGGCAAGGAATAAACGGGCACAAGAGCAACATGTATGCCGAAGGACCATCGAACTTGGCCTAGAGACTGCTACACATGGGCCGGGAGCCCACTTTCGAATTGACCTTTGTCAGGAGGGCATGACTGAGCCTGAGACCACACGGGCGAATGAGAAGAGTTCTGGCTTGGAAAATGAAGAAGGAAGACACCTAGCCGCTGATTCGCCGGGGATCTCCATTTCTCCTGTACAGGGTGATGTTCGACTCGGTGCCCTGAGTAGCTCTGATGGGAGTGAGAGGTGGATCTATGGCCGGCATGATGACTCTTTTGACGATGATGATGATCGTTTCTATGGTGATGATGACGACTCAGAGTCACCAAGAGACTACACAGCGTGTACGCTCGATGATTGCGGGTATTGTGGACACTGCCAATATTAGGCGTCTGCTATTAGGTTGTCAATGGGCCCATCCTGGGGTCTTTCTTGTCTTCGATCCGTATTCGGCGCGCATGCGATGTCTACAAACTGTTTCGGTTGTGCCCCCCCCCCCCCAATACAAAGGCTTAAATATTGGAAGCCATGATGCTGTGCAAACAGTGATGCTTCAAACATGGAATTCAGCTTACTCGAGTTCGCATTTTATCTGGCAACTAGCTTGCATAATACGATGGAAATCTCCAACCAAGACTTTATCCACCAGTGAAAATTTTCAGATCAAGCTTGAGTCTATGTAGGAATTCATCCACAGACTTCACCGTCGTACTCCTCAAGAATTCTACACACCTGTCAGGTTCTGTACGTCTTGCTGCAACATTTGCTTGTCCATTTCGGCTGCTTGTATTACCAGTCTTAATCGATTCATTTCTTCTTCGGCCGGTTCCTTGAGTTCCGTCGCCTTTATTGCCTGATCCTTCGACTTGCTCATCTCAGCGGTCAGTGTAAGCTTATCCAATTTCAATCGTTCGATCACTGCGGTGAAGCTGGTTTGGGGGTCCGGTCGCGAACTCATGGAAATCGTGCCTTGTCTTCCCTCATTTGGTTCCCTTCCCGTATTACCACGGGATCGTCACGACAACGACAGACTGGACATTACCAAGATCAAAATCCTCCCGACTGAAGACGAAATCCGAAGCGATCGCGCAGAGTTTCTACCCTCTACTGACCTAGACCAACCCTCACGGATTCAGCCGAGCGACACCTTGATACACACTTTCGTCTTCTGCGCCACGATGTTTTTGGTGAACTGAGCGAGGCTCTTAGCGGAGTACTGATTGCACTTGATAACGATTCAGCAGTCCTCGAGGATTCAAAGTTTAGTCTCGGCAACATACGAGCTTACTCAAATCCCAAGGCTCACATCCAATATGTTTCTTTCGACCAACGACGGGGCTTGGAAGCTCAGATCTCCTTCCCGCAGCCGTTCTCATTACGCAAAAGGTCACCGCCTGAAAGACGCAAACGGTGGGAAGAGTCGAAGCGCTTTGAAGAAGGCGTTCTACTCTGCCTTCTCCTTGTCGAAGATACAAAAAGCTCGCTCTTGTTCTTCATCGTCAGTGAGAAACGTACAGACACGACGAAAGACTATGGTCTAAGCTACTACAAGCATCAAGCAACAATCAAAGCAAAGCTTGCTACACGAAGTCAGAATGGCTTTGAAGCAATGACTCGCTTGAGTTGTCAAAAGACACGTGGACTCCTGGTTGAATTTCCCGGCGTTTTGCTTGTCACGTTCGTGCCGATTCTGGAGAACATTCAGAAGATGCAGCGATTGAGCCGATTGTCATTCCGTCAATGAATTCTACCTGATCGCGTCCCTTCTCACGGAGCCTGGTCAAAGGCCGTCGACATATCTCCACCGCTCTACGCTCGGGGTCCAGGCTTTACCTACTCACTGAATCCAATCTTGAATAATCCTAGCGGTGATATGTCCATGACTACGACAGTGCTGGTCGACAGCAGTAATGCCACGGAGGAGCTCGAGGCGCGAATACAGCTCGACCATGGGCAATGCCAAGCTTTGATTGCGGCCCTCATGCGTGAGTTTGCGTTCATCCAAGGTCCGCCAGGAACCGGAAAGTCTTATCTGGGTGTTCAACTCATGAGAGTCCTACTAGTCTGCAACATGAAAGCTAATCTGGGATCAATTGTCGTTGTGTAAGTTATCAAGCATCGATGCAACCCTGACTAACAGTCGGTGCAGTTGTTACACAAATCATGCTCTGGACCAATTTTCAGAGCATCTCATCGAGGTTGGCATCGAGAAGATTATTCGAATGGGAAGCCAAAGTCAATCAAGCCTTCTCGAAGGCAAAAATCTGCGAGTAATCTCTCAGGGCGAGTCTAAGACAAAATCCGAGGGCTATCATCTCGCAATGACCTATAAGGCCCTTGGAGCTCAAGAGCAGACCATCAGAAAACTTTCAGGTCGACTGCATGGTTTACAAAAGCCAAGAGATTGGACCGATGTCAAGAATCATATATTGTATAGATACCCTCGCATACACAGTTAATTTCATCGAGTTGATGAGGATGGATTTACAACCGTCGGTTAAGAACCTTTTGACATCTGGGCTGGAAACAAGCTGTCGGCTTCGTCAGAGCAACCAGAAAAGGCACACTTCCCGCCAGAGTCGATCGAGCGTTTGCTGGCCCAGGCGACACAAAATGTCCATCGTATTGCCTTACTCAACAGACATCGCCTTGTTGACTTTTGGACGGAAGAGATCCTTAACGAAACGACAGACGAGCTCTTCGAGATGGTCAAGCTTGCCGACAATCTGCACCAGCAATTGACCAATGTACATGACGACGTTGATCGACGAGTCCTTCAGACGGCGGACGTCATTGGAGTCACAACGACAGGACTGGCTAGAAGGATTGCCACTCTTCAGCATGTAAGGTGTAAGGTGGTTATATGCGAAGAAGCGGGTGAAGTTTTGGAACCTCACATGATAACGGCATTGCTACCCAGTGTGGAGCACTTTATTCAAATTGGGGCTCACCAACAATTACGTCCCCAAATCAACAACTTTCGGCTATCGCTTGAGAGTCAGCGAGGCACTCTCTATCAGCTAGATCGTAGTCAATTCGAGCGACTGTCTACTGGCGAGCGAGGGAGACCTGCGTTCCCGGTAGCTCAGCTGAGCGTTCAGCGGCGCATGCGTCCCGAGATATCGACACTGATCAGGGAAACAATATATCCACGCTTGCTTGATCATGATGCTACAAGACACCTCCTAGATGTTGTTGGCATGTGCAAAAATGTTTTCTGGCTCGACCACGACAACGTCGAAGAAGGCGCGCAGGCGGACATGCATCAGAAGTCGCACAGTAACCTTTGGGAAATTGATATGACTCACGCACTTGTTCGGCATATCGTGCGTCAAGGCATCTACAGCAGTACTGATATTGCCGTACTTACACCGTACACTGGGCAGTTGCAGAAGTTACGTGCAAAGATGCGCGACGACTTCGAGGTCGTTCTCAGCGAACGGGACCAGGAAACACTTAGAAAAGAAGGATTCAACCTTGAGAGTGCCTCCTTAGAAAGCGATGAGACAAGCGGTCAAGTCGATTCCGGCTTCAAGCCCTTTCAGAAGAAGAAGATGACTGAACTTTTGCGCGTGGCCACCGTCGACAACTTCCAAGGCGAAGAGGCCAAAGTTGTCATCGTGTCGCTGGTTCGAAGTAATAAAGAGAAAAGGGTTGGATTCTTGAGGACGACTAATCGTAACAACGTTCTACTCAGTCGCGCTCAGCATGGCTTGTACCTCATCGGCAACACCGATACTTACCTTAACCAAACCATGTGGGCCTCTGTCCACGGTATGCTGCAAGCAACAGACTCGGTTGGCAAGGCTCTTAGCCTTTGCTGTCCCCGGCATATCGACACAGAGATCCAGGTATCCCAGCCCGATGACTTCGCTAGACTCAGTCCCGAAGGTGGATGCCAACTTGCTTGCGATCGACGCCTTGCTAGTTGCGGCCATCGATGCCAGGCAAGGTGTCATTCAGAGAGCATGCACCAAGTATTTTCATGCCCGCAACCTTGTCGACGCCTTCACAGCCCTTGCAAGCATGATTGCCAGAAGCAAACATGCGGCGAGGACTGCGGTCAATGTCTGATCAGTGTCGATAGCGTGCAGCTTCCGTGCGGTCATCTAAAGGACAGTGTCCATTGTTACCTGACGCAAGATATTGGCAAAACCAAATGCACGGCCCTCGTCCAGAAACAGGTCCCGGAATGCATGCATACTGTGGAAATCCAGTGTTGGCGAGATGTAACCTTACCCCACTTCAGTTGCCCGTCCGCTTGTGAAACGATTTTATCCTGCGGACACCCATGTCCAGGGACTTGTGGCCGATGTCATCCAAAGGACGAGAAAAAGCAACCCATTGTCAACCACGCTTCATGCTCGAAACCCTGCGGTCGACGGTTTGGAACTTGCAACCACAACTGTCCGAGATATTGTCACGACGGCAAAGACTGCGGCCCTTGTTTATCGCCCTGCGAGGTGAGTCGTTTTCGTATTACTGTCTTTTGTATTTCTAGTAGAGCTACGATGATTTCATCGCTTGGAAGTTCTCGGGTCTACTTTTTCCATTCTAAGACGTTCAGATATCTTCTCACCGTCGCAAGTACCTCAGTTTTGTCTCAGTCCTGAAACCATTTGATTGCAAAGTTTCTGGCTTCTCCCGGATCTGTAACCTGAGTAGTAATGCTTATGTTTTTATCGAGAAATGTTCGGCATCTCCTGCACTTCTCAGCACCACAATTTCGATAGATTACTGATAGCGAACACGTTCGCTCTGCACACTCTCGATGTACCCTGCGATGTCATGAAGCATGTGCACCATGTGTGGAGGAGTGTACTTGGTCCTGCGAACACAGGGGAAAATGTAGCATGCCGCGCGCCGCACCATGTAGTCGTCTCCCATGCAGTCAGCGCTGCTCCAGAAAGCTATCCTGCGGACACCAGTGCTCGGGACTATGTGGTGAAACACGTCCCGAAGACTTCTGCCAAATTTGTTCAGTTCATCATGAAGCCCGAGTCGATCTTCTCGAAATGAAAACATACTGTGAGATCGATCTGCGTGATGCACCTATAGTTATCCTCGGGTGCGGCCATTTTTTCACCGCGGAAACGCTCGATGGGCATGTGGGAATGGCAGAAGTATACTCGCAAGATGAACGTGGCGAATTCACCGGACTTCGAAACGTTTCTGCTGAACTAGCTCGATCCATACCTCGTTGCCTCGACTGTCAATGTCCCCCCAGACAACATTGTACGCAACGGTTCAATCGAGTAATCAACAGAGCCGTCATCGATGAAATGTCGAAACGGTTCCTCGTCAATGACAAGGAAGCACTTCGCAAATTGGAGCGGCAAGTCTTGGAACTGGAGCAAGATTTTGAGCAATCTAGGGGAGAGATCACCGACTCTATTCGCCAGGCAGCGGCACATTTTGCTCACCCCTGCAAAGACGTCGGAGCTCACTCAAAACCTCAAGGAAAGGAATGTCAAGTCTAGAAAGCTTGAAAATGCAATCTGTCTCTTCCGCAATACAGTTGCTGATAAGAATCAGCCCGCGCAGAAGCTTCATGATGCTACGGTCAACGTCGCGAGAGGGAGGTCTATTGATCATTTGATGAAAAATTTGGACATCACCGAGTCTGTCCCAGCCATCGCGCGCGACCGGCGCATTACCGCAAGTGGCCGCATCTTACAATTGCAGGCAGAATGTATCATGCTTGCCGACAAGTTCAGCATTGCTCAAGTAATCAGGTCGACACCTGCAGGTTCCTCGATCAAGATCTCAGGAGGTGTTTCTGAACAGCTTGCCAAGCCGTTTTCAAGACTTGTAGAATACTCATTGACGATTGTGGCGTGGAAAACCTGCCGAAACTTGGTATAGAAGCATCTATTTACTACGCAAGGATTGCACGTCCATATGAGTCTCATTGCCGTTCCACCAAGAATGATGTCGAACAGGCGTCCGAGTATGTGAAGATAGCCAGGGAGCTGTTGAAGAAAACAGAACGCAGACTTTTTACGCAACGCTGTAGAAGAGTCGATTAAATTGCTTCGAAAAGAGTGGTACGAAAGTGTCACCGCCGAGGAGCTTGCTGCTATCAAAAAGGCTATGGTGAGTGGTTCCGAAGGTATTGCCACTCACTCCGGCCACTGGTACAACCGTGAGAATGGCCATCCGGTGAGTCTGCCCAGCCCTTTTTATCACAGTCTATTGACAGTGTCATAGTTTGCAATAGGTGATTGCGGGATGCCCATGGAGATGGCCCGTTGCCCGGAATGCGGAGCACCTGTTGGTGGACAAGGTCATCGTGCAGTCGACGGGGTCACTCGTGCTACAAACATGGAAGATTGACATAATGCTGGGTGTAGGAGCCTGAGATTCGCGTTGAGGTGCAATACAGGCAGGGAACACAATGATAGATTAAGACATATAGAGTGACAATAACTGTTCATTGGAATCTGCATAATGTGTCCAACCTAAGCCTCAAAGGTCTCCGGCATGCCACAGTTATCCTTCGCTAAAGCTTATGCAAGCTCTAAATTGTCAGAATCGTCCTTCCCGTCAAGCTTTCTTTCTCCCTTTCAACAGCCGTCCGTCGTTCGATTGATGTGGTGTACTCTCCAGCGAACAGCTTCTAGCCACTCGGGTGAGAGGTCGACCACCACAGGAGAGAAAGACACAAAGAATGTCAAGATGACGGTCTGTTCCTTGCATACGGAAAGCGCTTTCAAGCAGTGCGCCTAGATCGTAGCTTTTCCAAGTCGCTAAAGTAACTGATTTGTCGTCGATTAAGTGCCCGAACGCTCAGTCTGCAGGACGAATTCCATTGGACGTTATTGGACGTGCTCGACCGCTTAGCGAATTATTGTATCTGACAACGAGCTGAATAATAGTCAACGCAAGACAGCATCCTAATTACAACAGCTGGAATTATTAGCAAGCCTAGGGCACTTAACCCAACTAACACCTTCAGCACTGCAATAGCCATCGACGGTGGGAACTGGTAATAAAATGGTATTTTCGGATATGATCCAATCCTCGAGAACAGGACAAAAAGTTCGAATTCAATCTGCACTTTGCACGACTACTGCCCAAGGGACATCAAGCTCAATGTCACAAATCTTAGTAAATTAATTTATTTATTAATAAATCTTTCTTTAATATGTTTTACATGCAACTAGTAAATCTGCTACAATAATTGTTTACCTTCTTATAATAAGTTTGCTACAATAAACATTTTAATTTTATACTGAGTTGATAAAAAAATAAATAAAAAGACTAATATTAAAGTTTTAAATTATTAATATTATAAACTATATTACAAGTTATAAAAACATAATTTTTAAAGAAAATAAATTAATATTATAAATATGTTGAGTTTGAATAAAGTTTTCTAGTCAACAAGCTTTAAAGATTTTAATATATATTAATTTCTATCTTTAATACTTTATTTAAACACTTTCAATACTTAAGCAAATTCACTCAGCTTTTTTTATTTACTCTACTATAAATACAGCTTAAATTCTTCTTTAATTCTTTCTTTATTATTTTTAGTATTTTAATTATAACTATTTTTATTAACTTAAACATTTTAGTTAGTTAAGCACTATGTTATTGCAATGAGATTAAATTTAAAACATTATTTTAATATTATTTTCTTACAAGCATTTTTTTATTATATTAAAAATTTATATTATTTCTTCTAGTATATAATGTTTTATAATCATTCATAAACTTTGTTCAATAAATAAATTAACTTAAGTTGTATATATATAATATTTATTCAATTAACTTAAATCGGAAAACAAACAGTTGCATCTTTTAACGTAATGTTTGTTATTCAATAATTTTTATCTTTGATTAAAAAGTCTTGTTAAATAAACAAGAAATAAAAAATAAAAAAATAACAAAAGTAGAATATTTACAAGACTTATTCTCAAAACATATAAGAATAACTGATTTTATTTTATAAAGTTTCAACTTATATAAATATAATTAAATTATTTTCAAACAAAACTGAAAGAAAACATAGTATTCTGTGTCTGAACTCAACAAAACAAGTGTGTAAGTTAACTGTAAATTTAAAACTCAAAGAAAACATAGTATTTTACGTTTAAATTTAATAAAACAAATGCGTAATTCAATTTTAAATTTGAAACTTACAGAAAATACAATGTTCTGTATTTAAATTTAATAAACAAGTGCGTAAGTCAACTGTAAATCAAAAATTCAAAGAAAACATAGTGTTTTATGTCTGAATTTAAGTGTGTAAGTTAACTGTAAATCAAAAACTTAAAGAAAACAAAATGTTTAAGTTTAAGTTTAACAAAACAAGTGTGTAAGTTAACTGTAAATTCAAAACTTAAAAAAACATAATGTTCTGTATTTGAATTTAATAAACAAGTATGTAAATCAACTGTAAATCAAAAACTCAAGGAAAATATAATGTTTTATGTTCAAGTTTAATAAAACAAGTGTGTAATTTAATTATAAATCAAAAACTCAAAGAAAGCATAATATTTTAAGTTTAAGTTTAATAAAACAAGTCAAGTTGAAAGAAAAATAAAGTAAATTTACTAAAATAGCGTTAAACTATGATGTTGTGTAAAACATTAAAATTAAACATGTATATTTAATCTTTAGCATTTTGATTTACAATGAATAAAGTAAACTTAATGATTTTAACATTATTTAAATCGTAATCGCTTTAATTATAACTTTGTCATATAAAATTAATCTTTTTAAGCGTTGTTTGTTGAATTGTATTGATTTATATTGATTGTGTGACGAGCGCTTTCACTAACGCGATCGGCTTTGCGCTTCAAGTTGCCACGGTCAACTTGTAGCAGAGTCGACGATTTAGAGCGTGACCTTGCTCTACCGGTCTGAACCTGTTCGCGGGCAGCCACCACGGTCCATGGATGGTAAATTGGTAAGGAGATGCCAGGTGAATAAATGCCTCCATTTGCCTGCACATTGTTCATCATCAGGTCTCGTCTAGGGGGCCGAGAATGCGGCCGCAATATTAAGATATCATTTCGTTGTTCTTTTCTCTCACCTTTCTCTCTACATCTTCGTCGGAGAGCAGTTACCGTGAGCCGACCGGTTCCAGCCATTATTATTACCAGCGAGCTAATCTAATAGGGGTTGGATACCGGGCACTGGGAAGGTTTGAAAACGATGAAGGGACCTTAATAAAAACTCTACAGCCCTCAGCACATCAGTATCGGAAGGACTTGACCGAGCAATCAGATAATTTGCACGGAAAGCTAGCAAACCGTTCAAAGCTTTCCTGTTCCACTCGTGTTCGATGATGACATCGAGTCTTCGAGATTAATTATAAATCGATCGGGTTTTTAATTGATCTTCTGGCTTGGTGTTAATGCGATCTGTGGTCGGTTTGATTTTAGGCTGTGGATAGTCAAGTTTATTGATCATCAGACAAAGCACTCTTCGTTAAACTGTAGTTCTTTTCAAGTTATGTATGATTATAAAGTAATCTTTGATATACACATTGAGAACAATGCTATTGAAGAGAAAGTGTCATCAGCAAAAGAACGTATTAAACAGCTGCAAGACGTACAAAACACGCTGACGCAACAATGACAAAACGTAGCAAATGCTCAGGCAAAGTACTATAATCAAAAGTATAAGTTTAAGTTTTATAGTGTTGAAGATTTAATCATGCTGTTAGCTAAAAACTTAAAGCAGAAGAAGTTACGCAAAAAGCTATCAAATAAGCTATTAGAATTGTTTCGTATACAAGAATCTATAGACAAGCAGACGTATCATTTTAATCTTTCAACTATATATAAAATTTATTCTGTTTTTTATGCATTTCTCTTGAAGTCGTATAAATATAGACAAAACAATGATTTTATACTCAAGTATTTTGCACTTGAGCTTATTAATAAAAAGCAAGAATGAAAGATAAAAAAGATTCTACAGAAGCGAAAGCGAAAGAGAATCTTATACTATAAGGTAGAATAAAAAAATATCTCATAGAATATATTCAATAAGTGTTAAATAAAGATATGAAAGAAGTCTTGAAGCTACAAGAAGCTTTTAAAATGAGATTAAGACGTGTTACGATCCTAGCTACGCACCTATGTTGGTAGCTATGTTGGTGGCTATGTTGATGACTATCGCCGGCCGCTCGCCGCTAGGCTATAGGGTTGTTCCGAGGCCAACCCTATTCAGGGTTAGCTTATGTTCTCCTGAGTCATATAGATAGCCGGCTCTTCCCTTCTAGATACTTTCCTTCCTTAGCATTTATATACTCGTTACATTACACCCATATGACTCGCTCTATGCTGGCCCCTAACAAGACGTGAGCGAAAAACATAGTCACTAACTGTCAAGCATAAAAGTATAAGCAGAAAGAAAACATTCTTTCATTAGCTTTCATCTTAAGAAAAAGCTGTCACGAAGACTAATCATTAAATTAATAAATATTAAAAACAACGCAAAAGTCAAACCAACACGCAACAGACACGTAACGAGACTTTAATCTGTTTTGACGTTAGCGAAATGCAAAAACACATTAAAACAGTGCAATTACAAAAAAACTATTTCGAAATCAAGACAGCACATCACCAAAATGAAATGAACATTTTATCACTTTTCAGACTTTTTCTAAGTCTTTTTTTCAATGTTCGGATTAACAGAAAAACGAGTGAAGAAAGATTCTAGAATAAAAAGTTAAAGCTAAAATGTATTAAGTCAGCAAATAAATGCTAACAAAGCAATGCATAAATGCAGTCGAACATTCGAAGAAGCAATACGCGTTCAACATATCTTCAAAAGTATTATTAATCATGATGATCTTTTTTAATATCAATTTTTAAACATTTAGTTGATTTAACTTTTTCTTATTATTAAGACGTTTTATAATTCGCTGTGCTGCAGTGAGCTTCTTGTTTAGCTGTTTTTAATAATCAAAGAGCATCATTTTTTCAAGAATGTCTTGATCATTGAGAGCGGCTTGTTAAACAGCGTTAAGATTAAAAAAGTGATTCAATTTCACAATACAAACGTCAGAGATTTATTAGTCAAAATGTAATTGTTTAATCAATGTATAAGATAAGTTTACTTATTGAGAAATAGTCAAACTTCTTTAAACGACAGTAAGTATACTTTCAATACATAATCTTCTCATGAAAAATAATGTTACACTCGTTCGCTGCTGTTTCTTTATGTGCGTAATAAACGCATATAGTTCTAGATTGAGTAGATGACGAGTTAGCGCTACGATTACTTATGTCAGAAAACGAAAGCTTAAAACATGTCAGTAATAATATTTAAACGTTAGATAAAAACTTATAGAGTGAATTGATAATGAGAAGATGCAAGAAGCGGAAGAAGCAGATAAAAATGCAGAGACAATACGAGATATTGGGACAAAAGAAGTGAGAATAGACAAAATCTTCTTAGAAAAAAAATCTCTTCTTTTCTTTCAAAAAAGATTTTTTTTATCTGTCAAAAAAGCAGACGCATTTGCAGCAGCAAGAAAAGCAGCACATTAAGACATTGAAGCAACAGAAGATGCAAGAATAGAAAAGTTTCTCTTTAAGAAAAAAGATTTCTCTTCTTTCTTCAAACGAGAAACAAATGCACGCACAGCAGTCAAAACAGAAGCAAATGAAAATACTAAAGCAGCAGAAGTAAAAGTTAATGTGAGAGTCAAAAAGAGATTCTTTTTCTTTAAGAAAGACTTTTTCTCTTCTGTCGAAGGAAAGTCAAGCTGAGATGACTTCTGAACAATGATTGTACGATTATTGTTTATCAATAAAGCAACGAATGCACTGAACTTCTTTGCAATTGATTTGATTACTTTCTTTATTGACAGGCGAATATATTAATAAATATAATATTATTAAAGAAATAATTTTTCTGATGTAAATATTAATTTTTTTTTATAAAAGTTTAAATACATATTTAATTACTATTTTAATTAATAATCAAACTGTCATTAAAATAATTAACAATTCTGTCAATTATTTATAAATTCAGCACATTAACATTATTTATCACTACATTAAAACAAAGTTGAACAAAGAACAATTAAAATTAAATAAATATTCATTAATAACATGATGATCAATGATCTGATCAAATTCTTGAAACTCAGCAAACTTCTGAGGTTCAGATCAATGATGGGACTTGCATCGAGCATCGAGGTCAGCAAGGAAAAGACTATGGATATACATTCAGTAGGGCGCTCTGAATAGCTTTAATATGGAGCTTGATTTTCAAGAGGGAGTGTTGAAAACAGGGAACAGTACTGTTAACCCCTGTGTGGTTGGCAATCCCGCTTAGCCCTATAGGGCGCGGGACTCAGAATATTCACCTTCTTCCTCCCTCCGTAGTTCCTACTTTCTAGAGTAGTTCAACCAATAAATACACATGCACATACTCCGTCTGACCCTCATATACCAACAAGAAGTCAATCTGCTGACGTACCATACTTTCAGTTTCTCGACTACAAGTGACCTAGCCCTAAACTCCCCCACCTAACCCTCACTAAATCTATTAAATACCTTCCGCTTAGCCTCCTGAAACTCCCTCGTCACGGTCTTCCTGACCTCCTCACTTCTCAACACAGGCTTACACCCATACCCCTTTGCGCAATACAGAAACCCTTGCTGGTAGCCCGTCATCGGATCCTCGTCACAAGGCACCACCTTCCCGTCCGCCCCCGTCAGCTCCTCGAACCGAAACGCCCATAGCAGCTTCGCAATGGACAAGAACATATTACGCTCGGCAAGGTGGATGCCGGGACAGATACGGCGGCCCACGCCGTAGCCGTAGTGGTCGCGCTTCTGCCAGTCGCCGGCGGCGTACTCGGGCGCGAGGGATGGATGGGCGGCGAAACGCTCGGGGATGAAGGCTGAGGGGTTGGGGTGCACGGTTGGGTCCATGTGCAGGCCCCAGGCATTGAGGATGATGATAGTGTTTTTGGGGAGGAAGTGGCCGTCCACCCACTCATCTATTCAAGGGGAGGTGGTTAGAGAGGGTTAGTTGTGAGTGCTGCGCACTTTCTGACTCTTTGAGGGAAGGCGGGGAAAACTGGGTAGTGGCGACGGGATTTGCGAGAAAGTTGGTGACGGAGAGGGAGAGAACTCACCTTCAGCTAGGGCATGGGGGAAGCCTAGAGGGAGGATGGGGCGCCAGCGATGGCCTTCTTTGACGATCATGTTGATGTATGGTAATTTTTCGAAGTCGGGCCATTTGGGGGAGCGATCGGAGCCGATAACGGCGTCGATTTCAGCGTGGGCTTTTGCTTGAACGTCGGGGTATTTGATCATGGCTTGGACGATGGCGAGAATGAGAGACGAGGATGTGTCGGAGCCTCCTTCCATCAGGACGCCGCCGATGTAGCGGAGCTGGTTCGGGGGCAGCTCGTTCTTCTTCTGTTGCTCTAGCACGCGATCCATGAAACTGGTAAGTTGAATGCCGGATTCGCGGCGCTTGATGACTTGATCGAGAATATCGCTGTATAGACTCTCCATTTGACGGCCGATACCTTTGGCCCGGGTGACGTAGTTCCCAAACAGCTTCTCAGGAAAAGATTTTAACCAGGGAAAGATGTCCACTGGAGGGGTGGCGCCCGTTTCCATGATCTGGGACCACTCTTCCATGAGATGGTAGAGGCGGTTCATGTACTCACCTTTTGTGCTGCCAGCGCGGATGCCGAATACTTCATGAAGGTGTCAACTGAGCATATTTCGCTTCTGCTGCCATTTGCTTCTCACGAATGACTTACCGATGGAATTTATGATGCTATTGCTGAACCTCTTCGGATGACGCATATGGTCTTCGGGGTAGAGCATGTAATCACGGACGAGTTGCACCGCTTCGGCATCGACAATGCACAAGTGCTCAGTATCAACCATAGACTCCATTAGATGTTGATGGATCAATCTGCGAAAGGTCCGCCATTGGTTGCCATAGTGCATCACCAGAAGATGATCTCCCTTAGTGATCAGATCATGCGAGACAAAGGATAGAGGCCGGTGGCTAGTAATGCCGCTTTTCTTGTCGATGAATTCTTTGACGATCTTACGGTCCGTGACGACTGCCATGGTGGCGTTGCCGACCTTGAGCGTGTAGAGTCCGCCATATTGCTTGGCCCACTCTGTGAACCTGCATTTAAATGGTTCAGGATTGATGCACGGCTAATTGTTCAAAGAAAACCATGCGTTGACGAGTGACTTGCCTTATATGTGTATATGCACCTGGAATCTGATGGAGATTTCCAATGAATGGAAGAGTGGGCGGGCCTCAGACTCCTTAGCGATGCATTCAATCCACTCAATCCGAACCTGATCAGTCCTTACCTGACGGCATACCACGGGCACGGTGCCCATAGATGAAAGAATAGCGAATAATGAGCAACAACAAGAAAGCAGTGACAAAGGGAACCACTGTTGTCAACATGACCACTGGCGTCTTCCCTCTTCCCCTCGCTCTTCAAGTCTTGATATCACTGCCTATACAAACCAACAGAGAAGAGTAGCGTAGGATTAGGGGCTTTTCTCTTCGCTCTCAGCAGAAACCAGGGAGCGGATAACATCTTCAGCTCGATTCGTCAGCCACCAGGAGTCACCAACACAAACAAGTCAAGGGATCTGCTTTGCAGGGTCAAATGCACATGTAGAAAATCAAAGTGCGAATCCTTTCGAACTCTTAGTTACAGCACGGAGTTGGAATTTAGACTCCTTAAGGGGATCCATCTCATTCCAAAGGAGATGAAGAGAATCGATCTACATTTGCGACATGTAGGGATGCGCTTGAACCCAAAGGAGTTTCGAAGGGAACGGTCGGAGCTGTAGAACTAAGTGGTCGGGTAGCGAAAGCAGCAAAGACCGGCAGCTTGGCATGGGTTTACTCGTACTTGATGGAGACAGGCTTTCCTGACGATCGTTCCAGCCCCGTGCATATAGACCGCCCATCAACGGGGTTTGTAATGAATGTGTTTCAATGTTGGTCGAGAGTAAGCGAATCGGACTCATATTATAACTAGCTATTGGCCTGAGCGCTGCTGTGTGGAATGCATATGTTATATGTATATATTGTTGGGCCTACTCGGCACCAATCGGCAGACTTCTAAGCCAAAAGAGGCCTAGAAGCTGCTCAAAGGCGCCAAGAACTCCCTCTATCTACTTGTATGCGACCAAGCTATGCTATGGAGTGGGTGGGTGGGAACAAAGATCGGATCAAAGCGTGTTTCTGATCGAATCTACGAGATTAATGGAGGAAACAGGTGGGGGCACCACCTATTTGATCCCTCGCTCTCCAGGGGTGACCGTCACCTCGCTTGCTCCGCCAATAGCCCCCAGTCAAGCTGGATCGATAACAGTATGTTGCCAAAACAGCGTTGAACCACCGTTCTCGTGATCCACAACCCATGACCCACGATGGTCATCCCTACTTCATGTTCGGCGCATAGTACTGCTCCAAGCGCGGGAAGAGCTTCAACGCGCTATTATGGAAGACGTCTACTAGCGCGCCAGGTGCGCCGTCGAATCTCTCCAGGTTGGAACTGAAGTACTTGATAGCCGGCCCTGGCGCATTGGGGAAATCACTGCCATAGAGCACATGCCCCGGTTTTGCGATCTCGAACAGCGCCTTCAGAGTGGCGGGATTTGACGAGATTGCAGTGTCGAAGTAGAAGTTGCTCGCTTCTTCCACGATTTCCTGAGTTGACCTATCAATGGACACAGGAGTGTGGGGCAACATAACGGCTGCACGGTATATCAGATATGGCAGTGTACCTCCAGCGTGCGATAGAATGACCTTGCAATTGGGATAGTCACGCAGAGTATTGCTGACAATGAGGCTCATCGCCGTACGGCCAGTCTCGTGCGGGTAGTCAAACATGGGCTGTGGAAGTGACGGATGAATCAGACGAGTGTCGACGGGAGAAGTAGGATGGATGAAGACGACCGCCTTTCTCTGACTGAGCTCCTCCCAAATTGGTTTGAAGTCCTCATGGCCAAGGTAGTGAAGATCGTCACCGTAGCGGGTGAAAAGAATCACGCCATCGGCTTCTAGTGTATCAAATGCGTACGCGATTTCTTTGAGCGAGGCTTCCGTATCGAGCAGGGATGGAAGGTTGGCGAAGAAGCCATAAGCAGCCGGGCTCTTCCTCTTCAATGTCATGCAGTACTCGTTGCATCGACGGGCGAGAATCGCTGCTTTGGCGGGATCCTTTTCGATAGAAGCACCTGGAGCTGTGCACGAGAGAATGGTAGTCTTGATCCCAACGGACTCGGAGAATGCTTGATCCAGCTGTTCAGTCCATGGGGGCACGTACCAGCCAGAAGGATCGCCGCCAGCTCGTTCCAAAGCTAAGCGGCATTAGTGCTTGTAACCGGAAACTATGTGCGTATTTCCTGGTTAGTGGGTCGTACCTTCAAACATGGCGGGTGGGTAGACATGGTGATGAACATCAATCTTTGACATCTTGACGAGGGAAGTTGGACGGTGTGGCCAGGATATCTTAGTTTGAGTAAGCCTTGGTTTACAAAAGTAACACATGATAAAGGGTTCCTAGCTTACTCCTCTATACCGGCGTACGACTTACGTAGATTGGTATCAGACAGGGCACTAAGGATGCAGAAAGTGTTGGGAAGCTCTTGCTGATATAGTCCTGTTACCTCGTAGTCGACGCTCTCCTTGGCAGGTAGTCCCGATCTGCGGTGTGGCCCACGAAACAAATGGGTGCTGATACTAACGTGGAAGAGACGGCGAGTAGCTGATGAACAAAATCGCAACTTCGGATTGATCTTCTAAATAGACCTGATGCTGATCTGGGACACCGGGTTCAATCAACCAGAGTGGATTTGGAAAACAGCCTGCAAGCGTGACGTCTAGGACGACCAATCAAACAGGCTCCGAGTCTCCGTCAAGAGTCGACCACGACGCCGGTCTCCTTTCTGCTTGTACTGTATAATCGAAACCAGACTTTTGTTCGCAACTCTGACTTACGTAGGGTAGTACTGCTGCTATTCAACTCAAGTACGCTAACTGAACTGAGCTGAGCCGCATACTGTACACATCGAGGGCTCACTCGTAGGATATCGATGTAGCATACTATCTGTGCTGTTTAGATCTTCATCTTCTTCCTTTCGTATCAATGATCTCATCTGCTTGTAACAGTCTAATGTGCTTAGATGTATCCCTGACGTCTCATCGTGTTCTATTGGTCAATGAGTGTGTAGCAGCCTACGATGTTCGTCCGTGGCCTCTAACTTTACTGACCGACGAGAACAGTACCAACATTCGTCAGGTGTAGCATAGATGTAAACAGGTTCAAAAGGTGCTTTTTATGCTCACACCACTGACGCTTTCAATGATGTTTGCCAAGTCATATCAAAAAAACCATGGGCTCTAGCGAAACTGAAATGAGACATCAAAATTGTAGCGAATGTCAAATGAATCGCTCTACGCACTGTCCGATCAACCTTCGCGGGTTCTACACAATGCTCCATTGGCTGCAACTTGCCAATCATCACTCCCCACCATTTGGGAGGCGTAGAATACGTGATCCGGGTCATATTTCAGTTTGATGGCATGCAATGCCTCGTAGTTCTCGCCAAAAAAAGCTTGCTTCCAGTTGGGCGTCTGAGGATCGGCCTTCAATGGTTCTGGTTAGATTCATGAAAAAAGTATTTTTGATAGATGGTAACAAAGACATAGTAATATGTAGGTAGAAATGGTAACTCACTTCATTCATATAGCAGCCTGACTCTGGCGCAAGGGCAGCCAAAGCCGGGACCCACTCGTTGGTCATTTTGTCAGCGGCGACTTTCATTTGAGAAAGATCTGCGCCATTTGGCCATGACCTTCACAGAGTCTTATTAGAACTCATGAAAGATGTAAAGATAACTAGGGATGAGTTGAAGAAGGAAGAACGACTGAGCTGGAGACATACGATGCCAATATAACATCCATCGCAGCCGTTCTCCAGGGTGGATAAGCCGCGTTGTAAACATCTCCCACTACCGAGGAAGATACATTTATTCCAATAGTGACAAACGAAGTTCCGTCTCCGGCGATTTTACGTACGGCAGCTGTAAGGCCACTGTTGTTCTCTTCAATTACCGAAAGAGGGATCAAATGCCCGCCATACTGCCCATTCTCGACTAGTTGAGTGGGATTCGGTTGGATCAAAGTCATGTAATGTTGTAGGTAGTTGGGAAAAGTTGTAATGTTCGTGTCATATAAAATGCCGTGTCGGGTAAGTTCGTTGGTGAATGGCTGTATTAACGAAGCGGCTTCTGCTGCAGTGGTATTGGGTAACGTGAGCGGCGTCATGAGAAACGATGTATTCGAGATTGCGCCGATAACCATACCGCCGGCTGCGGTAAATGTTGGGAGATACTTGTGAAATTCCCCGACCGCTTGATAGTAAGTATCCACGGGAATACCATTGGACGAGAAGTTCAACACCACACCAGTAACTGGGAAATCTTGGTATACCCTGACAGTGAGGGAATAGACAGCCCCATAGGTGCTAGGACCACCTCCACTCAAAGCCCAATACAAGTCGGTATTTTCAGTCCTGGAAGCTCTCAGCAGCCGGCCCCGACCGTCCACAACCTCCCATTCCAAGGTTTGATCTGCGGCAAGGCCAAACTTGGAACTCAGTGCAGAATGACCGCCACCCTGTGTATAGCCGCCGACGGGACCTACAGTGTCACACTCGCCGCCCACAATGACTAAACCTTTCTTGTCTGCTGCAGCATATGCTTCAAACCCCTGGACACCGGCACCGAGTTTAAAGGCAGGACCATCATAATGAGGATCATGGTAATCGACATACTCAGTACCCTTTATGTGATGAGTCCAGATAGATAGCCCACCGGCGCCCGTGGATCTGCCTACATAGCTATTGACATGCACCTCGATCAGTTCAGTGCTTTGAAAGGGATCGCGCGTCAACGGATAATATCCACAACGTACTCATGCCCAGTATTACGGATGACCAGCCGAATATTCTTCGTTTTGGCAAACTTGATGGTTTTGGAAAAGTCGAGCGTTGTCGTTGCGTTGACAGCGTAGACCACCATTTGCCCGAGTGTGCAAGGTCTTGTGGTGGGTGTGAATGCATCACAAGTTTCGTTTGCAATTGAAGCTGCTGTGACGGAAGATGGTGACTCATCGCTTGGGCGTTATTGTTAGTCAAGTCATGAGAAGTTTGGTTTTCCTTTCCTCACTGCAACGATGGTATGTTCCAGTTCTTCTGCAAATATTGACATGTGCTGGCATCGTAGTGCGGTACATGGCACGGTGATGCGAGGGGAACCGTTGCAATGAGCTTTCCTCCGAGCGAAACATTGAATCGACTCCATTCTTGCACTGTGGGCCAACACGTATCCGAAGGCATACAACGGCACGATGCAGAAGCCTTATTGGAGAAATTGGCCAAAGTGAGGAATACAACAAGGGCTAGCCACTCCATACTCAGCAAAAATATGGTATGCATCTATGGCTTGGGGTTTCTTCCACGATCCAAAGCTTCAAATAAGGGAAGGCCATGATGATGATGATGCAACATCCTCTCCGCTTTTCTTTCTTGTTTCTTCTCGGGAGCGCAGGTCCGAATAGGCAATCTTTCTTGGTAGTCCTCCATCGTGCCTCATGGACGAAGTGGCAAAGCTGAATGGAGAAGGGGGATGGTTCGGCCAGATGCGGAATGGGCGAATTCATCTTCCACTTTTCGCATCTCAGAATGGCACGATGGGGAGCAATGGTATCTTTCGGCATGTGCATGGCTATCATTTAGGGTCATATGTCCTTCGGGAAGGTCAATGACACTGGTACAGGCATCTGATACGCAGGTAGGGGAGAAATGTGGAGCGGAGGATGGGCATCCCTGGAGCTCTAGACACTCTGATTTTGGCGATGATAGAAAAGACATATACCGAGGGGGGAGTTTGGACTCGCCACCCGAGGGCTCCACCGCGTCCTTTTCTTTATATCCATGGCCATTTCCTCCTTTTCAATCCGCGGTCCAAAGGGTTCGATAACATCTCCAATGAATCGGGTGTCACTGTCACCAGCATAATGCTTCATCGCAGCCTTGTCCAGCAAGGGGGGCTTTTCTCCTTCAACATGGCGGCTTGGCGGACTGTTGATCCCATTGACGCTGGAGTGGCTTGTATTATCGGTTCGGGCCCTCTCTCGGCAATGCAAAGTGCGGAACGTTGAAGATGGTTGAAGCGATGCATGCGATCCTGCCAGTGGGAATCGAACCCGAGGATAATCTGTATATCAGGTTGGCGATAAGGTAGAGTACATCGCCATGATAGCGGTGAGCTCAGACTAGAAAGGTCGCGATGCATCCTCGAGTATACCACGGCGGAACGTTCCGGATCTTCATCGGAGAATAAAACTAACCTCTGCCTTGGCTAAACTGGGTTAGGTGTTGCCCACGGCCGAATGGCTTGTACCGTATTACCTGATTTAGTATTTGTAACCTCGGGATCGGTACACGGGTACCGGGCCACGTACATCTGTACAAGTACCGTACTTAGTAAGACATGATGGTTTGGCGGGAGTGCTCTGGTGCGGTCCGTTCCGTCCAATCAACGCCTCTCTACTTATCTACGCGTGCTGGAGGCGTTATGCCCCACACCTCAGCTAGGGTTTGGTGGACCTCAACCCTACGGCTCATGATCAGCCGGACATTTTAAATCGACAACCAGAGGCACGCATGGCACTGTAGATTATGCAAACCCTAGTCTAGAGGGAATATAATGTTGCAACTCGGCTGGGACTGCCTAACGTGTATTGTCGCCGAATCTGCGCTATGGCGCCTATGATATGATGATATACAAGTCCGGCTGAAGAACAGACCAAGTCCCTTGCCTTGGTCCTTAGAGTCTGACAACGGTCCCTGTCCGTGGAATCCGTTTGCGAAAGTGCTTTACCAGCCTCAACGCCCCCCCCCCGCCCCCCCTTCCCCCCCTAAGCTGGCCTAGAGCGGTGAATTAGTAGCAATGTTCACAACCTTTATCGGCGCCCCGCCGCCTTCTCTCCGCCAGGATCAGCCTGGCACCTCTTCACCGTCCTCGACGACTCCGTCACGCCCGAGACGCAGCCAAGTCGTCAGAGCATGTGACTGGTGCCGAGTAAACCGCATCAAATGCGATAATAACCAGCCATGCCATAATTGCCATAGCAGAGGCGGCCAGTGTAGCAATAAGGGGACGAGTGAAGTTCGCACGCTTCCCCACGCCATCAAGTCTGTCGTGTTTCCTCCCCGCATCGCACAGCCTGAGCTGACTTCTCTCACAGCGAGATTGAAAGACTGAGGTCGCGCGTCAAAGGATTAGAAGAGCAGCTCCGAAGCCATGATCGCGCAGCCAAGAACGGCGTGGCGTCACTCTCCAGCCCAACAGCCTCCTCCGCTGCGTCTCCGCCTGCGATCCTCGATCCCTTAGGAGAGCATGGAGGGAATCGAAAATACTGGGAAGGCATCCACACGAGCAGTCCGCAGACACATCAAGCCCAATGCTATGGTCCGTCCTCGACGTCCTATTTCATCGGCAGGATGAGCTCATACCTAGGCGCCGCGCTTCAACAACCACACTCCGACCATCACATGCAGCCCAACACGGCAAGTAGGTCTTTCGCCAGTCCTACAATTCTAAAGGGGGGCAATCCCGAAGAAGGTCTTGTGACAACCGAGAATCAAGTCACTCGGGATTATTTGACAGGGACACAGGAAGATTACTTTCTTGGTCTGTTTTGGCAGTCTTATCACTGCACCATTCCAGTTGTTGATGAAGTTGAGTTTCGCGAACACTACAAGTCGTTGTGGGCAACGTCCGGAACATCTCGCAAGCCGTCCGCTCTCGTGGATATCGTCCTCGCGGTGTGTATACAGTATGGGGTCGCGTTTGTACCACGAAGCGATGCAAGTTCATCGTCCAAGGCATATGTAGACAGTGATGATGCCAGTATCGCTGGCCGCTGGTTTTATCGCCGGTGTCAAACGTTACTTATAAGCGAACTCGAAAGCCCGTCTCTCATGACGCTGCAATGCCAAATCTTCTCATTTCTTTATCTTCGCAACGCTTCCTTCCTAAACATGGCGCATCAGGATTTAGCAGTGGCAGTCCGGATAGCTCACATCTTAGGCCTTCACCTGGAGCCGTCCGACGATTTACCGCGGACTCAAAAGGAATTACGGAAACGGCTGTGGTGGCTCTTGTATAGCTTGGAAAGCAAGGCATGCATGTCGCTTGGACGCCCTTGGGTGGCCCAGATATCTCAAGTAACATGCAGTTTACCGGCTGACGATCACGAACTGGCTCTACTATCAGGCTCCAACTTTACAACCTCTGGTGAAAATGTCACCTGGCTCACTTATCATGTACAATGTGTTAAGCTCATCTTGGCGGCTCGCGCGGTTCATGTCGCGTTCTACGACAAATGTGCAGATATCCTCGGTGCAAATGATGGGAAAAGCCTGTACAATGATCCTCAATCCCTGGAAACATGCGCCGACTTCCTCTTATCGAGTATGAAGTGTATTCAAATCTGGTTGCGGAACGTCCCAGATGCGTTGAAAATAAGAAGGAAAGGTGCCGGCGAACCCTTCTCCACGGACAGGTCAGCGTTGGATGTGGAGCTATTTGCTCCGCTGTGGCTTCAGCGACAGCGGCTATTGCTGGAACTTTTATATCATAACCTTGTCATGGACCTCTATCGCCCGTTCATCTGCTTTTTCCCCGCGTCAAGCTCATGTACTCCGCTCGCCGACGGCAGCGCAATATCGTGTCTCAATCATGCCATGGCTAACACTCATATCATCCATCAAATGCTGATGGAAACAGACATTTTAAATGGTTGGCATGAAGCGTGTCAGTTTCAGTGGAATGCCACCCTCTCGATGATCGGGTTCGCTTTGGCGTACCCCGTCTGTCCTCCAACCCCTTCAGCCCGAAAAACCATCAACAGCGCCATCACCGTGTTCGAAAACTTTGCCAACAACTTTACCGTCGCCGCTAGTGCTGCCAAAATCACCCGCGAGCTCGTTGCCAAAGCCGACTTCCTCATTGACCGCTTTCGAACCAGTCTGATTTCGTCACAAACGTCATTCTCGAACACTGTCGACGCTTTGCAGACCTTCAACCAATCCGAATATAACAACATTGATAATAGCAATTCAGGGATTATGTCGCACTTAGATATCGAGGAACAAACTGTCATGGGTTCGAATGTACTATCGGGGGCAATGGGATCGGCGTTTACGGTAGACTCCTTCCAAGGCCTCGAGCCACTATGGCCCAGCGGCAACAACATGTTTAATCTGTGAACAACTCTGACATGGGCAAACTTATACAGGGATCCTGTTCCACGAGCTTGCTTGGAGTCGCGCTCAAAGTAGATCAAGCCAGTTGGCCATTTCTCTGCAGTCCATCATAGAATTGCTGCTGTTCGAACACCTACGTATCATCAGGATGAGACCCCAACACCGTGATCGTCTCGGGACTTTGCTCATCATGTTCGGATTCAGGTCGAGAAACACCACGACCTGGCCTCAAAAGCGGGCAAAAGTCATTTACTTGCCGAGCTGTCGGCTGCGACATCATGAAAACATACCCTGTTTCAGGCGTTTACAGGGGGTTTAACCCTTGCATTGTGTAGTGCTGTCCGTTTTGCTCTGAAACGACTCTCTCGTTTCAAGCTCGCACGTTACGCACACAAATTCGAATTGTTGTTGGAAATAGGGGAGTTGGTAACCTCCGCTTCATACATAGGGCTGATAGGGCTGGGGCTCGCTAGTAGAGTTTTCACCTTCCACCTCCTAGATATGTAGCCTCTTAACAGCAACAACCAAAATATCAATATGCCCCCATATGACCTCGTATTCCAACAATTGTTTGTTGTAGTTAATTGTGTTGCGAGGCGATAGTAGAGTTGAACCGATTGGTCAGATATCATTGCATGTAGAAGGATAGTCCCTGAGACTGGTCGAAGGTCAGAACTTACTGTATCTATCTAAATACACTTCAAGCTGAGATGGTGGCCTCCTAACAAAGTGACCCCTGTTTAATAAGTAGCTTTGACTGTAGCTCGGTGCACTCTTGAGCCTCTTTACTTTCTGAGTCTCTATGCCTTCGACGAAGAAAGGGTATGTGAGTTCTCTCGTCTGTTGATATTGAGACTTACACTGCACCGCGAACTCGCCTGCAGCAGCTTTCTATGTCTTCATCAACCAAAGGAGTTGACAAGCATTAGTCGTTGGTCGGTAATGTCAGTATCTCGACTTCGAAACTAGCGTCAGCTTAGCTAGTATTCCAAATGGGAGTACGATTACAGTCGTACTCAGTATGCGCTGCAGATAGAAAGGCTATAGTGCATTGACTTTCCTTTGCCCCCTGTTAGACCATCACAGCTCTCACTTCAACTCCTCCAGCTCCCCCCGTATCAGCATAATACCTCGCCCCATACTCCCTCAGCACCCGACAACGTTCATCCATATCCACCGCCAAATGCACCTTTCCAAAGTCTCTTGGGACATCCCTCTTGGTCTCATACCTTAGCACTCATACGCCCTCGTCACTCGTCGGCCACCCAAACATCCACTGCCTATCCTCCAACTCCGTCTTCTCCCTCAACCCCAGTAGCACATTAATATACTCCTGCTCGTCTGCCCACCAAGTGGCGCCGAGCATGCGCATACGACTAGAGAAAGCATCTTCGTCGTCGACGTTTGAGGAGCGTTTGGATGAGGTAAAGCGGTCTAGATGCAGAAACAGCATATCTACAACATCGACTTCTTTGATCAGGATACCGCCACTGGAAGGCTAGGCAAAGGCAGTGCAGCCAAGGGTGCCGAACTCGGTGCGTTTGTTGGTATTGGGAGGGGTGTCTTGCGGACAGGAGCCGAAGGGATTTTCGCCTATGGTTGAGACTGAGAGAGTGGAGAGCCAGCTACTTGGGCCGGATATGGAGGGTTGGTAGAGGAATAGGAAAATGCAGATGCTGTGGTATATGTTTTTAAGTGGCACTCGTGGGCAAGTCTCTGGATAGATGGAAATGGGTAGCTGACGTACATGACGACTGAGATGCCTGTGGTTAATGCTCCTCTGCTGAGCACTTTGGAGCGGCTGAAGGTCATTGGGCAGTATTTGGCGGTCTGTGAGCGCAATCGAAGGGGATGAGGGAATTCGCGTGATCCAAAAATGGTCCAAAGTGGGATCGATATGAATACGAATAGTACCGAATGTCAAATCTAGGCGCAGATGTTCACGTACCTAAGTAGTAGATTCTGGTGCAGAACTAAATGTCGGTCCGTCCTTTGGTGTTGCCCAACATTGAACGATATACGAAGTACCGAACTCAAAGAACGATTCACCTTAACCCTACTGCTTTTCGCGAATGCGAATAATTACTTGTAGAATAGCATAAAGTATTATTTCAAGTATTGTTGAAGCAATAGAAGCTGTAGTAGAAGCAATAGTAGGAGCAGGAAGAGTAGTCATTCAATTAGGAACATAGTTTCTAATTAGGAACATGGCCCGCTAGCCTAGTTAGATCTAGCGCCAATTGCAGCACAAAACATAGATAACTTTCTACTGTAGAAGACTGTTGGGACCGTGCCTAGATGATCCAACCAGTGGAGTTCGTGGATGGTATGCTTAATTCTTTAGAGGTAGCTATAACTGAACATTAAGAATACAGAAGAAGAGTGGTACAAGAACTTCTATTTATGTAATGTTCAGAGGCTGCGCTAGGCCCGAAGGGGACGTGTTGTGACACAGGAAGGGTGTTGTGGAGTGAAGAAGGTGTTGGGAATTGAAAAAGGTGCTGGGCCAGATCTGGGCCAGATCTTGGCCAGATCTAGGCCAGATCGAGGCTTGCCCTAATCATTACGCAGTCAACTCGCTAGCGTTGACTGTGTATTGATTAGGGTTAGATCTTTGGCCCTATTCAATCCTGGCACGTTCGTAACAGACATTATGTTGCATCAGTATTCAACAACATGAAATTCTTTATTAATACATCTGAGAAATCTTAAACTTTCTTCTCTCATGAATTTATCACTGTTCAGCAATTTCTGAAATATTTCAAGAAGAACTTTAAAGAATGATTCAATTTTCTGAATCAACATCAAGTCTGATTTTACAACATTATTAATTACTATATTATCTGAGCTATTATAATCAATCAGAAATTAATAAATTATTGATGAAACTTAAACATGATTAATGAGATCTTGAATGAAGTTGTGAATAGCAAGAACATTTTATTAGAAGTTTATCAAGATCTGAAAAACTCTGTTCATAATTATTTTAAACCTAAAAAGCTTTTAAATTTGAAATTTTATGCTGAGAAATAAGAAGATAAATTGCATCAGTTTATTTTTGTTCTAAAAACCAAGCTTAGAATCAACATTGATCATTATACTATCATTGATGTTTATCTTGCATATATCTTTACTTAATTGATTAATAATGCTTCAAGTTAGGTTTTATTACAACTGACAATTCAGCATAACAAGCTGAACATAATGAAATAATTGATCATGTTATTAAAGTAGTTGTACAATGATTCAGATAAGCAAGAAACTGTGCAGTGATATATTTTAAAGTTGAAGATGAAGAATTAAATCTTTATGAAATATTTCTTTAACTTTCAGCAGCATATTGATGTCACAGACTATGATATTCTTAATTGAAAGTTCAATCTGAAAAATGAATTGTTCAATGAACTTAAAATCCTGTTGATTCAAGTAAATGTCAGCAGTCTTAGTTATAATTAATTGATTATCAAGTGTTAATAGTTGAACAATCATTATCATGTTTTTCTTCAGTATACTTCTAAGTTCTAAGTCTTTTTTATTATGCTCATAAAAGAACAATCGTTCTTTTCATACTCAGTTAAAACCTCAATAATCTTCATTATTACAGTAATAATTATTCTCAATGTCAAGAATTCTATAAATCTTTCAATCATTAACATGAAGAAGCAAGACTCATTAATTTTTGAAGAACAACAACATCACATAAACAATCATCTGTGCCTGTACTGTAATCAATTGAAACATTAAGCCTTAAACTGCATTCACAAATTCAAGATTTAGTTACAAGCAACCTCTTTCAGCAGTCTTATGATCTCTACTACATCTGCAGTCTCTGCAATTTTCATGATTCTTATTCTTGATAATTACTCGGAAAATGCCTAGTCTCTGCATTCAGTCATTCATAGAGACATTTAAATAATGTTATAATCTTTACATTCTTTATACATTTAGTTTATCAGTTGAAAAAAGAGATAAACAATAATTATTTAATACTTTTAAGTAATTTAGAAAACAATAAAATTACTGTTAATCTTTCTTTTTTAATTAATATTAAAGTTATTGATTATACATTTATTAATAACTTCTTCATGCAACAACATAGTCTTTCCTATTTTTCCCTGTCTGAATCTTATTCTCTTTATGATTTTAATAATAGTACAGTCATGTTTAAATTAATTATTCATTATGTTAAGATTAAACTTTAGATTTCTGAAAGAAAGTTTGAAGAAACGCTCTTTTATGTCACTCTGCTTTTGCAGTTCTTTAATATTCTAGATCTTTCTTGATTAAAAAGTCATAAAGCAGTTATTAATTTAAATTATAATCAGCTTATCTTTGAATTACAAGTCAATCAAAATCTCATCATTGATTCTATTTCTGCCTTTAATGCTTTAATCTTAACTGTGTCAATATTAATTAAATTATTATGTTTATTCTTGAAATTTCTAAAAGTTTATGCAATAAATAACACTTCTTTTCTTCATTTATTTTGAAAAAAGAATCATGAAATATTAGTGATATTTATGCAAGATATTAACAAAGCTCTGCAAATTAAGTTTACAGTTGATTCTGCTACACTATTATTTCTTGAATATTACGACTGTTATGACTTTGCCGTGAAGGCTTGACTAGCATGTAAAACTGAAGCCTTGACACTCATCATATGCTCCTTATGTGCATATGTCTTCTGAATAACTTCCTGTTCTTTATAGAACATTTTAATCAATTCATGAACATATTAGCATTATTTTATTTTGTATATCCTTTATGATCTTGTTATAACATTATGTTCTATTCTTTAAAACAAGTAATTATTATTGTAATCATTATTAAGAACTTGAACATGCTTTTACATCTCAACTTTCTTCTTAATCAGGAACAGGTTGCAGAGATTATTAATCAAAACATTGTTCAAAATGTGACAGATTAATCAAACATTTAATTTAAATATTTTAATGATTCTGAAGTTTATAAACTAACTTTTAAAGAGCTATGTGCACAATATAAACAACAGCAAGCTGAACTTTAGTGAAAAGTTTATAAAGTTCAGCAAAGAGTCTATAATGCTTAGAATTAGCTCATTTAGAATCTTACTCAAGTTTTTATTTTATCTCTCTTGTCTTGCTTAATCAAACATTCTGATTTTGCTATGTTCAAGAAAGATAGAATTGAACTTGAATTATTTATTATTCAATTATGCATGAAGCTAGTTCTCAATGAAGATTACTTTAACACTGAATATAAGAAGATTTTTTATGCATCTAGTTAATTGAAAGAAGTAATTATGAGACAAGTCATGTTGCACTTAAAGAAATATAAAGTTATTAATTATATCATCATGAACAATCTTATTAATATCTTGATAATCATTTTCAAGGATTTAAACAAGAAAGCAATGACATAATAAAAGCTAAGAACTCTTAAACAGAAGAATATGAAGTTTTTTATCTTCATAACCTTATTTCAAAAATGATTTCTTGATTCTGAATACAAAGAGATAACTCTGATTAATTTTCTAGCAGAAAGCATCTTTCAGGAATTAAAACAAGCTAGCATAAGCATTAACATTTCTAAGAAACTTGCAAAGTACATCTTCTTTCTACAAAAGCTTGATAATTGCATCAGAGTTATTTCAAGCAATATTTCTTTTCACATATTATCAAATTGCATTTACACTGCAAGCTCAATTGAATTCAATTGAATTCAGTCTTACATCTTTAGTCAGAATAACATTCTCATCAGTATGATCTTTCGCTCTTTTTCTGTCATTTTCTTCAACTTCGTCTTGAATCTTAATTCTATGTTTATGAATCTTTTGAACATTTATAAGAATTCTGTGCGTTCTGAAAAGAAGAAAAGATGCAGAGCTTTTGACTTATGCAGCTACTGTGATGAACATAAACATGAAGCTTCTTGCTGTTCTAAGTTCAAATGCTTCAACTATGATGAGATTAAACACAGTATTCAAAGCTGTTCAAAGTCTAAGAAGCAGTATTTCTATGAAACATTTCTGATCAATCTAAGCATTTCTGAGAAATAGGAAAAAGAACAGTCTCTGTGTTAAATCATGTTTAAAGATGAAAAGAAAAAATGAGAATTTTAGTAATGTCATTAATAAAACAAGAAATGAATAATAATTATTTTATATTATCAATTACTTTAATAACTTCTTATTTCTTCATGCAAACATATATCTTGATTAATAATAATGTCATTATCAATATTTTCATCAATATTGAGTTTATTTAACTTTATAAATTAACGCATTATAAATTAAAACAATCTCATTCTTTAAATGTTGTTGATAGTTATTTTATTATTTCAGAAGCAATTATGTATTGAGTTATTTTAAAAATAAAGATATCAAATTATCATAAAGATAATTTCATGTTTATGATTATGTTAAAGCATTATTTAATAATACTTGACATTTAGTGATTACAACAACATAATATCTTCATAAAATGAAATGTTAATATAACTATCTTTAATTCTCTTTATTATAAACAGCATTATCTTTAAAATAAATAAATAACAGTTGTATTTAACATGATTAAAGTGTTAAATGTTTCAGAACATTGCAAGCATGTCATTAAATTGTCATCAACATTATCTGCAACATTATCTTCATCATTATTTATCACATTTCTGTCTTCAATCAAGTTCATGAATATCTTCATGATTAAAGTTATTTTATACAAAATGCTTAATAGAAAGTGCAATCATTACTACTTTGCACTATTTATGTGAGACATCAATAAAGCTTTTAAAGAGAAAAAGAAAGAAGTAGACTTAAAAACTATATTAAATTCAAAGTACTAAAAACATCTTGATTTATTCTTAAAGAAATTAATCAACATATTATCTCTGCATTATTCTGATGATTACGACATTTCTTTGATAGAAGAAAAACAATCATTAATTTATAATCACAGAGAAATGTTCTAAGATAAACTATTAATGTTCAAGAAGTATCTTGAAGAGAACCTTGTCAAAGACTTTATTCAAGTTAATAACTTTTTTATTACTGCATTAATTCTGTTTATAAGAAAACTCACAAAAGAATTATACTTTTGCATCAATTATTAAGAACTGAATGAGATTATTATCAAGAATCATTATTTGTTTTCCTTCATTCAAGAAATTTTGAATTGATTATCAGTTATTAAATTCTTCATCAAGCTTAATGTTATTGCTATCTTCAATTGTTTACATGTGAAAAAGAACAAGAAATGAAATTTTTTTTTTAACATGCTATAAACTTTATAAATTTATTGTAATGTCTTTTGAATTACATAATGTTTCAATCAAGTTTCAGAGTTATATTAATAAAATCTTGCAAGACTTTCTTGACATTTTCTATTCAGCATACATGAATGACATTTTTATCTATAACAATACACTGAAGAAGTATAAAATACATGTATATCAAGTACTTGATTAATTGTAAAATGTAAATCTTTAATTTAATATTTTGAAGTATGAATTTCATAAAAAGAAAGTTCTTTATCTTGAATTAATCATTGAAAGAAACGAAGTATGAATGAATTCTATCAAGATCATTACTGTCAAAAAATGATCTAGATTATAAAACAAGAAAGACATTCAATTCTTTATAAAATTCATCAATTTCTATAAATGATTTATTATTAATTTCTCTAAGATTATCACATTGCTAATCATTTTAACAGGCTCAAATTCAACTTATGAATGAATAAATGTTTGCAAATGTATGTTTGAAAATCTGAAAATAATGTTCTACATTATCTTCATACTTGTTTTATTTAATCCTGAAGAGAACTGCATTGTGAAAGTCAATTCTTCTAATCACATCTTTATTGAAGTACTTTCTTAAAAGAACTTTAAAGATTGCTTACATTTTATTATTTATTTCTTTAAGAAACATAGCTTAATTAAATGCAATTATAAAATCTATAACAAGGAATTATTAATTATGATTCTTATTTTTCAAGAATAATGTATGAAGCTTAAAGATTTTCTTCACACAGTAAAAATGTTCAATAATCATAAGAATTTTAAGTGATTTATGTTAATGAAGCAGCTCAATCATTATCAAATTCATTAAATTAAATATCTTTTACATTTTAACTTTAAAATTTAGTATTATTTAGAACATTTCAGCACAAAGTTGAATGCTTTTACTTAAAGATCAGAAGATTTTTCTTCTGTAAGAAACTCTAGAATCAAGCATTGTAATCAAATTGTTCTTAAGTCTTATTAAATTATTATTAATAACATTGAACCTGTTGTTGAATTGACAAAACTCAACTCTACTGCGTTGAATCTCATGTCTAAAATCTCAGTTGAAGAAGATAAAAAGAAGACTTCTCTTGATCAAGTCATTGTCAAAGTATATATTAATGATGTTTTTGCTAATGAAATCTTGAAGTTATTACATGACGAAGCTACATAATTAAACAAGATTACATTGATTGAATACAAAGCAAAAGATGAATAACTTTGATATTAAGAATAATTCTACATGCTTGATGATAAAGCACTGAGAATATGCATATGCAAAGTGCATTATAACATTTCTAATGCAGAATATATTAAATGTATTAAGATGTTTAAACTGATATGCAGAAGCTACTTTTGATCTTAAAGAAGAAATTTTGTTGCTCGCTACATAAGAAACTATCACATTTGTTCTTGAAATAAATCTTGAAAACATGTCAAGTACAACATGCTTAAGCCTTTACTTATATTCATTCAAAGATGAAGAAATATCTTTATAAACTTTATGATCAACTTATTTATTTTAAAAGATTATGATGTTGTATTAATTATGATTGATTAATTAATAAAAATAAGACATTTTATATTTACACATATTATTATTATTATTAGAACTGTCATTGATTTATACATGAATCACATTTATTATCTTCATAAATTTCCTGATATAATCATCTTTGATCAAGAATTTTATTTTGCAGCTCTTTTTTGAAAAATGCTTTGTCAAAGACTGAGCATCTTTCAACTGCTGTCAACTGCATTTCATTTCAAAACTGATGAATAAATCAAGATCAACAATACTTTAATGAAAGCATATCTTCATGTATACATCATTTATCAACAAGGTGATTGATTTAAGTAATTAAATTTAGCTGAATTCATCATCAACAATGTTGTTTCAGAAATCATACAATGCAGTTTCTTTTATGTTAATTACAGATATAATTTCTGTATGAGATTTAAATCTCATCAAGTCATGACATGATTCTTGCTGTTTACTTAAGTCAAAGTTGAAAATTATGCAAATTAAATGAAAGATTTTCTAAACATATTATGTTCTAAAATGTTAGTTGCACAAATTAAGTATAAAGATAATACTGCATGAGATTATTTATCAGCATTTATTCTTTATATTAATGATTAAATTTAATTAAATGTTAAAAACATATGCATCAAGCTTTTTATTTGTAAGCTTGATTGAAAGAACCTTGAATAATTTATGATTAAGACTATTCTGAGTTTATGAATTTATAAACTTAATTTATTAAACACTATAAAGATTTATTTAATGTTTCATGTTTCTAAGCTTTCATTTATCATTATTGATTCTTTTTCAAGCTAAATGCAATCATTCTCACAATCTGTTGAAGTCAATAAAGATATTGATTATGAAGTTGAGAAGATACTTGACTTCAAGTGTATATAAGAAGAATACATTCAGTATTTGATCAACTGAATTGAATACAATGCTTTTATTTAAGAATTAACATTGAATATTAATAACTGCAATCTACTACTTGAAACCTTTTATTATATGTATTCAACAAAGCCTAAGTTGAAGTCTTGATCTTACAGAACTCAATCTAGTGAGAAGGAATCTATTGTCACGACTCTGTCATGAAGGCTTAACTAGCATGTAAAGCTGAAACCTTGACATTCATCACATGTTCCTTATGTACATGCATTCTTTGAATAACTTCCTGTTCTTTGTAGAACATCTTAGTTAATTCATAAACATATTAACACTACCTTATCTTGTATTCCCTTCATGACCTTGTCGTGACAACGACTTTCTAAATATTTTCTTTCATGAACTAGCTGACATTCTTTTTGATCAATGCTTCTATAATTATAAGATTTCTCTGTAAGAGAATAAAACTTCTATCTTTAATTCTTTGTATGACATGTCTTAGAATGAACTTCAAATATTAAAGAAGTATTTAAAGAACAATTTAACTAAGAACTTTATTCAAGTCAGCTCTTCTTTTGCAATCTCTTCAATGCTCTTCATTAGAAAACCAGATAGATATTTATAATTTTGTGTAAATTATTAAGATTTAAACATCATAATTGTTAAAAACCACTATTTATTACCCTTTATTAAAGAAACTCTTGATTAATTAATTAAGGTTAAATATTACATCAAGTTAAATATTATTGCAATCTTTAACAAGTTGCAAATGACTTATAATGAAGAATGAAAAACCGCTTTTTGAACACGTTATGAATTGTACAAGTACAATGTACTGTTCTTCAATTTAATCAATGAATTATTCTCATTTCAGAATTTTATCAACGACACTCTGCATGACTTTTTAGACATTTTTATATGACTTACATAAATAATATTTTAATCTACAGTAACAGTAAGAAGAAACATATGCAACATGTTTAACAAATTTTAAAATAACTTCAAGTTATTGAATTACAGGTAAACATTGAAAAATACAAGTTCACTATTATCAAAGTAAAATATTTGGGCCTAATAATCATTATTAATGAAATTAAGATCAATTTGAAGAAAGTCAGCGCTGTGATTGACTGAATTGTACTTTAAAACGTAAAGAACATTTAAAGCTTTCTAGAATTTGCTAATTTCTACTACCGGTTTATTCAAAGCTTTTTCAAGCTGATGAGTTTATTAATCTCTTTAATCAAGAAGAATTATTCATTCAATTAATTTTCAGAATGTCAATTTATCTTCAATCAGCTAACGCATGCATTTACTATTATTTCAATTCTAATGCATTTCGATCTTGAACTATCTGTGACTGTAAAAACACATTTCTGTGACTTTGTTATTATGAAAATCATGTTTTAAAGCAACTTTAACCAATAACTGTAATTCATGATTTATTTCTTGTTCAAAATGCTTTTTGCAGAATGTAACTACAAAATCTACAACAAGAAGTTACTAGTTATTATTAAAGTATTTAAAGAATAAAGATCTAAACTGAAAGAAACTTTGAACTTCATGAAAGTAATTTCAGATTATAAAAACCTGAAATATTTCATGTTAATTTAATTGCTTAGTTAAAGACAAGTTTAACAATTCAAGTTTCTGTCTCAATTTAACTTTTAAATTATTTATCATCTTGATGAATTAAACATTCTAGCAGATGCTTTTATGCATTGATCAGAAGATTTTTCCTTAACAGGAACAAATAGTCGTTAAGAACATCAGTGACAAACTGTGCTTAAAGCAAAAAATCTTCAGATTTAAATGATAATAAATGTTTTCTTTATGAAGAATCTTCAGATTCAAGCATTGATTAATGTTCTTAATGATAATGACTTGAAAGTGAAATTAATTAACTTTGAAAAGTCAGAAATTGAATCAATAATTTCAAATAAATTCAAAGTTCCTGAGGAAAGATTTATCAACATGCTAAAGGAACAAATAGCAACAACTTATTTCAATAATAAATAAACTTAAACAGTAATAACTGCGCTGAGAACTGAGCAGCAGAAGCTGAGAGAATTCTTATTGACAGAATGTTGATTATAAAACAATCAAGTTTACTATAGAAATTAATTATTAATTCTTAAGAATGAGGAATTACATTTTTGAATAATTCAGCTATGTCATGACACTTCTGTTGCAAATCACTTGAATAGAATCAAGATTATGAAATTCTCAGCTGTTACTACTATTGACTTGAAATAATTGACTCTGTGACTCGATTTGTATGAAATTGTCATTTATGTTCATGCATTAAAGTCTTCTAAGAGAAATATCAGAGAATTCTGAAACCTTTTGATGTACCTGATCAATGCTAAAAAGACATAGCTATGAATTTCATGGTAAAATTACTTGAAAACAAAGATTTAAATAAAAACTTAATAATAAACATCATAATTGTAGTAAACAAACTGTTTAAACAAGTACATTATGAATCTATAATAAAAATCACAATCTTGAACACAGTCAGAGCCTTTTATCAATCAATATGAAAGTATCATGATCTTCTCAACTTCATTACTTTAGATCATAAAATTTAGTTTGTTAATCATTTTTGAGATGAATTGTGTAAATGATTAAAGATTCAGACTTGATTATCAACTGCGTTTCATTTGAAAATGAATGATCAAACTAAGAATTTTAATGCTATTCTGGAACAATATCTTTAAGCCTTCATAGTCTTCCTTCAGAATGACTGAGCTGCTTGACTATCTTTCGCTGAGTTTGTCATTAATAATTACTTTTTTAAAATTACTCAATACACCTCATTTCTAGTCAATTTTAAACAGCATTTTCAAATGAGAGTGAAACTTAAAGAAATTCTTACAGACATTATTGAACATTTGAATTGAGTAAATGCAAACTTATTTGTTCAGAAAATAAATTAATTTAATGACATTCTATAGAAGCAAATGACATTAGCTCAAGCAGCACAGGAACAATTTGCTAATGTACATTGAAAACATGCTTTCAAGTATGCAGTTAATAATTAAGTATGATTAAACATTTAAAATTTAATTATTCAATGAAAGAGCAAAAAGCTATTTAATAAGTTCAAAGAATTCTTTAAAATCAGTAAAATAGTTAACTTTCATGCTTATTAGCTAGAATTGTTCTTTGACTAAACTTTTCATGATGTTTTTTACATCAATCTGCTTCAATCTGCTGCTGATGATTCCTTACTTAAACAAATATCATTGAACCTTTTTTTAACAGTGTTTGCAGATGAAGTAGCTAGCTGAAAAGTAGATAACATACTGAACTCTCAAATAAGAAACTTGCAGCTAGAATACCTGATTAAATGAATTGAATTCAAGAAGAATATTTGAAAGAAATTAGTTAACATGATTAATGTTCCAGAGGTTCTAAATGCCTATCATGTTTGAAACTCTGAGCATTCAAGTAAGAATTCTTGAACCACTTATTTGCAAAGACAGATAAATTTGAATTATGATTCTAAGAAGTAAAGCTTTGCAAAAGCTTTAGCTTCAAAAGAAAGAGCTACAGTTTAAACAAGATAATAAGATTAAGATGTGTTTGATTGATTTTAAAATGTTCTGATTATTTTATGAAGTTATGACATAAACAAAAGTGTTGACAAAGAATGTTGACAAAGGGACAAAACAAAGAGCCGAGTTTATATGTCATAAAGGAATCTGTGAATATAAAATTCCTTAACCTTCTGCTTTCTCTTTCTTTCCTCTTCATGCAACGTCTTGTACCATAATTCTCGTTCCTAGAAATTAACATACAAACCTCTTCTGTATTCAGTTCCTGACAATATCTTTATTGAAATTAAAGTTAATTTAATCATATAATGAAATCTCAGATTGAAAACTGATTACACATGCTCTGTACACATTAGTTATAATACAAGAACATAAGAATAAAATGATGTTTCTACTGATAATTTATCTTAAGCAACATAAAATAATCATTAATAATTCATAATTAAAAAGAAATTAAATTTTAATAAATTTTGCAAACAATTAATTAATATTTCTTTTAAGTCTTTAAACTTTGAAATTTATTGTTTTAAAAAAAAGCAGTCAATTAGGATTTTGCAAACCTAAGCTAAGTAAGACCTGTAAAATGAAATGAAAGAACTTGAATTTAATAATTTCATTAAAGACTATCTTAAAACAATTTAAGATTTCAAAATCAGTAAATTTGCTCAGCATTTTCATCATTATATTTGTTAGGGGCCAGCATAGAGCGAGTCATATGGGTGTAATGTAACGAGTATATAAATGCTAAGGAAGGAAAGTATCTAGAAGGGAAGGGCCGGCTATCTATATGACTCAGGAGAACATAAGCTAACCCTGAATAGGGTTGGCTTCGGAACAAGTCTATGCCCTAGCGGCGAGCGATCGGCGATAGCTCTCAGGATAGCCATCAACATAGTCATCAACATAGCCACCAACATAGCTACCAACGAAGGTGCGTAGCTAGGATCGTAACAATATTAAAGCATTCTGCTATATCTTAGTCTAAGTCAATTAAGATAAAGAAAATTCTTAATATTACTATAATTAAAGCTGCTACTTATTAAAAACTAATTAAGAACAAGAGAATTAAAATCTTCTCATTAATGATTAGTAAAATCACGAAATTGCTTAATTCTGTTGAAAACTCTGATTTGCAACTAAATAAAATAATTCTCACAATGTCTTTAAAGAAACTCAAGACGAAACTTTCAATACAGTATCATGAATTTCTAAACATGTTTAATAAAAAGAAAATAATTCATCTGTTCTTGCATCAACTTTATAAACACAAGATTGAACTAAAAGATAAGAATTAATCTTTCAGAAATTATTTTTATTCCATGTTTATTATAAGCTACAAAAGATTAAAGAATATCTTAAAGAGAATTTGAAAAAGAAGTTTATTATCTTAAGTAAGACTTTCTTCGTCTCATTAATACTATTTGTTAAAAAGAAAAAGAAAAATCTTTACTTCTGCATAAATTATAGAAAATTAAATACTTTAATAAAAAGAAATTATTATTTTATATCTTTAATTAATAAAGTACTGACTTAAATTTAAGAAAGTAAGTTTCGGATTCAACTTGACATTATTGCTGCATTTAACAAACTTTGCATAAACCTTAAAAGTGAGAATTTAACTATGTTTATTACTTTCTTCAATGTTTATAAATATTGAGTAATGCTTTTTAAATTAATTAATAAATTTACCTTCTTTCAGTACTATATCAACAATGTTTTGTTTAATTATCTTCACAAATTTTATCAAGTTTATTTAAATAATATTCTCATTTATAATAAAACATTGAAAGAACATAAAACTTATGTGAAAGAAGTATTAAACAAGCTTTGTGTCATGGTGCCAGGTCACCACCCCGGTCTTATCTAGATTTGGTCTAGCGTGTTGCAATCTTAAACGCGACCCTTGAATCATGTAAATAGAAGCTCGTTCTTGCCCTTACTTTTATTCTTTGTCTTTCATCTTGTACATTACCTAATGTATGTCTTGTATCTAGATTCTATCATTAATATTATACCATTCTTTAGTTGATAGTTTCTAACCTAGTTCCTGAAACTTTGCAATGCTAACTTGCAAATAAACATTAACAAATGCAAATTTGAAATACAAAAGATTTCTTTTCTTAATTTATTAATATTCATCAATAATTTGCAAATAAATTCTTGAAAGATAAATGTAATTTAAAACTGAGAAGTGTTTCGCTCATTAATACATGTTTAAATCTTTATTGACTTTTACAACTTTTATTAATGTTTCATAAAGAATTTCTTAAAAATTACTGAATTCATAATAAAGTTGATTCAGAAAGATTACTTTTTTGAATGAACAGAAATTTGTCAAAAAGCCTTTGAGAAACTAAAGCAACAGATAATGACAGCACTTATTCTAAGACATTTTGACTTAATGAAGAAAGTTATTCTTAAAACTAACTTCTTGAAATATGTGAATAATAACATAGTGTCTCAGTATGATGATGATAAAAACCTGCATTCAATAATCTTTTATAACAAGAATATAATTTCTGCAGAATGTAATTATAAGATTTATGATAAGAAATTACTGATTATTATTTATTATGTAAAACACTAACATTCTGAACTGAAATGTACAGATATTTTAATCAAGATTTTTATCAATTATTTAAACCTGAAGTACTTCATAATAAGCAAGAAATTGACTTGATGACAAGTTAGATAAATTAAGAAGTTATTTGAGTATAACTTTAAGATTATTTATGAATCAGGAAAGCAAAATTTGAAAGTAAATGCTCTGATTTAAATGTTTAATGTCAAGCCTGTTTAAATCAATAATGATTAAAAGTTGTATTAACATCAAATATTACTGCTTGAAAGTAAATTCAATCTGCAATCAATTGATATATCAGAACTTGATCAGGGATCTGATTTAAATTCAGTTGAAAAGTTAACTTTTATTTCAATTCAGGAACAAATCATAGCAGAAAATTATACAAACAAGCTGTGTACAAATATTTAAACAACTTTTGCTCAGAACAAGAAAACCTGTCAAGGTATTAATTTAGATCATTGTCAAGTTCTTGAAGAAGTACTTTAAAAAAAAGATAAACTATAAGTACTTTAGTCAAATGAAATTATTATTCAACTGATAAGAAAGACTTATAATTTTTTATTTAATAATTATTCAAACATGAATTGAATGTTAGATTTGTTAAGACAATTATACTGCTGATCATAAATAAGAACTATAATTAAACATTACATTTAAAACTATTACATATACTGTAGATCAAAGGTCTTAAGAGATCAAATCAATAAACTGTTAAAGTCACTATTAATACTTAAGCAATGATGAAAGAACATATTTCTGAACTTTATCATTAAACTGTTTGAAAGCAATGAACATAATGTTATTCTGTCTATTGTAGATAGATTGTTTAAAGAACATTATTATGTTTCTTATTAATTAAATAATGAAGAAATCATGATTAAATAAATCATTAAGCTGCTGTTGTAATGAATGTATTGCATTCATGAACTATTGAATTTTATTATGTTTAATTAATACTTGCAATTTATGTTAATTTTTTGAAACTTTCTGTGCAAAAGACTCAGTATTACAATAAAACTGTCAATAAATTATTATTCACAAATTAATAATCAGACAGAATAAGTAGATTAAAATGTGGAACAATATCTGCAAAGCTACTGCTTGTACATGCAGAATGACCGATTTGTCTGATTATTCATGACAGAATTCATTAATAACAAGGCAGTTTCATCATTAATTGAACGGTCAATCTTCTTTTTGAACAAGGGTTTTCATTCATGCATAAGCTTTAATCCTGATTCAATTATATATAAAATTATTCACGTAAGAATTGAAGCAGATAAAGTCAAGAACATCTTTAAGCATATGAAATAATTACTAAAGTTAGTTAAAGAAGCACTGAAAAGAGTTAAAATCATAATAAAGACATAGGTTGATAAGCATTGAAAGAAAATAATTTACAATGTAAATGAGATGATGTTTTTAAACTTTAGAAACATCATAATCTTAAGACTGTCAAAGAAGCTCAATGATAAAATGCTGAAATTCTTCAAAGTCATCATTATAATAGATTCAACATATTAATTGAGACTGTCATTAATAATAAAGATTTATAATGTGTTTGCACTTTATCTGTTACAATTGAATTCTGCAGATTTAATAAAAGAATAATAAAATAAATTACTCAGTTCTATCATTATGAACAATGAAAATCAATGAAAAATAAAAGACATTTTGAATTTCAGACACTCAGAATAAGAAAAGTGATTTCAATATCATGTTTATTGAAAAGAATGTAAAGTTAATCTGCATTAATACAACATTAACGAAGGTAAATTCAAAGAATGTCAGAATGTTATAAATAACTTTCATGAACAGTATTTTAATAAGTCAAGACTTTAGAAAGAAATTGACTGAAACAATGCAAATATTGTTTAGCTGAAGAAGAAAAGTAATGTTATGATTATATTAATTTAACATAAATCATATTAATTTATCATGAACTAGAATAAGATTGAACCTCAGTCTTATCATATGTTAGCGAGCTAATGTGTTGACATACTAAGGCTTAGCGCGCCTTAAAGATATTAAACTCTTAACATGTTCTGTATCTTTCTTTCATAGCTTTAAACTTTTAATTAAATTAAACTCATATAACTTACTTTATGTTAACTCATAATAATAAACTTTACTTCTGCATAAACTATTGAGATTTAAATGCTATTACAGTCAAGAATCAATATTCTCTGCCTTTGATCTTAAAGATGCTCAATTATTTAAGTCAAGCCAAGATCTTTATCAAGCTTGATATTATTTTCATGTTCAAGAGACTTTAAATAAAAGAAGAAGAAAAAGTTCTCACTGCTTTTTGCATTTATTTTAAATTGTTCAAGTATTTAGTCATGTTCTTTGATCTATGTAATGAGCCTGCCTTATTTTAGAAATACATTAATGATATTCTTTGTAAACTTTTAAATAAGTTTTGTATTATTTATCTGAATAACATTCTAATTTATTTGAATATTAAACTTAAGCATGAAGTTTATATTAAGCTTATTCTTTAAAAGATGTGCAAGATAAATCTTCAAGCAGATATAATTAAATGCAAGTTTTACATCATTTTAATTCTTTGTTTAAAATTGATTATCATTATTAAAGAGATTAAAATAAACTTAGTTAAAATAAACATTATTGTTAATTAATTTATCTTAATCAATGTTAAAGACATTTAAAGTTTTTTAAACTTCATGAACTTTTATAAAAGATTTGTTTATGATTATAATAGAATAACTACTTTGTTCATTCATTTTATCAGAAAAGATATATTCTTTATTTAATTCAAAGAATAATAAATTGTATTCAACATCTTGAAGAAAGTTTTCACTTTTAATGTTATTCTTTATTACTACAATTTAGATCATAAGATTATGATAGAAATCAATACTTTGAACTATATGTTTAAAGACATTCTTTCTCAGTATGATGAAAATAATGTTCTTTATTCAGTTGCTTACTTTTTAAAGAAGCATAATTCAGCTAAGTGTAATTATAAGATTTATAACAAAGAATTTATAATCATTATTTATGCTTTTAAAGAATAATAATTAAAGCTTAAAGACTTTATTTATTCTATTGAGATAATTATAAATTATAAAAACCTTAAGTATTTTATGTTACTTAAACAGTTAAATTATTATTAAGTTTATTAAAGCAAGTTTCTGTTTAAATTTAATTATTGCATCATATATTGTTCTGACAAGATCAATAATAAACTAAATGCTTTAATTCATCATTCAGAAAAATTTTTTAAGAAGAAGAATACATTTAATTCTTGAAATCAATATCAACATCAAACAATTCTGAAAACTTATGTTTTAGATTTTAAGATTGTTGAAAATCTTAGCTTTAATGTCAAAATTATAAATCTTCAGTCTTCAGTCATCATTTTAGATTCAGTTTAATTACATCTGTCTTTAATTTCTTCAACATTCTTAAATATTCTAGTTTTCATGAATTTAAAAATTGAAGAATTTAATGTTAAAAACATTAAACCTTAGTTAAATCAAGATACCTTGAACCTTGATGAAGATTCTGCAAATATCTTTATTTAAACATTGTGAAAACAAATTGAAAGAACATCAAAATTATTTATACTTTTAAGAAAAAAAGTATATATTTAATTTAAATCAACTACGTCTTTACATCATTCAGCTCATTCATAATAATGTCATCAATAATTATTCAGAAAGAGCAAAATATTATAAACTAATTAATTGAATCTACTAATGATCAAATATTTATAAGTATGTTTGATGCTTCATATAGAATTGTCACATGTGTACTCGTTTTAAGCTTTTTAAACAACGAACTTAAGTATAATTGCATTCTTTTTCAGTTTTTAAACATCATTAATATAACATTTTCATGAACTATGTAGATTCTTTGCTGCTCAGTATCTTTATGAATATCACATATAAATATGTTTTAGTTTTTATTAATTGTTTTATTAAAATAAAACATTTAGTTTTTATTACTTTTATAAAAGTTGAAGAAGTTATTGATTGCTTCTATGTTCATGTTTAAAAACATTATGATTTATTCAAGTTCTTTGTGTCTGATTAAAGAGTAAAATTCATCTTTAACATTTAAAAACTTTTATATAAAATGTTAAAGATTGATGTCAAGTTATGTATTGCATATTATTCTAAGATTAATAATTAAATTGAAAGAATCAATGCTGTTATAAAGCATTATCTTTGAATCTTCGTCAACTACATGCAGAATGATTGAACTAAGTAACTTTCAGAAGTTAAATTCTTTATTAATAATGCATCTTTATTAATTATTCTAGCATCATTCTTCTTAATTAATTTAAATCAAAGTTCACGTCTAGACTTTAAATCTTTCAAGTCTCTACTCAGTAACATTATATTTTAAGTCTGAGACAAGTTAATCAATGTTAAAGAATTTATCAAGAAGATGAAGAAATTCACTCAACATTTGTATGATAAAATGTTTATAACTTAAATTATTTATAATTTCAATATTAATTACTTTTATTATTCTTGTTTTAAATACTTTATCAGAAATAAGATTTAATTAAATGCTTACAATCTTAATATTACTCATTTTATAATTAAATTGAATGATAGACAGATGAGTTTCTTTAAAATAAAACATGTTTTCAAGAATTCTTTGATTACTGAGTTAAATCTTTCTACATTTATGAAAGTGCATTTAATCTTTTATGTTATTCTTTTAAATCATACTGTAAGTAATTTACTTCTTAATTAAAGTCAAGAATCTTAAAAACTCATTATTATCAAAAATAATAAAAAATTCTGATATGTCAATAGCATATTGAACTTCAAGCATAATCATTACTATAATTTATTATTATTCAAGTATTATGTTGATTGAAAAGAATATTTCCTTATTTGAGAATTGTCAGAAACTAGGCTAGAAACTATTAACTGAAGAATGGTATAATATTAATGATAGAATCTAAATACAAGATATAGATCAGGTAATGTACAAGATAAAAGATAAAGAATAAAAGTAAGATTGAAGATAAGCTTCTATTTACATGATTCAGAATATGCATTTAAGATTGCAACATGTTAAACCAGATTTAAATAAGATTGAGGTAATGATCTGACATTATGACAAGAATCTTTCAATCTTTTAAATAACTGTGATCAAGTTCTTGAAGAATATTACCTCGTTAATCTCGCAGTTAAATAATCACATGTAATGTCATGTGTGATGTCTCAATGTTAATGTCAAGAATTTTAATTCTGTTACGAGCGCAAGTAACAACATACATAGTGGAATAGCTTTCTAAGTTGTTGAACTTAGAATTGTGCCTTTTGCTGACGCAGCGAGAGCGCGAGTGGTACTATTCCCTACTTGATGCGACCGTGACAAATCCTCGCTTTTTCATCTTGTTTTAATCAAAAATGTAGCTCAGATCTAGCTCAGATTTACTTTTGTTCAAAGATGCATTATTATGTTAAACTGCATTTAATTCAGTTATGCTATTCAGTCTTATATTACTCATCTTGTTTCTTTGATTCTTGTTTTCTTTGTCTGCTTTGCAAAAGCTCAGCCTTAAGAAGAAGAGCTACTGTCATGATGTCAGATCATCATCTTGGTCTCGTCTAGATCTGGCCTAGATCTGGCCCAGATATCTGGCCTAGATCTAGGACGCAGCAATTGTCTAGCGTGTTGCAATCTTAAACGCGACCCCTGAATCATGTAAATAGAAGCTCGCCCTCGCCCTCACTTTCATTCTTTGTCTTTCGTCTTGTACATTACCTGAGGTATGTCTTATAGCTAGATCCTATCATTAATATCATACCATTCTTCAGTTGATAGTTCCTAGCCTAGTCCCTGACAAAAAGTAATGAACATAATATTATTTTGTTTAAAGAATATTATTATGTTTTTTATTAATTAAATAATGAAAAAATCTTGATTAAATAAATCATTAAACTACTGCTGTAATAAATGTATTACACTCATAAACTATTAAATTTCATTATATTTAATTAAAACTTGTAATTTATATTAATTATTTAAAACTCTTTGTGCAAAAGACTTAATATCACTGCAAAACTGTCAATAAATTATCATTTATAAATCAATAATTAAACAGAATAAATAAATAAAAATATGAAATAATATTTGCAAAGTTACTGCTTATACATGCAGAATAACTAATTCATTTAATTATTCATAATAATGTTATAAATTAGCTCAGTCTTTTAAAGATTAATTGACTAAAATGTATATTTTTTGATTTAACATAGTTTTTAATGCTCACACACTTCTTTCTGTATATATAGTCTTTGCATTCAATAAATTTCTATCTTTAGTTTTAAATTCTTATTTACTTGTATTTTTATGACTTGTTTTAAACATGGTTTCAACATTATTCAAAGCTTTATACATATCACATGATAGTGATTTAATTTTTAATTTATTTAACTTTTACAACTTTACATTCAAAGACAAATCAATAACAAGCTTTATAATGCATTACAAACATGAATTAAAAGACAATCTCAACTGATTTCTTAACTGAGTCTATCATTGAACTTGATGTATAGTCTATGATACAGCATCGACATTTCGGTGAACTCAGCTAAAACCAGCTAAATGCGCCTCAAGCTAGCACTAGTCAAAAACATCTGTTTAGCCGAGCTTCTAGCTGGCAAGCTCTAATAGTCACTCACCAACGGCTAATAGCTAGCTACAAGCGCTTTTAGCTCTTGATGACAGCTAAATGCTTCATTTGCTCCAATTGCTCAAAAGCTATAATGCGCAATATTTGTGAAATTTGCTCCTTTTTTAATTTTATTTCTTCATTAACTGCATGGAATCTATGACTATGGCACTATCTAGATGCTGTGTATTTGCTAAATTACATGTAATTTGATCCTTTTGGTCTATGTACGACGTGGACTTCCGTTCGCTGTATGGGCTAGGTGGGCTATGTAGGTGGAAGCCGGCCAATGCGACGTGGGCTTCCGAATGTACGTGGAAGGTGGCCAATTCGACGTGGGTTTCCAAATTCACTGTATGGCCATCCAGCTGGCAGGGCTAGGTGGGCTATGTATGTGGAAGTCGGCCAATTCGACGTGGGTTTCCAAATTCACTGTATGGCCATCCAGCTGGCAGGACTAGGTGGGCTATGTATGTGAAAGCCGGCCAATGCGACGTGGGCTTCTGAATGTACGTAGAATCTGGCCAATTCGACGTGGGTTTCCAAATTCACTGTATGGCCATCCAGCTGGCAGGACTAGGTGGGCTATGTATGTGGAAGCTGACCACTTTGACGTGGGCTTCCGTTCGCTGTTTGATCACCTAGCTGACATGTAGGAAATGTTTGTCGCGTTTTGTGCGCCCGGGCACGCGTATTTTGAAGCATGAAGGATGTTCAATAGGAAGCTCAATAGGAAGTTTGATATCGAGCCATGAAGGGTGATTTCTATTGAGCTAATTAGCATTGAAGCATGTATGAAACATACTATGGAGTAGATCACGGAGCGAAATCGAAATTGTGGAACCTGGCCAATTCGATGTGGGGTTTCAAATTCACTGTATGGTCATTCAGCTGACAGGACTAGGTGGGCTGTGTATGTGGAAGCTGATCACTTCGACGTGGGCTTCCAAATTCACTGTATGGCCATCCAGCTGGCAGGGCTAGGTGGCCTTTGTATGTGGAAGCTGGCCAATTTGACGTGGGCTTCCGAATGTACGTGGAAGCTGGCCAATTCGACGTGGGTTTCCAAATTCACTGTATGGCCATTCAGCTGACAGGGCTAGGTGGCCTTTGTATGTGGAAGCTGATCAATTCGATGTGAGCTTCGTAGGAAATGTTTATCGCGTTTTATGCGCCCGACACACGCGTTTTTTTTGAAGCATGATGAGTGTTCAACAGAGAGCTCGATAGGAAATTTGCCAGGGCCGGATTTGGTGTTTGAATATGGAGCGACCTGATGTTTGTTAGGGCCGGTGGATATGAAGTGACCTGATGTTTGGCAGGGCCGGATTTGATGCTTGGATATGAAGCGACGTGATGTTTGACAGGGCCGGATTTGGTGCTTGGATATGGAGCGACGTGATGTTTGGCAGGGCCGGATTTGATGTTTGAATATGAAGCGATCTGATGTTCGACAGGGCCGGATTTGATGTTTGAATATGGAGCGACCTGATGTTTGATAGGGCTGGCTCCGGTACTTGAATATGAAGCAATAGGAAGTTGGGTAGAAATTGAAAACTCTATCGTACAGATCGACTCAGTTCTACAAAGCCAAGATCACAGCTAAACTAGCTTGTAGCAGCTGTCTTTTCTATTAGCTAGCTTGTAGCAGCTGTCTCTTCTATTAGCTAGCTGATGCGTCTTGGCGCATTAAGGTTCAATTGACCTTGCCCACTAGCTTACAAGCTACCCAAGCCCTTCGCCAAATTGCCGAGGTCAATGCAGATCTGGCAAAAATACGGGGTTTTGCGCTCAGACGTGTTACCCGTAGGCTGCGAAGTCATCCAGAGGGTCGCTAATTCGAAGGGACTTAGCGATGAAGGTTAATCCGAAGGGGCTTAGCCGCAGGAAAAACACGTCTGAGGTCCTGAGGCAAACCGGGAAGGAAGATTCTGTTGCGCTTATGTATTTAGCCTGACGTTAGCGATGATTACTACCTATGACTAGAAGCCATCTGTAATTTTGTTCTCATTCCATCTACGAATATACTGCTCTACCCTATATTAGTCAATATCGCTTTAGTAGAGCACAACTAGTATGTCCATTGTGATTGTGAGACACTTTTGTTTTGTCGCAATTCTTTAATACTTGGTGTGCTGGTTTTTTGTCAATCGTGGGACTACTAATTGGGTAATCTGACGGTGTTGATGATGAGATACTTTCTTGAGTAACATTTTAGATTAATAAGACAACTTCATGAGATAAGTCTTACTACGACCAATTTGTAAGAGTGAAAATTTGAAATGGAAGCCATTAGATGGTTCATGTCTCATGTCTCTCATGCCCTCCCTAGATGATATCTCAATCCCTAAAACTGCGTCCCTACATGAATTCCCCCGTCAACCAAAAGATTTGTCCCCGCCACAAACGAGCTCAAAGGACTCGCCAGAAACACAGCAACATTAGCCACCTCCTGCGGCGTCCCAAGCCTCTTCAATGGAATCTTTAATCGCTGCTCTTCCACCCATTCCGGATTAATCGTCAAGTATTTCTCCCACGGCCCGCCCTTCGCCAGAATTGGGCCAGGCGAGATGGCATTTACGCGGATCCCCTTGGGACCCAGGAATTGAGACAGCTCCTGCACGTGTTGAAGCTGGGCGGCTTTGCAGGGACCGTAGGGTGCGGGGGGGCTGCGGTAGAACTCGCGGCCCATGAAAGAGCTTTGGATGATGACGGATGCGGTGGGGGACTTTTCAAGAAGTGGTAAAGAAGCTTCGACTAGGTTTACGACGCCCATTACATCAACGTTGAAGCTGTCGAGCCAAGTTTCTGTTGTGCTTTCCATGTGCATTGGGGAAGCTAGTGGAAGGCTGGTTAGAGATAGTTGTGGGTGGCTTTCATCTATTGGATGATAGGGCAAAGTTGAAAAGGAATGGGGAATGAGTTTATTTACCATTGGCAATCACGGTATCAATCCTGCCAAATTCACTACCAGCTTTCTCAACCCAGGCGCGGAGTGCGTCCTTGTTGCCGATATCGACGGAGGTACCTACCGCACGTGCTGTGTTTGACTCGGAAAGAGACTTCTGGAATGCTGCAAAGTCATCGTTGCTAACATTTCGTGCGCAGTAGGAGACGTTGGCTTCTTCCTGGAGAAATTGCTCGACCATTTGCCGGCCCATGCCTTTTGTGCCGCCTATGTGACATCTATATTAGCGGGGATTGTGGCTCGTGGGAAGCTTTCACACCCACCAGTGATGATCATGTGGGCACCCTTCAGCCCCGTTTCGAGCACCATGATGGCTTAAGTAAATGCCGTATTGTGGTAAGAGTCAGTATGGGTATGGAAAAGGGTGAAGTCAGCGACGAGATTTGCCTTGCAGCTACGGTGAGAGGGTGGAGTTGGGGGAAGTTTTATGAAGATATGGCCATTGGCACGGATTTTGGTCTCTCGGAGTGACATGATCGGTGATAGGTAGCGGTTCTTGCTTGGCTGAGGAAGTCAATGGAGTCGTAGGAGCCACGGAGCATACAAATCCACGCCAAGCCAAGCATTCCAGGTTCGCTGATTAAGCAAGGCAGAACTCCGAAACTCCTTTCGGTTTGCACCCAAAGACCTCCGTAAAGTAGCACAAGAATATGGAGATCCGTCTGCTGCTGGACTGGGTCCATCGGATGTTATTAGCAATCCATTTCATCAACCATGCGGTAGCTGCAGCCGACATGTTTCGTTACTGTGGGCCGGCCTTTGATGGGGGCTTCCAATGCCCTGCGAGAAGAACGTTTTGCGCTTCACTCTGTTTACCTTACATGCTTGCAGTGTTGTTTCAATCCCGTCTTTGTAGCGATAGTGTTGATTTGAAGAACTGCTCTTGCAATCACTGCAATGGCGGAAGAAGGTGCGTTGCGAACTGACGATGGTCAGAACAACAGTCCTGCCGCTATGTCAGGCACAATGGACTCCCTCAGTGAGATGGTAAAGGATTTCCTTTCTACTCGGGGTGTGCGGACAATTGGCGGGCTCAACATCGTATTCGAGGAAGCTTCTGTTGAGGGAAGTGGGAGAGGTGTAGGTTGTCCGCAAATTTGTTCTCCCTGAAATCGACTACCTCTAACCTCACACGAATGGTCTTGAGCATAGGTTCAAGCGGCTCCCACAGTCCAAACGGCTATGACATCCCTTGTCAATCTTGTGAACCCACTGAGCTACCGTCGAAGACCCCAATCCTCGCGAACTTTAATCCGCAACTTCTCAGGAGCAATCAATGCGGGAGAAATGCTACTCGTGCTGGGAAAACCGGGAAGCGGCTGTACCACGTTTCTCAAGACGCTGGCGAATATACAAGATGAATATAAAGATACTAAGGGTAAGATTACGTATGGGCGGCTTTCGGCTCAGGAAGTGGCAGAGAGATATCCGGCAGATATTGCATTTTGCGGTATGTCACGTGCCCTCGCTTTTACTTCACGGCCTGTCACTGATGTAGCAATTCAGCTGAGGACGACGATCATTTCCCCACTCTTACCGTCGAAGAGACCTTGCAGTATATCAAGCCTGCTATTTGTATATTTCGTGGGCTTACATATAGCAGGTTTGCTGTCCGAGCTCGGTGGGGTAAGAGAGCATCGAGGTCAAAAGTGAACAAGGCAGTATCGCTTCTTGCAAGATTGGTGGGCCTGAATGAAGTCATGGGAACCAAAATTGGGAACGAGTCTCTTCGAGGCATCAGCGGAGGCGAAAAAAAACGGGTTTCTTTGGCTGAAGCGATGACGACTTGCCCTAGGTGCGTGTATGTATATTCCCGAGGAGAATGGGTACTGATCAGCCTATTAGGTTAATCTGCTTGGACAGCCCTACCAATGGACTGGATTCATCAACGGCCCGAGAATTCTTCCAGATGATGCGTGAGTTCACCAATCAAAGTCAATGTGCCACGGCAATGAGCATCTATCAAGGCAGTGATACAATTGTGCCATATTTCGACAAGGCTTTAGTGATAAACTCCGGACGCCAGATTTTTTACGGTAAAGCCACTGAAGCAAAATCGTACTTCGTAAATATGGGGTTTGAATGCTCTCCCACAACGACAATTACCGACTTTCTGAACTCCATGTCCGCAGAACCTCAGTCACGACGTGTCCGCGCAGGATTTCAAGGCAAAGTTCCACAAACATCAGAAGACTTTGAACGAGCATTTCGCGCAAGCCCACAATACACAGCTCTACTAGAATCCATCCAGGCGACAACGTTGCAGCCAGCACATACCTCTACGAATACAGGAGCAGACTATTCTTTACCTCTTTATCAGCAAATATGGCTTTGTGCCTTCCGCCAGTTCCGGGTTCTTATCATGGACTACAAAACTTGGGCAGTGGAGGCGATATGCATCGTTGTGCAAAGTTTAATTTTGGGGACGCTATTCAGAAATCAACAGCGCGAGACCAAATCATTCTTCATCTTAACGTCAGCACTTTTCTATGCCGTATTGGTGCCTGCCCTGCAATCTATGAGCGAATTTGGCAATACCTTTGCTCAAAGGCCCCTGATCTTAAAGCATAAGCGCTACCGATTCTACCGACCGTTGGCTTATGCATTTGGCTTGATTGTAACGGATATCGTCTGGAAAGTCGTGGCTATTACTTACAACATCCCGCTTTACTTTCTAACCAACTTGCATCGAACCCCGAGTAAGTTTTTCATCTGGTTCTTCACTGTCTATATTGAGCATCTGGCTTTGTCAATGTTTTTCAGGGCCCTCGCGGTGTTCTCCCCGAACATGAATCGTGCGGTGTTGCCTGTGGGGATTATGTTCAACTGCTTTGTGCTGTATACCGGACTATACGTACCGCCTCCGCAGATGCAGGTCTGGTTAGGATGGCTGAGATACTGCAATGTAAGTACACCCATCACGCCTGGCTGCACAACTAAACATCTGTTAGCCCTTGTATTATGCCTTTGAATCAGTCGTGGTGAATGAATTTTCTTCATTGCACTACACATGCAGTAGCGGTGATCTAGCCCCCTATGGCCCTGGCTACAATTCAATTACCAATCAAGTCTGTGCGGTTGTTGGATCGAGCCCGGGACAAGGGACCATCCCTGGACTATCTTATATCCAAGCCCAGTTCGGATTTGAATCATCCCATTTGTGGAGGAATATCGGTATCAACGCGGCCTTGTTCATCACTTTTGCCGTTTGCACTGGGTACGACATTCACCAGAACCCGAATTCCTACTAAACCAGAGTACAAACTGACAGGACTTTTCAGAATCGGGATGGAAAGGCTTAAATTACCAGCTGGTCGTCTTGCTACAATCTTCTACCGAGTCGAACCTGAAGATTCCTCATTTGACAAAAGCTCCGTGTCTTCCGACAGCGAGAAAGGAATAGTTGATGAGGACATCCACCCGATCACTGTTCGAAGTAGAAACAGTATACCACCGTCCAAAGAGTTCATGGATCGAGAAGGCCATGTCTTTGCCTGGCGAGATATTTGTCTAAACATTGGTTCGGGAGGGGAGAAGAAAAGATTGCTTGACAATGTGGATGGTAAACCTTCCTATTGCAGTCTTTGCGGTTCAGAATAAAATACTGATGTTGTTCAACCGGCAGGATGGGTACAAAAAGGCCAGCTAACCGCTCTTATGGGTGTATCTGGCGCTGGCAAGGTCCAAGTCACCCTTGCCAACTTTCATGACTATCTACTTACAACATCCAGACTACACTCTTAAATACCTTGGCTGGACGGTTGACAGTAGGGAGTCTTTTGGGAAACCTGGTCCTGGATGGTCAACCGTTACCAAAGTCATTCAGCCGCCACATGGGCTATGTACAACAACAAGATATCCATCTCCCGTCCCAGACAGTACGTGAAGCGCTCCAAGTAACTGCGCGTCTCCGTCGGCCAATGGAGATCTCAGATGCAGAAAAAGATGAATATGTGAACGCTGTGATCCAAATGCTCGACATGGAGGCATTTGCAGAAGCTCTGATCGGCGTCCCTGGAGCCGGTCTAAATCTTGAACAGCGAAAACGAGTCACCATCGGCGTAGAACTGGCTGCAAAACCAGACATTTTGTTTTTGGATGAGCCTTCTTCTGGCCTAGATGGGCAATCCGCCTTTTCCATCATTCGCTTGCTTCGTAGGCTGGCAGATGCCGGTCAAGCAATTATTTGTACTATTCATCAGCCTGCTGCCGAGCTCGTGGAACACTTCGACACCCTTATCCTGCTAGTCAAAGGAGGCAGGATGGCATATCATGGACCTCTTGGCAAGCATTGCTCTACCGCTACCGAATACTTCGGCAGATACGGGAGACCTTGCGGGGAAATGGAGAATCCGGCTGAATATTTCCTGGACGTCATAGGAGCAGGATCGAGGAATAAAGCAACAAGCGATTGGGCACAAATTTGGATGGAGAGCGACACCAGAGAGAAGAGGAAGCCCATTCTTGAGAAGATGGCTTCCCCCGCAGCCATGCAGCAGATGGCCATCAACAAGTACGACCGCACCCATGCGACCCCCTTCTATTACCAGCTGCAGGTCATTCTGCGCCGTACCTGGATGTACTACTGGAGAGAACCCGACTACTTTACATCCAAGCTATGGATGAATGTCGGTAATTCCTTGCTCAATTCGATGACTTACTTGCAGTCGGCTTCAAACCAAAGAGGCGCATATAACCGGGTTTTCTCCGCTTTCATGTCTCTCATCGTTGGTCCTCCACTGGGCTTACAAGTGCAGCCACGATTTGTAGCTCTCCGCGACATATTCCTCAATCGAGAGAAGGCAAGTTCGACATACCACTGGCTTGTGTTCGCACTGTCAGCCATCATTATTGAAATACCCTACGCCCTCCTCACAAGCTGTGTGTTCTGGATTCTTTGGTACTACCCTGTAGGCTATTTCTACTCCACCCCGAGAGCAGGCTACAGCTTTCTCATGTACGAGCTGTTCGCAATATTCGCTACAAGTCTCGCTCAACTCTGTGCTGCGGTCATGCCGAACCTTAGCTCGACCTTCACTGCCAACGGCTTCTTCTTCATGTTCTGTAACACCTTTGCCGGTACTCTATCCCCAGCGCCTGTTACCCCTTCGGGCTGGCGCTGGTATTACAATGTTTCGCCGCTCTTCTATCTTGGAGAAGGCGTAACGACAGACGTGCTCCAAGGTCTCACCATTACTTGCGACCCATCCGAAACCTCCATCTTTAACCCCCCGGCGGGTATGTCTTGCGGTGCCTATGCAAAAGAGTTCTTGGCTACAGCAACGGGGTATCTGGTAAATCCCGGTAGCAATAGCAGTTGCGAGTATTGTCGGTACAAAGATGGACAGTCTTATGTAAGTCCACCCTTGACCGCAACCATCACCACTGAATGGTTCCCCAATATGATTTTTCTCCTCCACCTCCTTTGTAACCTTCTTCATAACCCACCTCCGCTAATTCCAAACGTTCTTGGTGGAACAGTATCTTCAATATGGTTACGACTTCGCCCATCGGTACAGAAACGTGGGTATTTTTATCGCGTTCATCGCATTTAATTATATGTTCGTCATCAGTGCCACGTATCTGATCAAGGTTCGGAAGTGGAAATTGAAGCGGGATTAGAGAGCATCGGATGATAGTTACGAGTAGTCGGCTTCTTATATTGGGTCGAATTCATAGAATTTTCGTTAAACGGGCAAGGAAGGCGAATTTAATGAAGAACATTTATCGTGAGAGACAGTCGAGAATTGAATAAACTTCAGTAAGAGAGCGAGTGAAAAATTTATTGATTAGGTATGTTGCATGATAGGTAGGAATGTAGGAAGCATGACAATGAGCGAATAGACTTTACATTTCTTATATTGAGCACCAAAGTCCAAGTTCAATTACTCGTAGTCAAAAGACGTCTGGCCACAACTCATTGAACTCATAAGACTATTGAATTGCATGTTTTAATCAGATATAATCTTCGGTAACACGTATCGATTTCGAACATATCATTATATTCTTGACACCAAACTCAGTCATCTGTAAATGCCGATTGGGGTCTCACTCTTATTCAATCTATCAGCCGCTTATCTTGCTCACTTTCAGTGTTGGCCTTCAAGGGCGCCCTCTATGTTGACTCTGTTACTCTCCTAGCTTGATTCCCTTGACTGCAAGCCTGGTTCCGATGATCGGGAGTACATAGTCAAAATCGATCCAAGGAGCATTGGAGCCCGTGCAGAATCCGCAGTCATGACCTTAGGGTTTGTAACCCTAAGGCTGAGCTACTTACCAATAAATCAGCTCTAGAACACGCGTACACTGAACTCGTCTATGGGTAATTCACCTTACTCCTTCTTTGCAAAATTCTAATTACTTGCGATACAGTCTTTATGAGAAACGAACGTGAAATTGAAACCAGATCTATAAGCCAAACACCGCTCGCCCGAATCCCCGATCCCCCATTCATCTATCCATCCCACTTCTAAATTTCTTACCCCTTCTTCTCCAATTTCTCCGAAAACCAATGCTGCAAATGCGACACCGTCGGATGCGACCACGTCAAAGTTGGCGGGACCTTCACACCCAGAGCGGTCTGCAGCTGCCGCCTTAAACCTACCGTCATCACCGAATCCATACCTAGGTCCGATAGCGCAGTGCGCGGATCCACATCATCAATCGATCCCAACTGCAAGACCTTGCCCACACACTCGCGGATCTTAGTCTCGAGGTACTCGTCAAGCGCGGCCCCCGAGGATGGCATCGACGACTCTGCCGCGCCGTCACCACTGCCGGCGGCTTCGCCCACGGGCGGCAGCCGGCGCATCGCGATATCGGCGAGGATGGGGACAGGAAGGGGCTCATCGTGATCGAAAGTGCGGCTGCGAAGGACAACCCCGTGATCGATGTTGTGTTTGGCGAGATGCGTCCACGCGCCAAGGGCCTCGTCGCGAGTGACGTCCGTGATGCCCTTGGACTCGAGCTCGGCGTTGATGAAATCCATGCTGGCGGCCATGCCGAGACCGCGCCAGCTGGTCCATTGGATGGCAACGCAGTTGTCGCCTTGGTTGCGGCGGTGGGTCGCGAGGGTGTCGAGGAAGGCATTGCCAGAGGCATAGGAGCCTTGGCCGGGGAAGCCGAACAATTGGCCGCAGGAGGAGAAGAGGACGAAGAAGTTGAGGGAGTGAACGGGAAAGAGGCGGTGGAGGGCGAGACTGCCGGAGATTTTGGGGGCGAGGACGCGATTGAAGGAGTCAGTGGTTGAGTCGAGGATGAGCTGGTCCTCAAGGATGCCTGCAGCGTGGACAACTCCGAGGACGGGTGGGAGCGCTAAGCGATCGAGAGCGTCTTGGAGCTTTTGGTCGGATCCTTCAGCACTGAGGTCCAGGGGAACGACGTGTACCGAAGCTCCTTGATGCTCGAGGTGCATGATGGCCTTGATCGTTTCTGCCAAGGGCTCGGTAACAGTTGACCATGTATTGCGGGGCGGTAATGCTCTGCGTGAGATGAGTACAAGTCTTCTTGCACTCTTCTCGACCAAGAAGTTCGCGATTTCCAGACCCAGAGCGCCCAGGCCACCAGTGATCAAGTACGTCCCTTCAGGCCGAGGGAAGAGGTTCATATGACGGTCGTTGGGAATTGTATCCGTGGATGAGAGGGGTCGAAGTCGGGCTGTTCGTGCTATGCCATCACTCATCCTGATGACATCTGCGTCTCGAGCGTACTTGATTGCTGGGAGGGGGAATGACGAGTCTTCTGTATCTATAAGAGCTCCCCAAATATCTGGTTGTTCAGAAGCAATGATGCGTGCTAAGCCTTGCAAAGGAGCCTGTGCAAGAGCAGTTGGGTTTTCGCCTTCGGCAATGTTGTCAGTAAATGCGTACACCTTCACAGAAACGGAAAGACCGGCGGCGAATTTGACTATATCGAGGAGCTGTTCGCAAAAGATTCCTGCCGCTTTGGGAACCTGATCAATCGATTCCACGGATTCAGGAATATATAATATGATTGTGGTTTTCTTGTCATCTGCCGAAGGTACTGATTCGCTGGACAACTCCTGCACTGAAGAATACTCCGAGATAGACGTGACTTGGCGCTTCAAAGTCTTCGTGTAACCTTTGACGATATCCTTTGCTTTCGAGACGAAGATAACGTGGCCCAATGAGAGAGGCTCCTCTGCAAGAGTCGTGGGAGGCCAAGAAAGCTGATGGACCAAGCTTTCCATGCCTGCACTCACGCCCGGCGTACCTTCAATCTCGGCAAATCTCATAGCCTTGATGGTAACCAATGCCTTACCAGTCTCGTCGGTAGCCATGACATCTGACGCTAAAGCAGTACCTGTACTGGCCTCTTCGACATAGATGTATCCAACCTTTGGTGGGACAGCACCGTCATGGAAGGTAATTCGATCGACTTGAGCTGGCATGCGTAGGCGAGGCTCGTTGAAGAAAAGCGTAGAGGCAATAGAGGTTGCGGAGTCTAGCATCGGAGCCCATGAATGCGGATCCCAGGGCAGAGAAGAATCAGCTGCGAGGTCTGGAGCCACATCAACTCTGGCGATCATCTCCTGCGGATTACCGAAGTGCTCCGTGACAGCCCATGGAAAACCCATAGCAGATACCCCAACCCCATCAAGATAATCGATGGAAAATGTGTTCTTGAATTGAGTCCCAATGCGAGCCTTGATAGTGGCAACGTCAATGGTAGTATCTTTTTCCTCCACCGAGGAATCCTCTACATCAGTGAAACGCCCAGTGGTATGTGTGACCCATGAATGGTCGTCGGCGTTTTGGTTTTCCCATTGAGCCAAACGAGAACAAATATTCACCTGCCCCTGCTCGACGAAAACTTGAAGGTCTCGCGGTGCGCTTATGGCAACTGGTACGCGTAGCACAATGTCCGACAGAATTGATGCCCCAGTCCCGTGATAAAAGGTGTTAAACAGAACTGCAGCAGGGACAATCTCGGTTCCATGCAGTGGGTGATTTCCAGGAAATGGTTTGGTGCCCTGATCAAGCTTCGTCGTGAATAGAGTCATGTTCCCTCCGAATATTGGGATACGTTGTCCCAGCAGAGTATGCTTATCAACATCATGGAAGTTTGCTACATTTAGTGGCCCCGTCCCCACCTTTCTCCAGCTAGCTGTATGACTCCAAGTCGTTGTAGGAACGTCATATGCCCAGTCACCAGTCATTTGGCGCTTCCAGGAGACAGAGGCACCATGACAGTGAAGTTGAGCTATGCTGGAAAGAATACTTTTTTCTGCAGGTTTTCCTCGAAACATTGTTGGAATAACAGCATAATCTTTGGTTTCGCGGTCCATCAATGTTTCGTTGATCGAATGAGAAACGATAGGGTGCGAGGAAATTTCGAGCGATGTCCGGAAACCATCTTCGGCTGCAGCATTTATTGTTTGCCTGAGGAGAACCGGGTGCACCATATTGTTGATCCAGTAGTCAACGTCGCGAAGATCTTGAGCACGAGGGTCTAGGAGAGAAGTCGAATAGAGTTTGATAGATGCGGCCTTAGGATCGATGTCGTTGGAGAGACTCTGAGTCAAGGGTTCCTTTAATCTGTTGAGCACCGGACTATGGAAAGCGATATCTGACTTCACTTGGAAAATCTTGATACCGCGTGCTTTCCAAGTCTCTGTAAACTCGGTAACGATGTCAATAGAACCAGAGACCACACAGGACGAAGGAGATGAGTCAATAGCTACGGCGATATCCTCGCGGGCGCCAATCTCTTCCTGGATTTTCGCACTCGGGCTATTGACAAGGACCATCGACCCTAGACCCACTACCTCGCGATAGAGAACAGCGCGTCTGCAGACGACTAAGGCTCCTTCTTCGGCCGTCAAGGTACCGGCTACTACAGAAGCAGCGATCTCACCACTGGAATGTCCGATAACAGCCTGAGGAGTAATACCCTTCGATTTCAGCACAGCTGCCAGTCCTATTTGCATCACGTAGGTGAGGACTTGCACCTTGTCCGAGGAATCAAAGTCGCCATTCTTTAGCGCTTCTAGAGCCGAGAATCCCACCTCAGTTTTCACAAGTGCATCGATGGAAGCGACCGTTTCGTAGAAGACCGCAGTTGAGAGCAATTCTTGACCCATTTCATTCCACTGAGCTCCGTGACCGGAAAACACCCATACCACTTGCTTGCTGGTATCATCTTCGAGCACCCTGCCTGAGAAAGTCTCTGCGTTCGGTGTACCTTCGACGAAAGCCTTCAAAGCATCTGCTGCATGTTCGTGGTTCTCAACAATGAGTGCGACTCTGTGTTTATGATGGCCTCGTCGTGTGGCTAATGTCAAAGCGATCGATTCCAGACTCTGTTGCTTTCCGTCTGCCAGTATCCAAGACTCGAGTGCTTTCGCTTGAATGGCTAGACGCTTCTCTTGCGGTGCGGACAGGAGTAAGATCGTCGGGCTGCTACTGCTCTGTGCCACATTTCCTGGCGCCGGGAAAGGTTTAGGATTATCCGAGTATTCCTCAATGACTGCGTGAGAGACTGTCCCTCCATACCCATAACTAGCTATACCAGCACGGCGGGGTGCGGGAGATGTATTCCATTGAACAGGATCTCGCACCACTTGCACACCTACTTCATCCCATTTGATTCTCGAATTCAATTTGTTTAGATTTGCCTGGGGGGGGATGATACCCTTGCTCACGGCCAGGACGGCTTTCATAAATCCCATGGCGCCTGCGCCAGCTTCAAGATGGCCAATATTAGGCTTGATAGAGCCAATGTAGCATGGCTCATTTGCTTTCCTGTCTTTGCCGTAGGTGTTGGCAATGGCTGTGATTTCGACAGGATCACCCACGGGAGTGGACGTGGCATGCGCCTCGATATATCCGATACTGTTTGCCTCGATTCCCGCTACATTGAGTGCATTTCGTGCCACGAGCTCCTGTGCGTCCGCGTTCGGTGCCATGATACCGTTTGTCCGACCGTCTTGGGCGACAGCACTTCCTTTCAGCACTGCCAGGATCCTGTCCTCGTTCTCAAGAGCATCTTCCATTCGCTTCAAAATAATCACAGCCGCTCCTTCACCTCGTCCGTATCCTTTAGCTTCATCGTCAAATGATCGACAGGAACCTTCTGGGGATATTGCGCCAGCCTTGTCAAGAACCCTTGTCAACCCGGGTCCACACAATGCATTGACTCCTCCGACGATGGCGACATTTGTTTCACCGTCAAGAAGAGACTGACGGCCATGATGAATTGCAACAAGCCCGGAAGCACATGCAGCATCGACGGCTGTACTTGGACCCATGAGGTCTAGGTGGTAAGAGATGCGATTTGGAATCCCGCAGTACGCCGTACCGATTCCCATCCACGCTTCGATCCCAGGAAGATCTTCGAGGAGGAGTTTGCCGTAGTCGTCCGAGTTCACTCCCATGTACACAGCTGTGTTGGAGCCTGCTAGTCCCTGAGGTGGGATTCCCGCGTTTTCAAGGGCCTCCCAGCAGACCTCGAGCGACAATCGTTGTTGCGGATCCATCATTTCTGCCTCTCTTGGAGAGATGCCGAAGAAGGTTGCGTCGAAATCTTCCAATTTATCTACAAAGTACCCGCGAGAAGTTGTCTTGTCCAGTTCTTTGGCATTCCTTGAATCTCTCTGGCGATATTGCTCCCATCTCATGGCGGGAATCTCTCCGGAGCCGTCTTTCTGAGCAATGAGGAATTCCCAGAGTTGTTCTGGTGAATTGTTTCCTCCAGCCACACGACACGCCATACCAACAACAGCAATATCGCTTGAGGTGTTCTCGAATCCTGTTAGTATGCCTCTCGTCGAAAAGGAATTGGGAAACTTACACGGCCATTTCCACGCTTAGGTGATGCCTCTGTCTCTGAGGAAGCAGCCGGCGTGGCGACAGCAGTGTTAAGGGAGTTATGAATTTCACTTATCCAAGGTGCGTCTTGGTGTTTTGCACTGAGCAGATCCTTTAGCGTCTTTTCTGCTATCATGGTAGTCATCTTGATGTACGAGGAATAAGAGACGTAGGACACTACGAATAGAGGTATTACATGTCCTTAATTTTGCATTCATATTGTGGAGTGATAATGGCTATCTATATAGCAGAGCGCTGCCCACGTGCTTTCAACCAAAGATGCCTAAGCGAGGCAAGTCATCTTCCGACAAACTCCATGGAACGATAGACAATCAGGTAATCGGAGGTTCGAACGCATACTATCATTCAACATCGTCTGCACGCCCATCAATACCAACGTTTCGCGCCGATCTTCAGGGCCGGTTTGGGCTGCAAGGACTACTCGGAGGTGTGCTGGATCTTCGTATAGGAAGGAGGACTCAATGGTAGAGACGGTGAGCTCGAACTGACAGCATCGAGGTCCACCCTGAAGCCTATGACATCGTTGTGCTCATGCCCGTGGTTCAAGCCGATCTTCACGGTTTCGCTAATTCAAGGCCATTCTGCAGAAGAAATTCCACTGTTGTCAGAGTCGCAGTGCCGTGCTATAGATGTAGCCGAAGTGACGGAATCGACGGCGGGTGAGCCCGAATCTACCTGTCGTGCATATCCGTTGTTCGTCAGACGGAAGGGGTGTTCTCAGAGGAGATGAGGTTCTTTGATACGCATGTACCTACTTTTTTTGGTCGATGCCGTTCCCTATCTTCAAGGTCGAGCGTTGGAGTACAATCCGGATCGCTGCGGATGAAAGTTTGATAAAGAATTATGAATTGCAGGGGATTCAATCCTGCGAAGGTACCCTTAAAGTTTGGAAGCAGATATGCATGGCGCTTAGATTACCTAAAGGAGTTCGGAGTTTTCGGGTGCTCATCCTGGGGGCCTCAAGTCTTCCGTCTGTCGTTCCTCGATGAAGGTGAATATCATCAACTTGTTAGGTGTCATGCGGTTGGCTGATACGGGCCGTCTGGTACGTTCAACCATGCCGAAGATAGACCTGCGATCCGCAAAACCTTATCGAACATGGCTGCGTATCAAACCTGCCAAAGTGATATCTGCAGCTCGGGTGAAAGGGAACTCTCTTTATTTCCATTCTGCTCTCCCTTGAACAACTCGACTGTTCACAATTTCTGTTGCCATCAGCAGGGCTAGCCCAGGTGGTCTCAACCAGCCCGTATTGATTCAACAATGGCACCATTCGTCCCCTATCACACATCTGCGGGACAATTCAAGATTGTGAAGTAAATCAATCCTTCAGAGCCGGATGGTTCTTTCAACTCAAGAAACTAAAATGCCCATGACTGCAGATTCGGAGGACTACTCACGACCGAGTTTCTCGAGCCACCACCGGGGCGATGCTTTTTGTTCCGGCAGACCTACAAACATAATGTTGAAGGCTCAATTCCAGACATCCTGCGCAAGCTCATCAACAGTCCGAATCGACCGAAAGGGCCACCTCCGCATTTCCATCAATTTCAGACGGAATACTTCCGGGTCGAGTCCGGATTGATGGGCATTCAAGTGGATGGCGTGACGCGAACCGTGACAGCTGAAGATGGAGAAGTATCCGTGAAGGCTGGCAGCATCCATCAATTCTACATACATCCAGACTCTCCCGTAGAGATGACGGTATACCTCAGCGCTTCCGATTCAGGCATGGACTATCAACTTGACCGCATCTTCTTTGAGAACTGGTACGGATATTGGCATGACGCGTTGCTTCACGACGGCGGATTAGACTTCTTTCAATTCTTAGCGGTACGAATGTGACGTCTGTGACAAGACGCCGTCCTGATCGGTCCGCAAATTCCAAACGCTGACGCTCTGGTTTCAGATTCAAGACGGCGGAGACGCCTATACCCCAGCACCAGCATGGGTCCCATTTCGACGAACGATCGGATACTGGACTTGCATTATACTCGGGCGGTGGATCGGGGGTTTGCTCGGCTATAAGCCGTTTTTTAAGGAGTATACGACAGATTGGGAATATGCCGTCGAGAAAATGAAAGGCTCATTTTTCCAGCGACGCCTGGTTGAGGAGTCATTTTCGGCGGCAAAACCGTGGCATGAACAAGTCAAGCTTTCCTCAGGCGCTAAACCGACCAACGCCGAATTCGAGCCGTGGACTCTTGCGATGGGCCATGAAGTGGGAAGGGTTCCGAACAGTAGTATGAATGGAAGCGCGAATGGAAACGCGAATGAAGGCATGAATGGAGACGTGAATGGGGTACACGGTGTATCGCTAGGACTGGCAAAGAAAACAGCATGAAATGAACGATTAGTTTATGGTTGTTTTTATACGGAAGCTTTTCTGCTGTATAGGCTTCATTATCCATCCAAGGCAAATCCTCACGATGTCCTCGAACTTACTTGCTTCTGCACCGATACATTGCCAAGGGAGAAATCTCTATCATAGCGCTCGCAGGCTTCGATTGCCGACGACTCTTTGTATGCGCTTAAAGGTTGATACGAATTTGATTCTCCGTTCTGTTGCCCTTGGGGCTGAGACAATCAGCGCCGGCCCGCTACCTTGGTAGTCCAAGGTGGTGGACAGCTTGGGGCGAGTGCCGGAGGTAGAATGCAGATGCAAAGAATACCACATACATAACGGATGACGTATGAAGGTGACGGCGATGTTGTTGCAGGACCAAACCGATGATCCTCATTCCGAATGACGGTGTGCAGCCGTAAAATCTGATTCCATTCTAAAAGGAAAGTTTCCCCTTGCTATCTATCTCTTAGTATCGGACTTCAGACTGGTAAGTATCTCCGAGTCTCCTCTTGGAAACATGCAGCTTGTAGCCTCCCTTCGCTTATACTTGACCTCTTCTCGAACACTATTGCCCTTGATAGTATAAGATTTAGATAAAAACTTTCTCCTCCAGTTTTGTATGAGACTCACGGGTTATGGAAGAAGCACGAATCCTGAGCGGCAATGGTATTAACCATGGCAATTGTGACGCTGGAACTCATGTCTACGGTCTTGTACTTCGTGATCGGTGGTAGTCTCTTGTATGCTCTCTATTCCATTCACAGCATAGGCCGGAGAAAGCGTGGGATGCCTCCAGGTACGTAGGAAACCAAACTGCCCCCGTACACTGCTGAAGTCTTTTTGATGAATTGAAAAAGGCCCGCCGACGCTGCCTATTCTTGGGAACGAACATCAGATCCCAGCCGCCGATGGGCATTTCTTGTAAGCTAGATATGTGGCCACTGTCAGGTTAATTCATTAATAGACGAGATCAGATTGACTGATTGGGCTCGGAAATACGGTGGTATCTTCAGTCTGAAACGGTTCACAAACACCACTCTCGTGATTTCAGATCGTAAGCTCATCAAGAGCTTATTGGACAGAAAGAGCAACATATACAGCAATCGGCCAGCCTCGTTGGTGGCTAGTTTGATCACTCAAGGAGACCACCTTCTGGTCATGGATTATGGCGAACGATGGCGCAAAGTCCGAAAGCTCGTTCATCAATATTTCATGGAATCGGTCTGTGAGAAGGAGCACATCCATGTTCAACATGCAGAGGCAATCCAAATGGTTCACGACTTCCTCACGGATCCGGGCAACCACATGAAACATCCTAAACGATACAGCAACAGTATTACGAACTCGTTAGGTATGTTCAAATTTATGCGCATCATTGATGTTCGGTCTTTTCATTCCTTTCGATCACATAACGAAGCTCTGCTGGTCCACCACTAAGCTCACTTAGTTTTTGGCATCCGGACGAAGACAATCGACGCCGACTACATGGAGCGACTGTACGCATTGATGGAGAAATGGTCGCTCGTCATGGAACTTGGCGCAACGCCGCCAGTGGATTCCTTTCCTCTTTTCAAATATTTACCAGAGCGCCTGTTCGGTCACTGGAGAAGGCGAGCTCGAGAGGTAGGAGGTCTTATGGTGTCTCTGTACAGCGAAGTTCTCCGTCAGGTCGAAGAGCGTCGAGAACGGGGAATTAAAAGGCACTCGTTCATGGATCGTGTGCTGGATCAGCAAGAGAAGAATCAATTGACTCGGAACGAGCTCTACTTCCTTGGAGGAGTCCTCATGGAAGGTGGTTCCGACACCTCTTCGTCGTTGATCTTGGCAATAATTCTGGCGCTGATTGCATATCCCAAGGTACAAGAAAGGTAGCTCTCCCACTATCATCAGACAACGTCTTTGCATCAAGCTAATAAAGTCGTCAGGGCCCATGCAGAAATCGATGCAGCGATAGGCGATGACAGATCGCCTGAATGGTGTGACTTTAGCAAACTACCCTATATCAATATGATTGTCAAAGAGAGCCATCGATGGAGGCCCGTCAGCCCACTAGGAGTTGCACACGCATTAGGCGAAGGCAAGCACTCCCTAGCTTCAATCCTTGCAGCGTGACGGTTGTGCCTAACCTCTTAATCTTAGACGACGAAGCAAACGGCATGTTTCTTCCCAAAGGCGCCACAGTCGTATTGAACGTCTGGGCAATGCATCAAGACAAAGGAACCTGGAAGGATCCCCAACATTTCATGCCCGAAAGATTTGAGAATTATCCAAAAACGGCTTCGGTCTATGCAGCATCAGGGGACTGGGACAAACGAGACCATTACGGCTACGGTGCTGGTCGCCGAATCTGCCCAGGCATTCATCTGGCGGAGCGTAACCTCTTCATTGGTGTTGCAAAGCTTCTCTGGGCTTTCAAGTTCAGCATCAAGGGTGACGCAGTAATCGATGTATCTGCGGAAACAGGCCTCAGCCAAGGTTTCCTCCATTGCGTGAAAGAGTACGGTTGCGGTATTACTTTGAGGTCGGAGGCGAAGAGGGATACCATATTGAACGAGCTTGCTCAGGCACAGACAGTTTTCAGCCGTTTTGACTAGAGAGGCAAAGAGGGTGATACGATTAGCAAATATGAATCCTATATGCAAATGCAGAATAGCTCCTAAACCTCAACATTGTGTCCTTCGCTATGTAGAGGCAAAGGCAAGAGGATGATTGAGAGTAAGGTAGGCAGCTGGTCGCTATGAGTCAATGACCTCTATCTCCCTCCAATTGAGACCAGCTTGTTCAATGGACGTTTCTATCATTGACGACATCCGCTGTCAAGCTCCTAGGACATATTCTATATGCTATCATATTCGAGGTTTCGTCCGCATCTCGCTTGCTTTTCATGGCGTGTTTGCTTCTTCACCTTGTCCACAACATTTCCCTCCGACAATGACACGGAATATATAGTCAAAGTCGTAGATCCGTTCCGCTAGATAATCATCCAGCTCACATACATTCTCCAGTCGACAGATCACACTTCAATCCCGGGAAATTTTAGCCCAATCAACGCAAATCGGAGTGCAGTTCGGGACTACTACGAGGAGTTTCGGAGTTCATCAGCCGGTAAGGAGTTAGGTCACGTGGCTTCGCATCTGTTTCTCCCTTACAGCATGGAGGTGTAGACAAGATGGGACGATGAGGTTTTATCGTGTCAAGTGCTTCTGCTCTTTGTTTCGCCGATTGAACGAAAACAGGTAGATGGCAAGTACTTGCTGGGAATGGAAGTGAAGGGCAACTAGAATGGAAGTCCATGTGCTCTGCCCACCTGGAAAGCTTCGAGCCACTTAATGATGCTCTGCACCCGGCCGCTGCTCATTCGGCTTTTTCGGCTTATATAAATGGCTTGTGTCGCCCATGGGAAAGGAGAAGAGCAGCGCCTCTTGACACATCAAGTGACCCAACGTATACCACGCCAGCAGACCAGCAAGAAACCCAAAGACGCCACCGACCTTCTTGAGCGCTTCACTAGCGGCCACATTGTCGTCGGCTAATGCGAAGTAAGAAGCACCGAGGAAGGTATATGTCAATTGCGACGTCCCGAGCATACCGATGTATACGAGATTCCTGCGGTGGCGTCAGAATGAAGTACGGGTTCATGGAGGGTAGGGTGCCACTGACATGGGTAAAGCTCCGATGGTGAAGAACAAGACGAAGATTCCCCAGACTATTGACCATGAGCAGCGACCTCGGCTTAGTGTAAAGGGAGTCCAGACTTAGCATAAAGTATCCAATCGCATTGTTCAAACCCGTAACATCCGTACCATACGCATTAGCCACTCCAAAGAACGGAGCCAGAATCGCTCCAAACGCAAGATTAAACAATCCTTCATCCGCAATTAGTCCCCCAATTATCAGGGTATCCGAGATACGCACCGAACCCGCCAAAAACAGTATGTCCAAACGTATTCCCTCCCACAAGCTCCCACTGGGCAACAATTACCAAGCCAATCCCCGCGGTGAAGAAGCAGTTGCCCACAAACGCATTCGTCGTCGTCAGGCCACGCCACTCCATCAAGGCCATCGACAGCGTGGTGAAGGTAGTTGCGAAGCAGCCAATGCCGAGAGGAGTCTTTTACCGTGAGTTTGCATCAGACCATCCGTATCTCAATGCCAGGGGATAGACGAACCGGACTTCCCAGTCTGCTCGAGACAGTCGGACGCATTACCACGGAAGCTTCGTGCGAGGGCGGGAGGGTGTCATTGAAAGGGGTTTGAACATCTTCGTAGACCGAACGGCGTGTGGTGTCATGTTCTTTGGACATGGCCGAAAGTGGTGGTTGATGAGGGTGAATATTGGTATCGAGTCTTGTGGGAAGATGGCCAACGGGCTTGTCGGATGGGGACTCGACCATCTGGATTTATATGCGGAGAAGCTCAAGAGCCAAGCTCAGGAGCCAAATACATACCCTGAGGGAGCCAGCCAGCATTGAGAGCTGCTACCTTAGCCTAGTGATGATAGTGCTACTTGGTACTGATACTTTAGTGATACTTTAGTGATCTTCGGGGCAGGTGCACGTTATAACATTAGCGTGTCGAAGCTCTCCGGACCTTCATGTTACATACTCCTTTGAGTAAGTACGTACGATCAAAGGGATCAACTCGGTAACAAATGGAATTGTAGATACATAACTACATACTACATACTCGTAGCCGCCCCATGTTAAATGCTGATACCTAACTACATACTACATAGCCGCCCCATGTTAAATGCTGCACGAACAACTTGTTCGTATCTGGCACGTACAGCCGTTCACAATCTCAGAGGCTAAGCTTGAATGAGGGAGGGAAGAAGTTTTACTGCTAAACATGGGGCTATCAGTTGCTTACAAATTTGCAGAGATTGTCTGATGTGCTTCGAGTGAGTTCCTCGAGGTCCATGCTACTAGTCCGAGGCCGAATTGTGGGCGCGGTAGTTAGGTGGGAGGTTTGCAGCTCAAGGATGAACAGAATCGATCAATCAGATCGGGGGTGGAATAATCAAACCAACTTTTACAATCGATCGTGTCTCGAAAGCAGAGAACGTGGAAAATCGACACCGAGATACAGTATCATAAATAACGTCGGGCCACATTTCACTCTGCACCCTGCCAGGTGAAAGAGCTTAGCTACAGTATACGAAGGAAGTCAAGCTGATCGATTCCTCCTTTAGATCGTCCGTTGCGTAGTAGCGAAGCAGCACTCTTGTACTGCGGCTGCATACTCATACCACGATTCCGGACAAACCCTCGAATACTGAGCAGCAATACGGGTACTTTTGCGGGCGCCAACGCCAAGACGTGAATTCTTCTATACTCGTCGTAAATCATGAAGCATAAGGCGCACTATGCCAATACTCACACCTCGGGTTGTCAGTCACGTCCCTAGCCACGCCTACCCTTACATCGCCCATATCAAGCACGTGCTTCCCATCATATACATCAATCACAGGCTTTCCCTTTGAATTCGGATTCCCCGTCGTCACAAACTTCGTGATATATCCCTGCATCAGCTCCGCCACCGTTTCGTTGACGGTCGGGTCCGATCCAGGGCCATTCCAGAAGATGGAGGGAGTATCAGCAAGATGAAGGGCCGGGACTACACTGTACTCGATGGCGTAGCCGGGCCCCTTGACGGCTTGGTGTAGATAACGTGGGTTGCAGATGCTGACGAGCTCGGTCCAGAAGAGGTCAGCACGGGTTTGCTGAGTGGTGTAGGGCATTGAATCGTTGAAGACAGGGGGGTAGAGGATGTCGGTGACGTGTTGAAGAACGCTGGTGTTGGCGCTATTGAGCAACAGGCCGGCATATTGCGTGAAGTCCGCGTCGTTTGTGATGTTAGCAGGAGCAAGGCGGACACCTTCGTTGGAAGAGTAGCTGCTCAGGATTTTGACGCGAGGATCGACTTTACGTTCTAGTAGAAGCCTCTTAGGATCTTTAGGGATAAAGTCCCCGCCGATGGTCTTAGGATATGTAAGCGTGGTCACAACTTGACACAATGATCAAATATGGTTTGGAGAGAGCTTACCGGTCCAAAAGGGGAGCTACCATAAGGGAACGAGGAAACTAAGATGTGGTTTGCATCGATCAGCGCCTGTGACGGAAGCTGACGGACCTCATCTAAGGTGCTAACGTTAAGCAAACCTAGGAAGCGATCAAAAAGCTCATTCTGCACCACAGCACTTTTGGATCCAGGCTCCCAAGCAGGGCTCTGCACCACGACTTGCTGGAATGGTGGAGGTATGCGATGCCCGTAAGCTGTCATTTGTGTCATAATGGACGATCCGCCAGACGATTCACCCATGACTGTCACACGATTGGGATTGCCGCCAACAAGGTGTATGTATTTTTGTACCCAATGAAGGGCTAAACGTTGATCATACAAGCCGGCGTTAGTGAGGCCACCTGATGATTTGAATTTCGACCCAGACATCCAACCAAAGCTGCCCAACTGCAACAATAGAGTCACCAAACAGATTAGCAACTCTCTTGTACAGATCTACCATCACACAATATTGCTACTGCCGCAGACTTGACGAAATGAAGCAGGGCTCTCAACATAAGACCGACACCAGTATGGACTTACCCTGTAGTTAAAACCAACGTATATCATCCCGCTAGACCCATCTAGACGGCTGCTTTGAATCAGACCTGCAGGATTCTGGCCTGATTTAAAACCTCCTACGAAGCCGCCATCCTGGAAATAGACGAGCACAGGCGCACCGTCCTCGCTCGATCTCGAAGCTGCCGTTTTCTCCAGGATTGTATCTGGTACGAAAACGTCCAGGAACAGGCAATCCTCAGACTCCTGAAGGTTTCGCTCTGCAGCTGGAACAGGCATTAAACACGATCCGTTCGCATACCGTTGCGCATAGCTCGCTTGAAAATCAAAGGGCTTGCCCGACAGATTGGCCGTCACGAATGCGTTCTGCACATCGAACCAACAGGCGAGCGACTGCGGACAATACTTCCCTTGGCTACCGTCGGCGATGGCATTGTCCCTCGTCCGCAGAGGCACAGGTGCAGCGAAGCGCAAGTTCCCAACGGGAGGCTCAGCATATCGGATGTTCGAGAAGTTGTAATACTTGCCAGTTGCCTTCATCCATTAGTTCGTTGGCGATTTCGCGAGCATCAGGAACGACTCACATTATAAGCAATGGCCTGATGACGCTGATACCCCAGGTCAATGATGGGTAGTTCAGTGGCGATAACGATCGCGAACAATAAACAAACGAAGAGTTGAAGCATTTTGCGAGACAGGACCGTCCAAATGCCGAGGCAAAGCCATAATGGAAGGGACGTCTCAGCTTTCCTTTAAACAGCCCAGACTCAACACCGCAGCGGTGCGAACCCTTGCAACCCTTGTTACCCTGAAGATGGCAACGCGAGCGATACCACCCGTAACGATGAAGAACTAGATAGAATCCTCCATACTAGTATGTATTATGTATTTACATACATACAATCAACGGATTACGGGAGTGCGGTAAGGGCGGAAGCGGGGCCGAGAGGTTAACCAAAAGGAGCTTCGGAGATCAGCCTTACCAGTCGGTCGGGATTTCATACGTCATCGGGCTGAATATCATCATGTGAGAGGCGGCGTACAGTACCTTATGTACAGTAAGGTGCCTGTGTACAGTAAGCACTCTGTGTACTGTTTTATAACGCCAGGTCTACTATCCGTTTGGCGATCAGTATTGAGAGAGTGCCGAGTTGCCATGTGGCCTGGTCGCCTCTCATATACTGGTGACTGGATGATCTGTGACTGAGGATGAAGGCTGAGATTTTGCCTCAGAAACTCAGACGTGTTGTAAGCCCCTTTGGGTTAGCTACCCTTTGGATGACTGCGCAGCCTACGGGTGTAATCGCAGCTTAAGTAGAGTACCTTAGTAAGCAGGATAACTAACCCGAAGGGGCTTAGTTGCAGAAACACGTTTCACATCCAACTGAGATTAATAATGATGTTCTTGCTTGCTAATCCACTTACCCAAAGGAGTTATGGAGCATCCTGAAAGATCTGATATCCATCGCCTAATTCGGACTGTCAAAGGGTACATATGCGAAACTGCCCTTATGGTTGTATGTTCCTATTTTCCCTCTTTCCTTGAGCCTCTGGACAATTTCCCTACCCCAAACAAACACCACAACATCGCGTGAAACAAGACAAGCGTACTTGGTTCTTAAACATCGATCCATTTTGTACTCTGAGCTCGACAATCATAACAACAATGACAGACAATCATACTTCGACTCCGTCGTCCACCTTCGCTAGCAATGGCGATGCCGAGAAGTTATCCCAAGACATGGCCTCGCCAGGAGAGGATTCAACAAGTCCCGAGCCGGAACCAAAGCGCGACATTACTGGCCTTCGCTGGTTCTTGGTTTGCATCGCCATCTTTTCTGCCAACATTCTGTACGGTCTCGACACCACCATCGCTGCCGACATCCAGAGTGCCGTCGCCCAGAGCTTCAGCAACACCGCCCAGCTGGGATGGCTAGGCATCGGATTCACCCTGGGCTCAGTGGGTTCGATCTTGCCGCTTGGGAAAGCCTATGCCATCTTCGACACTAAGTGGCTATTCATTGGATGCTTGACCATGTTCGCGGCGGGAAGCGCCTTGTGCGGTGCTGCACCGTCCATGAACGCCATCATCGTAGGTCGTGTCTGGGCCGGTGCTGGGGGTGCGGGAATGTATCTAGGGTATGTTTGAAGGAAAGGAGTTCGGTTGTCGCTTGAATCCTGCTTGACAATTGAATGACAGTAATCTAAATCTCATCACCATCACTACCACTCCGAAGGAGCAACCGTTCTATGTGGGCTTGATAGGCCTTATTTACGGCACGGGCTGTATCCTAGGGCCGGTTGTGGGAGGCTCCTTGGCTGATAGCTCTGCTACATGGCGATGGGTTAGTCATCAGGCTTGATCGAATGGCTTCACGCCGACAAGATTGCTAACCTCGACTGCAAATCAGGCTTTCTACCTCAACCTAGTTATCTTCGGAATTATGTCCCCCATTTACTTGTTCCTACTCCCCTCGCTCCCCCGGCAGCATGACACGACCTTCATGCAAAAGATCAAAGGTCTTGACTGGCTTGGAACCGTCCTAAATGCCGGTTTATATGTCTCCTTCGTAATGGCATTCACCTTCGGCGGTGCCGTCTGGGCTTGGAACGATGGTCGCGTCATCGCCCTCATAGTCGTCTTCGGTATCCTCACCATCGCCTTCGCTGTAACCCAATACTACTGCCTCTTCACCACTCCAAAAGCCCGCTTGTTCCCCTGCGAATTTCTCCGCAGCCCGCAACTGGTTCTGCTCTACATCTGTATGGCCTGCGGCGGTGCTGCCCTCTTCGTCTCCATTTACTACATCCCGCTATACTTCCAATTCGTGCACGGCGACGGCGGCACCCAAGCTGCAGTGCGCCTCCTCCCATTCGTCTGCTTCTACGTCGCCACTATTCTTCTATGCGGCTCCCTGATGCCAAGAACAGGCTACTACATGGTATGGTACCTCACTAGCGGCATCTTTATTACCATCGGCGCTTCTCTCATGTATACCGTCCATGCCGCCACCTCCCCGGCCAAAATCTACGGCTTCTCCATCCTACTCGGCCTTGGTATGACCACCACCCAAGCGGGCTACGCCGTCGGTCCCACCATGGTATCGTCTGACCGCGTCGCCGAAGTCATCCAGTTTATGAACATCTCTCAGGGTCAGAGCCAGCTTCTGGGCCTCACGATCGCGAGTGCCATCTTCCAGAGCCTCACGTACTCGGGCTTGAAGGTCGTTTTGGCGGGGACGGGGTTCCCTGATACTGAGATACAGGCGGCGATCGCAGGGGCGAGGAGTACAGTGCTGCAACAGGCGTCGCCGGCTTTGAGGGCGAAGTGTATCGATGTTATCGTTAGGAGCATCGATGATGCGTATGCGATGTCGATTGCTGCGGGAGCATTGTATGTTGTTTGCGCGTGCTTTTTGAAGCGAGAGAGGTAAAAATGTAAGGATGTAAGGTATGGTAGAGGAGAAGATGGTTTGGTGGATGATCAAGCGGAACTTATGCATAGCAGAGGGTTTCGGGCATTTTCTTGCGAAGGCGCTTTTCATCTTTCTGTTGTAATAGTAGGCGCATACTACAAGGGGAACGGTTGCATAGCGCAGTGTGTTTTCTTTCGAGCCTTTTTTAGACAGTATCGATGATAGAATATGGGGTTGAAGGTGTATGGACAAGAAGGATTTGTTCAACCGTTTGATTCTCTACACGGTCCGACTTCTTCCTAAAAATCCACCTAGTATGGACCCAAAATGATTTCTACAGAATAATAGGCAACCACCCACTCAGCCCTCTCTAGCCATCCCAAAGGCCCATAACCGCAATCAACTTCCCCTCGCTTCCCTGTCCAAGCCAACGACGTATTACCGTTGCAAGGGTAAATAATGTTAGTTCTTCGAGAATCTTTGATCATGCTAGAGACAATGCAGACTTTCTCCATGGCGCCCTATCTATTTAGTAGAGTCGCCTAGAACGTAGTAGACCCTCACAGCACCTAAACTCTGATTATTCCCCTTTCCGCGCCCCCCTTGCACTCCGTTACTCCATTCAGTAGTCAAGCAAGCAGTCAAGCATGCAAATCCTCAAACCTAGGTTGCTAGGGACCCCCAAACATATAAATAATCGCCCACCTCAACCCCCATAACACCACCACGACCATCACCACCATTACAACCGCTATCCAACAGACCCAACCCGCATCCATCATGTCGTCCCCGCTTCCCAAAACCTTCAAGCAAGCTTGCTTCAAAGAAAAAGACGCCCCGCTAACCATCGAAGAGGTGGACCTGAAACTCCCCTCGAGTGGAGAAGTGCTCGTCAAGGTCGAGGCATGCGGGGTGTGTCACTCGGACACGTTTGCGCAGAAGAACTTCATGGGCGGCGGATTGTACGTTCCCCGGATTTGCCTTGCTTGCTTGGTTTGATCGGTTTGATTGATTGATTGGCCTGTGGAGGAAAAGGAGGAAAAGGAGGAAAAGAAGGATGAGGCGTTCCGCAACAGAGCGAGTGTCGGATCTAGAAAACTAACTGCACACACTCCCCGCAGCCCCATCGTCCCCGGGCACGAGACAATCGGGCACGTCGCCGCTGTCGCCGACGGCGAAACGGTGTGGAAGGTTGGGGATCGAATCGGTGGCGCATGGCATGGGAGCCATGACGGTAAAGTCGCCCATAGAGCCTGCGTGTGCCGCTATCGTGCCGTGCCTGATTTCGTCCATGTGCGAGGCTGGTAGGGACCTGCAAAGCTTGTAAAAAAGGCATGTTCCAAATGTGCGACAACGAGCTCGTCAACGGCATCACCAAGAACGGCGGCTGTGCGTGAATTCCTCCCCTTTCCCCCCGTCTATCCATCTTCCTCCCTCCAACTCCCACCTTACTCCGCTACAGACGCCGAGTTTACCATCCTTCACACCTCCGCCGCCGTGCATATCCCCGCCCACGTCGACGCCGTGGCCTACGCGCCCATCCTCTGCGCCGGTGTCACCGTGTTCAACTCTATGCGCCGCATGCAAGTGCCCACCGGCTCCACCGTCGCCGTGCAAGGCATCGGTGGCCTGGGCCACTTGGCCATCCAGTACGCGAACCGATTCGGGTACCGCGTCGTGGCCCTATCGCGCGACGCGCAGAAAGAGAAGTTCGCCCGGGAGCTGGGCGCGCATGAGTACATTGACGCGAGTCAAGGGGATCAGGGGGAGGCGTTGCAGCAATTAGGGGGCGCGTCGTTGATTATGGCGACGGCGCCGAATGCCGAGGCCATTGCGCCGTTGATGAAGGGCTTGGGGATTTTGGGCAAGTTGTTAATTCTGACGAGTGGGTTGTTCCCGTTCAGGGCTGGGTAGGTAGGTTGGAGGTGCTGATATCGGAGTCCAGTTGCTGGCGATGTGCCTGTGAATACGGGGCAGATGGTAAGGCGAAGGTGTTGCTCAGAGCGGGATGACGAAGCATAGCTGATGATTTGCTAGATTCAATACGGGCTTTCGGTTCAAGCCTGGCCGAGTGGTCATGCGATTGATTCTGAGGAGGCAATCGAATTCGCGGAACTGAAGGATATCAACTGTATGATCGAGAAGTTCCCGTTGGAGAGGTGCAATGATGCATTGAGTATGTATCCTGAGCGCGAAGTCGTTGCGTAACTAACTCTTCTTCGTAGACGCGATGGTGAAGGGGACTGTACGGTTCAGAGCTGTGATCACGATGGAATAGAGAATGGAATGAAAAGAAGAGAGACTAGAGCTGCAAAAGCTGATAGCCTTCATTCGACGAAATGTTGAATAAAATAAAGTTCTTTCAGTGTTCCTTTTAGCTATGTAAACAAGGATATACGACTAGATCAGTTTAAATACACTTCCCGTTTCCAGAAGACACGAAGGAAAACTGTCCACAAATATATTCAGACGAGGAGGGCTTCACGTACCTCCCAGTGGTTAGCACCCGAATATTTACCGCTTGTACTTACAAGGAGGAGTTGATCTTCAGAATACAGGCCATCCATACGAGTACTGGTTGCCGGTCCCGCGGTATGCGATATCATTCAAGTAGATGTACACTGCCGCATCCCTCTTCTCTTCCCTTCAATCACCTTAACATGCAGCCGAAATATCGCACGCAATCTTTTCAGCGAGCGCATCTGAAGGGGGAGTTAGAAAGTGCCTGGAAAAATCACACGATCAAAAGAACACTTACAGATAGTTGACTGTGGGTGGCCGGGAGGCAGAAACGGGAAAGCCGATGCGTCAACCACTCTCAACCCCTGGACACCAATGACCTTCGCATGGGAGTCTACGACAGCCGCTTCGTCTTCAGGCCGGCCCATTGAGCACGTACAAGAGGCGTGGAAAATGGTATTGAAACTCTTCCGGAGGTGCGTCTCTATCTCCGCATCGGTCGAGACCTGCGGACCGGGGAAATATTCGGGTCCAATTAAAATGGGCTGAATGGCTTCAGTGTTGAAGAAAGTGCGCGCACGCTTAAACCCTGCAGCGGCTACCTCAATGTCCGCCGGATCAGTCAGCCAGTTGGGGTTGATCAGGGGTTGAACTGCAGCATCAGCGGACTGAATGGTCAGATTTCCTCTTGATCGAGGTGTATTCAGCGCAATCGCAAGAGAAGCATAGTTGTACCCGTCATTCGGACTATCTCGAACGAAGTTCTGTTGATAGCCAAAATAGCCGCCCATGGAAAGATACTCAAGCTCCGGCCAGTCTGCTGGATACTTGGCGAGCTCGCTGAGCGTACGATTGGACAAGCTCGAACGCAATGGCTCAGGGACTTTCTCCCATGCAAGTATGTCAGATGTAGGGTTAGTAAAGATTCCGGCCGCTTTCTCATTGTAGTCCTTAGCTGCCTGAGCTGCGAATACAGGGTCAAGCAGAGCTGACTGCGTGATGACATTGACTCGGTGAGCAGGAGCGTAGATGATATGATCTTGCATGTTTTGCCCAACTCCAGGCCGATCTGCAACGAGCGGAATTCCGTACTTTTGCAAGGTCTTTGCTGGACCGACACCAGAGACCATCAACAGCTGCGGCGACTGAAAAGCACCGGCTGACAGGATAATTTCTTTCGTTGCTGACAAGGTGTATCCTAATCCTGCGGTGCCGACAATCACGCCTGTGGCCTTTCTGCTCCTATCGAACAGGATCTTCTTTGCCATAGTTTGTTGGAAAACGATATAATTGGGATATGCCAGCGCTCTACGTAGAAACGATGTTTCCGAAGACTCCCTATGCATTGTTGTCGCGTTGATAGTGTACATCCCATAAGACTGGCCCATCAAAGTGCCACTTTGAAACCCCTTTACAGGCGCAAGACCAATTTCTTCAAGACCTTTCTTTGCCCATGTAGCGAATCCTTGAACATAATGTGCGAAAGTCACCGACAACGGTCCCTTACCATCTCCGAGAACGGTTGGATCATATTCGGCGGTCGCGTTTGCGCCTCTGAGCTTCGCATTGGGTGGGGTGAAGTGTAGGCTTTTCTCGAAGAACGGCAGCAGCTGATCAAACGTATAGCTTTGGTCCCCGACCGCGTCGGCCCACATCTGATATGAAGCTTTGGTCCCTCTTTGATAGGCCATATAGTTTCTTGCCGAGCTGCCCCCTAGACATTTTCCGCGTGCATAATGGGTTGCCGCATTGTAGGCTCCCTAAGGTTGAGGTGGCGTCAATTCCAGTCTCGTAAGTTCAGCATTCGAACTTACAGCTTGGGGGGTGGTTACGAAACCCCAATCTATCAATGGATGCCAATCAGTTGTTTCTTTTCCCACGTAGTACCCGTCGTCGGCGGGGACTTGGGTGTGATTGCTGTTGTCTATTTCGTAAAAACCACCTGCCTCGACGACAGCCACGCTGCCAACCCTTTGCTCCGCCAGCCTTGTTGCGATCGCCAAACCACCAGTACCTCCACCAACGATGATGTAGTCAAAAGTTTGGTTGCCGGGAACTCCGAACGATGAGCCTAAAAGACTTCGGGCTTCGAGATGACGCGGCTCCGATTGCACAGGCGCAGCCCTCACGGATGCAGTGAACACGAGAAGCACGCTCACGGCCTCGAAAGCGAGAATCATGCTTATTTACTGGAACATCAACCGTATATAGTAGCACAAACAACCACAGATTATATGATTTTCAGCAATTTGAAGAAGGAGAAATCAACGAACTGATCAGAAAATAAGCCCGTAGATCAGGTATACAGGAAATCGTATTCTGTACTTGTAGTGAGTTATTCTAAACCCACATTTGGCCGCCATACATCCCGTCTTGAACCATGGATTCATCAGAGAAGTAGGGCCTAAGTGTACACGGGCCATAGCACTTTGATGAAGCGTTCATCTTTGTATGTCATTCGGAAAATCCAAAGTGGAGACATGTCAGCAAGCCGTATTGCCCAAAGGAGATTTCTCCAGGAGTTTCGGATAGCGATGAGCTAAAAGCCGTTCCGCTGTGAAACGAGGACGGGAGGATCATGCCCTGGTGCCTGGCACCTAGTCTCCATCTTGTAACCGTTGCTTGAGGACCAAATGCTGCGTGCGACGGCTTTGCAATAGCAATCGCCAGCAGGACTAGAACACTCCAATAAGTTACTGAGAACAGTCTTGCCGGGGCTGGTGCTCTTGCCTTGGCCTTCAGCAGAATATCTGGGAATCAAGTAGTGCTAGAAAGGCAAGATGTGTAGGTTCCATCGTCATAAGTACCCGTGTTATCTTCAAATGGGAAGGCTCCGAGAATAGCGCCCAAAGGAGTAGCGGAGGAATAGATAGGTAACCGTGAATGTGATGGATCTTAATGGTGGCGGCGCGAACTGGGATCAGTGGAGACTGCCTTAGGCATTCGTTGCCCCTGGCGACCTCCATCCTCTTGTATGCGGTGTAAGATACGTACCCGTACGAACGAACTGCCAACATGCCGATCAAAGTTCAAACCTGCATCGAGCGAGAGCATTGCTGCCTCTTCTGCAATTCTTGATGTGCTACTCCGCACTCCTCCTCCGCTCGTCTTGACAATCGGTCACCTGTCTGCAATGTACAACGCAGACAATAAATTCCATAGCGGAAAGAAAAGCCGGCACGTCCATGATGGTCTATATGAAGAGGACTTCTTCCCTCGAGGAAACTGGGTATCAGTTACTGCTCCCCAATTATACAAGAACTTTCTACTACTCTTGAGCTTTCTCGTGTAAGCAGCTCGATCCCACATAGCCTGCCCAAGATGAGAAGATTTTCGAAGCCTTTGCTCTGGCTATGGTCACTGTCCCTCTTCTGTACCTGTAGCTGGGCACTTCCACTCAAAGACGTCCAAGAGAAGGCAGAGTTGAACCGTCGTTATGCTGCCAGTCCAACCTCCACTCCGCCTAACAACTGGACCCACACGCCCGTCTCAGTATTCTACCAGATCCTCAACACCCAGCCCAATCCCGACTACGATCTTATTAAAAGTCTCGTCACCTATGACTGCTCCTACGTTTCCCTGACCTTCGGAAATCCCGTCTTACACGACATCATGCCCTGGGCTGGCACCCACAACAATGTCGGCCCCCAAGTCTTCGTCGACATCTTTACTCACGTGGGCTTGTACTGGGATCGGGGCCCATTCACGATCGACTATATTTTCGGAGACGGCGGGAACGTGACGGCTTGGGGTTCATTCCAGGCGACCTCCCGCACAATGGAGAAAACCATCACATCTCCATGGGCGTCTCGGGCGCAGGTGAACAGCGATTTGAAGATCTTCTACTTCCAGTGGATGGAGGATACTTTTACTACGGGGTCGTCCTTTTGGTCGGACAATAGCAAGAAGGAATACATTTCGAATCCGAAGGGAGGGTCTACCATTGCGTGATGACTTGGACGGTCTACCTAGTAGTTAGCAATAAGGGTTTAGATATTGGCAATAAAAGTGTTTTGGGCCGTTGTCTGTTTCATGATGCTGCGATACTGATTTCAATCAATAGCAAGTGGATCGTGATCATAGGTTTGAGTCTAAGGGAAAGAGTATTTCGTCGTAGCAAGCGCAAATCTTGCTTAGCTAGTTATTAGGATTAGCTCGGGGCTAATGATTCTCGACAAGCCCTTTGCCAGCTCTCCTAGGTCGAAGGTCATCAAAAAGAAGTGATATGAAGCATCCAGCGATAGAGGCCGACATTGTGCGACTTGTGAGGGACCTACGTATGCCACGTATACGAGCTATGGTTGTAAAGAGGTAGCAATCGAGCGATACCAGTGGTGACTTATTTAACTCGGCAACCACATCAGACCTTGAGCTCGAAAGCTTGATCAATTTTTCGATAGCAACGCCACCCCTTACATTCGTGCACCCAGCTTCAACCTCAGTAGCCAGTGAGCGGAGTCGGTCTCATCGGCCATATGAGTCCAAACTATCATTCACAGTAGCCTTCTTACTTTCACGATATCCCAGCTCAAGGTGTCTTTCAGCGACAGATTTCCAATAAAGAGCCACAGCTTGATCTTGATGATGGTGATTGAGATACCAGTCGTAAAGCACAACACCTACAAGTCCCCAGACATACATCACGCCTGCCAACACTCTTCGGCTTCCCCATCTTATAGATTCCTCGAAATCTTGGAGGGAGTCACTTATCGTAGCGTTTCCCATACCAAGGTCTACCGCCTCGCACTGTATCGGGTAATTGTATCATACAAGTGCCAGAGATGTCTCGAACCGTTGACCGACTTCCACTCTCCATTATTCTGGGGGTAGACCGCTACGGATAACGGCGTTGCTGCACGAAGATGGATAGTGCGCTCTTCTCCGGGTTTTGTACGTCCACCGGAACCTTTTAATGCGTGAGAAAGAAGCTTATGGCGAATTTGAAAAGCGGTTGCTTCAGTATCGCCCGGTTCTTCTCTGATCCACGAGTCATAATTTCCTACTGGAGGTATGTGGCCGTGTCGAAAGGCTCGGGTGGCTGGATAATTTGAGCATTTACCCACCGCCGAGTCACGGGTAGCCCAGAACTCGAGATGTTGTGTCGTTTTTGATGAAATATGATCTGAGGACCAGAACGCTCAGTACTCTTTGTCACCGTCAAATAAGACTTTGTGTTGCTTTTCACCAAAAAAAATAAAGATAATACCAGAAGTTTGTTGTATTTGAACCTCTTCAAGAATCTACTATGACTGAGAGCGAGTGAAGTCATTTGGACCAGCACAAGATTTCGTAGGCCTAGAGACAAATGGAAGATTCATATGTGGGAATCGCCGGTTGCTTGAGTTGAAACGTGTATTGTAAATGTTAACCATTTAGAAGAACAACGCTTTGATCAATATTTAAAGCTTTGGCCCGGCTGGAGTCAATGTATTGACTATAAGATTACTGAAGATCAATGCATAATAATGCTGTGACGTCGAAGCTTGTAGTAGGTAGTACTTATTCAACCACTATAATTCATAAATATCTCTTTTTTTATATAAAAAGAATGATAAACATAAATTTAAACAAGTTCAAAAGTTTCCTTTACAATATCAACTTAATACTGTTAATATCTTCTGAAGTAGCTCAACAAAACCAAGCATTAAACTCGACAAAGTCCCCTCAACGTCAAGAACATCTACAGCTTTGCCATCATTCGTTCCATTTAGAAGCGTCATCTAATTTCCCTAGTATTGATACATACGCTAAAGATCCCTCCACAACGAAAGTACCCTAACAGCATCTAGTTCAGAATTACTCGTCTCAACAAATCGTCAGAGAGACTTACAGATCGATCGAGACGAGCTGTCCTAAACCTTCTGCTTGCCATCTATTCTACCAATAGATCTTCTATTCGTGGTCTCGGAAGATGGCTCAGGTAGGCAGAAACCCATGCGGGGTGGTGTTTTCCAGCTGTAGACGATGGGTACGTTAATTGCTGAAGAAAGTTTGTATGATGTCTTTGCGAATTTGGGGTTAATGGCATGTTACTGCAAAGGGAATTGAAATCATGTTTGTTGGGCGTCAATAACTGAGGCCTATCGGGCATCAACTCCGTTTGAACTATAAATATATATTATATTTGTTTAGGCAAACCCGACAGTCCCTGGCGGTTTCTAGGGCCATATTTTGCCCCGGAAGCCGCCCTGAGGTGTCAAGCACTCCCTCTATCTAAGCGACTGAGTCTACAAAGTAAATGAATAAGACAAAAGCGAGTTTCTGACTGAATCTTAAAAGATGAAGAACATAAACAGAAGGGAAAACTGTTTATTTATCTCTTTGTTTCTGATATAACTAATGAAATCATTAACAATTGATAATAATAAATTAATAATCAATAACAATAAAGTAACAATGAAATTACAATTTCTTTTATCACTTTTCATTTTTTTTCTTTACTTATTAATAATATTTAATTAAGTTAATTCTTTTATTAAACATTAATTTTACTTAAATAATATAATAATAAATTCATACACCCTTGTGACATCGGTTAGGCCGACCCATGGGGGACTCTATGCTATCTGTATCGAGTGGACAAAACCCTCTGGGGTAGAAAACCACTCGCAGTCTACACGGCTGCTTC